>JAEAMF010000142.1_pt1 | contig 130201 bp, 142 predicted proteins | sample 8958721 | NCBI WGS metagenome assembly JAEAMF01 (sample SAMN16933255, study PRJNA681124) | bioreactor sludge metagenome | isolation source: anaerobic bioreactor treating anionic surfactant - SDBS | place: India: Bengaluru | collected 2019-02-28
ATGATGCCGATATCGGGAGGGTGGAGTCCATCACATTAGGGTGGGCGGGGTAATTTCGGGCAATGCCAGGAATTACAAACGCCCACGCGGTCAACACCAAGTTGCGTCATCGAACGCGCTTGTACCAGCCCCCGTCCTCGAACAAAAGCTGGTAGTCCGCCGCACCGGCGTCGGTCGGCGCCAGTTCGCGGTCCAGCCCCAGCACCCCGAACAGCGACAGGCTGTCGCGGAACAGGCGCAGCACGCGCTGGCGCAGCAGCGGCCCGAAATCGGGCAGGGCGCGGCGGCAGATGATGCCGTGGAACTCGTTGAACGAGGCGTCCGTCACCAGGCTGTACTGCGCCCAGGTGATGCGTTCGCGCAGGCGCGGCAGCAGGCGCGCTTCGCCGTTCGCGATCTCGAAGTAGTCGCTCAGGCGCCCGACGCCCCCGCTGGCCTGGTACTGGGCCTGCGACTGCGTCAGCTGGGCCACCGGCAGCGAGGCGTTGCGCACGTCGAACAGCAGTTCGTCGCTGGCGACGGTGGCGAACACCTCGGTCCGGCCGTACAGCTTTTCCTCGGCCAGCAGGATCGCCAGCGTCCAGGCCTCGGCCACGCCGGCCGGCTCGGCCAGCCAGACCTTGGGCAGGGCGGTCGGACGCAGGCTGTCGCCCAGCGCGGTACGCAGGCGCCGCGTGTCCTCGGGCAGGTCGAACAGCTCCGCCTGCGGCACCGCCAGCGTGCGCACGAGTTCGTGCGCGACACCGGCTTCGTGCAGCACCCGCTCCTGCAGGCTGGAGATGGTCGCCAGCTTGCGCGCGCGCAGCAGCGCGAACAGCTTGTCGCGCAGCCTGGGCCGCGCATAGCCACGGAAATCGACACCGAAGCGCTGGTAGACGGCTTCCAGCAGCAGTTCGATCTCGAGTTCCTCCGTTGCCTGGGCGGCGGCGAACCCGGACCAGGCACTCAATTCACCCATCGCCGCGGCCTTAGTGGAGCCAGACACGCATCATCGACAGCAGCTGGGCCACATCGACCGGCTTGGTGATGTAGTCCGAGGCGCCGGCGGCGATGCACTTGTCGCGGTCACCCTTCATCGCTTTCGCGGTCAGGGTAATGATCGGCAGCGAACGGAACTTCGGGATGCGGCGGATCGCCCGCATCGTGTCGTAGCCGTCCATCTCCGGCATCATGATGTCCATCAGGACGATCTCGATGGTCGGGTCCTTCTCCAGCACCTCGATGCCGTCGCGGCCGTTCTCGGCGAACAGCACCTGCATCTGCTGGCGCTCCAGCAGGGTGGACAGCGCGAAGATGTTACGTAGGTCGTCGTCGACGATCAGCACCTTGCGTCCGGCCAGGCCGCCGTCCGCCGCGTGGATCTCTTCCAGGATGCGGCGCTGCTGCTCCGGCAGGCTGGCCTGCGAACGGTGCAGGAACAGGGCGGTTTCGTCCAGCAGGCGCTCCGGCGAGCGGGCGTCCTTCATGACGATGGTCTTGGCGTAGCGCTTGAGCTTGGTGACCTCCTTGCGCGACAGCTCCTTGGCGGTGTAGATCACCACCGGCAGGTCGCGCAGGCGCTCGTTGGCGCCGATGCGGTCCAGCAGGTCGAAGCCCGACACGTCCGGCAGGGTCAGGTCCAGCACCATGCAGTCGAAGCGCGCGCTTTCCAGCGCGGACCAAGCGGCGGCGCCGGTATCGACCGTCACCATGTGGATGTCGGCGTTGCCGATCAGGGCCACGATCGACTCGCGCTGGGCCATGTCGTCTTCCACCACCAGCAGCGAGCGCTTGCCGCCCATGAGGAACTTCTGGATGCGCTTGAACTCTTCCTGCAGCGCCTCGCGGCCCACCGGCTTGTTGATGTACGAGATCGCGCCCTGGCGCAGCGCGCGCTCGCGCTCGCGCAGCGAGGACATCACGTGCACCGGGATGTGGCGGGTGTTCGGGTCGCGCTTGAGGCGGTCGAGCACCGTGAAGCCGTCGATGTCCGGCAGGTCGATGTCGAGCAGGATCGCCGACGGCAGGTAGTCGCGCGCCAGCGACAGCGCCGAATCGCCGCGCTGGGTGACGATGCCCTTGAAGTTCTTCTCGCGGGCGAAGTCGAGCAGCACCTTGGCGAATCGCTCGTCGTCTTCCACGATCAGCACCGACGGGTCGCCCGGGGTCACCAGGCCGCGGTCGTCCAGCACCGAGGAGTATTCGACCAGCGAGCCGGTTTCCTCCGTTTCGACGGTTGCCACTTCGCTGCTTGCTTCCGCGGTCGGCTGGTAGGACACGGTGGTGGCCGGGGCCGGCGGCGGGGCCAGGCGGGCCGGCTGCGGCTGGCGCGTCTGTTCGTAGTTGATGAAGCCGGCGCGGTTGTACGGCAGGTACAGGGTGAAGGTCGAACCGACATTGACGGTCGACTCGACGCGGATCTCGCCGCCCAGCAGGCGCGCCAGTTCGCGCGAGATCGACAGGCCCAGGCCGGTGCCGCCATATTTACGCGCGGTCGAGCCGTCGGCCTGCTGGAATGCCTCGAAGATCAGCTGCAGCTTGTCGGACGGGATGCCGACGCCGGTGTCGCGCACCGAGAAGGCCAGCACCGCGTCGGCGTGCACCAGGTTCGGGTGGTCGTGGGTCCAGCCGCTGTTCACCAGCGAGATGGTCAGTTCGACCTGGCCGTGGCTGGTGAACTTGAACGCGTTCGACAGCAGGTTCTTCAGGACCTGCTGCAGGCGCGTGGTGTCGGTCATCACCGCGGTCGGCAGGTTGTCCGCCAGCGCCACGTCGAAGCCGAGGTGCTTGGCCTCCGCCATGTGGCGGAAGGTACGGTCGACGTAGTTGCGCAGGTTCGAGAAGCGGTATTCCGACACGTCCAGCGTGACGGTACCGGATTCGATCTTCGACAGGTCGAGAATGTCGTTAATCAGGGTCAGGAGGTCGGAACCGGAGCCGTGGATGGTCTTCGCGAACTCCACCTGGCGCGACGACAGGTTGCCCTCGGGGTTATCCGAGAGCTGCTGCGCCAGGATCAGGAGCGAGTTCAAGGGCGTGCGCAGTTCGTGCGACATGTTGGCCAGGAACTCGGACTTGTACTTGGAGGACAGGGCCAGCTGGGTCGCCTTTTCTTCCAGCGCCAGCTTGGCCTGTTCCACCTCGCGGTTCTTGCGTTCCACCTCGATGTTCTGCTCGGACAGCAGGCGCGCCTTCTCCGCCAGTTCCTGGTTGGTCTGCTGCAGTTCCTGCGCCAGCGACTGCGACTGGGTCAGCAGCGACTCGGTACGGCTGTTCGCCTCGATCGTGTTCAGGACCACGCCGATCGACTCCATCAGCTGGTCGAGGAAGGACAGGTGGGTTTCGGTGAAGCGGTCGAGCGAGGCGATCTCGATGACGGCCTTGACCTGCTGTTCGAACAGGATCGGCAGCACCACGATGTTGTTCGGCGGCGCCGAGCCCAGGCCCGAGGACACCACGATGTAGTCGCGCGGCACGTCGGTCAGCCAGATGCGGTTCTTCTCCAGCGCGCACTGGCCCACCAGGCCTTCGCCCGGCAGGAAGGAGGTCGGCAGCTTGCGGCTGGAACGGTAGCCGTAGGAGGCGATCATGCGCAGGCGTGCGTCGGTCTCCTGCGAGTCCATCATGTAGAACACGCCGTGGTGGGCCGACACCAAGGGAGCCAGTTCCGACAGGATCAGCTTGGTCACGGCTTGCAGGTCGCGCTGGCCCTGCAGCAGGCGGGTGAAGCGCGCCAGGTTGGTCTTCAGCCAGTCCTGCTGCGCGTTCTTCTGGGTGGTCTCCTTCAGGTTGCGGATCATCTCGTTGATGTTGTCCTTCAGGTAGGACACCTCGCCGCGCGCTTCCACCTGAATGGAACGCGAGAGGTCGCCACGGGTCACCGCGGTCGCCACCTCGCCGATCGCGCGCATCTGGTTGGTCAGGTTCGCCGCCAGCTGGTTGACGTTTTCGGTCAAGTCCTTCCAGGTACCTGCAACACCCGACACGTTCGCCTGGCCGCCCAGCTTGCCCTCGGTACCCACCTCGCGCGCGACGCGGGTCACCTCGGATGCGAACGAGGACAGCTGGTCCACCATGACGTTGATGGTGTCCTTCAGTTCCAGGATCTCGCCCTTCACGTCCACGGTAATCTTCTTGGACAGGTCGCCGCGCGCCACCGCAGTCGTCACCGCCGCGATGTTACGCACCTGGCCCGTCAGGTTCGAGGCCATGAAGTTCACGTTGTCGGTCAGGTCTTTCCAGGTGCCGCCGACGCCCGGCACGTAAGCCTGGCCGCCGAGTTTACCTTCGGTACCCACCTCACGCGCCACGCGGGTCACCTCGGATGCGAACGAGGACAGCTGGTCCACCATGACGTTGATGGTGTTCTTCAGCTCGAGAATCTCGCCCTTCACGTCCACGGTAATCTTCTTGGACAGGTCGCCGTTCGCCACCGCGGTGGTCACCTCCGCGATGTTACGCACCTGGCCGGTCAGGTTACCCGCCATCGAGTTCACGCCGTCGGTCAAGTCCTTCCAGGTGCCCGCAACGCCCGGCACGTTCGCCTGGCCGCCCAGGCGGCCTTCGGTACCCACTTCCCGCGCCACGCGGGTCACCTCGGATGCGAAGGAGTTCAGCTGGTCGACCATCACGTTGATGGTGTTCTTCAGCTCGAGAATCTCGCCCTTCACGTCCACGGTGATCTTCTTGGACAAGTCGCCGTTCGCCACCGCGGTGGTCACGTCCGCGATGTTACGCACCTGGCCGGTCAGGTTACCCGCCATCGAGTTCACCGAGTCGGTCAAGTCCTTCCAGGTGCCGGCGACGCCCTTCACGACCGCCTGGCCGCCGAGTTTACCTTCGGTACCGACCTCGCGCGCCACGCGGGTCACCTCGGATGCGAACGAGGACAGCTGGTCCACCATGACGTTGATGGTGTTCTTCAGTTCGAGAATCTCGCCCTTCACGTCCACGGTAATCTTTTTCGACAGGTCGCCGTTCGCCACCGCGGTTGTCACCGCCGCGATGTTACGCACCTGTCCCGTCAGGTTCGAGGCCATGAAGTTCACGTTGTCGGTCAAGTCCTTCCAGGTGCCCGCCACGCCCGGCACGTAAGCCTGGCCGCCGAGCTTGCCCTCGGTACCCACCTCACGCGCCACCCGGGTCACCTCGGATGCGAAGGAGCGCAGCTGGTCCACCATGACGTTGATGGTGTCCTTCAGCTGCAGGATCTCGCCGCGCACGTCCACGGTAATCTTCTTGGACAAGTCGCCGTTCGCCACCGCGGTGGTCACCTCGGCGATGTTACGCACCTGCGAAGTCAGGTTACCCGCCATCGAGTTCACCGAGTCGGTCAAGTCCTTCCAGGTGCCCGCCACGCCCTTCACCTGCGCCTGGCCGCCCAGCTTGCCTTCGGTACCCACCTCACGCGCCACGCGCGTCACCTCGGACGAGAACGAGGACAGCTGCTCCACCATGGTGTTCGCGGTCATCGCCGCGCGCAGGTACTGGCCCTTGAGCGGGTGCCCGTCCACTTCCAGCGCCATGGTCTGCGACAGGTCGCCTTTCGCCACCGCGCCGATGACGCGCGCCATCTCGGTGGTCGGACGCACCAGGTCGTCGATCAGGGTGTTGACCGAGCTGATGATGGTGGCCCAGCCGCCCACCACGCCCGGCAGGTCCGCACGCTGGGTCAGGTGGCCTTCGCGGCCCACCACGCGCGACACGTCGGTGACCGTCTCCACCATCTTCTGCTTGGTTTCGATGATGTCGTTGAGCGTGTCGGCGATCTTGCCGGATACGCCGGTCCAGTCCGAGGGCATGCGAACCGAGAAGTCGCCTTTTTTCAGCGCCATCAGGGTGGTCAGCAATAGCTTGACGTCCAACTGTTCGCCCATGTCGGTCATGTTGTTCATCGACTAAATCCTTGTTTCGCGTGGGTGGTGAAAGAGTGCCGCGCCGGCGGGACCGGCGACTGTGAACTGTTAACTGCTGAGAAGATACTCTTGTATAAATTCAAGTCAAGCATCGCAATAGGAGTGAGGTGCTAGCGCCAGGAAATATTGCTATTTAGAAAACCTGGAGTGGGCATTCGGCGGAGGGTAACGTAATCTCTATCAATACAGCGCACGATTGGAAAAGTGTTGTTGTATTTGAACGACAACTGTGCGTATCTCCAAGCTAACATTGGTTGAGGCTGTGGCAATTGGTGAATATTTGGACGCTAAAGTCATTTAGGATGAACGCCGTATTGACCCGGATTTGTCCAATGATCGACACCGCACTATTGCTGGGGCTGCTGGAAGCCGGAGACGACCGCACCTGGGCGCAGCGTCTGTTCGAACTCGCGCGCAGCCAGGGGTTCGACCAGATGCTGGTTGGCGTTGTGCCATCACGACATGTACGTTTCGAACATGCCTTTACGCGCAGTAACTATTCGGCGGAGTGGCGCGACCGTTATGAAGCCAACGGCTTCCATTATGTCGACCCGACCGTGGTCCATTGCGTCTCGAATACCCTGCCGCTGGTCTGGGCGCCGTCCACCTTCGGCAGCGGCGTGCCCGGCGCCCTGTACGAGGAAGCCAGCGCGCACGGCATCCGCAGCGGCGTCACGCTGCCGATCCACGGCCCGCAGGGCGAGCTGGGCATGATCAGCTTCGCGTCCGACCTGCGGCCCGACGCGCCTTTCGAGCGCTCGCTGTTCGAGGCGCTGCCGGCCCTTTCCCTGATCCGCGACTATGCCTTCGCCTCATCGGCGCGTTTCCGCGAGGCCAAGGCGGAGCCGGAGCTGCCGCGCCTGACCCGGCGCGAGCTCGAGGTACTGCAATGGGTCATGGTCGGCAAGTCCTCCTGGGAGGTCGCCCGGATCACCAACTGTTCCGAGGCGACCGTCAATTTTCATCTGGCCAACGTGCGCCAGAAGTTCGGCGTGAACACCCGCCAGCAGGCGGTGGTCAAGGCGATTTCCCTGGGCCTGATCACGCCTGAAGATCACCATCGCTGACCCGTCCATTGACGTAGAGGCGCAGCAGGATGGCGACGGGGGGAGAGACCGCAAGGCCGGTCTCGAAGCGGCTTCCGCTGGATTGGGTGACGCCGAAACGGCTCCAGAATTTTTCCTGGCTTTCGCGTTTGGCAATGCGCAGGCGCCGCAGTTCATGTGGCGCGGACCGGTGCGCGCCGCCCGCCTGTGCCGCTTGTTGCGCTTCCAGTTCCGCTGCCAGTGCGTCGCACATCATCTCGTTTCCCATCTTTGCTCCTTTCCATCGGTGGCTATGCAAACTGCAAGTATTCCACCCGCGGCGCGCATAGCCACCTAGCAGAGCTGATAGTTCCGGTTTTGCCCGTCATGCATGAATCTTGTATGCGAAGTGCATAGTTTGATCCACCACAACTAGGGGCATAAAAATGACGATGCAAATCAAAATCGCAGCACGCCGTGAATTCAAATCCAAAGACCTGTGGGAAATGCATACCCTGCGCGCCAAGGTGTTCAGCGGGCGTCTGGGCTGGGAAGTGCCCGTCATGTCGGGCATGGAGATCGATGGCTACGACGCCCTGGATCCGGCCTATATGGTGATGCGCGAACCCGCCGGCACGCTGCTCGGCTGCTGGCGCCTGCTGCCGACCGAAGGTCCCTACATGCTCAAGGATTCCTTCCCTCAGCTGCTCGAAGGCCGCGCGGCGCCGTGCGACGCACGCATCTGGGAGCTGTCGCGCTTCGCCCTCGAGACCGACAAGGAGAACCGCTACGGCTTCTCGGACATGACGATGCAATGCTTCGAGGCCGTGATCCGTTACGGCATCGAGAACGGCCTGACCCATTACGTGACGGTGACCACCACCGCGATGGAGCGCCTGACCCGGCGCGCCGGCGTGGTCACCAGCCGCCTCGGCGAGCCGCAGCGCATCGGGATCGAGAATGCGGTGGCCTTCTATGTGGACGTGCGCGCCACCTGGGAAGCGCTCTACGCTCGCCGCACGGCTTCTCAGGCAGCTTGATCCTTGCCGAGCTGGCGCCGCAGGAAAGTCCAGGTGAGGGCCCACATGCGCGCGGTCTGCGCATTGTCGGCCGCGCCGGCGTGGCCGCCCTCGAGGTTTTCCCAGTACAGCACCTCGTGGCCCTGTTCCAGCATGCGCGCCGCCATCTTGCGCGCATGGCCCGGATGCACGCGGTCGTCGCGGGTCGAGGTGGTGAACAGCACGCGCGGGTAGCGCTGGCCGGCCCGCACCCGGTGGTAGGGCGAGTAGCGGGCGATCCAGGCCCACTCGGCCGGGTCGTCAGGGTCGCCGTATTCGCCCATCCAGGAAGCGCCGGCCAGCAGCAGGTGGTAGCGCCGCATGTCGAGCAGCGGCACCTGGCAGACCACGGCATTGAACAGCTCGGGACGCTGGGTGAGCACCGCGCCGACCAGCAGGCCGCCATTGCTGCCGCCCATGATGCCGAGCCGGCGTGGACTGGTAATCTTGCGCGCGACGAGGTCTTCGGCCACGCCGATGAAGTCGTCGAAGGCGCGCTGGCGGTCCTGCTTCAGCGCCGCCTGGTGCCAGCCGGGGCCGAACTCGCCGCCGCCGCGGATGTTGGCGACCACGTAGACGCCGCCGTCTTCCAGCCAGGCCGAGCCGCTGATCGCGCCGTAGGACGGTTTGAGGGACACCTCGAAGCCGCCGTAGCCGTACAGGACCGTCGGGTTGTCACCGTCGAGCGGGGTGTCGCGGTGCATCACGGCGAAGTAGGGCACCCGGGTGCCGTCGCTCGATGGCGCCTCGAACTGGTGCACCTGCAGGCCCTGGGCCTGGAAGAAGGCGGGCATGCTTTTCAGCGGCTCGCGCGCATCCGTGCCCGCTTCCATCAGGTACAGGGTGGACGGTTCGGTGAAGCCGGTCATGGTCAGGAAGTAGCGATTCGAGGCGACCCGGTCGAAGGCCCAGGTGTCGAGCGCGCCCATGTTCGGCAGGTCGACCTCGCGCGCCTGCCAGCGGCCGTCCTCGCGGCGCAGCTCGACGATGCGGTTCTTGACCTTGTCGAGCACCGTGAGCAGCAAGGCGTCGCGGGTGACCGTGAGGCCGTCGAGCGAGGTGAGGGGCGAGGGCAGGAACAGGGGTTCGAAGGCCGCCTGGCCGCGCAGCGCGGCATCGAAGTCGGCGGCCAGCAGTGCGCCCTGCGGATAGGTCGTGCCGCCCGCTTCCCAGTTCGATCGCAGTTCGATCACGAGCTGGTCGCGCACCGCGAAGGCATTCGCATCCTCCGGCTTGGGTAGCTTGATGAGCCGGCCGTCGCGCCGCAGGAACAGTTCGCTGCTGTAGAACCCGATCTGGCGCTGCACGAACGCGCGCTCGAAGCCGGGCGTCACGTCCAGCCATGCCGAGGCGGACAGGTCGTCCGGCCTGGCCTCGAACACCGTCGCGGCCGCCTCGAGCGGCGTGCCGCGCCGCCACTCCTTGACGATGCGCGGATAGCCCGATTCGGTGAGCGAACCGGGGCCGAAGTCGGTGCCGACGAACAGGGTGTCGCGGTCGATCCAGGCGACGTCGCTCTTGGCCTCCGGCAGATTGAACCCATCGGGCACGAAGCGGCGCTCCAAGACGTCGAACTCGCGAACCACGTGGGCGTCGCCGCCGCCGCGCGAGAGCGAGACCAGGCAGAGCGCGCCATGGGGCTCGAGCCTGGTGACGCCGCCCCAGACCCAGTTCTCGCCCTCCTCGCGTGCAAGCAGGTCGAGGTCGATGATCGTCTCCCAGGCCGGCGCCCCCTTGCGGTATTCGTCCAGCGTGGTGCGGCGCCAGATGCCGCGCGCGTGAACGGCGTCGCGCCAGAAGTTGTACAGCAGGCCGGCGTGGCAGCCGGCGTACGGGATCTTCTCGGTGGAGTCGAGGATGGCCCGCAGGCGGGCGCGCAGGGCGGTGCAGGAAGGCTGTGCTTCCAGCTCCGCCTCGGTGATCCGGTTGCGCCCTTCGACCCAGGCGCGTGCCTGGGCGCCGTCGACCTCTTCGAGCCAAAGATACGGGTCGTGCTCGTTTTTCATAGGCGAATCAATGCTTTAAGGATGATTTGGAGGTGTTACAAAAGGCACCAAAAAGCACTGTATATCAGTTCGAAAAACAATGACTTACGGCTGTATTTTAGTAAAAGGTCAGCGTGCTTCCACCATCACCGACCACTCCTGAACGTACGCCGGGCCGGCATCGCCCTGCGGCCTTTCCTCGCCGTAGAGCAGCATGCCGTGGCCGTGCATCGTGACCAGCTTGGCGTGGTGGAGAATTGGCAGTAGCGGCTCGCCAACCTGGGAGTTCGGATCGCTGACGCTGGCCGCGATCACGCCGGCCAGGCCGTAGACGCGCACCTCGCCCTGGACGAAATCCGACCGGGCAATCTCGTGATCTGACAGGCGCTTGCCCGCGTTGCGCAGGCGTTTGACTTTTCCGTACATTGGGCAAGTCTAGCACCGTTGAGCTATCGCAAGCCGGCGTGGTCAGCCGGTGCTATGCTCATTGGATGACCAAACGCATCGACCGCTTGACCGCCATTCATGTTGACCTGGCCATCAACCTAGCCGGCTCGCATGGAGTCGCCGCCGGCGCCGCCGAATTGCTCCGAATGGGCCTGCCGCTTGAGCTGGCCCGGCGGGTATTGCTCAGGCCGTCGGAGCGGCGAGGGCGCGCAGGGCCAGCAGCTCAGCCTCGGCCGCCCTCAGCCGCGCCAGCTCCTGCGCGCTGATCATCTGCAGCGGCGTTTCGTCCGTCTCGCCGCGGTGGATGGTGCACACGTGGGTCGTGCCCTGGTCGGTGTGGGCGTGGAGGTCCATCACGGCACCCCTTTGACCTTTTCGACGGTGCGCAGCGTGCCCAGGCCCAGCATCCCCAACAGGATGGTGCTCATCTCGCTGAAGTCGAACTCGGGCAGCACGATCGGGTGGCCAAGGGCTGCCATCAGCACGGCAACGGACGGGCCGACCACAAACTTGAAGGCGAAGGCCGCGCCACACACCCAGCCGATCGCCGGACGCCAGCCGGCCACGAACAGCGACTGATGCCCGGCCTCGACCTTGTTGACTTCCATCTGCCCGGTCGCCATCTTCAGGTCCGCATCCAGCTGCGCGAGCTCGCCGCGCTGGGCCATCTCCATAATCTGCACCTTGGCTTCGGCGGCCGCCTTCGGGTCGGGGAAGATGCGGTCGAACATATTCCCCAGGACGGGGATGAGTGCTGCGATTGCTGGGGCCATTAGATTGCTCCTACGGTAAGGGTGGCGAGGTTCCAGTTGTCGGCCCATTTGGCCGGGTGCGGCTTGCCTGGGCGCCAGGCGGCGAGATACTGCGCCCACCCGGCTTCGGCCGTAGTCGGCAACTTGGACGGCAGGGTGAAGATCAGCAGGCGCGCGGCGATGGTGGCCACGATGTCGTGGTAGCGCATTGCCTCCCACAGGCCGGCCGGCGTCGGCTGCACATTGAAGTCAGTGCACACGGCGCGCATGATCGGCGCCGCTCGGTGGTGGGTTAGCACGCCCTTGCAGCCGCCACCCTGCTCGAACTGGTAGAACGAGGAGGCCGGTCCATTCTCCGCGCCTCCGGCCACGATCTGGCGGCGATGTGCCAGCGCGGACTCCTGCAAGGCTATCGCCAGGAGGAAGCGCCGGGCGTCGGTCGTGTCCGGGATGCCGTAGCGGGTCAGCTCGGCCGTGGCCGGCGCGATTGCCGTGCTCAGTAAGCGGAGCGGGCTCACTTGGACGCCTCCAGCTGCACCAGGCGCGCCTCGCGCTCGCGGCGCTCCAGATCGGCCAGCGTCTGCTCGCGCTCATTCTTCTGGCGCGTGTACCAGGCGTTCAGCAGGAAGGTCAGCAGGGCGGTTATGATGCCGACAATGACGCCAATCTCGGTCAGCGTCAGGGATGCCCCGACAGAAACAGCGCCGCCGGCGTAGCTACCCACTTCAGGGGCGCTTATTTTGCTCATGTGTTTGCCTTTCATGGGGCATTAAAAAGCCCGCTTTCGCGGGCTTCGGTGGTTGCATCGTTTCGCATCTCGGGCGGGAAGTGGTATCGCGTCAACTCCTTCTTGTGGGCGTTGACGCAGTGGCCCGGGCCCTGCCACCAGAACAGCGCATCGATGACGACGCGCCAGAACTTGTAGGGGTAGCGGTGCCCGAGCCGCCCGCAGCGCGCGGAGAGCGTCTCGTCCGGCCACAGCTCCTTGCTGGCCGGGTGCATGATGAAGCCGAGGATCATGCCTAGGGTCTGATCGATCGAGATCAGGATGAAGAGGAAGTTCTGCCAGGCTCGTGCAAGCTTGCTCATGCCATCTCCTAAAGAGTTGCTGCGTGGGTGAAAAGTGCATCGAGGGCCGACTCGTTGAGCCCAAGCGCCGCGCCGATCTGAATCACCAGCGGGCGCGAGCGGACGAACTCGAGCGAGTCTTCCCACTCGATCTGTGCCATGCGGCGCTGAACCGGATCCGGAATGGCGTCGATGGCCGGCTGCACATCGTCGAGCAGTTCGGCCATGAGCAGCGCCTGTCGGGCTTGCCGGCGAGTGACCATCTGCGGCACCAGCGCCGGCGCCGGCGCCGCCGGCGGCAGCGGCTCCAGGCCGTCGCGCGACTCATTGGCCCGGTAGTTGACCCAGGCGAGGCGCTGCGACTCTTCGACCGGGATGTGGCAATCGGCGTGGTCCGGATGTAGCACCTGCAGGTAGGAGCCGGTCAGGTTGCCAGCGTCGTCGTAGGTCACGTAGCCGAAGGGCTGCGGCTCGGGCTGCTCGGGCAGGGTGTTTTCGATTTCTTCCATCACGATACCTTCTCGATAAATACGTCGGTGTAGACTTCAACTTGACCGCTGCTGCTGGCAGCGCCGAGGTTTGGCGTGCCCGCGGCCGCAATCCAGTGACGGACCTCAAAAACCTTTGAGGATGAAATCGTAAATTCAGCGCACAGTACCTGAGACACCGTAACTATTTGCGCGGATTGAGGCGCGTACGTCGAAGTTCCCGCGACAGTGGTTACACCATCTGTCACGTTGTACAGGTAGGCTTTATGGTTCGACGCAATGGGGCCGGCTGGAGCTGTAAAGCTTACGCGGAAAGTGCCAGCAGGAAGGGTGATCTGATTACCCGCAAGGCTCGCTCCCGACATCGAATTCTTTTTCGCGGTGTTGAGTGTGCGGACAACGTAGCCATCCGGAATACCTGACCCGCCAACAACCCCGCTTGCTTTTTCATCGCGCACCCACAGAACAGGCGTTAGGGTTGATGCGTCGCCCTTGTCTCCGGTGCGCTGGAAGTGCAGCACGACTGCTTCGCCGTTTGCGAACGAGGCGCCAGGCGTGCTTACAAACTGGATGCCGAAGGCCCGGTAAGTTCCGGGCGTCGTGTCAACCGTTGTAACCGAGAAGATGACGTACTTGCTCGGGTTCGTGACAGAAATCAGGCGGAAGTGCCCTTTGATGAAGCTCGTAGAGCCCGCCACGCTTGCCAGGAGCGCAGCAACCGCCAGGCCGGCCGAACTGGTATTGCTGGCGTACAGCCCCGTTGCCGATTCCACCGTCGTGCTGTTACTCAATCGGATTTTCCCCGCTCCGGGATCGGCGTATGCCGTACCGGTGTCGAAGGTAAATGGGATCGCATATGCTCCGCCAGCCGCAATGCTGTTCAGGTTCGCTGCCAGCGCGTTTTCCTGCTGCGCCCGCTCGGGCAGGCGCTCAAGCACGTATGCCCAGTTTGCGTCGAACACTGCCTGATCCTGCGACTGGTTCGGCAGCTTACTGAGGTCCGTCAGCGCGGTAATGGTGGTCAAGAAAGCACTCCTTCAATTTGCAAAGCCATCTTCGATCGAGGGTAGGACTCGATCACTTTTTTGAAACTGCTGTAGCGGCCACAGATGATCGAGTCGGGCCGGCCGGCCGCGCCGATCCAGACCGCTGTTTTCTGCCTCCATGCGATCATCTGATCCTCTGCCTGCTCGATGCTCTCGGTATCGATCACGACGTCCAAGGACATCAGCTTGCGGTATCCGCGCTCAATGGTGGAGCTGCTGCCGTCGACGTTGAACAAGGTGGTTGAATAGTCCTTAATCTCCGTGGACAGCCCTACCAAGGTCGGTCCCGGCTCAGCGGTTGGGCCAATCATGCACATGCCGCACTTGGCCACACCGCCCGGGCGCCGGATAGCGATCGTGACCAGACCGTTGTAGAAGTTCGGCAGCTTGAGCGACAGGAAGGAGGTCCTGCGCCGGATCCGGTTGAAGCCCCAGCGAAAGAAGCTGCTGTTCGACGTCGACATGACCAGGCTGCGCGTCTCGCTGTAGGCGACGCCGAAGTTCGGCACAGCCATCGACACCCTGACCTCCGAGCCGTCCACGTTGCCGAGGAACAGACCCTGCGCGATCGCGCGCGGCGACAGCACGAAGAGCAGCTCTTCGGCGCTGGTGGACTGGGTATTGTTGCGATCATCGAACGCCGCCCACCGATTCGTCGCCCCGCGCTTGTTCCACTTCGACGGGTCGCTGAGCGGGTTGCCCTTGTTCGCATCGACCATCGACCAGTAGACGATCTTGGTTACAGGATCATGGACGGCTGCATCCTTTGCATACGTCGCGGTTACGTCGTAGGCCGGCTCGGTGATGGGCACGTTGGAATACAGCATGCCGGCGGTGGTCCCGACGACATCGGCAGCACGGGTGACGGGCGCACCCGCTGTCGGTATGTAGCTCGACTTAACGGGGCCGACTTGCGCGCCACACAATAGCCATGTTTCCCCGACCGGGATTGCTTCGCCGCCGGTGCTGCCTAGATATGCGGTCAACACGTTCCCGACGCTGAAGCCGCTGGACAAGGTGAAGCTAAGTTTGTGCCAGCCATCACGCACAGCCGTGGCCGCCCAGCCGCTTCCGGTGATGGTGCCAGCGGCGTAATTAAATGTCCCTACTGTGAAATTGACGCCAGTGGTCGAATTGCGTAAAAAGAATACGGCATTGGACCGTGTACCCTTTTTCGTGTACACGTCAATCGTCACTTCAGTCGAATTTGCGGTAAAAGATTGCGTCAGAATCGGCGTACCGCCGGCTGATGTAATTACGCTCGCTGGCATGTAGGGGCCGAGGCCATCAGTTGAATCAATTGATACCGACAGCCCTAACGACTTATTCCATGCCGAACTGGTGAAGTCGCTGGAATATTTGAACAAGTTCGTCGCCTCTGGCTCAATAAGCGCATACGGCGCCTTGCTCAGGTCGCTTGGGTCGTAAGTCACCCCGAGCGTATTCGGCGGTACCTCGACAAGCGTGCCGGTCCGGTCATATACCCATTTGGGCGATGCGCGCGAGAAGGCCACATCGCCCAGCTCAACAGGATCAACAACAATCATGCTGGAATCACTTTCGTAGCAAGTGGAACATCGCCGTTGACAGCGGCGTCCAGGTGGTCCGCGGTTTGCATCGTGTTTTTGGCGATCGCGTACAGAGCAGCGTTCAGGTCCTTGCGCATCCCTGCGTTTTCCTCACGGAGTGCACGCAGTTCAGCAGCCAGGACTGCACTGTTGTCCGACGGGGTCGACAGCCTGCGCATCAACTCACGGTTATCAGCCGCAGGGATGATTCGCTCGCCCTCGTGGATCATTGCCGGCATGTTGGTCGGCACATAGTTCGTGCCCACCGCGAAGCCGCGCAGCTTCTCTCCGCTTTGCTCGAGCGCCTTCTGGATGTCCGCATACGACGTGCCCTTGTTCACCTGGTCAACCCAGAACTGCAACCCGCCCGCATCCGCTGCACGACCCAGAGTTGCCTGGTACATGCTCTTGATGTTGGCCTCGGCCGAGTTGGCGATCGCGTTCAGGATGTCCGTCTGCGACACGCCCTTCGCCGCCTGGTCCTGCCAGAACTGCATGCCGGCGGCGTCCGGGGCGCGGCCCAAGACACTCTGGTACTGCGCATTGACCGCACCGGCGCTGGCGACAACCGCATTGCCCTTCGCGCTCGCGATCGACAGGCCCAGGGCCGCGATCGCATCGGCAACCGACAGCACCGAGGTGTCGATGCCCTTGAGGACGTCGAGCTGCTGCTGGGCGCTCGTGAGGATGCTGTCGAGGCGCTTGCCTTCCTCTTCCAACAGCTTGAGCGACTTCTCTTCGATGCTCAGGGTGCTGTCGGTGATGTCGGCCAGCGCGGCGATGTCGTTCTGCGTGGTGTAGAAGTCGCGCAGGTAGTCCTGCTGGGTTGCGAACAGGGCCGATGCGTCCTGCCCAACGACCGACAGGGCGCGCTTCAGGCCGTCCGCATCCGGCAGCGAGCCGCTTGCTTTCGCCATCGCCAGTGCGGCCTGGATCTGCGCCTGAGCACTTTGCCGACCGAACAACTCCTGACCTGGCACCGACATCCCGTCGAGCGTACTGCGCAGGGCCGATGACAGGGCCTGATGCTTCGCGACGATTGCCTGCTCGGTAGTGATGCGCTCCTGCAGCAACTGTTTCTCGCGGCCGACAACACGCTGCAAGACACCGAAGGCGCTGTCCACGCCAGAGAGAAGCGATGTCGCCTGCTCCTTGATGGCCTGGGTGGCGTTACGCTGCGCCTCGGCCTGGGCCTCCAGTGCAGCCCGCGATTCCTTGAGCGCCTGGATCTGGTCGAACAGCGGGCGGTTGCTCTCGTCGAGCGCGTCACGCTGTTTCGCCAGCAGCTGCGCCGACGTCATGGTCAGCTGGTCGAGCTCCTCCTGCAGTGATGCGCGCTGTTGCAGCACCTGGGCGGCGATGGCTGCCTTGTCGATCGCCGGGTAGACCTGGGCGAACGCGGCCTGCAGGTTCATCAGGGCGCCGTACTGTTTGGCGCCTGCTTCGGTCGTCAGGTCCAACCCGAGCACAACCGCCTTGAACTCGTCGCGCGTGTCCACGCTGGCCAACCCGAGGGCCGCCATCTGCTCAGTAACCATCTTCAGCACCGGGGCGTTGCGCTCGGCTTCGGACAGGAAATTCTGCTGGAAGCCTGCGGTGTTGGCCGCGAATGCCTCGATTCCGCCGGCGGCGGCCAGCAGACGCTCGCGCGCCTCCAGCGATGCGGTGCCCACGGCGCCGAACGACATGCCGATCGACAACAGGGCCTGTTCGATGGTCGAGTAGCCGGCCGCCAGGCGCTGCAGGGTTGCGCTTGCGGCTTCGCCCTGCGCCTGGAACTTACCAATCTCGGGCAGCAGCTCGCCAGCGATGGTGTTGCCGACGCCGACGAAGAAGTCAGCAATTGCCTTCTGGTTCGCGGCTTCGTCCTTGCCCATGGCGATGCTGATTGCCTGGGTGCGAGTTGCGATGCTGTCGGCGTTGATGCCCAGCACCCGGGCGAAGTCCGCAGAGCTTGCCTTGATCGCGTCGTAAGCCGAGGTCAGGCCGGCCGACATCTCGGCGCCGACAGTATTGCGGTCCACGCCATTCTTGTCGCTGCGGAACCAGCCGCCTTTCTTGACCCACTCAGCATCGAGCGTGCCCATGAAGCCGCCGGCGCCGAGCGAACCGTTCAGGGTCTGCTCGCCGGTGAATTCTTTGGGACCGCGGCCAAATGCCTTCTTGCCGATGGTGTAGACCGCCAGTGCGCCAGCCACCCACGGCGCCGCAGCAGCCAAGCCGCTCAGTCCGCTGGCGATGCCGCTTGCCACGTTGGGGCCGACCACTGAAGCGATACTGTTGCCGATGTTCATGCCCAGCGCCGAAGTCAGCCCGGAGCCGATGCCGGCGCCGTTCAGGCCGCCAGCCAGGGAGCCGAGGAAGCCGGTGCCGAGGCCGCCAGCCAGAGTTGCGCCGCCAGTGACCATGCCGTACAAGTTCGATGCACTTCCAGCCAGCCCAGCCAGGGCACCGACAGGTCCGCTGCCGCTAGTCACTCCGGTTGCAGCGTTTGCAGCTCCAGCCAGTCCGAGCGAGCCTGTAAGGCCAGCAGCGAGTGGGCTGACCGCCGCCGAGATCACCGGACGCAGCACCAGCGTGCTGAACATGTTCTTCAGCGTGTCGACCAGATTGCGGCCGAAGGACTTGCCGGATTCGAAGCCGCGGAGGAGGGCGTCGGTCAGCGAGCGGTTGATCTCTTCCGAGGCGCGCTTCCAGTCGTCGGCAGCTTGTTTGGCCGCTTTCGAACTGGCGTCCATCGCGTCTTTCCTGCCCTGCAGGCCAGCAATGCGCTCCAGTTGCTCGGCCTGAGCGACAAGCTGCGCGCGGTACTCCTCAGAGATCGCCATCGAGCCGGCCGTTGCGCGTACCTTCGCCGCCTCGGCCATGACTGCTGCCTCAGCAGTCTTTCCGTGCAGCTCAATCTCGCGCTCAAGGCCGCGTGCACGCTCCTGCAGCTGCAGCATGGTTTCAGCATTTGCGCCAATAACATCCTCAACCGCTTTCCGCGCTGCCTCGGAGTCTTGCCAAGCTTTTGACTGCTTATTGATCGCTGCCGCCAACTCCAGAATGCGATCGCGCTGCTTTTTCTCCGGAGCCTCAGCTGCTGCCCGCGCTGCATTCAACAGGCGAACTTCCGCCACTGTTTTGCCGATCGCCTCGAGCTCACGCTCTTGACCATCAATGAAGCTGTTGGCAGCCTCAAAGGCCTTCTTGTACTCTTTGCTCATCTCCTTTTTTTCACCCGTGGCTGCAGCCGTAGCAGCGGCCACGCCGCGAGTGGCGGCCGATACCTGATCAGCCACCATAATGGCCGCAACATGCGAGTCCGTAACCTGACGGATTGCCTTGATGTTCCGCTCGTGCTCCGCGCGCGCTTCCGCGGTCCGGCTTGCAAAAGTGCCCTGGGACTCTCCGGCGGCGCGCACGCGATTAGCGAAGTCCTGAATCTGTCCAGCCTTCTCGCTGAATCCCATCTTGCTCAGGCCTGCCGCGATCGCTTCGTATACAGGAGCAAGCGAGGCCGTAAGGCCGGAGAACGTGGTGCGCCACATTACGGTCATCGCATCGAGCGCAAGCTTGGATCCGAGCTTGATGTGCTCCCACGCTTCCAGCACGGCGCCGGTGAGCACTTCGGCGAAGATCTTGACCTCTACGAACTGCTCCTCCAGGTATTTGCCGATCTGCCAACCAGCGAACGCTGCAAAAAGAACGTTCCCGGCCAACGCTGCCTTGGTGAGGCTGCCGGCCGCAAGTTGAGCGGCGACCGAGGTGCCGAACAGCGCAGTATTGAGACCAAGAGTGTTAGCTTGGCCGATCGCGACATTCATTGCGTAAGTAGCAGTCGCAGCAATCAGTGGCCAGAGTGCGGCGGTGGCTGCGGCATATATCGCGGGAGCCGCCACGAAGATTGCGACATAGCCTGTGGCAATCTTCGCTGCTGTCATGAGGCCGCCGGAAATGGCGCCGATAGAGTTTCCCAAAGTATCCAGCGCGCTAGCGAGTGAGCGCACCGCCCTCTCGGCTACCTCGTTGAATCCGTCTTGTGAGAAGCGCAAAAGGAACGAATTCCACGAGTCACCAAGGTTACTGATTGCGCCATCTAGAGTTTTGGCCCGCTCCTCCATTGCACCAGCAAAGTCGACCGTCCCGAGCTTCATCAGGTACTGCTCGATTGCTGAAGCCTCATTCTTGACGGTCGTGGAAATGCCCTTAAACGTCAGCGTGACCTTTTCCCCGTTCTGGCTGGCCTTGATGCCGAATTCCTTGAGGCGCTCGAACTCGCCAGTCGAGGCATCTGCCACAGCCTCCACCATCTGCTCCAGGCTCTTACCCATCGCTGCAGCGGTGTTGCCGTAAGAGCGCAGAGCGCGCTCAGACGGATCTAGGCCGAGGTTGCGCATCTTGATGAACGCCTCGGTCGACTCCGCTAGGCCAAACGGAGTCGTCGCCGCAAAGACCTGGAGTGCTGAAAATGCAGCAGTGGCGCCTTCGGCTGAGCCCGTAGCAGTGATGAGCGAAGCGTTGAGTTTGTCGAATTCACGCTGAGTGGAAACAACCTGTTGCCCCAGTGCGGCCACTGATAGGCCGGCAAGCATCGAAGTGAAAGCACCACGGATCGTGGACGCGGCGCCGTTAGCGGAGTCTGCAGCGCGCTGCTGGGCCTGCTCGACCGCGCGCAGTTGACGCAAGTAAGGCTCCAGAACTGCGGGATCGATGCCGCGCTGACGCGCCATGATTTCGTAATAGCGGGCACTGGTGCGGCCGCCGGCCTCCATTTGCGCGCTTGTTCTTTGGATCGCTTGAATCAGATTGCTCTGCGACCTGGCCGAGTTGTTCGCGCCATTGGTAATCTGACGCTCGGCACGCTCGGCGGCGGTCGAAGCCTGGCGTAGACCGGCTTCGACGCCATTAGCGTCGACGACAACCTGAATTTCTGCTGTGCTGGTCGTGGTGCTCATTCGATCGCCCATAAAAAAAGCCACCCGAAGGTGGCCTTGATAATTTCCCGGCAAGCCGGGCTACTTTTTACTTCGACGCCTCAATTCGAGGTTTCGCTCAATCTCTGCGATGACGTAAGCTAGCAACCCGCCAAAGATCAGATACTTTGCAGGCCCCCATGCGGACACAACGGTTTCCTTCTCGGCGCCGGCAAGCATAGGCACACACACCCAGACGATGCCAATAAAGAACGCCCAGCCGCCAGCGCGCCCGTAGGTGGCGCGCTTAAGATCGGCGGCAAGTTGCCCCTTTTCAGATTCGGAAAGTGCAGGCAGGCCTATGCCACAGTGCGGGCAAACCGCTGCGCGATCCGACACTGACTTGCTGCACTCTTTGCACTCGACCAAAGCCATATTGCCTCCAATAAAGAGAAGCAATATTACACCAGCAACACGAACAGCCCCGAAATGGGGCTGTTCGCTTCCTGCTCTCACCACACCACGCCACGCCCGGCCATAGCTCGCCGCTCCGTACCTTGTCACAGCGTACCTCGCCCTGCCATGCCTAGGATGCTTACCGCATCAACCAGCACCCTCGACGAAGATGCTGGCTGCTGTTGTCAGCCCATAGCTCGCCAAAACTCACCTTGCCAGACCCGAGCTCAGCAAATCTCACCCCGGCGTACCGCACCGAATAGCGCCCTCGCGAGAAGGCGCTAGACGCTGTTGTCAGCCCGTACCGTGCCAGGCCTCGGCCCACCTCGCCTCATCGCGCCATGCCTTAGCTTGACAGGAAAAACTTACATTGGCTCAGGGAGCGATTGCAAACGCTCGAAAAAGGGTCTCCCGAAACGAACGACCCTTCGCCAAAGGGGTAACCCAATCTGGGATACCCTTTCCAGAGGGGTGGTCGAATCAACCACCCCTTCATTCCTGACGCATCGCTTGGAGCGCCACACCTTCCATCACCCTGACGTCTTCGAACAACTGCGACCAGTCGGCGCGCGGCACGCCCTGCAGGCGCAGAACGACAGGCACTGCGTTGTAGTCGAGACCGGTGGCGCCGCCCATGCCGATGCGCCATTGCGTACCGAGCGCGCTGAAGACTTGGAAGGCCCGCAGGTTCTCGGGCCAGATTTCGGCGCCGCCGTCGAGGTCGGCCTCGGTCAGGCCAGCGGCGGCTAGCTCGGCAGCAGTTGGCGCGGAGGTGTACAGCGCCTCCGCAATCGCCGCTAGTTTCCCAGGCGGCCTTCCACGATCGCGTCGCGGTAGGCGCCGACGATGGCGGCGACTGCGGCCGGCAGCTCGTCCACCAGCTGCTCAACAGCCTCGCGGTCGAACGGGATGTCGAGGTTCCAGCCCTTGGCGGCGCCCATGATGGTGTCGACATTGGCGTCGATGTTGTACTTGATGAGGTCGGCCTGCTTGATCGCGGGCGCATCCTCGCCAGCGTCGGCCAGCTTCTTGTAGCGGTCCGCCTCGGCCTTGGCCTTCGCTTCGATCCCGGCCTGGATGCTGTCGACGAATTCGGCATGCTCCTTGCGCGTGCGGTAGCGGTAGTCGACCTTGATGCAGCCCGTGGAGCCATCCAGCATCGGGAAGGTTACTTCCTTCGAGAAGGTTTCGGGACGCTTGCCGAGGGTGATTTTCTGTGCTTTTGCCATGATGTTCTGCTTTCAGGATGGGTAAAAAGACCCGGGCGGAGCTACCGCCCAGGCTGGAAAGCCGGCAAGCCGGCAGGCAAAACGGATTAGTAGCGGACGACCTTGTTCTGCAGGGAGACGACGGCCTTCACGCCCATCGCGTTACCCTTGCTCAGGCTCGGCGATTCGTTGAAGCCGCAGTAGCCGGCGTACAACAACACGCCGCCGGTCGGCAGGACGCCACGCACGCAGGTCAGCTTCTGGCCGTCCGAGATCGACTTCAGCGCTGCGTGGTGGGGCAGGGTGCGGTCGTCGCCGATGGTCAGCGTCAAGCTGGTCGCGCTGAAGCCATCGGGGAGCATCACCGGAGTGTCGCTGTCCAGCAGCGGCACCTCGACGGTTTTCGCGTCGCCACCCGAGACCTCCGCGGACAAGACGCCGACGATCGGCACCCAGGTAGTGACCTTGCGCAGCGAGCCGGTGCCGACGCCGGCCGGGAACAGGTTGGTGTCGGTGGTGTCCAGGCCTTCGAGGGTGACGGAGCTGGCCGTAGCTGCCTTGGCACGGAAGACGCGGCCGCTTGCCTTGGTCCAGCCGCCGGTGTATTCGAGGAAGTCGCCGACGGCAAAGGTGTTCGTCGCGGTCAGGACGGCTTCAGTTGCATTGGTCGCTGCAGTCACGCTGACGGCGGTTGCGAAGACGCTCGCCACGGCGAACGCGATGTTGTTTGGGAGTTGCAATGCCATAGTGGGCCTTTCAGGTTAAAAGCCCGGTAGCCGGGCAAAGAAAAAGCCGCCCGGATTGCTCGGGGCGGCTCGATAGAAAAGGGTAGGTCAGGCGAAGATGTAGAAATCCTGGCGAGTGCCGCGACACTTGGTATCTTCGTCGTAGGTGGCGAGGCGCCCAGTAGCGACCTCGGGCTGCAGGTTGGCTGCGGCGCGGATTGCCTCCTCAACCTGCTGGCCCAGCTCGGACGCGGCGATGCGCGAGGCCCCGGACCACGCGCTGACCTGCACGCGCACGCGCTGCTTATCAGGCTGCTCGCCCGTCAGGTAGTTCACTGGCTCGCCGCCGACCGCCTGGTAGACGATGAAGGGCAGGGCAGTGCCTTCCGGCGCGAAGTCGGGCAGCACGCGGCCGTCGGCCAGGTGTTTCAGGGCGTCATAGATCAGAGCTTCAGGGGTCACGTGCATTCCTCGCGAGTTGAGCGGCCAGGGTCCGGGTCATGGCGTCGGCGGCCTGCTGCTTCTTGCTTTCATAGGCCGGGCGCATGAATGGGTAGGCCGGCGCGCTGGCGGTGCCGTACTCGAGCTCGGCGGCGCGACGGTGCGCGGCCCAACCGATGCGCCGGCCGGTGCGTGCGCTCACCCGGGTGTTGCGCGGTACGAACTTGTGTCCGAACTCCACGAATCGCCAGTAGAAAGCATCACCGCCGCCGTAGTCGCCCTTGCGAACCGTGACCACGTACGTCTGCTTGTTTGCTCCGTCCGATTTCTCTTCCAGCCGCTTGACGATGATGTTGCGGTAAATCGTGCCGGTCTGGATGTGCGCCTGCGCGTTACGCTTCGCCTCATCGCGGAAGACGTCGGCGCCGGCAAAGCCGACTCGACGCAGCGTCGGCTCATCGACCGCGTCGCGGATCTGCTGCGTCGACCGCCGGATTGCCTCGGCGAGCTGGCTTGCATCGATCCGGATCATTTGGCCGACTCGCAGACGAGGAACATGAAGCGGCGGTCATCGCTGGGCAGCACGGACTTGATGTCGTACAGCTTGCCCTTGTGCGCCAGGCGCATCGTGTTGTCGATGTCGCTGCGCTCGCGGACCATGGCGGAGATCCGCACTGTAGACACCGGCAGGCCGCCACGCAGCACCTCGGCACCGGTCTGGAACTTGATGTCGGCCCAAATATTCGGGGCAACGTCAGTCCAGTCGCCGACGACCTGGCCGGCTGCGTCCTTGCCTGTGGGCGGCGCTTGAATCGTGATTCGCTCGTTCATCCATACACCTTAAAACGGTCCAACAGGCCGCCCAGGAACTCCGCATTCTTCAAAGCGGACGGCAGGTACTTCGCCTCAATCCGCCCCAGGATATAGCTCTGGATCTGCGCCGGAACCGCAGTGTGATCCGGACCGTAGCCGCACCGGTACTGCACTTCGACGGCGTTCGCGCGGTTGGCAGTCGCCGGCCAGCACCGGCCCGGCGCCGGCAGCAGGTAGCCCGGCTCGCTCACGTTGTCGACGTAGTAGTCCTGCGGGTCGAGGGTCTGCAGCGCGCCCTCGGCGTCGTAGAACTTGACGTAGGCCACGGCGATCACCGGCGGCATCGCGAGCTTGATCGCCTCGGGGAAGCGGTCGAGCGTCACGCGCCAGGTCTGCTCAATCAAGGCGCGCTCCAGCTCGTGCTCGACCTCACCGGCAATGCCGCGCACGTCCAGCTCGATCTCGGCGTCTAGTCCGGCGCCGTCCGCTTTCGCCTTCGCTATCGCAGCGGCCAGCGGGACGGGCAGGCCGGCGGGCGGCGTTACCAGTTTCGTTGTCATCGGTCGTTCCTTTGTATTGATGCCGGCCGGCTGCCGCCGAGCTGGGCTGGCCGTGCCTGTGCTTCCACACGCTGCGGCGAGTAGCCGGAGCCTGCTGGTGCGCGGGCATATTCGATCTGCTGGCTGTAGCGAAGCGCCACTGCGCCGCCGCTAATCGCCAGCTGCGCGGGGTCGACCTGAATCCGGCGAGCGGCACGCAGAAGCGCCGGGCCGCCGGACATCGCCAGCACAACAGGATCGACCGCCAGCCGGTAGCCCGCCAACATGCGGGCGTCGCCTGCAGAGAGGGCTAGAGCGGCAGAGGCGGCCGAGACGCGCCGAGTGACGCGCATGCCGACGGTGCCGCCCGTGAGCGATAGTGCCGCCGATGTGACGGGCATCACATAGCTGCCAGCTTCCGGCGCCAGTGCGTGCTGGAACTGGATCGTGCCGCCGGTTACCGTCATGGCGACCGGGGCAACTGCGAGCCTGCGAGAGGACCGCAAGCGTACATCGCCTAGGGTGACGTCCAGGCCGGCCGAAGTCGCCGAAAGTCTGCGCGCCGCCGTCAAGGCGACACTGCGGCCAGTGACGCTGAGACTGGATGCCTGCAGGCTGATCCGGCGCGACGCGGTGACGCTCACGGCTCCATCGCTGGCGGTCAGTGCCGCCGGCTGCGCGGCGGTGCGTCGAAGGACGCGCATTGCGACCTCGCCGGCCCCCAGCGGCAGTGATGCAGGCGACACGCTCAGCAGGTATCTGCCTCCGCCTGTGGCTGGCGCGGCAGTAAAGTACCCCCCACCTGGAATTTGCCCGCCCTGCGCATCATCTGCATAGCCCAGCCCAGGGATCAGGCGTGTCGTCATCAGTTCACCTGCAATTTGTTATCGACGTACACGCTCGTATTCGGCTTGGCAAGCACGACTTTGCCAATCAATACACCCTCGGCTTGCGGCGTGACTGTGACCGACAGCTTTTGCTTTCGTGCGCCGCTCAAGCCCGTAGTCCACGTTGCGGTGCTGGCGTCCTGCGCCACAGGCGCGGCAAGCGGGGCGGCGCCATCGCTAGCGATAACCGCCAGGGCTGGCGAACTGGTGGACTGGTAGAACACTTCCAGCCAGATGTCCGCATGGGTCAGGTTTTGCGCACCATCGTGGATGATGTCCACCGATACCGTCTTGGCCGACCCCACTACCGTATTCACTGCAAACAGGTCCGGGGTTTCAATCGGCACCGCGCCGGAATTAGCGTTGGTCGCCATCAGCAGCGAAATATCGCTTCCGCTTTTCTTGGTCGAGGTGTCGGACCTTACCGAGCCGCCGTAAGCCTCGGACCAATAAGCCAGCGATCCGCCTGCGCCGTGGCAGTTGAACATTTTGATGACGAAACCGGGGTTCGCCGGAGCACCCGCCACCAGTTGACCAGTCCAGTTATCCGGCATCCTGCAATCGCGCAGCATGATTGTGCCGGATGCTTGCATGCCCGCCGCGCAGACATTGAAGGTTGGCGCCAAGCTGGAGAAGTCCACGCCCGTGACCTCAACATCGTAGGTGCCGGTGCCATTGCTACTGATCAGGTCAACTGGCGTGACAGAGCCTGCCGTGAAGCCGCCGCCGTCCCAACGGAACTTGCCGATGTTGAACACGATGCGCTGGCCCGTTGCAGCGAATTTCACCCATGTATTCTTGAGCGCCGTAACTGAACGGTTGTTTGCCGCCGTCGAGCCAAAAGTAATGGCCGAGTTGCCTGCCCCGGCCAGTTCCAGCTTGCATTCATCAAACCGAAGATTCCCGTTGTTGCCGCTGCTGATTGTCAAGCCCGACGTACTAGAGGTACCGCCGGGGTTCGCGCGAAACGTAAGGCCGTAAATCTGAGCGGAAAATGCCAGTGTCAGAAGCTGGCCGCTTCCACTGCCCGACTTTACAACGCCAGTGGTCGCCACTTGCGTTGGCGGGGTGCTGGTCGTTGTTGCGCAAATTACCTTGAATGGCGTCGCCGCCGATGACGTCGAGCCAAAATTCAGCGTCAAGCCGCCCGCGTTGGCTTCATCGTGTGCGGCAGCGACGTAGATCGTGTCTCCCGGCGTACCTGCGGCGATGGCGTTGGCGATGGTATCTTTCGCAGTCGCCCATGAGGCACCGCTATTCGTGGAGAGTCCGCCGTTGGAGTTGACGTACAGATCGGTCATCAGTTAACTCCAATCTCAGCCGCACGCTCGCTACTGATCACTCCAGTGAGCGACAGGTAAAGCAAGCCTTGACGCGCCAATGACATGAACACTCCGCCAGAGGCGTTGAGCATTTCCATGAAATCGACCACGCGGTCATCCGTCTTGGCTCGCTGCCGGATGGCGATGCGCTCCTCCTGCGTGAATCGGGACAAGAACTGATGCTTGGTGTAAGGGACTTCCGCACCTACTACCATACGCAGAGAAGCTTCGCGCCTGTTCAGCTCCGCAAGCACGACTACAGCGCGCGCCTGCAACACGATACCCGGATCGATTTCGTCGCTGGCAAGGTATTCGTACGTGATGACCTGACCGTCACTGGCGATATGCGTTTCTTTAACACTGAACCGGCCATCTTCCTGCTCGGCGCCGATCACGAAGGTGGAGGTCAGCTCCATGATCAGGCCAGGGTCAGGACGCCTGCAGCTGCGTCGAAGTCGATCGTCAGCGATTCGCCATCGAGCAGGGTGATGCTGTCGCCGCGATCGACGAAGCCGACCAGGGGCTTACTAGCTGCCGAGTCGTTGTAGATCACGACGTAGCGCACCGGGCCTACCGAGCCGCCAGTCGCAGTGATCACCTCATCGGCGATCGTGACCTTAGCAGTGCCGCCGGTTTCGGTCAGCACGACGGAATCGAGCGCGTAGCCGCCAGCGACATAGCCGCCCGATGCTGCGATCTGCGTGATGTCGGCCAGGACGGTGTTCGTCGCCGCCGGCGCGACATTGGTCAGCGCCGCCTTGAAGGTATGCGCCCCGAAATTGTGCACGCCGCGCAGCACCTGCTCGGCGAAGTCATTGAACTTTTGGATTGCGGGCATGTGCTGCCTTTCGTTATTCGGTCAGGAGTAGGGCGACTGTGCGCCCTGCGGGGTTACTTCAGGGATTCGGCGTAGGCGACTGCGGCCGGGTCCGTTATTTCTTGGTGCGAGTGGGCTTCGCTCCGTCCTCGTCGGCGTCGAAGGCGCCCAAGGCGGCAGCCGCCGCCTCCAGCTCGGGCGGGCATTCGTCACCCACCTGGTACTGCACTGGGTAGATTTCGCCGTCAGGCACGCCGAGGAATGGTTTTGCAAGTTGCATTGGCTTCTCCAAATGAAAAGGCCCGACATCAGCCGGGCCTTTGTTGGTCGGACAGCGATTAGGCTGCGGCGATCTTCATGAACTTCATGCATTCGGGATTCTCGAGCCCGCCGCCAACCCGTTTAGTCGTATAGAACATGACGTAAGGTTTTTTCGTGTATGGGTCTCGGAGCACGCGCACGCCGACGCGGTCCAGGATCTTGTAGGCGCGCTTGAAGTCACCGAACGCAATCGACAGGGCGTTCGCAGCGACGCCCGGCATGTCCGGGATGTCGGCGATTGCGTAGCCGCCCAGGGTCGAGGGCTGGCCGGCCTGCAGCGACGGCTGCCACAGGTAGTTGCCGTCCGAGTCCTTCAGCTTGCGGATGCGCAGCATCGTGTTGCGGTTCATGGCGAACTTCGCATTGCCAGTGAAGGTTTCCGGCAGGGCGTAGATCAGGTCCAGGATGGCATCACCAGTGATCCCGCCGGCAGCGCCGGAAGCGATCACTTCGATGCCGCCCAAGGGGTGCAGGTTGGCGCCGCCGGCGGCGTAGGTCAGCAGGCCGCGCGGCTTCTTAATTGCGTCACCGGCGACGAAGGCCTTGCCCTCTTGGAAGGCAAACTCGACGTCGACTTCATCGCCCAGCCACTGCTCGATGTTGATCTCGCTGTCGTCGAGCATCTGCTGGGTGGCTGATGGGTTAGCGTACAGTTCGCCCCAGCTATAGGCCTGCTCCGCCAGCTTCGACGTATTGGTTTCGGGGCGAGTGTCTTCTTCGCCGACCCAGCCGGAAGTGGTGCCGCGCTTGTTGACCAGCTTTTTGTAGCCGTCGCCACCGACTTTCTGCACGGTGCACAGCGAACGCATCGGCGAAACGAGCACGAGCTTATCGGTGATAGTACGGTCCCACTCGACCGGCGAGGTGTAGCCGCCGTCTTCAGCGGCGCCCTTGTTCAGCGCCGCCTGGACGTCGCCCTTGCGCATGTGCGCCTGGAAGGCTTCGCTGTATTCCTTGTCCTTGAGCACGCGGCCACCGCCGGCGCCCATTTCCACGGCTGCCATCTTGGTGTTGGTGGCGTCGATCGCCGCCTGCAGGTTGGCGATTTCTTCGTTGATCTTCTCGACCTTCCCGGCCTGCAGTGGGTCATTGATGCCGGCCCTGATCTCGTTCAGCTGGCGGGTGTGCTCATCCTTGAAGGTGGCGAACGCCTGCTGCAGCTGCTGGACGAGTTGGGTCGCATTGCCGGTATCGGCACGCACGCCGCTGACGATGCCGCGCGGGGCGGTGGCTGCGACTGCGAGTGCGCTGGCCAGGAGGACACGATTGTGTTTCATTGGTTACCTTTCAGAGTGTTCAGGAGGTCTTGAAGCGAGGCTTCAACTTCGATGTCGTTGCCAGCGCCCGGCGTGGCATCGGGATTCACGGCAGCGCCCGGCTTGCCGCTGAATAGGGCGTTGAGCGTCTCGCGGCGCGCGGCCCGGGAAAGCCCGGACTTCGCCAGCGAGGACTCGACGGTGGCCAGCACCTTCATGTGCTGGGCGGCTTTGGCATCCCTCTTGACCGCGGCGCGATCGAGCTTGCCGGTGGCGAAGCCCTTCTCGACCGCATCGGAGGCGCCGATGAACGTTTCGTCGTCCATCATCTTGGCAATCACCTTGGCATCCAGCCCGGTGCGCTCGGCGTACAGGTCGCGCATGGCGTTGTCGAACGGCTCCAGGTAGGCGGCAGCTTCCGCCATGTCATGGCGGTTGCCAGCGGCGACGACCCAGGCGTTGTGGATCATCAGGTGCGAGCCTTCCCCCATGTTGATCTCGTCGCCGGCCATAGCGATTACCGAGGCGGCCGAGGCGGCGATGCCCATGACGTTCACGATCACCTTGGCCGAGTGCATGCGCAGTAGGTTGTAGATCGCCACGCCTTCGAAGAAGTCGCCGCCAGGCGAGTTCAGGTTGACGGTTACGTCGTGGTCACCGATGGCGCGCAGTGCAGCGCCGATGCGGCGCGCGGTCACGCCTTCGCCGTCCCACGTCTGACCGATCGGGGCATACATGCTGATCGTCTTCGCGTCGCCTTCAGCTGCGGCGCGCACGCCCGGCTCCCAGGTGTCGAGCGCATCCTGGCGCAGATCGAACTGCGCGGTAGCGATGCGGGCATCAGCCTTGATTTCAGGTAGTCGGATCAGGGACATTCGTTTTCCTCGTGAGGGTGCTTTGGAGCGAATTGGCATCCGGATCGCCGGATTTCGCTAGTTCTTGCAGGTCTCGGACTTCGTTTGCAGTCATCCAGGGCTGGCTGCCGCCGGCGCCCAAGGCCTTGCCGAAGAACTCGGCCTGATCCTTCAAGGTGCCGCGGAGCAGGGCGCGCTCGTTGAATTTGGCGTAGTACAGGTCGCGCTCCTTCTCGCTCAGGAGCTTCAGGGCGATCTCGTCTTCCCAGATGTTGAACCAGTGCTGCAGGCCGTACCGGACGAAGAAAATACCCAGCTGCTCGATACCTGAGCCCCAGGAGGTGTCGTCCATCATCAGCAGGGGGCGCGGGACGCCGAAAGCGCGCGCGATCTCCTCGATCTGGTGGTCTCGACTTTCGCCGAGCTCGGAATCGCGCGCGGAATTGGCCCACTTTTCAGCGGTGATGCCGTCTTCCAGAACCATCCACTTGTGCGCGTTGTCGACGCCTGCGTTGCGCTCGTCCAGGCTCTCGCGGATGTTCTTGATCTGCTGGTCGTCCAGCTTTCGCGGATACGACAGGGCGCCGCCAGCCATTACGCCGTTCTTGAAGACGCGGGCGGCCGCTTTCTGCGCCTGCAGGGCAAGGCCAATCGCTTCGCGCGCCTTCTTCACGCGCGACAGGCCGATCAAGCCGTGCTCGTCGTCCGCCAGGTCAGCCAGGTGCAGGACTTCGCGGGCAGCGAGCGTCACCAAACCTCCGTCCGGACGTCGGTATTCATAGCGAACCGTGAAATCGTCGTTCAGCTTGGGTTCGACCTTGTTCGAATCGAGCGGAATCAGCCGGGCGACCGTGTTGCCGCGCCAGATGACGCGCGCAAAGGCGTTCCCATGGAGCAGGGCGCGAAGCTGCATCGTGCTCTTGAACTTGTAGGCGCCCTGGAATTCGTTTGGTCTACTTTTCAGGACGCGATACAGCGCATGTTCGGTCGCATAGGCCTTTTCATCGCCCCGGGTCGTCAGGTTCAGCGGCAGCATGCCGATCGACTCAGAAATCAGGCTCACGCATCGCAGGATTGCCATGTTTTCCAGCGACTTCGACGCCGTGACGTATTCGCCGCTTGCGGTTTCGCCGCCGCGTATGAAGGCGGGCAGGTCCGCGCTGGTCAGGGCTGCATAGGTCTGGCCGCCCGATGGGCGCGACTGCACATCCCGCCAATGCGACGTGGCGGACAGGGCGTCGAATAGTTCCATGGGGTTCCTTAAAACGTGAGAATGCCTCGGTCCTTATAGGCGGATTCAGTTGGCGCCGTGATCGCATTCACCAGGCCGGCGGCCATGACGGCTGCAATGATCAAGTCAATACGGCCGGTCGCAATTTCCTTGTCCAGCTTTCGATTCCCCGCCGCATCCTGGGTGGTGACCGCATTACCGGCACACATCGTCAGCACCTTGTGCCCGTTATGGGCCAGCTCGCCATTGAGGAGCATCGTTTCGAACTGCTCGATTGCCGGGCTCATGTCCTTGTAACCCTGGCCGAAAGGCGTCATCTCCGGCAGGCTGATCCCATCGTCTGCCGCCATCTGCAGCAAGTCCTCGATTCGCCATCGGTCGTATGCACAACCGATGATCTCGAAGAAGTCACACATACCGGACAGCTTCTGCAGGATGATCCGCTTGCTAATCGCCCGGCCTGGAGTGGTGTGCAGCAGGCCCTCAGCCTTCCATTGCACATACGGCACTCGGTCCTGATCCGCGCGGCGCTGCAGATCAGCGTCGGGCAGGTAGGGATAGGGCACCAACTTCCATGGCTCGCCATCCTCGACCGGCTCAACCAGGAAGACCAGGCCGGTAAGGTCGGTCGTGCTGGCCAAGTCGAGCGCGGCGATCGCGCGGCGTCCACGCAAATCCTCGACGTCGTAATCGAGCTTTGCCGCCTTCCAGATTTCGTGGCTGATCCAGGGAGACTCAGCATCCGTCCACTGGCAGAAGTTCAGCCGGCGCACCAGCGACTCCTTTGACGGCATGCCTCGAGCTTCCGTCACCTGTTCGCGAATGTACTTGTAGCCGGGCAGGTTCGCGTCCTGAAGGCTGGGATTCGCCTTCGGCCAGCAATCTTCACTCTCGAAGGGGTCGTCGCCCTCGTCGAGCGCGCAGATGTACGGGAAGAAGGCATCGTCGATCAGCTCGCCCGACGCAACCTTCGCGGCGTATTCATGCGAATTCCAGCAAGGCGACTTTCGGCTCGCGCCGGCGTTCGTGATGATGAAGATCAGCGCCTGGCGCCGACTCTTCGTGCCCGCGCGGAGCATCTCAAGCACGGTCGCCGTCTTGTGCTCGTGATACTCATCCACTAGCGCGACGTGCGGGCGCGGCCCTGACTGCCCATCGTCGCTACTGATCGGGCGGAAGAATGACCCAGTCTGCAGGTATGCGAGGTTCCAGGCCTTCTCGCCGGTGCCGCTCTTGGTCAGGCGCTTGGAGAGCTCCGGGGACTGGTCGTGCATCGCGACGGCATCGCGAAACAGGATCATCGCCTGATCTTTCTTCGTCGCCGCAGAGTAAATCTCGGCTCGCGCCTCTCCGTCAGCCACAAGCCCCTTCATGCCGAAGCCAGCCGCCAACGGAGACTTGCCGCTTCCCTTCGCGGTCTCCACATAGGCCACGCGAAAGCGCCGGTAGCCGTCGGAGCCCTTCCAGCCGAATATGCTGCCGACGACGAACTTCTGCCACGGCAGGAGGATGAATGGCAGGCCCTCGAAGTCACCGCCATTCAGCTTCAGTACGTCCTGATAGAAGCCGATCGCCTTCAGTGCCGCCGCGAGGTCCCACACGAGGCCGCGCTTCGGGCCTTCCTCTAAGTCTTTAAGGTGGCGGGCGCACTGATGCCGCACGTGAGGCCCGGCGATACGGGTGCCGGCGACAACCTCGCGGGCGTATTCGGTGACCGGGTCAGCCGAAGTAGCTTCCGATCGGGTCTTCCTTTTCGTCGTCATCGGGCTCTTTCGCATTCACCTTCGTGCGCGCAGCCGGCGTCAGGCCGAACTCGACCAGGTAACTCTTAAACTGCGCGTCAGCCGCGCGCAGCTGGTTCACTGCGGGATTGTTCTTGATCAGGGTATTGCTGTTCTGATCCAGGGTTGTGTACGTGCGCCCATCGCGTTCGATCAGCTCCCGGCAGGCCAGAATGTCGGCGTAGCAGTCGCACAGGCGCTCAAGGGCGAATGCATCGGCCTCGGTAAGCACTCCCATCCGGTCGAGCAGGACCGTCAGGCGCCCCCAGGCCACCTTTGCCTCATCCGTCAGATGTGTAGGGCAGGAGGGAATCTCACGTGCAGGCTTCGGCTCTTTCTTGTTCATCGCCCGCTTGCCAGGATTGCCCTTGACCAGCTTCAGCGCAGTCGGTGTTGGGCGCCTTCCAGCCATGATTTTCGTTCCAGAAAAAAAGTTCCAATTCGCGGATGTGCGCACCGAGGGTGCCAGGCGGTCCCTTGCGGTGCCGCTCTAAACTTATAGGTACCCGGGGGGGGCTAGACAGGCCAACCATCGTCGCCAATGACCTTCCGAGGGCGCTTCCGCTTCCCCTGCTCAGCCTCGGTTTTGACCAAGTGGCAGGGATTGCAAATTGCTTCGAGATTGGTCGGGTCATCCGTCTTGGCGCGATCCCACTTCAGCGTCGCGGCCTTGGCCTTACTTACGATGTGGTCTACCGCGTGCGCAAGCGTGGTACGGCCCGCTCTCTTGCAGACCTGGCACAGCCCGCAGTCGCGCCTCATCACCTCGTTGCGCACCTTGACCCAGGCGCTGTCGTAGCCGCGCTCATGTCGGCTCTTAGCACCCCAGGCCATTCGCTTCTCCGCTTAGAGCAGGGTCAGAACCTTATCCTGTCTGCTCATGTTGTCTCTGGCCCATGCAGGGCGAAGGTTAGGTAACGCCCAGCACTGCCGGAAGGCGTCCGAGTCCTCCTCGAGGATGCCAAACGCGGCGACCGGGATGATGTGGTCGATGTGAATCTCGCCAGCCATGAACCGATCCCAGCTCATGCCCTTCGTGAACTGCCGCTCTAGGTGCGCGCGGAGATCATCAGCGGTGTAGCCGAGCAGCTCGGCCATCCGTCGCCCGCTGCGCCCCTTCTGCAGTGTCACCCGAAGCAGGGCGCGAATGCGATGCTTAAGGGTGAACTCCAGATCAGTGCCGTAACGCGCGTGAAACGCAGCCTTGCTCTTTGGGCGCCGGCGCTCGTTCAGTGCATCTAGGTTCGCCGCACGGTACTCGCGCATCTTCTTAAGCCGATCCTCGTGGTTCCTGTAGTGCCGCTCCAGCGCTCGCTGCCGCTGCGCCTCGGCATTCTCTGCGTAGTAGGCGCGGCTCACCTCGGTCAGCCTATCTCGGTTAGCGGCGTAATGCTCTCGACGCTTAGGCAGGCGTTCTTCTCGATGCTCTGCGTGGTCGGCAGCTCGGCATACGCGGCATACCTCGCGGCGACCATCAGGGCTTTTCTTCTTGGCGTGGAAGAACTCGGCTGTTGCTGGCTTGGAAATTTTGCAGCGCGTACAAGTACGGAATACGATACTATCGGCTTCAGCCATGATGACTCCTGAGGTCAGATTGGTTAGAGCCTGGTCGGTGTTAGCGCACCTGCCGGGCTCACCCATCTTACCTACCTCTGCGAGTCAGTGCTTCGTTTGCCCGCTCACCTTCCCTCATGCTGCCTCCAGCAGTAGAGCGACGGCCTCATCAATGGGCAAGCGGTCAAACCCCTTCTTCTGCAGCATCTCGCCGATCCGCTCAGCCCTGGCCAGCTGCTCGCACAGCGACTCAAGCCGGGTTGCGTCATCCACCGTGGCGATCATCGCCGGGCGCATGCCGGTGACAGCGCGGACGATGATGCCTCGGTAGACCTCAGCTGCGGGGCTCATGGCCTGGCGTCGATGATTGACTGCTCGCGGCATACCTGCACCAGGATGCGCAGCCACAGCACTTCCGCTTCGACGCTCATGGCAGACCTCAGAATAAAAAATCCCCAGCCATGGCGGGCCGGGGCGAAGATGCTGATTGATCGTCAGCATCGGAGACTGGTTGTGGTGGCCGGTGCTGATGCCCGGCATATGCTGCTCACTACTTCATCGAGGGCTTCAGTTCCGCCTATTGCTCAGCTCGGATCGCTATGTCGGCCCGCCTCGTGCGCATCAGCCTGCGCATTCACCACACGGCTGCTGACTGGTGCGCGTCCGCCGGGATCGCCCACCGGTCAAATCAGCATGCGTGTGCAGAATGCAAAAAGCCCGCTGACCTTTCGGCGCGGGCTTGGTATAGGCGAGCACTCTCAGCAAGGGTGCTGGGTGTTCGCCTGCCTCGGGTGACGGTGGCGCCGAAGCGCGCATTACGTGGATCGAGGGAATGTGAAGACTACAGTTTACGGGTGAATGGGCGGCTCTGCAATATGTTGCGCAGAAATCTTTGCTTTTGCTGCAATCTCATCCAGCATCGACGGCTTAAACGAGCTGCTCATTGCAGCGTGTGCAGCTCGGAAGCGCACAGATGCTCTAGCCATCGCCTCCGACAGCGCGATCCCTGCGGAAGCAAGATTCCGATTCATCTGCTCAAAGTCTCTCATGCCGCTTTCCTCATCTTCGCGCCGGCCCGGGCACCATGCGACTGGAACATGCCTTCCAGCTCGCTGACCATATCGGCTATTTTCTCACGTTCGACGGCGCCGCCCTGGATCGGCTCGCTGCCGGTGCCGTGGCAATGCGTGCACGCCCGGCTCTCGTTGATCTTGGTCCCATTGCAGACCGCGCAGCCGCCTGCCAGCCAGTGGGCTAGGCTCACGCGGGCGATCTTGGCATACATCGCGTGCGCCGCCTTGATGTCCCATTCGTGCTTGATCTTGAGCCAGCCGCGGGAGAGGCCTTTCTTGGTGACTTCCTCGGTCCAGACGCGGAGCAGGGCGCCCAGGCCGAAGGTTCCACTCTCGATCGCCTGACGCGGCACGCCGGCCAGCTTGGCGCGGGCGAGCATCGAACCGAACACGCTGCCGGAGCCGCCTGTCAGGTCAGCCAGGGCAGCAGCAATCAGCGGCTCGGCTTGTTGATGCTGGGCGTCATCCATGAGATTCGATGCGCTCAATGCGTGGATGTAGCGATCTGCGAATCCCATGATTTTCTCCGTTAGACGACCCTCCCAGCGTACCATATTCGACCTAATTTTTTCCGAAAATAAACTGCAATCTGGAAATATTATTGAGCCGAGCAACACCATAGAGCGAGTTAACTACGGCGCGGCGTGATGCTCCGATGAACGATGTTCGGTCATAACTCTCCTGTCAAATCTCGAAGCGCCGCGAGAAACCGGGCGCTTCCGTCTTCTATCGTGTCGCAGCTGCGTACCTGGGCGCCGGTGAGGGCGTTCAGGCGGGCGCGGCTGTCGGCGGGCGTCATGCCGGCCAGGTCGGCGGCCAGGTCGGGCATATGTCGGGCGATCCAGGAGCGGAGCTGATCGGTGTGGGTCACGCTGCAAGCTCCAGCGGCAGGAAGATCCGGCGCTGTGCGGTACCGAAGTGCTCGGCGTCCTGCTCAATGCCTGTGAATGCGCGGCCAGTATTCCGGCACGCCACGCCGGTAGTGCCGCTGCCCATGGCGTTGTCCAGCACGTGGTCGCCGGGGTTCGAGTAAGTCCGGATCAGGTACTCCATCAACTTCACCGGCTTTTGTGTCGGGTGGTAGTTCCCGCGCTGCTTGTCGCTGGAGAAGAACTGCACGCTGCGCGGGTACCGGCTGGTTGAGTCGTACTCGATCAACTTCAGCGCCTTGCCGTAGCACTCGCTGTTGACTGTGCGGCGCGAGGTCTTCTTGCGGGCATGGCCGTGGGTAAACTGCGGGTTGTAGGTTGGCTGGGCCGGCGCGAACACGAGTACTGACTCGTGCGCACGGAGCGGCGCCCGCTTGGCATTCAAGAACCCGGTAGCATTTCCCTTTTCCCACACCAGGTCGTACAGGAACCAGTCAGGCTTGCTCATCACAAGCGCACTGGTGAAGGGCTGCGCTGCAGTCAGCACGACGGCGCCGCGCGGCTTGAGCACGCGGGAGTACTGCTCCCACATCGGAGCGAGCGGGATCACCGAGTCCCAGGCGCAGCAAGTCGTCCCATACGGCAGATCGGCCAGGATCAGGTCGACGGTACCGGACGGGATCTCCAGCATGCGCTCCAGGCAGTCGCCCAGCATCAGGTTTGCTTCGTGTCTCACGCCGCCTCCTTCTTCAGTTCGCGCAGCTTCGCGCGGTAGGTCTCCTTGATCCGCACCAGCTCTTCGATGGTCAGATCCCGGCTTGGCGGCGCGTACTCGAGCGCCTCCAGCTCAGCAACGTACTGCTCGCCATAGCGCCCCACCAGGCCGGCGCGGTACTTGGCGCGGGTCGTGCCGCCCGGCTTGTTACATCCCTTCCGCTGCTTGTGCACGTTGCGCTCATCGAAGCGGAGGTGCGAAGCGTGGCCGCGGCTGATAAAGTGGCCAGCATCCCAGCCGCCGCCAACGAGCGAGCCTTCGCCGGCGGCCTGGAAGGAGCCGCAGCAGATGCAGGGCTGATCGCGGTCCCGCTCTCTGATGTACGCGTTGAAGGCCTCTTGCGCCTCAGCGACGTACTGCGGGCGGCGCTTGAACTTGGCCAGCTTCGCTTTCGTCTCGGCGCGGTCGGCGGCGGCCAGCTTGGCTGCCAGGCGCTTCCGCTCCGCTACGGCGTGCACGGCGGCGCATTCCGGGCCGCAGACCTTGTGCATCATGCTCCGCGGCTGGAAGCGGTTGCCGCAGCCCTTGACGGCGCACTTCCTCGTTCTGCGAGTCGGCGTGGCTGTGCGGGTCAGGGAAGACTTGATCATGCCGCACCTCGCGCACCTGGATTAAGCGGAGCGCCGGCGCGCACGCGGGTCATCAGCGTGTCGTACGCGATACCCAGGTGTCGCGCCAGCTCAGCGCCGGTGTAGGTCATTCCCTCGTACTCGATGCGCCTGTTTGTCGACATGTTGTTGGCCTGCTCTACCGGCGTCGCCCATCGACAATTGCCCGGTTCGTAATTGCCGCTATTGTTCGGCCAGCGGTCGAGCGTTTTGCCGCACGGGCGCTCGCCCATGTCGGCGAGAAAGCCTTCGAAGGTATGCCACTGCGGGCAGACCACAATGCCGCGCGCGCCGTAGCGAGGGAAGTTCTTCGACGCTTCGTTGTAGCAGCGGACCATCATCGCGCGCCAGGTCCGGTAAGTCGGCGTGTTGTGCATGTCGTGCTTGACGATGTAGCAGCTCTTGCACTTCGTGCTTTTCCCGGTACGCAGGTGTGTAAGGTAGACCTCCTGGACCGCGCCGCACTTGCATTGGCACTGAGCGACGCGCTTTTCGCCGCGCTTCGGAGCAAATGCGAGGAACGTCCACTCCCCAAACTTCTGGCCTTGCTGAATTGAGATAGGTGCGGTCATGGGTTCCTCCGTGTAGTTGTGGTTATGCTTCGGTTGAATTCGTTTGCAAGGCCTCGCGTGCGAATCGCGCCTGGATCGGCAGAATCGGTTCGCCGGCAGCCTCTTGCTCGAGGATCTTGCGGGCCCAGCGCTTCGCGTCCCGGCCGGCACCGTCCTTGACCACCGCGGCCGCGCCCAGGTCCCGCAGGCGTTGCGCCGCTTCCTCTCGGCTGGTCTTGGTCTTGCCCGGCGCTGGAAGCGCGACCATCGGCTGCGGGATCTCGGCCCATTCGCCGGCGTCGAGCTGGGCATTCAGTGCCGACTCCCAGCGCGCCCTGACCTGGCTGTAGCTCTGCTCGCGCAAGTCGAACGACAGCGGCATCGCGGCCCAGTAGATCGCCGGGTGCGACCACTTGCCGTATTCGCCGTTGGCACGCGCCTGGACGCCGGCGACAGCCTCGTAGTAGGCGGCGGTGGCGTCGAGTGGCTTGCGGCACAGCTTCTTGAACTCGGGCAGGGTAGGTGGCCAGTCACGAGTCTCGAGCGCCTTCAGCCCGCGCTGGATCTCGATCGGCTGGTAGCCGGCCAGCTCTTGCCCCCAGTGTGCGACCAGTTCGTCGGTGCTCGTGGCGCCCCACTGGTCCGTGAACTTCTTGCCGTAGCTGAGCAGCATCTTGTGCAGCAGCTTCTCAACCCAGCTTGCGGGCAGGGGCGTCGTTGAGGTCGATGATGATGCGGCTGTCAGGTTCATGGCTTCGGTTCTTTCCGGTCAGGCGGTCGGCCCAGTCTTTGGCTTTGTCGTTGGCGGTCTGGTAAGGCGGCGATGCTCGGGGCTGCTGCGGGGCTTTCTCGTTGCGCACCCAGTTGCGCCAGGTCGCCGGCCAGCTGGTCTTGCGACCCTTGGTGCCAGGCTGGGCGATCCAGTAATCGCGGAAGCGGGCGGCCACCTCGGCAGGCTGCAGGTCAGGGCGGTTTTGTCGGCAGAAGTCGATGTCGTCCTGATCCGGCATCCAGTCGGCAGGCAAGCGCGTAGCGGTTGCGTCGGGCTTCTTCGTCGGAGCTTCTGGTGGTTGCTCGGGCTGCTCGGTCGCCGCCTCTGCACTTGAAGGCATTCCGGTATCAGGATTCAGGATGGGGGAATCAGGAATCAGGGCGTTATCAGACGGTGGGATAACGTTGTCTAACGTGGGATTAACGTTAGAGTTCTGTTCTCCTGCCTTGACCCTTTGGAACTTGCCTGTTACACCACCGTTCTTGCTGCGTTCATTCACGGTGTAGAAGCCGTCTGCATCAGGCAGGACACTGTCCTTTTCCGTGGAGTGCGGCGCCTGATGCTTGGCGAAGTTGGCGATCTCGATCACTTTGACGCCGTCGGCCTGGTAGCGCGTGATGAAGCCGCTACCGGCCAGCTCTCCCAGTGCCTCGTCGCAGTTCACGTCATCAGCCGGGAAGATCTCCATCTTGATCTTCTTCGGGCGGTCCGCCAGGCGGCCTTCGCGGTCAGCGATAGTCCACAGGCCGATGAATAACAGGCGAGTAGAGAATGGCAGCTCGACCAGCTCATCGTTCGTGAAGAAGCCGGGCTTGATGTTTCGTGCGCGTGCCATATCAATGCCCCTTCTCAATCAGCGGCAACTGGCGCGGGTCAGACTTGTCGATTACGTAGATGACAGTGCGACGAGGCCCGGTCAGCACCTGGTCGCAGTCCGGATCGCCCGCCAGCTTGGCAATGCCAGCAGCGGCATAGCAGACGCTGGAGCGTTGGCCGGCGAACAGGCAGCCGTCGCACTCGCCGAAGACGGGCGCCTGAACAGCCTTGATGCGCAGGGTGACGAGGTCGATAGGCTCGGCGGTGTCGCCTTCCCATTTCGGAGAGAGGATGTTGGTGGTCATACCTCGGCGGCCTCCACCATGATGGCGACGGCCTGCTTGTTGGTAGCCTGCGCCCACACCTTGGCCGCATGGTCATACCCCGCCAGCCAGTCAGGCAGGGCAGGCGAGTGCCAGTTCATGTTGTGCGAATCACGAGGACGGCCGGCGTTGAAGGCTGCGGCGCCGCGGTCGAAGATCATGGCCCTGCTTACGATTTGGTCGCACATGATCAGCCCTTCTCGGCCATGCCGTTCAGGCCGCGCTCTGCTTCGAACAGGACCAGGCGCGCGTCAGCGATTTCCTTGCGCGCCTTTTCGCGTTCCGCCGCTGATGCGTCCGGGCCCAGGGAGAGGATCTGCTGCACGGCCTCCGACGTCTCCTTGACGATGCGGCTGCAGTGCACAGCGGCGTCGAATGCTGGAGCCTCGACATGCTCAGCGCCGCGCACCTCCAGACCCAACGGGCGGGCGAGGGCGGTCATTACCTGCAACTGCAGGTCAGCTGGCAGCGCGGCCAGGATCGACGGCACGAAGTTCACAGGCAGCAGGTTGTTGTCCTTGGTCTCGTCGTCGAGCCAGCGGCTGACGCGATCGGAATTGACCTTGGCGCGCTGATAGGTGTCGTGCGTTTGTGGGTCGAAGATGATGCCGGTCATAGTGGGCGCGCCAATCTCATCGTGCTTGGCAACGATCTCTTGGACGACGCTCGCCTGACTCCAGCGCTCCCGGCGCTTCCATTCAGTGACAGCGGCGCGGATGGTGCCAATCAGGGTGTTGTGCGAATCGTTGCGCATGCTTTTTATCTCCGGGGCAATTACTGTTCTAGCTATGGACAAAATGGAACTTTTTACTGCTGCTTTTTCTGGCCAATCCGAAGGGATGGGCGGGGCGCCGTCGTGCGGCGATGTATCGAATCAGGTGGAAGCGTCGACTGAGCCTTGGTCGGTTCGTCGACGCTTCGGCGAGGGCGGGATCAGTTCTGGCCAAATGCGCGGCCAGTCGTTGGGGAACATCTCTTTGCGCGTGACCAAGCCGCCGGTAGCACCTTCGATGGCGGCGCCGTACTCGACGGGAATCGGCCTGGTTCCGGCTGCCCAGCGGCTGATGTCAGGCGCGTGGGCGCCGATTGCGCGAGCCAAGGAAGCCTGACGGCCGCGCTCCAACGAGAGATATTGAGATAGGTTCATAGCGTCAGATTAGCCTAAAGCTAAACTGTGCGCAAGTGAAATGTTAGCCTTAGGCGAATTTACCACCTTAGCCATTTGCTAAATAATGGACAGATGAGTACCATTGACTTGATCCACAGACAGAACCTGCAGCTTCTCGCCAAAGAGTTCGGTGGCGTCGCGGCCGTGTCCGCAAAAATCGGCTGCAGTTCGTCGCAGTACAGTCAGTGGATGAACGGGTCGGAGAACTCCGGTACGGGCAAGCCTCGCGGCATGCGCCCTAGCTCGGCGCGGCGCATCGAGAAGGCGACCGGCAAGCCGGAAGGCTGGATGGATCGCGAACACACAGAGGCGGGTGCACCACAGGCGTTCGACGAGAACGTCAAGCTCGCGGGTGCTGGCGGCGCGCGCCCCATCCCGGTTATCTCCGCAGTGCAGGCCGGCGCGCTGACCGACATGGAGTCGCCGTATCCACCGGGCGCCGGCTATGCGTACGAATACACAGACCAAGGCTTATCGGAATGGGCCTTCGCACTTGACATCGAAGGCGTCTCGATGCTGCCCGAGTTTAGGCCTGGTGACCGGATCATTGTCGACCCGGAGATCTCGCCGAACCCAGGCGACTTCGTTGTCGCGAAAAACGGGACCGCGCAGGCTACTTTCAAGAAGTACCGTCCGCGAGGGATTGATTCCGCTGGCAACGAGATATTCGAACTAGTGCCGCTTAATGATGATTATCCGACCCTCCGAAGTGACGACCATAAATTAATCGTTATCGGTGTAATGACTGAGCATCGCAAAAAATACCGTCGAACATAACTTGGGGGGGGGCGAAATGAAAGTGGTCGGAATTATTATCTTGGTGGCTGGGTTAATCCTTGCCGGCTATGCACTGAATATGGATGTGAGCGTTCATGTGCCCGCTCAAGATTTCGGCTATGGTATTCGCACGCCGGAGGCGTCGGTCGCCAATATCGACAAGATGGCGCAGCGTCAAAACTTTCTGATCTTCTCTGGCGTGCTGGCCGTGGTCGGCGCGATACTGACCGGCTTCGCCTCCATGCGTCCAGCTGCGCCCGCGCCGGCGCCAGTCCAGCTGCGTGAGGGTGAGGGCCTGCTCGACTTCCTGGGCGAGAAGCAGGCGCCGCGCCAGGTGGCCGAGCCGACCACTGTTTCCATCTGCCCGAAGTGCCGCAGCATGGGCTCCGGCGATGATGCTGAGTGCGGACGGTGCGGCGCCAACTTGCGGACAAGCGCGTGAGTGACATTCCCATCATTACCGGCCCCGGCGACTTCGATTTCGAAGTTGTCGGCGAGAGCTTCTACCGTGCCAGCTTCCTCAAGATCTGCGGCCCGCACTGCCACGACGGCTACAACATGGAAGTGCGCGCGCACCTGGTCTTGCAGGACGATAACCCGCACGACAAGAAGGCGGTCAAGGTGATGGTCAACGGGCTGCAAGTTGGCCACCTGTCGCGCGATGATGCGCGAGAGTTCCGCCGAGCTGTGCGCTACGGGAAGCTCAGCGAGTACGAGACCTTTGAGTGCGCCGCGATCATTCGTGGCGGCTGGGATCGCGGTCTAGGCGACCGAGGCGATTTCGGCGTGCGCCTCGATCTGCCGCAGGATGATGATTAAGCCACAAAGATTTGAGCCCACTTATTAACCTTTATGTTGCAAGGCTAATGTGCAGATAGTTGAAATTCTTGACCGATCCGAGCAAGGAATTACCAAGCCGTTTATCTGCCGGGCTGAAGATGGTCTGATCTATTTCGTAAAGGGCAAAGGTGCTGGAAGGAGAAGTCTTATTTGCGAGTGGATTGCCAGTTCGCTTGGCTTGAAAATGGGGCTGCCCGTCCCGCCTCATTGCATTGTTGATGTCCCAGGCGCACTTATTGAAATCGGATCACGCGATGACCTTGGGGATCTCGGAGAGGGGCCTGCATTCGCCTCGCAGCGGCAGCAACTCGTAGAGTTCACGGTAAGCAACATTCTAAGTGTGCCTGATATGCTCCAGCGTAGAGTCCTGGCTTTTGACTGGTGGATTCGGAATGGCGATAGAACTCTAAGTAACCAGGGCGGCAACCCTAATCTCTTCTGGAGTCCCGAGAGCGAACGACTGGTCGTCTTGGACCACAATTTGGCCTTCGACGACACGGTAACGGTCGAGGATTTCCTGGCTCTACATGCCTTCAGCGAACAGAGCCGCAGTTTGTTTGAAGATTGGGTTCTGCAGCAGGAGCTTTGCCGCACCTGCTTGAGCGCGATGGAGGCATGGGATGCTATCTGTGACGAGATTCCTGTTGAGTGGGCTTTCGTTGACCCCGAACTGACAATACCTGTAAACTTTGAATTCGACGCGTTGCGCGCACGCCTATTGGACTGCGAAAACGATGCGTTTTGGAAACCTAAATCATGACTACCGCCTGCCTTTACGCGATTGTGCGCTTCTGTCCCTACGTGGAGACGGAAGAGTTCGCCAATGTGGGTGTCGTAATGATCGCCCCTCAGGCGGGGTTTTTCTCCTATAAGCTCATGGGGCGCAAGCACGCTCGCGTGACAAACTTCTTTGAGGACGTTGACGGAGCGCTGCTTAGGACTGCACTCAGCAACCTTAGGGAAGAGTTGGACAGGATTAAAGACCGACTCCTCTTTACTGGCTGGGCGAAGAGTGCCCAGTCGGAGGGGGCCGCGTTCGCAAAGCAGGCCTTTGCAGAGATCGTTCGACCGCGCGAGACTATCGTCAAGTTCAGCAACGTGAGGGCAGTCCTGGCCGAGAAGCCGAAGGCGAAGCTTGACGAGCTGTACGGCTACTACGTCGAGCGCGATTTCGTTACTAAGCAGTACCGCGAGTCTGTGCTCGAGAAGGAAATGCGGGCCTGGATCAGCAGCGCTGGCATGGGAAGCCGCTTCGAGAAAAAAGAGGTGGGGACCGACGATTACCACGCCACATTCCCCTTTGTCGAAGGGGACCGGTCGGCGGCTCTAAAGGCGATCAAGCCTCTTTACTTGGGTCACGAGCAGCCCAGCAAGATCCTCGACCATGGCGGCCAGTGGCTTTTCCGGGTTCAAACATTGAAGCGGAAGGGATTGATGCCCAAACTGGTCTTGTTTGCGGCAGAGGGCCCTCAAGACGATGGGTCAAAGCAGGCCGCGTATGCCGAAATCACGAGCGCCCTGCGGCAACAAGGCGCGATCGTTCTGGACTTTCAGCAGCGCGATGCGATTCTTGAGCACATGGCAGGCCCAGTGCATTAACCGGACTCCCGCTCTGCCTCGGCATCGGGCTTAAGTCCTCACCAGAGGCCTCCGCAGCGGCATCGATGCTGCGGTGACAGTCCGCGCCCCAGGCGCCAGCCCCGGCCCAGCCGGCGGCGAAGTAAAGCACTAATCAAGGTCAACGCCTGAGCCCGCCATGTGCGGGCTTTTTTGCGTCTGGTCGCCGGCGCCGCGCTGCCCATCCATCCAGGCGATGCCACATGATACCAATCTTTTAGCCTAAGGCTAAAAATAAAGCTTGCGCTTAAGTTAGCCTTAGGCTAAAGTCACTCCATCGCAACCGAGCTCACCCGAGCCGCCGACTGGAGACCTAGATGAGCTTCACCCGTTACATGCTTGCCACCTGGCGCATCGCTTTCGTTCCGAAGATAGGCGTGAAATATCGCTACTACAGCCAGGGGCCTTTTGCGATTGGTCCGGTCCTCATTCCCAAGGCGCTGAAGCAGGGGCACGTTCTCTACGACATGGTCCTTGAAAGTGGCTACACCTCTGAAATGGCGCATTCGTTCGGCGTCTTCGCATCCCTCTACAGAAAGGCATAACGATGGCCCTCTACGATCCCGACTTTGACGCAAACGAGGAACTGGTCCGCCTGGTCATGGCGCGCACCGAGGCTACCGAAATCGACATCCTCGCCGGCCGCCCAGCAGTAGTGAGCAAGGTTGCCGAGCTGGCCAGCGCCCACCGCGGCGAAAACGGCCTGCGCTGCGAAGCAGACGAGGCTGCCGCCCTGGTGCGCGCCTGCGTGCTGGGCGGTGTCGCCTGGGTCGGTCAGCGCATCGCCGGCGTCGTCAACCTGGCCATCTACGAATACGTGCTGCCGCTGGCCCAGCAAGACCTGGCCGACATGGAGCGCAGCCGCCGCGAGAGCGCCGACGACCAGCGTATCAGCCAGGCGATCGACGCCAAGCGATAACCCACGCCCTCGCAAGAGGGCCTACACAGCGCCGCCTGTGAAATTCCTATCAACCGGTATTTCAAGGGAACGGGCGGCGCTGTGTGGCAGGACAACCGAGCCGGCAGGGCTGGCGATAACGACAGGAGAAGAGGGATGGAGAGATTCGCAAAACTGTTCGAAGACGAGAAATACGGCCAAATCCTTGTCCTTCTTGATACCGATGATGATGGCGACCCGTGCGTGAAGTTCATGGGTAAGCCGCCCGGTCTGGGCATCTGCGCTGTCTCGCTTGGCTTCGGGAGCGAAGATGACGCTCGCGAAGTGTTCGATCACATCGAGCACCAGCAAGCTGTTGCCGCCATCGCTGGAACCTGGGAGTTTAGCCCGGGCAAGGTGGCCACATGACCTTCCTCGTCAAAGTGAATACCGCCCACGGCCCGGTGCTGCACGTCGCCCGGGGCGAGGCCGAGCTCAGCAAAGTGTGGGATCGCGTGTACGCCAACGGCCCTGTGCCAACAGTCCTGACGGTGATGCGATGAGCGAGCACGAAATCCGAGCACTCAAGGTCAAGGTCGCAGCCGTGCTGTTTTACGTGCTGGCCACCGTGAGCGCGATCGTTGGAGGGCTGCCGGGATGATCCGCCGCACCGCCACCGCAGTAGTCGCAGTCCTGACCCTCTTGATCCTCATGGCGAGTGTTGAGGACGTGAGTAGCAGGCCACGCACCGAATTTTCGCAGTAACCCACGCCGGCAGAGTCCCGGCAGAAAGGAATAGCATGTCCACCGCCCTCGTAGTGGCCCAAGCTTCCAAGCTGGCCGGCCTGTTCAACATCCCCGAAACCGGCGACCTGGTCAACGTCCTGAAGGCGACTGCTTTCAAGGGTCAGGTCAGCGACGCGCAGATGTCTGCGCTGCTGATCGTCGCCAACCAGTACCGCCTGAATCCTTGGACGAAGGAAATTTACGCCTTCCCTGACAAGAACAACGGCATCGTCCCGGTAGTGGGCGTCGACGGCTGGGCGCGCATCATTAACGAGAACCCGATGTTCGACGGCATGGATTTCGAGCAGGACGACGAAGGTTGCACCTGCATCATCTTCCGCAAGGATCGCAGCCACCCGATCAAGGTCACCGAGTACCTGAGCGAGTGCAAGCGCGGCACTCAGCCCTGGCAGTCGCACCCGAAGCGCATGCTGCGCCACAAGGCCATGATTCAGTGCGCGCGCCTGGCGTTCGGCTACGTGGGCATCTTCGACCAGGACGAGGCCGAGCGCATCGCGGAAGTGGACATCAACGCCCGGCCGGTGCGTCAGAGTGCGGCCACCGTCGCGGAGCAGGCGATGACGGTCGAGTTCACTGAAGCCGACGAGAAGCTGCTGGCCGATCTCGAGGCGGTCGCGGACACCGGCGCTGAAGCGCTGGAAGAATCCTGGAAGGCGATCACCAAGGAGCAGCGCCGCGCGCTGGCCGGCCACCTGCAGGCGCTGAAGGATCGCGCCGCCAAGATCATCGAGGCCGGCCATGCTTGAGCGCCAATCCAACCAGGGCGGCGCCGACTGGCTGCGCGAGCGGGCAGGGCATGCGACCTCCAGCTGCTTCGCTGACATCCTGGCCACCGGCCGTAACGGTCAGCCACTGAAGGCGCGCGAGGACTACCTGATGCGCCTGGTAGTGGAGCGAATCACCGGCGAGCCGGTCATCACGCCGGCCAGCTTCGCCATGCAGTGGGGCACCGAGGCTGAGCCGTACGCCCGTGCCGCTTACGAGGTCGAGACCGGCGCGACGGTGCGCGAGGTTGGCTTCATCAGGCACTCGAAGCACAAGTGGATCGGCGCCTCCCTTGATGGGCGCGTGGGGCAGAGGGGCGCTACCGAGTACAAATGCCCGCACAACAGTGCGATCCATCTGCTGACTTGGGAGCTGGGCATGCCGGAGCACCACAAGCCACAGGTGCAAGGTCAGATATGGGTTGCCGAGTTGGATTGGGTCGATTTCTGCTCGTTCGATCCTCGCATGCAGACCGGCGCCGAGCACTTGAAGCTGTACGTGCAGCGCATTTACCGCGACGACAAGTACATCGCCGAGCTCGAGCAAAAGGTTGTGGCGTTCTCGGACGAAGTGCAGGCAAAGGTCGATTTGTTCATGTCGATGAAGGAGGCAGCATGAGCCGAGGACTTGATAAGCGGGTGTATTGGGTGTGGGGAGACATGGTCGCTCGCTGCACTAACCCTAATCACCAAGCCTTCCATAACTACGGCGGCCGGGGAATCACGGTCAGCGAGCCGTGGCGAGACGCTGTTCAGTTTGCGAGCGACATGGGCCCAAGGCCTGATGGCTACACCCTGGAGCGCAGAGACAACAACGCAGGCTACTCGAAGGAGAACTGCTACTGGGCCGACCGCGAGACCCAGGCACTGAACAAGCGCATGTACAGGAACAACAAGACTGGCGTGCGCGGCCTCGAGGTTCGTCCAGATGGCGGCTATCGCGTGCGAATCAAGCGAGGCAAGAGGATCGTCTTCGACCGCACCCTTCACGATTTCTTCGAAGCCTGCTGCGCAGCAATCTCGCAGCGTCAACAAATACTGGAAGCAGCATGACCGCCATCGTCCTGATGAAGGCCCCGAACGGTGCCCTAGTGCCGGCGGATCCGCAAGCCACCGAGTTCATCGCTGGCTTGAAGATGGGCGCTGCGGTGCGCGCCGAAGTGAAGCGCATGCGCAATTACCAGTTCCACAAGAAGCTGTTCGCCCTGCTGAACTTTGCTTTCGAGACCTGGGAGCCGACCGAAGCGACCTACAAGGGGCAGGTGGTCGAGAAGAACTTCGACCAGTTCCGGAATGATGTCGTCGTGCTCGCCGGCTTCTTCGAATCGACCATCACTCTCAAGGGCGAGGTGCGTGTCGTCGCCAAGTCGATCAGCTTCGGCAACATGGAGCAGGACGAGTTCGACCGGCTGTACAACGCCGTGGTCAACGTGATCCTGGCGAAGATCCTCAAGAACTACGACCGCGAGCAGCTGGATGCGGTGATGGATCGACTGACGGGGTTCCTGTGATGACCCGCGCGAAACCAGAAGCCGCCGAGAAGCGTGAGCGCTGGGAGAAGGAGCGCGCCGCTGCAGTCGCCAAGATCCTCGACATGCTGTCGCGTGAGCATTGCACCGCGCCCGAGATGGCTAAGGCAACGAAGACCGAGCCGAACACGCTCAACGGCTACCTGCGCTACATGCAGAAGACGCTGCGCAAGGTGCGTATTGCGACTCCGCCGGGCATCCGGCCGGCGCTGTGGGAGTTGGGCGCCGACCCCAGCCTGCCAAGCGAAGACGAAGTGCTTGACCGCCTGATCGCACCGAAGCGCGGCATTCACAAGGCAGTACAGATTGGCATTCCCCGAGATCCGCTTGTGGCCGCGCTGTTCGGCCCCGCAAACCAACAAGAACACAAGGAGGCAGCATGACCCAAGATCGCCGCATCACCGACAAGCTCCCTGGCCATTCGCTGCAGTGGGACGACTCCGCATCTCCTTCCGCTGCACCAGCAGCAGGACAGGCAGGGCTGGCGAAGCTGCGCACCTACGACCCGGACCGCGACTGCCCCGGCGTGATGGAGGAGCGCGACAAGTACAACGACGGCGACTACTACAAGGTCGAGGACGTACAAGCCCTCTTCGCCACTCTCGCTGCTCCAGTAGCAGCAGACACCGAGCAGGCGAGGGATTTGCTACCGCCGCTGGGTATCCGCAACGACCGCGACATGCTGAACTATCTGATGCAGGCGTTCGACAACGAAATGTCCGTGTGTGATCGCTGCCATCACTCGGAAAGCACCGCCACCTGCGACAGCGCCGGATTCCTGCGCGAGTACTTGGCCGCCACCCCTCTCGCCACCCCAGCAGATGCAGGGGCAGGAGATGCACTGACGGATGAGCGGATCGAGGAGCTTGTTCCTTGGGAACAGGGGCTGTCCGATCCCTACGATGTCTATTTCGACAGGGTTAAGTTTGCCCGCGCCGTCGAGCGCGAAGTTCTCGCCCACCTGTCCACTCCTGGCGCACCAGTAACGGCCTGCGGCGCGCTGGTTGAGACCCTGACTGCCCACCTGCGCCGCGAAATGCCCGCTGGCACCGTGATTTGCAGGCCCGACTGGTGGGCGATGAAGATTGCTCGCGCGATCAGCACCGGCTCTCCCGCACCAGTAACGGCAGAACCAGCGCAGCAGTGGATCAGCGTGGACGAGCGAGAGCCAGAAGATAACCAGACCGTCGCCATCCTGTACTGGCCCTACAACAACCGCGAGAACTCGCAGGTGGCAGGCGCAGCCGAATACGTGGACGGCGCTTTCTACACGCACGAAGGCGACATGCACCACTGGCCGAGCCATTGGGCACCGATCCCTGTATTGCCCGCCCAGCCCGTCGCAACCGATGAGCAAGGCATGGAACGTGCCGCTGACGCGGCGGAAACCCGCGATGCGAAAGGTGGCGAGCATGGTTAATGATGCAAGTAAGTTTGTACCGATGGACGAACCCGGCGCAATGATTTTTGGAGAATCAAACTCAATGGATACGAAAATGAACGACATTCAATACGTAGCATCTGATAGCCTGATACAGAGGGCATTAACCTTGGCGATGGAAATCTGCGACGCGGTGCCGAGCCGCGCCCACGAAGCGCCCGAAGGCGACCCGCTGCGAAGCATCGGCGCGCTGATCAACTATCAGGAAGCGACCGGAATGTACGGCTACGCGCTGATCCGAGATGCGCTGGAATTTATCAGCCGTGACGCCGACGCACCAGACGCGGCAAGCTGGCTTCCGACTGTTAACGCGGTCAATGCGCTTCCTCAAGGGGTTCGGCAGTACGTGCAGCAGATTGAGGCAGAGGTGAATCGCCGTCCTGGCGTGCACCCCGACATCGAGCGCCTGCATGAGATTGACGCCCTGCTGCGGAACGAAGAAATCAACGACCCCGACCCCATCAAGCCAGTCATGCAAGGCGTGACTATCACGACTACTACCTACGGTCTGGTGGCGGGCCTGCTGCGTGAAGTGAAGTTCCTGCGGAAGCATTGCCCAACGTTCGGCGAGGAACCGCAATGAAGACCAGTGAACTGACCGGCAATCTTTTGGATTATTGGGTCGTGCGCGCCGATCAACTGAGCGGCAAAGAGTTTTACTTGGAGGGTGACGGTAGCACTTGGGTTCGCAAAGGCGATGGCACTGTCTTCCGACCATCGCGCGATTGGGCAAAAGGAGGCCCCCTGATCGACGCGTATGACATTCGGTTCCATTACCCGAAAACCTCGTTCTTCGACACCACGCCAGATTGCTACGTTGCCATCTGCGGGACAGGAATGGGGAGCGAATACCCGATGCGTGGCGCGACGCGGCTAGAGGCTGCAATGCGCGCTTTGGTGGCTAGTGTGTTTGGTGGAAGGGTGACCGACAGCGCATCGGGCCGCGCGCAGCGCACGAACAACGAAGGTGGAAGCAATGGCTGACTGGAATAAGACGAAGGCGCGGCAAGAGGCTCGCCGCTTCGCTGCCGCGCTGCTGGAAGCCCAGGATCAGCCTGATTGGGTTCTGGATGCTGGGATTCCACAAGGCCCGCTGGCCGAAGCCTTTCAGAACGAACTATTAAAAATCGCGGCTCGCATCCGCGCCACCATCAAGGGCTGAGACATGGACAACAAAGAATTGGACAAGAGCCGCGCCGAGTTTGAAGCAGAGATGCGCAGGCTCGACATTGGCCCGTACGCTTTGGTGCGCGACGAGAGCGGCGATTATGTGAGCGAGCAGACGCAAGCCTATTGGGGCGGCTTCCAGCTTGCTCACCGCTCCCTTCCTGTAGATGCAGCAGGGATCAAGACTTGGCGGGAACGCCTGCTTCCCGGCTACGAGGAATGCGACGAGCGCGAAGCCCGCGACGCGGAGGTGGCCGAACTTCGCGCTGCTCTTGCTCGTGCTGGTAGCGCAGCACCTACTGCGGCAGAAGGGCCGAGCTTGCGGGGTGCAGACCAAGAAGCAAAGCGCACTTTCGATGATCGCTTCAAGAACGACAGTCACTTTGGCTGGAAGCCGCTCGACTACTGGCAGGGAGGCTATAGCGCCGCTCTTGCTCGCACCGCTGCACCAGTATGTCCGAGCGGTTACAGGCTCGTGCCGATGGTCCCGACCGAAGACATGGTCGTTGCGTTCGCTGAAACGTGGTTCAGCAAGGTGCGCTGTATCGATGACCACGATATGACGGATGCCTACGCCGCGATGCTGGACGCCGCCCCTCTCCCCACTAAGGAAGGAGCGGGAGAAGTAGATGCGAAGGATGCGCGAATCGCTGCGCTCCGGCTGGCCTTGCAGGAGATCAGCGAAGTAAGGTTCGGTCACGAAGGCGACTGCGGCACGACTCGGATTGCCGATGATGCGCTGTACGCCGATGAGCAATCCATCGCGGCCCAGCCGAAAGACGCCACGGACACCAAGGAGAAGGCATGAGCACCGAACTGAAACCCTGCCCGTTCTGCGGCCTTGGCGGCGAGAAGGCTGGCGCACATACGGACGACTGCTACTTCTCGTTGTCGGCGGCGCTGCGCGTCGCACCGAAAGGCGACTTGTCGCTAGTGCCTGACATCCTGACCGCATGGAACCGCCGCGCATCTCCTGCCGCTGCGGTACCAGAAGGTGCGCTGCCACCACTGCCGAAGTCTCACCACAAGGCTGGCGACTTCGATTCGTACGCCGACGTGTATGAGCCTCACGAAGTACAACATATCGTCCGTGCTGCTGTAGAAGCGGATCGAGCGCAGCGCCGCCCGCGTGTGCAGATTTCGCCCGAGATGAAGGCGGCAATCGACAAGGCGCACGAAACCGGCTCGACTATTGCTGAGACGCCGCACGGCATCGCCTTCATCAACTACGGCCACGACTACGGCGACAACGCTCACCTCGAATGCACGGCTTGCGGCGGGTCTGGTCATATTGAAGATCAGCGGACAATTGCGGCGGCGGATCGAGCGCAACAAGGCGAGCCGGTGGCAGTCAAGAAGATCAACATGGCACAGGCTGGCGTAGGCGAGCGCGCACGCGGCTACTGCGCGGGCTGGAACGATTGCGTTGACGAACTCTCGCGCGCTGCCAAGGCAGCAGCACCTGCTGATGCGCTGGATGAGTCTTCGCCTTACACCGCTGCCGATTTCATGAGGGCGGCTATAGACCACATCGACGCGGGCCGCTTGCCGCGCGCCAAGCGGTGCATTAACGAAGCATTGCGCCTCGCTGCACCAGTACCCGATACCGGCATTCCGACTGCGGGAGAGGTGGAGCTGCGCGCCGCGCTCAAGCCGTTCGCTGACGCCTATGCGCCGGAAGCGGAGCGGGTTGCCCGGTTCTACACGCCCGACGACCTGGCGAAGTACGGCGACGCATTCGACCGCAACACGGTCACGCCTGCGGTCACGATGGGCGACTTCCGCCGCGCTTACGAAGCATTCCGCGCACCAATCTCAACCACTCCTACATCAGGAGAGGTGGAGAAAGCCGGGCCGCGCACCTACATGACCGACGAGCAGGCTGAGAAATGGGCATGGGAACAAGTCAAGGATCAGGTCGGAACAAAGGGCTGGACGGCGGGCGAGAGCGGCACCTACTACGGCTTCTTTCTGTGGGGCTGGCGATACCGCGAGCAGTACGAGAGCCAGCGCGCAGGGGAAGATGCATGAAGCGCGTCATCTGCTGGATCATCGGGCACAACTACCGCACGCGGCAGGTATTCAGCCCTGAAAGCCGCCGCGTCTGCTGTCCGCGCTGCGGTGGCGATTGGGCCATGAACGACCGCGTGCGCGTGCTGGTGCCGTGGTCGGGAGAGTTTGAACAGTTCTACCGCGACTTCGGGCATTTGGTTGCAGGGGCCGCTCCTGCCCACCCAGGAGAAGGAGAGAAGCCATGCAACTGAACGGCTGCCACAACAAGCCGCGCCCGGTGGCCGGCAAGCCGCTCCAGGTGCAGGACGGCTGGCACGCCGGCATCTTCGACTACGAGGACGGCACGGGCGACCGTATCCCGCGAATGGTCACGGTGCCATTCGTACTCAGCAGCGAGTGCCAGTACACCAAGACGACGCCGGATCCGCGCTGCGCGGGGTGCGTGCATGAGAATATGGAAGGGAGGAAGTAAATGCAAAGACAAACTATTCAGTCGCGCTATGTGACACTACAGGAGTGGCCGCTTCGATGTTCTCGAAGATCCCGCACAAAAACACTCTGATCCGCTGGGTGCGCGACGGCCACATTCAGCCGCAGCCGCAGAAGGTCGGGCGCACCTGGCAGGTAAAGCGCGACGCGCGCTACGTGGACTGAAATGGGCAGAGCAAGATTAGCGAAGAACCGAGCACTCCCGGCCAACTTGTACCAGAACCCCGCCGGGTACTTCTACTATCGGAATCCGGAGACAAAAGCTATTAAGGGGCTGGGCAAGGAGCGGGCCAAAGCCATGCAGGAGGCTCGCGCGGCGAATGCGGCGCTCGCCGGCCGTGAGCGCTCGTCTCTTGTCGATTGGGTGCTCGGGAAGTCCGATTACACCTTGCGGGAGTGGATTCCAATCTACCGCGAGCTGTGGGAAACGAAAAAAAAGCCCTCGGCCTCCACGCTTGACAATGCGGCACGGTATCTGAGGAAAGCCGCGGAGTCGGACCTTGGCGCGCGCCGCATGGCCGAGATAACGACCGCACACGTCGCGCGCTTCATTGAGGCGCACGAAAACGATAGCGGCGCCGCCGCGACTCATGCCATGCGCACACGCCTCAGCGATCTGTTCAGGTGGGCCGAAACGCAGGGCGTCATTGAGGTGGGGAAGAACCCGGTAAGCGCGACCTTTACGCCGACTTACAAAGTGAAGCGCGAACGCTTGACGCTCGAGCAGTTCTGGCAGATTCACGCGCAGGGCAACGCATGGCTGCAACGCGCGATGATGCTTGCGCTGACGACGGCGCAGCGCCGAGATGACATCACCAAGATGAAGTTTGCCGACTTCAAGGATGGCTTCTTGCACGTGGCCCAGGGCAAGTCGAAGGGGGAAGTAAAGCTCCAACTAGATGGCGCAATCAGACTAGCGAAGATTGGGGTATCGATCGGTGAAGCAGTTGCCGCATGCCGGGACCTGATCGTTAGCCGTTACATGATTCATCATGTCGAGAAGATGGGGAAAGCAAAGCCAGGTGACCAGCTCGCGGCGGGCAGTCTATCCGAAGCGTTTCAGCGGGCCAGAGAGAAGGCCGGGATTCAGGCCTCGGATGGGCGGACGCCACCAACCTTTCACGAAATCCGGAGCTTGTCAGAGCGCTTGTATCGGGAAGAGTTTGGAGCGGCATTCGCGCAGTCGATCCTGGGGCACAAGAACGCTGCAATGACCGACCGATACGACGATTTGCGGGGCGGCTGGCTTACGGTCAGCGCGAAGTGATTTAGTGAAATATTCAACGTATTTTAGTAAAAAGTCCCGAAGCCCGCATGCCTACTGCCTTTGAGGACGATCCCTACCTCTTCGAGCCAGAGGTAGGGATCGTCGTGGGCGGATGGCGTCGTGGCTGAATTCATTGGAGGTGAAGTAAATATTGTTGAGCAAGCCGGGCCGGCATTTGCCTATACTAGCAACATCGAGCAGGCAGATCCCGCACTCCAGAGCCATGGATTCTTCAATGACCGCTAGTTCCGCAGCGAATACGTCCGGTGTGGCCCAGCAGGGCGCGAGCGCCGCCCCCTGGGTGGCCGGGCTCGCGCTGTCGCTCGCGGTCGGCGCGCTGTGCTACCGGGTCGCGGCCGGGGCGGGCGAGGACGACGCGCGGCGCCGTTTCGAGACCGTGGCGCGCCTGGCCCAGGAACGGGTGTCGAACGCGATCGTCTCGTATACCCAGGTGGTGCGCGGCATGGCCGCGCTGCATACGGCCGGCGAAGGCCCGCTGACGCGTCTGCGCCTGCACCGCTACGTGAAGGCGCTCGACCTGCCGGCACAGTTCCCGGCGATCGAGGCGGTGTCCTTCATCGCCTACGTGCCCGATGCCCGGCGCGAGGCTTTCATCGCGAGCGTACGGCAGGACCGCAGCGTGGATCCGAACGGCTACCCGGATTTCGACATCAAGCCGGCCGGACGCCGTCCGTGGTACGCCGTGATCACCTGGGTCGAGCCGGCCAGCGAGCCGAACGACCGGGTCGGCTTCGACATCGCGGCCCAGCCCCACATCGCCGCGGTCGTAGCGCGGACGCGCGACGAGGGGAGCCTGGGTGCGTCCGGCAACCCGGTGCGCCTGCAGCACCCGGTTCCACACACGGCGCTGGGCATGCGCGAGCAGCTCTATCTTGGCGGCGGGCTGCCGGCCACGGTGGAGGAGCGGCGCGCGCGCTACATGGGCAGCATCGGCATCGCGTTCTCGGTCGACGAGCTGGTGCGCCGCGCGCTCGGCCCGCAAGGAAGCCAGCCGGTGGCGCTCAGCCTGTACAGCGAAACCGGGCCCGCCCGGCCCACCGCCCGCAACACGATGTCCGGGGCGGCGCCGGCGCTGGATGCGCGCGACCGTCTGCTGCTGGGGCCGGACGTGCGCGGCCAGTCGAAGGCGGCTGGGCGCTTCACGATCCTGCTGCCGATCGATTACGCCGGCACCCGCTGGAAAGCCCATTTCTCGGCCGACCGCGCCGCCATGGCGGCGGGCGCCGACCGCAGCCTGCCGCTGCTGGCTTTCGGCTCCGGCTTCGGGGTGAGCCTGCTGGGCTTCGCGCTGTTCTTCAACCTGTACCGATCGCGCCGTGCCGCGCTCGACCAGCGGCTGCTGCTCGATTCGGTGCTCGACAACCTGGACGCCTACGTGTATCTGAAGGACAGCGCGCGCCGCCTTCTGTACGTGAATGCGAAGAGCGCGGCGCTGATCGGGCGCAAGGCGGCGGACATCGTCGGCCGGCGAGATTTCGAGCTGGTGCCGGCGCACAGCGCCAACGAGGGATGGGAGCGCGACCGCGCTGTGCTCGACAGCGGCGAACGCCACGCCTGCCAGGCCGAACTTCCGCTTCCGGACGGCAGCGTGCGCCAGATGTGGAGCGTGCGCGTGCCCCTGTACCCGGAAGGCGAGATGCCGGCGGTGCTGTGCATCTCGACCGACGTCACCACGCTGCACGAACTCAAGGCGCGCGCCGATGCGGCCAACCAGGCCAAGAGCGACTTCCTGTCGAACATGAGCCACGAGATCCGCACCCCGATGAACAGCATCATCGGCATGACCCACCTGGCGCTGCAGGCGCACCCCGACCCGCAGCTGCGCGGCTACCTGGACAAGATCTGCCACTCGGGCCAGCACCTGCTGGGCATCATCAACGACATCCTCGATTTCTCCAAGATCGAGGCCGGCAAGCTGGAACTCGCCACCCGCGGCTTCATGCTCGACAGGGTGATGCGCAACGTCGAGCAGCAGCTGGGACAGGCGGCTGCCAGCAAGGGACTCGGCTTCGACGTCGAGATCGCTCCCGAGCTGATGCGCCCCCTGCGCGGCGATCCGCTGCGGCTGGAGCAGGTGCTGCTGAACTTCGCCGGCAACGCCGTCAAGTTCTCCGAGCACGGCCGCATCCTGCTGCGCGCGCGGCTCGAACACGCCTTCGGCCCCGAGCTCCTGGTGCGCTTCGAGGTGCAGGACAAGGGCATCGGCATCGCGCCGGACAAGCTGGCCGGCCTGTTTACGCCCTTCCACCAGGCCGACCCCTCGGCCACGCGGCGCCATGGCGGCACCGGCCTGGGCCTGGTGATCAGCAAGCAACTGGCGGAGCTGATGCATGGCGAGGTCGGGGTCGACAGCACGCCGGGGCAGGGCAGCACCTTCTGGTTCACGGCGCGGCTGGAACTGAACCCGGCGCTGGAAGAGGGCGCAGCCGGCGGTGCCGGGCTGGGGGCGGCGCCGGCGGCGCACGCCACCCGCCTGGACGGCTGCGCGGTGCTGCTGGTCGAGGACAACGCCTTCAACCAGCAGGTCGGCCGCGAGCTGCTGCAGCAGGCCGGCGCCGAGGTGAGCGTGGCCGGCAACGGCATCGAGGCGCTGGAGGCGATGCGGCGCCGGCGTTTCGACTGCGTCCTGATGGACGTGCAGATGCCCGTCATGGACGGGCTGGAGGCGACGCGCCGCATCCGCCGGGACCCGCAGCTTGCCGGCACCCTGGTGATCGCCATGACCGCCAATGCCGGGGTCGAAGACCGGGCGCGCTGCCTGCAGGCGGGCATGGACGAATTCCTCAGCAAGCCGGTGGTGCCGGAGCTGCTGGCGGCGACCATCGCGCGCTGCCTCGGCCGCAGCGCGGCGCCGGCCCCCGACGTGCTCCCGCCACCGGTTGCCGGCGCCGGGGCGGTCGATTTCGAGGCGCTGGCGGCCAGCTTCGGCGGCGAGCGCGAACGGATGGGTAAATACGCCTTCCTGTTCGTGTCGAGCGCGCGCGATGCGCTGGCTGAAATCGACGCGGCGCTGTTGCGCGGCGACATGGCAAGGGTGGGCGCGGTGGCGCACCGCGTCAAGTCCTCGGCGCGCGCGGTCGGGGCCGGCGCGTTCGCTTCCCTGTGCGAGGAGATCGAGGCGCAGGCCGGGCGTCCGGCCCAGGCCAGGGCGCTGGCGGCGCGCCTGCGCGCCCAGCTGGCGCGCGTCGAGCGCGAGATCGCCGGCCGCCTTGGCGTGCGCGCCCGGGACCGGGCCTGACGCTGTCTTTTTGGACATTGTTAGAAGGCTAAGGAGCCGAGTCTAGCCTTTCGTGAAACGGTCAAACCGGGTAGACTTTGCCCCTTGAGCAACCCAAGCATTCCGATGTCCTCCCCGATCACCCCCGGCTTGTTGATTTTGCACGGCAACCAGATGGAATTGCTGCGCAGCGCCATGTTCGACTGGCTGCGCGCGCACCCGCTGGGACCGCTCGAGCAGGAGACCATCCTGGTGCAGTCGAACGGGGTGGCCGAGTGGCTCAAGATCGCGCTGGCCGAGGAAATGGGCGTGTGCGCCGCGACCCGCGTGGCGCTGCCGGCGCGCTTCCTGTGGGAAGCCTACCGCGGCATGCTGGGGCGCGAGCGCGTGCCCACCCGCGCGCCCTTCGACAAGGACCCGCTCACCTGGCGCCTGATGCGCCTGTTGCCCGCGCTGGTGGAAGACGCCAGCTATGCGCCGCTGAAACAATTCCTGGGCGACGGCTGCCCCGAGCGCCGCCTGCAGCTCGCCGAGCGCCTGGCCGACCTGTACGACCAGTACCAGGTCTACCGCGCCGACTGGCTGGCCGACTGGGAAGCCGGGCGCGACCAGCTGCGCCGCGCCGTGGGCGACCCGCTGCCGCTCGGTCCCGACCTGAAGTGGCAGGCCTGCCTGTGGCGCGAAATCCACGCCAGCTTGCCCTTGGCCCAGCGCGTTACGGGTCGTGCCAGCATCCACCAGCAATTCGTGTCCGCGATCGAATCCGGGCGCGAGCCGGTGTCGCGCCTGCCGCGCCGCGTGATCCTGTTCGGCATGTCGACCCTGCCTTACCAGACCCTGCAGGCCATCGCCGCGCTGTCGCGCCACACCCAGGTGCTGTTCGCGGTGCCCAATCCCTGCCGTTTCTACTGGGGCGACATCATCGAGGGACGCGAGCTGCTCAAGGCGGCGCGCCGGCGCCAGCAGCCGCGCGGCGGCATCGAGCTCGCCGGCGTGCCGGTCGAGGAACTGCACATGCACAGCCACCCGCTGCTGGCGAGCTGGGGCCGCCAGGGGCGCGATTTCGTGCGCATGCTCGACGAGTTCGACCAGGGCGAAGGCAGCCGTTACGAGAACCTGCGGGTCGACCTGTTCGACGAATCCGCAGGCGAGACCCTGCTGCAGCAGGCGCAGGCCGCGGTGCGCGACCTGCTGCCGCCCGACGAGCATCCGCAGACCGCCCCGCCGCGCGACGACCGCTCGATCGAATTCCACATCACCCACAGCGTTCAGCGCGAAGTCGAGGTGCTGCACGACCAGCTGCTGTCCTGGTTCGCCCAGGACCCCAGCCTGCATCCGCGCGACGTGGTGGTGATGGTGCCCGACATCGACGTGTTCTCGGCCGCGATCCACGCCGTGTTCGAGCAGCACCGCCGCAGCGACCCGCGCCACATTCCCTTCGAGATCGGCGACGTGCGCGACCGCAGCGTGAATCCGCTGCTGGTGGCGCTCGAATGGCTGCTGCGCCTGCCGCAGCAGCGCTGCCGCCAGAGCGAGGTGCGCGACCTGCTCGACGTCCCGGCGGTGGCCGGGCGCATCGGCCTGGATGCCGACGACCTGCCGATCCTGGGCCGCTGGATCGAGGGTTCGGGCGTGCGCTGGGGGCTGGACCGCGAGCACCGCGCCGGGCTGGGCCTGGCGTCCGTGGGTGAGCAGAACGCCTGGATCTTCGGCGTGCGCCGCATGCTGCTCGGTTACGCGAGCGGCGCAGGCAGGAGCTTCGGCGACATCGAACCCTATGCCGAAGTGGGCGGCCTGGACGCCGCGCTGGCCGGCTCGCTGGCCCAGTTCATCGAGAACCTCCTGCATTGGCGCGCCGAGCTGGTGCAGTCGCGCACCCCGGCCGAGTGGGGCGAGGCGGCGCGCGCGCTCCTTGCCGCCTTCTTCCATGCCGGCGACGAGAAAGACCGCCTGACCCTGGCGCAGCTGAACGAAGCGCTGCAGTGCTGGCTCGAGACCTGCGACAGCGCGGAATTCAGCGAGCCGGTGCCGCTGGCGGTGATGCGCGAATCCTGGCTCGGGCAGCTCGACCAGCCGACCCTGAACCACCAGTTCGTCTCCGGCGGCGTGACCTTCTGCACGCTGATGCCGATGCGCGCCGTGCCTTTTCGCGTGGTCTGCCTGCTCGGCATGAACGACGGTGATTTTCCGCGCCGTACCCAACAGGTCGACTTCGATTTGCTGGCCCTGCCGGGCATGGCGCGCCCGGGCGACCGCTCGCGCCGCGACGACGACCGCTACCTGATGCTGGAAGCGCTGCTGTCGGCGCGCGACAAGCTGTACGTGAGCTGGGTCGGCCGCAACGTGCGCGACAACAGCGAGCAGCCGGCCTCGGTGCTGGTGGCCCAGCTGCGCGACTACCTGAAGAACGGCTGGAACCTCGACCTGTCCGAACGCACCACGGAGCATGCGCTGCAGCCCTTCAGCCGCCGCTATTTCGAGCGCGGCGGCCTGCTGACCTTTGCCGGCGAATGGCGCACCGCCCACGGACAAGACGAGGAGACCGGGGGCGTGGACGCCTTGCCGCCCTACGAGATCGAGCCCGGCCTGGTGCTCAAGCTGGGCGAGCTGGCGGCTTTCCTGCGCCAGCCGGCGCGCTACTTCTTCCGGCGTCGCCTGGGCGTGGTGTTCGCCGACGCCGCCGTGGTGGGCGAGGACGAGGAACCGTTTTCGCTGGACGCGCTGGAGCGTTATTTCATCGAAGACCACCTGCTCGACGACAGCGGCCCGGTGGAAGCGCACAATGGGACGAGTAGTGCGGAGGTGCGCGCCGCCCTGAACGGCCGCGCCGAACGGCTGGCGCGCGAAGGCGTGCTGCCGATCGGCCTGATGGGACGCCAGTGGCAGCAGGAGCTGGTCGACGGCCTGGTGCCGGTGCGCACCGCCTGGCTGCGATTGGGCGAGCGCTTTCCGCACAATGCACCGAAGCGCGCAGTGAGCCTGGGCCTGGAGGATGGCCTGGTGCTGGACGACTGGATCGACCGCCTGCGCTCCGATGGCAGCGACACCGCCTGGCTGATGCAGGTGTCGTCGAAGGTGCTGGACCGGGAAGGCCGTCCGCGCGGCGACAAGCTGATCAAGGCCTGGCTGCGCCAGCTGGCGGCTAGCGCGGCCGGCGCACCGGTGGCCGGCCACCTGGTGGCGCGCGATGCGATCCTCACCATGCCGGCCCTGAATCCGACTGAGGCGGCAGCCACGCTGCACGATCTGGTCAGCTTGTGGCGCACCAACCTCGACCGGCCATTGGGCGTGGCCTGCAAGACTGCGCTGGCCCTGCTGCAGGAAGGCGACCCGAGGCTGGTCTATGACGGCAGCTACGAACTCTCCGGCGAAGTCGAGGAACTGTGCCTGGCGCGCCTGTGGCCGGACTTCGCTTCGCTGGTGGCGGCCGGCGACTGGCCGCACGTGGCGCGCGACCTGTACGGGCCGCTGGCCGACTGGCTGGAAACCGGCGTGCAGGTCGCTCCGCTGGGCGGCGATGCCGACGGGGAGGCGGCATGAGCCAGCACCTCGAACCGCTGGAATTCCCGCTGCACGGCTCGCGCCTGATCGAGGCCTCGGCCGGCACCGGCAAGACCTGGACCATCGCCGCGCTCTACCTGCGCCTGGTGCTCGGCCATGGCGCCGAGGCGGCTTTCCCCCGCCCGCTGCTGCCGAGCGAGATCCTGGTGATGACCTTCACCCGCGCCGCCACGCGCGAGCTGGCCAACCGGGTGCGCGAGCGCCTGGTCGAGGCGGCGGCGTACTTCCGCGGCCAGCTCGACATCGATGACCCCTACCTGGCCGAGCTGGCGGATGCCTATCCCCTTGAGGCGGAGCGCAGCGTCGCCGCCCACCGCCTGGTGCTGGCCGCCGAGACGATGGATGAGGCGGCGATCTTCACCATCGACGCATGGTGCCAGCGCATGCTGCGCGAGCACGCGTTCGACTCCGGCAGCCTGTTCGACGAAGAGCTGGTCAGCGACGAGCGCGCCCTGTTCGAGGACGCCGCTCACGACTACTGGCGCCAGCATATCTACCCGCTGGGCGCTGATGCCTTGGCGTCGGTGCGCGACTCTTGGCGCGATGTCGAGGCCCTGAAGGGCGGCGTGCGCGAGCTGGTGACGCGCACCCACCTGCTGGGAGAGTGCGCGCCGGAGCCGCTCGGCACCCTGGTGGCGCGCGTGCAGGCGGCGCTGCGCGCCGAGCTGGCCGGCCTCAAGGAAGGCTGGGCCGCGCGCGCGGACGAGATGGAAAGCTGGATCGCCGGCCACCGCGAACGCAACCCGAAGTGCTTCAACGGCAACAAGATGCGCGCCGATTCGCTGGTGAAGTGGTTCGAGGCCCTGCGCGCCTGGGCGATCGACCCGGAGCGGGTGCTGCCGGATTTGAACGAGACGGCATGGAAGCGCCTGTGCCCGGACGGCATTGTGGACGCCTTCAGCAAGGACTTCGTGGCCGAGGTGCCGGCCTGCTTCGGCTTTACCGCGCCTTTGCGGGAAGCATTGGCGCGCCTGCAGCCGCTGTCGCACGCGTTGCTGCGCCACGCCGCCAGCCACATCGCCGCCCGCATGCGCGAGCTGAAGGCGCGCAACCGCCAGTTCGGCTTCGCCGACATGCTCGAGCGCCTCAAGGATGCGCTCGAGGGGCCGAACGGCCAGGCCCTGCGCCAGCGCATCGTGCTGCAGTTCCCGGTGGCGATGGTCGACGAATTCCAGGACACCTCGCCCGACCAGTACCGTATCTTCGACCTGCTGTACCGGGTGGCGGACAACGACCCGGAACGGGGCCTGTTCCTGATCGGCGACCCGAAGCAGTCGATCTACGGCTTTCGCGGCGCCGACATCCACAGCTACCTGGCGGCGCGCCGCGCCACCACCGGGCGCCACTACCAGCTGGGCGTCAACTACCGCTCCACCAGCGAGCTGGTGGAAGCGGTGAACCAGCTGTTCCGTCATGCCGAAGGCGTCGGCGGGCAGGGCGGCTACCCGCTCGGGGCCTTCCGTTTCCGCCGCGGCGAGGACAATCCGCTGCCTTTCGAGGCCGTGCAGGCCAAGGGCCACCGCGAACGCCTGGTGGGGGCCGACGGCGCGCAGCATGCGATGTCGGTGTGCTGCGCCGGCCCGATGAACCAGGAAGAATACCGCGAGTATTTTGCCCACCACTGCGCCGAGCACATCGTCGGCCTGCTGGGCGACGAGCGCGTCGGCTTTTCGGACGGCGAGCGTTTCCGCCGCCTGATGCCTGCCGATATCGCGATCCTGGTGCGCGACCGGCGCGAAGCCGCCGCGGTGCGCCGCGCGCTGGTGGAACGCAAGGTGGCCAGCGTCTACCTGTCGGACAAGGATTCGGTGGTCGAAAGCGAGGAAGCGGCCGACGTGCTGCGCTGGCTGTATGCGGTGGCCAATCCGCTCGACGGCATCCTGGCGCGCGCCGCCTTCGCCACCAGTACCGCCGGCCTGCCGCTGGGCGAACTGGCCCGGCTCTCGAGCGACGAGGTGGCCTGGGAAGCGCGCGTCGAGCAGCTCAAGAACCTGCATGGCGCCTGGCAGCGCCAGGGCGTGCTGGCCATGCTGCGCCGCTTCGTGCACGAACTGGGCCTGCCGGCGCGCCTGCTGCGCCAGCCGGGCGGCGAGCGGCGCCTGACCAACCTGCTGCACCTGGCCGAGCTGCTGCAGGAAGCGAGCAGCCAACTGGAAGGCGAGCAGGCCCTGATCCGCTGGCTGGCCGAACAGGTCGAAGGCCTGGGCGAGGGCGGTGACGAACGCGTGCTGCGCCTGGAAAGCGATGCCGAGCTGGTGAAGGTGGTCACGGTCCACAAATCGAAAGGCCTGGAATACCCGCTGGTCTACCTGCCGTTCGCGGTGACGGCGCGCCGTACCGACCGGCGCAACCGCGCCTTCTTCGAGTTCGTCGGCATCGACGGCACGCGCCGGCTCGACCTGGCGCTGGGCGACGAGGCACTTGAAGCGGTCGACCGCGCCCGTCTGGAGGAAGACCTGCGCCTGCTGTACGTGGCGCTGACCCGCGCGCGCCACTACCTGTGGCTGGGCGCGGCGCCGATCAGCGGCCGCAGCAAGAACGCGGGTCGACCTGATAATCGCCTGCACGAATCGGCCTTGGGCTACCTGCTGGGCGGCGGCGAGAAGATCGAAGCGGAACTGCTGCGCGAGCGCCTGGAGCGCCTGCGCGGCGGCGTCGAGGGCATCGTGCTGCACGACCTCACCGAGGCGCAGGGCCGCACCCTGCTGGCGCGCGAGGACGTGCGCCCGGAGCTGTTGGGGGCGCCACGCTACGAAGCCAGTTTCGAGCGCGACTGGTCGATCGGTTCCTTCACCTCGCTGGTGCGCCATGCGGTGGCGGTCGTGGCGCCGCCCCCGGCGCCGATGCGCGCCCAGGAAGAGACCCTGCTGGAGGAAGCGCCGCAAGTGGTAACGCCGCCGCGCATCGAGGACGCTCCCTGGCACCGCTTCCCGCGCGGCTCGGTGCCGGGCAACTTCATGCACGAGCAGCTCGAATGGATGGCGGCGGAAGGTTTTCATCGCGCCGACGAGCCGGAATTCATGCTGAGGCTTGGCCAGCGCATCGAGCGCGCCGGCTGGGGCAAGCGCCTGGACGACGCCCTGGCCTGGCTGCACGCGGTGGTCACGACCCCGCTCCCGCCGCTGGGTGCGGCCTTGAGTGCCTTGCGTGATCCGGTGCCCGAGCTGGAGTTCTGGTTCCCCAGCGAGCGCCTGGACGTGGTGCAATTGGACCGCCTGTGCCGCGCGCGCATCATGAAGGGCCTGGACCGTCCGTTCTTGCCGGAGCGCGTGCTGCACGGGATGCTCAAGGGCTTCGCCGACCTGGTGTTCGAGCACGACGGCCGCTACTGGGTGCTCGACTACAAGACCAATGCGCTGGGGCCGGGCGACGCCGCGTATACGCAGGCCGCGATGGAACTGGGCATGGCGGAGCACCGCTACGACATCCAGGCCACCATCTACATGCTGGCGCTGCACCGCCTCCTGAAGAGCCGGCTGGGGGATGCCTACGAGCCGCGCCGCCAGCTGGGCGGCGCCGTGTTCCTGTTCCTGCGCGGGATCGCGAACGCCGACACGCGCGGCTGCTGCGTGCTGGGTCCGGACATGGAACTCCTGGCCGGACTGGAAGCATTGCTGGACAAGGACCATCATGGTTAAGCATGAAGCCAACATCGCGCTGCTGTGGAGCGAGCTGGCGCGCCTGAGCGAAACCGGCGAGCTGCGCCGCCTGTCCTATGCCTTCGCCCGCTTCGTGGCCTCGCTGGGAGCGGCGCCGCCTGCGCTGGTGCTGGCCACGAGCGTGCTGTCCGAGCTGGAAGGGCAGGGCCACAGCTGCCTGCTCCTGTCCGACCTGGCCGCAGGTCCCGCAGGGCTGCTCGGCTGGGAAGACGAGCAGTGGAAACTGCTGGCGCGCGCCGCCGGCCCCTTGCCGAAGAACGCGCAGGGCTGGGCCCAGAGTCTCTCCGGCTGCCAGCAGGTCTGGGACGTCAGCGCCTTCGACTACGACCAGCCGCTGGTGCTGGATGGCGACCGCCTCTACCTGCGCCGCTACTGGCGCGACGAGATGCTGGTGGCCCAGGCCGTGCGCGAGCGCGCGACGCGCAAGCGCGAGGTGGACCAGGAAGCGGTGCGCGGCTGGCTCGACATGCTGTTCGCCTCGCAGCGTAGCGCCGACGGCCCGGACTGGCAGAAGCTGGCCTGCGCCATCGCCCTGCGCGGTTCGGTGGCCATCATCACCGGCGGCCCCGGCACCGGCAAGACCTATACCGTGGCGCGCCTGCTGGCGCTGCTGTTCGCCACCGCCCCGGAAGCCGGCAGCCAGCGCATCGCCCTGGCCGCGCCGACCGGCAAGGCGGCGGCGCGCCTGAAGCAGTCGATCGACAAGGCCCTGAACGAGCTGGCCGACAAGGTCGGCTCAACGCTGCCGCTGCGCGAACTGACGCTGCGCATGGGGGCGGCCCGCACCCTGCACAGCCTGCTGGGGGCGCGTCCCGACACCCGCGCCTTTGCCCACCACCGCGGTAACCCGCTCGACGTCGACGTGCTGATCGTCGACGAAGCCTCGATGGTACACCTGGAGATGATGGCCTCGCTGCTGGACGCACTGCCACCTTCCGCCACCCTGATCCTGCTGGGCGACAAGGACCAGTTGGCCTCGGTGGAGGCGGGCGCCGTGCTCGGCGACCTGTGCCACAACGCCGGAGCCGGCGGCTACACCGACGCTACCTGCGATTACGTTCTCGCGGCCAGCGGCGAGGAATTGCCGGATGAATTCCTGGGCGACGCCGGCGCGCTGGCCCAGCAGACCGTGATGCTGCGCCACAGCCGCCGCTTCGGCGGCCCGATCGGCCAGCTGGCCCTGGCGGTGAACGCCGGCGACGCCGTGCGCGCCGAAGCCGTGCTGCGTGCAGGCGAACCGGGCGTGCGCTGGATCGAGAACGCCCAGCAGCAGCAGGTGCTGCAACTGGCACAATCCGGCTACGGTTCTTATCTGGACGTGTTGAATACCGGCCATAAGGCCGGATTGAACACGAATCATGAAGAATGGGTGCGCCAGGTCCTGCAGCGCTTCGAGTCCTTCCGCATCCTGTGCGCGGTGCGCGACGGCGAGTGGGGTGTCGCCGGCCTGAACGACGCGGTGGCCCGGCGCCTGGCCCAGGCCGGGCTGCTGCGCCCGAACGGCGAATGGTATGTGGGCCGTCCGGTCATGGTAACCCGCAACGATTACGCCACCAACGTCTACAACGGCGACATCGGGCTCACGCTGCCCGACCCCGCGCGCCCGGGCGCCCTGCGCGTGTACTTCCTCGAAGGCGATACGGTGCGCAGCGTGCTGGCGACCCGCCTGCGCAATGTCGAGACAGCCTTTGCCATGACGGTCCACAAATCGCAAGGCTCGGAATTTCGCCATACCGTGCTGGCGCTGCCGCGCGAACGCGGCGCCGTCCTCACCCGCGAGCTGGTCTATACCGGCATCACCCGCGCCAGCGAGATGTTCACCCTGGTCTCGCCCCCCGGCGCCGTGCTGCTCGAGGCGATCGCGCAGCGCACCCACCGCACCAGCGGCCTGCGCGGCATGATCGCGCCGACTTCTCGCTGAGCCAGAGCGCAAGGTCCCGGTGTCGCGACGGCGCGACTACGGGTTTGATGAAGGCCAAGCATGGTGCGTGACTTGGGCCGTTTCGTCGAACTCGACCGTTATTGCGTGGTCTTACTCACGTACAAGAACAAAGACCGGGCAGCATTTTTCGTGTAATTTTTCCTTTAACGAAGTTTTCCCTGACCACAAGGCGTCACAGCGCCTGGCGCACCCATGCAGCCACTCGACCAGCAGACGGTATTGTTCTGTTCCGCACCCGGCCCGGTGGCGCGCCCCCCTAGCGCCTGCGACGACCTGCCGGCCTTCCCGCTGGCCGGGCCCTGGCCGCGCTGGTTTGCCCGCAGTTTCGACGTCTGGTGGGAGACCGCGCTGGTGGCCCTGGTGCTGGGCTATGCCCTGGGCCAGGTGTCCCCGGCTTTCCTGCGCTGGCTCGAAACCCCGTTCGGCTGGAAACTGTTCGGCCTGGCCTGCATCCCCGGCGGCCTGGTGCTCGACGCGGCCCTGCAGGCGCTGCTTGGGAATACGCCGGGCAAGGCGCTGCTGGGCCTGCGCCTCATCACGACCGATGGGCATGTGCCGGCTTTCCGCGAACTGGTCCGGCGTAACCTGAAGATCTGGCGCGACGGCCTCGCGCTCGGGCTGCCGTTCATCAGCCTGGTGACCATGGCGCGCCAGGGGCTGCGCCTGCGCAAGGGTGTGCAGGCCAGCTACGACAAGGACGACTTCCTGGTCAGCGCGAGCAGTACCGGCTGGCTGGCGAAGGGCGTGTTCGGCACCGCCTTCGTCAGCCTGTTCTGCGCCATCCTGATCCTCGACGGCGTCGACCGCCAGGACAGCCGCGAGACCAGCGCCATGCTGGAAGCGCCGCCGGTCGCCTGGACCAACCCGGTCACCGGACGCATGGCGCGCATCGCGCCGCAATGGAAGCTCGAGGTGCGCCCGGGGACGGACGGCAGCGTGCAGCACCTGTTCACCCAGCAAAGCGGCCACGCCGCCGTCCTGTTCGCGCACGAGGAAAGCGGCGGCCGTGCCCTGCGCCAGGACGCCCAGGCGCTGGCCGACCGGCTGGCCGACCGCTTCGAACTGGCGGACAGCTACTTCGCCGAATTCCGCGGCCGCCATTCCTGGGTCGGCAGGGGGCTGCACAAGAAGGGGCCGGAGCGGGTGCAGCTGCGCATCGTCGAAGTCGACGGCAAGGCCTGGCGGGTGGTGGCGATGCAGTCGCCGCCGGCCGCCTATACCGACGACCTGGTGCAGGAGCTGAGCGGCGCCTTGTGGGACACGGTCACGCCGCCGCCCCGGCCCGAACTGGCCCAGCGCGGCCACTGACATCCCCGCTGAAACAAAAAAAGGGGCCTCGTGGGCCCCTTCGCGTCTGCATGGTGCAGCGATGCGCTTACTTCTTGCGGCGCTTCGGCTCCACCTTCGCCTTGCTGCGCTTCTTGACTGCCTTGACCTTGGCCTTGCCGGCCGTCGCCTTGATGCGCGGGCCGCCGGCACTGGCCTTGATGCGGGCGCGGCTCGACGCAGCCTTGTAGCGCGGCGCACGGTTCGAGGCCTTGGCCATGCTCACCGGCTCGTCGCCGCTAATGAAACGGCGGATGTTCAGCGCGTCCAGGATGCGCGCCGACGAGGCGCCGGCATTGAGCAGCACCAGGGTGGCGTTCTTGCCACCGGCCTTGATGTTCATGATCAGGCAGCGGCCGGCTTCCTGGATATAGCCGGTCTTCGACAGGCCGATATCCCAACCCTTGGCGCCGACCAGGCGGTTGGTATTGCGGTATTCGACCTCGCGGCCGTTGATGTTGATCAGGTCCTTCGACTCGGTCGACATGCGGGTGATCTCTGGATACCTGGCCGACGCCGTTGCCATCTTGACCAGGTCGCCCGCGGTCGAGCGGTTGTGCGGCGACAGGCCGGTCGGCTCCTCGATCACGGTCTGGGTCATGCCCAGCGCGGCGATCTTCTGGCGTACCGCGACCTTGAACCCGGCCAGACCGCCCGGATAGGTGCGCGCCAGCGCATGGGCCGCGCGGTTGTCCGAGGACATCAGGGCCAGCTGCAGCACGTCGCGGCGCGAGATCAGGGCGCCGACCGGCACCCGCGAGCTGCTGTGCTTGAAGGTGTCGACGTCGCTGCGGTCGATCTCGATCAGCTCGTCCAGGTCTTGCCTGGCATCGAGCACGACCATGGCGGTCATCAGCTTGGTGAGCGACGCGATCGGCGCGACGCGGTCCGCATTCTTTTCCAGCAAAATCTTGCCGGTGTCATCTTCTACCACGAGCACCGATTGCGAGCCGAAGGGCACGGCGAAAGCCGCAGCCGAAAACGACAACAATGCGGTGGCAAACAATTTTTTGAACATTGTCGGGTGCAGGAATAGGTTGTGTTGAGCGGGAAAACGCGGCAGTGGGTGAGCGCGTACTCAACAATCTAGCTGTAGGGCAACTACAGGAGTTGGAAGATAGCATCAAGCATGATGCATGTCTATGGCACACAAGCAAAAACGGCCTTGTGAACCGGAATTTAGTTGCAGTTTAACCCTCCAGTTAACACAGCGTCAATGACACACACCAGATCAGGTAGATATTCAGGGCGGGTAGGGCACAGGCATGGACTGGACGCCGTAACGACGAAGCCCTGCACAAGGGCAGGGCTTCGTGTCGGGCCGATCAAGCCGGCCAGGTCGCGGATGGCTTACTTCGACTGGTAGATCTTGTCGAACTCGCCGCCATCGTTGAAGTGGACTTCCTGGGCCTTGCGCCAGCCGCCGAACAGCTCATCCACCGTGAACAGCTGGATCGGCTTGTAGTTGGCGGCATATTTCTTCATCACCGCATCGGAACGCACGCGCAGGAAGTGCTTGGCGCCGATTTCCTGACCGGCCGGCGAGTACAGGAAGTTCAGGTAGGCCGTCGCTTCCTTGCGCTGGTTGCGGCGGTCGACCACCTTGTCGACCACGGCCACCGGCGATTCTGCCAGGATCGAGCTGCTCGGGTAGACCACCTCGAAGTTGTCGCCGAATTCCTTGCGCACCATGCTCACTTCATTCTCGAAGGTCACCAGGACGTCGCCGATCTGGCGCTGGGTGAAGGTGGTGGTCGCGGCGCGTCCGCCGGCATCGAGGATCGGCACGTTCTTGAAGATGCGGGCCACCAGGTCGCGCGCCTGCGCTTCGTTGCCGCCCTTTTTCAGCACCGAGCCCCAGGCCGCCAGGTAGGTATAGCGGCCGTTGCCGGCGGTCTTCGGGTTCGGGATGATCACCTGCACGCCCGGGCGCGCCAGGTCGTCCCAGTTGCGGATCTTCTTCGGGTTGCCCTTGCGGACCAGGTACACCATGGTCGAGTAGTAGGGCGCCGCATTGTTCGGGAATTTCTTGGCCCAGTCCTTGGCCACCAGGCCGCGATCGGCCAGCATGTCGATGTCGTTGGCCTGGTTCATGGTGACCACCGAGGCTTCCAGGCCGTCGGCAACGGCGCGCGCCTGCTTGCTCGAGCCGCCGTGCGACTGCTTGATGTTGACGGTCTGGCCGGTCTGTTGCTTGTAGGCCGCGATGAAGGCCGGGTTGATGTCCTTGTACAGCTCGCGTGCCACGTCGTAGGAAACGTTCAGCAGCTCGGTCGTGGCGGCGCTGGCCGACAGCGGCAGCGCGGCGCCCAGCGACAGGGCCAGGATGAAACGGCGGAGCGGGGAGGTCAGGGTCATATGTTCTCGCTTTTCAGAATCTTGTGGTGACAGTGTGCATCATCCGCACATTGCTCAAAATACGGAACAATAGTTTTGTCATATGCTTAGTACTGCAGAGCAGGGCGGCATGCAGCCTTGCGCGGCGTCGCTGCGGATATGGGTGAGCACAGCAAGGTCGGGGGCTTTCGGTGTATAGTCGTGCCCAGCCATTGCGCCACAAGCGCGGTCTGATCGTTTTTTATGCATAGTGATGTTTGATGTCCACGCGTTTTGACATTCGCAAGGCGGTACCAGGTGACGCTGCCCCCGCCTGCGCCCTGCTGCGCCGCTCGATCGAGGTCGGCTGCAAGGCCGACCACCAGGACCGGCCCGCCGTGCTGGAAGCCTGGCTCGGCAACAAGACCGCAGCCAACGTCGCCACCTGGTTTGCCAACCCCAGCAACCACGCCCTGGTCGCCGAGCGCGACGGGGAGCTGCTGGGCCTGTGCCTGCTGACCCAGGCCGGCAAGCTGGCGCTGTGCTATGTGTCGCCGCAGGCGCTGCGCAGCGGCATCGGCTGCGCACTCATCGCTGCCGCCGAGGAGCAGGCGCGCGCCTGGAGCATCAAGAAACTGCACCTGCACAGCCCGGCGAGCGCGAGCGCCTTTTTCGAGCGCCAGGGCTATGTCAACGCTGGCAAGGACAAGTCCTGCTGGGGTCTCGAATGCGACCTGCTGTGGAAACCGCTCGACGCCGTGTGCGAGACGGGCCCGGGCGCTGCCGCCCGCAAGCGTTTCTGCAACTGCAATGATTAAGTCCCCACAACAATCTTGACAAACTCTTCTTTTGTGCAGGAGAAGCTTGCGATATAGTAAGCGCCTCATTTGGCTGAGTTCGCTTGTTATGGCTTCACGTAGAGATTTCCTGCAACAAAGTGCCCGGCTCTGTGCGTTGGGCACCCTCGGTTCCCCATTGCTGTTCCCGGCCACGGCCGCGGCCCAGACGACCGACCTGGAACCCCCACCCGACCTGTTCGATGCCCAGCTGCTCGACATCGATTTCTGGATCAAGCCGCGTACCCTGTCGCTGGTGCGCCCGCAAAGCGGCGAGCGCGCCAAGGTGCTGTACTGGAAGGATGGCGAGATCATCGATTCCGCCTACCAGGAGCTGTGCCACATCCTGCGCGACGTGAACGGCCGCGCGTCGGCGCCGATCGATCCCAAGCTGTTCGAGATCCTGTGGGGCACCCAGGCCTTCATCGCGCGCTACGGCATGACCCAGCCGCTCGAGATCCTGTCCGGCTACCGCACCGAGGCATCCAACAAGCGCCTGGTGGAGGAGGGCGTCCCGGCCGCGCGCAAGTCCCTGCACATGGTGGGCAAGGCGGCGGACATCCGCATCGCCAGCCTGAGCGAGGAAGTGCTCGGCGGCCTGATCCGCAGCTTCCGCCAGGGCGGTGTCGGCTACTACTACCGTGCCGGCCCGAAGGGCGGCTGGATCCACGCCGATACCGGACTGAATCGCACCTGGAAGGGCTGACCCCCGGCCGCGCTTGACGCGCGCCGACCGGTGCGTCCTCGGCATCGAACTTCGGCTAGTATGAGTTGTCACGGCCAGGGCGGCCGCCCTGGTTTATCGGTATTGCTTTTCCAAGGAGGCAATGATGGCAACGATGAATACTCCCACCATGGACCGCAGGACGATGGGCGAACGGCGCACTTCCCTGCATGCGCATGGGCGTTCCGCCATGTCGGCACTCGACTACCTGGCAATGGCGCTCCTGATCATCGGCGGCCTGAACTGGGCGATGGTCGGCCTGTTCGACGTCGACATGGTCGCCACCATCTTCGGCCCGGGCAGCCCGGCAACCCGTATCGTCTACGTGGTGGTGGGCCTGGCGGCGCTGTACGCGATCTACACCACGGCCAAGATGGCCGGCAGCAAGCGCTCGACCTGAGCGGCATGCGCGTCGGGCTCATTTCCGACACGCACGGCTTGCTGCGCCCGGAGGCGCTCGCCTTCCTCCGGGGCAGCGACCACATCATCCATGCCGGGGATATCACCGGTCCCGAGATCCTTCCGCCGCTGGCGGCGATCGCGCCGCTGACTGTCGTGCGCGGCAATAACGACCGCGGCGCCTGGGCGCGCGAGATTCCCGAGACCGCCATCCTGCGGCTGGGGCAGGTCGCCATCTACGTGATCCACGATCTCAAGGAATTGCCGCTCGATCCGGCTGGCGAGGGCATGCGCGTGGTGGTGTCGGGCCACTCGCACAAGCCGCTGTGCAGCGAACGGGGCGGCGTGCTGTACGTAAACCCGGGCAGTGCGGGGCGGCGGCGCTTCACGCTGCCGATCTCGGTCGGCGAGCTGCTGGTCGATGGCGAGGATGTCAAGGTTTGCCTGGTGACCCTCGACGTCAAATGAACATCCTTGCATGCCGCATTTTCCTCGGTAGGCGATAATGCGGCCAACCGAGGAGACCGCATGACTACCCATACCGACGCATCCATCATCGATTCATGGTCGCGCAACACCGATCCCTGGACCGCCGCCGTGCGGGGAGGCGAGATCGCGTCGCGCGTGCTGGTCACCAACGCCGCGATCGTCGACACCGTGCGCGCGTATGCGCCGGCGACCGGCGTCGACCTCGGCTGCGGCGAAGGCTGGCTGGTGCGGGCCTTGCCCGAGGTGGCAATGCTGGGCGTCGACGCGAGCGCCGGCCTGGTCGAGCAGGCCAGGAAGTCAGGCGGCGGCGAGTTCCGCCAGCTGAGCTATGAAGAGATCGCCGCCGGCGCATTGCAACTGGCGGCCGACGTGGCGGTCTGTAACTTTTCGCTGATCGGCGACGAGGCCGTGCGCGGGCTGATGCGCGCCGCGCCGACCTACCTGCGGCCCGGCGGGCTGCTGATCGTGCAGACCGTGCACCCGCTCATGGCCTGCGGCGACGCCCCCTATGCCGACGGTTGGCGCGACGGCAGCTGGGCCGGTTTCAGCAGCGCCTTCACCGATCCGGCGCCCTGGTACTTCCGTACGGTCTCGAGCTGGCTCGCGCTGTTCGAGGAACACGGCCTGCGCGTGGTCGAGATGCGCGAACCGCTCCATCCGGACAGCGGCAAGCCGGTGTCGCTGATCCTGGTCGGCCGGCTGGCGTAAAATACGGCTCGTTCCGCTTTTGCCCGCATCACATGAATCTGCCACCCGATACCCCGCAGCCGCGCTTTCGCCCCCGTCCCTGGACCGCATTGGAGACCCCGCAGGACGTCGAGCTCTGGATCGACGAGCACAACCGCGCCCTGCAGGAGCTGGTCAAGCCGACCGAGACCGGCGTCGGCATCTGCTTCACCCTGGCCGAAGGCGGCAACGTCTACATGCAGACCACCGGCGATGCCGTGATCCTCGACGTCGAACCGGAAGCCGACTGGATCGCACCCCTGATCGTCGCGGCCACCGGCGCCGAGCCGCCGCGCGGGCAGGTATGGGTGCTCCCGGACGACAGGCTGGTGCAGCTGATCCTCGGCCTGTCCACGCTGGTCCTGAGCACCACCCTGGTGGTCGGCCACCCGTTCGGAGCGCGCGGCCGCAAATATTGAAGGACCCACGGCGCTTCCCGCCGGCACGGCTTTCGGTTATAAAGTCAGCTCGACTAGGGATGGAGACGATTTGATGGGCAAGCATTCGACCACCGTGGCACGCCGTGCCCTACTTGGCCTGGCGCTGGCCGCCTCCTTGTCGGCCCTGGCGCCGGCACAGGCAGCCGACCTGCTCACGGACGCGAAGGCGCGCGGCACCCTGCGCATCGCGATGGAAGGCACCTACCCGCCTTTCAACTTCAAGGACCCGAAGACCGGCAAGCTGGCCGGCTACGACGTCGACGTCGCGCGCCTGGTCGCGGGCAAGCTGGGCGTCAAACCCGAATTCGTCACCACCGAGTGGGCCGCGATCCTCGCCGGCCTGGCCGCCGGCAAGTACGACGTGATCGTCAGCCAGGTCGGCATCACGGCCAAGCGCGAGCAGGCCTTCGATTTCTCGCGCCCTTATACCTATTCCTTCCCGCAGCTCATCGTGCGCAAGAACGACCGCGCCAACTACACCAGCCTGAACGACCTGAAAGGCACGAAGGTCGGCGTGGGGCAGGGCAGCGTGTTCGAGCAGCAGGCCAAGGCGGTGCCTGGCATCGAGGTCAAGAGCTATCCGGCCGCGCCCGAGAACCTGCAGGACCTGGCGTTCGGGCGCATCGATGCGGCGCTCAACGACAGCCTGATGGTGGCCTACTTGCTGCAGCATTCGCAGCTGCCGATCAAGGCCGGCGCACGGGTCGGCGCGCCCGAGCGCATGGGCATCCCTTTCCGCAAGGGCAATCCGCAGTTCAAGGCGGCGGTCGACAAGATCCTCGCGGACGCGGCCGCCGACGGCACCCTAAAGGCGATGTCGCTCAAGTGGTTCGGCACCGACGCCAGCCGCCCGGCCCAATAATGGCGGTCGCGTGGATTTGATCGCGCTGCTGCGCGAAGCGGCGCCGACCCTGTTGACGGGCGCCGGCTACACCCTGCTGTTCGCGGTGGCCTCGATGATCGGCGGACTGGCGATCGGCCTGCCGGTGGCGCTGATGCGCATCGCTCCCTGGGCCGCCGTGCGCCTGCCGGCCAGCCTGTACGTGAGCCTCATGCGCGGCACGCCGCTGCTGGTGCAGATCTTCGTCATCTACTATGGCTTGCCGAGCGTCGGCATCGAATTCACGCCGGTGACGGCGGGGGTGCTGGCGCTCTCGCTGAACGCGGGCGCCTACCTGTCGGAAAGCCTGCGCGGTGCGATCCGCGCCGTCAGCGAAGGGCAGTGGCGCGCGAGCTTCAGCCTGGGCCTGGGCTACTGGCAGACCCTGCACCACATCGTCATGCCGCAGGCGCTGCGCATCGCGGTGCCCTCGATGAGCAACACGCTCATCAGCCTGATCAAGGACACCTCGCTGGTGTCGGTGATCACCATGACCGAACTGATGTTCGCGACCAAGGAAGTGATCGCGGTGAGCTTCCAGCCACTGCCGCTGTATCTCGCGGCGGCCTGCATCTACTGGGCCTTGAGCCTGTTCTTCGAAGCGATCCAGCGCCGCGCGGAGCGGCGTCTGAACCGCGCGCACGCCGCGCGCTGACCCCCGGGGGGGCACGCGGGCGCGTGGACGATCAGCGCTTGCCGCGCTGCTGGTCCTGCTGCTGGAAGGCGTCGGCGGCTTGCTGGGCGCTTTCACCCTGACGCTGGCCGCCCAGGTCATCCAGAGCCGGGGTTCCGCCGGAAGCGTGCTGGCCACCACCTTGCTGCTGATTGCCGCGCTGCTGGCCCGACTGTTGGCTGCCTTGCTGCTGGCCCGACTGCTGGTTGCCCGATTGCTTCCCGCCGGATTGCTGGTTGCCCTCGCGCTGGCCCTGGCCGGCTGCGGACACCAGGTCCTTGCTCGGATCGTTCTGCGAATTGTCCGGTTGCGACTGCTTCTGGTTTTGCTGCTTGTTCATAATGGTCTCCTCATCGAAGATTGTCGAGACACCATCTTAGTCCTCCTGCTGACATCGGCAATCGGAGTATGAGAGGAAAGGGCGTAGGACCCTTCGCACGCTCTCGCCTTGAAGAACCAGTACGGCAAAATGCAAAGCGCACCGGCAAGCCTGGCTTGTCGGTGCGCGTCGTACTGCGAGGTGAAGAGCGCTCAGTGGCGCCCGGGCTTAACGATTGCCGCGTTGCTTGTCGATGCTGTTGTCCTGGCTCCAGGCCTGCGATGCATCCTTGGCGGATTCACCCTGGCGCGAACCCAGGTCATCGAGTGCCGGCGTGCCGCCGGAGGCGTGTTGCTCTCCGCTTTGCTGGCTCCCTCCCTGGCCCGACTGGCGGCTCCCTTGTTGCTGCCCCGATTGCTTACTACCTTGTTGCTGCTGTCCCGATTGCTGGCTGCCGCCCTGCTGGCCAGACTGCTGGGTACCCTGTCGGCTTCCCCACTGCTGCTGCCCGGATTGCATACTGCCTTGCTGCTGTCCCGATTGCATGTTGCCGGACTGTTGCTGGCCGCCCTGGGCGGGTTTGCCACTCGCGGTATTCATGCTGAGCTCGTCCACGTCATCGTCGTGGCGCGGCCCTTTGACGCCATGTCCTTTGTTTTCACCCATACCAGTCTCCTTGTTTGAGTGTCGATGGGGCCATGATAGCCCCTCGGCGGAAGCAGACAATCGGAATGGGGCACGAGCCGTCGTAGGACCGCCCGTACAAAGTCATCAGTAAATGGAAGGGGGCTGGCTAGCGTTTTTCCTGCTGCTGGGTTCCCTCGCCGGACTGTTGCGAACCCTTTTGCCGGTCCGATTGCAGATTGCCCGGGCGGCTGCGTTCCAGCCGTTCGCGCTGGCGGTTCACGTCGAAGTCGTCGAGCTGGATGTCGCTCAGGCTCCTGTCCCCGGTATCCTTGTTTTCAGGCATGGTGGCCTCCTTGCGTCAGATGTGGTGGAAGCCACATCTTAGGCCGAATGCCGGGGAGAGGGCGCTCAGGGCTGCGCGGGTGCGATGCCGAGCTCGCGCAGGAACCCATGCGCCGCGCTGTAGGCGCCGACGTGTTGCTCGGCCGTGAAGCCGCCGTGGCCGCCGCCCTTGACCGTGAGCAGGACGTTGCGCACGCCCGCCTTGTCGAGCGCCTCCTTCAACCGCAGGCCATGCGCATAGGGCACCAGCGGATCGGCGTCGCCATGGATGGTGAGCACGGCCGGCCCGCCCGCGCGCACATGGCTCAGCGGCGACACCGCGCGCGCCAGCGCCTGGCGCTCGGGCTCCGGCATGCTGCCGAACCAGGCCACCGCGTAGGAACGCACGTTCGGGCCTTGCAGCATGTCGGCGACGTCGGTGATGCCATACCAGTTGATTACCGCCGCCACCTTCGGCGCCACGTTCTGGTACGGTCCGCTCCAGCTGGGCTCGTTGGCCGCGCACTGGCGGGTGAGCGGCGAATCGGACGGGATCATGGCCGTGGCGAGGGCCAGGTGGCCGCCCGCCGAGTCGCCCGTGGTCACCACCCTGGACAGGTCGAAGTTGTACTTCTTCGCATTGCGCCCGATCCACTGCAGCGCGCACAGCGTGTCTTCGACCGCGGCCGGGGCGGGCGCCACCTTCGCCAGCCGGTAGCTGACGTTCACGAAGGCGAAACCCATCTCCATGTAGGGCATGGCGGACAGCGCCGCGCCCTCGCGCCGGCCGGCCACCCAGCCACCGCCATGGAAGTACATCACCACGGGCAGCGGCTTGTCGCTCTTCTTCACCGGAAGATAGACGTCGAGCTTGAGGTCCTGGCCGCTGGCCGTCAGGTAGGTGATGTCGGCGTCGATCCACCAGCCATGGTCGAGCCGGGCGGCACTCTTCACGCCTTCGTCGGCCGCTTGCGCGGCCAAGGGCAGGGCCAGCGCGCAGGCCAGGGCGGCGGCGCGCAGCCGCGATGTCGTGGTCCGCATCCCGATCACATGTTCGGGTAGTTCGGGCCGCCGCCGCCTTCCGGCGTCACCCAGACGATGTTCTGGGTCGGGTCCTTGATGTCGCAGGTCTTGCAGTGCACGCAGTTCTGGGCGTTGATCTGCAGGCGGTCCTTGCCATCGTCGTTCTTGACGAACTCGTACACGCCGGCCGGGCAGTAGCGCTGTTCCGGGCCCGCATACTTGGCCAGGTTGACGTCCACCGGGATGGCCGCGTTCTTCAGCGTCAGGTGGATCGGCTGGTCTTCGGCGTGGTTGGTGTTCGAGATGAACACTGAGGACAGGCGATCGAAGGTCAGCTTGCCGTCCGGTTTCGGATACGCGATCGGCTTGAATTGCGAGGCAGGCTTCAGGCATTCATGGTCGGCGTGCTGGTGGTGCAGCGTCCACGGCGCCTTGCCGCGGAAGACCATCTGGTCGATGCCGGTCATGATGGTGCCGATGTACAGGCCCTTGCTCATCCACGGCTTGAAGTTGCGCGCGACGTGCAGTTCCTCGTGCAGCCAGCTCTTCTCGAACGCTGCCGGGTAGGAGGCCAGTTCGTCGTGCTGGCGGCCTTCGCCCAGCGCGGCAAAGGCGCTTTCCGCGGCCAGCATGCCGGTCTTGATCGCGGCGTGGCTGCCCTTGATGCGGCTGGTGTTCAGGAAGCCGGCGTCGCAGCCGATCAGCGCGCCGCCCGGGAACACCGTCTTCGGCAGCGATTGCAGGCCGCCCGCGGTGATGGCGCGCGCGCCGTACGAGATGCGCTTGCCGCCTTCGAAGTAGTGGCGGATCGCCGGGTGCGTCTTATAACGCTGGAATTCCTCGTAGGGCGACAGGTAGGGGTTCTGGTAGGCCAGGCCCACCACGAAGCCGACCGCCACCTGGTTGTTCTCCAGGTGGTACAGGAAGGAGCCACCGTAGGTGTCGTTGTCGAGCGGCCAGCCGGCGGTGTGGATCACCAGGCCCGGCTTGTGCTTGCTCGGATCGATCTCCCACAGCTCCTTGATGCCGATGCCGTAGGTCTGCGGGTCCTTGCCCTTGTTCAGGTCATACTTGGCCATCAGCTGCTTGCCCAGGTGGCCGCGCGAGCCTTCCGCGAACAGGGTGTACTTGGCGTGCAGTTCCATGCCGAGCTGGAAGTCCGCGCCCGGCTCGCCGTCGCGCTTGACGCCCATGTTCCCGGTGGCGACACCCTTGACCGAGCCGTCCTCGTTGTACAGCACTTCGGCGGCCGGGAAGCCGGGGAAGATCTCGACGCCCAGCGCTTCCGCCTGTTGTCCCAGCCAGCGCGTCACATTGGCCAGCGAGATCACGTAGTTGCCGTGGTTGGTCAGCATCTTCGGGACCATGAAGTTCGGCGTCTTGATCGCTTTGGTCTCGGTGAGGAACAGCACCTGGTCCTCGGTCACCGCGGTGTTCAGTGGCGCGCCTTTTTCCTTCCAGTCCGGGATCAGCTCGTTCAGGGCGATCGGGTCCATGACCGCGCCGGACAGGATGTGCGCACCCAGCTCGCCGCCTTTCTCGAGCACGCAGACCGAGACCTCTTGTCCCTTTTCTGCCGCCAGCTGCTTGAGGCGGATCGCCGCCGACAGGCCCGCGGGACCGCCGCCGACGATGACCACGTCGTACTCCATGGCTTCGCGCGGTCCGTATTGTTCAAGGATGTTGGTTGGCTCAGTCATATGATTATTTTAATAAGAAGGAAAAATTTAAGCACGAGTGTGCACTTTTTTACTGTCGATTGCAACGTTGGGCGCCATTTTACGGACATTATTAGATGCGGCAATCTAATACTGATGAGAACTTCGAAAAACCGTAGCGAGCGGAAGCAATGTTGGCCGAGAAGCGGAGCTGTACGAGGAGTACAGCGAGCATCGCAGGCCGACAGTGCAAACGCGCAGTAGGTTTTTCGAGGTTCTCAAATGATTTGTGTAATCATGGTGGCATCGCAATGGACAAAGAAGGGGAGCCGCGTGGGCATCGAAGTCAATTACGAAGGAAAAATCGCCATGGTCACCGGCGCCTCGAGCGGCCTTGGCGCGCGCTTCGCCAAGGCGCTGGCCGGGGCCGGCGCGCAGGTGGTGCTGGCCTCGCGCCGGGTCGAGCGGCTCAAGGAGCTGCGCGCCGAGATCGAGGCCGACGGCGGCGCCGCCCACGTGGTGCGCCTGGACGTGACCGACCTGGCCAGCATCAAGTCGGCCATCGCGCACGCCGAGACCGAAGCCGGTCCGATCGACATCCTGGTCAACAATTCGGGCGTGTCGAGCACCCAGCGCCTGCTGGACGTCACCGAAGAAGACTACAACTACATCATGGACACCAACCTGCGCGGCGCCTTTTTTGTCGCGCAGCAGACCGCCAAGCGCATGATCCAGCGCGCCAAGGGTGACCCGCGCAAGCAGCACCGCATCGTCAACATCGCCTCGGTGGCGGGCCTGCGCGTGCTGCCGCAGATCGGCGTGTACTGCATGAGCAAGGCCGGCGTGGTGCAGATGACCAAGGCGATGGCAGTGGAGTGGGGCCGCTACGGCATCAACGTCAATGCCATCTGCCCCGGCTACATCTCGACCGAAATGAACGAGGATTACTTCGACACCGAGCAGGGCCGCAAGCTGATCGACATGCTGCCCCGCAAGCGCACCGGCAGGCCGGAAGACCTCGACGGGCTCCTGCTGCTGCTGGCGGCCGACGAGGCCCATTTCATCAATGGCGCCGTCATCACGGCCGACGACGGCATGACGGCGCAGTAATCAAGAACAAGCAACAAAGGAAGCAATGAACAACAAGCAGTTCGTGCATTCCATGAGGATCCCCATCCGTTGGGGCGACATGGATGCGATGGGTCACGTCAACAACACCGTCTATTTCCGCTATATCGAATCGGCCCGCATCGCGTGGCTGGAGCAGGCCGGCGCGCTGGCCGACCCCGCCGCATCGACCGAGGGCCCGGTCATCGTCAACGCCTACTGCAGTTTCCTGAAGCAGCTGACCTATCCGGGCGAGATCGAAGTCAGGACCTATGTCGGCCCGCCGGGCCGCTCGAGCATCGAGGTCACGCACGAGATCCGGCTGGTCGGTTCGGATGGACAGGCCGGCGCGCTGCATGCCGAAGGCGGCGCCAAGGTCGTGTGGATCGACTTCAAGGCCGAGAAGTCCCGGCCGCTGCCGGAACGCCTGCGGGCGCTGTTGCCTGGCGCATGAGCGCCGGTACCGTTCGCTTCGACGAAGGGCGGCTGGCGATCGAGGACATCGTCGCCATCGCGCATGGCTTGGCGCAACCGGTGCTGTCCGGCGATCCGGCTTTTCGCGCCAGGATCGCGCGCGGCGCCGACTTCCTCGACCGTCTGCTGCGCGAGGAGGGCGTCATCTATGGCGTGACCACCGGCTACGGCGACTCATGCACCGTTGCGGTGCCGCTGCACCTGGTCCCCGAGCTGCCGCGCCAGCTCTACACGTATCACGGCTGCGGCCTGGGCGCGTATCTCGATGCCGGGCAGACCCGCGCCGTCATGGCAGCGCGGCTGGCTTCGCTGTGCAAGGGTTATTCAGGCGTGAGTATCGGGCTGCTGGAGCAGATCGTACGCTTGTTCGACGCCGGCCTTCTGCCCCTGATCCCGAGCGAGGGATCGGTTGGCGCCAGCGGCGACCTGACGCCCCTGTCCTACCTGGCGGCGGTGCTGTGCGGCGAGCGCGAAGTGCTGCGCGACGGCGTGCAGGTGCCGGCCGGGGAGGCCCTGCGCGCGGCCGGCATTGTGCCGCTGCGCCTGCGCCCGAAGGAAGGCCTGGCGCTCATGAACGGCACCGCCGTCATGACGGGTCTGGCATGCCAGGCCTGGGACCGCGCCGCCTACCTGGCCCGGCTGGCGACGCGCATCACCGCGATGGCCTCGTTCGCCCTGGACGGAAACGCCCACCACTTCGACGAGACGCTGTTCTCGGTCAAGCCGCATGCGGGCATGCAGCAGGTAGCAAGCTGGCTGCGCGCGGACCTTGGCTACACCGGACAGGGAGAGCGCAACGGCAAGCGCCTGCAGGACCGCTACTCGATCCGTTGCGCGCCGCATGTCATCGGCGTGCTTGCCGATGCGCTGCCCTTCTTCCGCGCTACGATCGAGAACGAGCTGAACAGCGCCAACGACAATCCCATCATCGACCCTGAGGGCGAACGCGTGCTGCACGGCGGGCATTTCTACGGCGGCCACATCGCGTTCGCCATGGACGGCATGAAGAATGTGGTGGCCAACCTGGCCGACTTGATGGACCGCCAGCTGGCGCTGCTGGTCGATACCCGCTACAACGCAGGCCTGCCGGCCAACTTGTCGGGCATGCAGGGAGAGCGCGCGGCGATTTCGCACGGGCTGAAGGCGCTGCAGATCAGCGTATCGGCGTGGACGGCGGAGGCGCTCAAGCTGACCATGCCGGCCTCGGTGTTCTCGCGCTCGACCGAATGCCACAACCAGGACAAGGTCAGCATGGGGACGATCGCGGCGCGCGATTGCCTGCGGGTGCTGGAACTGACCGAGCAGGTGGCGGCGGGCATGCTGATCGCGGTGAGTCAAGGCATATGGCTGCGCACTCGCGGCGGAGAAGCCCACGTCGTACCTCGGGCCCTGGCCGTGATGGCTGAGGGTGTCGGGTGCGTGAGTGCACCGATGATCGAGGATCGGCGGCTGGATCAGGAGCTGCAGCTGCTGCTGGACCGGATACGCGCAAAGGACTGGCCCCTCGATACCTGATCCGATACGACGAGGGCTGCGCCCCTACTGCGAGCTGCTGCTTAAATAGGGCCGCGAGCATGCCCTTCCATGGGCATGCCGACCTGCCGGAGGTAAGCGATGTTCGAAAAGCTTGGCCAGCCCAACTGGGACGCCATGTTCGCAGTCAATACGCCACTCGTCGAACTGGCCGTACGCGCCACGATGCTGTACGCGGTCATCCTGGTCCTGATGCGCCTGATGCCGCGCCGTACCGGGGAAGAGCTGGCGGCCATCGACCTGATTTTCCTGCTCTTGATCGCGGGAGCGGCGTCGAACGCATTCGGCGCCTACGAATCGGTGACGGAAGGGCTGATCCTGATCGCCGCGCTGGTGCTGTGGGATTACGCCCTGAACGCGGCGAGCTACCGCTTCCGTTTCATCGAACGGCTAGGCCGAGTCACGATCCCTTAGAACACTTAACTGTTACGCCGACATGATAGTTTGCAAATCACCGTTGCGTCTTTACCAATCGTTACAATAGGGGAGAATTTCCATTCTTTAATTTCTGTATATTCCGCGGCGTTACTGATGGGCGATGGTCATCCACAGACAAAAAGGAATATATGGACTCATTCAAAACAATAACAGCCGGCGCCTGTATGACTGCGCTTGCGCTACTCGCCGGTTGCGCTACGCAGACACCACCAGCGCAGGTAAAGGAGGCGCCGCAGTCCAGTGCGGAGCAGAAGCGAGCGCAGGCCGAAGTTGCCAATACCGCGCTTGCACGTCCCATCTTGAAGCGCAAGATTGCAATCGGGCGCGTGTCGAACGAAACGAACTACGGAAAGTCGTTACTGCGCGACGACGCTGGTGACCCGGTTGGCAAGCAGGTTTCCGATATGCTCGGCAAGGCGCTTACTGAATCAGGCGCCTTCGTAGTACTTGAGCGCAGCGATTTCGCCAAACTTCAGGAGGAAGCAGCGCGTACCGGCATCAAGCAGAACTTGGTCGGCGTTGACGCGCTGATCATGGGTTCGCTGACCGAATTCGGCCGTAAGACCGTTGGCGAATCCGGCTTTGTGTCCGCCACCAAGAAGCAGGTTGCATTTGCCAAGGTCGATGTGCGTCTTGTCGACGCGGTCACCGGACAAAGTTTTTTTGCTGCCTCCGGCGCCGGCGAGTCTTCGACCGAAACTGGTTCTACCTTCGGCTTCGGTTCGCGCGCTGCCTATGACGGCACCCTGAACGACTCTTCGATTCGTCAGGCGATTTCGGAAGTGGTCAACCGGCTTACGACTGAACTCGGCAATCGCCCATGGCAAACCTCGATCATCGCCACCGAGCAGGGGCGCTATTTCATTTCTGGTGGCAAGTCGCAGGGCCTGCGGCCCGGTATGGTGTTCTCCGTGCAGACCTTGGGCCAGAAAGTGAAGTCGCCTCAGACAGGCTTCGAGATTACGTTACCAGGTCAAGAAGTTGCCCAGCTGCGTATCGATTCACTGTTTGGCGATACTGAAATGAGCGAAGGCGCTGTAGGAAGCCTCGTTAGCGGCTCGTTGCAAGGCTATAAGATCGAACAATTGACAGTGCGTGCGAAGGAGAGCATGTGATGCGGCGCCAATTCCATTCCCTCGCGCTGGCACTCGTGCTTGGCGTGTCTTCGCTTTCTGGCTGCGTGCAAATGCCTACCGAGAAGCAGACGGTGGTTGACCAACGTCCGCAAATTTCGTTCAGGCTTGCCCACGAAGGCCAGGCAGGAGCCCGCGTGTTTCTTGATCGTCTCGACGTCGGCATGGCTGGCGACTACGCCGAAGGAAAGGCCACTCTGCGAGTGCTGCCAGGCACTCATCTGGTCGAAGTTCGCATGGGCAGCCAGGTGCTGCTGAACGAACGCGTTTACCTTGCCGACGGCGTTTCCCGCTCCTTCGGCCTGAATTAGGAAACAGGATGAAATCGATAATCGTACTCCTTGCACTGCTCGTCCTGAGCGGATGCGCGACCCAACGCTCCCTTTACGACTGGGGCGGCTATAACGGCATGCTGTACGAGTCGTACAAGAAGCCCGAGACTACGGCGGCCAACCTGCAGAAACTGCAGGAGCATGTCACTAAGCTCGAGAAGGGCACGCTCAAGGTGGCGCCCGGACTGTACGCTGACCTCGGTACGCTCTATCTCCAGGCAGGAGACCGTGACCGTGCAGTGGAAAACTACCGCAAGGAACGCGCCGCCTGGCCCGAAAGCGCCGGCCTGATGGATGCGCTGATCAAGAACCTGACCAGCCCGAAAACTGCCCCGGAGGCGAAGACATGAAATCGATCAAGGCATTGATTGCGTTGGTAGCAGCGCTCCTCGTCACCGGTTGCGCTGCACCGGTGGCCAAAACCGATTTGAGCGCTTTTCAGTCAGCCAAACCTCGTTCGATCCTGGTGGTCCCGGCGGTTAATAAATCGCTGGACGTGGATGCGCCCAACTACCTCCTGACTACGCTTAGCCTGCCGCTGGCCGAGAAGGGCTTCTACGTCTTCCCTGTGCATACAGCGAAGACCGTGTTGGAACAGGAGGGCTTCTACGAAGGCGAGGTCGTACACCAACAGCAACCAGAGGCGCTGGCAAAACTGTTCGGGGCCGACGCGGTGCTGTACGTGACGATCAACCGCTGGGACGCCCAGTATGCAGTGTTCGCGACGACCGTTACGGTCAATTTCGACTACCGTATGGTGTCGAAGGACGGTATCGAGTTGTGGTCCGCAAACAAGCAGATGCAGTACACGCCTCAGAACCAGAACACGGGGCATCCTCTCGGGAACCTTATCGCAGCAGCCGTCAGTGCGGCGCTCACGCGTGCGGCTCCGAACTATATGCCGCTTGCCTACATGGCGAACGACCAGGTGTTCATCAACGGCCCGACCGCAATCCCCGACGGCCCCTACCGCGCACCCAACTAATGATGTCGGCAGCGCGGTTTTCCGCGCTGCCAAGCTCAGCGCGCCCCGACCAGCTTGTGCACGAGCTCCGACGAGGTCGATGCGGCGAACTTGCGCATCAGGCTGGCGCGGTGCATCTCCACCGTGCGCGGGCTCAGGTCGGTATCGCGCGCGATCATCTTGCTGGTCTTGCCCTCCACCAGCAGCGCCGCGATCTCCCGTTCGCGCGGGGTCAGCTCGGCCGACACCGGCCGTTTTTCGCTCACGTCCTCGAAGGTCCAGACGCCGGCGCCGAGCGGCTGGCCCGGGTCGAGCCCGCTTCCGGTCACGTGGCACCAGAACAGCTCGCCGCTGGCGCGGCGCATGATGCGCTCGTCGGAATAGCGCCCCTTGGCGTTCATGATCGGCACGATGCGGTCGCCCGTGCGCAGAAATTCGTCCATCGTGGGGTAGAGCACGCTGAAGGACTTGCCGTTCAGGTCTCCCTCGGCGTAGCCGAACATGCTTGCCAAGGCCCGGTTGCAGGACTGGATCACGCGATCGGCCGAGACGCACATGCCCACCGGCGCATGCTGGAAGATCATCTCGTAATCGATGTAGGCGGTCGACACTGCGGATGGGTTCACTTGAGGTGGATCGACTGCTCGGTTCATGGACGGGGCCGCCCGTATTTCTACGGTATTGTTATTCAGTACAGCGTATTTTATGCTGAGACTCAAGGGCGCCCCGAAAAACCTGCTGCGCGTTGCATTTGCGATCTGCGATGCTCGTCGTACCGCCGTACGACTGCGCTTCTCGATCGCAACTGCTGCCGCTCGCGACGGTTTTTCGAGGTGCCCTCTACTCTGTAGTACAGAAGAGCTTTTCGCTTAACCTATAAAAGGGACGGGTATGAACAAAGTGTATCCTGATGCGAAGTCGGCGCTCGCCGGCATCGTTGCAGACGGCCAGACCATCGCCGTGGGCGGCTTCGGCCTGTGCGGCATTCCGGAGGCGCTGATCGCGGCGCTGCGCGATTCCGGCGTCAAGAATCTGACGGCCATTTCGAACAATGCGGGCGTGGACGGCTTCGGCCTGGGCCAGCTGCTGGAAACCCGCCAGATCAAGAAGATGATCTCCTCCTACGTCGGCGAAAACAAGGAATTCGCACGCCAGTTCCTGGCCGGCGAACTCGAACTCGAATTCACCCCGCAGGGCACGCTGGCCGAGAAGCTGCGCGCCGGCGGCGCCGGCATCCCGGCCTTCTACACCAAGACCGGCTACGGCACCATCGTCGCCGAAGGCAAGGAAACCCGCGGATTCGATGGCGAGCACTACGTAATGGAACGTTCGCTGCTGCCGGACGTCTCGCTGGTGAAAGCATGGAAGGCCGACAAGGCCGGCAACCTCCTGTACCGCAAGACCGCGCGCAACTTCAACCCGAACGTGGCCACCGCGGGCAAGATCTGCATCGTGGAAGTCGAAGAGCTGGTCGAGATCGGCGAGATCGATCCGGACCAAGTGCACACCCCGAGCATCTTCGTGCACCGCATCGTGCATAACCCGACGCCGGAAAAGCGCATCGAACAGCGCACCGTGCGCGCCAACTGAGACTAGAGCGGAGACAGAAACATGGCATGGACTCGTGATGAAATGGCCGCGCGCGCGGCGAAGGAACTGCAGGACGGCTTCTATGTGAACCTGGGCATCGGCCTGCCGACCCTGGTGGCGAACTACGTCCCCAACGATATCGAGGTTTTCCTGCAGTCGGAAAACGGCCTGCTGGGCATCGGCCCCTTCCCGACGGAAGACGAAGTGGACGCCGACCTGATCAACGCCGGCAAGCAGACCGTCACGGCGCTGCCGGGCGCTGCCTATTTCAGCTCGGCCGATTCCTTCGGCATGATCCGCGGCGGCAAGATCAACCTGGCGATCCTGGGCGCGATGCAGGTGTCCGAGCGCGGCGACCTCGCCAACTGGATGATCCCGGGCAAAATGGTGAAGGGCATGGGCGGCGCGATGGACCTGGTGGCCGGCGTCAAGCGCGTGGTCGTGGTGATGGAGCACGTCGCCACCGCCAAGGACGGCTCGACCAGCCACAAGATCCTGCCGAAATGCGACCTGCCGCTGACCGGCGTCGGCGTGGTGGACCGCATCATCACCGACCTGGGCGTTCTCGACGTCACCGACACCGGCCTCAAGCTGGTGGAGCTGGCGCCGGGCGTGACGACCGAGCAGGTGCTGGCGGCGACTGGCTGCGAGCTGGACGTCTCGGCGGTCTGAAAGAAAAAGCGCGGGGGCGGCATTGTCGGCCCCGCGCTTGTGCAAGCGGGCCCGCAGGTCGACTGCGGGCTTTTTATTTCAGGGCGTCCAGGCGCTGGCGCAGCCGCTGCGCATGCCCTTCGTTTGCGGGTGACTTCAACAGTTCGGTCAGCGCCAGGCGCTCGGCCGTGCGCAGCGCGTCCTCCGCAGCGACCTTCACGTCCGGCACCACGCCAGTGCCTTCCCAGTTGGTCTTGCTGATCGGGTTGATCGCCCGGCCGGCGGGGATGAAGGCCGCCATGTGCTGGTGGACGCGGTGCACGCCGCCCGGATGCGCGCCGCCGCCGGTGGTTTCGCCGACGATCACGCCATGGCCCAGCTGCTGCAGGTTGTAGCTGAATTCCTCGGCGCCCGAAAAGGTCGTCTTGCTGGTCAGGACGTAGATCTTCTTGGCGCCACCAAACTTCCTCCCGGGCGCATCCTCCTCGGTCCAGAACGCCTCCGTGCGGCCGCCTTCACGCCAGTACATGTCGTTCAGGTGGGTGCGCTTGTCGAACAGGTAGCTGGACATGAAGGCGACCGCGTGGGGATCGCCACCGCCGTTGTGTCGCAGGTCGACGATGAGCGCATCGGTGTCCGCCACCAGGTTCATCATCGCGCTCAGCGCGGGCTTGGCGGCCGAGGCCTGCGGGAAGCTGCGCAGGTCGATATAACCGATGTTGCCGGGCAGGGTCTCCACCTTGCGGATGTCGTAGTTGCGCGACTTCAGGAACTCAGCGAACTGGCGCTCCTGCTCGGGCGTCGGTCCGCGTTTGCCGGTGCCGGTGTCCGGAGGCATGGGGCGCGCCTGGTAGCGCACGCCGAGGTGCTTGTCCCCGGTCGGCTGGCGCAGGTCTTCGGTGAGCATGTCTGCGAAGGCAGTGAGATCCTTGGCAGTGCGGTAGGCGCCGCTTTGCTCGCGCGCGTTCAGGCGTTCGACGATCTGCCTTGCCTTGTCCGGGAAGACGTAGATGTCGCTGAACTTGGCGCCGAGTTCGGCAATCACGGCCTTGCGGGTTGCCTCGTCGACCTCGGCCCTGGCATCGCAGGCGAGGGAAGCGAGTATGAAGGGTACGAGCAGCAGGGTACGAATCGGGTGCATGTGGATCCTATGGGTAAAGGAAACGTCGGGAAGTGTGAACTTATTCATGCTAGCGTCAGGTATTTTTTTTACCTTATAGTGGCAATGGTGCTTCGTCTCGGCAATTCGATGCGCATAAACTGGCAAGCTGAGCGGCGTGGACGTCGTATACGGAAACGGGCGGCTTGCGCCGCCCGCCGACATGCAAATCCGGATGCGCGTGCGCCGGGGCTGCTTTCTATTCGGGTGTCCAGACGTACTGAACGCCCACCCATGCGCGCACCGGCTTGCCCTCATGCGTCGCCGGCTTGAATCTGCATTTGGCCAGTCCCGAACGCGCCGCCTCGTCGAGGCTGGCATAGCCGCTCGATTTCTGGATTTTCGACTCCACGACCCACCCGTCGGCGCCGATGAGGAATTGCATCGTGACCGTGCCGGCGTTCTTCAGTCGTGCATCTTCCTCGGGATAAACCGGCCTGCTGCAGGTGCTGGTGTCCACCACGGGACGCGGAGCCGGCGCCGCGCCGTCCGGGGCGGCGTGCGCCAGGCCGGTCGATGCGGCCGCTGCTACAAGCAAGACGGTTGAGAGGCTGCGACGCTGCATGCGCCGCACCATGGTGACAAGACGGGTGATGCCGGTCATGCGTTCTCCTCTATCGGTCGGCGTGTCGCGCCAGGGATGGGCGGGCGTCCCCGCGAATCCTCCAAGCGTAACACGCGCATTGCCGCTTACTCCAGCGTCCAGACGTACTGCACCGCGGTCCAGGCCTCGACCGGCTTGCCCTTGGACGTGGCCGGCTTGAACGTGCATTTGGTCAGTGCGGTATGCGCGGCCTCGTCGAGCGCCACATGGCCGGACGATTTGGTGACCTTCGATTCCTTGACCATGCCGTTCTTGCCGACCAGGAAGCCGAGGGTGACGGTGCCGGTATGCTGCAGCTTGATCGATTCGGCCGGGTAGTGCGGCCGCTTGCAGGTGTCGAAGTTGGCCACGGCCTCGCTATCCTTCTTGACCGGCGTCGTGGGCGCCGCATGGGCAAAGCTTGCGGCGCCGATGACCAGTCCCAGTACGGGAATGGCCGCCTTCCAGTTCAACGCTTGCGTATCGGGACGAATCAATCGTTTGATGCGTGACATAAGATCTCCTCCGTTGGCCGCCTGGGCCAGGTGGTGGGTTGAGAACTGGAGTTTTTCCAGTTCGGATAGGGCCAGGGCCAGGCGCCGCGGTTCGCCCAGTATCCTTGCCGCGTGATCGTCGGCGATCTGTTCCCGCTCCACTCGGATGCGGCTTGACATCCACCAGACCGCCGGGTGGTAGAAGAGCAGGGTCTCGACCAGGTTCTGGCCGAGGTTGACGAGGTAGTCGTGGCGCTTGATGTGGGCCAGTTCATGGGCCAGCAGCGCTTCCAGCAGGTGGGCCGGCATGCCGGACACGAGCGAGGCTGGCACCAGCACGACCGGCCGCCACCAGCCGGCGGTAATCGGGCTGCCGAGGCGTTCGACCACGCGCAGGCGTACGGCCCGGTCGATGCCGAACTGCGTCGCCATGCGTTCGATGCGCGCCTGCCACGCCGGGTCGGCGCGCTCGTGCGTGGCGGCGCGCTCGATCCACAGCAGCCCGGCCACCATGCGCAGGGCCATCGCCAGGGCGCACACGGCCCAGGTGCCCACGATCCAGGTCAGCTGGTCCGCCAGCAGGGCGCCCCAGCCCTCGTCGACGGGCGAGCCGGCGATCAAGCCGGCGGCGAACAGCACCATCGCATCGCCACCGCCGCCGCCGCCGCCCTGCAGGCGCAGCGCCAGCTCAAGAGCGGGCCAGGCCAGGCACAGGAACAGGCCAGTGCAGGCGACCAGGTAGCGCGATTCGGGGCGCCCGTTGCGCAGCACGGTCAGCAGGGTGGCAGTGGCGCAGCCGATCAGCGCGCCCTGCCACAGGAAGTGGACCAGGGTCCAGCCGACGCTGGCGACGAGGTCGGCGGCGTTCATTTCTCCACCCCGGCCTTGTCCTCCGGCTTGTCCTCACGCAGCAGTTCCTCGATCTCTTCCCGTTCCTTCTTCGAGATGCCGGTCTTCAGCGCGGCCAGCACCAGGGCCTTGGCCGAACCGGCGAAGGCGCGCTGCATCAGGTCCTTCAGCAGGTTGCTCTCGACCGAGTCCTGGGCGTGGGCCGGGGCGTAGACGTGCGAGCGTTCGCTCTCGTCGCGCACCAGGAGGCCCTTGCCGTGCATGATCTGCATCAGGCGCAGCACGGTGGCGTAGGTGACCTCGGGCTTGGTCTTCTGCATTTCCTGGTGCACCTGCTTGGCGGTGCCCGAGGCCATCGGCCACAGCACCTGCAGCAGTTCGAGTTCGGCCGGGGTCGGCTTGGGGGTGTCGGGTTTGCGTGGCATGAGCGTCCTCATTGGTTTGGTGGAATCTAGAATAGTGTGTCTAGACACCGGTGTCTACTCTTTTCGCGTACCGTGCGTGCTTTATGCGCGAAGGATAAGAGCCCCCGAACGAAGACGAAAAAAAACCGCATCCGGAGATGCGGTTCTTTGGGACGGGCGCGGCGGAATCAGGCGGCGGCGCGCACCGGCTCCAGGTCCTTGTCGCCGTCCACCGGCACGCGGCCGTGCAGGACGTCGTCCATGCGCTGGGTGTCGAGTTCCTTTTCCCACTTCGACACCACCACGGTGGCCACGCCGTTGCCGACGAAGTTGGTCAGGGCGCGTGCTTCGCTCATGAAGCGGTCAATGCCGAGGATCAGGGCCATGCCGGCCACCGGGATGGTCGGGACCACGGCCAGCGTCGCAGCCAGGGTGATGAAGCCGGCGCCGGTGATGCCCGATGCGCCCTTCGAGGTCAGCATCGCCACCGCCAGGATGGTCAGCTCCTGCATCAGGGTCAGCTCGGTGTTGGTTGCCTGGGCCACGAACAGGGCCGCCATCGTCATGTAGATGTTGGTGCCGTCCAGGTTGAACGAGTAGCCGGTCGGGACCACCAGGCCGACCACCGGCTTGGAGCAGCCGAGACGTTCGAGTTTACGCATCAGGGCCGGCAGGGCGCTTTCCGACGAGCTGGTGCCGAGCACGATCAGCAGTTCTTCCTTGATGTACTTGATGAAGCGGATGATCGAGAAGCCGGTGAACTTGGCGATGAGGCCCAGCACGCCGATCACGAACACGAAGCAGGTCAGGTAGAAGGAACCCATCAGCTTGGCCAGCGGCAGCAGCGAATCGAGGCCGTACTTGCCGATGGTGAAGGCCATCGCGCCGAAGGCGCCGATCGGGGCGGCCTTCATGACGATGTTCACGACGCCGAAGATGGCGTGCGAGAAGTCGTCGATCATCTTGGTCACCGGACGGCCACGCTCGCCCAGCATCGACAGCGAGAAGCCGAACAGCAGCGCGATCAGGAGGACCTGCAGGATGTCGCCCTTGGCGAAGGCATCGACGAAGGTGTTCGGGATGATGTTCATCACGAAGTCGACGGTGCTCTGGTCCTTGGCCTTCGCGGTGTACTGGGCGATGGACGAAGCGTCGAGGTGGGCGGCGTCGACGTTGAAGCCGGCGCCCGGCTTGACCCAGTTGGCGACCACCAGGCCGATGGCCAGCGCGAAGGTCGAGACGACCTCGAAGTAGAGCAGGGCCTTGCCGCCGACGCGGCCGATTTTTTTCATGTCCTGCATGCCGGCGATACCGGCGACGACGGTACAGAAGATCACCGGGGCGATGATCATCTTGATGAGCTTGATGAAACCGTCTCCCAAGGGCTTCATCTTCGCGCCCAGTTCAGGGTAGAACACCCCCAGCAGCACGCCAAGCACGATGGCGAACAGCACCTGGACATACAGGACTTTATAGAATGGCTTTTTCATGGCAACGCTTCGTAGTGAAGTTTGTGGTGTTGCCATCATCGTGGAAGTGTCATGCCCAATCTATTGTGGATATCCGCAGGACTTATATCTTGCTCTGGATATGCTGATTGTGTATCACGTGATATTTCTGGAACGTGTGCTGTTGACCTGCAGCTCAAGGGTCGTCGCACCGGCGAAGGCCGGTGCCCACGTTCACGGCCGGCGAAACACCTCGCCACCCTTCATCACAAACCCCACCTTCGCTGCTGCCCCGATGTCCCTGGTCGGATCGCCATCCACCGCCACCACGTCAGCCAGCATCCCCGCCTTCAGCTGCCCCAGCTCCTTCGACTTCCCCAGGATCTCCGCCGCCACCACGGTTGCCGCGCGCATCGCCTCCAGCGGCGTCATTCCCAGCTTGACCATCCATTCCAGCTCACGCGCATTGGTCCCGTGCGCGAACACGCCGACGTCGCTGCCGTTGCCGATCGTGACCCCGATCTTGCGCGCCAGCGCGAACGCACGCTGCGCCTGCTGCATGCTCGGTGTCGGCGCGCCGCCGCGCACGTGCTTCTGGAAGTATTCACTGGTCGCTTCCGGCGCGGTCAGGGTCGGGATGTAGGCGGCGCCGCGTTCCTTCATCAGCTTGAAGGTCGCCTCGGAGGCGCCATAGCCATGTTCGATGGTGTCGGCGCCGGCCAGCACCGCCATGCGGATCGCGTCGTCGCTGCTCGCATGCACCGCCACCTTGCGGCCGGTGACGTGGGTGGCGGCGACCATCGCCTTCATCTCCTCGATGGTGAAGGTCGGGCGCGCCGTGCCGTCGATGCCGGTGCGGTAGTCGCCATAGATCTTGATCCAGTCCGCGCCGCGCGCCGACTGCTCGCGCACCGCCTTGGTCACTTCATCGATGCCGGTGGCCGGCTGGGCGCCATAGGGGATTTCCATGTCCGGACGGTAGCTCTTCTCGGCCGGGCCGTAGCTGTAGCTGGCGACGACCGCTTTGGTCGCGACCAACAGGCGCGGACCGGGCGCGACGCCCTCGTCGATGGCGCGCTTGATGCCGACGTCGGCATAGTCGGCGCCTTCGGTGCCGAGGTCGCGCAGCGTGGTGAAGCCGGCCTGCAGGGTCGCAGCCGCATGGCGGCCGGCCAGCATGATGCGGTAGGCGACCGGCTCCTTGATCACCTGGTCGTCCCAGGTGGTTTCGTTATAGGGGTGCAGGAGGACGTGCGAGTGCAGGTCGATCATGCCTGGAATAAGCGTTTTGCCGGGGAGGGTGATGCGTTCGGCGTCGGCCGGCACCGTCATCTTCTCGAGCGGGCCGACGGCCTGGATGCGGCCCTGGGCCACCAGCACGCTCCATCCGGCGTGGGGGGGCGCCTTCGCCGGTCCAGACCTTGTCCGCCGTGATCAGGACTGGACGGGCCGGTGCGGGCTGCGGTGCGGCCTGGGCCTGCGACAGGACGGCCAGCGCTGTGAAAGTGGAAAGGGCGAGCTGCCTGGGGCGGATCCGCATGCGTGTCTTCCTCTTGTGTTTTTGAATTGGAAAGTGGTTATCATAGCGGAGCGTGTTCGGGCTGTCGGCCGGACGCGCCCCCTCAATGTCGAGAAGATCGGATGCCTCGTGAGAAGCTTCAAATGGTGTAGTTACTGCCGGGTAGTGCAACGGCTTGCGTTTTGGGGGCCTGGCCGCGAAGCGGGGTGGAAGCGACCCGTTCTACTCGTCTGCTCACTCATCTTGGGAGCCGTTTTTACGTATGCCGCCTGGGTGCAATGGAAACAAGACGAGTCCGGAGTCGCCATCCTCATGTCGATTCTGCTCGCTACACTTGGCTTGTTCGGCATGGTCGTCTCACTCAAGGGCTGCGATGCATGTGTTGCCCGCCTGTTTGGACGTGCCTGACTTCAGCTTGAGTGCAGCGCACCCGTCGCCGCCAACACTTCAATAAGGCATGCCGCTCACCGTTAGCGGCAGCCTCCACAGCGCCCCCGCCCCGGTGATATACAAGGTCTTGCCATCCTTGCCCCCGAACGACGCATTGGTGACATTGGCATCCACCCGGATCGTCGCCAGCTGCCCGCCCTGCGGCGAAAACACGCGCACCCGCTTGGCCCCATGCTCGGTCACGTACAGGTTGCCGTGGCAATCGACCGTCATGCCGTCCGCAGCTTCCAGTCCGCTCGCCAGGGAGCGCCCGGCCTGCGGCACGCCTTTGACAATCGGATAGGCCACCAGCAAGCCATCGCTGGCGTTCACGTACAAGACGTCCCCGGCGGGCGACAGCGCGATCCCGTTGGGATTGGGACGCGTGCCGTCCACCAGCATCACCTCGCCGTTCGTGCCGACGCGGTAGACGCCCGTCACCGGCTGCCCGCCGGGCGCGGCCGCCTTCTGCCAGTCCGGATCGGTAAAGTAGATCGTCCCGTCGCCCGCGATGGCGATGTCGTTGGGCGAGTTGAACGCATTCCCCTTGAAACCGGCGGCCAGCCGCACGGTTTGGCCATCCGGCTTGTGGCGCACCAGCGCCTTGTCCTTGTGGCTGGCCAGCACCAGCCTGCCGGCGGCGTCCACGGCCAGGCCGTTGCTGCCGCTGTCCTCGATCGCGGTGCTTACGGTGCCGTCCTGGGCCAGCTTGCGCACGCGCGAGGGAAAGCCCTTGGCGAAGCTGAAGTCGGAGAAGTAGAGCGCATCCTTGATCCACACCGGCCCCTCGAACAGGCCGGGTTCGGCGCGCGAGGGCGTGACGCCGTCAACGCGTTCGGCCTGAAGTATGCCGGAAGGCGGTGCGCCGCAGGATGCGGCGAGGGCGTTCGTCGCCACCAGGGCGAGCGACAGGAATAACACGTTTGTGGACACAGGCATCAACCCTCCAGGTCTCCGAGCGACTGCTCGATCCCGAGCTGCACGTCGCGCAGGAAGGCGCCGCCCTGTTCGGACAGGGCAATGCCCGGCACGGCCAGCTCCACCAGGCATACCAGCGCCTGGCGGAACCACTCCATGTCGGTGCCCATGAGGGGCAGGGCATGGGCGTCGTTCAGGTAGTGGACCGCGCGCGTGAGCAGGTTCGGATCGCGTCCGGCGCGGGCGACACCGGGCGCGAAATCGACGACTTCGCGGAAGAAACGGTCTGCCAGGGTCTCCAGGATGTCGTTCGAGACCTGGGGCTGGCCGGCGGTCAGCACCACCCGGGCCAGTTCCTGGCAGGCGTCCTGCAAGCTCTGTTCGTCGAGGCGCTCGGTCATGGTGGCCTTTACTGTGCGGCCCAGCCGCCGTCCATGTTCCAGGCCACGCCGCGCACCTGGTCGCCGGCCGGGCTGCAGAAGAACACGGCCAGTGCGCCCAGCTCCGCCGGGGTGACGAATTCGCCGGAAGGCTGCTTTTCGCTCAGCAGGGCCTTCTTGGCCGCGTCGTTCGAGAGGCCGTCGCGGGCGGCGCGGTCGTCCACCTGTTTCTGCACCAGCGGGGTCAGGACCCAGCCCGGGCAGATCGCGTTGCAGGTCACGCCGGTCGCGGCGAGTTCGAGCGCGGTCACCTTGGTGAAGCCCACCAGGCCATGCTTGGCCGCTACATAGGCCGACTTCCCGCTTGAACCTACCAGGCCGTGCACCGAGGCCAGGTTGATGATGCGCCCCCAACCCTTCTGCTTCATGCCGGGGATGGCCAGGCGGCTGGTATGGAAGGCCGAGGTCAGGTTGATGGCGATGATCGCGTCCCACTTCTCGGCCGGGAACTCGTCCACGGTGGCCACGTGCTGGATGCCGGCATTGTTGACCAGAATGTCGATTGCGCCGAACTTGTCGGCAGCAAAACGCATCATCGCCTCGATCTCGGCCGGCTTGCTCATGTCGGCATTGTGGTAGGCGGTCTGCACGCCGAATTCGGTGCCCACGTCCGTGTAGAGCTTCTCGATCTGCTGGGCGTCGCCGAAGCCGTTGAACACGATGTTGGCGCCCTGTTCCGCCAGCGAACGGGCGATCCCCAGGCCGATGCCCGAGGTGGAACCGGTGACGAGTGCTGTTTTACCGCTGAGCATATTGGATTTCATTGCGTCCTCTTTCGTGGGTGAACGGGTTGCTTCCTCAGAATTGGTAGAATTCTAATGGCAATGCCAAGTAAAATGGCGTGTTGCGATGCAAAGTAACCAATATTGTCATGACTGAGCGGGGGCGAAGGTGCAAATCGGCGAAGCCAGATTGAAAAGCGTGCAGTGCAGTTCGCCCGCCGGCCTGCACCGCATGGCCTACAAGGAGTGGGGCGACCCCGCGAATCCGAAGGTGCTGGTCTGCGTGCACGGCGTCACCCGCGTGGCCGACGACTTCGACGGTCTGGCGCGGGCGCTGAGCGACGAATACCGCGTGGTCTGCCCGGACGTGGTCGGCCGCGGCCGGTCGGGCCGCCTGCGCGATCCGGAGTACTACACGGTGCCGCAGTATGTCGCCGACATGGTCACGCTGATTGCGCGCGTTACCCAGGACGACACCCTCGGGGTGCACTGGTTCGGCACCTCGATGGGCGGCCTGATCGGCATGATCCTGGCCTCGCTCGAAGACAGTCCGATCCGCAAGCTGGTCCTCAACGACATTGGTCCGGTGCTGGACCAGGGCGCGCTGGCCCGCATCGGCGAGTACATCGGCCAGGACATCCGCTTCCCCGACTTCGACACCGGCGCGGCCTACGTGAAAGCCGTGTCGATGTCCTTCGGCCCGCATACCGAGGAAGAATGGTTCAAGCTGGCGAGCGACGTGCTGCGCCAGGAGCCGGGCGGGCAGTGGGTGCGCCATTACGACCTCGGCCTGGCCCAGCCTTTTCGCGCCATCACGCCGGAACGCGTGGCCGGCGACGAAGCCCAGCTGTGGGCGGCCTGGGATGCGATCCGCTGCCCGACCTTGCTCGTGCGCGGCGAGCAGTCCGACCTGCTGTCGCGCGAGACGGCCCTGGAGATGTGCACGCGCGGACCGAAGCCGCGCCTGGTCGAGATCCCGGGCGTGGGCCATGCGCCCACCTTCGTGCGTGCGGACCAGATCGCGATCGCACGCGAATTTTTAGTCGGCGGAGCATGAGGCTTCCGCCACGTTTTATAAGAAAGCAGCTATGGAAATCAAACGACTCCACGTAGGCAAGCGCCTGTCCGAAACCGCCATCTACAACGGCACCGTCTACCTGGCCGGCCAGATCGCCGAAGACACCACCCAGGGCATCGAAGGCCAGATGCGCGAGGTGCTGGGCCACGTCGACCGCCTGCTGAACGAAGCCGGCAGCGACAAGTCCTGCGTCCTGATGTGCCAGATCTTCATTTCGAGCATGGAGCACTTCGCCGGCATGAACAGCGTCTGGGACGAGTGGGTGCCGCAGGGCCACACCCCACCGCGCGCCACCGTCGAGGCCAAGCTGGCCAATCCCGCATGCCTGGTCGAGGTCTGCATCACCGCAGCACTGCGCTGAGTCGGAGGCATACAAGCTAGATGGTATCAAGCGTTCTACTCGGTGACGCCAGCACCCAGCTGGTCCAGGGACTCAGCGTGGAAGACTGCGCGCGGGTCCAGACGGCGCTCGACTACGCCAGCAGCATGTACGGCGAGCGCAGGGCCGGCACGGGCCAGGATGCGTTCGAGTTCTCGCTCGGCGTGGCCGGCACGCTGGCGGTGCTGCGCACCGACGCCGAAACCCGCATCGCCGGCCTGCTGTTCGAGCTGGCGATGATGGATCCGGCGGTGGCGGGCTCGCTCGAGGAGCGCTTCGGCAAGGAAGTGTCCGACCTGGTGCAGGGCGTGTACCAGCTGGTCAAGCTGCGCGACCTCACGGCCGGCAAGGACCAGGTGGCGGAAGCGAAAAATGCGGGCAAGAACGCCGCCCAGCAGGCCGCCGCCCAGGTCGAGACCCTGCGCAAGATGCTGCTGGCGATGGCCTCGGACATGCGCGTGGTGCTGATGCGCCTGGCCGCCTGCGCCGCCAGCCTGCGCTATTTCTCGGAGAGGAAGCGCTTCGACGAGGTCACCCGCGCCTATGGCCGCGAGGTGCTCGAATTCTATGCGCCGCTGGCCAACCGGCTCGGCATCTGGCAGCTCAAGTGGGAGCTGGAGGACCTGTCCTTCCGCTTTATCGAGCCGGACGCCTACAAGCAGATCGCCAGGATGCTCGAAGAGAAGCGCATGCAGCGCGAAGGCTTCGTGCAGTCCTCGATCGACCGGCTGGAAAAGGAGCTGCGCGACGCCGGCATCAAGGCCGAGGTATCGGGGCGGCCGAAGCACATCTACAGCATCTGGAAGAAGATGCGCGGCAAGGAACTCGATTTCTCCTCGCTGTACGACGTGCGCGCCTTCCGCGTGATCGTCGAGGACGTCAAGGCCTGCTATACGGTGCTCGGCATCGTCCACAACATCTGGACCCCGATCCCGAAGGAGTTCGACGACTACATCTCGCGCCCGAAGCCGAACGGCTACCAGTCGCTGCACACGGTCGTCACCGCCGAGGACGGGCGGCCGCTGGAGGTGCAGATCCGCACCCAGGAAATGCACAACTTCGCCGAGTACGGCGTGGCCGCGCACTGGCGCTACAAGGAAGAGGGCGGCTCCAACTTCAAGAGCCAGAAGTACGACGAGAAAATCGCCTGGCTGCGCCAGCTGCTGGCCTGGAAGAGCGACGTGGCCGACGTGGTCGCGGGCCAGGAAGACTTGCAGAAGGAATGGGTCGAAAAGCTCAAGGCCGCCACCCTGGACGACCGCATCTTCGTCCTGACTCCGCAGGCGCGGGTGCTGGAACTGCCGCAGGGCGCGACCCCGATCGACTTCGCCTACCACCTGCACAGCGAAGTGGGCCACCGCTGCCGCGGCGCCAAGATCGACGGCGTGATGGTGCCGCTGAACACGCCTTTGCGCAACGGCCAGACCTGCGAGATCATCACCGCCAAGGGGCCGACCGGCACCCAGGGGCCGTCGCGCGACTGGCTCAGTCCGGGCTATACGGTCAGCAGCCGGACCCGGTCGAAGATCCGGGCCTGGTTCCACGCGCAGGAACAGGCCGAGACCCTGGCCCAGGGGCGCGCGCTGGTCGAAAAATCGCTCCAGCGCGAGGGCAAGACCGCCGTCAACCTGGAAGCGCTGGCGCAAAAGCTCGGCTTTGCCAAGGTCGACGAGCTGTTCATCCAGGTCGGCAAGGAGAAGTTCAGCCTGCGCCACGTGGAAGCGGCTCTGCACGACACGGTGGAAGCGCCGCCGCCCGTCGACGAGGCGGTGGTCAACAAGAGCCGCGCCTCGAGCGTGGAGCAGGGCGCCAAGTCGGGCGTGCTGGTGGTTGGCACCGAGGGCCTGATGACGATGCTGGCCAAGTGCTGCAAGCCGGCGCCGCCGGACCCGATCTGCGGCTTCGTCACGCGCGGCAAGGGCGTCTCGATCCATCGCCTGAGCTGCAAGAACTTCGCCGAGATGCGCGCCAAGGCGCCGGAGCGGGTGATCCAGACCGAATGGGGTTCGGCCGGGCTGGAGACCGTGTATCCGGTCGACCTGTTCATCCTGGCGATGGACCGGCAGGGACTGCTGCGCGATATCTCGGACGTGTTCATGCGCGAGAAGATCAACGTGATCGGCGTGAACACGCAAAGCAGCAAGGGGCAGGCGCGCATGGTTTTCACCGCGGAGATCGGCTCGACCGGGCAGCTGAACAAGGCGCTGGCGGCGATCGCGGAGGTAAAGGGAGTGATGGAGGCGCGGCGACAATAATGGCGTCCGTGGCTTGCATGCACAATTGGATCCCGGCCTGCGCCGGGATGACGGTCTTGAGGCTTGCAGTCCAAACGGCGATTGCCGCCCCCTCCTCATGCACGTCGTCCCGGCGCAGGCCGGGACCCAAGTTCGCAGAGCAGCCGTCTTGGTATCACTTTGATACATAAACCGAGCACATCCATTCAATTTTGTATCATATTGACACCATGCGCCGAACCCTCAACCTCTACGCCATGCCAAGCCTGTGGGGCCTCGCGTTCCTGCGCTACCTGCGCAGCTGGTGGTACATGGTGCACCTGGGCGCGGTTGCGCTGGTGATGGCGCTGTCGCCCTCGACCTACAACCGCGCCAACCGGCTGGCGGCCGCGCGCCACATCTATGCCAGCACCTGGCAGGTGCTGCCGGGGTTCTCGCTGGCCTCGGCCCTGATCAGCCTGGTCATCATCCGCATCGTGCTGGTCACGGCCAAGAGCTACGGGCTGTCGCATTTCGCGCTCGAGATGGTGGTGCGGGTACTGGTGCTGGAACTGATTCCCCTCTCCGCCGCGATGTTCGTGGCCCTGCGCGCCAGCATGGCCTTCGACGCGTCGGCCCTCGGGCTGGCGCGCGCCGGCCTGTCGCCGCAGGCCGCCAACGACGAAGCCCTGCGCCGCCTGCGGCGCGACATGGTGCCGCAGCTGCTGGCGAACTCGGTCGCGGTGACGAGCCTGGCCATGGTCACCAGCACCATCGTGCTGGTGCTGGCCTACCTGAACGTGTACGGCCTGCTGCCCTGGGGGATCACGGACTACACCCGCACCGTCGGCCGGGTGTTCTCGCCCACGGTGACGATCGGCTTCGTGCTCAAGACCGTGTTCTTCGGCCTGGCCGTGGCCCTGATCCCGACCGCCGCCATCCTCGAGCTGCAGCGCTATCCGCGCCGCGTGCATTCCACCGTGCAGCCGGGCGCGCTGCGCCTGCTGTTCGTGCTCCTGGTGATCGAGGCCGCCTCGCTGGCGCTGAAATATATTTAAAAGAATAGGAAGCCATGACCGAACCTTTGCCGGACGAACCGAAACATGTCGAACTCAAGGCGATGATCCTCCTGGCGGCGATCGGCATCCTGGTCGTCGCCTTCTTCGGCTACGTGATGCACGCGCGCGGCGTGTTCGAGCCGACCCAGCGCCTGGTCCTGGAAACCGACGACTCGTCCGGCGTCATCCCCGGCATGGACATGAGCTTCGCCGGCTTCCCGATCGGGCGCGTCAGCCAGGTCGAGCTCTCGCCCGAGGGCAAGGTGCGCATCCTGGTCGACGTGCAGAGCAAGGACGCCAAGTGGCTGCGCACCTCGAGCGTGTTCACGCTGGAGTCGAGCATCGTCGGCGAAACCCGCCTGCGCGCCTTCACCGGCGTGCTGAACGATCCGCCGCTGCCCCCCGGCGCCACCCGCCAGGTGCTGCGCGGCGACGCCACCGCCGAGATCCCGCGCATCGTCGCCACCGCCAGGGCGCTGCTGGAAAACCTGGAGACCATGACGGCGAACGATTCGGACATCAACGCCAGCCTGGCCAACATCAATGCCGTCTCCAAGCGCCTGAACGGCCCCGGCGGGGTGCTGGGCGGCGTGATGGGCGGCGACGCCGAGGCGCGCAAGCTGCGCGAAGCGCTCGACCGCATCAACTCCCTGCTGGGCAAGACCGAGCAGCGCGTCTACGGCAAGAACGGCGTGATGGACGACGCCCAGGTGGCGATCCGCCAGCTGCACGTGGTGCTTGCCGATGCCAGCACCACGCTCAAGAAGGTGGACGCGGTGCTGGTCGAGGCCCAGGCCGTCGGCGCCAATGCGCGCGTGGCCACCCAGGACCTGGGCGCGCTGCGCGGCGAGGTCGACGCCAGCCTGCGCAAGGTGAACCGCCTGGTGGACGAGATCAACCGCAAGTGGCCCTTCGCCCGCAGCAACCAGGAGATCAAGCTGCCATGAGAGTCTATGCTTTCCTCGCCGTGGCCATGCTGGCGGCCTGCGCCAGCAAACCGCTGCCGCCCGACTGGCAGCTTGATGCCAAGGGCGCTCTCGACGGCTCCGTCGAGGACTACCTGAAAGGGCACACCGCGGCCGCGGCCGCGGAATTCCGCACTGCGCGTACGGCCACCACGAGTACCGGCCGCGCCGAACATGTGGCCCAGGTCGAACTGGTGCGCTGCGCCGCACAGGTGGCCAGCCTCGACTTCGACGACTGCCCGGGCTATGCCGCGCTGGCGCAGGAAGCCAGGCCGGAACAGCGCGCCTACGCCGACTATCTCTACGGCCGCTGGGAGGGCTTGAACGTGGCGCTGCTGCCCGGGCAGCACCAATCCGTCGTCGCCACCGGCCAGGTCGCCGCCGTGGCCGATCCGCTGGCGCGCCTGGTGGCTGCCGGCGCCGCCTTCAAGGCCGGGCGCATCAGCCCGGAAGGCATCGTGCAGGCCATCGACACGGCCTCGAACCAGGGCTGGCGCCGGCCGCTGCTGGCCTGGCTCGGGGTGCAGGCGCAGCGCGCCGAGGCGGCCGGCGATGTGCAGGAAGTGCAGCGCATCCGGCGCCGGATCGCGCTGGCCTCGGGGCAAGCTTGAGGCGCGGACCGCCGGTCAACCGCATGTATGAGGAACTGGGCGGCACGAGCCTGCACCTCGAGCCCTGAGCGCTTGCCGAGGAGCGCACATGCAGCGTGCCGACGTATTACTCATGGACAGCTTGATTCGTCAACTGACGGCGCTCGGCGTCGGCCATGGCGATTCGGTCATGACGCACGTCTCGCTGCGCGCCGTCGGGCCGCTCGCTGGCTTCCGGACACCGTGCGCGACAGCTGGCCGGCATTCGATCCCGTCCACGCGCCGACCTATCCAGGCTTCGGCGCCTTCAACGAGTTCATCCGGATGCACCCGGGATGCCGGCGCAGCGCGCACCCGGATGCCTCGATGGCGGCGATCGGCGCCGATGCGCTCTGGCTGGTCGCTCCCCATCCCATGGACAGCGCCTATGGCCCGGGTTCGCCAATCGAGCGTCTGCTACACAAGCGCGGCAAGATCCTGTCGATCGGGCCGGTCCGGACGCCATCACCGCCTTGCACTATGCCGAAGCGGTGGCGCGGATTCCCGGCAAGCGCCGCGTCAGCTATTCGATGCCCGTGCTGGATGAGAAAGGCAAGCGCGTCTGGGTGACGGCCTCGGACTGGGACTCGAACGGTATTCTGGACGAGTACGCGCAAGCCGGCCAGGCCGATGCGGTCGAGCGGATCGCGCGCGACTATCTTGCGCTCGGACGGCATCGGGAAGGGCAGGTGGGCCGCGCAGCAGCCCGGCTGATCGATGCGAACGACATTGTCCGCTTCGGCCAGGCCTGGCTCGAGCGGCGCCATCCCCAGGCGGCTTCGGATGCGGCCCGTCTGGATGAACCGGAAGTGAGCCGCGGCCGGCCCCAATAAACTTTTCCCGGTCTGGCCTAAACGATAATTTCCGGTGCACAATTGAAGCGTATCCACTCAGCATACGCGCCATGACCGATCCTGCTCCCCAAGCCTTCGCCTGCGACGATGCCGGCGTCTACCGCACTCTGCTCGAATCGACCAAGGCCATCCCCTGGCGCATCGACTGGGCCACCATGCGCTTTACCTATATCGGTCCGCAGATCGAGGCGCTGCTCGGCTGGAGTCCGTCCAGCTGGCAGTCGGTCGACGACTGGGCTGCGCGCATGCACGAGGACGACCGCCAGAAGACCGTCGACTTCTGCGTCGCCCAGTCGAAGCAGGGCGTGGACCATGAGGCCGATTACCGCGCGCTGACCCGCGACGGCGACTATGTCTGGATCCGCGACGTGGTGCACGTGCTGCGCCGCCCCGACGGCAGCGTCGAGGCGCTGGTCGGCTTCATGTTCGACATCACGGCGCGCAAGCAGGCGGAAGACAAGATCCTGCAGCTGCAGCGCGAGCTCGAGGTGCTGTCCTACCGCGACAGCCTCACCGGCGTGGCCAACCGCCGCATGTTCGACACCCTGTACCCGGTCGAATGGGCCAAGGCGCATGCGACCGGGGAGCCCTTGTCGCTGCTGGTGGTCGACGTCGACTACTTCAAGCAGTACAACGATTACTACGGCCACATGCAGGGCGACGAATGCCTGCGCCAGGTGGCCGCGGTGCTCGACGCCGGAGCGTCACGCTCGCGCGACCTGTGCGCGCGCCTGGGCGGCGAGGAATTCGTGCTGTTGCTGCCGGCGACCGATGCGGAGGCGGCCCGCAATGTGGCGGAGCGCTGCCGCCGGCTGCTGGCGCAGAAGGAGCTGGTGCACGCGCGTTCCGGCGTGGGCCGGCTGGTCACGGTCAGTATCGGCGCCGGCACCATCGTGCCAAGCAAGCAGGACCGTGCCGAGGTCTTCCTCGACCGCATCGACCGCCGCCTGTACCAGGCAAAGTCGGCCGGGCGCGATCAGGTCTGCGACAACGAGGCCTGATCCGACGAAGCCTGTTCCAGCGCGGGCCGCAGCGCCCACGGCAGCATATTGTGGATGGTCGTCGCCGCCAGCGCCGCCTGCCCGGTCGCCACCGCGATCTGGTTCAGCCCGCGCGTGACGTCGCCCACCGCGAACAGCCCCGGGACCGAGGTGCGGCAATGGTCGTCCACCAGCAGCTTGCGGCACTCGACGGTTTCCGCCCCGAGCGAGCTGGCCAGGTCGGAGCGCGCGTTCTCGCCCAGCATCGGGTAGAACACGTCGCAGTGATAGTCCTCGCCGTCCTTGGTGTGCAGGATCGGCTTCATGTCCTCGCTCATGCTCACGCCGGCCAGCGGCGAATCGATGTAGCGCACGTTGGCGGCCGCCAGGCGCTGGCGGTCCTCGTCGTTGATGGTCGATACCGGGCCGCGCTCGAACAGCAGCACGTCGGCGCTGAAGGTGCGCATGAACAGGGCGTGGCCGACCGGGTTGACCTCGGAGGTGACCACGCCGATGCGCTTGTCGATCACGTCCCAGCCGTCGCACACCGGGCACAAGCGCACTGCGCCGCAGCGCACCGCCTCGTCCCAGCGCTCGACCGGCATGCCGGCGTCGGCCACGCCGCTGGCCAGCAGCACCGTCAGGGCGCGGATCTGGCAGGGCTCGCCGCCATCCTGTGGCACATAGTCGCCGACGAACACGCCGTCTTCCAGGCGCAGGTCGAGGATCTCGCCGGGCATCACGCTGCCGCCATAGTTGGCCAGCTGGGCGCGCAGGTTCTCGAGCAGGGCCACGCCGTTGATACCTTCCGGAAAGCCGGGGTAGTTGTGCGAGACCGGAATCCAGGACAGCCGGCTGTTGCCCTTGTCGACCAGGGCGATGTGGCGGGTGAAGCGGCGCAGGTAGATGCCGGCGGTCAGGCCCGCCGGTCCGCCGCCGATGATGAGGGTGTCGAATACGGTGCGTGAACAGTCCATGCGCCGATTATGCTGACCGGGCGCCGTGCCGGATATCGGCGCGCGGGCAGGGCGCGGGTAAGAGAGTGCTTACAAGGTTTCAGAGCGACTTGCCGCCGGCCGCCTCCGGCTGCAGGGTGACGTGGTTGATGCCGTGCTTTTCGCGCAGCATCGCGCGTACCGCGGCCAGCACGGTGGGCCACTGCTCGAGGCTGGCAATCTCCAGGTGGCCGATCAGGGCGGGGTGGCCGGGCGACATGTCCCACACGTGCAGGTCGTGCACGTCGAGCACGCCCTCGATCGCCTTCAGGCTGGCGCCGACTTCGAGATAATCGATCTCGTGCGGGACGCCCTCCATCAGGAAGTGGTAGGACTCGCGCAGGATGCCGCTGGTGGAGCGCAGGATCAGCATCGCCACGAAGATCGACAGGATCGGGTCGACCCGCAGCCAGCCGGTAAAGTAGATGATGGCGCCGGAGGCGATCGCGGCGATCGAGCCGAGCAGGTCGCCCATCACGTTCACCAGCGCGGCGCGGGTGTTGATGCTCTGGTTGTCGCGCGACAGGATCCAGGCGACCAGCAGGTTGATGGAGGCGCCGATCGCGGCCACCACCAGCACCACGCCGCCCTGCACCGGTTCCGGGTGCAGCAGGCGCTGCACGGCTTCCCACGCGATCCAGGCCACCAGCGCCAGCATGGCGAGGCTGTTCACGAAGGCTGCCAGCGCTTCGGCGCGCACAAAGCCGAAGGAGTGGCGCGAGGAGGGCGGGCGCTTGGCGATGGCCTGGGCCAGCAGCGCCAGGCCGAGGGCGGCGGCGTCGGTCACCATGTGGCCGGCGTCGGAGATCAGGGCTAGCGAGTTCGAGATGAAGCCGGTAATGACCTCGATGACGGCGAACAGCAGGGTCAGGCCGAGCGCGACCCCGAGGGCCAGCTGGCTCCGTCCCTCGATCACGTGGGTATGGCTGGCGTCGCCGTCGAGGTGGGCGTGCAGGTGGTCGGAAGAGGGCTCGGCTTGGTTGGCTGACATCGTAAAAACGTGGCGATTTGTACAAGTTGCTAGTGTAATCCAAGGGCCAGGCGGGCTCGCCAGGAAACTTTTTCCGTGACAAGCCTTGCCTAAGGCGTGTGCGCTCCCTATAATGGCGGCATCGGGCGGTTAGTTCAGCTGGTTAGAATACTTGGTCGACATCCAAGGGGTCGCAGATTCGAATTCTGCACCGCCCACCAGAATACGCAGTACTTTGTAAGAGCGAGAAAGGCACCGACGGTTATGACACCGCGAACTACGACTATGTTGTGGGGGAATCGCTAGACGCGGTACGGTGGTCTTTTGTCCAAAGAAGCTCGACAACACTGAAGAAAACGCGCCTAGTGCGCGTTTTTTTTTCGTCCCAACTTTTTAGCTTTCAATATTTTCAACATTTAACGGCGCGCGCTGCGCCACATGGAGAACAGCAATGCTCAACGTTCGACTTCCGGATGGTTCCAGTCGTCAGTTTGACGGCCCGGTCACCGTTGCCCAGGTGGCCCAGAATATCGCCCCGAGCCTGGCCAAGGCCGCGCTCGCCGGCAAGGTCAACGGCAAGGTGGTCGACACCTCGTTCCTGATCGAAGACGACGCCGACCTGGCGATCGTCACCGACCGCGATCCTGACGGGCTGGAAGTCATCCGTCACTCGACCGCCCACCTGCTGGCGCACGCCGTCAAGGAATTGTTCCCGGAAGCGCAAGTCACCATCGGCCCGGTCATCGAGAACGGCTTCTACTACGACTTCTCGTACAAGCGTCCGTTCACCCCGGACGACCTGGCGGCGATCGAGAAGAAGATGGCGGAGCTGGCCAAGAAGGACCAGCCGGTCACCCGCAAGGTGCTGCCGCGCGACGAAGCAGTCAGCTACTTCAAGTCGATCGGCGAAGACTACAAGGCCGAGATCATCGCCTCGATCCCGGCGAACGAGGACGTGTCGCTGTACGAGCAGGGCGGTTTCACCGACCTGTGCCGCGGCCCGCACGTGCCCTCGACCGGCAAGCTGAAGGTCTTCAAGCTGATGAAGCTGGCCGGCGCCTACTGGCGCGGCGACTCCAGGAACGAGATGCTGCAGCGCGTGTACGGCACCGCCTGGACCAAGAAGGAAGACCAGGAGCAGTACCTGCACATGCTGGAAGAGGCCGAGAAGCGCGACCACCGCAAGCTGGGCAAGCAACTGGACTTCTTCCACTTCCAGGACGAAGCCCCGGGCCTGATCTTCTGGCACCCGAAGGGCTGGACCATCTGGCAGCAGGTCGAGCAGTACATGCGCAAGACCTATCAAACCACCGGCTACAGCGAAGTCAAGGCGCCGCAGATCATCGACGTCACCCTGTGGCAGAAGACCGGCCACTGGGACAACTATCGTGAAAACATGTTCACGACCGAGTCGGAAAACCGCACCTACGCCCTGAAGCCGATGAACTGCCCGGGCCACGTACAGATCTATAACGCCGGCCTGCGTTCCTACCGCGACCTGCCGCTGCGCTACGGCGAGTTCGGCCAGTGCCACCGCAACGAGTCCTCGGGCGCGCTGCACGGCCTGATGCGCGTGCGCGGCTTCACCCAGGACGACGGCCACGTGTTCTGTACCGAAGAGCAGATCGCTCCCGAGGTCGTGGCCTTCCACGCCCAGGCGATGAAGGTCTACGAGGACTTCGGCTTCGAGAACATCGACGTCAAGATCGCCCTGCGTCCGGAAAACCGCATCGGTTCCGACGAAGTGTGGGACCAGGCCGAAGAGGCCCTGCGTTCGGCGCTGCGCGGCTGCGGCGTGGAATGGACCGAGCTGCCGGGTGAGGGTGCCTTCTACGGCCCGAAGATCGAGTACCACCTGAAGGACAGCCTGGGCCGTCCATGGCAGGTCGGCACCATGCAGGTCGACTTCTCGATGCCGGGCCGCCTGGGCGCCGAATATGTTGCGGAAGACAACACCCGCAAGGTGCCGGTCATGCTGCACCGTGCGATCGTCGGCTCGATGGAGCGCTTCATCGGCATCCTGATCGAGAACTACGCCGGTGCGCTGCCGCTGTGGCTGGCTCCGGTCCAGGTCGCGGTCTTGAATATTTCGGATGCGCAAGCAGATTATGTGAAGCAGGTCGAAGCCAAGCTGCGCGCGGCGGGCATCCGCGTTCACGCTGATTTGCGGAACGAGAAGATTACTTATAAAATTCGCGAGCATTCTGTCCAAAAACTGCCGTACATTCTGGTTGTTGGCGATAAAGAACGTGAAGCAAATACGGTGGCCGTGCGTGCCCGCGGCAATGTCGATCTCGGCGTGATGCCGGTCGACGCGCTCGTGGAGCGCCTGGTTGGCGAAGTTGCCGCCAAGGCGAAATAATCCCGGCCTCAATCAATACTTTCAAAGGAAACGACATAGCTACTGACAAACAGCATCGCATCAACGGCGAGATCACCCATCCCGAAATGCGCCTGAACGGTGTGGACAACGAACCGCTGGGCATCGTGAGCCTGGCGGAAGCGTTCCGCATGGCCGAGGAAAAGAACGTCGACCTGGTCGAGATCGCGCCGAACGCGGTCCCGCCGGTCTGCCGCCTGATGGACTACGGCAAGTTCAAGTACTCCGAGCAGAAGAAGGCGCATGAAGCCAAGCTGAAGCAGAAGATCATCCAGGTCAAGGAAGTCAAGTTCCGTCCGGGTACCGATGAGGGCGACTACAGCATCAAGCTGCGCAACCTCATCAAGTTCCTGGAAGACGGCGACAAGACCAAGATCACGCTGCGCTTCCGCGGCCGTGAAATGGCGCACCAGGACATCGGCATGCGCATGCTCGAGCGCCTGCGCGGCGACCTGGAAGAATACGGCCAGGTCGAGCAGTTCCCGAAGCTCGAAGGTCGCCAGATGATCATGGTGGTCGCGCCGAAGAAGAAGAAGTAATTCTTCGCGCCGTCAGATGAATGGGCCGGGTCCCGGTGTCAGCGTGAGCTGCGCCTGGCCCGGCCTGCGTTCGTTTGTGCGCTTCGTCGGACTTGGCGACAAAACCCTGGTGCCGCCCCAACAATTCCCTGCAAACCTGTGCTATCATCTGCGGTTCCTGTTTTTAACAAACAGGTTGTAGTCGACAGGAAGTGGCGTCGGCTGCAAGACAAGTGAAAGCAGGCATCCAAGAGCGGCGTTGCCGCCACCTGCAATCCTGTCGTATAGAGGCTGCCTGTAAAAGGGCAGAATACTATGCCAAAAATGAAAACCAAAAGCTCCGCGAAGAAGCGTTTTCGCGTGCGTCCGGGTGGTACCGTCAAGTCGGGTATGGCGTTCAAGCGTCACATCCTGACCAAGAAGACCACCAAAAACAAGCGTCAACTGCGCGGCACCCGTAACATCAATGCATCGGACGTGACGAGCGTCTACCGCATGATGCCTTCCGCTTAATCTCACTAATCATATACAAAGGGAGCTACCATGCCTCGAGTAAAACGTGGGGTTACTGCACGTGCCCGTCACAAGAAAGTCCTTGAACTTGCCAAAGGCTACCGCGGCCGTCGCAGCAAGGTATTCCGTATTGCCAAGCAAGCAGTCATGCGCGCTGGCCAGTACGCCTACCGCGACCGTCGTAACAAGAAGCGCGTCTTCCGCGCCCTGTGGATCACCCGTATCAACGCGGCATCGCGTTCGCACGGCATGACCTACAGCGCCTTCATGAACGGCCTGAAGAAGTCCGGGATTGAACTGGACCGTAAAGTCCTGGCCGACATGGCAGTGCACGACAAGCCGGCATTCGCCGCGATTGTCACCGCCGCCAAGGCCAAGCTGGCTGCCTAATCAGTCAGTTAGCTAGCAAGACCAGCGCAGGGCTCTTTACTGAGCCTTGCGCGAAAAGAGCGGGGCACACGGTAAATCACCTTGTGCCCCGTTTTTGATTGTGGCTCCTGCCGCCACCTAAACAGGAAAAGAACAAGCATGCAATCGCTGGAAGATCTCGTCTCCTCGGCCCAGGCTGATTTCACCGCCGCCGCGGACGCCGCCGCGCTCGAAAATGCAAAAGCCAAATACCTGGGCAAGACCGGCCAGGTCACCGACCTGATGAAGGGCCTGGGCAAGCTCGACCCCGAACAGCGCAAGGCGCAGGGCGCCCTGATCAATGCCGCCAAAGAAAAAATCGAACAGGCACTGAGCGCCCGCCGCGACGCCCTGGCCAACGCCCAGCTGGAAGCGCGCCTGAATCTCGAGGCCATCGACGTCACCCTGCCGGGCCGCGGCCGCGCCAAGGGCGGCATCCACCCGGTGATGCGTACCTGGGAACGTGTCGAGCAAATCTTCCGCTCGATCGGCTTCGACGTGGCCGACGGCCCCGAGATCGAAACCGACTGGACCAACTTCACCGCACTGAACAGCCCGGAAAACCATCCGGCCCGTTCGATGCAGGACACCTTCTATATCGAAGGCAATGACAGTACCGGCAAACCGCTGCTGCTGCGCACCCACACCAGCCCGATGCAGGTGCGTTACGCGCGCACCCACACCCCGCCGATCAAGGTGATCGCGCCGGGCCGCACCTACCGCGTCGACAGCGACGCCACCCACTCGCCGATGTTCCACCAGGTCGAAGGCCTGTGGATCGGCGAGGACATCAGCTTCGCCGACCTCAAGGGCGTGTACCTGAACTTCGTCAAGGCCTTCTTCGAGACCGAGGACCTGGAGGTGCGCTTCCGTCCGTCCTACTTCCCGTTCACCGAACCGTCGGCCGAGATCGACATTGCCTTCGGCTCCGGTCCGCTCAAGGGCCGCTGGCTGGAAGTGTCGGGGGCAGGGCAGGTGCACCCGACTGTCGTACGTAATTTCGGCCTCGATCCGGAACGTTTCATCGGCTTCGCCTTCGGCTCCGGCCTCGAGCGCCTGACCATGCTGCGTTACGGGATCAACGACCTGCGCCTGTTCTACGAAGGCGATCTCCGATTCCTGAAGCAGTTTAATTAAAAATGCGCCTCATAAACCTACTGCGCGTTGCATTTTCGGTCTGCGATGCTCGCTGTACTCACGTACAGCTGCGCTTCTCTACCGAAACTGCGGCCGCTCGCTACGGTTTCTGAGGCACATTTGAGTGGTGCTAATTCCATAATAAGATAAGCAGGACAAGGCAAAGATATGCAATTCTCCGAAAACTGGCTCCGTTCCATGGTCGATCCGAAGATGACCTCGAGTGAACTGTCCCACCTCCTGACCATGTCCGGCCTCGAAGTCGAGGAAGTCGAAGCGGTCGCGCCGCCGTTCACCAACGTGGTGGTGGCTGAAGTCAAGGAAGTCGCCAAGCACCCGGACGCCGACCGCCTGAACGTCTGCCAGGTGGACGTCGGCAGCGGCACCCTGCTCAACATCGTGTGCGGCGCGCCGAACGTGCGCGCCGGCATGAAGGCGATCTGCGCCAAGGCCGGCGCCGTGCTGCCGCCGGGCGCCGACGGCAAGCCTTTCGCGATCAAGGTCGGTAAACTCCGCGGCGTCGAGTCGCAGGGTATGATGTGCTCCGCCAAGGAACTGAAGATCTCGGAAGAGAGCAGCGGCCTGATGGAACTGCCGGCGGACGCACCGGTCGGCGCCGACATCCGCGCTTACCTCGGCCTGGACGACCTGAAGTTCACCATCAAGCTGACCCCGAACAAGGCTGACTGCCTGTCGGTGCTGGGCGTGGCGCGCGAAGTGGCGGCCCTGACCGGCACTCCGCTGCACGTGCCGACCACCAAGCAGGTCGCCGTCAACCTCGACGAGACCCTGCCGGTGAGAATCTCGGCGCCGGACCTGTGCGGCCGTTTCTCGGGCCGCGTGATCCGCGGCCTGAACGCGCGCGCCGCCACCCCGGACTGGATGAAGCAGCGCCTCGAGCGCAGCGGCCAGCGTTCGGTGTCGGCCCTGGTCGACATCTCGAACTACGTGATGCTGGAAGTCGGCCGTCCCTCGCACGTGTTCGACCTGTCCAAGATCCACGGCGGCCTGGACATCCGCTGGGGCAGGAAGGGCGAGCAACTCAAGCTCCTGAACGGCAATACCATCGAGGTCGACGAGTGGGTCGGCGTGATCGCCGACGACAAGCAGATCGAATCGCTGGCCGGCATCATGGGCGGCGACTCCACCGCCGTCACGCTCGATACCACCGACATCTACCTGGAAGCCGCATTCTGGTGGCCGAACGCCATCCAGGGCCGCGCCCGCAAGTACAACTTCTCGACCGACGCGGCGCACCGCTTCGAGCGCGGCGTGGATTATGCGACCACGGTCGAGCACATCGAACGCATCACCGCGCTGATCGTCGAAATTTGCGGCACGGCTGACACGAAAGTAGGCCCGGTCGACGACCAGTCCGTGAACCTGCCGCAGCGCCAGCCAGTGAGCATGCGCACCGCTCGTGCCGCCAAGGTCATCGGCGTGCCGCTGACCGACGACGTGGTCGCCGACATCTTCACCCGCCTGCAGCTGCCGTTCACCTTTGACAATGGCGTATTCCAGGTGACCTCGCCGTCCTACCGCTTCGACATCGAGATCGAGGAAGACCTGATCGAGGAAGTCGCGCGCGTGTACGGTTTCGAGAACATCCCGACCCGCCCACCGGTTGCGCCGACCGCGATGCTGATCGAGCCGGAAAACACCCGCTCGCTGTTCGCGATCCGCCACCAGCTGGCCGACCTGGGCTACCAGGAAACCGTCAACATGAGCTTCGTGGAAGCCCAGTGGGAGCAGGACTTCGCCGCCAACGCGGACCCGATCCGCCTGCAGAACCCGATCGCCAGCCAGATGAGCGTGATGCGCTCGAACCTGGTGGGCAGCCTGCTGGCCAACGTGCGCTACAACGTCAACCGCAAGGCCGGCCGCGTGCGCGTGTTCGAAGTCGGCGCCGTGTTCAAGCGTAACGCGGCGGTAGTCGACAGTCCGCTGTCGGTGGCCGGTTTCGAGCAGCCCAAGCATGTCGCCGCCATGGCCTACGGCCCGGTCAATGACGAGCAGTGGGGCGAAAAGACCCGCCAGGTCGACTTCTTTGACGTCAAGGCCGACCTCGAGGCCCTGTTCGCGCCAAGCGTGCTGCGCTTCGTGAAGGGCGAGCATCCGGCCCTGCATCCGGGCCGCAGCGCCTTCGTCGAACTGGATGGCAAGCAAATCGGTTTCATCGGCGAGCTGCACCCGCGCTGGCTGCAGAAATACGACCTGCCGCAGGCGCCGGTCGTGTTCGAAGTCGATGCCGAGGCGCTGCGCCAGCGCACCGTGCCGGCTTATGCCGAGATTTCGAAGTTCCCGGGCGCCACGCGCGACCTGGCGCTGGTGGTGAAGCAGGGCGTGGCGGCCCAAGAAGTGCTCGATTGCTTCCATGCCGAGATCGCTGCGAATCCTGGCGGAAAGATCGTGCAAGCCGTTGTTTTGTTTGATGAATACCGCGGCAAGGGCCTGGAGACGGATGAAAAAAGCCTTGCTTTCCGCTTTGGCTTGCAAGATACTCAATCGACGCTGCAGGACGACGCGGTGGACGCCATCATGGCGGCCGTGGCCCGTGCGGCACAAGAAAAAGTCGGCGCAAAGCTGCGTGCATGAGGTGTTTTACGGGGCGTTCCAACAGAGCGCCCTGGTAAAGCATGTCATATCGTTCCAAAACATCGTTTCTTGAAGGTAGGGCTTCAAAATTAATAACAACGACGTTGATTCGGCCGTGTTCCAGGAAGCGCTGGCGGCCGATCTGCATCGCGCGACACAAGTGGCGCGGATGCGGAAGGAAGCAGAGAAGGACCTGCCGACCCTGACCAAGGCCGAGCTGGCCGAGCTGCTGTTCGAGCAGGTCGGCCTGAACAAGCGTGAAGCCAAGGACATGGTCGAGACCTTCTTCGACGAAATCCGTAACGCGCTCGAGCGCGGCGAGGCCGTCAAGCTGTCGGGCTTCGGCAACTTCCAGTTGCGTGACAAGCCGCAGCGGCCGGGCCGCAACCCGAAAACCGGGGAAGAGATCCCCATCACGGCGCGCCGCGTCGTGACTTTCCACGCGAGCCAGAAGCTCAAGGGAATGGTCGAGGAGACTAGTCCGCCGAGTAACTCTCTGGCCCGCGCTGCCTGAGTACAATACGTAGATGAGCGAACGACCGAACAAGCCTGAGCCCGTGGTGCTGCCGCCGATCCCGGCGAAGCGCTATTTCACGATTGGTGAAGTGAGCGATTTGTGCGGCGTCAAACCGCATGTGCTGCGCTACTGGGAACAGGAATTTACCCAGCTAAAGCCGGTCAAACGCCGAGGTAACCGTCGTTATTACCAGCACCACGAAGTGCTGCTGATCCGCCGCATCCGCGAACTGCTCTACGAGCAGGGCTTCACGATCAGCGGTGCGCGCAATCGCCTCGACGGCCGCGGCCATGACATGGCCAGTGCAAACGAAGTCGAGCTGCCGCCGCCGGCGCCCGCCGTCGATATCGAGATGGTCAGGGCCGAGCTGCTGGACATTCTCGCGCTCCTGAAGCACGGCAGTCGCGCCGGCATCGCCTGAGCGAATTCGGGCGCGCCGCACCGACGCCACGCTGTCTCCTTCACGGAGGCTCCCGACGCACTGTGTTCATCAAATCTGTCAAATAAGCCATTGCGCGGACCTGTTGATGCGTGCCGCGCATAACTCAGCAAGTGTGTGCCTTGATGCCATGCGCCGTAGTGATAGAATGTCACTTGCGGTCATGCTTATATACGCATGCAAGCCGGGGCGTGTGCACGGACCTGGCACTTTCCTGAAAAGGGAAAATTTAAGGGAAGACAATGATACGCGTTGCCATTTGTGACGATCACCAAATAGTTCGAGCAGGATTCAAACAGATTTTCTCGTCGTCGGGCGAGTTCGAAGTCGTCGCCGAGGGCGCCACCGGCCGCGAGGCCCTCGATATCGCACGCCGCGAAATCTGCGACGTCCTGTTGCTCGACATCGCCATGCCGGACCAGAGCGGCATCGATATCCTGCGCACCATCCGCCAGGGCCAGCCCAACCTGCCGGTGCTGATCCTGTCCGGTTATCCGGCGCAGCAGTACGCGCTCAACCTGTTCAAGATGGGCGCCAACGGCTACCTGAACAAGGAATGCGAAGCCGACGAGCTCAAGACAGCGGTGCGCACCGTGTACCAGGGCCGCCGCTACGTGAGCTCGACCGTGGGCGAGCTGCTGGCCCAGAGCTTCGACCGCGACCCGAACACGGCGCTCCACACCGAGCTGTCGGACCGCGAGTTCCAGGTTTTCCTGCGTCTGGCAAAGGGAGCCACCGTGTCGGACATCGGCAATGCCCTGTCGCTGTCGATCAAGACCGTCTCCACCTACCGCACCCGCATCATGGAAAAGATGGGCCTGCAGTCGAACAGCGACCTGACCTATTACGCCATGAAGAACAATCTGCTCGACTGAGCTGTTCCCGGACGCGCCGGCCCCGGCGCGTTTCCTGCGCCGCCTCCGCTGTTCCTCCGGCTTGCCAGCCAACAACTGTTTCCAAACGGTACAAAAATTTCGCCGCTGTGCAACATTTGTATTGCATACCGCCGCGTCCTCGCGCACACTGCTAAGTGCCCGCCACCCAGCATTTCTGTCTCCATTAACAATGGCTGGCACCCGCGTAACGTCTGCTTGCTCCGAGGGCCTTACTGCACTGTCGAGCTAACGCGACTATAATCAGCCCGGACGGCATCAGTTGCGCGAAAGGAAGCCCATGTACTTTTCCACTGCCTTCGACGGCAAGCGGCTGCGTGGTCTGCCGCTCTCCAAGACCCTGTTGTGCGTGGCCTGTGTCGTCATCCTGGTCATCAACGCGGTCTTCCTGATCCGTAACCTGGATGACCTGCGCTCCGCGAATGCCCTGCAGGCCCAGACCGCGCGCGTCTCCGACGAACTCCAGTACCTAAACCTCCTGGTCACCGACGCCGAGAGCGGCTTGCGCGGCTATTTCCTGTCCGGCTCGGAAGTCAACCTCGGGCCGCTGCACGCGGCGCCCCAGCAGATCGACAGCCAATTGCGCGCGCTGGGCGTGCTGCTGGCCGACAATCCCTCGCAAACCAAGAACCTGGCCCAGCTGCGCAGTCTGGTGCAGCGCAAACTCGGCCTGATGCACGAGTCGCTCGAGGTCTACCGCCGGGGCGGGCTGGTCGACATCGTCGCGATCTCGGCGGCCGCCGACGAGCGCGGCCAGATGGACGAGATCCGCCTGCAGGTCGTGATCATGACGCGCGAGCAGAACGAACTGCTGGCCAGCCGCACCGCCGCATTCTATGAACAGTCGCGCCGCACGGTGTTGCTGGGGGTCGGCATCAATGCCGCCGCCATCCTCGTGATCCTGTTGTTCCACAGCCTGGTGCAGCGCAGCTTCGGCCTGCGCCTGGAGGCCGAGCGTGCGCTGCAGCAGACCAACGACAGCCTGGAGGCGGTGGTTGCCGAGCGCACCGAGCAGTTGTCGGTGCTGTCGCGCCACCTGATCCGGGTGCAGGAAGAAGAAAAGTCGCGCCTGGCGCGCGAGCTGCACGACGAGATGGGCGCCAACCTGACCGCCATCGGCATGGACATGACCTCGGTCAGCGAACAGCTCAAGGGCACGCACCCGGAACTGGTGTCGATGCTGGGCCGGGCCCGCAAGACCCTAGTCGACACCGTCCAGCTCAAGCGCCGCATCATCGAGAACCTGCGTCCCAGCCTGCTCGACAACATGGGCCTGTCGGCCGCGCTGCAGAGTTATTGCGCCGATTATGCGCGGGTGACCGCGCTCGACTGCGACGCCCTGATCGATGCCGAAGCGGACCGTGCCGGCCCGATGCAGGCGATCGCGCTGTTCCGCATCACCCAGGAAGCCCTGAACAACATCGCCAAATACGCCAAGGCGCGCACCGTGATCGTCAACCTGACGCGCGAGCCAAGCGGCTGGGAGCTGGAAATCACGGACGACGGCATCGGCATCCCGGCGGACGCGATGGCCAAGTCCAAGTCGCACGGCCTGCTGGGCATGCGCGAGCGTGCGCTGCTGCTGGGCGGCAGCCTGCAGGTGGCGCGCGGCGTGAACAATGTCGGCACCTGCGTGCGCGCCTGGATCCCGGCGGCGGCGCCGGGCGGGGATGGCAGCGCCAATGCCGCTCCGGTATTTGCCGGCGCAGAAACGACAACGCCGTCCCTGTCGATCGGGACGGCAGTCGAGGCCAAAAGCGGCAAGGCGCCCGATGGGGCGCCGGTCAGTTCTTAACGGGCCACGTCGCTCAGCAGGCGGTCGTACTCCGACTTGGCGACCTTGTAGCATTCGCCTGCATACTCTTCCAGGCCGGCGCGGTCCAGCACGGTGATGTTGCCGCGGCGGTACTGGATCAGGCCTTCGTCCTGCAGCTTGCCGGCGGCGGCGGTGATGCTTTCGCGGCGCACGCCCAGCATGATCGAGATGAGTTCCTGGGTCACTTTCAGTTCCATGCTGGCCGAACGGTCCAGGCGGTCGAGCAGCCAGCGGCACAGTTTCTGTTCGATCGAGCTGTGGCGGCCGCCGACGGCGTTCTGGGCCATCTGGGCGAACAGGGCGTTGGTGTAGCGCATCAGGAGCTGGGGCAGGGCGCCGCCCTTTGCAAAGGCGTCACGCAGGAACTGGGTCTTGAGGCGGTAGCCGTAGCCGGCGCTCTGGACCACGGCGCTGCAGGTGGCGCGTTCGCCCATGAACAGCGAAACGCCGACCGCGCCTTCGTGACCGACCACCGCGATCTCGGTGGTGGCGCCGTCTTCCATCACGTACAGCAGCGACACGATTGCCGTCGTCGGGAAATACACGTATTCCAATTTGCTGCCATACTCGAACAACTCCTTGCCGAATGGCAGAGGAACGAGTTCCAGGTGCTCGAACAGGGTTTCCAGGTCTTGGCGGGGCAGGGCGCCGAGCAGTTCGTTCTGCTGGGTGCCGCTGTAGCTGACAACGGGGCGGGACGCGGCTTTCACAGTCTCACTCGTGGCTGGGATCTTGTGTTGCGCTTTTTGCGTACCACCAAGCTGAGCGTTGTTCATTTTCTGTCCTCTTATCTCTAACGTGTGTCGGTTTGCGATTGCTTGAGGTCTTGTTTTCGTTTCCTCATCGCGATGTGTGAACAATAAAGCTATAGTCTGTTGGCGAACATAAGACTGGCAGTCGCCCCTGTGTAGGCTTGCCGCATCCGGTCTTGTAAGTCCAGTCCTACTGGAGAGATGTCGCTCTGTCATCTCTTTTTCTTTTGCTGAGGAAACGCTTTTGCGCCCGTTTCGCGCATAATGTCGCTTTCCTTTTGCCCCAGACAACAATGCCCTTGCCACTGCTGCTGGTCGAAGACGACGCCGTGCTGGCCGACGGGCTGCTGCGCACCCTGCAGGCCCAGGACATGCAGGTCGAATTGCTGCATGACGGACTGGCCGCCGATGCCCGGCTGCAGAACCCGCAGTCGGCGGCGCAGTTGGCCGTCGTCGTGCTGGACATCGGCCTGCCGGGCATCGACGGTTTCGAAGTGCTGCGCCGCCTGCGCGCGCGCGGCGCCAGGACCCCGGTGCTGCTCCTGACCGCCCGCGACGCCGTCGAAGACCGGGTGCGCGGGCTGGAGGCGGGCGCCGACGATTACCTGGTCAAGCCGTTTGCCACTCCCGAACTGGTGGCGCGCATCCGCGCGCTGGCGCGGCGCTTCGCCCCACCCGCGAGCCAGCTGGGGCTCGCGCGGCTCAGCCTCGACGGCGCCACCCGCCGCGCGCGTGTCGGCGAACGCCCCCTCGAGCTGTCGGTGCGCGAATGGGGCGTGCTCGAATACCTCCTGCAACATGCCGGCCGGGTGGTGTCGAAGCAGCAGATCATCGACGCCATCGCGCCCTGGGGCGACGACCTGACCCTGAACGCGGTCGAGGTCTACGTCTCGCGCCTGCGCCTGAAGCTCGACGGCGCCGGCGTGGCCATCCGCACCATCCGCGGCTTCGGCTACCTGCTCGAAGCCGGGAACTAGCGCCTTCGCGAGCGGCCCATGAGCAGCATCCGCCTGCGCCTGCTGAAGTGGCTGGTCGCACCCATCCTCGTATTCAACCTGCTGGCCGCGAGCCTGACTTACCTGCTGGCCTGGACCCCGGCCCAGCGCGCCTTCGACCAGGGCCTGCTGGACGCCGCCACCGGACTGGCCACGCGCCTGCGTCCCGGTGGCGCGTCGGTCGACCTGCCCGCGAACCTGCCTGACGCGGCGCGCGTGCTGGGCGCCGGCTCGCCCGACGCCAGCTGGTTCGTGGTGCGCGATGCGGGCGGCCGGGTACTGGCCGGCGACCCCGCTTTTCCGCGCCGCAGCGGCGGCGCGCCGGTGCGCGACGAGCGCATGCACGGGCAGCCGGTGCGGGTCGCCAGCGTCCTGGTGCCCGGCAGCGGCGGCCCGGTCGAGGTAGGGGTGGCCCGCACGCTGAGCCAGCGCCAGCAGGTCCGCTCGGCCATCGTGCGCGCGCTGGTGCTGCTCGAAGTCGTGTTCAGCCTGGCCCTGGTCGGCCTGGTGTGGTTCTCGGTCGGCAACGGCCTGGCGCCGCTGGCGCGCCTGCGCGCCCGCCTCGATGCGCGCGGCAGCCACGACCTGGCGCCGCTCGAGGATGGCGGCATGCCGCGCGAACTGCTGCCGGTGGTGAACGCCTTCAACGCGCTGCTGGAACGCATCGCCGCCGGCGGCAGGGCCCAGGACGACTTCCGCGCGAACGTCGCGCACCAGCTGCGCACCCCGCTGGCCGGGCTGCGCCTGCAGCTGGAATGGCTGGCCGGCCGCCATCGCGACGATCCCGAGACCGTACGCACGGTCGAACTGCTGTTGCAGGCCAACGAACGCATGATCCGCCAGGCCAACCAGCTGCTCTCGCTCGAACGCGCCGGGCCGGAGCGCTTCGCGCAGGCGCGCTTCGCCCCGCTCGACCTCTCGGGCATCGTCGGGGAGTCGGTCCAGTCGTTTGTCGAGCGCGCGCTGCGCAAGGACATCGACCTGGGCTTCGAGCTGGAGCCGGCGTGGCTGGAAGGGGAGCGCCACATGCTGCGCGACCTGGTCGACAACCTGGTCGACAATGCGCTGCGCTACACGCCGGCGCAGGGCAGGGTCACGGTCTACTGCCGCCCGACGCCGGATGGGGTCCTGTTCGCGGTCGAGGATTCCGGCCCGGGGATCGCGCCCGAGAAACGGGCCCAGGTGTTCCAGCGCTTCGTGCGCCTGGACCAGCACAGCCAGGGCTCGGGCCTGGGCCTGGCGATCGTGCGCGAGATTGCCGCCGCGCACAGCGCCCAGGTGACGCTCGGCGACGGCCCGGATAATGGCGCGGGCGGACGCGGTCTGCTGGTGGCGCTACGTTTTCCTCCTGCCAGGCCTTGAGGCCGCGTCCGGCCGGCCACCGGACTGAAAGACTGCGAATCCTCCGTGCGTTTGTCAGGGTTTTGTCAGGTTTTCCTCAGGGAAATGCAAGCTTTCCGGGTTATGATTCCACATGGAAACATTCCGGCTGCCGCCGGAGCCATCGGAGACCACCCCATGAACACGCGCCAGGCCGGATTCACCCTCATCGAAATCATGATTGCCGTCGTCATCATCGGCATCCTGACGGCGGTGGCCCTGCCGTCCTATAACGGCTATCTGATGCGGGCACGCCTGACCGAAGCCTACACCGGACTCGCCGGGGCACAGCCGGCACTGGAACAGCATTGGGCGAACACGCGCAGCTACGAGGATTTCGATGATGCCGCGCTCAAGCTGATGCCGAAGAACTCCGAGCATTTCACCTTCACCCTCAGCGGCGCCAGCGCGAGCGCCTACCTCTTGAGCGCCACCGGCAAGGGAGGCGCCAGCGGCTTCGTCTTCACGATCGACCAGAACGGCAACCGCGCCACGACCGCGGTGCCGGCCGGCTGGAGCACCAGCACGGTCTGCTGGGTCGATCGCAAGGAGGGCAAGTGCGCACAATGAGCGCCGCCGGCGCAGCCCGCCGCGCCGGCTTCACGCTGGTGGAAACGCTGATCGCGCTCGCCGTGTTCACGGTGCTGCTGGCGATCGGCGTTCCGCGCATGAGCGACTGGGCCGCCGCCAGCAAGGCCGCCGCCGCCGCCCAGTTTTACGCCGAGGGTCTGGGCCTGGCGCGCGCCAAGGCGCTGGCGCACAACAGCGCCAGCAGGCTGGTCCTCAGCCCGAATGCCGACAGCGGCCAGTACGACTGGCGCGTCGACCTTTGCTTCCCGACACCGGAGGCGCCTTGCAACGAGGGAGCCGGCGCCTGGTCGACCGTGGCCGATCCGGTCAAGCCCGACGGCGCAGCCGGCGCCGGCTTCAATTCGGTGCAGCGCAGCGCGGACGCGCTTCCGGCGGCCGAGCGCCTGAGCGTCACCCCCGGCCCGGACGGGGCCACCGCCGTGTACTTCACCCCGCTGGGCTGGATCGACACCCGGATCGAGCCGCGCATGATGCGCATCGACCTCGCTCCGACCGCCTCCGCGCCACCCTTTCCCGCCGCCAGCCTGGTCATGACGCTGGGCGGCATCGCCATCCGATGCGCCCCGGACGCAGCCGCCAACGATTCGCGCAGGTGTCCCGAATGAGCGGCCCTTCCCGGAAACCGGCGCCGTCCCGGTCCCAGGGCGGTGTCGCGCTGCTCGAGGCCCTGCTGGCCGCGGTGCTGCTGGCGATCGGCCTGCTCGGCACGATCGGCCTGCAGGCGCGCTCCTATGCCGCCCTCTCCGACGCCGGCATGCGCGCCGAGGCAACCATCGCCGCCGACAAGCTGATCGGCATCATGAATACCGACCTCGACCACCTGGCGGAATACGGGATCGCCGCGGGCGCGCAGCCGTCCGCGCGCCTGGCGCAATGGCATGCGGAGACGGTGCGCCTGATCCCGGGGGCGAGCGTGGTCATCGCGGTCACCCCGCGCGCCGGCGGCGCGCCGGCCTCGGTCGACATCACGATCAATTGGCGCCGCAAGACCGGCACGCCGCTCAACGCCCACCGTATCACCACGTATTTCGCGGGGGCGACATGAGACAGGCACGCATTGTGCGCGCGGCCGGCTTTTCCCTGGTCGAGTTGATGGTCAGCGTCGTCATCGGCCTGTTGGCGGTATTGTTCGCGACCCGCCTGATGACCGATGCGGAACGCAACAAGGCCGCTGCGCTGGGCGGCTCCGACTCGATGCAGAACGGGATGCTGGCCATGTTCTCGATCAGCGGAGACGCCGAGCAGGCCGGCTTCGGCCTGAACGACCCGCTGATCGTCGGCTGCGATACCGCGCTGGTGGACAGCGAAGGCTACCAGATGGCGCCCGCCGCGCGCGCCGGCGCCGTCGTGCGCCCGCTCGCGGCCGCGGTCATCGAGCCGGGCGGGGCAGGGCCAGACCGGGTGAGCCTGTACTCGGGGAGTTCCTTCAGCGGGACCGGCACCCTGCGCCTGCAAAATGACTACATCGGCGGCAACCGCCTCGACGTCGACCGCAAGCCCTACGGCTTCGCGCGCGGCGACGCGATCCTGGTCGCGCCCGAGCAGCTGGGAGGACAATGTTCGCTGGCCCAGGTGGCGTCCGACCCGGGCACGCTGGCGCCGCCACCGGCCCAGCAGTTCGTGCTGGTCGGCGGCGCCGGTTTCCGCTTCAATAGCGGCGCGCTGGGCGCCCAGTATACGGGCGGCGCCGCGCGCGTGTTCAACCTCGGACCGGCCGCCAGCCTGGCGTTTCGCACCTGGTCGGTCGAGGGCGGCTTCCTGCGCCTTCGCGCCACCGACCTGGCCGGCGCCGGCGCCGCCTCGCAAGCGGTCGCGGACAACATCGTCTCCCTCAAGGCGCAATACGGTTTCGACACGCGCGCCGGCGGCCTGTTCGCGCCGGAAGACGGGCTGCGCCTGGGAGCCTGGTCGAGCGCGATGATCGACGCCGACGGCGACGGCGTGGTGGGCGGCGTCGGCGACTACCAGCGCATCGCGGCGCTGCGCATCGCCGTGGTGGCGCGCGCCAGGAACCCGGAGCGCCCCGATGCCGCCACCGGGCAGTGCGTCGCCACCACCGTGGCCCCGACCGTGTTCGCGACGCAGGGCGCCGAGAACGGCGCTGCGGTGCCGGTCCAGGTCGACGTCGGCGTGGCCGGCGACCCAGTCGACTGGCGCTGCTACCGCTACCGCGTTTTCGAGACCATCGTCCCGTTGCGCAATGCGGGCTGGAGGCCGACCGCATGAGTCCCCGGTTTACATCCCCGCACCCGCAACAGGGCATCGCGCTGCCGGTCATGCTGATCATGCTGCTGGTGATGCTGGTCTCGAGCATCTACCTGCTCCGTTCCAGCAATTCGACCACGCTGACCGCCACCAACCTGGCGCAAGATTCGGCGCTGGCGCGCGCCGCCGACCTGGGCCTGCACACGGGCTTTCGCTGGCTGAGCGAGACCGCCCAGACGGGCAAGGCCCAGCTGAACCGGCACGTGCCCGAGCAGGGTTACCGCGCCAACCTCGACACCACCCTGACGGTGCGCTCGAGCGAATTCTGGGACGGCTCGCGCGAGTTGGTCGACGCCGCCGGCAACCGGATCCGCTACGTGATCCACCGCATGTGCAGCTTTGATGGCGCGTACAGCGAGGGGAACAATGCCTGCATGCAGACCGCCGCCAACACTTCCCAGCTGGGCAATACGGTGCGCCTCGGCGACAGCCTGGCCTCGGATTCTCCCGTGTATGCGGGCGTGCCGCAGCTGCATTACGTCATCACCGCGCGCATCGATGGTCCGCGCGGCGGCAACGTGGTCACCCAGATGGTGGTCCTGATCGGCGCCTGAGCCATGAGGCCGGGCCCCGCACACTGAACAAGGCAATGCGTATGAACCTCCCGACTTTCCGTCCCGTCCTCGGCGTCCTTGCGCTGCTTGTCATGGCGCTGCAGCTAGCGCCGGCCCGCGCCGAGCCGACCGCCATCGCCCAGCTGCCCTTGCTGAACATCACCGGCAGCGGCACGGTCAAGCCGAACCTGATGCTGCTGTACGATAACTCGGGTTCGATGAGCAGCAATTTCACGCCCGACTATGTCGACGACAGCAGCACCTGCCGCTCGCGTGCGACGCTGTCCGGCGGCACGCGCGGCTGCCGCATCGGCGACCCGCCTTTCGCCAGCCCGGACTTCAACCGCCAGTACTACGACCCGCGGGTGAGCTACACCCCGCCGGTCAAGGCCGACGGCAGCAGCTATGCCAGCATGACGGCCGCGGCCACCAGCAACTGGACCCGGGTCACGACCGACGGCTTCAACGTCAATAACGTCGACATGTCAGGCAACGGCGTCGACAATACCAACCTGGTGACGGGCTTCCCCGACCTGCGCTGGTGCGACGGCAGCGGCAACTGCAGCTACAACCGCAACGGCTACAGCTTCCCGAGCGACGAGCGCTACAGCGCGCAGGGCTTCACGGCCAATCCCTATTATTACCTGATCAACATCGCCGAGTACTGCACCGACTCCAGCCTGACCAACTGCCGCAGCACGGCGGTGAACGCGGCCGCCCCCGTCGGTTATCCGGCGCCGGCCCGGGTGCGCTGGTGCGACACGCGCGCGCTGACCAACTGCCAGGCCAAATACGTCGGCAATTTCAAGTATCCGCGTTTTTCCGACCCGGACCGGCCGGCGGAGTGGTACGGCACCATCACCATCGGCGCTTCCAGCAGCAGCAATGCGATGACGCTCAACAGCGTCACGGCGACCAGCAGCGCCGGCAGCTTCGTGATCACGAACACGGCGGTCACCGCCGCCAACGGCACCAATACCGCAGCCAGGCAGCAGGCTGCCGCGAACGCGCTGGCCGCGTCGATCATCGCCAAGACCGGCCTGGCCCAGCCGTTCACCGCCTGCGTCAAGACCCCGACCGGCGGCGGCGTGCCGGCCTGCTCGACCTTCGGCATCAATCTCGACACCACCAATGTGGTGGCGGTGGTGCCGATCACCTGTCCGGTGGGCTCCACCAGCAAGTCGGTCGGGCCTTGCACGCTGGCCTCGGACGGGAGCCGCGGCGGCACCGAGCTGTCGATCTCGACCGGCAGCTCGACAACCGCGCTGCTGTATGTCTCGGGCAGCACCAACTCCAGCAAGAACCAGGTGCTGTCCCAGGTCAGCCTCGGCGGCGTCGGCCTGTTCAGCAGCAACCTGAGCTTCAACAGGAACATCGGCGCGGCCGCGGTGGCGGCCGCGATTCGCGACAAGATCGGCACCAGGGGCACGGTGCGCGCCTATGTGGGTGGGGCCAGCGGCAGCGGAGCGATCTGCGCGGCCGCGCCGAATACCGCGGTCTGCCTGGTCAACACGGCGCCCGACTCCGAGGGACGCAACATCACGCTCGGCTCGCTCAGCAACAACGGCACCACCCGCGATCCCTACCTGCGGTTCTCCACCACCGCCTCCGTCAGCGACGGCATCCCGGCCAGTGCGACCGAGCTGGGCGCGTCGGTGTTCGTGCGTACCGACATCGTGTCGACCCGCGACAGCTATCCGAAAGCCCCGGGACGCAGCGATTGCGCCGGCGCGGCCTGCACCTACGCGGAGGAGATGACCAACTTCGCCAACTGGTACGCCTACTACAAGACCCGTAACCAGATGATGAAGACCGCAGTGGGCCAGGCGTTCCAGCCGATCACCGACAACTACAACGTCGGCCTGGTGTCTCTCTCCACCGCGGCTGCCGAAGGCGGCATGACCCGCCCCCGGCCGTTCTCGGGGAGCAACCGTAGCGCCTGGTATACCTCGCTGTACGGGATGACGCCGAGCGGCTCCACCCCGGTGCGCCAGGCCTTGCATGCGATCGGCAAGATGTATGCGAACCAGTCGCCCTACAACTACGCGCGGGGATCGGAAGTGGTGCAGTTTCCCTGCCAGCAGAACTTCACGTTCGTGACGACCGATGGTTACTGGAACGGCAACCCCGCCGCCGACGTGGTGAACAACGACAACCGCGAGAGCGCTGCGCGTTTCTGCCTGCGCTCGAAAGGCTGCGTCGACCCGAGCGCGCAGAGCGCGAACTCGCTCGCCGACATCGCGCTGTACTGGTACAACGGCGGTTCGAACACCGCGGTGAGCTCGCTGCGTTCGAGCCTCGAAGACTGGAGCAAGCCGGGCCTGGTGCCGGCCGCGCCGGGCGAGAACACCCGCCTGCACATGAAGACCTATACGCTCGGCCTGGGCGTGGACGGCATCATGACCTACGAGCCGAACTACGACACGGCGGCCGCGGTGGGCGGCGACTTCTACAAGCTGATCACCGGCGTGACCAGCGGCTGCCCCTGGAACGGCGGCGGCGCCTATGTCTGGCCGGACCCGAAGACCTCGGACAACAGCGGCTCGGCGGCCTACCAGTCGCGCGTCGACGACCTGTGGCACGCGGCCATCAATGGCCATGGCAAGTACTTCTCGGCGTCCGACCCGCGCCAGGTGGTCAACGGCCTGCGCGAGGCGCTCGCCAACATCGAGGTCAAGGTCGGCGCGGCGGCAGCGTCGGCGACTTCGACGCCGAACATCTCGCAGTACGACAACGACATCTTCTCGGCCACCTTCACCACGGTGAAATGGTTTGGCCAGCTCACCAAGCGCAAGATCGACACGGTCACCGGCGTGGTCGGCAGCAGCGACGTGTGGAATTCGTCCATGCTCCTGGGGCGCAAGGTGTCCGCGTCCAGCGACACGCGGCGCATCCTGATGCTCGACACCGAGGGCGGCGGCCTCAAGAACTTCGAGTATGCCGAGATGAACGACCTGGAACGCGGCTGGTTCGATAACAAATGTGGTGCGCTGGCGCAGTGCGCCAACCTGTCGAGCGACAACCGCGCCATCGTCAATGGAGGCGCCAACATCGTGAACTGGCTGCGCGGCCAGCAGCGCCATGCAGACGACACCGTGCTGCGCGCCTATTCGCATACCGAGGCCGCGGCCGACGGCGCCACCATCGTGCCGATCGTGCTGGGCGATATCGCCTCGGCCAAGCCGGCCTTCAGCCGCGATCCGCGCAAGAGTTACCAGCGAGCCGGCTACAACGACTTCAAGGTCGAGCATTCCACGCGCCCCGGCACCGTGTTCGCCGCCGCCAACGACGGCATGCTGCACGCTTTCGACGCCGCCAGCGGCGAAGAACTGTGGGCCTACGTGCCGCGCATCACGATGAAGAAGCTGCACGTGCAAGCCAGCATCAATTACGGCACCAACCACCAGTACACCGTGGACGGCTCGCCGGAAGTGGGCGACGTGCAGATCGGCGGCGAATGGCGCACGGTGCTGGTCGCCGGCCTGAACGCGGGCGGGCGCGGCTACTATGCGCTCGACGTGACCGATCCCGCGGAGCCGCGCGCGCTGTGGGAACTGTGCGCCGACGCCAGCATCTGCAGCGGCATCAACCACGACGCGGAAATTGGCCTGTCCTTCGGCAATCCGCAATTCGGCACCTGGAAGAACGCCAGCGGCGCCGAACGCTGGGTCGTATTCCTGACCTCGGGCTACAACAATATCCCGGGCGTGGATGGCGTCGCCGGCGGCAGCGGAAAGGGCTTCCTGTTCGTGGTCGATGTCGCCACCGGCCAGGTACTGGACCGGATCTCGACCGGTTCCGGCAGCACCGCCACGCCGTCCGGCCTGGCCAAGATCACCGCGATCACGGCCAATCCGAGCACCGACCCCCTGGTGACCTACGTGTACGGCGGCGACAACCTTGGCCAGATGTGGCGCTTCGACTTCACCAGCCCCGGCACCGTGCGCACGCTGAAGATGGGCGACGCCGGCCCCGACCAGCCGATCACGACCCGCCCGGACGTGGCGCTGTGCCGGGTCGACGTGGCGAACGACAGCGGGGCCGTGGTGCCGCAGTCCCAGCGCATGGTGGCCTTCGGCACCGGCCGCCTGCTCGACATCACCGACGTGGCCAGCACCACCGTGCAGTCGGCCTACGTGCTGAAGGACAGCGGCACGCCGATCGAGGCCGCGCAGTGGCGCAGCGCCCTGATGGCGAAGCAGTCGCTGACCAAGATCGCGGGCGCAGGCGGCGACGCCTATACGATCGCCGGCCCGGAGGTGAACTTGAATACGCAGGCTGGCTGGTATGTGGACTTCGACCGCAATAGCGGCGAGCGTGTCAACCTCGACCCGAAGATCGTGCTGGGCACCCTGACCACCGTGACCAACCTGCCGAGTTCCTCGTCGGCCTGTTCGGTGGGCGGCACCAGCAATATCTATGAGCTCGACCTGTGCACCGGCAAGCCGGTACGCAGCATCGACAACCCCAACGGGGAGGACCCGAACGGGGAAGACACGTCCGACCCGTCCAATCCGAACCGCCAGGGGATCGCGATCGCCGGCTCGACGCTGTCGAACAACTCGGCGGTGGTGGGCTTCATCAACATCGGCCTGCCGAACGGCGAGACCAAGACCATCGCGACCACTGCGGACGGCAAGACCGTCACCAAGGATCACAATCCGGCCGTGACCATGCCGACCCGGCGTACGGGCTGGCGCCGGGTGCGGGAGTAGGAAGCCGAGGAATCTTCACACGGAGGCGGCGAGAATCGGTAAAATCGAGGGTTTTCTTACCAAGGGCCACTTTGCAGGGCTCGACTATGGCCAACGATACCGAATTCACCGCCGACGACAGCGCCGCCGGCGCCGACGACAGCAGCAGTACCTCCAGCCGCCAGTCCGGCCTGATCGCGCGCGAAGTCGCGCGCCGCCGTACCTTCGGCATCATTTCCCACCCCGACGCCGGTAAAACCACGCTGACCGAGAAGCTGCTGCTGTTCTCGGGCGCGATCCAGATGGCCGGCA
>JAEAMF010000143.1_pt1 | contig 130132 bp, 125 predicted proteins | sample 8958721 | NCBI WGS metagenome assembly JAEAMF01 (sample SAMN16933255, study PRJNA681124) | bioreactor sludge metagenome | isolation source: anaerobic bioreactor treating anionic surfactant - SDBS | place: India: Bengaluru | collected 2019-02-28
GGGCCTCGTCGATGCCCAGCTTGAGGTTGGCGTGGTCGAACTCGTTGTTGCGCACCCGCAGGCTGTAGCGCGGCTGCCCGGCGTACACCGCGTCGGCGCCGTAGGCGAAGGCGTAGCGCATGCTTTTCAGCGTGCCGGCGGGGGAGAGCAGTTCGGGACGGAAGGCGGTGGTCATGGCGCGGCAGACTCGCAGGGCGTCGGAAAAACGCAGCATTTTACTGTGGATTGACCACGAATGCGCGCCCGCCCGCCAGCGGCGCGACGGGCGCGGCCTTGCCCCGCGGCACGGCGCTGCCTAGAGTCGCGCCCCTCGACAGAATGGAGTGAGACCCGAGATGCGCAAACCGGCCAGACGGAAACCGGCCCGCAAGAAACCCGCCAACCGCCTGCTGCAGCTGGGAATCGCGCTGCTGGCGGCACTGGCCGCGGCCTTCCTGATCCCGCCGCAGGCCCCGGACAGCTTCCAGGAGGCCAAGCAGCTCGCCCGGCAGATCCACGGCGAGCGGGGGCAGACCTTCTACTGCGGCTGCGCCTACCAGGGCAACCGCGTCGACCTGGCCAGCTGCGGCTACCGCCCGCGCAGGAACGCCCAGCGCGCCGCGCGCATCGAGTGGGAACACGTGGTGCCGGCCTGGGTGATCGGCCACCAGCGCCAGTGCTGGCAGCAGGGCGGGCGCGACCGCTGCAGCGAAAGGGACCCGGTGTTCGCCCGCGCCGAGGCCGACCTGCACAACCTGGTGCCGGCCATCGGCGAGGTCAACGGCGACCGCAGCAACTTCCCGTTCACCGACCGGCTGTCCGCCAGTCCCGGGCAATACGGCCGGTGCGGGATGGTGATCGACTTCCGCCGCCGCCAGGCCATGCCCCCCGAGGCGACTCGCGGCGCCATCGCACGCACCTACCTGTACATGCACGAACGCTACGGGCTGCGCCTGGCGAAGCAGGACCGCCAGCGCTACGAGGCCTGGCACCGCCTGTACCCGGTCAGCGAGGCCGAGCGCCGGCGCAACCAGGCGATCGCCTGCCGGATGGGCTGGGGCAATCCGTACGTCGGCGAAGTGGCGCTGTGGCGCTGCGGCTTCGGCCGCCTCGGCGAGGTGGCCGGCAGCGCGCTCGGCATCGCCGGCTCGCTGGCCGAGGCGGCTCTCCGGCGCTGAGCACGGCGCGGGCCGGATGCCCGCGCGCGCCGTTTGCCGTATAAGGGAGACTGGAATTCCCCACGCCACAACGAGCACCGCACAAACCGATGAAAACCCCGAAACGCCTTGAGCCGCTGGTCGAGGACGGCCTGATCGACGAGGTCATCCGTCCGCTGATGAGCGGCAAGGAAGCGGCCGTGTACGTGGTGCGCTGCGGCAACCAGCTGCGCTGCGCCAAGGTCTACAAGGAAGCCAACAAGCGCGGCTTCCGCCAGGCCGCCGAATACCAGGAAGGCCGCAAGGTGCGCAACAGCCGCGACGCGCGCGCCATGGCCAAGGGCAGCAAGTACGGCCGCCGCGAGCAGGAGGAGTCCTGGCAGAACGCCGAGGTGGCCGCGCTGTACCGCCTGGACGGCGCCGGCGTGCGCGTGCCCAAGCCCCACGACTTCCTCGACGGCGTGCTGCTGATGGAGATGGTCGCCGGCGCCGACGGCGATGCCGCGCCGCGCCTCAACGACGTCGAGCTGACCGCCGAGCAGGCCCGCGAATACCACGCCTTCATGATCCGCCAGGTGGTGCTGATGCTCTGCGCCGGGCTGGTGCACGGCGACCTCTCCGAGTTCAACGTGCTGCTCGGCCCGGACGGCCCGGTGGTGATCGACCTGCCGCAGGCGGTGGATGCCGCCGGCAACAACCATGCACTGCGCATGCTCGAGCGCGACGTCGCCAACATGAACGCCTACTTCGGCCAGTTCGCCCCCGAGCTGCGCGAGTGCAAGCATGCCAAGGAGATGTGGGCGCTGTACGAAGCCGGCAAGCTGACGCCGAGCAGCGTGCTGACCGGCGAGTTCGACGAGCCGGAGGAAGCCGCCGACCTCGACGCGGTGCTGCGTGAGATCGAGGCCACCCTGGCCGACGAGGCGCGGCGCAAGGCCGCGCTGGAAGCGGCCGACTCGCCGGCAGTACGCGAGGAACCGACGCCGCCGTGGCTGCGCGGCTGAAGGAACGGGGGCCGGGCGGCGGGACTGCCGCCGCCGGCACGGGGCGCAGAAAAGCCACGGCCCGCCGAATGGCGGGCCGTGACGGCAAGGCCGGGCGTCAGGCCGCGGCGGCGTCCTTGAGGATCACGTAGAGCTGGTCCTTGAGGCTGAGTTTCTCCTTCTTCAGGGTCTCGATCTCGGCATCGGTGCCCAGCTCGATGCGCGCCTCGAGGTTCTTGATGCGCTGGTCCAGCTCGTTGTGCTCGTCGAACAGACGGGTGAAGTGCGCGTCTTCGGTCTTCAGGCGGGTGATCAGGTCGCGATATTCGGGAAACATGCAAACTCCTGGTTCGTGGCTACAGCGAAGGGGCGGGGCGGCCATGACGGCCGCAGCACCGGGAAACCGTGACTTGCTTCTGGTTTCATACTGGCACCGCCACGGCCGCGCGTATTGACCGGGATCATGCGCCGTCGCGGCGCCGGGCATGCGCCGGCTCACCGCGCGACTGGACAGCCGGCCCCGGCTCCGGTCAGATCAGCCGGTCAGTTCCGCAACCATGTCATCGAAGGAGATTCCCCATGCAAGGCAAGGCCATCTACGTCCAGCCGGGCGGCGGCTACGACAGGGTCAGCGTCGGCAGCAGCACCGCGGCCGCCCCCGGTCCGGGAGAGATCAGCGTGCGCCTGCACGCCAGCTCGCTCAACTACCACGACTTCGCCGTGGTCAGCGGCATGTGGGGGCCGAGCGAGCCGCGCATCCCGATGGCCGACGGCGCCGGCGAGGTGATCGCCGTGGGCGCCGGGGTCGACGAGTTCGCCGTCGGCGACTCGGTGGTCAGCACCTTCTTCCCCGACTGGCTGGACGGCGAACCGCAGGTCGAGGGCTTCGCCACGGTGCCGGGCGACGGCATCGACGGCTACGCCCGCGAAGTGGTGACCGCCCGCGCCAGCGCCTTCACCCGCGCGCCGCGCGGCTGGAGCCACGCCGAGGCGGCCACCCTGACCACCGCCGGCCTCACCGCCTGGCGCGCGCTGATGGCCGACGGCGCGCTGCAGCCGGGCGACACTGTGCTGGTGCAGGGCACCGGCGGCGTGTCGATCTTCGCCCTGCAGTTCGCCAAGCTGGCCGGCGCCACGGTGATCGCCACCTCGTCCAGCGACGCCAAGCTCGAGCGCCTCGCAGCCATGGGCGCCGACCACCTGATCAATTACCGCACGGATCCGGCCTGGGGCGAGACCGCCCGCGCGCTGACCGGCGGGCGCGGCGTCGACCACGTCATCGAGGTCGGCGGCCCGGCCACCCTGGCGCAGTCGATGGCCGCCGCGCGGGTCGGCGGGCACATCGCGGTGATCGGCATCCTCAGCGGGGTGGCCGGCGAACTGCCGCTGGTGCCGGCGCTGCTCAAGCAGCTGCGCCTGCAGGGCGTGCTGGTCGGCAGCCGCGCCCAGCAGCAGGCGATGATCCGCGCCATCGACGCCAACGGCCTGCGCCCGGTGATCGACCGCCGCTTCGCCCTCGAGGAAATCGTCGAGGCGTTCCGCTACCAGGAAAGCAACCGGCACTTCGGCAAGATCTGCCTGGAGTTCTGATTGCTGCGGCGCTCCGCGCCCGCGGAGCGCCGTTCAGGTCCAGCCGTAGCGCAGCACATGGAAGAAGATCGGCGCGGCGAAGCACACCGAGTCCAGGCGGTCGAGCATGCCGCCGTGACCCTCGATCATGTGGCCCCAGTCCTTCACCCCGCGGTCACGCTTGATCGCCGACATCACCAGGCCGCCGAAGAAGCCGAGCAGGATGACCACCAGGGCGACCGCCAGCGCCTCCCAGAAGCCGAACGGGGTGATCCAGAACAGTGAGGCACCGACCAGGGTGGCCAGCGCCACGCCGCCGGCGAAGCCTTCCACGGTCTTCGACGGCGACAGCTGCGGGGCGATCCGGCGCCGGCCGAACAGCTTGCCGCACACGTACTGCAGCACGTCGCTGAGCTGCACCACCAGCACCAGCCAGGCGATCAGCAGCAGGTTGCGCCCCGCGTAGCCGGGGATGTCGAGGGTCAGCAGCGCCGGCACGTGGGAGATGCAGAACACCGCGATCATCATCCCCCACTGCACCTTGGCGGTGCGCTCGAGGAAAGCGGTGGTATCGCCGCCCAGCGAGGCGAGGATCGGCAGCAGCAGGAACACGTAGACCGGGATGAAGATCGCGAACAGCCCGTACCAGTCGTGGGCGATCAGCAGGTACTGCGCCGGCAGCACCAGGTAGAAGGCCGCCGCCAGCGCCGGGTAGTCGCTGGCGCGGGTCGGCGTGAGGGTGATGAACTCGCGCAGGGCGCAGAAGGAGATGATGGCGAACAGGCCGATCACCGCGCCCTGGCCGAGCCAGAAGGCCGTGCCGAGCACCGCGACCATCACCCACCAGGCGTTGATCCGCGCGTTGAGGTTGTCGATCACCGGGCTGGCGGCGCCGCGGCTGCGCCACTTGAGGACGAAGCCGATCAGGGAGGCCAGCGCCAGCAGGGCGCCGATGCCGGCGAACAGGGTCAGGGTGTCGCGGTCCATGTCAGTCGGCCTCCGCAGCCAGTTCGAGCAGGGCGTCGCGGGCGCGGGCGAGGAAGGCTTCCTTGCTCTCGTCGGCGCCGATGCTCAGCGGCGCGCCGAAGCTCACCGTGCACAGCAGCGGCAGCGGCAGCACGCGGCCCTTGGGCATCACCCGGTTGAGGTTGGCGATCCACACCGGCACCAGCTCGACCTGCGGGCAGGCTCGGCCGAGGCGGTACAGGCCGCTCCTGAACGGCAGCAGCTCGTCGGTCAGGTTGCGGGTGCCCTCGGGAAACAGGATCAGCGAGTCGCCGGCGTGCAGGGCGGCGAGCAGCGGCTCGAGCGGGTTGGCGGCGGAGCTGCGCTCGCGGTCGACCAGCACGCCGTGGAACACCCGGTGGATCAGGAAGCGGCGCACGGCGTCGCGCTGCCAGTAGTCGGCGCCGGCCACCGGACGGGTACGCGCGCGCAGGGCCGGCGGCAGCGACGACCACAGCAGCACGAAGTCGGCATGGCTGCTGTGGTTGGCGAAATAGATGCGCTGGCGCGCCTCGGGCAGGCAGCCGCGCCACAGGCTGCGCGCGCCGGTGAGCAGGCGGGCGAAGCCGATGATCAGACGGGCCAGCAGACGCTGCGCCGGGCCGCTGGGCGGGCGCGGCGGCGGCGGGGCTGGCGGCAGGTCTTCGCCGCTGGGCGGGATCGGGGTGTCGTTCATCGGCGTGCTCCTTGCTGCGACGGGTCGGCGCTCAGGCCGGCGGTGACTGGCGTGCGGCCTCGACGACGCCCTGGCGCACGCGGTTGACCAGGGTCAGCAGCAGCAGGGCGGCGATCAGCAGCAGCAGGGGGTCGAGCCAGGCCGGCGGCAGCAGGCCGGTGGCCACTCCGGCGCCGAGCACGCCGAAGGCGAAGGCGCGGTCGCTCTTGCCCATCGGCCCGTCGTAGCGGCGGCTGGCGCCGGCCAGCGGGCCCATCGCCCCGGCGTATTCGGCGAGCAGCGCCAGCAGGGTCACCAGCACCACCCACAGCGGGCTGACGCCGGGCAGCAGGGCGAACGGCAGGAACAGCGCGCTGTCGGCGATCACGTCGCACAGCTCGTTGAGGTAGGCGCCGAGGTGCGATTGCTGGCCGAACTCGCGGGCGAGCATGCCGTCGATGGCGTTGAGCGCCATGCGCAGCAGCATCCACAGCGGGATCAGGGCGAACAGCCAGACCTGGCTGACGCAGGCGGCGAGCAGCGCGCCGAGCGCCACGGAGATCGCCGCAGCGGCGAGGGTCACCTGGTTGGCGGTGACGCCACGCGCGTGCAGGCGCTGCACCGTGGGGCGCAGCAGCGCCTGGAAGCGCGGCTTGAGCTGGTAGATCGAGGGCATGGCGGGGTCCGTTGCCGGAGGCGTCCTTGGGATGGAGCCACGATAGCCGGCCTGCCGGGGCGGCGTCCACGAACTGCGTCAGCCCGCGGGTCGACTCAGATCACCAGTACGTCGCTGCGCGCCTGGGTGAGGATGTGGCGGGTCACGCTGCCGAGCAGCAGTTCCTCGAGAACGCCCTGGCCACGCTTGCCGATGACGATCAGCTCGCTGCCGTGCAGCTGCTGCTGGTCGAGGATGTGCACGCTGGCGTCGCCGTGCAGCACCAGGGGCTGCACCGCGTCGGCCGGCAGGCCGCTGGCGGCGACCAGCTCGGCCATGCGCGCCTCGGCCTCGCGCCGGGCGCTGGCCGTCAGCGCGGCCAGCTCCGCCTCGCCGACCCCGGCGTGGCGCAGGCGGCCCTCGAAGGGCACCTCGAAGGCGTGCAGCAGGAGCAGCTCGGCCTGCGGCGCCAGCGCGCGGGCCATGGCGATGGCCTGGCGCGAGCGCGCCGAGAAGTCCACCGGCAGCAGCACCTGCCGGTAGGCGTGCGCGGCCGCGCGGCGCACCACCAGCAGCGGGCGGCCGGTCTTGCGCAGCACGCGCTCGGTGGTCGAGCCGAGCAGCAGATCGTGCACCAGGCTGGCGCCGCGCGCGCCGAGCACCAGCAGGTCGGCGTCGAGGGCATCGGCCTCGCTGGCGATCTCGGCGGCCACCGCGCCGCTGCCCAGGTGCAGCTCGGCGTCCACGCCGCAGCGCTCGTGCAGCGCGGCGCCGAGCCCGCGCAGCTCCTCGCGCGCCTCGTCGAGCAGGCGCTGCTGCAGGTCGCCGGGAGCGGCGCCGAACAGCTGGCGCAGGGTGTCCAGTGCGCCGCTGCTGACCACGTGCTGCAGCACCAGGCGGGCGCCGCCGTCGGCGGCGAGCCGGGCCGCGCGCTCGGCGGCCTGGCGCGCCGGGGCGGAAAGGTCGGTGGGCGCGAGCAGGGTATGCAGACGGATCATGGGCGTTCTCCTTGTTGCCGGCGATCTCGGCCGTGGCGGACGGCCACCTGCCGCGACCATAGCACGGATGCCGCGCCGCCCGGTGCGCAAGGAGGGGGAGGGGAAATGGCCGTGCCTCGCGCCCGGGAGGCACGGCCTGCAGCGCGTCAGGCGGCGGCGATCACGTCGCCGTGGTTCTCCGGCTCGATCAGCGCGCGGTGCAGCGCGGCGATGGCGGCGGCGTAGTCCTCCTCGTTGACCACGCACTGCATCTCCACCTGGCGGATCGACTGGTGCAGCGCCTGGATGCTGATGCCGGCCTCGGCCAGCGCGCTGGCGGTGCGGGCGAGAATGCCCTTGACCTTGAGGTTGGAGCCGATCGCCGAGACGATGGCGACGTTGTGCACGGTCACCTCGGCGGCCGGGTAGCGCTCCTCGACCAGCTTGGCGGCGCGGTTGATCAGCTTGCGCGAGCCGGTGACGTAGTAGGTGATGCTGTTGGCGTCGGAGTCCTTGTTGACCACGTACAGCTTGAGCTGCTTGAGCAGCTTGCTGACCTCGATGTCGTGGTCGGGGTCGCCGAGCATCTCCTGGTCGAACACCTCGAGGCCGAACACGTCCTTGCGCCCGGCGATGATCTCCACGCAGGGCCGTGCGCTGCAGTAGTCCTGGCTGATCAGGGTGCCGGCGTGCTCGGGCTCGAAGGCGTTCTTGATGCGCAGCTGGATGCCGGCGCGGCGCAGGGTGCGCGCGGCGCGCGGGTGGATCGCCTCCATGCCGAGGTTGGACAGCTGGTCGGCGACGTCGTAGTTGGTGCGGCCGATGGTCACCACCTTGTCGACACCGACCAGGTTGGGGTCGGCGCTGGAGAGGTGGAATTCCTTGTGGATGATCGCCTCGCGGGCACCGGTGGCGGCGGCGATCTGGGCGAAGGTGATCTCGCTGTAGCCGCGGTCGAAGGTGTTCATCAGGCCTTCGGCGCAGTGCGCGTAGCCGGTGGCGATGACCAGCTCGCGGGACAGGTCGATGCCGGCGAAGCTGGCGCGGATCATCTCCTCGAACGGCAGCGGGGTTTCCATCTGCCAGCCGCTGAGGTCGACCAGGCGCGCGTTGACGTCGCGCTGGCGCAGCGCCAGCACGCTGTTGAAGGCGCTGTGCGCCTCGCCGAGCGAGGCGAGCATCTCGCGCACCTTCATCAGGTTCTCGGTGAGCTGGAAGTGGCCGTAGCTGCACAGCTTCTGCAGGCTGTCCATGCAGTCGCGGGCGTCGTCGATGCGCGAGCCGATGAAGGCGTCGGCGGCGGCCTGCTCCGGCGTGCCGGCGAACAGCTCGGCGTTCTTGGCCAGCATGCGCGTGCGCACGTCCTCCAGGGCCTCGCGCCAGGCGCCCTCGTTGTGGGCGTCGGCGAAGCGCTGGTAGACGCCCGGCTCGCCGGTCTTCTTGTGCTCGAGCAGCAGGTTGGTCATGCCGCTGTAGGCCGAGACGACGAAGATGCGCTGGTACAGGGCGTCGCCCTGGCGCGGGCCGATGAAGATGTTGTCGAGGAGTTCCTCGAAGCGGCTCATCGAGGTGCCGCCGATCTTTTCTACGGTATGCATGTTCTTAAGGCGTTGGCGTCGTGGACGAGCGGCTCCGCCGGGGGAAGCCGCGGGAATGATGGCGGGGCAAGGGTAGCACGGCGCCGCGGCGCCCGGCTGCAGCGCCGGTCAGCCGCCGCGCGGCCGTCAGTCGTGCCACTGCCGGCCGGCCAGCTCGAGCAGGCTGTGCGCCTGCTCCGGGCCGGTCGAGCCGGCCGGGTAGGGGCGCGGCTTCTGGTAGTGCTGGTGCCAGCCGTCGAGGATCGGGCTGACCCAGCGCCAGGCGGCCTCGACCTCGTCGCGGCGCATGAACAGGGTCGGGTCGCCCTCGATGACGTCGAGCAGCAGGCGCTCGTAGGCGTCCCAGCGGCGCTGGCGGGAGAAGGCGGTGGCCAGGTTGAGGTCGAGCTCGACCGGCTCCAGGGTCATGCCCTTGCCCGGGGTCTTGGCCAGCAGCTGCAGGCTGATGCGCTCCTCCGGCTGCAGGCGGATCAGCAGGCGGTTGGCCTGCTCGGCGGCGCCGGGGAACAGGCGGTGCGGCACCGGCTTGAACTGGATGACGATCTCCGAGCACTTGCGCTTGAGGCGCTTGCCGGTGCGCAGGTAGAAGGGCACGCCGGCCCAGCGCCAGTTGTCGATCTCCGCCTGCACGGCGACGAAGGTCTCGGTGTCGCTGTCGTTGTCGACGTGCTTCTCGAAGTAGTAGGCCGGCACCTCCTGGCCGCCGATGCGGCCGCTGGCGTACTGGCCGCGCACGGTCTTGTCGCGCACGTCGAGGCCGCTCAGCGGCTTGAGCGCCTGGAGAATCTTGACCTTCTCGTTGCGCACCGCCTCGGCGTCGAAGCGCACCGGCGCCTCCATGGCCACCAGGCAGAGCAGCTGCAGCAGGTGGTTCTGCAGCATGTCGCGCATGGCGCCGGCCTGGTCGTAGTAGGCGCCGCGGTTCTCCACGCCGAGGGTCTCGAGCACGCTGATCTGCACGTGGTCGATGTGCCCGGCGCGCCACACCGGCTCGAACAGGGCGTTGGCGAAGCGCAGCGCCATCAGGTTCTGCACCGTCTCCTTGCCCAGGTAGTGGTCGATGCGGAACACCTGCGACTCGTCGAACACCTTGCCGATCGCCCCGGTGATCGCCAGCGCCGACTCCAGCGAATGGCCGATGGGCTTCTCGAGGACGATGCGGGTGTCGGCGCCGGCCAGCCCGGCGACGGCCAGGTGGGCGGCGATGGGGGCGAACAGCTGCGGCGCGGTGGCTAGGTAGTAGATGCGCGCCCGCGCGCAGGTCTCGCCCAGGCGGCGCGCCAGGCGGCCGAACTCGGCGCTCTGCGACACGTCCATGGCGAAGTAGTCGAGGCGCGCGGCGAAGCCCTGCCAGGTGTCGGCGTCGAAGTCGCTGCGGGCGATCTGCGCGCGGCAGCGGCGCTCGGCCAGCGCGCAGTAGGCGTCGCGGTCCAGCCCGGTGCGGGCCAGGGCGAGGATGCGCAGATCGGCGGGCAGGCGCTGCTCGCGGTGCAGGTGGTAGAGTGCCGGCAGCAGCTTGTGCAGGGCCAGATCGCCGGTGCCGCCGAACACCAGCATGTCGCAGGGAAGAACGGGAGAGGGGGACGGCACGGGGAATTCTCCGATGCGGTTTGCCTGGGCGCTGGCGCAGTTCTTGTAGTATAACTACAAGGTCACTACCTCCGGCTTTGGCCGATCATAACCCGAGTCCGCCCCGTGAATCTGTTGCAACACATTGCCCAATCCCGCTCCCTGCTGCGCAAGTCGGAGCTCAAGGTCGCCGACTACGTGCTGCAGGACCCGGCTTCCGTCATGCACAGCTCGATGGCCGACCTCGCCCACGAGGTCGGCATCAGCGAGCCGACCATCGTGCGCTTCTGCCGCGCCATCGGCTGCACGGGCTTCCAGGATCTCAAGCTCAAGCTCGCGCAGAGCCTGGCCGCCGGCGCCAGCTTCGGCCAGTTCGCCATCCACGAGGAAGACTCGCTGGCCGACTTCAGCCTGAAGATCTTCGACACCACCCTGCACACCCTGATGGAGGTGCGCGAACACCTCGACATGCAGGCGCTGGAGCGCGCGGTCAACGCCATCGCCAACGCCTCGCGCGTCGAGTTCTACGGCTTCGGCGCCTCCGGCGCGGTGGCCGCCGACGCCCAGCACAAGTTCTTCCGCCTGCTGCTGACCGCCGCCGCCTACTCCGACCCGCACATGCAGGCGATGAGCGCGGTGACCCTCAAGCCCGGCGACGTGGCCATCTGCATCTCGCAGTCGGGGCGCTCCAAGGACCTGCTGACCACCGCCAACCTGGTGCGCGAGAGCGGCGCCACGCTGATCACCCTGTGCCCCAGCCAGACCCCGCTGGCCGACCTGGCCACGGTCAACCTGGCCATCGACGTGCAGGAGGACACCGAGATCTACACCCCGCTGACCTCGCGCATCGCCCACCTGGTGGTGATCGACGTGCTGGCGATGGGCGTGGCCATGGCCCGCGGCCCGGACCTGGTCAACCACCTGAAAAGCGTCAAGCGCAGCCTGCGCAGCCTGCGCCTGTCGCCCAAGACCGCCAAGCCGGCCGAGGACGGCCCGGGCGGCGCCTGAGCCGGCCCGGGCCGCCAGCCGTTACTCGAACGGCTGCGGTCGCGGCGTGTCGGCCGCCGACGGCGGCAGGATCGGCAGCGGGAATTTCGGCTGCTCGCCGGTCAGGGTCTTGAGGAAGGCGGTGATCTTGCCGATCTCGTCCTCGCGCAGCTGGCGGCCGAGCTGCAGGCGCGCCATCACGTCCACCGCCTCCTCCAGCTTCCAGTAGGCGCCGTCGTGGAAGTAGGGATAGGTCAGCTCGACGTTGCGCAGCGTCGGCACCTTGAACTTGAAGCGGTCGGCATCCTTGCCGGTCAGCCCGGCGACGCCCTGGGCCGGGTTGTTGGTCAGGTACGGATTGACCAGGCCCATCTTCTGGAACGAGTTGCCACCGACCGCCGGGCCATTGTGGCAGCCGGTACAGCCGACGTCCTTGAACAGGCGGTAGCCGTCCAGTTCGGTCGTGGTCAGGGCGCTCTGGTCGCCGCCCAGCCAGCGGTCGAAGCGCGAATTCGGGGTGACCAGGGTCTTCTCGAAGGCAGCGATGGCATCGGTGATCGCGTCGATGGTGACCTGGTCGGTCTTGTAGATCTGCCGGAAGGCGGCGCGGTATTGCGGGATCGAGCCGACCACGCCGACGGCCAGGTCGTGGCTGAAGCCCATCTCCATCGGGTTGGCGATCGGCCCGCCGGCCTGCGCCTTGAGGTCGGCGGCGCGGCCGTCCCAGAACTGGGCGATGTTCATGCCCGAGTTGAGCACGGTGGGCGAGTTGATCGGCCCCTTCTGCCAGTTGTGGCCGATGGAGGTCGGCAGGTTGTCGCTGCCGCCCAGGCTCAGGTTGTGGCAGGAGTTGCAGGAGATGAAGCCCGACTTCGACAGGCGCGGGTCGAAGAACAGCTGCTTGCCCAGCTCGACCTTGGCCGGTTCGGTGATGCGCGCCGGCTCGACCGGCTGGATGGGTTCGTTGGCGGGGGCCGCAGCCCAGGCGCTGCTGCCGAGCAGCAGGCCGGCAGCCAGCAGGAGGGGTTTGTGCATGGTGCATTCCTCTTCCGATGAGGTTGTCGCGGATTGATTCGCGGCGCGCAGGGTAGCCGAATGCCCTCGCGCTGAACAAGGTCATTGCCGGGAAGCGCCTGTCACGCCGGCGTCACCGCGCTGCCGTCAAGCCGTCACTCCTCCTGCGGCATGCTCGAACTCCCTGGATCATTCGCGATGGGAGAGACGCCATGCCCCGCCACCATGCTGTCGCCGCCAACCCCGAAGCCCCGCGCCTGGACGCCAAGGCCCGCCGCAAGCTGGAGGACCAGCGCCGCATGGCCTTCCGCCGAGCCATCGAGCTGTACAACGAGGAACGCCGCCTGGATCAGGAGATCCACGACTATCCCGAGCTGATCGCCGTCAACTACGTGCGCGCGCTGCGCGCCGAGGCACGCCGCCAGCCCGGCGCCTGAAGCCGCTCACAGGCGCTGGCCGAGGGCGTTGATCGCCGCGCGGTTGGCGCGGATGTACTCGAGGAAGGCGCTGGCTACCGGGCTCAGGTAGCGGTCGCGCGGGTACACCACGCACCAGCTGTGCTGCAGCGGCAGCTCGGCCACCGGCAGCTCGCGCAGGCGGCCGCTGGCCAGCTCCAGGCCCACCGCATGGCGCGGCAGCAGGGCCAGGCCCAGGCCGGCCAGCACCCCGGCGCGCTGCGCCTCCTGCGAGCCGAGCTGCAGGGTCTGGGCGAAGTGGGCGCGCTTGTCGTGGCAGAAGCGTTCGCAGGCCTGGCGGGTGCCCGAGCCCGGCTCGCGCACCAGCAGCGGCCAGGCGGTCAGCTCCTGCAGGGTCAGCGACTCGCGCTGGCACAGCGGATGCCCGGGCGGCGCCACGGCGACGATGTGGTTGGTGAGGAACGGGTTGAACTCCAGGTTCATGCCGGTCGGCACCTGGGAGAGGATCATCAGCTCGTCGCGGCTGACGCCCATGCGGCGCAGCACCTGGGCGTGGCTGGCGACGGTGAGCTGCAGGCCGACCTCGGGGTGCTCGCGGCGAAATTCGCCGAACAGGTGGGGAACGAAGTACTCGGCGCTGGACTCCACGGTCAGGCTGAGCAGCCCCTGCAGCGAGCCCTGCAGGTCGGAGAGCTGCATGTCGAGGCTCTCCAGGCGGCCGAAGATGTCGGCGCCGGCGCGGCGCAGCGCCTCGGCGGCGTCGGTCAGGTAGAGCTTCTTGCCGACGTACTCGAACAGCGGCTGGCCGACCAGCTCCTCGAGCTGGCGGATCTGCAGGCTGACCGCCGGCTGGGTGAGGGCCATCTCCTCGGCGGCGCGGCTGTACGAGCGGGTCTCGCACACCGCGCGGAACACCTGCAGCTGGCGCAGGGTGAGACGCATCAGGGACTTGCGCATGGGGACCTCGGCAACGGGAGAAAGGCACTCGGCAGCGCGCTGCAACCATTCGGCAACCGGGTTGCAACATGTAGCGACGAGCGGCTGGCCGCGACCGGGCGGCCGGCTGCAGCCCAGAAAATCCGGGCGCTCCGCCGATGCATAAGTTGTAGTTTATGCTCAACCTAACAAATATTCATTTTTCTTAATCTACCCCGCGGCGCTAGGGTGAATGCACCTGCGGCCTGACCGGCCGGTCAGCCAGCCCAAGCCGAGGGAGACCTCCGTGATAAGAAAAATCCTCATCGCCAACCGTGGCGAGATCGCCGTGCGTATCGTGCGGGCCTGTGCCGAGATGGGCATCCGCTCGGTGGCCGTGTATTCCGAAGCCGACCGTCATGCGCTGCACGTCAAGCGCGCCGACGAGGCGCACAACCTCGGCGACGAGCCGCTGGCCGGCTACCTGAACCCGCGCAAGCTGGTCAACCTGGCCGTCGAGACCGGCTGCGACGCCCTGCACCCGGGCTACGGCTTCCTCTCCGAGAACGCCGAACTGGCGGAAATCTGCGCCGAGCGCGGGATCAAGTTCATCGGCCCGTCGGCCGAGGTGATCCGCCGCATGGGCGACAAGACCGAGGCGCGCCGCTCGATGATCGCCGCCGGCGTGCCCTGCACCCCCGGCACCGAAGGCAACGTCGCCGACCTCGAGGAAGCCCTGTCCGAGGCCGAGCGCATCGGCTACCCGGTGATGCTCAAGGCCACCTCCGGCGGCGGCGGCCGCGGCATCCGCCGCTGCAACAGCCGCGACGAGCTGGAGCAGGCCTACCCGCGGGTGATCTCCGAGGCCACCAAGGCCTTCGGCAGCGCCGAGGTGTTCCTCGAGAAGTGCATCGTCAACCCCAAGCACATCGAGGCACAGATCCTCGCCGACAGCTTCGGCAACACCGTGCACCTGTTCGAGCGCGACTGCTCGATCCAGCGCCGCAACCAGAAGCTGATCGAGATCGCCCCCAGCCCGCAGCTGACCCCCGAGCAGCGCGCCTACATCGGCGAGCTGGCGGTCAAGGCGGCGCGCGCGGTCGGCTACGAGAACGCCGGCACCGTGGAGTTCCTGCTCGCCGAGGGCGAGGTGTACTTCATGGAGATGAACACCCGGGTGCAGGTGGAGCACACCATCACCGAGGAAATCACCGGGATCGACATCGTCCGCGAGCAGATCCGCATCGCCAGCGGCCTGCCGCTGTCGGTCAAGCAGGAGGACATCGTCCACCGCGGCTACGCGATCCAGTTCCGCATCAACGCCGAGGACCCGAAGAACAACTTCCTGCCCTCGTTCGGCAAGATCACCCGCTACTACGCGCCCGGCGGCCCCGGCGTGCGCACCGACACGGCGATCTACACCGGCTACACCATTCCGCCGTACTACGACTCGATGTGCCTGAAGCTGATCGTCTGGGCACTGACCTGGGAAGAGGCGCTGGACCGCGGCCTGCGCGCGCTGGACGACATGCGCGTGCAGGGCGTGAAGACCACCGCGCCCTACTACCAGGAAATCCTCCGCAATCCGGAGTTCCGCAGCGGCGTGTTCAACACCAGCTTCGTCGAAGCCCACCCGGAACTGATCAACTACTCGGTCAAGCGCAAGCCCGAAGAGCTGGCCCTGGCCATCGCCGCCGCCATCGCCGCCCACGCCGGCCTGTGAGGAATTGAGCATGAACAAGAAGATCCACGTCACCGACACCATCCTGCGCGATGCCCACCAGTCGCTGATCGCCACCCGCATGCGCCTCGAGGACATGCTGCCGATCTGCGCCAAGCTCGACCAGGTCGGCTACTGGTCGCTGGAAGTCTGGGGCGGCGCCACCTTCGACTCCTGCGTGCGCTTCCTCAAGGAAGACCCGTGGGAGCGCCTGCGCCAGCTCAAGGCCGCGCTGCCCAACACCCGCCTGCAGATGCTGCTGCGCGGCCAGAACCTGCTCGGCTACCGCCACTACAGCGACGACGTGGTCAAGGCCTTCGTCGCCAAGGCCGCGGTCAACGGCATCGACGTGTTCCGCATCTTCGATGCGATGAACGACGTGCGCAACCTGCGCACCGCCATCGAGGCGGTCAAGGCCGCCGGCAAGCACGCCCAGGGCACCATCGCCTACACCACCAGCCCGGTGCACACCACCGCCGCCTTCGTCGAGCTGGCCAAGCGCATGCAGGAGAAGGGCGTCGACTCGATCGCCATCAAGGACATGGCCGGCCTGCTCACCCCCTACGCCACCGCCGAGCTGGTGCAGGCGCTGAAGGCCGAGATCGACCTGCCGATCTTCGTCCACGCCCACGACACCGCGGGCCTGGGCGCCATGTGCCAGCTCAAGGCCATCGAGGCCGGCGCCGAGCACATCGATACCGCCATCTCCAGCTTCGCCTGGGGCACCAGCCACCCGGGCACCGAGTCGATGGTCGCCGCCCTGCGCGGCACCCCGTTCGACACCGGCCTGGACCTGGAGCTGCTGCAGGAGATCGGCCTGTACTTCTACAACGTGCGCAAGAAGTACCACCAGTTCGAGAGTGAGTTCACCGGCGTCGACACCCGCGTGCAGGTCAATCAGGTGCCGGGCGGCATGATGTCCAACCTGGCCAACCAGCTGAAGGAGCAGGGCGCCCTGCACCGCATCAACGAGGTGTTCGAGGAGATCCCGCGCGTGCGCGCCGACCTCGGCTTCCCGCCGCTGGTCACCCCGACCTCGCAGATCGTCGGCACCCAGGCGGTGTTCAACGTGCTGGCCGGCGAGCGCTACAAGACCATCACCAACGAGGTGAAGCTGTACCTGCAGGGCCGCTACGGCAAGGCCCCGGGCGAGGTCAACGAGCAGCTGCGCTTCCAGGCCATCGGCCACGAGGACGTCATCGACGTGCGCCCGGCCGACCTGCTCAAGCCGGAGATGGCCCGCCTGCGCGAGGAAATCGGCGCCCTGGCCAAGTCCGAGGAGGACGTGCTGACCTTCGCCATGTTCCCGGACATCGGCCGCAAGTTCCTCGAGGAGCGCGCCGCCGGCACCCTCAAGCCGGAAGCCCTGCTGCCGCAGCCGGACGCCGCCGGCCGCCCGGCCGCCCAGGAAGGCGTGCCGACCGAGTTCGTGGTCGATGTGCACGGCGAGAGCTACCGCGTCGACATCACCGGCGTCAGCGTCAAGACCGACGGCAAGCGCCACTTCTACCTGGCCATCGACGGCATGCCGGAAGAGGTGGTGTTCGAGCCGCTCAACGCCTTCGTCGGCGGCGCCGCCGGCGGCAAGCGCAAGCAGAGCGCCGCCCCGGGCGACGTCAGCACCACCATGCCGGGCAACATCGTCGACGTGCTGGTGAAGGAAGGTGACGTGGTCAGGGCCGGCCAGCCGGTGCTGATCACCGAAGCGATGAAGATGGAGACCGAGGTGCAGGCGCCGATCGCCGGTACCGTGAAGGCCATCCATGTGGTCAAGGGCGACAGGGTCAATCCCGGTGAAGTACTCATCGAGATTGGAGAATAAGTCCCTTGAGGGGAGCCGAATGGCTCCCCTTTTTTTTATTCCGCCGGGCGCCGGTTGATTTATCGAGACGACCGGTCCAATAATCGGCGCATGACAGCTCACGCCCCCCAGCCGCGCCGCGGCCGCCCGCCCAAGCTCGACCGCGACCAGCGCGAGACCCGCGAGGCGCTACTGCACGCCGGCATGCGCCTGCTCACCGAGCAGGGCTTCCTGGTCACCGGCATCGACGCGGTGCTCAAGCAGGTCAGCGTGCCCAAGGGCTCCTTCTACCACTACTTTCCCAGCAAGGAGGCCTTCGGCCGCGCCGTGCTGGAGCGCTACGCCGGCTACTTCGCCGCCAAGCTGGACCGCTGGCTGCTCGACGAGAGCCGCCCGCCGCTGGCGCGCCTGGAGGACTTCGTCACCGACGCCCGCGCCGGCATGGCCCGCCACGCCTTCCGCCGCGGCTGCCTGGTCGGCAACCTCGGCCAGGAGGTGACCCGCCTGCCCGAGGGCTTCCGCGAGCAGCTGGAAAGCGTGCTGCGCGACTGGCAGGCGCGCCTGGCCGCCTGCCTGCGCGCCGCCCAGGCCGAAGGCAGCCTGGCGGCGACGCTGGATTGCGACGAGCTGGCGGCGTTCTTCTGGATCGGCTGGGAAGGTGCGGTGCTGCGCGCCCGCCTGGTGCAGAGCGACGCGCCGCTGCAGACCTTCATCCGCGGCTTCCTCGCCCTGCTGCCGCGCTGATTTCTTATCGCCCATTTCTAGACGACCAGTCTAAAACCAGAGAGGTGTGATCCCATGTTCCGCGCCATCCTGATCGACAAGGACGACTCCGGCTACCGCGCCAGCCTGCAGGCGCTCGACGAGGCCCAGTTGCCGGAAGGCGACGTGCGCGTGCGCGTCAGCCACAGCACCCTCAACTACAAGGACGCCCTGGCCATCACCGGCAAGGGCCCGGTGGTGCGCCAGTTCCCCATGGTGCCGGGCATCGACCTGGCCGGCGTGGTGGAGGAGAGCAGCCATGCCGACTTCAAGGCCGGCGACGCCGTGCTGCTCAACGGCTGGGGCGTCGGCGAGACGCACTGGGGCGGCCTGGCCCAGCAGGCGCGCCTCAGGGGCGACTGGCTGATCCCGCTGCCGCAGGGCTTCAGCGCCGCCGAGGCGATGGCGGTGGGTACCGCCGGCTACACCGCGATGCTTTCGGTGCTGGCCCTGGAGCGCCACGGGGTGACGCCCGAGCAGGGCGAGGTGCTGGTCACCGGCGCCAGCGGCGGGGTGGGCAGCTTCGCCGTCGCCCTGCTGGCCAGGCTGGGCTACCGGGTGGTGGCGTCTACCGGCCGCCCCGAGGAGGCTGACTACCTGAAGGCCCTCGGCGCCGCCGAGATCATCGAGCGCGGCAGCCTCAGCGAGCCGGGCCGCCCGCTGGCGCGCGAGCGCTGGGCCGGGGCGATCGACTCGGTGGGCAGCCACACCCTGGCCAACGTCTGCGCCGGCACCCGCTACGGCGGCTGCGTGGCCGCCTGCGGCCTGGCTCAGGGCATGGAGTTCCCGGCCACGGTGGCGCCGTTCATCCTGCGCGGGGTGACCCTGGCCGGCATCGACAGCGTGATGCGCCCGCGCGCCGACCGCCTCGAGGCCTGGAGCCGCCTGGCCCGCGATCTGGACAAGAGCCTGCTGGCGCCGATCACCCGCGAGATCGGCCTGGAGGAAGCCATCCCGGTCGCCGGCGAACTGCTCGCCGGGCGGGTGCGCGGGCGGGTGGTGGTGGACGTGAATCGCTGAGTCCTCATCCGTAGGGTGCGCCGTGCGCACCATCAGCGCCTGCGCCCGGTGCGCACGGCGCACCCTACGCCGACGGATGGACCGATGGCGAACTCAGCCGCCATAGCCCTCCAGCAGATGCAGGTCCTTGAGCTTCACGTAGTTGGCCGCGCTGTAGGTGAAGAAGGCGCGCTCCTTGTCGGAGAGCGGGCGGGCCTGCTTCACCGGGCTGCCGACGTACAGGTAGCCGCTCTCCAGTTTCTTGCCCGGCGGCACCAGGCTGCCGGCGCCGATCACCACCTCGTCCTCGACCACCGCGCCGTCCATGACGATGGCGCCCATGCCGACCAGCACGCGGCTGCCGATGGTGCAGCCGTGCAGGGTCACCTTGTGGCCGACGGTGACGTCCGCGCCGATCTCCAGCGGGTAGCCGTCCGGGTTGAACGGCCCGGCGTGGGTGATGTGCAGCACGCTGCCGTCCTGGATGCTGGTGCGCGCGCCGATGCGGATGCGGTGCATGTCGCCGCGGATCACCGCCAGCGGCCACACCGAGCAGTCGTCGCCCAGCACCACGTCGCCGATCACCACGGCGCTGGGATCGACGAAGGCGCGCGCGCCGAGCTGCGGGGCATGGCCCTGGTAGGTGCGGATGGTCATGGAAAGGCTCCTGGTGAGTTGTCGTGGCCTTCTACTTAGCATGCACGGGGCGAACTGGCGACAGGCATGCCATCCCCCGATCACCCCGATAGCCGCGCCCGAGCTGCGCGCTCGGGCATTTGTCATTAACATGATCCGTGATTCTTCCGACCCAGGGTCAAACGCCGTGACTGCCAACAATCCCCTGCTGCAAGACTTCGACCTGCCGCCCTACTCGGCGATCCGCCCCGAGCACGTCGAGCCGGCCGTCGACCGGATCCTCGAAGACAACCGCGCCGCCATCGCGCGCATCCTGGAAACCCAGGGCGTCAATCCCGACTGGAACGGCCTGGTGCTGGCGCTGGACGAGCTGAACGCGCACCTGGGCCGCGCCTGGAGCCCGGTCAGCCATCTCAACGCCGTGTGCAACAGCGCCGAACTGCGCGCCGCCTACGAGGCCTGCCTGCCCAAGCTGTCGGCCTACTACACCGAGCTGGGCCAGAACCGCGCCCTCTACGACGCCTGGCACGCCCTGGCCGCCAGCCCGGCGGCGGCCGGCTTCGAGGTCGCCCAGCAGACCATCCTCAAGCACACCCTGCGCGACTTCCACCTGTCGGGCATCGACCTGCCGGAAGCCGAGCAGCAGCGCTACGGCGCGATCCAGATGAAGCTCTCCGAGCTGTCCAGCCGCTTCTCCAACCAGCTGCTCGACGCCACCCAGGCCTGGACCAAGCAGATCACCGACGAGGCGCAGCTGGCCGGCCTGCCGGAGTCGGCGCGCGCGCAGATGCAGCAGGCCGCGCAGGCCAAGGGGCTCGACGGCTGGCTGGTGACCCTGGAGTTCCCCAGCTACTACGCGGTGATGACCTACGCCGACGACCGTGCCCTGCGCGAGGAGGTGTACACCGCCTACGCCACCCGCGCCTCCGACCAGGGCCCCAACGCCGGCCAGCACGACAATGGCCCGCTGATGGCCGAGATCCTCGACCTGCGCCAGGAGCTGGCCCGGCTGCTGGGCTTCCAGCACTACGGCGAGCTGTCGCTGGCCACCAAGATGGCCGAGTCCACCGAGCAGGTGCTCGGCTTCCTGCGCGACCTGGCCGTACGCGGCAAGCCGTTCGCCGAGCAGGATCTCGCCGAACTGCGCACCTTCGCCGCCGAGCGCGGCGTGGCTGACCTGGCCAGCTGGGACGTCGGCTACTTCAGCGAGAAGCTGCGCCACCAGCGCTACGAGATTTCCCAGGAGCAGGTGCGCGCCTGGTTCCCGATCGACAAGGTGCTGTCCGGCCTGTTCGCCATCGTCGAGCGCCTGTACGGCATCCAGATCGAGGAACTCAAGGACTTCGACAGCTGGCACCCGGACGTGCGCCTGTTCGAGATCACGGAAAACGGCGCGCAGGTCGGGCGCTTCTTCTTCGACCTCTATGCCCGCGCCAACAAGCGCGGCGGCGCCTGGATGGACGGCGCCCGCGACCACTGGCGCAACAGCGCCGGCGAGCGCATCAGTCCGGTGGCCAACCTGGTGTGCAACTTCACGCCTGCCGCGCCCGGCAAGCCGGCGCTGCTGACCCACGACGAGGTCACCACCCTGTTCCACGAGTTCGGCCACGGCCTGCACCACCTACTGACCCGCGTCGACTATGCCGGCGTGTCGGGCATCAACGGCGTGGCCTGGGACGCGGTCGAACTGCCCAGCCAGTTCATGGAGAACTGGTGCTGGGAGCCGGAGGGCCTGGCGCTGATCTCCGGCCACTTCGAGAGCGGCGAGCCGCTGCCGCAGGAGCTGCTGGACAGGATGCTGGCGGCGAAGAACTTCCAGTCCGGGCTGATGCTGCTGCGCCAGCTGGAGTTCTCGCTGTTCGACTTCGAGCTGCACGCCACCCATGGCGACGGCCGCGGCGTGCTCGAGGTGCTGCAGGCGATCCGCGACGAGGTGTCAGTGTTCCAGCCGCCGCGCTGGAACCGTTTCGCCAACAGCTTCGCGCACATCTTCGCCGGCGGCTACGCGGCCGGCTACTACAGCTACAAGTGGGCCGAGGTGCTGTCCGCCGATGCCTTCGCCAGGTTCGAGGAGGAGGGCGTGCTCAACCCGGCCACCGGCCGCGCCTTCCGCGAGGCGATCCTCGCGCGCGGCGGCTCGCAGGAAGCCATGCAGCTGTTCGTCGACTTCCGCGGCCGCGAGCCGTCGATCGACGCCCTGCTGCGCCACAGCGGCCTGAGCGAGGAGGCGGCATGAGCGAGTACAACCTGAACGCACCGGTGAAGCGCTTCATCGCCGGCGCGGTGTGCCCGGCCTGCGAGGCGATGGACACCATCCAGATGTGGGACGAGGACGGCACGCCGAACCGCCAGTGCGTGGCCTGCGGCTACGCCGACACCCTCGACGCCCGCGGCAACTCGGTGCCCAAGGAGCTGCCGACCCGGGTCAACACCAGCGCGCTGAAGCCCAAGGCCGCCGACCCCAAGGTGCAGACCGTGCAGTTCTTCCCCAATCCGAAGCTGAAGAAGCCGGAGTAGGGCGGAGCAGCGCCGGTAGGGTGCGCCATGCGCACCCACAGGCCACGGCAACGTCGCTGGTGCGCGCGGCGCACCCTGCGGGACGGAGAACAAGGCGCCCACCGTAAGGTCGGCGCCTTGTTCGTTTCAGGCCACCCGGCAGGCCACCAGCCCCGCCTGCAGCGCCGCGGCATCCTGCGCTTCGGCGAAGATCAGTTCCAGCCGCGAGTCCCTGCGCCACTCGCTGGCCCGCCATACCAGCGGCGCGCCATCCAGCGCATTGGCGCTGTGCCAGCTGCCGTCGGCGCCGTGCAGCACCAGCTTGGCGCGCCGCCAGGGCAGGGCGGCCAGCCACTGCGCGACCTGGTCGCGGTCGAAACGCTGGCTCGGGTGCCAGCGCCAGCCGACGCTCCAGCTGCCGGCTTCCGCATGGATCTGGCAGATCGGCAGCGTCGGCTCACTCCACAGTGCCGGCAGACTGCCAGCCCCTGTGGGCAACTTGCTCTCCTTGCTACCCTGCTGCGCTTGCGCCCGGATGCCCGGCAGCTCGGCCAGCGGCAGACGGCCCTGGCTGGTCCACAGCAGCGGCCGCGCCGGCAGCTGGGCCACTAGCAGGGCGCGGGCGGTGGCATCCAGCGCCTCGCTCTTGTTCAGCAGCAGCAGTCCAGCCTCGCCCAGCGCGGCCTGCTGCTGCGCCGGCAATGGCCGCCCGGCGGCCAGCGCCGCGGCGTCCAGCACCACCACGCTGGGCTGCACGGCGAGCACCTCGCGCCACGGCTCGTCGGCAAGCTGGCGCAGCAGCTCGGCCGGGTGGCCGAGGCCGGACGGCTCGATCAGCAGGCGGTCCGGGCGCGCCTGGCGCAGCAGGCGGCCGAGGCCGACCTGGAAGGGCGCGCCGTTGACGCAGCACAGGCAGCCGCCGGCCACCTCGCCGAGGGCGATGCCGTCCTCGCCGGTGGTCAGCAGCGCGGCGTCCAGGCCGATCTGGCCGAACTCGTTGATCAGGATCGCCCAGCGCTCGCCCTCCGGCTTCTGCGCCAGCAGCTCGCGGATCAGGGTGGTCTTGCCGGCGCCGAGCGGGCCGGCGATCAGATGGGTGGGAATGTGCTCGAGCATGCGCTGCCTGTGGATAAGCCTGGGGAAAAACTGTACAGACCTGTGGACAAGATCATCGGAGAGTCATTCTCGCCGGATTGCCGGCAAAGCGCGATGGCCGCCCGCACCAGCGCTGCCGACGCCGGGTAAACTGCGCACCCAGCCACCCGGAGCCCGACCATGCGCCAGATCCTGCCCATCCTGCTCGCCGTCCTGCCGTTGCCGGCGCTGGCCGAGGCCTGCGTGGTGCACAGCCAGGGCAAGGGGGTGGCCGTGCAGCTCTGCCAGCAGAACGTCAGCATCCCCAAGGGCCTGTTCCGCGACGGCTTCTGCCAGCCCAAGCTGAAGGATCAGGAAATCCGCGTCGAGTTCGTCGAGCAGTGCCCCGAGGGTGCCTACGGCGTGTGCAGCGGCGCCCAGGCCGGCAACGCCGCCTACCGCCAGGACGTCCACTACTACGGCGTGGCCAGCGACGCCCGCTACCTCCAGCCGTTCTGCGAGAAGCAGAGCGGCGGCCAGTGGCGCAAGCCCTGAGGCTCAGGCCAGCTCCTCCAGCCACGCCCCGAACGGATCCTCCAGCGCCAGCCAGGCGTCCTCGCCCGGAGCCATCTCCGCCTCGCTCAGCAGGCAGGCGTCCAGCTCGGCGTGCAGGCGGGCGAAGTCGATGTGCTGGCCGATGAACACCAGCTCCTGGCGGCGGTCGCCGCAGCCATCCTGCCAGTGGGCGAGGATCGCCGCGCGGCTCTCCGCGTCCTGCGGCCACTCCGCGCGCGGCACCGCGTGCCACCAGCGTCCGGCGTAGCCGTAGCGCATCAGCCCGCCGGCCTGCGACCAGCTGCCGGCCTCCGCCGGGCGGCTGGCCAGCCAGAACCAGCCCTTGGAGCGCAGCAGGCGGCCGTTGTCCCACTCGCGGTGCAGGAAGTCGTGGAAGCGCCGCGGATGCAGCGGCCGGCGCGCGCGCCAGGCGGTCGAGGCGATACCGTACTCCTCGGTCTCCGGCACGTGCTCGCCACGCAGCTCGGCGAGCCAGCCCGGCGCCTGAGCGGCGCGCTCGAAGTCGAAGCGCCCGGTATTCAGGATCTTCGCCAGCGGCACCTGGCCCATGACCATCGGCAGCACCTCGGCCTGCGGGTTGAGACGGCCGAGCATGGCCAGCAGCTCGGCACGCTCGGCGCCGGAGATCAGGTCGGTCTTGCTGACCAGGATAACGTCGGCGAACTCCACCTGGTCAATCAAGAGATCGGTGACCGAGCGCTCGTCGTCCGCGCCGAGGCTCTCGCCGCGCTCGCTGAGCGCTTCGGCCTCGTGCAGGTCGCGCAGGAAGTTCACCCCGTCGACCACGGTGACCATGGTGTCGAGGCGCGCCAGGTCGGCCAGGCTCTGCCCCTGTTCGTCGCGGAAGGTGAAGGTCTCGGCCACCGGCAGCGGCTCGGCGATGCCGGTCGACTCGATCAGCAGGTAGTCGAAGCGCCCCTCGCCGGCCAGCCGGGCGACCTCCTCGAGCAGGTCCTCGCGCAGGGTGCAGCAGATGCAGCCGTTGCTCATCTCCACCAGCTTTTCCTCGCCGCGGCTGAGGCTGACGCCCTGCTGCACGGCGGCGGCGTCGATGTTCACCTCGCTCATGTCGTTGACGATCACCGCGACCCGCAGGCCCTCGCGGTTCTTCAGCACGTGGTTGAGCAGGGTGCTCTTGCCGGCACCCAGGAAGCCGGACAGCACGGTGACGGGGAGACGGGAATCCATCGGACGACCTCGGAATGGCAGACGGCAGTGCTTGGTTAAATTTGAGTTATAACATAACATTTTCTACCGCCTGACCATCAAGGGACTGCCGATGAACAGCCTGAGCCTGCCGGATATCGCCGCGCAAACCTCTTCTGCCCAGTTGCCGCTGGAGCGGGTCGGCATGGCCGGCATCGCCCAGCCGGTCGTCCTGCACGGCCAGCGCCTCGCCGCCCGGATCAGCGCCGGGGTCAGCCTCGACGATGCCGCGGCGCGCGGCATCCACATGTCGCGCCTGTACCTGGCGCTGGAGGCGCTGGAAACGGAGGAACTGAGTCCGGCGCTGCTGGCCAGGGTGCTCGGCGAGTTCCTTGCCAGCCATGCCGGCCTGTCCACGGCCGCCCACCTGGAGATCCGCGCCGAGGCGCTGCTCAGGCGCCCGGCACTGGTCAGTCCGCTGGCCGGCTGGAAGGGCTATCCGCTGGTGGTCGAGGCACGCCTGGACGACCGTGGCCTGGAGGTGACCCTGGAGGTGACGATCGGCTACTCGTCGACCTGCCCCTGCTCGGCGGCGCTGGCGCGCCAGCTGATCCAGCAGCGCTTCGCCGAAGACTTCGCCGGCCAGCCGCTGGAGCCCGGCGCGGTGCTGGAATGGCTGGGCAGCAGCGCCGGCATCCTCGCCACCCCGCACAGCCAGCGCTCGAGCGCGACCCTGCGCGTGCGCCTGCGCCCCGGCGCCGCACACCTGCCGCTGCTGGCGCTGATCGAGCGCGCCGAGGCGGCACTGGGCACCGCCCTGCAGACCGCGGTCAAGCGCGCCGACGAGCAGGCCTTCGCCCTGGCCAACGGGCAGAACCTGATGTTCTGCGAGGACGCCGCGCGGCGCCTGCACGTCGCCCTGCTCGCCCAGCCGGGGCTGGAGGCTTTCGAGCTGCGCGTGGTGCACGCCGAAAGCCTGCACGCCCACGACGCGGTGGCGGAGAGTCGCTGGAGCAGGGAGACGGCATGATCCGCGCCGAGGGCCTGCAGTGGGGCACGCCCGGACGGCCGCTGACCCCGCCGCTCGACCTGCGCCTGGCGGCGGGCAGCCTGACCGCGGTGGTCGGCGCCAACGGCTGCGGCAAGAGCAGCCTGCTCAGGGTGCTCGCCGGGCTGCAGGTGCCGCTGGCCGGGCGCCTGCGGATCGCCGCGCAGGGCCTCGGCGCAGTCGGCTACCTGCAGCAGCAACAGGCCATCGACCGCCAGTTTCCCATCGAGCTGGCCCAGCTGGTCGCCGCCGGCCTGTGGCGCACGCGCCTGCCGCGCAGCGCGCGCCGGCAGCGGCTCGATGCGGCGCTGGCCGCCTGGGGCCTGAGCGAACTGGGCGGACGGCCGCTGGTCGCCCTGTCCGGCGGGGAACTGCAGCGCGGCCTGCTCGCCCGTCTGGAGCTGACCGACGCGCCGCTGCTGCTGCTCGACGAGCCGGCCGCCGCCCTCGACGAGGCCGGCCAGCGCCTGCTCTGGCGGCGCCTCGCCGCCTGGCAGCGGGACGGCCGTACGCAACTGGTGGTCTGCCATGATCTGGCCGATGTGCGCGAGCACCTGCCGGACTGTCTGCTGGTCGGCGCCGACGGCTGCCGCTGCGGGCCGAGCCGCGAGTTGCTGAGCGCGCCCCTGGTGCAGGAGGCCTGATGCTCGACCCACTCTGGCAACCCTTCGCCGAATTCGCCTTCCTGCGCCGCGCCCTGGCCGGCGGCGTGGCGCTGGCACTGAGCACTGCCCCGCTGGGCGTGTTCCTGATGCTGCGCCGCATGAGTCTGATGGGCGATGCCATCGCCCACGGCGTGCTGCCCGGTGCGGCGCTGGCCTTCTGGCTGTTCGGCCTGAGCCTGCCGGCGCTGGCCGCAGGCGGGCTGGTCGCCGGCCTCGGCATGGCGGCGCTGGCCGCCTGGGTGACGCGGCGCACCGGCCTGCGCGAAGACGCCAGCCTGGCCGCCATCTACCCGATATCGCTGGCCAGCGGGGTGCTGCTGCTCGGCCTGGCCGGGCGGCGCATCGACCTGCTGCACCTGCTGTTCGGCTCGGCACTGGCGGTGGACGCCGCGACCCTGCGCAGCATGCTGGTGGTCTCCGCCGCCAGCCTGACGCTGCTGGCGCTGATCTACCGCCCGCTGGTGCAGGACAGCCTGGACGCCGTGTTCCTGCGCAGCGTCAGCCGACGTGGCGCGCCGGCCTATGCGCTGTTCCTCGCCCTGGTGGTGCTCAACCTGGTTTCCGGCTTGCATGCCATCGGCGCGCTGATGGTGATCGGCCTGCTGGTGTTGCCGGCCGCCGCCGCGCGCTTCTGGAGCCGGCGCCTGCCGGTGCTGCTGGGCGTGGCCGCCGCTCTCGGCGCGCTGTGCGTGTGGCTCGGCCTGCTGCTGTCCTTCCACGCCAACCTGCCGAGCGGCCCCTGCATCGTGTTGCTCGCCGGTGCTGCCTACCTGCTGTCGGTGTGTCTCGGGCCGGTCCACGGCCTGCTGCGCCGCAGCCCGCCGCCCCTGTCCTGCTGAGGATCGCCCCATGCGTCGACTGTTCGTCCTGCTCGCCCTGTACCTGCCCCTGACCCTGCACGCCGCCGAGCGGCCGCAGGTGGTCACCACCTTCAGCATCCTCGCCGACCTCACCCGCGAGATCGGCGGCGACGACATCGTGCTGACCAGCCTGGTCGCTGCCGATGCCGACGCCCATGTCTTCGAGCCGACCCCGCGCGACCTGCGCACCATCCTCGCCGCCGACCTGCTGGTCGCCAACGGCCTGGGCTTCGAGCCCTGGCTGGAGCGCCTGCTGGCCAGCGGCGAGGCGCGCGGCCGGCGCATCGACGCCAGCGCCGGCGTGCTGCCGCTGCAGGTCGAGGAGGACGGCCGGCGCATCGCCGATCCGCACGCCTGGCAGAGCCTCGGCAACGCCGAGACCTACGCGCGCAACATCGCCCGCGCGCTGAGCGAGATCGATCCGGACAACGCCGCCGACTACGCGGCCCGCCGCGACGCCTGGCTGGCGCGCCTGGACGCCCTGCGCAGCGAGATCGCCCCGCGCCTGGAAGCGCTGCCCGCCGAACGCCGGCGGGTGCTGACCAGCCACGACGCCTTCGGCTACCTGGCCCGCGAGTGGAACCTGCAGTTCCGCGCCGCCCAGGGCGTCAGCGGTGCCGCCGAGCCTTCGGCCGCCGAGACCGCCGCGCTGATCCGCCAGCTGCGCGAGGAGCGGGTGCGCGCCCTGTTCGTGGAGAACATCCGCGATCCGCGGCTGATCGAGCAGATCGCCAGCGAGGCCGGCGCACGGGTCGGCGGCACCCTGTACTCCGACGCCCTCGCCGCCGAGGGGCCGGCCAGCAGCTATCTGGGCATGTACCGGCAGAACGTCGAGCGCCTGCTCGAGGCACTGGCGCCATGAAAAGCCTGCTGATTCGCAATGCCCGTCTGGTCAACGAAGGACATGAGTTCGACGCCGACCTGCTGATCCGCAACGGCCGCATCGACAAGATCGCCGGCAGCATCGAAGGCGCCGCCGCCCGCGAGATCGACGCCGCCGGCCAGTTCCTGCTGCCCGGCCTGATCGACGATCAGGTGCATTTCCGCGACCCCGGCGCGCCGCACAAGGGCAGCTTCGCCAGCGAATCGCGCGCCGCCGTGGCCGGCGGCATCACCAGCGTGATGGACATGCCCAACACCCACCCGCCGACCCTGACCCTGGCGGCGCTGGAAGCCAAGGAGCGCCGCGCCGCGGCCTGCGCGAAGGTCAACTACGGCTTCCACTTCGGCGCCAGCCACGGCAACCTGGACACCGTCGCCGCGCTCGCGCCGGAGCGGGTCGCGGCGGTCAAGGTGTTCATGGGCGCCTCCACCGGCGACATGCTGGTCGACGACCTGCCCTCGCTGGAGCGGCTGTTCCGCGACTGCCCGACCATGCTGCTCGCCCACTGCGAGGACACCCCGCGCATCCGCGCGCGCGAGGCGCAGTGGCGGGCGCGCTACGGCGAGGATATCCCCGCCGACCAGCACCCGCTGATCCGCGACGCCGAAGCCTGCTACCGCTCCTCCAGCCTGGCCGTGAGCCTGGCGCAGCGCTACGGCACGCAACTGCATGTGCTGCACATCACCAGCGCCCGCGAACTGAGCCTGTTCCAGCCCGGCCCGGTGACCGGCAAGCGGATCACCGCCGAGGTCTGCGCCCATCACCTGTATTTCGACGACGGCGACTACGCCGCGCTCGGCCACCTGATCAAGTGCAACCCGGCGATCAAGAGCCGCGCCGACCGCGACGCCCTGCGCCAGGCGCTGCTCTGCGGGCGCCTGGACGTGATCGGCACCGACCACGCGCCGCACACCCTGGACGAGAAGGCGCGCCCCTACCTGCAGGCACCATCCGGCCTGCCGCTGGTCCAGCACGCCCTGCCAGCGCTGCTCGAACTGGTCGCCGACGGCCTGATGCCGCTGCCGCGCCTGGTCGAGCTGACCAGCCACGCGGTGGCCGAGCGCTTCGCCATCGCACAGCGCGGCTACCTGCGCGAGGGCTACTGGGCCGACCTGGTGCTGGTCGAGCGTCTCGCCGTGCCGCGGCCGGTGGACAGCGAGCCGATCCTCGCCCACTGCGGCTGGACGCCGTTCCGCGGCCGCCAGTTCCGCCATGCAGTACGCACCACCGTGGTCTCCGGCCAGCTCGCCTGGCACGCCGGGCAGCTCGACGACGACTGCCAGGGGCTGCCGCTGCGCTTCGTGCGGGAGGCGCGATGCTGATCCGCAAGCTGTTCCGCTTCGAGAACGCGCACATCGTGCGCGGCTGCACCAGCCGGCGCTGCGCGCGCTCGCTGCACGGCCATTCCTATCGCGTCGAGCTGCTGCTGGAGGCGCATGCCCTCGACCACGGGCAGATGGTCTACGACTTCGGCCTGCTCAAGGGCGGCGTGCGCGAGCTGATCGACGCCTTCGACCACGCGCTGAGCTTCTGGGACGGCGACGACCCCGAGTACATCGCCAGCTGCCAGCGCTTCTCCGAGCGCTGGATCGCCCTGCCGGTGTCGCCGAGCGCCGAGCAGCTGGCGCGGGTGATCTTCCGCCTGGTCGATGCGCTGCTGGCGCAGACCGAGACGGCCAACGGCGAAGGCGACGTGCGCCTGCACTCGGTGATCGTCCACGAGACCGAGAGCGGCTACGCGCAGTGCTTCCGCGCGGATGCGTTCAATCCGCGCATGGGGGCCTTCGAGCTGGCGCAGATCCGCTTCTCGACGCAGATCCGCGCCGAGTGGTCGGACCCGCAGCTGTTCGACCGGCTGCTGGCCGGCGAGCGCTGGCGGAATCCCCGTCCCGACTCGCCGTGCTGATCGGGCTTGTGATAAACGACCTGCTGCAGCAGAATTTTTACGGTTTCGAGCACGGCTGATCGCCGGCTGCGACTCGCTCGAGCCGGCCGAACAGCTCCGTACCGACACCGACCACCAGGTCAGACAGGAAGACATGGACTACGCCCCCTGCATGCAGACGATCGACAGCGGCATCCCGCCCCGTGGACGCAGCAAGAGGCTGCCGCACTGAGCGCCGCCCCATGAGGATCTCAGGGGAAAACCGCTGGCTCGCGACCCTGGCGCTGTGCCTGGGCATACTGCTCAACGCGCTCGTCTGCAGCTACCACCATGCCAGCCATGTCGGCCTCGAGCTGCTGCTCGGGCCGGGTGCCTTCTGCCAGACCGACGACGGCGACGCTCCGGCAGGCGGCCTGCCCGCCAGCGACGAGGCGCCGCAGCCGTTCAACTGCCCCCTCTGCAATCCCGCCACCCTCGCCCTGGCGCTGCTGTTCTGCCTGAGCTGGCTGCTCCGGCGGCGCGGCCCGGACGCCGTGCGCCTGCCGCGCGAAAGACGCTGCAAGGCTCCCCCGCGCCACTGCTGGCCGCCGCTGAACCCCCGCGCGCCCTGAAAGCCGCCGTCGTCACCCCTCGACACTCGACCGCGCCCGCGGTCGGCCCATACGGCTTTCAGGATTCGCCACCATGGAAAAAATCGCCCGTGCAGCCGGCAAGCGCCCGGCCGTGCAACCCTTTCCCGACTACCCCGGCAATGCCCGCAGCTTCGTGCACCTCGACGCCCGCCTGCTGCCCTACTGGCACACCCTGTTCGACGTCTGCCCGGCGCTGCTCAAGCTCGACCCGCCGGACGGCACCCGGATCTTCCGCACGTTCATGACCTGGGCCTACCGCCGCCAGGTCATCCTCGACTGGACCTTCCACCTGCAGGTCTGCCGCTGGCTGCTGGAATCCGACTACCGCTTCCGCATCGACGAGGAACACATCGAGACGCTGATGATCGCCGCCGCCGCCCGCTGGGTGGTCAGCGACCACAGCGAGGCCCTCGGCGTGGTGCTGACCTGGCAGGGCTCGGCCGCGCCGGTGTTCGACTGGAAACGCAGCGCGCGTCCGGCATGCCGGCCGATGGCCGTCGAACTGGAAGAGCTGCCGCCGACCCCCTGGGACTTCGCCTGGTGCCCGCTGGGCACCCGCAGCGGCGCCGGCTTCCGCCGCTGGCTGAAGGTGTGAACCTGCGACAACCTGCCACGGCTGCGCCGTCGCTCCCGCCGACCGCCGCAACCACGCCGGGGCGGCGCTGCACTGTGGCAGGCTGTCGCAGTTGAGGACGCCGGCCGCCGGCACGACACTGGCCCTGTCTCGAGCCGGAGCTTAGGGGTTCCACGACTAGGCTCGGGTCAACCAGCTGCAACCACCCAGTGGTTGTCTGTCCCTCTCCCCCCTCGCCTGCGAGGGGGGGCTTTTTTCAGGTCGCCCGGGAGCCCTCCCCGCCAACAACAATCCGCGACCGTCCGTACGCTGCCGCGTCGCCGTCAGCCTGGAACCCCGCCCACATCCGCCGTCAGCCGCCGAATGCAGCCCGGAGTCCCCCGCATGTCGTCACTGCCCCGTCCTTCGCCCTGGCGCATCCCCCTGGTGCGCGAACTCGCCGTCATCCTGCTGCTCAAGCTGGCCATCCTGCTGACCATCCGCGCCCTCTGGTTCGGTGCGCCGACCGTGCCGGAGAACGGCAGCGAGCGGGTCGGCCGGCACCTGCTGGGCCACGGCGCGCCACCGTCTTTGTCACTCACCGAGGAGGAGCCGAGATGATCTCGGAAGCCGTCGTCGACCTGTCGCGTCTGCAATTCGCCATGACCGCGATGTACCACTTCCTGTTCGTGCCATTGACGCTCGGGCTGGCCTTCCTGCTGGCGATCATGGAGTCGGTCTACGTGATGACCGGCAAGCAGGTCTACCAGGACATGGTCAAGTTCTGGGGCAAGCTGTTCGGCATCAACTTCGCCCTCGGCGTCACCACCGGGCTGACCATGGAGTTCCAGTTCGGCACCAACTGGGCCTACTACAGCCACTACGTCGGCGACATCTTCGGCGCGCCGCTGGCCATCGAGGGGCTGATGGCGTTCTTCCTCGAGTCGACCTTCATCGGCCTGTTCTTCTTCGGCTGGGACCGGCTGTCGAAGGTGCAGCACCTGGCGGTGACCTGGCTGGTGGCGCTGGGCTCCAACCTGTCGGCGCTGTGGATCCTGATCGCCAACGGCTGGATGCAGAACCCGGTGGGCGCCGAGTTCAACTACCAGACCATGCGCATGGAGCTGGTGGACTTCGGCGCGCTGATCTTCAACCCGGTGGCGCAGGTCAAGTTCGTGCACACCGTGGCCGCCGGCTACGTCACCGGGGCGATCTTCGTGCTGGCGATCTCCAGCTGGTACCTGCTGAACAAGCGCGACCTGGGCTTCGCCCGCCGCTCGTTCGCCATCGCCTCGGCCTTCGGCCTGGCCTCGATCCTCTCGGTGATCGTCCTCGGCGACGAGTCCGGCTACGAGATCGGCGACGTGCAGAAGACCAAGCTGGCGGCCATCGAGGCCGAGTGGGAAACCCACCCGGCGCCGGCCGGCTTCACCCTGTTCGGCCTGCCCAACCAGAAGGAGATGCGCACCGACTACGCGGTGAAGATCCCCTGGGCGCTGGGCCTGATCGCCACCCGTTCGCTGGACGAGGAGGTCAAGGGCATCAAGGACCTGATCGTCGAGCACGAGGCGCGCATCCGCAACGGCATGACCGCCTACGCACTGCTCGAGCAGCTGCGCGCGGGCGACCAGAGCAGCGCGACCATCGCCGCCTTCGAGGCGGTGAAGAACGATCTGGGCTACGGCCTGCTGCTGAAGAAGTACACCGCCAACGTGGTCGACGCCAGCGACGAGCAGATCCGGCTGGCCGCCAGGGACACCATTCCCCACGTGTTCAGCCTGTTCTGGAGCTTCCGCGCCATGGTCGCCTCGGGCTTCCTGATGCTGGCGCTGTTCGCCTGCGCCTTCTGGGCCTCGGCGCGCAAGAACGAGGAGTCCAAGCCCTGGCTGCTCAGGTGGGCGCTGCTCAGCCTGCCGCTGCCGTGGATCGCCGCACAGACCGGCTGGTACGTGGCCGAGCACGGCCGCCAGCCGTGGTCGATCGGCGAGGTGCTGCCGACCCACCTGTCGGCCTCCAGCCTGACCACCGGTGACGTGTGGGGCTCGCTGATCGCCCTGATCGCCTTCTACAGCCTGCTGCTGGTGGTGGAGATGTACCTGATGATCAGGTTCGCCCGTCTCGGCCCGTCCAGCCTGCACACTGGCCGCTACCACTTCGAGCGCCCGGCGGTCGCCGCCGAGCTGCCCATCCCGCACGGCGGGCAGGCCGCCGGCCAGCCGGTCCACGCCTGAGGAGAGAGCCATGTTCGACTACGAAACCCTGAAACTCATCTGGTGGGTGCTGATCGGCGTGCTGCTGATCGGCTTCGCCCTCACCGACGGCTTCGACATGGGCGCCATGGCGCTGATGCCCTTCGTCGGCCGCACCGACAACGAGCGGCGGGTGGCGATCAACACCATCGCCCCGCACTGGGACGGCAACCAGGTGTGGTTCATCACCGCCGGCGGCGCGCTGTTCGCCGCCTGGCCGATGGTCTACGCCACCGCCTTCTCCGGGCTGTACTGGGCGATGCTGCTGGTGCTGTTCGGCCTGTTCTGCCGTCCGGTGGGCTTCGACTACCGCAGCAAGCTGGAGAACCAGCAGTGGCGCAGCGCCTGGGACTGGGCGCTGTTCGTCGGCGGCGCTCTGCCTGCGCTGCTGTTCGGCGTGGCCTTCGGCAACCTGTTCCTCGGCCTGCCGTTCCGCCTCGACGAGCTGATGCGGCCGTCCTACGAGGGTTCGTTCTTCGCCCTGCTGCACCCGTTCGCCCTGCTCGCCGGGCTGGTCAGCCTGAGCATGCTCTGCGCCCACGGCGGAGCCTGGCTGATGCTGCGCACCGATGCCGACCTGCAGCAGCGCTCGCGGCTGGCCACCCGGCTGTGCGCGCTGGTGTTCCTGCTGACCTTCGTCGCTGCCGGCGGCTGGCTGGTCAGCGGCATCCAGGGCTTCAGCCTGGTCGGCGGCTTCAGTGACCTGGGCGCGGCGCTCAACCCGCTGCACAAGCAGGTGAGCCTGGACAACAGCGGCTGGCTGGCCAACTACCAGCTCTACCCGCTGACCCAGGCCGCGCCCCTGCTGGGCATCGCCGGCGGGCTGCTCGCCGCGCTGGGCGCGCAGCTCAACCGCGGCGGCATGGCCTTCCTCGGCAGCAGCCTGGCCATCGTCGGCACCATCTGCACCGCCGGCTTCGCGCTGTTCCCCTTCGTGCTGCCCTCGACGCTCGACCCGGCGTCGAGCCTGACCGTGTGGGACGCGGTATCCAGCCGCAAGACCCTGGGCATCATGCTGGTGGTGGCGGGCATCTTCGTGCCGCTGATCCTTGCCTACACCCTGTGGAGCTACCTGCGCATGTGGGGCCGGCTGACCGGCAAGACCATCGAGGCCAACCCGCACGGGCTGTACTGAGGCCGCGCACCGTGGCCGAGCGTAGGGTGCGCCATGCGCACCATGGGCCACGGTGGTTTTCCGGTGCGCACGGCGCACCCTACGACAAGACGTGCCGGAGCGGCGACGCTCCGTGCCCTGGAGCTGCAGCCGAGGCCGTAGGGTGCGCCATGCGCACCATGGGGCCACGGCGGTTTTCCAGTGCGCACGACGCACCCTACTCGATCAGTGCCCACCTGGGCCAAGGAGAACGACAGATGTGGTACTTCGCCTGGATCCTCGGCGTGCTGCTGGCGTGCAGCTGCGGCATCATCAATGCCCTGTGGCTGGAAACCACCCAGAACCTCGACGAGGGCGATGCGGGTGACCGCTGAGCCCTGTCCCTGGCTGCAGCGCGGCATCAGCCGCGCCGGCTCCCTGCTGCTGGCAGCACCGCTGGCGCTGGTGCTGCTGATCCATCCCGCGGCCATGCTCGACGCCGAGGGCCGCTACAGCCACGGCCTGCTGATGCTGGTGATGTGGGGCATCTGCAGCGGCTTCGTCCACGGCGTCGGCTTCGAGCCGTACAGCCGGCTGTGGCGCAGCATCTTCCACCCGCTGGGCGGCTGGCTGCTGATGGGCCTGGGCTATCTGGCCCTCTGGCGCGCCCAGCTGGGCTGAACTCGCCGGTTCGGGCTCACTCCAGGCCGTGCTCGCGGCGGTAGGCCTGCGCCTGCTCGAGCAGCCAGTCGCGGAAGGCGCGCAGCGCCGCCGACTCGGCCTTGCGCTCGGGGACGATCAGGTAGTAGGCCTTGTCGCTCAGGTAGGCGTGCTGCAGCGGCACGATCAGGCGGCCCTCGGCCAGCTCGCGCTGGATCAGCAGCGGCGGGATCAGCGCCACGCCCATGCCGTGCATGGCGGCCTGGGCGAGCATGGAGAACAGCTCGTAGCGCGGCCCGCGCATATCGCCCTCGATCTGCAGGCCGAGCGAGCCGAACCACTGGCGCCAGGCGTAGGGCCGGGTGCTCTGCTGCAGCAGCGGCAGGGCGGCGATCGCGCGGGCATCGAGGTTGCGGTGCGGGGCGATCAGCTCGGGGCTGCATACCGGCACCGGGTTCTCGCGCATCAGGAAGTCGGCGGCGGTGCCCGGCCAGTCGGCGTCGCCGAAGTACAGCGCGGCGTCGAACTCGGTGTCGGCGAACAGGAACGGCCGGGTGCGGTTGGTCAGGTTGACGGTGACCTCGGGGTGGCGGCGCTGGAAGTCCTTGAGGCGCGGCAGCAGCCACTGGGTGGCGAAGGTCGGCACCACGGCCAGCTCCAGGCTGGTGCTGCCCTGCTGGCCCATCACCGCCAGGGTGTCGCGCTCCACCGCGTCGAGCTGGGCGGCGATGCGCCGGCCGTAGGACAGCCCTTCCTCGGTCAGGCGCACGCCGCGGCGGGTGCGGCGGAACAGCTCGACACCGAGGAACGCCTCCAGCGCGGCGATCTGCCGGCACACCGCGCTCTGGGTCAGCGCCAGCTCCTCGGCGGCCTTGGTGAAGCTCTGGTGGCGCGCCGCCGACTCGAAGGCGACCAGCGCGGCGGTGCTGGGGATCTTGCGGCGCATGTGCGGCAGGCTCACTGGCTGGGCGTTGGAACTGAATCTACAGCAGTTTCGGAGTGAGCGAACAGCACAACAGCGTGCGAATTCCTCGGTTGCCCCTGGCGAGCCTTGCGGCCTAGGATCAGGACATCGCCCCAGCGCGCCACAACAACATTCGAGGATTGCACCCATGGCTGCCAACGCCCGCTTCAACTGGGAAGACCCGCTGCTGCTCGACCAGCAACTGACCGACGAGGAACGCATGGTGCGCGACAGCGCGCAGAAGTTCGCCGCCGACAAGCTGGCGCCGCGGGTGCTGGAAGCCTTCCGCCACGAGCAGACCGACCCGGCGATCTTCCGCGAGATGGGCGAGACCGGCCTGCTCGGCGCGACCATCCCGGTCGAGTACGGCGGCAGCGGCCTCAACTACGTGTGCTACGGCCTGATCGCCCGCGAGGTCGAGCGCATCGACTCCGGCTACCGCTCGATGATGAGCGTGCAGTCCTCCCTGGTGATGGTGCCGATCAACGAGTTCGGCACTGAGGCGCAGAAGCAGAAGTACCTGCCCAAGCTGGCCAGCGGCGAGTGGATCGGCTGCTTCGGCCTGACCGAGCCGAACCACGGCTCCGACCCGGGCTCGATGATCACCCGCGCCAAGAAGGTCGACGGCGGCTACCGCCTGACCGGCAGCAAGATGTGGATCACCAACAGCCCGATCGCCGACGTGTTCGTGGTCTGGGCCAAGGACGACGCCGGCGAGATCCGCGGCTTCGTGCTGGAGAAGGGCTGGGAAGGGCTGTCCGCCCCGGCGATCCACGGCAAGGTCGGCCTGCGCGCCTCGATCACCGGCGAGATCGTCATGGACAACGTGTTCGTCCCCGAGGAGAACATGTTCCCCGAGGTGCGCGGCCTCAAGGGTCCGTTCACCTGCCTGAACTCGGCGCGCTACGGCATCGCCTGGGGCGCGCTGGGCGCCGCCGAGGCCTGCTGGCACACCGCCCGCCAGTACGTGCTGGACCGCCAGCAGTTCGGCCGCCCGCTGGCCGCCAACCAGCTGATCCAGAAGAAGCTGGCCGACATGCAGACCGAGATCACCCTGGCCCTGCAGGGCTGCCTGCGCCTGGGGCGGATGAAGGACGAGGGCACCGCGGCGGTGGAGATCACCTCGATCATGAAGCGCAACAGCTGCGGCAAGGCGCTGGACATCGCCCGCCTGGCCCGCGACATGCTCGGCGGCAACGGCATCAGCGACGAGTTCGGCGTAGCGCGGCATCTGGTCAACCTCGAGGTGGTCAACACCTACGAGGGCACCCACGACATCCACGCGCTGATCCTCGGCCGCGCGCAGACCGGCATCCAGGCGTTCTTCTGATCGCCCGCCACCCTGCGCCGTCGCGGGCGCAGGGTGCGCCGTGCGCACCAGCAGCGCCATCCGCTGCGTACGGCGTCTGCCGCGCAATATCGCTCGCTATCCGGTGCGCATAGCGCACCCTACGGAGAATCCATGTCCGGTGCCCTGGCCAATATCCGCGTCCTCGACCTGTCCCGCGTGCTGGCCGGCCCCTGGGCCGGGCAGATGCTCGCCGACCTCGGCGCCGACGTCATCAAGGTGGAACGCCCGGGCTCGGGTGACGACACCCGCCACTGGGGCCCGCCGTTCCTCAAGGACGCCGAGGGCCGCGACACCCGCGAGGCGGCCTACTACCTGTGTGCCAACCGCAACAAGCGCTCGCTGACCGTCGACTTCACCCAGCCGGAAGGCCAGCGCCTGATCCGCGAGCTGGCGGCGCAGTCGGACGTGCTGCTGGAGAACTTCAAGGTCGGCGGCCTGGCCGCCTACGGCCTCGACTACCAGAGCCTGAAAGCGATCAACCCGCGGCTGATCTACTGCTCGATCACCGGCTTCGGCCAGCAGGGGCCCTATGCCCAGCGCGCCGGCTACGACTTCATGATCCAGGGCCTCGGCGGGCTGATGAGCCTGACCGGGCGCGCCGCGGACGAGGAGGGCGCCGGGCCGGTGAAGGTCGGCGTGGCGCTGACCGACATCCTCACCGGCCTGCACGCCACGGTGGCGGTGCTCGCCGCGCTCAACCACCGCCACGCCAGCGGCGAGGGCCAGCACATCGACCTGGCGCTGCTCGACGTGCAGGTGGCCTGCCTGGCCAACCAGGCGCTGAACTACCTGACCACCGGCGTGGCGCCGCGCCGCCTGGGCAACGCCCACCCGAACATCGTGCCGTACCAGGATTTTCCCACCGCCGACGGCGACTTCATCCTCACCGTCGGCAACGACGGCCAGTTCCGCCGCTTCTGCGAGGTCGCCGGCCATCCGGAGTGGGCGGACGATCCGCGCTTCGCCAACAACAGCGCGCGGGTCGCCCACCGCGGCGAGCTGATCCCGCTGATCCGCCAGGCCACGGTGTTCAGGACCACCGCCGAATGGGTCGCCGCGCTGGAGGAGGCCGGCGTGCCGTGCGGGCCGATCAACGACCTGGCGCAGGTGTTCGCCGACCCGCAGGTGCTGGCCCGCGGCATGCGGGTCGACCTGGCGCACCCGCTGGCCGGCAGCGCGCCCGGGGTGGCCAGTCCGCTGCGCCTGTCGGCCACTCCGGTGGAATACCGCAACGCGCCGCCGCTGCTCGGCGAGCACACCGAAACCATTCTGGCCGAGCGCCTGGGCCTGGACGGCGAGACGATCGCCGGCCTGCGCGCGCGCGGCGTGATCTGAGCGTCGATCCCACCCTCGGGATTGTCTTGCCGGGCCCTGTGCCCGGCTTTTTTACGTTCAGAGGTCGTAGACCACCGAGCTCTCCGGCAGCACGGAGAGGTCCAGCGGCCGCACGCTGCCGAGCCAGACGGCACGGTCGCGGTGGTCGGCGAGATCCTCGCCGGTGATCGGATGGGCGAACACGGTGAGACCGCCGCGGTTGAGCGCCAGCCACGGCAGCACCGCGGCGAACAGCTCGGCGCGGAAGGCCAGCTGGCAGCTCCAGTCCGGATGCGGGCCGACCGGCCGCTCGTGGACGCGGCCCATCTTCAGGCCGGGAAAGCGCGCGGCCGCCGCCTCGCAGAGCGTGCGGGCCTGTTCGAGGGTCTGCGCGTCGAAGTAGACGTGGGCGTGCCAGCCGCGGATCGCGGCGGGGTCGAGTTCGTGCATGGTGAGGCCTTCCTGGTTGTCGGGCGAGGCCCATGATAGCCCGGACGGGCCGGCGCGGCGCCGATCCGCTACCCTGTGGCCAATCCCCATCCGTCCGTCTCGAGGTCCCATGCCCCATCGCTACAGCCTGCTGCCGTTCCTGCGCTGGCTGCCACAGGTCTCCGTGCACAGCCTCGGCCGCGACGCCCTGGTCGGCCTGACCGGCGCCATCCTCGCCCTGCCGCAGTCGATCGCCTACGCGCTGATCGCCGGGCTGCCGGCCGAATACGGCCTGTACGCCGCGGTGGTGCCGGTGATCGTCGCCTGCCTGTGGGGCTCGTCGCTGCACCTGATCGGCGGGCCGACCGCGGCGATCTCGGTGGTGATCTTCGCCAGCGTCAGCCCGCTGGCCACGCCGGGCAGCCCCGACTACATCGCCCTGGTGCTGCTGCTGAGCTTCCTCGCCGGGCTGTTCCAGTGGCTGCTCGGCCTGCTGCGCTTCGGCGCGCTGGTCAACTTCATCTCGCAGTCGGTACTGCTCGGCTTCACCCTCGGCGCCGCGCTGGTGATCGCCCTCGGCCAGGTGCCCAACCTGCTCGGCCTCGACCTGCCCGGCCAGGCCACCGCGCTGAAGGGCGCCCTGGTGCTCGGCGAACACCTGCGCGAGGCGCACTGGCCGTCGCTGGCGGTGGCGACGCTGACCCTCGGCGTGGCGCTCGGCGTGCGCCGGCTGTGGCCGCGCCTGCCGGCGCTGCTGCTGGCGATCGTCGCCGGCAGCCTGGCGGCCTGGCTGCTGCCGGTGTTCGCCACGGTGCCGACGGTCGCCGCCTTCGCCGGGCGCCTGCCGCCGTTCACCCCGCTGCAGTTCGAGCTGGACAGCGTGCTGGACCTGCTGCCGACGGCAGTGGCCCTCGGCCTGCTCGGCCTGGTCACCAGCCTGTCGATCGCCCGCGCCCTGGCCCAGCAGTCGCAGCAGCCGCTCGAGGTGGACACCGAGGTGCGCGGCCAGGGCCTGGCCAACATGGTCGGCCCCTGGTTCGCCGGCTACCTGTCGGCCGGCTCGTTCACCCGCTCGGCGCTCAACCAGCAGTCCGGGGCGCTGACCCCGCTGGCCGGGGTGTGCTCGGCGCTGTGGGTGGCGCTGTTCACCCTGGGCGGCGCGGCGCTGATCGCCCACATCCCGCTGCCGGCGATGGCCGCGGTGATCCTGCTGATCTGCTGGGGGCTGGTCGACCTCGGCGGCCTGCGCGCGCTGTGGCGGGTCAGCCGTGCGGAGTTCGCGGTGATGGCGCTGACCTGCGCGGCCACCCTGCTGCTCGAGCTGCAGACGGCGATCTACGCCGGGGTGCTGGCCTCGCTGCTGTTCTACCTCAAGCGCACCTCGCAGCCGCGCCTGCAGCGCTGGCAGGAGGGCGACCACGAGGTGCTGGGCATCGAGGGCTCGATCTTCTTCGGCGCCTGCGCCTACCTGCAGCGGCACATCCAGGCCAGCCGGGCGCCGCGCCTGGTGCTGGACGCCCACTACGTCAACTTCATCGACTACGCCGGGGTGGTGATGCTGCACCAGGAGGCGCGCCGCCTGCGCCTGCAGGAGCGCGAGCTGGTGCTGCGCCGGGCACGCCCGCAGGTGCGCGAGGAGCTGCTCAAGCTGGAGGGCGCCGAGGGCTGCCCGCTGAGCTTCGAGGATTGACGGGAGGGCGGGGCGCCATGGCGCCCCGCGGCGCTCAGGCCAGCTGGCGGCGCAGTTCGGCCAGCACCGGCGCCGAGTCGGGGCGCACGCCACGCCAGAGGAAGAACGCCTCGGCGGCCTGCTCGACCAGCATGCCCAGACCGTCCAGGGTGCGCTCTGCGCCGTGGGTCTGCGCCCAGCGGTTGAAGGCGGTCGGCTCCTTGGCGTACATCATGTCGTAGCAGACGGTGTGGCCGGGGCGGATCAGGGTCGGCGAGATCGGCGGCAGCTCGCCGGCCAGGCTGGCCGAGGTGCCGTTGACGATCAGGTCGACCGGCGCGTCGATCCAGTCGAAGCCGCTGGCCACCACCGGGCCGAGGTCGGCGAACAGCCGCGCCAGCTCCTCGGCCTTCTCCACCGTGCGGTTGGCGATCACCAGCTCGGCCGGCCGCTCGGCCAGCATGGGCTCGAGCACGCCGCGCACCGCGCCGCCGGCGCCGAGCAGCAGGATGCGCTGGCCGCGCAGCCCGATGCCGGCGTTGACGGTGAGGTCGCGCACCAGGCCCGCGCCGTCGGTGTTGTCGCCGAGCAGGCGGCCGTCGTCGAGCTTCTTCAGGGTGTTCACCGCGCCGGCGCGGGCGGCGCGTTCGCTCAGGGTCTCGGCGAGGCGGAAGGCCTCCTCCTTGAACGGCACGGTGACGTTGGCGCCGCGGCCCTCGACGAAGAAGGCGCGGGCGAAGCCGGCGAAGTCGTCCAGCGGCGCCAGCAGCGCCTCGTAGCTCAGCGGCTCGCCGGTCTGCGCGGCGAACATCCGGTGGATCAGCGGCGACTTGCTGTGGCCGATGGGGTTGCCGAACACGCAATAGCGGTCCATGGGAATCCTCGGGAAAGACGGAACTGTAGGGGCGAATTCATTCGCCCGGCTCGACGGCGACAGGCGAATGAATTCGCCCCTACGATCAGGCCAGCCAGTCGCGGTCGGTGAGGAAGTACTCGGTCAGCCGCGCCTCCTCGCTGCCCGGCTCGGGCTTCCAGTCGTAGCCCCAGCGCACCACCGGCGGCAGCGACATGAGGATCGACTCGGTGCGCCCGCCGGACTGCAGGCCGAACAGGGTGCCGCGGTCGAACACCAGGTTGAACTCCACGTAGCGGCCGCGGCGGTAGGCCTGGAACTCGCGCTGCGCCTCGCTGAACGGGGTGGCCTTGCGCTTCCTGACGATCGGCAGGTAGGCCTCGATGTAGGCGTCGCCCACCGCGCGGATGAAGGCGAAGCAGGTGTCGAAGTCCCACTCGTTGAGGTCGTCGAAGAACAGGCCGCCGATGCCGCGCGGCTCGCCGCGGTGCTTGAGGTGGAAGTAGCGGTCGCACCATTCCTTGTAGCGCGGGTAGACGTCGGCGCCGAACGGCTCGCAGGCGGCGCGCGCCACCCGGTGCCACTCGATGCAGTCCTCCTCGTGGGCGTAGTAGGGGGTCAGGTCGAAGCCGCCGCCGAACCACCACACCGGCTCCTCGCCGGGCTTCTCGGCGCAGAACAGGCGCACGTTGGCGTGCGAGGTGGGCACGTGGGGGTTTTCCGGGTGGATCACCAGCGACACGCCGAGGGCCTGGAAGCTGCGTCCGGCCAGCTCCGGGCGGTGGGCGCTGGCCGAGGGCGGCAGGCCGTCGCCGAACACGTGGGAGAAGTTGACCCCGCCCTTCTCGATCAGCGCGCCGTTCTCGATCACCCGGGTGCGGCCGCCGCCGCCGCCCGGACGCTCCCAGGCCTCCTCGCGGAAGCGCGCGCCACCGTCCTCGGCCTCGAGGGCGGCGCAGATGCGGTCTTGCAGGTCGAGCAGGTAGGCCTTCACGGCGGCGATACGGTCGGTCACTTTTCACCTCGGGTCCGGGTCTGCCGCACGGCCCCTGGCCGGCGGCGCAATCAGGCGGCAAGCATACCACCGCGTTTCGCGCCTCGCGCTTGACGCAGGCCATGGCGCAGGCTTGGATGGACGCCCTGTCGTTTTTCCCAAGGAGAATGCCCGGCCATGGCCAAACGCATCCAGCTCAGCCGCCACGGCGGCCCCGAAGTGCTCGAGTACGCCGCCTTCACTCCCGCCGCCCCCGGCCCGCGCGAGGTGCTGGTGCGCAACCACGCCATCGGCCTCAACTTCATCGACATCTACTACCGCAACGGCCTGTATCCGCTGGACCTGCCTTCGGGCCTGGGCAGCGAAGGCGCCGGGGTGGTCGAGGCGGTGGGCGCCGAGGTGCACGAATTCCAGGTCGGCGACCGGGTGGCCTACTGCACCGGCCCGCAGGGCTCCTACGCCGAACTGCATGTCCTGCCGGCCGACGTGCTGGTGCCGCTGCCGGACGGGGTGAGCTTCGAGCAGGCCGCCGCGGCGACCCTCAAGGGCCTGACCGTGCAGTACCTGCTGCGCCAGATCGGCCGGCTCGAGGGCGGCGAGACCATCCTGTTCCACGCCGCCGCCGGCGGCGTCGGCAGCCTGGCCTGCCAGTGGGCGAAAGCGCTGGGGGTGAAGCTGATCGGCACCGTGGGATCGGCCGAGAAGGCCGAGCGGGCCCGGGCGCTGGGCGCCTGGGCGACCATCGACTACAGCCGCGAGGACGTGCGTGCGCGGGTGCTGGAGCTGACCGACGGCGCCAAGTGCCCGGTGGTCTACGACTCGGTGGGCAAGGACACCTGGGAGATCTCGCTGGACTGCGTGGCCAGGCGCGGCCTGCTGGTCAGCTTCGGCAACGCCTCCGGGCCGGTCACCGGGGTCAACCTCGGCATCCTCTCGCAGAAGGGCTCGCTGTTCGTCACCCGGCCGACCCTGGCCGGCTACGCCGATACCGCCGAGCGCCTGCGCACCATGGCTGCCGAGCTGTATGCGCTGATCGCCGCCGGCACCCTGCAGGTGGACATCGGCCGGCGCTACGCCCTGGCCGACGCCGGAGCGGCACAGGCCGCGGTGGCGGCGCGGCAGACCACCGGCTCGACCATCCTGCTGCCCTGAGGCAGGCGGCGGCGCGTCCGCCGCGCCGCCGTGACTCAGGTCACAAACGGTTAAACGCTCGCACCCGCGTACCACTAGAGTCCTTCGCCATCCCATCAAGGAACCGGCTGCCAGTCCCTCCCCGACCGGCAGCTTCGATCAGGCGGAGGTCCTGCATGTCCCAGTCCAACGATACCCCTGCGTTGGCGGCCGAGCGCCGCTCAGGCACCCTGCGCCAGTGGCGCTGGGCCTTCCACAAGGTCCGCAGCCTCGAGGCCGGCCTGTGCTGCGCGGCGTGGCGCGCCACGCGCTTCGCCCTGCTGGGCGACAGCGGACGCTTCTACACCAATAGCCGCGGCTGGACCCGCCTGCGTCATCCGCGCGACTGACTAGCCGGCCAGCGAGCAGTGCAGGTCCATGTGCTGCGCCTGGTCGAGGCTGGCGACCGGCAGGCGCGGGTAGCACTCGAAGCCACCGGCCTGACCGAAGGACTCGCCGCTCCGAGCCAGCCAGCCATGCACCCGCGAACGCAGGCGAACGAGGCCTTCCGCGTAGCTGCAGTGGATGGAGAACACCACGAAGCGCGAGGGCGGCAGGCCGATGCGGTACCAGCCCGGCGGCGGCTCGCCAGCAGCGGCCGGTGCAGCGATCGCGCAGGCGTAGCGGATGCGCTCGGGCGGGGTGAACAGCGGATCGTCGTAGACCATGCCGAAGAAGGGACCTTCCGCCTGCAGGCCGGCGGCGGCCAGACGGGTGGCGAAATCCTGCCAGTGCTGCGGCACCAGCGGATAGGGGCCGACGTAGCGACAGGCCCACAGGCTACGCGCGGGCGCCTGCACGATGCGCGCCGGGATGGCGGCACCGATCTGCGCCGCCGGGCCTGCCAGCCCCTCGGCCGGCAGGCGGCGCAGCGACTGCGGCGGCATGCCCCAGCGGCGGGTGAAGGCCCGGGTGAACGCCTGCTGGCTGCCGAAGCCGAGACCGAGAGCTATCGACAACAGGCTCTCGCGCGTCAGCCTTACGCGCACCGCCGCCTTTTCCAGTTGCAGGTTCTGCAGGTAGTCGCGCAGGGTCATCCCGGTGTCGCGCTTGAACAGGCGCTGCAACTGGAAACGGCTCAGGCCGAACGTGTCGGCCAGCGCCTGCACGCTCAGCGCGGCCCGCTCCTCGTCGCTGCCGTAGTGGATGCGCGTATCGATGAGCTGGACGACCTGCTGGATGCGCGGGTCCATGGCGTCTCTCCCTGATGCCTGCCAGTAGGACGCCAGCATGGCCAGCGCCGCGGCGCCGCGCAAGTCGCCTCAGGACGGACGGATCACCTGCCCGCTGCGCAGGTCGCGGATCAGGCTGGGGTTGCGGCGTCCGCCCAGCTCGCCGCCGAGCACGCCGTCGAGCGCCCCGCCGAAGTACTGCTCGACGCGCAGGCGGGTGCGCGCCGCCGGGCGGCCGGCCGGGTTGGCCGAGGTCGACACCAGCGGCCCGGTGTGCTCGCACAGCGCGCGCACCAGCGGATGGTCGCTGACCCGCAGCGCGACGCTGTCGTGCATCCCGCTGATCCACTCGGGCAGGCGGCCCTGGTGCGGCACCAGCCAGGTGTTCGGCCCCGGCCAGCTGAGTTCGAGCTCGGCGCGCCAGGCCCGCGGCAGGTCGTGCAGCAGGAAGTCGAACTGCGCCATGTCGGCGGCGACCAGGATCAGGCCCTTCTCCAGCGGCCGGTCCTTGAGCGCCAGCAGGCGCAGTACCGCCTGGGGATTCCACGGATCGCAGCCCAGCCCCCATACCGCTTCGGTGGGGTAGGCGATCACGCCCCCCTCGCGCACCACCCGCGCCGCCTGCTGCACCCGCCACTGCCCGACCATCGCCACCTCCGCATGCTGGAAAAACTGCGGCGCAGTGTATCCGCTCGGGCCGGCGATGGCAGTGGCTGACGACGGGCCGGGTCAGCCGCAGCACACCCAGCAGCCGCCCTCGCAGACGATGCGCCCGTCCAGCTCCAGTTCGGTGAGCTGGGCGAGCAGCTCGGGCAGGGCCAGGCCGCTGCTGATCGCCAGCGCCTCGCTGCTCTGCGGTTCGGCGCGCAGCAGGGCCAGCAGCGGATGGGCCGACTCGTCCGGTTCGCTGACCGGCCGGCGCGGCGCCGGCCGGGCCGCCACCCGCTGCCAGCCGCGCAAGGCCTCGAGGATGTCCTCGACCGTTTCCACCAGCAGGGCGCCCTCGCGGATCAGCTGGTGGCAGCCGCGTGCGCCGGGGTGGTGGATCGAGCCGGGGATGGCGAATACCTCGCGGCCCTGTTCGGCGGCCAGCCGCGCGGTGATCAGCGAACCGCTGGAGGGGCTGGCCTCGACCACCAGCACGCCGAGCGCCAGGCCGCTGATGATGCGGTTGCGCCGCGGGAAATTGCCGGCCTGCGGCGGCGTGGCCAGCGGCAGCTCGGAGACCAGCGCGCCGCCCTCGGCGACGATGCGCGCGGCCAGGCCGGCATGCCGGCGCGGATACAGGCACTGCAGGCCGGTGCCGAGCACCGCCACGGTGGCGCCGCCGGCCGCCAGCGCGCCCTCGTGGGCCGCGCCGTCGATGCCCAGCGCCAGGCCGCTGGTGACCACGAAGCCGCCGCCGGCCAGGCTGCGGGCGAAGCATGCGGCGTTGTCCAGCCCCGGCCGGCTGGCCCGGCGACTGCCGACCAGCGCCAGCTGCGGGCGCTCGAGCAGGCTGGGGTCGCCGGCGACGAACAGCAGCGGCGGGGCATCGTGCAGCTCGGCGAGCAGGGCGGGATAGGTGGGATCGTCGAAGCCCAGCAGGTGCCGGGCGGGCTGCTCCAGCCAGGCCAGGGCGGCGGCGGCCTGCTCGCGCACCAGCGGGCTGCGCCGCGCCTCGGCGGCCTCCGCCGGCAGGCCGAGGGCGCGCCAGGCGGCTGCAGGAGCGGAGAGGGCGGCACTGGCCGAGCCGAAGGTGCTGATCAGCAGGCGGAAGCGTCGCGGACCGATCGCCGGCAGGCCGTGCAGGCGCAGGCGGGCTTCCAGTTCGGCCGGGGGCAGGGCGGCGGGGTAGGGCATGGCGATCATCCTTGATCGACGACAGGACATCGGCCGGCGCGCATCCTGCGTCAGGCCAGAAACGCGAAGCCCCCGCAGGCGGGGGCTTCGTTCACGACGCTCAGGGGTTGCGCACCTTGTCGAGCACCGCCAGCGAACGGGTGGCGTTGAGCACCAGGCCATAGCTGAGCTTGTCGTAGGTACGGAACACCATCAGCAGGCCGGAGCGCTCGTCGGGGATCTTCACGCTCTCGCCGGTGATGCGGTCGCGCACCGTCTCGCCGGTCTTGTAGATCGCCAGCACGTTGCCTTCGGCGAGGCCGTCGCGGCGGCCCTTGTTGAGGGTGACCACGTCGAGCTGGCCGACCTGGGTCACGCCGCGCGGCACGTCGAGGATCACCCCGTCGATCGGCTCGCTCGGCTCGCTGGGCACGAAGGTGGAGCTGATCGAGCGCTCCTCGGTGGGCAGCAGGCGGTCGCCCAGGCGCACTTCCTGGGTGGTGCGGGTGAGGGCCAGGGTAGCGATGTCGCCTTCCTCGGCCACCACGTCGCCGCCGCCGATGTAGTCGGCGTTGATGCCGAGCACTTCCTTGGTCTGCGGGTCGCTGTAGGCCTTGCCCTGACGGTACAGGCCGTAGGCCTGCTCGCCGGTGAAGGCGCCGCGGGCATAGATGCGGTCGCCGGCGCCGCTGACCACGCGCTCGGCGTTGCCGGCCACCACGTAGGGCGCCTGGGACAGCTCGAGGTCGCTGTCGACGATGCGGTTGCTGAGCAGGAAGCTGTTGATCTTTTCCAGCGGGATGGTCGGGATCGCCTCGGCCATCGGCGTGCTGCGCACGTGCGGCGACAGCTTGACGGTACCGCGCGAGGCGCCGCGGTCGAGGACGATGCGCGGCTGGCCGTCGACCCAGGTCAGGCTCAGCACGTCGCCCGGGTAGATCAGGTGCGGATTCTGCACCTGCGGGTTGGCCTGCCAGATCTCCGGCCACTTCCACGGCTGGCGCAGGAACTTGCCGGAGATATCCCACAGGGTATCGCCGCGCGCCACCGTGTAGGTCTGCGGATGGCCGTCCCTGAGCTGGACCTCGGCCTGCGCCAGACCGCCAGCCGCCAGCAGCAGCAGGGCGACTAATGATTTCCTCATGAGGTGAATCCCTTTATCATGTGCCGACACGGGAAACGTGCGCCGGCCGGCGAAATACGCGGCCTCAAGCCGTTTTTCGAGCTGCCGGGCATCTTATCAGCCGGTTTTCGATTTATTCCACAAGTGCATCACAAACGCATATGGCGATCCTGAACATTCTCGAGTTCCCCGATCCGCGCCTGCGCACCCTCGCCAAGCCGGTGGAGGTGGTCGACGACGCCCTGCGCCAGCTGATCGACGACATGTTCGAGACCATGTACGCCGCCCCCGGCATCGGCCTGGCGGCGACCCAGGTCAACGTGCACAAGCGCCTGGTGGTGATGGACCTGTCCGAGGACAAGAGCGCGCCGCGGGTGTTCATCAACCCCGAGCTGGAAATGCTCACCGACGACCTCGGCCCCTACCAGGAAGGCTGCCTCTCCGTCCCCGGCTTCTACGAGAACGTCGACCGTCCGCTCAAGGTGCGCATCAGGGCGCTGGACCGCGACGGCCAGCCGTTCGAGGAGATCGCCGAGGGCCTGCTCGCCGTGTGCATCCAGCACGAGTGCGACCACCTCAACGGCAAGCTGTTCGTCGACTACCTGTCCGGCCTCAAGCGCGACCGCATCAAGAAGAAGCTGGAAAAACAGCATCGCCTGCAGCACAACTGATTCACCGGAAGGCTTGCCCGCGGCAAGCCTTTTTTCTTGAGCGAGAGCCCATGAGCCAGCCCCTGCGCATCGTCTTCGCCGGTACCCCGGAATTCGCCGCCGTCCACCTCCAGGCCCTGCTCGACGCGGGCCTGACGCCGGTGGCGGTGTACACCCAGCCCGACCGCCCGGCCGGCCGCGGCCAGAAGCTGATGGCCAGCCCGGTCAAGCAGCTGGCCGCCACGCACGGCATCCCCGTCCTGCAGCCGCAGACCCTGCGCGATGCCGCGGCACAGGCCGAGCTGGCGGCGCTGCAGCCCGACCTGCTGGTGGTGGCGGCCTACGGCCTGATCCTGCCGCAGGCGGTGCTCGACATCCCGCCTCTCGGCTGCATCAACAGCCACGCCTCGCTGCTGCCGCGCTGGCGCGGCGCCGCGCCGATCCAGCGCGCGGTGCAGGCCGGCGACGCCGAGTCGGGCGTCACCGTGATGCGCATGGAGGCCGGCCTCGACACCGGGCCGATGCTGCTCAAGGTGACCACGCCGATCAGCGCGACTGACACCGGCGGCAGCCTGCACGACCGCCTGGCCACGCTGGGCGCCGCCGCGGTGGTCGCGGCCATCCCGCAGCTGGCCGCCGGCACCCTGCACGGCGAGGTGCAGGACGACGCGCTGGCCACCTACGCGCACAAGCTCAACAAGGACGAGGCGCGCCTCGACTGGAGCCGCCCGGCGGTGGAGCTGGAACGCCTGGTGCGCGCCTTCAATCCCTGGCCGATCTGCCACACCACGCTCGGCGAGGCCGCGCTCAAGGTCTATGCCGCCGAAGTCGGTGAGGGGCAGGGCGCGCCGGGTGAAATTCTCGCCGCCAGCCGCGACGGCCTGACCGTGGCCTGCGGCGCGGGCGCGCTGCGCCTGACCCGCCTGCAGCTGCCGGGCGGCAAGCCGCTGGGCTTCGCCGACCTGTACAACAGCCGCCGCGAGCAGTTCGCCGCCGGCCAGGTGCTGGCCTGATGGCCGTCGATCCGCGGCTGGCCGCCGCCCGCGCCCTCGGCGCCGTGCTCGCCGGCAAGGCCTCGCTGGGCAGCGCGCTGCCGGCGCAGCTGGACAAGGTCGAGCCGCGCGACCGCGGCCTGACCCAGGAGCTGGCCTTCGGCACCGCGCGCTGGCAGCCGCGTCTGTCCCTGCTCGCCGACAAGCTGCTGCAGAAGCCGTTCAAGGCCGCCGACACGGATCTCGAGGCGCTGCTGCTGGTCGGCCTGTACCAGCTGCTGTACACGCGCATCCCCGCCCACGCGGCGATCGGCGAGACGGTCGGCTGTGTCGACAAGCTGAAGAAGTCCTCGGCCAAGGGTCTGATCAACGCCGTGCTGCGCCGCGCCCAGCGCGAGGGCGAGGCGCTGCTCGCCGAACTGGAGCGCGACCCGGCGGCGCGCACCGCCCATCCGCGCTGGCTGCAGAAGGCGCTCAAGGCGCACTGGCCGGCGGACTGGGAAGCCATCTGCGCCGCCAACAACAGCCATCCGCCGCTGACCCTGCGGGTCAACCGCCGCCACGGCAGCCGTGACGCCTACCTGGCCGAGCTGGCCGCCACCGGCATCGCCGCACGCGCCTGTCCGTTCAGCACGGATGGCGTGCAGCTGGCCACGCCCTGCGACGTCACCACCCTGCCGGGCTTCGCCGAGGGCCGGGTCAGCGTGCAGGACGAGGCCGCCCAGCTGGCCGCCGACCTGCTCGAGCTGGCGCCCAACCTGCGCGTGCTGGATGCCTGCTGCGCGCCCGGCGGCAAGACCTGCCACCTGCTGGAGGCCGAGCCCTCGCTCAGCGTCACTGCCGTCGACCTGGAGGAGAGCCGCCTGGTGCGGGTGCGCGAGAACCTCGCCCGCCTCGGGCTCGACGCCAGGCTGGTCGCCGCCGACGCCCGCGCGGTCGGGGAGTGGTGGGACGGCAAGCCGTTCCAGCGCATCCTGCTCGACGCCCCCTGCTCGGCCACCGGGGTGATCCGCCGCCACCCGGACATCAAGCTGACCCGCCAGCAAGGCGACATCGCCGCGCTGGCCGCCCTGCAGGGCGAGCTGCTCGACGCCCTGTGGCCGACCCTCGAGGTCGGCGGCGTGCTGCTCTACGCCACCTGCTCGAGCCTGCCGACCGAGAACACCGAGGTGATCGGCGCCTTCCTCGCCCGCACCCCCGGCGCGCGCGAGCTGGACATCCCCGGCCCGTTCGGCGTCAGGCAGCCGCACGGCCGCCAGTTGCTGGCCCAGGTCGACGGCCACGACGGTTTCTACTACGCCAAGCTGATCAAGATCGCCGCCGCCCCCGCGCGCGCGCAAGGAGCAGTCACCGGATGAAGATCATCATTCTCGGCGCGGGACAGGTCGGCGGCAGCCTGGCCGAACACCTGGCCAGCGAGGCCAACGACATCACAGTGGTCGACACCGACGGCGACCGCCTGCGCGACCTGGGCGACCGCCTGGACATCCGCACCATCCAGGGCAAGGGCTCCTACCCGACGGTGCTGCGCCAGGCCGGCGCCGACGACGCCGACATGCTGGTGGCGGTGACCAACAGCGACGAGTCGAACATGATCGCCTGCCAGGTCGCCTACACCCTGTTCAACACGCCGACCAAGATCGCCCGGGTGCGCGAGGCGGCCTACCTGACCCGCGCCGGCCTGTTCGCCAACGAGGCGATCCCGGTCGACGTGCTGATCAGCCCCGAGCAGGTGGTGACCAACTACATCCGCCGCCTGATCGAATACCCCGGCGCCCTGCAGGTGCTCGACTTCGCCGAGGGCAAGGCGCAGCTGGTCGGCGTGCGCGCCTACTACGGCGGCCCGCTGGTCGGCCAGCAGCTCAAGCAGATCCGCGAGCACATGCCGACCATCGACGCCCGCGTCGCCGCCATCTACCGCCGCGACCGCGCCATCCTGCCGCAGGGCGACACGGTGATCGAGGCCGACGACGAGGTGTTCTTCATCGCCGCGCGCAGCCACATCCGCGCGGTGATGAGCGAGCTGCGGCGCATCGACGACGGCTACCGCAAGGTGGTGATCGCCGGCGGCGGCCATATCGGCGAGCGCTTGGCCGAGGCCATCGAGACCCGCTACCAGGTGAAGATCATCGAGATGAACGCGGCGCGCTGCCGCTACCTGTCCGACACCCTGGAAAGCACCATCGTCCTGCAGGGCAGCGCCAGCGACCGCGACCTGCTGGTCGAGGAGAACATCGCCGAAGCCGACCTGTTCCTCGCCCTGACCAACGACGACGAGGCCAACATCATGTCCTCGCTGCTGGCCAAGCGCCTCGGCGCGCGCAAGGTGATGAGCCTGATCAGCAACCCGGCCTACGTCGACCTGATCCAGGGCGGCGAGATCGACATCGCCATCAGCCCGCAGCAGGCCACCATCGGCACCCTGCTGACCCACGTGCGCCGCGGCGACATAGTCGCGGTGCACTCGCTGCGCCGCGGCGCCGCCGAGGCGATCGAGGCCATCGCCCACGGCGACGCGCGCTCGAGCAAGGTGGTCGGCCGCCGGGTCGCCGACGTGCCGCTGCCGCCGGGCACCACCATCGGCGCCATCGTCCGCGACGAGGAAGTGCTGATCGCCCACGGCGAGACGCGCATCGAGTCGGGCGACCACGTGCTGCTGTTCCTCGTCGACAAGAAGCACATCCGCGACGTCGAGCGCCTGTTCCAGGCCGGCCTGACCTTCTTCTGAGCCCGGGTCGGCTGCGCCTGCGGGCGCGGCCGGCTCCGCTGCCGCACGGACCGCCCCATGCACTACGCCGTCATCTCCCGCATCCTCGGCCTGCTGCTGATGATCTTCAGCGTCACCCACCTGCCGCCCATGCTGCTCGGCGTGCACGACGGCGACGACACCTGGCGCAGCTTCGTCTGGTCGTTCGCCATTACCCTGGTCACCGGCACGCTGATCTGGTTCCCCAACCGCGAGGCCCACGGCGAACTGCGCGTGCGCGACGGCTACCTGATCACCGCGCTGTTCTGGTTCGTCCTCGGCGCCTTCGGCGCCATCCCCTTCCTGCTCGGCGAGCGACCGGCGATGGACGCCGCCGACGCGCTGTTCGAGGCCTTCTCCGGCCTCAGCACCACCGGCGCCACCGTGCTCACCGGCCTCGACGCGCTGCCGCGCTCGATCCTCTACTACCGCCAGCAGCTGCAGTGGCTGGGCGGCATGGGCATCGTGGTGCTCGCCGTGGCGGTGATGCCGATGCTCGGCATCGGCGGCATGCAGCTGTACCGCGCCGAGATGCCCGGGCCGCTGAAGGACAACAAGCTGTCACCGCGCATCGCCGACACCGCCAAGACCCTGTGGCTGATCTACTGCGGGCTGACCGCCCTCTGCGCGCTGGCCTACTGGATTGCCGGCATGAGCCCGTTCGACGCCATCGGCCACAGCTTCGCCACCATCGCCATCGGCGGCTTCTCCACCCACGACGCCAGCATCGCCTTCTTCGACAGCGCGCTGATCGAGGCCATCTGCATCTTCTTCATGGCCGCCTCGGGGATGAACTTCGCCCTGCACTTCCTCGCCCTGCGCAGCCGCTCGCTGAAGGCCTACCTGCGCGACCCCGAGTGCATGACCTACCTCAGGCTGCTGGCCGCGGTATTCGTCATCACCACCGCGCTGCTGCTGGTCTACAGCCACCACGACGACCCGCTCGACTCGATCCGCTTCGCCGCCTTCCAGGTGGTCTCGGTGTTCACCACCACCGGCTTCGGCGTCGACGACTTCAGCGTGTGGCCGAGCTTCCTGCCGTTCCTGCTGATCTATACCACCTTCATCGGCGCCTGCGCCGGCTCCACCGGCGGCGGCATGAAGGTGATGCGCGCCATGCTGGTGGTGCGCCAGGGCCAGCGCGAGATCCAGCGCCTGCTGCACCCCAGCGGCGTGTTCGGGGTGAAGATGGGCCGGCGCAAGGTGCCCGACCGGGTGATCGAGTCGGTATGGGGCTTCTGCGCCATGTACATGGTGACCTTCTTCGGCCTGATGCTGCTGCTGCTCGGCACCGGCCTCGACCCGATCACCGCCTTCTCCAGCCTGGCCTCGTGCATGAACAACCTCGGCCCGGCGCTGGGCGACGCCGCCGCCCACTACGCCAATCTGCCGGACAGCGCCAAGCTGCTGCTCAGCGTGGCGATGATCCTCGGCCGTCTCGAGGTGTTCTCGCTGATCGTGTTGCTGTCGCCGGCGTTCTGGCGCTACTGAGGCGCGCTCGGCTAGGCTGGACGACCACAACGCGTCGCCCACCAGCGGCGGCGCAATCGTCCACCCACTGCAGGGGAACGTCCATGACCACCGTCGCCGCCCTGGAAAGACTGCTGGCCGCCGGCCACGACAACGCCCTGCTGCGCTTCGGCCTGGGCAACGCCCACCTGGATGCCGGCGACGCCGCCCAGGCGCTGCCCCACCTGCAACGCTGCGTGGAATTCGATCCTGGCTATTCGGCGGCCTGGAAACTGCTGGGCAAGGCCCATGCGGCACTCGGCGCCACGGACGCGGCGCGCGCCGCCTGGCAGCAGGGCCTGGAAGCCGCCCGCACCCGCGGCGACAAGCAGGCGGAGAAAGAGATGACTGTGTTCCTGAAGAAGCTGGACAAGCCGCGTGCCGGCTAGAGCCCCGGCGACGGCACGAGGAGGCCGCCGATGAGCTGCACCGGCCGCACGATCGACCGCCTGCGTCGGCAGATCCCCGGCTTCGCCTGCGAGCCCGGCTGCCACGACTGCTGCGGGCCGGTCACCGCCTCCTCCGAGGAGATGTCGCGCCTGCCGGTGAAAAGCGTCGCCGCGCATGACGCGGCGCTGGCCGACTGGAACTGCGTGCACCTCGGCCCGCAGGGCTGCGAGGTGTACGACGAACGCCCGCTGATCTGCCGCCTGTTCGGCACCACGGCGAGCCTGCCCTGCCCGCGCGGCCGCGGACCGGCGACACCCACCCCGGCGCAGGTCGAGCAGCAGGTCCACGAGCTGATCGCCAGCACCCGCCAGGTGCTGGTCTAGCACCGGCGCGTCCTCAAGCGCTTGATGGCGCCCTCGACCACAGCGTCGGCATCCAGCCGTCACGGCCCGCCGGACCGTGGCGGCCGCTCTTCTGCGCACACTCCGCCCTTGCGCGCACAAACCTATGCATGGATATTGTACAGGCCGTACAATTTGTACAACTTAGCCTGTCCCAGCGGAGTTCCACAATGCCGGCCTCTACCAGAAGAAGACTCAGCATCGGCCAGCGTCTGGCCCTCGGCTTCGCCGTCATCCTGGCGATGATGGTGCTGCTCACCCTGATCGGCGTGAATCGCGTGGGAGGGATCAGGAACAGCCTGGTCGCCATCAACGAGGAGCACAGCGTCAAGCAGCGCCAGGCGATCAACTTCCGCGGCAGCGTGCACGACCGCGCCATCGCCCTGCGTGACGTGGTGCTGGCCCGCTCGGCCGCCGAGCAGCAGGCCGCCCTCGCCGAGATCCAGCGCCTGGCCGACAACTATGCCGAGGCGCAACGCGTGCTCGACGGCCTGCTGCAGAAGAGCAGCGGCGTGCTGCAGCAGGAACGCGAGCTGGCCGCGGCGATCCGCGAGGTCGAGCAGCGCACCCTGCCGCTGGCCAGTGCGGTGATCGCCGCCCAGCAGGGCGGCCGGCCGGACGAGGCCCGCACCCTGCTGCTCGAACGGGCCGCACCGGCCTTCAGCGACTGGCTGGCCAGCATCAACGCCTTCATCGATCTGCAGGAAGGCGAGATCCGCCGCGACTCGCAGCAGGCCACCGCGATCGCCTTGAGCTTCTCCTGGCTGATGATCATCCTCTGCAGCGCGGCCCTGCTCTGCGGCGTGCTGCTGGCCGTCCTGATCACCCGGCGCCTGCTGGCCCAGCTGGGCGCCGAACCGGACGAGGTGCGCGAACTGGCTGCCGCCATCGGTCGCGGCGAACTGGCCGTCGGCGGCCAGCCCCGCGGGCATACCGACAGCATCCTGGCCGCCCTGCTGGCGATGGCCGCCCAGTTGCAGGACACCGTGGCGCGGGTGCGCCGGTCGGCCGATGCGGTGTCGGTCGGCAGCACGCAGATCTCCCGGCACGGCGACGAGCTGAGCGAGCGCTCCGAGCAGCAGGTCAGCGCGCTGACCGCTACCGCCGCCGCCATGGAAGAGCTCGGCGCCACCGTGCGCCTGAACGCCGACAACGCCCGCCAGGCCGACCGGCTCGCCGCCTCGGCCGCCAGCGTGGCCAACCGCGGCGGCGAGCTGATGCAGGCGGTGGTGGCGACCATGGGCGACATCAACAGCCGCTCGCGGCAGGTCGCCGACATCGTGGCGATCATCGACGGCATCGCCTTCCAGACCAACATCCTCGCCCTCAACGCCTCGGTCGAGGCGGCGCGGGCCGGCGAGGAGGGCCGCGGCTTCGCCGTGGTGGCCAACGAGGTACGCCATCTGGCCCAGCGCAGCGCGGAGGCCGCCAGGGACATCAAGGCGCTGATCGGCGAAACCCTGCAGAGCGTCGAGCGCGGCGCCGGGCTGGTCGACGACGCCGGGCACACCACCGCCGAGATCGTCACCGCCATCGCCCGCGTCTCGCAGATCATGAGCGAGATCAGCACCGCCAGCCACGAGCAGAGCACGGCAGTCGAGCAGGTCAGCCGCGCGGTGGTCGACATGGACCAGACGACTCAGGTCAACCGCCTGCTGGTCACCGACAGCGCCCAGGCCGCGCACAGCCTGCAGCAGCAGGCCGAGGCGCTGGCCGCGGCGATGGCGGTGTTCCGCCTCGACAACCACGCCGACGCCCCGCACATCCCGGACACTGCGGCGCTGCCGGCAGCGCACGCCGCCCGCGTGCCGAGCCCGGCATTCTGAAGCGTACCGGGGCGGGCCCGAGCCGCCCCGGCTGGCGCATCATGCGCTGCAACAGCAACGCCGCTGCCCCCTGAACGGGGCAGCGGCGTTGTTCATTACCGCGTGGCGCCCAGGCCACCGGTGCTGCGCCAGCTTTCGCCCGGCAGTCCGACCGCGGCTTCAGTCGCCGACGAAAACCAGCGCCACGCCGCCGCTCTCGCAGCGCAGCACACGCATGTGCACCAGCGGGGCCTCTCCCGGCAGGCCCTGGACCTGACCGCAGACCAGCTCGCCGGGCTGCATGAGGCCCCGGGGCTCGTCGAGCAGCACGAACACCCCGCCATCGGAGATGTCGCGGGTGATGACCTGCAACCTGCCATGCTGCGGATGCTCGATGCACAGCGGAACCTTCATCGGTGTGCGCACATGCACGCGACGGTTTTCCATGTTCGGGATCGTCCTGTCTGCGGGGGAGAGCTCAGACGCTACTGGCTATGCGCCAGCGCGGCAAGCCCGGGCGGTTTCAGTACCAGCGCTGCTCGCCCTCCGGGCGCTTCTTGAAGCGCTTCATGCTCCACATGTACTGGCTCGGCCAGCGCCGCACGTAGCCCTCGATCATCCGGCTCATCGCCGCCACGCCGACCTCGGGGTCCTTGCTGTACATGTCCTCCGGCGCCGCCTCGAGGATCACCTTGAAGCCGCTGCCGTCCTCCAGGCGGATCGCATGCAGGAACACGCCGACCGCCTTGTGTCCAGCCAGCATGCCCGGCACGAACTTGCTGGTCAGCGCCTGCACGGCGAAGAACGGCACGAAGATGCCGCTGCCTTCGCTCGGCTCCGGGTCGGCGGGAATGCCCACCGCGCCGCCGCGGCGCACCTCCTTGATCACGCTGAGGATGCCCTCCTTGGTCGACGGCGCCACGCGGTTGCCCATCTGCACGCGCTGGCGCTGCAGCAGCTCGTCCACCGCCTTCTGCTTGGGCGGGCGGTAGAAGATGATCGGCTTGCACTGGTTGCAGTAGAAGTGGTTGAGCACCTCCCAGTTGCCCAGGTGGCTGGTGATGCCGACCACGCCCTTGCCGCTGGCCAGCGCCGCCTCCAGCACCTCGAGGCCCTCGACCTCCTTGACCAGCGCCAGCGACTTCTGCGGCGGCCAGATCCACGCGCAGGCGCTCTCGGTGAAGGTCTTGCCGATGTCCTTCAGGGTGCGTCCGAGCAGCGCCTCGCGCTCGGCGGCGCCCAGTTCGGGAAAGCACCTGGCCTGGTTGATGCGCACCACCTCGCGCGAGCGGTTGGGCAGCTTCCACAGCAGCCAGCCGATCGCCGCGCCGAGGCGCTGCACGGCGGACCAGGGCAGGGCGGCGACCAGCCGCAGCGCGCCCACCACCAGGGCGCCTTTGATCTTCTCCACGGGATTCTCCGGCGGTTGGATTGAGCGGGCATTGTACCCCGCGGCCCGCTGCCTGGTTCCGCCTGCCGGCGAATTGGCGGGCGATGTTCCACGTGGAACATCCCACCCAGCGAGCTGCGCACGCCGCACAACACGCGCCCCCTCCACGGCTTTCGCCATCGGTTATACTCGGCGGCTTTACGCAAGCCTCAGAACAGGTGATTTCGTGAGCCAGACTACGCCTGCCGTGCGCACCTTCCAGGACCTGATCCTCGCCCTGCAAAGCTACTGGGCGGAGCAGGGCTGCGTGGTATTGCAGCCCTACGACATGGAAATGGGCGCCGGCACCTTCCACACCGCCACCTTCCTGCGCGCCATCGGTCCCGAGACCTGGAACGCCGCCTACGTGCAGCCCTCGCGCCGCCCGGCCGACGGCCGCTACGGCGAGAACCCCAACCGCCTGCAGCACTACTACCAGTTCCAGGTGGTGCTCAAGCCGAACCCGGATAACATCCAAGACCTCTACCTCGGCTCGCTGCGCGCCATCGGCATCGACCCGCTGGTCCACGACATCCGCTTCGTCGAGGACAACTGGGAATCACCGACCCTCGGCGCCTGGGGCCTGGGCTGGGAAGTCTGGCTCAACGGCATGGAAGTCACCCAGTTCACCTACTTCCAGCAGGTCGGCGGCGTCGAGTGCTACCCGGTGACCGGTGAGATCACCTACGGCCTCGAGCGCCTGGCCATGTACCTGCAGGGCGTCGACTCGGTGTACGACCTGGTCTACTCCGACGGCCCGTTCGGCAAGGTCACCTACGGCGACGTGTTCCACCAGAACGAGGTGGAGCAGTCCACCTACAACTTCGAGCACGCCAACGTCGACAAGCTGTTCGAGCTGTTCGACTTCTACGAGGCCGAGGCCAACCGCCTGATGGCCCTCGAGCTGCCGCTGCCGACCTACGAGATGGTGGTCAAGGCCTCGCACACCTTCAACCTGCTCGACGCCCGCCGTGCCATCTCGGTGACCGCGCGCCAGCAGTACATCCTGCGCGTGCGCACCCTGGCCCGCGCCGTGGCGCAGAGCTACCTGATCGCGCGCGCCAAGCTCGGCTTCCCGATGGCCACCGCCGAACTGCGTGACGAAGTACTGGCCAAGCTGAAGGAGGCCGCGGAATGAGTGCACAAGATTTTCTGGTCGAACTGGGCACCGAAGAGCTGCCCCCCAAGGCGCTGAAGACCCTCGCCGAGGCGTTCCTCGCCGGCGTCGAGAAGGGCCTCAAGGCCGCCGGCCTCGGCTACGCCAAGGCGCGCTACTACGCCGCACCGCGCCGCCTGGCGATCCTCGTCGAGCAGCTGGCCGTGCAGCAGCCGGACCGCGAAGTGCGTCTGGACGGCCCGCCGCTGCAGGCCGCCTTCGACAAGGACGGCCAGCCGACCCAGGCCGCACTGGGCTTCGCCAAGAAGTGCGGCGTCGATCTGGAACAGGTCGACACCAGCGGCCCCAAGCTGAAGTTCGTCCAGTCCATCGCCGGCCAGCCGGCCACCAGCCTGCTGCCGGGCATCGTCGAAACCTCGCTGAACGAGCTGCCGATTCCCAAGCGCATGCGCTGGGCGGCGCGCCGCGAGGAGTTCGTGCGTCCCACCCAGTGGCTGGTGATGCTGCTGGGTGAGCAGGTGGTCGACTGCACCATCCTCACCCAGCAGGCCGGGCGCGTGTCGCGCGGCCACCGCTTCCACGCCAACCACGAGGTGCGCATCAGCAACCCGGCCAGCTACGCCGAGGACCTGCGCAGCGCCTACGTGATCGCCGACTTCGCCGAGCGCCGCGCGCTGATCGACGCCCGCGTCGCCGAGCTGGCCAGCGAGCAGAACGGCAAGGCCATCGTGCCGCCGGCGCTGCTGGACGAGGTGACCGCGCTGGTCGAGTGGCCGGTGCCGCTGGTCTGCTCCTTCGAGGAACGCTTCCTCGAGGTGCCGCAGGAGGCGCTGATCGCCACCATGCAGGACAACCAGAAGTACTTCTGCCTGGTCGACGAAGGCGGCAAGCTGCTGCCGCGCTTCATCACCGTGGCCAACATCGAGTCCAAGGACCCGGCGCAGATCGTCGCCGGCAACGAGAAGGTGGTGCGCCCGCGCCTGACCGACGCCGAGTTCTTCTTCAAGCAGGACAAGAAGCACGCCCTCGAAGACAACAACCAGCGCCTGGCCAACGTGGTGTTCCAGGCCCAGCTGGGCAGCGTGTTCGACAAGGCGCAGCGCGTCTCCGCCTTGGCATCGTTCATCGCTGCACGCATCGGCGGCGACGCCGAGCGCGCCGCGCGCGCCGGCATCCTCTCCAAGTGCGACCTGGCCAGCGAGATGGTCGGCGAGTTCCCGGAGATGCAGGGCATCGCCGGCTACTACTACGCCCTGCACGACGGCGAGCCGGCCGACGTGGCCCTGGCGCTCAACGAGCAGTACATGCCGCGCGGCGCCGGCGCCGAGCTGCCGAGCACCCTGACCGGTGCCGCCGTGGCGGTGGCCGACAAGCTGGACACCCTGGTCGGCATCTTCGGCATCGGCATGCTGCCGACCGGCTCCAAGGACCCCTACGCCCTGCGCCGCGCGGCGCTGGGCGTGCTGCGCATCCTGATCGAGAAGCAGCTGGACCTCGACCTGGTGCAGGCAGTGGCCTTCGCCGTCGAGCAGTACGGCGACAAGGTCAAGGCCGACGGCCTGGCCGCCCAGGTGCTGGACTTCGTGTTCGACCGCCTGCGCGCCCGCTACGAGGACGAGGGCGTCGAGGTGGCCGTGTACCAGGCCGTGCGCGCCCTTCAGCCTTCCGCGCCGCTGGACTTCGACCAGCGCGTGCAGGCCGTGCAGGCGTTCCGCCAGCTGGCCGAGGCCGCCACCCTGGCCGCCGCCAACAAGCGCGTGTCCAACATCCTCGCCAAGGCCGAGAGCGAAGTGCCGCGCGAGGTCAGCAGCAGCCTGCTCATCGAGCCGGCCGAGCAGACCCTGGCCCTGGCGGTCAGCCAGGCCGCCGAGGCGGTCGCCCCGCTGGCCGCGGCGCGCAACTACAACGCCGTGCTGCAGCGCCTGGCCGCCCTGCGCGCGCCGGTGGATGCGTTCTTCGAGGAAGTGCTGGTCAACGCCGACGACGCCGCGGTGCGCGCCAACCGCTACGCGCTGCTGGCCCAGCTGCGCGGCCTGTTCCTCGGCGTGGCGGACATCTCGCTGCTGGGCTGACCGCCCCTGTGGATAACGGCTCCGGCCGTTATCCACAGATACCGGATTGCCGGACCTGTGGATCTTGCCTCTGCTTCTGTTCCACAGGGCCCAAGCGTAGGGTGGACAACGGCGCAGCCTTGTCCACCATCCATCCCGGTGGAAAATCGCGGCGCGAGTTTTCCACCCTACGCCCTTGAAACCGCCCTTATGAAACTGCTGATTCTCGACCGCGACGGGGTCATCAACGAGGACTCCGACGCCTACATCAAGTCCGTCGCCGAATGGATCCCGATCCCCGGCTCGATCGCCGCGATCGCCCGGCTGAGCCTGGCCGGCTGGACCGTGGCGGTGGCCACCAACCAGTCGGGTCTGGCGCGCGGCTACTACGACGAGGCCACCCTCGAGGCCATGCACACGCGCCTGCGCCAGCTGGTGGCCGAGCAGGGCGGCGAGCTCGGCCTGATCGTCCACTGCCCCCACGGCCCGGACGAGGGCTGCGCCTGCCGCAAGCCGCTGCCCGGCCTGCTGGTGCAGATCGCCGAGCACTACGACGTCGCCCTCGACGGCGTCTGGTTCGTCGGCGACAGCCCCGGCGACATCGCCGCCGCCCAGGCGGTGGCCTGCCAGCCGGTGCTGGTGCGCAGCGGCAAGGGCGAGCGCACCCTGGCCAAGGGCGTGCCGGAAGGCGTCAAGGTGTTCGACAACCTGGCGGCCGTGGCCGCCCATCTGCTGGCCGGGGAGGCCGCCCGATGACCCTGCGTACCGCCCTGTTCTATTTCCTGCTCGGCCTGAGCACCGTGATCTGGTGCATCCTCAGCCTGCTGATCGCCACCTGGCTGCCGCAGAAGGCCCGCTACGAATTCATCGCCCGCACCTGGTGCCGCTTCGCCGTGTGGCTGACCCGGGCGATGCTCGGCATCGACTACCGCCTCGAAGGGCTGGAGAACATCCCCCGGCAGCCGTGCGTGATCCTCGCCAAGCACCAGAGCGCCTGGGAAACCTTCTTCCTCACCGCCCACTTCGCACCGCTGACCCAGGTGCTCAAGCAGGAGCTGCTGCGCATCCCGTTCTACGGCTGGGCGTTCAAGCTGCTCAAGCCGATCGGCATCGACCGCAGCAACCCCAAGCAGGCGCTCAAGCAGGTGGCCAGCGTCGGCCTCGAACGCCTGCAGCAGGGCAACTGGCTGCTGATCTTCCCGGAAGGCACGCGCATTCCGGCCGGCGAGATGGGCAAGTTCTCGCGCAGCGGCGCCTCGGTGGCGGTGGCCGCCGGCGTGCCGGTGCTGCCGGTGGCGCACAACGCCGGCGAGTGCTGGCCGCGCGACGGCTGGCAGCGCCATCCGGGCACGGTCAGCGTGGTGTTCGGCCCGGCCCTGCACGCCGAGGGCGAAGGCCCGCGCGCGGTGGCCGACCTCAACCAGCGCGCCGAGACCTGGATCGGCGAGACCATGCAGAAGATCAACGGCACGGCGCGCGCCCGATAGGGCAGACTGGAGGCCTGGCGCCGGCCCGGGCCGGCCCCACATTCCTTCCCGACTCAGGAGGCAAGCGGCATGGATGTGTTTCGTTACCTGCACCTGATGGTCGAGCAGGGCGGTTCCGACCTGTTCTTCAGCGTCGGCGCACCGCCGCAGCTCAAGCGCGAGGGCCAGAGCCTGCCGATCGGCAAGGCGCCGCTGCCGCCCGGCTCCGTGCAGCAGCTGGCCTACCAGATCATGAGCCAGAAGCAGATCGCCGAGTTCGAGCGCGATCTGGAGATGAACCTGGCCATCGGCCTGGAAGGCGCCGGACGCTTCCGCGCCAACGTCTACTACCAGCGCGGCGAAGTCTCGATGGTGGTGCGCCACATCAAGAGCCAGATTCCCGGCATCGAGGAACTCGGCCTGCCGAAGAAGCTCGAGGAGCTGATCATGCTCGACCGCGGCCTGATCCTGGTGGTCGGCGCCGCCGGTTCCGGCAAGTCGACCACCCTGGCGTCGATGATCGACCTGCGCAACCGCTCGCGCGGCGGCCACATCGTCTGCATCGAGGACCCCATCGAGTTCCTCCACAGCCACCAGCGCTCGATCGTCGACCAGCGCGAGGTGGGCCTCGACACCCGCAGCTTCGAGCAGGCGCTGCTCAACGTGCTGCGCGAGTCGCCGGACGTGATCATGATCGGCGAGATCCGCGACCGCGACGCCATGCAGCACGCCCTGCACTACAGCGAGACCGGTCACCTGTGCATCGCCACCCTGCACGCCACCAACACCACCCAGGCCATCGAGCGCATCTGCAACTTCTTCCCCAAGGAGGCGCGCCAGCAGGTGCTCGGCGACCTGGCGCTCAACCTGCAGGCGATCGTCGGCCAGCGCCTGGTGCCGGGGCGCGAGGCCAAGCGCGTCGCCGCCGTCGAGCTGCTGCTGAAGACCCCCTACATCGCCGACCTGATCCAGCGTGACCAGCTCGACGACATCAAGGCCGCCATCGGTCGCGGCCAGGAACTCGGCCTGCAGACCTTCGATCAGCATCTCTATGCCCTGGTGCAGGCCGGACGCATCAGCCTCGACGAGGCCCTGCGCCACGCCGACTCGCGCACCGACCTGACCCTGCGCGCCAAGCTCGCCCGCGGCTTCCACGCCGAGGACGCCGAGCTCAAGGTGATGCGCGACTCCGAGCTGCACATCACGCCCTGATCCGCCGACCGCCGGACGCCGTCGCACGGCGCCCGGCGGCATGCGCGGAACTTGAACGAAAGCACGTCCGCCCTCGCCCGCCCTCCGCGCCATTTGGTTAACATGCCCGCTGCTCTCGCGCGCAAACAGGGTATCGCGGATGAAAGAACCAGCAGACCTCGAGTGGAAAGGCCTCCCGACCGAGGCGGCCAGCGACCGTTTCCTTCCCCCCGAAACCGGTGGCAGCTGGGACGACCAGGCGGTGCCGCAGCTGCGCCTGGCCGATCTCGACGCCGACGCACTGGCCGATTTCCAGCGGCGCAGCGGCGCAGCGGAGGAGAGCGGCGCCGTGCTGCTCGAGCAGCTGCAGCTGTTCCACCTCAAGCGCGCCGCCGTGCTGCTGTTCCATGCCGAGCCGGAAAAACTGGTCGGCGGCGCCTACGTCCGCGTCGGCCGCTTCGACCGCGAGCAGGGCCTGGTCGAGCAGCACGCCATCGGCGGCCCGCTGTTCGCCCAGTTCGAGCACGCCCTGGCGCTGCTGGAGGCGCACCTGCGGCATGACCCCGACGGGCAGCCTCGCGCGCCGGCGGCCTGGCCGCTGCCGCTGGCGGCGCTGCGCGAGGCGCTGCTCAACGCCCTGGTGCACAAGGACTACGCCAGCGGCATCCCCATCCAGATCCGCCTGCACGACGACCGCATCAGCCTGTGGAACCCCGCGCGCCTGCCGCATGGCTGGAGCGTCGCCAGTCTGCGCACCCGTCACCTGTCGCGCCCCGGCAACCCGGACATCGCCAGCGCCTTCCAGCGCGCCGGGCTGATCGAGGCCTGGGGTCTGGGCATCGACCGTCTGCTCGGCGCCTGCCGCGTCCACGGCGTGGTCGAACCACTGCTGCGCCACGAGCAGGACGGCCTGTGGCTGGAGTTCGCCTACACCCGTGCGCTGCCGCGCCAGTACCCGCGTTCCGCGGCCTCGCGGACTTTTTCCATGCCGACAGGCGAAGTGAAAAGTGCTGTCGCAGGTGAAGCTGCAGGTCATGCCACAGGTGAAGATGCAGGTGAAGTCGACATGCATGCTGCAGGTGAAGAAAGAAGTCATGTTGCAGGTCATGTCACCAGTGAAGTCCGCCGCCTGATCGGCGCCTGCGACGGGGTGATGAGCCGCAAGGCCCTGCAGGACGCCCTCAGCCTGAAGAGCGACGCCAACTTCCGCACCCTGTATCTGGTGCCGGCGCTGGAGGCCGGGCTGATCGAGATGACCATTCCCGACAAGCCCAAGAGCAGCCGCCAGCAATACCGGCTGTCCGCCGCCGGCCAGGCCTTGCGCCAGCAGAAATGATCTCCCCCTGGCTGTGGACAACAGCTGTCCACAGCCAGAAGTTTGACGCTTCAGCGCAAGCCGTCGAACCACTTTTCCACAGCCCATCTACCAAGAGTTCAGGATGAACACCGATCTCGATTTCCGCCCGGTCCGCGACGCCGACCTGCCCGCCATCTGCAGCTTTGCCCGGAGTGCCGAGGAGCTGTACTACCTCGCCCCGCGCGCCCGCTTCCCGCTCGACGTCGAACAGCTGGCCGCCAGCATCGCCCAGCGCAGCGATTCCAGCGTGGTGTGCCGCGGCGAAAAGGTGCTGGCTTTCGCCAACATCTACAGGCGCGAGGAGGGCGCCTGCTGGGTCGGCAACGTCGCGGTGGCAGCGCAGGCACGGCGCCAGGGCGTGGCGGGCTTCCTGATGCAACGGATGGCCCGGCTGGCCGCCGAGCGCCACGGCGCCCGCGAGCTGCGCGTGTCCTGCTTCAACCCCAACACCGCCGCCCTGCGCCTGTACGCCCGCCTCGGCTACACGCCCTTCGCCCTCGAGGAGCGCCAGGGTCCGCAGCAGCAACCGATCATGCTGATCCACCTGCGTCTGCCGCTGACCTGAGCACACGCCCTGCCAACCGGCGCGCAGAACGCGCCGGCCGGCTCAGCCAGAATGCCGCTCCCGCCTACGACAAACGGACTTGTCCATGCGCAACCTGCTCCTGCTGCTCGCCCTGTGCGGTGGCGGTTACCAGGCCTGGGAGCACTACTCCCAGCCCGCCCGCGAGACCAATGTCCCGCTGCACGCCGAGCCCTACCTGGCGGTCTACGGCCGCACCGCCTGCGGCTACACCCAGGCCACCCTGCGCCAACTGAACCAGGCCGGCATCCGCTACCGGTTCCACTCGGTCGACGAGCCGGCAGTGGCCGACCTGCTGCACCGGCGCATGCAGAACGCCGGGCTCGAGGTACGCCGCTACCTGCTGCCGGTGGTCGATCTGAACAACGCCCTCACGGTGCATCCGGACAACGGCGAGCTGGTGGCGCAGGCGCGTCAGCAGCTGCGCTAAGCAGGAAACAGCCATGCTGCCGAAGCATCCGCTGGCCCGCCTGTTGTGCAAGCTGAGCCTGCTACCGTTCGCCTGGTTCGCCTTCCTGTTCTGGTTCGAGAACTTCGCCATCTGGGGGACTCGGGCCAGCATCGACTCGCCCGCCGGCGGAACGACCGCCCACCTACTGAGCCTGATCCACGAAAGCAGCAAGCCCGGCCATGCGCCCTACGGCCTGCACCTGTACCTCGCCCCGGCGTGGCTGCCGCTGCCGCTGCCGCAGCACTTCGGCGAGCTGGCCTTTGCCGGCTACTGCAAGGGCGAGGCGGCCATCGCCTGGCAGGCGGCAGACCGGCTGGTCCTCCGCTGCGATGCTCGCAAGATCAGGACGCCGCCGACCAGCCGGCGCGGCATCCGCGTCGAGCTCGACAGTCGGCCCCAGCCAGCGCCTGCGCCACCTCCAGCCGTTCGCCAGGTGCAAGAGATGCTGCACCAGTCGAATCCCGACTCGCCCACTTCCAGCCGATAGACCAGCATGCTCAACCTTTTCCGCAACACCCTCTATATCCGCCTGCAGGCCGATCTGCTGCGCGTCCTTCACGTGGAGTCCGGCAAGAGCTTCAGCGAGGCGCCAGTGCTAGCCCTGCGTACCGAAGAGCGCGGCAAGCGCGTGCCGCTGGCCATCGGCAACGAAGCACTGGCCCTGCGCGGCCGCGACGGCGTCGAGCTGGCCAACGGTTTCCGTCATCCGCGCACCCTGCTGGCCGACTTCGCGGTGGCGGAGAAGACCCTGCAGTTGCTGCTGAAAAGGGTCCAGCCGCCCGCCCTGCTGCGCCCAAGGCCAACGGTGGTCCTGCAGCTGCTGGAGCATCTAGAGGGCGGCCTGACTGTGATCGAAACCCGCGGTTTCTACGAGCTGCTGTCGGTCGCAGGAGCGCGCAAGGTGTACATCTGGACCGGCCGGGAACTGCAACGCCACGAACTCGAGCACCTGCAGTTTCCCGAAGCTGGCGGCAACCTGCTCTGGCCATGACCCCGTGGAGACCACCATGCAGATCGAACTCCACCGCCAGCGCGGTTACTTCGCAAGCTCGATGGCACTGGACGTCCTCGCCGATTGCCGCAAGCTTGCCACGCTGTGCGGCGGCCAGCGCTGTCACCTGGCGCTGCCCGAGCAGGGCGCCGTTCTACAGGTGACAATGGGCATGTTTTCCAGCCCGCCGCTGCAGATAACCCCGGATGATCGCGGACGGCTCTTCGCCTGTGGCGGTGCATGGTGGCTGTGGCTGGACGTCGCCTCTCTCTGCTACTTGCCGCCGCTGGCGCAGCGCACACTGTTCCTGCGCCCGGCCTGAATGGTTCCACGTGGAACATCCACTAGCGGCAGGCTCACCGCAGCACCTGTTCCACGTGGAACACACCGCGCAGAAACGACAAAGCCCGGCGAGCCGGGCTTTGCTGAAAGCAGGGCAGGGGCGCGCTCAGCGGCGCACCTTGCTGGCCGGCTCGCCGCCGATGCCCCAGTGATCCTTGGGCACCTCGGTGATCAGCACCCGCACGCGATCCAGCGGCGAGTCGAGGGTGCGCGCCAGCGCCTCGCTGACCTCGCGGATCATCGCTTCCTTCTGTTCCGCGCTGCGGCCTTCCATGATGTGCACATGGGCAATCGGCATGAGACGGTTCCTCGCGAAAAAGTCCCCGGCCAGCGGCCGGGGCAACAGGGGTGAACTCAGACGAAGCGCGCGGACACGCTGCCCAGGCCCTGATAGCGCACGGTGACGTTGTCGCCCGGCTCCACTGCCACGGCGGCGGTGATGCCGCCGGTCATGATGAAGGTGCCGGCCGGGATGTGCTCGCCGCGCTCGGCCAGCAGGTTGGCCAGCATGGCTACGCTGGACAGCGGATGGCCGAGCACCGCGGCGCCGGCGCCGACTTCCACCACTTCGCCGTTCTTCTCCATCACCACGCCGAGGGTGCGCAGGTCGACGTCCTCGAGGTTGGCCATCTGGCCGCCGGTGATGTAGCGGGTCGAGGAGGCGTTGTCGGCCACCACGCTGATCAGGTCGAACTTGAAGTTCTCGTAGCGCGAGTCGATCACCTCGACGGTGGGGATCACGTAGTCGATCGCCGCGATCACGTCGCCGATGTGGCAGCCCGGGCCGTGCAGCGGCGCCTTGGTGACCACGGAGATTTCCGCCTCGATCTTCGGGTGGATCAGCTTGGAGCAGTCCACCACGCCGCCGTCCGGCACGCTGAAGTAGTCGGAGAGGAAGCCGTAGATCGGCGTCTCCACGCCCATCTGCGCCATCTTCGCCCAAGAGGTCAGGCCCATCTTCAGGCCGACGGTCTTGTTGCCGCGGGCCTCCTTGCGGCGACGGATTTCCCACTGGATGTCGTAGGCGTCGGCGAAGGTCATCTGCGGGTAGTCGTTGGTGATCTTCGGAATGTCGTGGACATTCAGCTCGGCGCCTTCGACGTGCTCGGCCAGGGCCAGCACCTGTTCGCGGGTCAGGGTACGGTTCATGCGGTCACCTTCTGGGTCTGGCGGGCCTTGGCCATGTCGAGGGCCAGGTCTTCGATCATGTCTTCCTGGCCGCCGACGGTACCGCGGCGGCCGAGTTCTACGAGGATGTCGCGGGCCGGCACGCCGTACTTCTTCTCGGCGCGCTGGGCGAACAGCAGGAACGAGCTGTACACGCCGGCGTAGCCCAGAGTCAGGGCATCGCGGTCGACGCGGATCGGCTGGTCCATCAGCGGCACCACCAGGCCCTCGGCGACGTCCATGATCCTGTACAGGTCGATGCCGGTCTCGGCGCCCATGCGCTTGAGCACGGCGCACAACACTTCCAGCGGGGTGTTGCCGGCGCCGGCGCCGAGGCCCGCCACCGAGCCGTCGATGCGCACCGCACCGGCCTCGATGGCAGCCAGCGAGTTGGCGATGGCCATGCCCATGTTGTGGTGGCCGTGGAAGCCGATCTGGGTGGCCGGGTTCAGTTCGGCGCGCAGCAGGCCGATCTTCTGGCTGACCTCGTCGGGCAGCATGTAGCCGGCCGAGTCGGTGCAGTAGATGCAGTTGGCGCCATAGCTTTCCATCAGGCGGGCCTGTTCCAGCACCTTCTCCGGGCTGGCCATGTGCGCCATCATCAGGAAGCCGACGGTGTCGACGCCCATCTTGGCGGCCATGCCGATGTGCTGCTCGGAGACGTCGGCCTCGGTGCAGTGGGTGGCGACGCGGATGGTCGACACGCCACAGTCCACCGCCATCTTCAGGTGGTCGACGGTGCCGATGCCCGGCAGCAGCAGGGCGGAGACCCTGGCCTGCTTCATCAGCGGGATCACCGCCGACAGGTATTCCTCGTCGCTGTGCGCCGGGAAGCCGTAGTTCACCGAGCGCCCGCCGAGGCCGTCGCCGTGGGTGATCTCGATCAGCGGCATGCCGGCGGCATCCAGGCCGGTGGCCACGGCGACCATCTGCTCGAGGCTGATCTGGTGGCGCTTGGCGTGCATGCCGTCGCGCAGGCTCATGTCGTGCAGGGTGACTTGCTTGCCTTGCAGATTCATCGTGCTATTCCCCTCAGGCCAGTGCAGCTTCGCGGCTCGGCAGTTGGATGGTGCCGGCGGCGATTTCCTCGGCGAACATCTCGGCGGTGCGCAGACCGGCGGCGGTCATGATGTCCAGGTTGCCGGCGTACTTGGGCAGGTAGTCGCCCAGGCCCTCGACCTCCATGAAGATCGACACGCGGTTGCCGTCGAACACCGGGCCGTTCTTCAGGCGGTAGCCGGGCACGTACTTCTGCACCTCGGCGAGCATGGCGTGCACCGACGCGGTGATGGCGTCGCGGTCCGGCTCGCTCTCGGTCAGGCAGTGGATGGTGTCGCGCATCATCAGCGGCGGCTCGGCCGGGTTGATGATGATGATCGCCTTGCCTTCCTTGGCGCCGCCGACCTTCTCGATGGCGCCGGCGGTGGTGCGGGTGAACTCGTCGATGTTCTTGCGGGTGCCCGGGCCGACCGAACGCGACGACACCGTGGCGACGATCTCGCCGTAGGCCACCGGCTGCACGCGCGACACCGCGGCGACCATCGGGATGGTCGCCTGGCCGCCGCAGGTGACCATGTTGACGTTCATCTCCAGCTTGCCGACATGCTCCTTGAGGTTCACCGGCGGCACGCAGAACGGACCGATGGCGGCCGGGGTCAGGTCGATCATCAGCACGCCCAGCTCGTTGAGCTTGCGGCTGTTCTCGGCATGGGCGTAGGCGCTGGTGGCGTCGAAGGCGACGCGGATGTCGTCTTCGATGACGTGCGGCAGCAGGCCGTCGACGCCCTCGCAGGTGGTCTTCAGGCCGAACTCGCGGGCGCGCTTGAGGCCGTCGGACTCGGGGTCGATGCCGACCATCCATACCGGCTCGATCCACTCGGAGCGCAGCATCTTCATCACCAGGTCGGTGCCGATGTTGCCCGGGCCGATGATCGCGGCTTTCAGTTTCTTGCTCATGTTCAGGCTCCTGATCAGACGAAGCGCACGCTGGCGCTGCCGATGCCGCCGATGTCGACGCGCATGAAGTCGCCGGCCTTGACCGGCTCCAGCGGCACCAGCGAGCCGGAGAGGATCACTTCGCCGGCCTTCAGGCCGATGCCGAAGTGGCCGAGGGTGTTGGCCAGCCAGGCCACGCAGTTGACCGGCGAGCCCAGCGCGGCGGCGCCGGCGCCGGTGCTGATCTGCTGGCCGTTCTTCTCCACCACCATGCCGCAGGTGACCAGGTCGACCTGGCGCGGGGAGACGGCGTTGTCGCCGAGGATGAACAGGCCGCAGGAGGCGTTGTCGGCGACGGTGTCCTGGATCTTGATCTTCCAGTCCTGGATGCGCGAATCGACCACCTCGAAGCAGGGGATCACGCACTCGGTGGCGGCCAGCACGTCGGCGTTGGTGATGCCGGGGCCCATCAGGTCCTTCTTGAGGATGAAGGCGATCTCGCCCTCGGCCTTGGGCTGGATCAGGCGGTCGCTGATCGGCATGGTCGCGCCGCTGCTGAACACCATGGCGTCGGTCAGGTAGCCGAAGTCCGGCTGGTTGACGCCGAGCATGGTCTGCACCGCCTTGCTGGTCAGGCCGATCTTCTTGCCGATGATCCGCTCGCCGGCGGCCAGACGGCGCTCGAGCATGCGCAGGGAGATCTGGTAGGCGTCGTCGATGGTCAGGTCATAGCGGCTGGTCAGCGGGGCCACGGCCTCGCGGCTGAGCATGGCCTGGTAGAGCTCGTCGCCGAGCTGGTTGATCAGTTCTTGGTTCATGCGGATTCTTCCTGTTGGGCTGCTTCCCCTGGGGAAGCAGCCGGGTTTCTGAGCGGGCTCGGCTATCTCACAGCTTCACGCAGATGTTCTTCAGCTCGGTGTAGAACTCCAGCGAGTGCACCCCGCCTTCGCGGCCGATGCCCGACTGCTTGCTGCCGCCGAAGGCGGTGCGCAGGTCGCGCAGGAACCAGCTGTTGACCCAGACGATGCCGGCCTCGATCTGCCCGGCGACGCGGTGGGCGCGCGAGCTGTTCTCGGTCCAGATCGCCGAGGCCAGGCCGTAGGGCAGGCTGTTGGCCAGCTCGATGGCTTCCTCTTCGGTGTCGAACGGACGGATGTGGCAGCACGGGCCGAAGATTTCCTCGGTGACCACCGCGGAGTCGTCCGGCAGGCCGGTCCAGATGGTCGGCTGCACCCAGGCGCCGCCGGCCAGGTGCGCCGGCATGTCCGGCACGCCGCCGCCGGTGACGACGGTGGCGCCCTCGTCCCTGGCCTTCTGGTAGTAGCTGAGGACCTTTTCGCGGTGCTTGTGGCTGACCAGCGAGCCGAAGTTGGCGCTCGGATCGTTGGGCTCGCCGATCTTCAGCGCCTCGGCGCCAGCCTTCAGGCGGGCGACGAACTCGTCGAAGATCGGCCGCTCGACGTAGACGCGCTCGGTGCCCAGGCAGACCTGGCCGCAGTTGGCGAAGGCGGAGCGCAGGGTGCCCTCGATGGCCTTGTCCATGTCGCAGTCGGCGAACACGATGCCGGCGTTCTTGCCGCCCAGCTCCAGCGACACCTGGCGCACGCCCTTGGCGGCGGCGCGCATGATGGTCTCGCCGGTGCCGGTCTCGCCGGTGAAGGTGATGGCGTCGACGTCCGGGTGGGCGGTGAGGAAGGCGCCGGCCGAGTTGCCGCCGAAGCCGTGCACCACGTTGTACACGCCGGCCGGCACGCCGGCGGCGTTCATCACCTCGCCGAGCAGCGCGGTGGTGGTGGGGGTTTCCTCGGACGGCTTGACCACCACGGTGTTGCCGCAGGCCAGTGCCGGGCCGACCTTCCAGGTCATCAGCAGCAGCGGCAGGTTCCACGGGCTGATCACGCCGATCACGCCCTTGGGACGGCGCACGCCGTAGTTGAGCGCGCCGGTGCCGTCCGGGGTGGCCATCTCGAAGGCCTCGGTGGGCACGTTCTTCACCAGGTCGGCGAACACCTTGAAGTTGGCCGCGCCGCGCGGGATGTCGATGTGCGAAGCGAGGGACTTCGGCTTGCCGGTGTCCAGGCACTCGGCCTCGAGGAACTCGTCGAAGCGCGCGGTGATGCCGTCGGCGACGCGATGCAGGATCTCGGTGCGCTCGGCCACAGTCATCTTGCCCCACGGGCCCTTGAGCGCCGCGCGCGCGGCCTTAACCGCGGCGTCGACCTCGGCCTCGCCGGCCTCGTGGATCTTGGCGATCACCTGGCCGTTGGCCGGGTTGACGTTGTCGAACAGCTTGCCGCTGGCGGAACCGACGTATTCGCCGTTGATGAAGTGCTTGATCTCTTTCATGGATGAGTCTCGTTGGGCAGTGGCAATCAGGTCAGGACGGTGAGGAAGCGCTCGTTGAGCTCGCGGTCGTGGTAGAAGATCGCCTTGCCCAGTTCGGCGGCGGTCCAGGTCACCGGCGGGTGGTCCGGGTAGTGGTAGTCGCCGCCGCAGAACACCTCGTTGCGGTTGCCGGACGGATCGAAGAAGTAGATGGTCTTGCCGTGGGTCAGGCCGTGGCGGGTCGGGCCGATGTCGATCGATGTGTTGGTCATGCTGATCAGGTCGGCGGCGCGCAGCACGTCGTCCCAGGTCTCGAGGAAGAACGAGGCGTGGTGCAGCTTGCCCTGCTCGGTGTGCTGGATGAACGCCACGTCGTGGGCCTTCATGCCGACGGTGAGGAACTGGGCGATGCGGTTGCCGTGCGGGTCGACCACCTGCTCGGCCAGATCGAAGCCGAGCACCTCGGTGAACAGGCGCAGGGTTTCCGGCAGGTTGCCGCCGTACAGCAGGGCGTGGTCGAAGCGGGTCGCCTTCATGCCCTTGAGGCCGCGCGGCCAGGCTTCCGGGTTGATCTCGGACAGGCCCCACTTGCCGGTCTGCTCCTTCTCGGCGTACAGCTCGAAGCGGTGACCGGTCGGCGCGCTGAAGCGGATGCGCCGGCCGCAGCCCTTGAGCTCGCCGGCGGGGATGCTCTCCACCGCACAGCCGAAGGCCACCAGATCCTCGGTCAGGCGGCCGAGGGTGGCGTCGTCGAGCACCTTGAAGCCCATGAAGTCCATGCCGGCCTCGTCGGCCTCGCGCAGCACCACGGAGAACTTGTCGACCTCGGTCCAGCCCTTGAGGTACACGCGGCCGCGCTCGTCGCGATCGACCTCGATCAGGCCGAGCAGCTCGACGTAGTGTTCCAGGGCCTTGGCCATGTCCAGAACGCGCAGCTGGATGTGTCCCGGACGCATCACACCTTTTTTCATCTCGACACCTCTTGTCTTTGTTGTGGGGTCCAACGGTTTCGCCGGCCGCTAGCGCGCCGGCGTCGTCACGACAGGCTCGGCGGATGCCGGGCGCTGGATGGCCAGGTCGCTGCGCGGGAACAGCCGGCAGGCGAGCACCAGGCCCTGTTCACGGTCGATGGCGTTGACGTGGCGGCGGCTCATCCGTCCGCAGTCGAATTCGCCGCTGACCACCTGCACCTTGCACAGGCCGCAGCCGCCGCCGCGGCAGCCGACCGGGATGCAGCGCCGGGCATGACGCTCCATGGCCGCCAGCACGTTCTGCTCGCCATCGCAGGCGAAGCGCTGGCCGCTGGCGGTTTCGGTGATCTGGAAGGTCTGGCTCATGGCGCACCTCAGCCGCGCAGGCCGAGGGCTGCCCTGGCAGCCAGACGGAAACGGCGCAGCAGGCCGCCACGGGCAGGCGCGGGGGCAGGGCGCTCGGAAGGGAAGAAGATGCGGCGCTCGCGCTGTTCGGCGCGCGCACGGATGGCAGTGTTCATGACGACCGTACCTGTTGTTTTTGTCTGTGCGGCTGGCCTCGGCAACTTGGCTTGCCGGGCGAGAGGACAAGAGCAACGGCTGTGCCAAACCACCCGCAAGGGGCCGCCAACCAATCACAAGCCATTGATTAAAAAGGATTTTTATTTGATGTTTGGCATGCGGTGCAGCTGGAAAGGCTCGTCGCACGGCGGAAGGCAGGCATGGCGTGGCGATGAAATTGATGATTTGGTGAATTCCCGGGCCCGCCAGCCGGCGCCAGGCGCCGCCGCACGCCGCCCCGGGCGCCCGGCACGGATAAATTCAGCAAATGCTCAATTTCCGCATTCTTTGATCATCTGGTTGATTTTTTCCCGGCAAGCCGTTTCCATGCAGCAATAGGCCGCCCACGCGCGCCACGCCTCCCCGCCACAACAACAAGCAAGGGGCCCGCCCGAATGGCGATCAAGTACAAGCCGCAACTGCAGTACCCGGACATCCAGGACCTCAGCAGCCAGATCCGCTTCGTCAGCCAGGAAGGCAAGATCTGGCTGGGCGAGCAGCGCATGCTGCTGATGCCGCTGTCGGCGCTGGCCAACTTCCGCCGCGAGATGGTCGACCTGCTCGGCATCGAGCGCGCCAAGGGCTTCTTCCTGCGCCTGGGCTACCAGTCCGGGCTCAAGGACGCCGAGCTGGCGCGCAAGCTGCGCCCCGACTCCAGCGAGCTGGACATCTTCCTCGCCGGCCCGCAGCTGCACATGCTCAAGGGCATGCTGCGCTCGCGACCGATCGAGGTGGACATCGACGTGGAGAAGGGGCGCTTCTACGCCGAGATCGACTGGCTGGACTCCTTCGAGGTGGAGATCTGCCAGACCGAGCTGGGCCTGATGGACCAGCCGGCCTGCTGGACCCTGCTCGGCTACGCCTGCAGCTACACCTCGGCATTCATGGGCCGCGAGATCATCTTCAAGGAGGTCAGCTGCCGCGGCCGCGGCGACGACAAGTGCCGGGTGATCGGCAAGACCGCCGAGGAGTGGGCCGACGCCGCCGAGTTCAAGGCCTACTTCAAGAACGACCCGGTGATCGAGGAGCTCTACGAGCTGCAGTCGCAGGTCGCCACCCTGCGCAGCCGCCTGCACAGCCACGACGGCCAGTACTACGGCGTCGGCCAGTCGCCGGCCTACCAGCGCATCTGCCAGACCATCGACAAGGCCGCGCGCGGCAAGGTGTCGGTGCTGCTGCTCGGCGAAACCGGGGTGGGCAAGGAGGTGATCGCGCGCAGCGTGCACCTGCGCAGCGCGCGCGCCGAACAGCCGTTCGTCGCGGTGAACTGCGCGGCCATCCCGCCGGACCTGATCGAGGCCGAGCTGTTCGGCGTGGAGAAGGGCGCCTACACCGGCGCCAGCCAGTCGCGCGCCGGGCGCTTCGAGCGCGCCCACGGCGGCACCATCTTCCTCGACGAGGTGATCGAGCTGACCCCGCGCGCCCAGGCCACCCTGCTGCGCGTACTGCAGGAAGGCGAACTGGAGCGGGTCGGCGGTCAGCAGACGCGCAAGATCGACGTGCGGGTGATCGCCGCCACCAACGAGGACCTGGCCGAGGCGGTGCAGGCCGGACGCTTCCGCGCCGACCTGTTCTACCGCCTCAACGTGTTCCCGGTGCAGATTCCACCGCTGCGCGAGCGCCGCGAGGACCTGCCGCTGCTCGCCGAGCACTTCCTCAAGAAGTTCCACGAGCAGTACGCCAAGAAGACCCTCGGCTTCTCCGACCGCGCCCTGGAGGCCTGCCAGCAGTACGCGTGGCCGGGCAACATCCGCGAGCTGGAGAACGTCATCGAGCGCGGGGTGATCCTCACCGACAGCAACGAGAGCATCAGCGTCGAGGCGCTGTTCCCCGGCCTGGCGCTGGCGGGACAGAGCGGCGGCGTGCGCCTGTCGCGCGCCGGCGAACTGACCGCCGGCGGCGCCGAGACGGCGCGGCACTGGGTCGAGCAGATCCTCGACGCCGGCATCGGCCTCGACGAGGTCGAGGCCATACTGATGCGCGAGGCGATGCGCCGCGGCCAGCACAAGGTGTCGCGCGCCGCGCGCCTGCTCGGCATGACCCGCCCGGCGCTGGCCTACCGGCTGAAGAAGGTCGAGGGCGGCCTGCCCGACGAGTGACGCCCGTCGCCCTGTTCCACGTGGAACATCAGAGCAGACGCAGCAGCGCCTCCTCGGTCGGTACCAGGGGCAGCTGGTGACTGGCCGCCACGCCGGGGTTGGTCAGCACGCCGGCGGCGACGTTGAGGCCGCGGCGCAGGTGCTCGTCCTCCTCCAGCGCGCGGCGCGTGCCCTTGTCGGCCAGGGCGACGACGAAGGGCAGGGTGGCGTTGTTCAGCGCCAGGGTCGCGGTGCGCGCCACGCCGCCGGGCATGTTGGTCACGCAGTAGTGCACCACGCCGTCGACCACGTAGGTCGGATGGGCATGGGAGGTCGGCCGCGAGGTCTCGGCGCAGCCGCCCTGGTCGATGGCCACGTCGACCAGCACCGCGCCGGCCTTCATCTGCCGCACCATGCCGGCGCTGATCAGCTTGGGCGCCGCCGCGCCGGGGATCAGCACGCTGCCGATCACCAGGTCGGCCGCCTGTACCAGCTCGGACACCGCCGCGCGAGTCGAGTAGCGGGTGGCGATGCGATTGCCGTACAGGGCGTCGAGGCGGCGCAGGGTGTCCATGTTCTTGTCGAGGATGGTGACGTCGGCACCCAGGCCGATGGCCATGGCAGCGGCCTGGCTGCCGACTACGCCGCCGCCGAGGATCACCACCTTGCCCGCCGGCACGCCGGGCACTCCGCCGAGCAGCACGCCGCGCCCCCCCTTGGCCTTCTCCAAGCAGCTGGCGCCGACCTGGATGGCCATGCGCCCGGCCACCTCGGACATCGGCGCCAGCAGCGGCAGGCGGCCCTGGGCATCGGTGACCGTCTCGTAGGCGATGCAGGTGGCGCCGCTGGCCAGCAGTTCGTCGGTCTGCGGCCGGTCGGCGGCCAGGTGCAGGTAGGTGAACAGGGTGTGTTGGCGGCCCAGGCGGGCGCGTTCGGAAGCCAGCGGCTCCTTGACCTTGACGATCAGCTCGGCCTCGGCGAACACCTGCTCGGCGTCGGCGGCGATGTGCGCGCCGGCCTTCTCGTAGTCGGCGTCGCTGAAGCCGATCGCCGCACCGGCCTGGGTCTCCACCCACAGCTGGTGGCCGAGGGCGCGCAGCTCGGCCACCGATTGCGGGGTCAGGCCGACCCGATACTCGTGGTTCTTGATCTCCCTGGGTACCCCGATGCGCATGGCAGTTCTCCCTGCTGCTCTTGTGGTAGCTCTCAGCGTAGCAGCCGGGACTGTCCGTCGGCGGGCGACGCCGGGGGTTTTGACGAGGCGCTGCGGCTGCGGCCTAATGGCAAGCCAGCCGCCCACCGGGAACCGTCATGTCCGAGCCGTCCACTGCCCAGCGCCCCAGCACCCTGCACCTGCCGCCGGGCGACTGGACCACGGTGCTCGACTGCCTGTGCGCGCGCTTCCCGGCCATCGACCGCGCCAGCTGGCAGTCGCGCATGCAGCGCGGCAAGGTGCTGGACGGCGAGGGGCGCATGCTGGAGCCCGAGCACCCGTACCGCGAAGGCCTGCGCGTGCACTACTTCCGCGAGGTGGAGCGGGAGACGCCGATCCCCTTCGTCGAGGACATCCTCCACCACGACGAGCACCTGCTGGTGGTCGACAAGCCGCACTTCCTGCCGGTGATCCCTTCCGGCGGCTACGTCGAGCAGACCCTGCTGGCGCGCCTGACCCGCCGCCTGGGCAATCCGCAGCTGGTGCCGCTGCACCGCATCGACCGCCACACCGCCGGGCTGCTGCTGTTCTCCACCAATCCGGCCAGCCGCGACCGCTACCACGCGCTGTTCCGCGAGCGGCAGATCGACAAGCGCTACGAGGCCATCGCCCCGGCGCTGCCCGACCTCGAGTTCCCGTACCGCCACGAGAGCCGGCTGGTGCGCGGCGAGCCGTTCTTCCGCATGCGCGAGGCGCCCGGCGTGCCGAACAGCGAGACGCGGATGGAAGTGCTGGAGCGCCATGGCGAGCTGTGGCGCTACGCGCTGTTCCCGGTCACCGGCCGCCAGCACCAGCTGCGCGTGCACCTGGCCGCGCTCGGCGCGCCGATCTGCAACGACCCGTTCTACCCGGTGGCGCAGCCGGCCGACGCGCCCGACGACTACGACCGGCCGCTCAAGCTGCTGGCCCGCAGCCTGCGCTTCCGCGACCCGCTGAGCGGCGCCGAGCGCGAATTCGCCAGCCGCCTGCGCCTCGCCTGGTGAGGAGCGACGCCATGCCCGCCAACCTGTTCCAGCCGCTGCCCGATGCCCGCGCAAACGAGTGCTTCGACGACCTGCTCAGGCGTCCCGGCTGCCGCGTCGAGCGCATCGTCTCCCACGGCCAGGCCAGCCCGCCGGGCTTCTGGTACGACCAGGCCTGGGACGAGTGGGTACTGCTGCTCGCCGGCCACGCCGTGCTGCGCCTGGCCTCGCAGGCCGAGCCGGTCGAACTGCGGCCCGGCGACCACCTGCTGATCCCCGCCGGCGAGCGCCACCGCGTCGAGGCCACCGCCGCCGACCGGCCGACCGTGTGGCTGGCGGTACACTGCGGCGAGGCGCCCGGCGACGGAGCAAGCGCGCCGCCGTGAGGTTAAGATGGCGTCTTTCCGCCTACAGGAGTTGCCCATGACGCCTTGCCAGCCCGGCATCCTCGCCAGCCCCATCCCGGCGCAGGCCTGCCACCTGTTCTTCGCCCTCGAATCCACCGAGGCCCTGCCGGCCGCCCTCGACCGCCTGAGCCAGCTGGCCGACGGCGAGGCCGTCGTGGTCGGCTGCGGCGCCGCGCTGGTGCGCGCTCTCGGTAGTCGCATCGACGGCCTGCACAGCTTCCCGGTGCTCGACGGCGCTGCCGTGGACATCCCCTCGACCCAGCACGCGCTGTGGTGCTGGCTGCGCGGCGACGACCGCGGCGAACTGCTGCACCGCCGGCGCGAACTGGTCGCCACCCTGGAGCCGGCGCTGCGCCTGGTGCAGAGCAGCGATGCCTTCCGCTACCGCGACGGTCACGACCTGACCGGCTACGAGGACGGCACCGAGAACCCGCTGGGCGAGGAGGCCGTCGCCGCCGCCATCGCCGCCGACGGCAGCAGCTTCGCCGCCATCCAGCACTGGGTCCACGACCTCGACCACTTCCAGCGCCTGCCGCAGGCCGAACAGGACGACATCATCGGCCGCCGGCAGAGCGACAACGAGGAACTGGAGGACGCCCCGGCGTCCGCCCACGTCAAGCGCACCGCCCAGGAGAGTTTCGCACCGGAAGCCTTCGTGGTGCGCCGCTCGATGCCGTTCAGCGACGGCGAGCAGGCCGGCCTGGTGTTCCTCGCCTTCGGCCACTCCTTCGCCGCCTTCGAGGCCCAGCTCAGACGCATGGCCGGCCTCGAGGACGGCATCGTCGACGCGCTGTTCCGCTTCAGCCGGCCGACCACCGGCGGCTACTACTGGTGCCCGCCGCTGTGCGACGGGCGCCTGGATCTGCGCGCCGTGCGGGGCTGAGCACGCGCCTCATCCCGCTGCGGCCGGGATGGGGTTGCCGACCGACGACGCTTGCCGGGCAAAACCTGCCGCCGCGGTCGAGACTGATGACTGTCTCCCTTCCGCCAGGTACCGCCCATGCGCCGACCAGCTCGCCGCCCCATCTCATCGCCCTGGCAGAAGCTCGTCAGCACGGGGCTGATCCTCGCCCTGCTCGGGCAGTCCGCCTGCAGCCTGACGCCGACCGTGCCCGATACCCGCTACCAGACCAGCCTCGGGCGGATCGCGGTGGTGGCCGCCCCCCGGCCCCCGGAGGTCCGGCTGGAAGGACTGGTGCGCGGCAAGGCCACGGGCGCGGCCAGCGGCGCCGGCAGCAGCTTCCTCAACTGCCTGGGCGAACTCGGCCACTCCGGCTGCAGTGGCGACATCTGCGGAGCGGTGCTGATCATCGGCCTCGGCCTGTGCGGCGTCGCAGGCGTGGTCGGCGGCGTGGTCGGCGCAGTGCAGGCCCCGCGCGCCAGCAGTGTCCGGCACGCCGAGAGCAGCCTGCTCGCCGCCGTGCAGGCCGGCGAAATCCAGGAGACCCTGCGGCGCAAGGTGGAGGAGCTGGCGGTGAGCGAGGGGCGGGCACTGGCCGGTCCGGCCCCGGAGCAGACCCGCCTGGCGACGCAGCGGGGCGACTACCGCGCCCTGGCCGCCGCCGGAATCGACCAGGTGCTGGAGGTCGGCCTGAGCGAGGTCAGCGCTGCCAGCGGCGGCGGCAAGGGTGCCCTGCAACTGCTGATGCAGGCCCGGGTACGCCTGATCCGCAGCAGCGACAATCGCGAACTGAGCCATGCCGACTATCTGTTCCAGGGCGAGCGACGCCTGCCCGCGGAGTGGACGAGGAACAACGCTGCGCCGCTGATGCAGGCCCTGCAGAGCGGCTATGCCGCCCTCGGCGCGCACATCCACGACAGCGTCTTCCTGCTCTACCCGTTTCCCGATCGCGGCATGCACGGCAGCGGCTGGCTGTCCTCGGTGTTCGGCCTCGCCCCGCTCGAGCCGCGCAACCGTGGCCAGCTGACCGGTGACAGCTTCCTCGACCGCCAGCTGGTCTGGACACCCGTCGCCTCGACGCGCCCGACCCTGCGCTGGCAGGCCTTCCCGCGTCCCAGCGACATCGCGGCCGCTCCGGCGGAGATGGCACGGGTCGACAACGTGCGCTACGACCTGGTGATCGCCGAGGCACGCCAGCTCGCTCCGGGAAGCATCGTCTATCGCGGCGAGAGCCTGCCCCGGGCGAGCCACACCCTGATCAGCCCGCTGGCGAGCAAGCGCCACTATTTCTGGAGCGTGCGCGCCCGCTTCACCCTCGACGGCCGCGAGCGGGTCACCGAATGGGGCTCGACCCACTTCATGGCCACCGGTCGCCTGACCACGCCCTCGGCGTGGTCGTACCGGTTCAGAACCCCATAGGCCTGTGGATGGCTGTCGATGCCGCGCCGGGTGCGGCCCAGATCCCCGGGAGGCTGGCTGCGCCGGCGACGGCAGGACCAGGCACCAGCTGGCTTTTTCCAGGCAACAAAAAACCCGCCGAAGCGGGTTCTTTCCTGACCATCCGACATCCTGTCGGTCGCCTCCTGGCGCTGGTCCATCATCCGTGATTCCGGGCGCATCCTTTCGCTCGGTGGATGCCTGTAGCTTAGAGATCGCTCCTGAGGCGCGACAGCAACAAAAACCGCCAGTGCGTGTAAGCCATTTGCTATATCGATATGCAGACCGCCTGTGGATTGTCTCGCTGCATACACGGCCAGCTTCGATCAGGCCGCCCAGCGATGTCTGACAGAACTTATCCACAGCCACTTTGGTTTCCTCCAGCGACCATCACAGATCCGGAACCGCCAGCGCGGCTCTCGATGAACTCACGCCGTGCTCCCACGCCATTGTCCATCGGTTTGCTGACCGCTGTGGATAACCTCTGCCTCGGCTTCAGCGACGCAACAGCCGATCGGCCGACGCAATGATCCTGCGTACTTGGCCCACCGTCTGCGCCGCCAGCGCCATTGCGATATGCGGGCGCAACTGTCCCTCGAGAATCTGTGAGTTGTAGACCCTGAGCGCAAGCACCACGCTGGCCCGCAGCGAAATATCCACAGCCCGGCTGTCCGGCAGGCTCAGCCCGGCTGCATCGACCAGTACGCTGGCGACACTGCCGCCCGACCGCCAGGCGTCGTTCATGTTGTCCATAGGTAGCTTTTTCTCCAAGGGTTACCCTCTTTTTCGGCACCGTTCGGTCGATACTTGAGGCAATTCGCCGCTCGGCAAAACAAAACCCCGGCAGACGCAAGTCTGCCGGGGTTTTGTCTGTCTCATCTGTGGATAACCGGATTATCCACAGATTTGCCGATCACACATCCAGATTCGACACCGCCAGCGCGTTGCTCTCGATGAAGTCGCGGCGCGGTTCGACGGCGTCGCCCATCAGGGTGTTGAAGATCTGGTCAGCGGCGATGGCGTCCTCGATGGTCACCTTGAGCATGCGGCGCACCGTCGGGTCCATGGTGGTTTCCCACAGCTGCTCGGGGTTCATCTCGCCGAGACCCTTGTAGCGCTGGATGCTGTGGCGCTTGGTGCTTTCGGTCATCAGCCAGTCGAGCGCTTCCTTGAAGGTCGCCACCGGCTTCTTGCGCTCGCCGCGCTGCACATAGGCGCCTTCCTCGAGCAGGCTGTTGAGCTGCGCGCCGAGGTCGGTGACGGTGCGGTAGTCGTTGCTGGCGAAGAAGTCGCGGTTGAAGGTGACGTAGCTGGACAGGCCGTGGGCGACGGTCTGCACCTCGGGCAGCCACAGGTGGCGCTCGCGGTCCTCGCGCAGGCTGACCTGGTAGCTCTGCCCGGACTTTTCCACAGCCTTGAGGCGCTCGCCGAGCTGTTCGATCCAAGCCTGCATGGCGACTTGGTCGGCGAGCTGCTCGACGCCGACCCGTGGCAGGTAGACGAAGTGCTCGGTGATCTCCTGTGGATAAAGTCGCGACAGGCGGGCGAGGGTCTTCATCACTGTGCGGTATTCGCCGACCAGCTTCTCTAGCGCCGCGCCGGACAGGCCCGGGGCGCTGTCGTTGACGTGCAGGCTGGCGTCCTCGAGGGCCGACTGGGTCATGTATTCCTCCATGGCCTCGTCGTCCTTGATGTACTGCTCCTGCTTGCCCTTCTTGACCTTGTACAGCGGCGGCTGGGCGATGTAGACGTAGCCGCGCTCGATCAGCTCGGGCAGCTGGCGGAAGAAGAAGGTCAGCAGCAGGGTGCGGATGTGCGAACCGTCGACATCGGCATCGGTCATGATGATGATGTTGTGGTAGCGCAGCTTGTCGATGTTGTACTCCTCGCGGCCGATCCCGCAGCCCAGTGCGGTGATCAGGGTGCCGACCTCCTGGGAGGAGAGCATCTTGTCGAAGCGCGCTTTCTCGACGTTGAGGATCTTGCCCTTGAGCGGCAGGATCGCCTGGGTCTTGCGGTTGCGACCCTGCTTGGCCGAGCCGCCGGCCGAATCACCCTCGACGATGTACAGTTCGGACAGCGCCGGGTCCTTCTCCTGGCAATCGGCCAGCTTGCCGGGCAGCCCGGCGATGTCCAGCGCGCCCTTGCGGCGGGTCATCTCGCGGGCCTTGCGCGCGGCCTCGCGGGCACGCGCGGCGTCGAGCATCTTGCCGACCACCGCCTTGGCCTCGTTGGGGTTCTCCAGCAGGTAGTCGCCGAAGTACTTGCCCATCTCCTGCTCGACCGCGGTCTTCACCTCGCTGGAGACCAGCTTGTCCTTGGTCTGCGAGCTGAACTTGGGGTCCGGCACCTTGACCGAGATGATTGCGGTGAGGCCCTCGCGGGCGTCGTCACCGGTGGTGGCGACCTTGAACTTCTTGGCCAGGCCCTCGGCCTCGATGTAGTTGTTTAGATGGCGGGTCAGCGCCGAGCGGAAGCCGGCCAGGTGGGTGCCGCCGTCGCGCTGGGGGATGTTGTTGGTGAAGCAGAGGATGTTCTCGTTGAAGCTGTCGTTCCACTGCAGCGCCACCTCGACGCCGACGCCGTCTTCCTCGCGCTGCACGTTGAAGTGGAACACCTGGTTGACCGCGGTCTTGTGGTTGTTCAGATAGTCAACGAAGGCCTTGAGGCCGCCCTCGTACTTGAACAGCTCCTCCTTGCCGCTGCGCTCGTCCTTGAGGACGATGCCCACCCCGGAGTTGAGGAACGACAGTTCGCGCAGGCGCTTGGCGAGGATGTCCCAGCTGAAGTGGATGTTGCGGAAGGTCTCGGCCGACGGCTTGAAGTGGATCTGCGTACCGGAACCCTCGGTGTCGCCGACCGGCGCCAGCGGCGCCTGCGGCACGCCGTGCACGTAGGTCTGCTCCCAGACCTTGCCGCTGCGACGGATGGTCAGCACCAGCTGCTCGGACAGCGCGTTGACCACCGACACGCCGACGCCATGCAGGCCGCCGGAGACCTTGTAGCTGTTGTCGTCGAACTTACCGCCGGCGTGCAGCACGGTCATGATGACCTCGGCGGCGGAGACGCCTTCTTCCTTGTGGATATCCACCGGAATGCCGCGGCCGTTGTCGCGCACGGTGATCGATTCGTCGGTGTGGATGGTGATGCTGATCTCGTCGCAATGACCGGCCAGCGCCTCGTCGATGGAGTTGTCCACCACCTCGAAGACCATGTGGTGCAGCCCGGTGCCATCGTCGGTGTCGCCGATGTACATGCCGGGGCGCTTGCGTACGGCGTCCAGACCTTTCAGCACCTTGATGCTGGAGGAGTCGTACGTGTTGTTCTCGCTCATGCCTTCACTCCCGAGGATTCAATACGGCCATGCTCCACGTGGAACATGGCGACCGGCGTGTCCGTGCGCCAGCCGTCTTTGAGGGTTTCGCCGTCGACGCCGGTGACGAACACCTGGCAGTCGAGGTCTTCCAGCAAGCGGCACAGCGCGTGACGATGCTGTTCGTCGAGTTCCGAGGGCAGGTCGTCCACCAGGTAGACGCACTGCCCGTGTTTGGCCTGGTTGACCAGGTGTCCCTGGGCGATGCGCAGGGCGCAGACCACCAGCTTCTGCTGGCCGCGCGAGAGGATGTCGGCGGCGTTGTGGCTGCCGATGCGCAGGCGCAGGTCGGCGCGCTGCGGTCCGGCCTGGGTGTGGCCGAGCTGCTGGTCGCGCAGCAGAGCGGCGGCGAGCACCTCGGCGAGGTCGCGTTCGCGGTCCCAGCCGCGGTAGTAGCTGAGGGTCAGCTCCGGCAGTTCCACCAGCTGCGCCAGGGTGCGCTCGAACACCGGCTTGAGCGCCTGGATGTAGGCGCGCCGGTAGGCGTCGATGGCCTCGCTGGCCAGTGTCAGTTCGCGGTCCCAGGCGGCCTGCGCAGCGGCGTCGATTCTACCATGGCGCAACCACGAGTTCCGCTGCCGCAGGGCCGCCTGCAGGCGCTGCCAGGCATCGAGGAACCGCGGTTCCACGTGGAACACCCCCCAGTCGAGGAACTGCCGGCGCACCTTGGGCGCGCCCTCGAGCAGGCGGAAGCTGTCCGGATTGATCAGCTGCAGCGGCAGCAGTTCGGCCAGTTGCGCGGCGCTGCGCGCGTTCTGCCCGTCGATGCGGATCTGGCTGTCGCCGCTGCGCTGGCGGGCGATGCCCAGGCTGGCCGGGCGGCCGTCGGCCAGGCGCACCTCGCCGAACACCAGGGCCTGCTCGGCGCCGTGCTGGATCACCGGGGTCAGCCGGCTGCTGCGGAACGAGCGGGCCAGGCCGAGCAGGTGGATGGCCTCCAGCACGCTGGTCTTGCCGCTGCCGTTGTCGCCGTGCAGCAGGTTGATGCGTGGCGAGGGCGCGAGCTGCACCGCCTGCAGGTTGCGCAGGCCGCTGACGTTCAGACGGACCAGGGACATGGCTGGTGCCCGCCGATGTGGATAAGGGTACTCAACGGCTTGTACACAATGTTATCCACAGGGTGTTCCACGTACAGTACGCATGAATCGTGGCGGGGCAGACCCTGTGGCAGGTACATGCACATCTTGTCCACAGGATCCGCCCAGGCAGATCACAGGCGCATCGGCATCACGACATAGGCCGAATCGTCGTTGCCGGCTTCCTGCAGCAGGGCGCTGCTGTTGGCGTCGGCCAGGGTGATGCGCACCTGGTCGGTGGTCATCACGCCGAGCACGTCGAGCAGGTAGCTGACGTTGAAGCCGACTTCCAGGGCGTCGCCGAAGTAGTCGACCTGCACCTCTTCCTCGGCCTCCTCCTGCTCGGGGTTGTTGGCCTGGATCTTCAGCAGGCCGCTGGCCAGCAGCAGGCGGATGCCGCGGTACTTCTCGTTGGAGAGGATCGCGGTGCGGCTGAACGCCTCGCGCAGCGCCTGGCGGTCGCCGACGACCAGCTTGTCGCCATTGCGCGGCAAAACGCGCTGATAATCGGGGAACTTGCCGTCGACCAGCTTGGAGGTGAAGGTGAAATCGCCGGTGGTGGCGCGGATGTGGTGCTGGCCGAGGACGATGCTGACCGGCTCGTCCGGCTCGGTGAGCAGGCGCGCCAGCTCGAGGATGCCCTTGCGCGGCACGATGACCTGGTGCTTGTCCGGCGCCTCGAGGCCGGCGTCCAGCGCGCACAGCGCCAGGCGGTGGCCGTCGGTGGCCACGGCGCTGAGGCGGCCGGCGTTGACCTCCAGCAGCATGCCGTTGAGGTAGTAGCGTACGTCCTGCTGGGCCATGGCGAAGCTGGTGCGCTCGATCAGCCGGCGCAGCTTGCTCTGCGCCACGGCGAAGGTCAGCGAACCCTGGCTTTCCTCCACCGAGGGGAAGTCGTTGGCCGGCAGGGTGGACAGGCTGAAGCGGCTGCGCCCGGCCTTGATCAGCAGCTTCTGCTCGTCGACGCGGATGTCGATCAGCGCATCGGACGGCAGGCTCTTGCAGATGTCCATCAGCTTGCGCGCCGGCACGGTGATCTCGCCGGCCTCGGCCGGTTCTTCCAGGGCCACGCGGCCGACCAGCTCGACCTCGAGGTCGGTGCCGGTCAAAGACAGCTGCTGGCCCTGCACCACCAGCAGCACGTTGGACAGCACCGGCAGGGTCTGCCGGCGTTCGACGACCCCGGCGACCAGTTGCAGCGGCTTGAGCAGGGCTTCGCGTTGAATGGTGAAATGCATCTTCAGTCTCGGCTTGCGGGGGCGCGCCCGTCAGGTGGTCAGGGTGCGCAGCAGGTTCTTGTAGTCTTCGCGGATATCGGCGTCTTCCTCGCGAAGTTCGGCGATCTTGCGGCAGGCGTGCAGCACGGTGGTGTGGTCGCGGCCGCCGAAGGCGTCGCCGATCTCCGGCAGGCTGTGGTTGGTCAGCTCCTTGGACAGCGCCATGGCCACCTGGCGCGGGCGCGCCACCGAGCGCGAGCGGCGCTTGGACAGCAGGTCGGCGATCTTGATCTTGTAGTACTCGGCCACCGTGCGCTGGATGTTGTCGATGCTGACCAGCTTGTCCTGCAGGGCGAGCAGATCCTTCAGCGACTCGCGCACCAGCTCGATGCTGATGTCGCTGCCGGTGAAGTGGGCATGGGCGATCACCCGCTTCAGCGAGCCTTCCAGCTCGCGCACGTTGGAGCGGATGCGCTGGGCGATGAAGAACGCCGCGTCGTGGGGCAGCTCGACCTTGGCCTGTTCGGCCTTCTTCATCAGGATCGCCACCCGGGTCTCCAGCTCCGGCGGCTCGACCGCCACGGTCAGGCCCCAGCCGAAGCGCGACTTCAGCCGCTCCTCCAGGCCCTCGATCTCCTTCGGGTAGCGGTCGCTGGTGAGGATCACCTGCTGGCCGCCCTCGAGCAGGGCGTTGAAGGTGTGGAAGAACTCCTCCTGGGAGCGCTCCTTGCGGGCGAAGAACTGGATGTCGTCGATCAGCAGGGCGTCCACCGAGCGGTAGAAGCGCTTGAAATCGTTGATCGCGTTGAGCTGCAGGGCCTTGACCATGTCGGCGACGAAGCGCTCGGAATGCAGGTAGACCACCTTGGCGTTGGGGTTCTTCTTCAGCAGGTGGTTGCCCACCGCGTGCATCAGGTGGGTCTTGCCCAGGCCGACGCCGCCATAGAGGAACAGCGGGTTGTAGCCGTGCTTGGGGTTGTCGGCCACCTGCCAGGCGGCGGCGCGCGCCAGCTGGTTGGACTTGCCCTCGACGAAGTTCTCGAAGGTGAAGTTGCGGTTCAGGTAGCTGGTGTGCTTGAGGCCGCCCTCGACCTGCACGCTGCGCTCGGTGCGCACCACCGGCGCGCTGGGCGCCTCGGCCACGGCCTCGACCAGCGCCGGCGTGGCGATCTCCGCCGCGGCCGGCACGAAGGCCGGCGCGGGGGCGGGGGCGGGCGTCGCCACCGGAGCGGGCGCCGGGCGCGGCGGCGCGGGGCGCTTGCTGCCGATCAGCAGCGACAGCGCCGGCACCTGGCCGTCGCTGCGCTCGTTCATCAGTTCCAGCAGACGGCCGATGTACTTCTCGTTGACCCAGTCGAGCACGAAGCGGTTGGGCGCGTACACGCGCAGCTCGTCGCCATGCATTTCGACCTGCAGCGGACGGATCCAGGTGTTGAACAGCTGGGAAGGCAGCTCGTCGCGCAGGACTTCCACGCACTGCTGCCACAGTTCCACGGACACTCGGTTTCCCTCGCTCGGTAAAGCGTCTTGATAGACAGGCAAAGGACACATTGTAGCGGCGAGGCGCCGAGTTATCCACATGCCTGGCGCTCTGCGGCAGGCGAACGACCGAGCTGCGCACGTTTTTTCACCGCCCGTCGCCAGGGACCTCCATCCCCATGTGGATAACCGCACGGCAAACCCATCGGGAACCTTCGGGAAAAGTCGGTTGGCAACTCGCCTGTGGACAAGATGCCCATCCATCCCCAGCTTTCCCCAAGCTGCCGCACACGCGCCACACTTCTTCTCGACAGGCTTCAGTTTTCGTCCAAGCCTTGTGGATAATGGTCTCTGGCTACTTATCCACAGAAACGGGCTTGTACATACATCATTACCAGAACGATCTTTTAAACACTTTCTTGTCTGTGTTGATTATCGGCAGGGGAAAACCGTGCGCCATCGCTGATCGAATGCGGACAGGGACGAGGTCCGTCCGACCGGGCAGGCGAGAACGGGACGTCAACCGTCGAGGCAGGACTGAGCGGAAGCAAGAACGACGACGAGGGCTGTGGATGACTGCCATCGAGCGCTGGTTGGAAATTGACCTGTGCCGAGGCTTTCTCTAGAATCCCCGGTCTCTTTAACTGGGGCTCCCTGTCGGCGCCCTGCGATTACCAGGTAACTGACCCATGAAACGTACTTTTCAGCCCAGCAATCTGAAGCGCGCCCGTAGCCACGGTTTCCGTGCGCGTATGGCCACCAAGAACGGTCGTGCAGTCCTGTCGCGTCGCCGCGCCAAGGGCCGCAAGCGTCTGACCACCGTCTGATTGCCCGGAACGGGTGGTGAGTCGGAGTTTCGGCCGGGACAAGCGACTGCTGACGTCCCGACAGTTCGCGGCAGTCTTCGACTCCCCCACCGGCAAGGCTCCCGGCAAGTCTGTACTGCTCCTGGCCCGTGACAACGGGCTCGATCATCCGCGCCTCGGCCTGGTGATCGGCAAGAAGAGCGTCAAGCTTGCCGTCGAGCGCAATCGCCTGAAGCGCATCATGCGCGATTCCTTCCGTCTGCATCAGGAGATGCTCGGCGGTCTGGACATCGTGGTGGTCGCGCGCAAGGGCCTCGGCGATCTGGACAACCCCGAGCTGCACCAGCAGTTCGCCAAGCTCTGGAAACGCCTGGCGCGCAACCGGCAAAGCCCGCAAGCCCGCCCCGAACAGCCGCCGACCGACGGATCCCATGCGTAAACTGGCCCTCGCCCTGATCCAGTTCTATCGCTATGCCATCAGTCCGCTGATGGCCAGCCGCTGTCGCTTCTATCCCAGCTGTTCCTGTTATGCCCACGAAGCCATCAGCACGCATGGCCTCGCTCGCGGTGGCTGGCTGACCCTGCGTCGGCTGTCCCGCTGCCACCCCTGGCATGCCGGTGGTTACGACCCGGTGCCACAGTCCCGCACGTCCCGACCCTCATCGATGGCCGAATAAAACCATGGACATTCAACGCTCGATACTGATCGTCGCTCTGGCAATCGTGTCTTACATCATGGTCCTCAAGTGGAACGAGGACTACGGTCAGCCGCAGCTGCCGGCCGTGGCCGCCGCTCCGGCGCAGACCGCCGTCGGCGTACCGACTGCCGCCACCCAGGCCGACGTGCCGGTAGCCGGCGAGCAGGGCAATGCTCCGGCGAACGTTGCCGCGGCAGCGAGCACGCCGCTGATCCAGGTGCAGACCGACGTGCTCAAGCTGGCCATCGACCCGCAGGGCGGCGACGTGGTGCAGCTGGCCCTGCCGCAGTATCCGCGCAGCCTGCAGAATCGCGACGTGCCCTTCGCCCTGTTCGACAACGGCACCGAGCGCACCTACGTCGCGCAGAGCGGCCTGACCGGCGCCAACGGGCCGGACGCCCGCGCCAGCGGCCGCCCGCTGTACAGCAGCGAGAAGAACGCCTACCAACTGGTCGACGGCCAGGACGAGCTGGTGGTCGAGCTGAAATTCAGCGAGGCCGGCGTCAACTACGTCAAGCGCTTCGCCTTCAAGCGCGGCCAGTACGACTTCACCGTCAGCCACCGCATCGACAACCAGAGCGGCGCGCCGTGGAGCGGCAACCTGTTCGCCCAGCTCAAGCGCGACGCCAGCGCCGACCCGTCGGCGACCAGCGGCGCCAGCATGGCCACCTACCTCGGCGCCGCCCTGTGGACCCAGGACGAGCCGTACAAGAAGGCCGCCATGAAGGACATGGACGACAAGAACCTGCGCGAGACCGTGCAGGGCGGCTGGGTCGCCTGGCTGCAGCACTACTTCGTCACCGCCTGGGTGCCGAGCAAGGACGACAGCAACGTGGTGGCCACCCGCAAGGACGGCCAGGGCAACTACATCATCGGTTTCACCGGCCCGGCGCTCAACGTGCCGGCCGGCGCCAGCGCCGAGACCAGCGCCACCCTGTACGCCGGTCCGAAGATCCAGGACAAGCTGGAGGAACTGTCGCCGGGGCTGGAGCTGACCGTCGACTACGGCTTCCTGTGGTTCATCGCCCAGCCGATCTTCTGGCTGCTGCAACATATCCACAGCCTGCTGGGCAACTGGGGCTGGTCGATCATCGTCCTCACCGTGCTGATCAAGCTGGCGTTCTTCCCGCTGTCGGCGGCCAGCTACAGGTCCATGGCGCGCATGCGCGCGGTGGCCCCGAAGCTGCAGGCGCTCAAGGAACAGTTCGGCGACGATCGCCAGAAGATGTCCCAGGCGATGATGGAGCTGTACAAGAAGGAGAAGATCAATCCGCTGGGCGGCTGCCTGCCGATCCTGGTGCAGATGCCGGTGTTCCTCGCCCTCTACTGGACCCTGCTGGAAAGCGTCGAGATGCGCCAGGCGCCGTGGCTGGGCTGGATCGTCGACCTGTCGATCAAGGATCCGTTCTTCATCCTGCCGATCATCATGGGCATCAGCATGTTCGTGCAGACCAGCCTGAACCCGACCCCGCCGGATCCCATGCAGGCCAAGGTGATGAAGCTGATGCCGATCATCTTCACCTTCTTCTTCCTGTGGTTCCCGGCCGGCCTGGTGCTGTACTGGGTGGTCAACAACGTCCTGTCCATCGCCCAGCAGTGGTACATTACCCGGCAGATCGAGCGGGCCGCCAAGGCCTGAATCAGCCGCTGACAGCAGACGCCCCCTCGTGGGGCGTCTTGCTTTTCGCCATCCGGAGGTCGCCATGCAACCCGTCCGTGACACCATCGCCGCCGTCGCCACCGCCCAGGGCCGGGGCGGCGTGGGCATCGTCCGCGTATCCGGGCCGCGCGCCCGACCGATCGCTATCAGCCTGAGCGGCCGCGAGCCCGAACCGCGGCATGCCTACTACTGCGAGTTCTTCGGAGATGACGGCGAGGTGATCGACCAGGGCCTGCTGCTGTACTTCCGCGGACCCAACTCGTTCACCGGCGAGGATGTCCTCGAGCTGCAGGGCCACGGCGGCCCGGTGGTGCTCGACATGCTGCTGCGCCGCTGCCTGGAGCTGGGCGCGCGGCTCGCGCGCCCCGGCGAGTTCAGCGAGCGCGCCTTCCTCAACGACAAGCTCGACCTGGCCCAGGCCGAGGCCATCGCCGACCTGATCGAGGCCAGCAGCGAGCAGGCCGCGCGCAACGCCGTGCGCTCGCTGCAGGGCGAGTTCTCGCGCCGCGTGCAGCATCTGGCCGACAAGCTGATCGAGCTGCGCATGTACGTCGAGGCGGCCATCGACTTCCCCGAGGAGGAGATCGACTTCCTCGCCGACGGCCACGTACTCGGCCAGCTCGACGGCGTGCACGCCGAGCTCTTGGCGGTGCAGCGCGAGGCAGGGCAGGGCGCGCTGCTGCGCGACGGCATGACCGTGGTGATCGCCGGCCGACCCAATGCCGGCAAGTCCAGTCTGCTCAACGCCCTGGCCGGACGCGAGGCGGCCATCGTCACCGACATCGCCGGCACCACCCGCGACGTGCTGCGCGAACATATCCACATCGACGGCATGCCGCTGCACGTGGTCGACACCGCCGGCCTGCGCGACACCGAGGACCAGGTCGAGCGCATCGGCGTCGAGCGCGCCCTCAAGGCCATCGGCGAGGCCGACCGGGTGCTGCTGGTGGTCGACGCCACCGCCCCGGAGGCGGCCGATCCGTTCGCCCTGTGGCCGGAATTCCTCGAGCAGCGCCCCGATCCGGCGCGGGTCACCCTGATCCGCAACAAGGCCGACCTGTCCGCCGAGGCCATCCGCCTGGAAAGCTGCGCCGACGGCCACGTGACGATCAGCCTGTCGGCGCGCAGCGGCGCCGGTCTCGAGCTGCTGCGCGAGCACCTGAAGACCTGCATGGGCTACGAGCAGACCACCGAGAGCAGCTTCAGCGCGCGCCGGCGCCACCTCGACGCCCTGCGCCAGGCCAATGCCTGCCTCGAGCACGGCCGCCAGCAGCTGACCCTGCTCGGCGCCGGCGAGCTGCTCGCCGAGGACCTGCGCATGGCCCACCAGGCGCTCGGCGAGATCACCGGCGCCTTCACCCCCGACGACCTGCTCGGGCGGATCTTCTCCAGCTTCTGCATCGGCAAGTAGCCCCTCTCCCGGCCAGCTGACCTGGGGGTCGGCTGGCCGTCACTCCCTGCGTTCCTGCGCCAGGACCGGTTTTTCCGCCGGCCCTGCGCCGTCCCGTGTCCGCTCGTCGGGTCGCGCTCCGCGTAGCGGACCTTGTCCACACAAGAATCCATGCGGATAAGCCCTGTGGACAACCACAGTCCAGCTCTTTCGATAAACTCAGCGGGCGCATGTGGATAACTGCCCCTGTGGATAACCGACTTGTCCACGCACAGCCCCAGGCGGGTTATGCAGAGACCTCCCGATGACCTGTGTACAATCTTATTCAGTGAACAAGTCATTGAAATACAAGGACTAAACGGATCTATCCACAGATTCTGTGCACACCTATAACAAGCTCTAAAACAGTCTTTCTAAAAATCCGTTCTCTCTATTTTTTGTTGATCACCCGGCTCGGTCCGGCCCACACCGGCTGGCTACTTTTTGTCCACACTGCTTCATTCACCCCGGAGAAGCCTCTATACTGCGCGGCTTCCCGAATTCCCTTCCCGAACAGGCACGAGGTGCGTGGTGGATTTCCCTTCCCGTTTTGATGTGATCGTCATCGGTGGCGGCCATGCCGGTACCGAGGCGGCACTGGCCGCAGCACGCATGGGGGTCAAGACCCTGCTGCTCTCCCACAACGTGGAAACCCTCGGCCACATGAGCTGCAACCCGGCCATCGGCGGCATCGGCAAGAGCCACCTGGTCAAGGAGATCGACGCCCTCGGCGGTGCCATGGCCGAGGCCACCGACGTGGCCGGCATCCAGTTCCGCATCCTCAACAGCCGCAAGGGCCCGGCGGTGCGCGCCACCCGCGCGCAGGCCGACCGTGCGCTGTACAAGGCCGAGATCCGCCGCATCCTGGAAAACCAGCCCAACCTGTGGATATTCCAGCAGTCCGCCGACGACCTGATCGTCGAGGGCGAGCAGGTGCGCGGGGTGGTCACCCAGATGGGCCTGAAATTCCATGCCGACAACGTGGTACTGACCGCCGGCACCTTCCTCGGCGGACTTATCCACATCGGCCTGGAGAACTATTCGGGCGGGCGCGCCGGCGACCCGCCATCGCTGGCCCTGGCGCGCCGCCTGCGCGAGCTGCCGCTGCGCGTCGGCCGGCTGAAGACCGGCACGCCGCCGCGCCTCGACGGCCGCTCCATCGACTTCTCGGTGATGACCGAGCAGCCCGGCGACACCCCGACTCCGGTGATGTCGTTCCTCGGCTCGCGCGAGCAGCATCCGCGCCAGGTCAGTTGCTGGATCACCCACACCAACGCGCGCACCCACGAGATCATCGCCGGCAACCTCGACCGCTCGCCGATGTACTCGGGGATCATCGAGGGCATCGGCCCGCGCTACTGCCCGTCGATCGAGGACAAGATCCATCGCTTCGCCGACAAGGACAGCCACCAGGTGTTCCTCGAGCCGGAAGGGTTGTCCACCCACGAGATCTATCCCAACGGCATCTCCACCTCGCTGCCGTTCGACGTGCAGCTGCAGATCGTCCGCTCGATCCGCGGCCTGGAGAACGCCCACATCGTGCGGCCCGGCTACGCCATCGAGTACGACTTCTTCGATCCGCGCGACCTCAAGTACTCGCTGGAGACCAAGGTGATCGGCGGGCTGTTCTTCGCCGGGCAGATCAACGGCACCACCGGCTACGAGGAGGCCGGCGCCCAGGGCCTGCTCGCCGGCGCCAATGCCGCGCTGCGCGCCCAGGGCCGCGAGGCCTGGTGCCCGCGCCGCGACGAGGCGTACATCGGCGTGCTGGTCGACGACCTGATCACCCTCGGCACCCAGGAGCCGTACCGCATGTTCACCTCGCGGGCCGAGTACCGGCTGATCCTGCGCGAGGACAACGCCGATCTGCGCCTGACCGAGAAGGGCCGCGAGCTGGGCCTGGTCGACGAGCGGCGCTGGGCGGCGTTCTGCGCCAAGCGCGAGGGCATCGAGCGCGAGGAGCAGCGCCTGAAGAGCACCTGGGTGCGTCCGGGCACCGCCCAGGGCGATGCCATCGCCGCGCGCTTCGGCACCCCGCTGAGCCACGAGTACAATCTGCACAACCTGCTGGCGCGCCCGGAGATCGACTACGCGGCGCTGACCGAGATCACCGGCGAGGCTGTGGATAACCCGCAGGTCGCCGAGCAGGTGGAGATCCGCATCAAGTACGCCGGCTACATCGACCGCCAGCAGGAAGAGATCGAGCGCCTGCGGGCCAGCGAGAACACCGCGCTGCCCGACGACCTCGACTACGCCGCCATCGGCGGGCTGTCCAAGGAAATCCAGGGCAAGCTGAGCGCCGCCCGCCCGCAGACCCTCGGCCAGGCCTCGCGCATCCCCGGGGTCACCCCGGCGGCGGTGTCGCTGCTGCTGATCCACCTGAAGAAGCGCGGCGCCGGCCGCCAGCTGGAGCAGAACGTCTGATGTCCGCCGTCACTGCCGCCCACGCCGCCGAACTGCTCCGCGGCGCCGCCGAACTCGGCGTCGAGCTCACCGCCAGCCAGCAGGAACAGCTGCTGGCCTACCTGGCCCTGCTGATCAAGTGGAACCAGGCCTACAACCTGACCGCGGTGCGCAACCCGGACGAGATGGTCTCGCGCCACCTGCTCGACAGCCTGAGCATCGTGCCGTTCGTGCGCGAAGCTGGGGATAACTGGCTGGACGTCGGCAGCGGCGGCGGCATGCCCGGCATCCCGCTGGCCATCCTGTTCCCCGAACGGCGCTTCACCACCCTGGACTCCAACGGCAAGAAGACCCGCTTCCAGACCCAGGTGAAACTCGAGCTGAGGCTGGCCAACCTGGAAGTTGTCCACAGTCGTGTGGAAAACTTCCGCCCGGTGCAACCCTTCGCCGGCATCGTCTCGCGGGCGTTCAGCTCGCTGGCCGACTTCGCCCACTGGGCCCGCCACCTGGGCGACGCCGACACCCGCTGGCTGGCGATGAAGGGCCAGTACCCGCACGAGGAACTCGCCGCGCTGCCGGCGGATTTCCGCGTCGAAGCCGAACAGGTGCTGCAGGTGCCCGGTTGCCAGGGCCAGCGCCATCTGCTGATACTGCGCCGCTGCGCCTGAGGAGAGAGATGCCGAGCATGGCCAAAGTATTCGCGATCGCCAACCAGAAGGGCGGGGTGGGCAAGACCACCAGCTGCGTCAACCTCGCCGCCTCGCTGGCGACGCTGCAGCGCCGCGTGCTGCTGATCGACCTCGATCCACAGGGCAACGCCACCAGCGGCAGCGGTGTCGACAAGCTCGCCCTCGAGCATTCGGTGTACGACGTGCTGGTCGGCAACTGCGACCTCGCCGCGGCCATGCAGGCCTCCGAGCACGGCCGCTACCAGCTGCTGCCGGCCAACCGCGACCTCACCGCCGCCGAGGTCGGCCTGCTTGAGCTGCCGAACAAGGAACAGCGCCTGCGCCAGGCGCTGGCGCCGATCCGCGACAGCTACGACTTCATCCTGATCGACTGCCCGCCGGCGCTGTCGATGCTGACCGTCAACGCGCTGGTCGCCGCCGACGGGGTGATCATCCCCATGCAGTGCGAGTACTACGCGCTGGAAGGCCTCTCCGACCTGGTCAACAGCATCCAGCGCATCGGTTCGCTGCTCAATCCGAACCTGAAGATCGAGGGCATCCTGCGCACCATGTACGACGCTCGTGTCGGCCTGACCAACGACGTCACCGCGCAGCTGCGCCAGCACTTCGGCGACACCCTCTACGAGACCACCATTCCGCGCAACGTGCGCCTGGCCGAGGCGCCCAGCCACGGCATGCCGGCGCTGGTCTACGACAAGGCCTCGCGCGGCGCCAAGGCCTACCTGGAACTGGCGAAGGAAGTGCTCGTCCGCCAGCGCCGCGGCCAGCGCGCCACCACCATCGCTTGAGGAATTGCACATGGCTGTGAAGAAACGCGGTCTGGGCCGCGGTCTGGATGCCCTGCTCGGCGGCGCCACCGTCACCGCCCTGCAGGAGCAGGCGGCCAAGCTGCCGCGCGAGGAGCTGCAGCACCTGCCGCTGGACCTGCTGCAGCGCGGCAAGTACCAGCCGCGTCGCGACATGGATCCGCAGGCGCTCGAGGAGCTGGCCCAGTCGATCCGCCGCCAGGGCCTGATGCAGCCGGTGGTGGTGCGGCCGCTCGACGGCGAGCGCTACGAGATCATCGCCGGCGAGCGGCGCTGGCGCGCCAGCCAGCTGGCCGGCCTGGAGCGCATCCCGGCGCTGGTGCGCGAGGTCAGCGACGAGGCGGCGATCGCCATGGCGCTGATCGAGAACATCCAGCGCGAGGACCTCAACCCGATCGAGGAAGCCATGGCCCTGCAGCGCCTGCAGCAGGAGTTCCAGCTCACCCAGCAGCAGGTCGCCGAGGCGGTCGGCAAGTCGCGGGTCACCATCGCCAACCTGCTGCGCCTGATCGCCCTGCCGGAGGAGGTGAAGACCCTGCTCGCCCACGGCGATCTGGAGATGGGCCATGCCCGTGCCCTGCTCGGTCTGCCGGCCGCCCGCCAGGCGGAAGGAGCGCGGCACGTTGTCGCACGTGGCCTGACCGTGCGGCAGACCGAGGCCCTGGTGCGCCAGTGGCTGAGCGGCAAGGCGGAGGTGGAGCCGGCCAAGGCCGATCCGGACATCGCCCGCCTCGAACAGCGCCTCGCCGAGCGGCTCGGCGCGGTGGTGCAGATCCGTCACGGCGACAAGGGCAAGGGCCAGCTGGTGATCCGCTACGGCTCGCTGGACGAGCTGCAGGGCGTGCTGGCGCATATCCGCTGAAAGTAGCAGTGCGTAGCGAATGGTCTTAATTCACTACCCGGCAGTTGAACGGGGCAGATTCCCCCCCTATACTCCCGGCGCAATTTTTGCCGGCACAGGGTCTGCAGTGCAGACAGTCCAGCAACACGGAAGCGGGGCCACGCGGTGAACTTTCGCAACAAGACCCCCCTGCACCGCCTCGCGGTGTTTCCGCTGCTGCTGACCCAGCTGGCGGTGGCCCTGGTGGCTGCCGCGGTGGGAGGACTGTGGAAGGGACCGGTCGCCGGATACTCCACGCTGCTTGGCGGCATGATCGCGTTTCTGCCGAACCTGTACTTCACGTACAAGGCCTTCCGCTACTTCGGAGCGCGTTCGGTGAAGGCCATCGTCCAGTCCTTCTGGTCGGGCGAGATGGGCAAACTGTTTCTGACGGCAGCGTTGTTTGCGCTGGTGTTTGCAGGAGTGGAGCGGTTGAACGTGGCGGCGCTGTTTGCCGGCTACGCTCTGGTGCTGGGCACCTCCGCGTGTGCGCTCCTGCTGGTGAAGGGCTTTCCGAAGCATTAGAGCATTGAGGCGTTTATGGCTAACACACCGGCTGAATACATTCAGCACCACCTGCAGAACCTGGTCTTCGGCTCCCATCCGGTCAACGGCTGGAGCTTTGCCAAGACTCCCGAAGAAGTGAAGGCAATGGGCTTCTGGGCCGTCCACGTCGATACCCTCGGCTGGTCGGTACTGATGGGCCTGGTATTCCTGTTCCTGTTCAGCCGTGTCGCCAAGCGTGCCAACGCCGGCGTGCCAACCGGCCTGCAGAACCTGGTGGAAATGTGCATCGAGTTCGTCGAAGGTGTGGTCAAGGACACCTTCCATGGCCGCAACCCGGTGATCGCCCCGCTGGCGCTGACCATCTTCGTCTGGGTGTTCCTGATGAACAGCCTGAAGTGGATCCCGGTCGACTACATCCCGGGCCTGGCGCACCTGATGGGCGTGCCCTACTTCAAGATCGTGCCGACCGCCGACCCCAACGGCACCTTCGGCCTGTCCCTCGGCGTGTTCATCCTGATCCTGTTCTACAGCGTCAAGGTCAAGGGTTTCGGCGGCTTCACCAAGGAGCTGGCGTTCACCCCGTTCAACCACTGGTCGCTGGTCCCGTTCAACCTGTTCCTCGAGATCCTCGGCCTGCTGACCAAGCCGCTGAGTCTCGCCCTGCGTCTGTTCGGCAACATGTACGCCGGTGAGGTGGTGTTCATCCTCATCGCCCTGCTGCCGTTCTGGGCACAGTGGGCCCTGAATGTGCCCTGGGCGATCTTCCACATCCTGGTGATCCCGCTGCAGGCCTTCATCTTCATGGTGCTGACAGTGGTGTATCTGAGCGCCGCCCACGAAGACCACCACTGAACAGTGGACCAACCCTCGCTTTAACCAACGAAACCTTAACCTTTAGAAAACCTCAGGAGCTGTTATGGAACTCGTCTACATCGCCGCCGCCATCATGATCGGTCTGGGTGCTCTGGGCACCGGCATCGGCTTCGCCCTGCTGGGCGGCAAGCTGCTGGAATCCACCGCCCGTCAGCCGGAGCTGGGCGCCCAGCTGCAAACCAAGACCTTCCTGATGGCCGGTCTGCTCGACGCCGTGCCGATGATCGGCGTCGGTATCGCGATGTACCTCATCTTCGTTGTTGCCGGCTAAGTTCAGGCATCCGCGGATCATTGGCCGGACCGCGCCGTGCGCGGTCCGGCCTGCCGATGCTCTGACTACCCGGACCCACGAGATAGCACGAGGTAAATCGCTGTGAACATTAACTTGACGCTGTTCGGTCAAACGATTGCCTTCGCTATTTTCGTCTGGTTCACCATGAAGTTTGTGTGGCCGCCGATCACCGCCGCCATGCAAGCCCGCCAGAAGAAAATTGCCGAAGGTCTGGATGCCGCCGGCCGTGCCCAGCGCGACCTGCAACTGGCCCAGGAAAAAGCTGCCCAGACGCTCCGTGAAACCAAGGAGCAGGCTGCCGAGATTCTCGACAAGGCGAACAAGACCGCCAACGCGATCGTCGAGGAAGCCAAGCAGCAGGCCCGTGGCGAAGGCGAGCGTCTGCTTGCCAGTGCCAAGGCCGAAATCGAGGTTGAAGTGAATCGCGCCAAGGATCAGCTGCGCGCCCAGGTTGCGGCCCTCGCCGTCGCCGGTGCCGAGAAGATCCTGGAGTCCTCCGTGGACACCAAGGCACACAACGATCTGGTCGCAAAACTGGCCTCCCAACTCTAAGCGAGGCGAGCGATGGCAACTATCAATACGCTTGCTCGGCCTTATGCGAAAGCCGCCTTCGAGTTCGCTTCCGCAGCCAAACAAAGCGATGCCTGGTCGAACATGCTGGCGCTGAGCGCGGCCTTCGTGGAGTCCCCCGAAGTCATCGCCCAGCTGCGCAATCCGGCCCTGACCCGCGACCGCAAGGCCGAGGTTCTGGTTCAGCTGTGCGCTGAACGCATCGACGAGTCGTTCCGCAACTTCGTGGTGGCGCTGGGCGAAAACGATCGCCTGGAACTGCTGCCGACCGTGCGCGACCAGTTCGAGATGCTGAAGGCGGAAGCCGAGCGTTCGATCGACGTCGAGGTCGAGACGGCTCACGAACTGAGCGCCGAACAACTCCAAACTCTGGCTGCCGCCTTGTCGAAGCGGCTAGATCGCACCGTCCAGCCTACCCCGGTCGTCAATCCCGCCCTTATCGGCGGTTTGATCATTCGTGCGGGTGACCTGGTTATCGACGGTTCGGTCCGCGGCAAACTGAACCAGTTGGCCGAAGCGTTGAAATCCTGATTTGAGGGGCATGGCATGCAGCAACTGAATCCTTCCGAAATTAGCGAAATCATCAAGCAGCGTATCGCCAAGCTTGATGTGTCCGCTCAGGCCCGTAACGAAGGCACCGTCGTCAGCGTTTCCGACGGCATCGTGCGCATCTTCGGCCTGGCCGACGTGATGTACGGCGAAATGATCGAGTTCCCGGGTGGCGTCTACGGTATGGCGCTGAACCTGGAGCAGGACTCCGTCGGCGCCGTGATCCTGGGCAGCTACCTGGATCTGAAAGAGGGCATGAGCGCCAAGTGCACCGGCCGCATCCTCGAAGTTCCGGTCGGTCCGGAACTGCTGGGTCGCGTGGTTGACGCACTGGGCAACCCGATCGATGGCAAGGGCCCGATCAACGCCAAGGAAACCGACGCGGTCGAGAAGGTCGCTCCGGGCGTGATCTGGCGTAAGTCGGTCGACCAGCCGGTGCAGACCGGCTACAAGTCGGTCGACGCCATGATCCCGGTCGGCCGTGGCCAGCGCGAGCTGATCATCGGCGACCGCCAGATCGGCAAGACCGCGATGGCCATCGACGCCATCATCAACCAGAAGAACAGCGGCATCCGCTGCGTCTACGTGGCCATCGGTCAGAAGCAGTCGACCATCGCCAACGTGGTGCGCAAGCTGGAAGAGCACGGCGCCCTGGCCAACACCATCGTGGTGGCTGCCAGCGCTTCCGAATCCGCTGCCCTGCAGTACCTGGCGCCGTACTCCGGCTGCACCATGGGCGAATACTTCCGCGACCGCGGTGAAGACGCCCTGATCGTGTACGATGACCTGTCTAAGCAGGCCGTCGCCTACCGCCAGATCTCCCTGCTGCTGCGCCGTCCGCCGGGCCGCGAAGCCTATCCGGGCGACGTGTTCTACCTCCACAGCCGCCTGCTGGAGCGCGCTTCCCGCGTTTCCGAAGAGTACGTGGAGCAGTTCACCAAGGGCGCCGTGAAGGGCAAGACCGGTTCGCTGACCGCGCTGCCGATCATCGAGACCCAGGCCGGCGACGTCTCCGCGTTCGTTCCGACCAACGTGATCTCGATCACCGACGGCCAGATCTTCCTGGAATCCGCCATGTTCAACTCGGGTATCCGTCCGGCCGTCAACGCCGGTATCTCGGTATCCCGCGTCGGTGGCGCAGCCCAGACCAAGATCATCAAGAAGCTGTCCGGCGGCATTCGTACCGCGCTGGCCCAGTACCGTGAACTGGCGGCCTTCGCCCAGTTCGCCTCGGACCTCGACGAAGCGACCCGCAAGCAGCTCGAGCATGGCCAGCGCGTCACCGAGCTGATGAAGCAGAAGCAGTACGCGCCGATGTCCATCGCCGACATGTCGGTGTCCCTGTACGCTGCCGAGCGTGGCTTCCTGGCCGACGTCGACGTGAAGAAAGTCGGCGCCTTCGAGCAGGCCCTGATCGCCTTCTTCAACCGCGACTACGCCGACCTGATGGCGAAGATCAACGTGAAGGGCGACTTCAACGACGAAATCGACGCAGGCCTGAAGGCCGGCATCGAGAAGTTCAAGGCCACTCAGAGCTGGTAAGCCGCAGCGGGAGCCGCAAGGCTCCCGCCTGCTAACCCGAAAGGTGTCAAATGGCAGGCGCAAAAGAGATTCGCAGCAAGATTGCGAGCATCAAGAGCACGCAGAAGATCACCAGCGCCATGGAAAAAGTGGCGGTCAGCAAGATGCGCAAGGCTCAGCAGCGCATGGCTGCCAGCCGTCCCTACGCGGTGCGCATCCGCGAGGTGATCGGTCACCTGGCCAAGGCCAACCCGGAATACCGCCACGCCTTCATGGTGGAGCGTCCGGTCAAGCGTGTCGGCTACATCCTGGTGTCGAGCGACCGTGGTCTGTGCGGCGGCCTGAACATCAACCTGTTCAAGGCCCTGATCAAAAACATGAAGGACTGGCGCGATGCCGGCGTTGAGGCAGAGTTCTGCGTCATCGGCAGCAAGGGTGCCAGTTTCTTCCGCAGCTACGGCGGCAACGTGGTCGCTGCGATCAGCCACCTGGGCGAAGCGCCGTCGGTCAACGACCTGATCGGCAGCGTCAAGGTCATGCTGGATCGGTTCAACGAAGGCTCGCTGGATCGCCTGTACCTGGCGTCCAACAAGTTCGTGAACACCATGACCCAGAAGCCGGTGGTTGAACAATTGCTGCCCCTGGCTCCCGCTACCGAGGCCGACGACGGCGCGAAGCAGGGCCTGTGGGATTACCTGTACGAACCCGACGCCCAGCAACTGCTGGATGCCCTGCTGGTTCGCTATGTCGAATCGCAGGTGTATCAGTCCCTGGTCGAGAACAACGCCTGCGAGCAGGCTGCGCGCATGATCGCCATGAAGAATGCCACCGACAACGCCGGTCAGCTGATCAAGGATCTGCAGCTGATCTACAACAAGGCGCGTCAGGCTGCGATCACGCAAGAGATCTCGGAAATCGTCGGCGGCGCTGCCGCGGTTTAAACAGGTTCAAATATTCAGAGGAACCAGATATGAGTAGCGGACGTATCGTTCAAATCATCGGCGCCGTTATCGACGTGGAATTCCCGCGCGATCAGGTGCCGAACGTCTATGACGCGCTGAAAGTCGAAGGCGCGGCCACCACCCTGGAAGTCCAGCAGCAGCTGGGCGACGGCGTGGTTCGTTCCATTGCGATGGGTTCCACCGAAGGCCTCAAGCGTGGCCTGACCGTGAGCAACACCGGCGCCGGCATCTCCGTGCCGGTCGGCAAGGCCACCCTCGGCCGCATCATGGACGTGCTGGGCAACCCGATCGACGAGGCGGGCCCCATCGGCGAGGAAGAGCGCTGGACCATCCACCGCGCTGCCCCGTCCTACGCGGAGCAGGCCGGCGGCAACGAGCTGCTGGAAACCGGCATCAAGGTGATCGACCTGGTCTGCCCGTTCGCCAAGGGCGGCAAGGTCGGCCTGTTCGGTGGCGCCGGCGTGGGCAAGACCGTGAACATGATGGAGCTGATCCGCAACATCGCCATGGAGCACAGCGGTTACTCCGTGTTCGCCGGCGTGGGTGAGCGTACTCGTGAAGGTAACGACTTCTATCACGAGATGAAGGACTCCAACGTTCTGGACAAGGTGGCCCTGGTCTACGGCCAGATGAACGAGCCGCCGGGCAACCGTCTGCGCGTCGCCCTGACCGGCCTGACCATGGCCGAGAAGTTCCGTGACGAAGGCCGCGACGTTCTGCTGTTCGTCGACAACATCTACCGCTACACCCTGGCCGGTACCGAAGTGTCCGCGCTGCTGGGCCGTATGCCGTCCGCGGTGGGTTACCAGCCGACCCTGGCCGAGGAAATGGGCGTTCTGCAGGAGCGCATCACCTCCACCAAGAACGGCTCGATCACCTCGGTGCAGGCCGTCTACGTTCCCGCGGACGACCTGACCGACCCGAGCCCGGCGACCACCTTCGCCCACCTCGACGCCACCGTGGTACTGTCCCGCGACATCGCCTCCCTGGGTATCTACCCGGCCGTCGATCCGCTGGACTCCACCTCCCGTCAGCTGGATCCGCTGGTGATCGGCCAGGAGCACTACGACACCGCTCGCGGCGTGCAGTACGTGCTGCAGCGCTACAAGGAGCTGAAGGACATCATCGCGATCCTCGGCATGGACGAACTGTCCGAAGCCGACAAGCAGCTGGTGTCCCGCGCCCGTAAGATCCAGCGCTTCCTGTCCCAGCCGTTCTTCGTGGCCGAAGTCTTCACCGGCTCGCCGGGCAAGTACGTGTCGCTGAAGGAAACCATTCGCGGCTTCGCCGGCATCCTCAATGGCGACTTCGACCACCTGCCGGAGCAGGCGTTCTACATGGTCGGCGGCATCGACGAAGCCATCGAGAAAGCCAAGAAACTGTAACTGGCGCGCCCTGACGGGCGCTCGACCAGGCGGCGGCTGCCACGGTAGCCCCGCCTGCTTACCGAGGCATGAATATGGCTATGACAGTCCACTGCGACATCGTCAGCGCGGAAGAAGAGCTGTTCTCGGGGCTGGTGGAAATGGTCGTCGCCCATGGTCACATGGGCGATGTGGGTATTCTGCCGGGCCACGCCCCGCTGCTGACCGATCTCAAGCCGGGTCCGGTGCGCGTGATCAAGCAGGGTGGCGCGCAGGAGGTGTACTACATCTCCGGCGGTTTCCTCGAAGTGCAGCCGAGCATGGTGAAGGTCCTGGCCGACACCGCGATCCGCGCTGCCGACCTCGACGAGGCTGCCGCTCTCGAAGCCCAGAAGGCTGCCGAGAAGGCGCTCAGCGAGAAGGGTGCCGAGTTCGACTACTCGACCGCTTCCGCCCGTCTGGCCGAGGCTGCTGCGCAGCTGCGGACCATTCAGGAACTGCGCAAGAAGTTCGGTGGCCAGGTGCACTGATCCGCATTGCGGCCCAGTCGTCCGGTTCACCAGAAAAGGGGGTAGCCTTGGCTATCCCCTTTTTTTATTTTCGGCGACGGTGCGTGGCGTCTGCACCGCTGCCCACCGTTTCTGTTCATTTCGCTCCAGCCCAGGTCTGGGGCTGCATAGGGAAGTACACCCATGAGTCTGGAAATCGTCATCCTCGCTGCCGGCCAGGGCACCCGCATGCGCTCGGCACTGCCCAAGGTGCTGCATCCGGTGGCCGGCAAGCCGATGCTCGGCCACGTCATCGATACCGCGCGCGCCCTGCAGCCGCAGCGCATCCACGTGGTGATCGGCCACGGCGCCGAAGCGGTGCGCGAGCGCCTGGCCGCCGCCGACCTGAACTTCGTCCTGCAGGAGCAGCAGCTCGGCACCGGTCATGCCGTGGCCCAGGCCCTGCCGTTCATCGACGCCGAGCAGGTGCTGGTGCTCTACGGCGACGTGCCGCTGATCGAGGCTCCGACCCTCGAGCGCCTGCTGGCCCACGCCGGCGCCGAACAGCTGGCCCTGCTCACCGTCGAGCTGGCCGACCCCACCGGCTACGGGCGCATCCTCCGCGACGCCGAGGGCCGGGTGACCGCCATCGTCGAGCAGAAGGACGCCAATGCCGAGCAGCGCGCCATCCGCGAGGGCAACACCGGCATCCTCGCCATGCCCGGCGCGCGCATGGCCGAGTGGATGGGCCGCCTGTCCAACCGCAACGCCCAGGGCGAGTACTACCTGACCGACGTGATCGCCATGGCGGTTGCCGACGGCCTGGGCGTGGCCACCGCGCAGCCGGAGGACGCCATGGAGGTGCAGGGCGCCAACGACCGCCGCCAGCTCGCCGAGCTTGAGCGCCACTACCAGCAGCGCGCCGCCCGCCGGCTGATGGCCCAGGGCGTGACCCTGCTCGATCCGGCGCGCTTCGATGTGCGCGGCGAGGTGACGGTCGGCCGCGACGTGGTCATCGACATCAACGTGATCCTCGAGGGCCGGGTGGTCATCGAGGACGGTGTCGAGATCGGCCCCAACTGCGTGATCCGCAACAGCACCCTGCGCCGCGGCGCCATCGTCAAGGCCAACAGCCACCTGGACGGCGCCGAGCTGGGCGAGGGCGCCGACTGCGGGCCGTTCGCCCGCCTGCGCCCGGGCAGCGTGCTGGGCGCCGGGGCGCACGTCGGCAACTTCGTCGAGCTGAAGAACGCGGTGATGGGCGAGGGCGCCAAGGCCGGCCACCTGGCCTATCTGGGCGATGCCGAGATCGGCGCGCAGAGCAACATCGGCGCCGGCACCATCACCTGCAACTACGACGGTGCCAACAAGCACCGCACGGTGATCGGCGTGGATGCCTTCATCGGCACCAACAACTCGCTGGTGGCGCCGGTGACCATCGGCGACGGCGCCACCACCGCCGCCGGCTCGGTGATCACCAGCGAGGTGCCGGCCAGCACCCTGGCGGTCGGCCGCGCGCGCCAGCGCAACATCGACGGCTGGCAGCGCCCGGTGAAGAAGCCCAAGAGCTGAGCCGGCGGGCTCGGCATCCGCTGGTGCTGTGGATAATCCGTCCGCAGGCTGCCGCCGAGCACTGCCAAGACGCCCTGTGGACAACTGCATCGCGTGGTTTTCCACAGGGCGTTGCGGCTTGGAGGCCTGTCGAATTGTGGATAACGCCTCCTCCGACTTGTCCACAGCTGCCCTTGCTTGCGCCTCCTGATGTGGACAGTTTCGTCTGGCGAAGCTTGACGCCCGCGTGGTGCTGGGTTTTGATTCGCACCTATAATTTACGAATCGAAACTTTCGAAACGAAACCTGCGAATGTCCAAGCGTAACACCCCGCAGCGCCGTCACGCCATCCTCGCCCTGCTCGCCGAGCAGGGCGAGGTCCATGTCGAGGCCCTGGCCCGCCATTTCCAGACCTCGGAAGTGACCATCCGCAAGGATCTGGCCGCGCTGGAGAACAACGGCCTGCTGCTGCGCCGCTACGGCGGTGCGGTTCCGGTGCCCCACGAACTGGTGATCGAACACGCCCAGAGCGTGTCGCCGCACAAGCAGGCCATCGCCCGCGCCGCGGCCGCCTGCATCCGCGAGCATGCGCGGATCATCATCGACAGCGGCAGCACCACCGCGGCGCTGATCCCCGAGCTGGACCGCCGCCCCGGGCTGGTGGTGATGACCAACTCGCTGAGCGTGGCCAACGCCCTGCGCGAGCTGGAGCAGGAGCCGGTGCTGCTGATGACCGGCGGTACCTGGGATCCGCATTCCGAGTCGTTCCAGGGCCAGGTCGCCGAGCAGGTGCTGCGCTCCTACGACTTCGACCAGCTGTTCATCGGCGCCGACGGCCTCGACCTGGCGCGCGGCACCACCACCTTCAACGAGCTGCTCGGCCTGTCGAGGGTGATGGCCGAGGTGGCGCGCGAGGTGATCGTCATGCTCGAGGCCGACAAGGTCGGCCGGCGCATGCCCAATCTGGAGCTGCCGTGGAGCAGCATCCACACCCTGATTACCGACGAGCGCCTCGAGCCCGCGGCGCGCGAACAGATCCAGGCGCGCGGCATCCGGCTGATCTGCGCCGCCGTCCCCAGCCGATAGATCGAAAGGAGAGCCCGCATGTGCGGAATTGTTGGAGCCATCGCCGAACGTAACGTCAGCGCCATCCTCATCGAGGGCCTCAAGCGCCTGGAATACCGCGGCTACGACAGCGCCGGGGTGGCCATCTGCGGCCCGGACGGCCAGCTGCGCCGCAGCCGCCGCATCGGCAAGGTCGCCGCGCTGGAGCAGGCGCTGGCCGACGAGCCGCTGCCCGGCCGCCTGGGCATCGCCCACACCCGCTGGGCCACCCACGGCGTGCCCAGCGAGGCCAACGCCCACCCGCACTTCTCCGGCGAGGCACTGGCGGTGGTGCACAACGGCATCATCGAGAACCACGAGCAGCTGCGCGAACGGCTCAAGGGGCTCGGCTACGTGTTCAGTTCGCAGACCGACACCGAGACCATCGTCCATCTGCTGCACCACACCCTCAAGCGTCTGCCCGACCTGGCCGATGCGCTCAAGGCGGTGGTGCGCGAGCTGCATGGCGCCTACGGCCTGGCGGTGATCAGCGCCGCGCAGCCGGATCGCATCCTCGCGGCGCGCAGCGGCAGCCCGCTGGTGATAGGCCTGGGGCTGGGCGAGAACTTCCTCGCCTCCGACCCGCTGGCGCTGCGCCAGGTCACCGACCGCTTCGTCTACCTGGAGGAGGGCGACATCGCCGAGATCCAGCGCGACAGCGTGCGGATCTGGGATGCCGACGGGCGCAGCGTGCAGCGCGACACCGTGCAGTTCCACGAGGGAGCCGAGGCGGCGGAGAAGGGCGAGTACCGCCACTTCATGCTCAAGGAAATCCACGAGCAGCCCAAGGTGGTGCAGCGCACCCTGGAAGGCCGCCTGGGCAGCGACCACGTGCTGGTGCAGGCCTTCGGTCCGCAGGCCGCCGAGCTGTTCGCCCGGGTGCGCAACGTGCAGATCGTCGCCTGCGGCACCAGCTTCCATGCCGGCATGGTCGCCCGCTACTGGCTGGAGGAGCTGACCGGCGTGCCCTGCCAGGTCGAGGTGGCCAGCGAGTTCCGCTACCGCAAGGTGGCGGTGCAGCCGGACAGCCTGTTCGTCACCATCTCGCAGTCCGGCGAGACCGCCGATACCCTGGCCGCACTGCGCAACGCCAAGTCGGCCGGCTACCTGGCCAGCCTGGCGATCTGCAACGTCGGCACCAGCTCGCTGGTGCGCGAATCCGACCTGGTGCTGCTGACCAACGCCGGCCCGGAGATCGGCGTGGCCTCGACCAAGGCCTTCACCACCCAGCTGGTCGGCCTGCTGCTGCTGACCCTGGCCCTCGGCCGGGTGCGCGGCACCCTCGCCGCCGGCGCCGAGGCCGAGCTGGTCGAGGCGCTGCGTCGCCTGCCGGGCAACCTGCAGGAGGCGCTGGCGATGGACAAGACCGTCGAGCAGGTCGCCGCGCTGTTCGCCGAGAAGAACCACACCCTGTTCCTCGGTCGCGGCGCGCAGTACCCGGTGGCCATGGAGGGGGCGCTGAAGCTCAAGGAGATCTCCTACATCCACGCCGAGGCCTACCCGGCCGGCGAGCTCAAGCACGGCCCGCTGGCGCTGGTCGACAGCGACATGCCGGTGGTCACCGTGGCGCCCAACAACGAGCTGCTGGAGAAGCTCAAGTCCAACCTGCAGGAAGTGCGCGCCCGCGGCGGCCAGTTGGTGGTGTTCGCCGACCGCGGCGCCGGCATGGAGGACGGCGAGGGCACCCACGTGGTGGCCATGCCGCCGATCCACGACCTGCTCGCGCCGATCCTCTACACCATCCCGCTGCAGCTGCTGTCCTACCACGTCGCCGTGCTCAAGGGCACCGACGTCGACCAGCCGCGCAACCTGGCCAAGAGCGTCACCGTGGAATAACCCCGCGCGACGCCCTTTCCCCCTGTCCAGAGCCCGGCCGCAGCCGGGCTCTGGCGTTTCCGGCCGCGGTTGCCCCGCTGCGGGCCAGGCCGACGACTGGCCGAGACTGGACTACCCTTCAAGGGGCTTTCCATGAATGGGGGATAGGACATGCTGGCGATGCTTCCGCCCGTCCTGCGCACGCTGCAACTGCCATTGCGCGTGCGCCTGTGGGACGGCCACCAACTGGACCTCGGCCCCGAGCCGCAGGTGACCCTCGAGGTGCGCGACCCGCAGCTGCTGACCCGGCTGGCGCATCCCAGCCTCGACCTGCTCGGCAGTGCCTACGTCGAGGGGGCGATGGACATCCAGGGGTCGCTGGAGCAGGCGATCCAGCTGGCGGACGCACTCACCGCGGCGCTGCTCGGCGACCGGGAGGCCGCGCCGCCGGTGCGCCCGGCCCACGACAAGGCGAGCGATGCGGCGGACATCCACTACCACTACGACCTGTCCAACGACTTCTACCGGCTGTGGCTGGACCGCGACATGGTCTACTCCTGCGCCTACTACGAGACCGGCACGGAGGACCTGGACACCGCCCAGCAGGCCAAGCTGCGCCACCTGTGCCGCAAGCTGCGCCTGGCGCCCGGCGAGCGCCTGCTCGACGTCGGCTGCGGCTGGGGCGGCCTGGCGCGCTTCGCCGCCCGCGAGTTCGGCGCCGAGGTCTACGGCATCACCCTCAGCCGGGAACAGCTCAGGCTGGCCCGCGAGCGGGTGGCCGAGGAGGGCCTGCAGGACCGCGTGCAGCTGGAGTATCTCGACTACCGCGACCTGCCGGCCGACGGCCGCTTCGACAAGGTGGTCAGCGTCGGCATGTTCGAGCACGTCGGCCACGCCAACCTGGCGCTGTACTTCCAGACCCTGCAGCGCGCGGTGAAGCCCGGCGGCCTGGTGATGAACCACGGCATCACCGCCAGGCACACCGACGGCCGCCCGGTCGGGCGCGGCGGCGGCGCATTCATCGACCGCTACGTGTTCCCCCACGGCGAGCTGCCGCACCTGGCCACCGCGGTGGCGCGGATGAGCGAGGCCGGCCTCGAGGTGGTCGACGTGGAGAGCCTGCGCCTGCACTACGCGCGCACCCTGCGCTTCTGGAGCGAACGGCTCGAGCGGCGCCTGGACGAGGCGCGCCAGCTGGTGCCCGAGCGTGCCCTGCGCATCTGGCGGTTGTACCTGGCCGGTTGCGCCTACGGCTTCGAGCGCGAATGGATCAACCTGCACCAGATCCTCGCCGTGCGCCCGCGCCCCGACGGCTCCCACGATCTGCCCTGGAGCCGGGCGGATCTCTACCGCTGATTTCGCCGCAGTGCCGCGGGCGGTGGCCGCTCTGATCCGCTGGCGTCAGTAAAATGGCGTGTCGCCGCTGCGCGCAAATCGGCGGAGCGCCTGTCGACAGACATTGACGCCCGGCAGGCGGACAGGCACATTCGCCCGTCACATTGGCGACGAATACAGCCGTTACAGTGGCAGGCGGGGCGCCGGGCCACGGCTGGTCGGCAGGGGCAGGGAGAAGGCGCACGTGCTGTTGGGCTTGAGGCGGGTTCACCCGCAATACCGGGATTCGCTGCGCCCGACCCTCGGCGTGCTGGTCGTGCTGCTCGCCGGCATGGGCCTGCTGGCGCTGGGCGGCGAGGCGCTGCCCGCCGTCGACCACTACCTGCCCTGGCACATGCTGCTGGAAACCACCGCCATCGCCGTTGCGGCGCTGGTGTTCGCGGTCGGCTGGAATACCCACAGCCTGCACCCGCAGCGCAACGTCCTGCTGCTCGCCTGCGCCTTCCTCGGCGTCGCCATCCTCGACTTCTCGCACATGCTGTCGTTCCAGGGGATGCCCGACTACGTGACCCCCAGCGATCCGCAGAAGGCCATCCACTTCTGGCTGGCGGCGCGCTACCTGGCCGCCTGCGTCCTGCTGCTGGTGGCCTGGCTGCCCTGGCCGGCGCCCGGCAGCACGGATGAGTCGCCGCCGGCGCACCAGCGTTTCGTGCCGCTCCTCGGCGTCCTGCTGCTGGTGGCGGCGGCGCACTGGGTATTCCTCTGGCGGCCGCACTGGGTGCCGGCCACCTTCATCCCCGGGCGGGGGCTCACCGCGTTCAAGCTGTGGGCGGAATACGGCGTGATCGCCGTGCACCTGCTGACCGTCGGCGTGCTGCTCGCCCGCCTGCGCCACGCCAGCGGCTTCAACGTGCCGCTGCTGCTCGCGGCGGTGCTGGCGATGATCCTCAGCGAGCTGTTCTTCACCCTGTACGCCAGGGTCACCGACAGCTTCAACCTGATGGGTCACGTCTACAAGGTGATCGCCTACCTGCTGCTCTATGGCGCGGTGTTCGTCGACATGATCGCAGCGCCCTACCGCGCGCTGCACAGCGCACGCCGGCACTCCCAGGCGGTCCTCGCGGCGATCCCCGACCTGCTGTTCGAGCTGGACCGCGACGGCCGCTACCTGCAGGTGCACGCCCCGCGCCGCGAGCAGCTGGCCGCCGGCAGCGCGGAGCTGCTCGGGCGCACCGTTTACGAGGCGCTGCCGCTGGAGGCGGCGCGCTCCTGCATCGCGGCGCTGGAGGAGGCGCAGGCCTGCGGCTACTCGTCCGGCCGGCAGATCCAGATCCCGCTGGCCGACGGCGACCACTGGTTCGAGCTGTCGGTGTCGATGATGCAGCGCGAGCCGGATGCCGAGCCGCGTTTCGTCGTGCTGTCGCGCGACGTCACCGCGCGCGCCCGCGACCAAGTCACCCTGCGCAAGCTGAGCCAGGCGGTGGAACAGAGCCCGAGCACCATCGTCATCACCGACCTCGACGCGCGCATCGAGTACGCCAACCAGGCCTTCACCCGCGCCACCGGCTACCGCCTCGAGGAGGCCATCGGCCAGAACCCCAAGCTGCTGCACTCCGGCAAGACGCCGCAGAGCACCTACCAGGACATGTGGCAGCAGCTCACCAGCGGACGGGCCTGGCGCGGCGAGTTCGTCAACCGGCGCAAGGACGGGAGCGAGTACACAGAGGCGGTGCTGATCTCGCCGGTGTTCGACGATGCCGGCCAGACCACCCATTACCTGGCGATCAAGGAAGACATCACCCAGCGCAAGCTGGACGAGCAGCGCATCGAGCGCCTGGCGCATTTCGATGCGCTCACCGACCTGCCCAACCGCAAGCTGTTCGCCGCCCGCTGCGAACAGGCGCTGGGCCTGTCCGAGCGCAGCCAGCAGCCGCTGGCAGTGCTGTACTTGGACCTCGACCACTTCAAGCACATCAACGACTCGCTGGGCTACCGCATCGGCGACGCCTTCCTGGTCGAGGTGGCGCAGCGCCTCAAGGCGGTGCTGCGCGACGAGGACACCCTGTCGCGCCAGGGCGGCGACGAGTTCGTGCTGGTGCTGCCCTATACCGACGCCAAGGGCGCCGCCCACGTCGCCGCGCGCCTCAAGGCGCTGCTGGCCGCGCCCTGCCGGATCGAGGAGCACAGCCTGGTGATCACCACCTCGATCGGCATCGCCATGTTCCCCGAGGACGGCCGCGACTTCGAGAGCCTGTCGCAGCGCGCCGACATCGCCATGCACCGCGCCAAGCAGGAAGGGCGCAACGGCTTCCGCTTCTTCACCGCCGAGATGCAGCGCCAGTCGGCGCGCATCCTGCAGCTGGAGAACGCCCTGCGCCAGGCGCTGGACAACGGCGAGCTGTACCTGTGCTTCCAGCCGCAGATGAGCATCGACGGCCGGGAGCTGGTCGGCGCCGAGGCGTTGCTGCGCTGGAACCACCCGCAGCTGGGGGCGATCAGTCCGGCCGAGTTCATCCCCATCGCCGAAGGCAGCGGACTGATCCTGCCGATCGGCGAGTGGGTGCTGCGCCGCGCCGCCCAGCAGATGCAGGACTGGCTGGCCTGCGGCTATCCGGCGGCGACGACGGTGGCGGTCAACCTGTCGCTGGCGCAGTTCCGCCACCCGGCGCTGGTCGAGCTGGTCGCCGAGGTGCTGCAGGAGACCGGTCTGCCGCCGCACTGCCTGGAGCTCGAGCTGACCGAGAGCGTGGCCATGCACGATCCCGCCGCAGCCATCGCCGTGGTACAGCGCCTGCGTGCGCTGGGCGTGCTGCTGTCGATCGACGACTTCGGCACCGGCTATTCGTCGCTGAGCTATCTCAAGCAGTTCCAGGTGCACAAGCTGAAGATCGACCAGTCCTTCGTCCGCCACATCAGCGAGGACGGCCACGACCAGTCCATCGTCCGGGCGATCCTCGGCATGGCGCGCAGCCTGGGCATGCTGAGCATCGCCGAGGGCGTGGAGACCGCCGCACAGCGCGTCGAGCTGGAGCGCCTGGGCTGCGACGAGGTGCAGGGCTACCTGTTCGGCCGCCCGGTGCCGGCGGACGAGTTCGCCGTGCTGATGCGTCGCTATCAGGGCGCGGCGAAGGACGAACTGGCGGTGGACTTCTGCATCTGAACCGCGGTCGGCGTTTGGTAGTACGCTGTCGCCCTTTCGTCATCCATCGACAGGAGCTTGCGATGATTTATCGCCCTCTCGGCACGACCGGCATCCAGGTCAGCGCGCTGGCGCTGGGCAGCATGACCTGGGGCGAGCAGAACAGCGAAGCCGAGGGCTTCGCGCAGATCGACCGCGCGCGAGCCGCCGGGATCAACTTCATCGACACCGCGGAGATGTACCCGGTGCCGCCCAGGGCCGAGACCTGCGGCGCCACCGAGACCATCATCGGCAACTACTTCAGGCGCCATGGCGGCCGCGAGCAGTGGATCATCGCCAGCAAGGCGGCGGCGCCGGGCAACGGCATCACCCACATCCGCGGTGGCCGGCCGCACCACGACCGCGCCAACCTGGTCGCCGCCGTCGACGGCAGCCTGCGCCGCCTGCAGACCGACTACATCGACCTCTACCAGCTGCACTGGCCGGACCGGCAGACCAACTTCTTCGGCCAGCTCGGCTACCAGCACGACCCGGATGCGCACATCACGCCGATCGAGGAGTCGCTGGAGGTGCTCGACGAGCTGGTCAGGAGCGGCAAGATCCGCCACATCGGCCTGTCCAACGAGACGCCCTGGGGCGTGCACCGCTTCCTGCAGCTGGCCGAAACCCGCGGCTGGCCGCGCCCGGTGTCGATCCAGAACCCCTACAACCTGCTCAACCGCAGCTTCGAGGTGGGCCTGGCGGAGATGGCGATCCGCGAGCAGGTGGGCCTGCTGGCCTACTCGCCGCTGGCCTTCGGCCTGCTGTCCGGCAAGTACGAGAACGGCGCCCGGCCGGAGCGGGCGCGGCTGACCCTGTTCGAGCGCTTCCAGCGCTACAACAACCCGCAGGCGCGCCAGGCGGCCAGCGCCTACGTCGCCCTGGCCCGCGAGCACGGCGTGGACCCGGCGCAGCTGGCGCTGGCCTGGGTCACCAGCCGGCCGTTCGTCACCAGCAACATCATCGGCGCCACCAGTCTCGAGCAGCTGGACAGCAACATCGCCAGTCTCGACCTCCAGCTCGGCGACGAGCTGCTGGCCGGCATCGAGCGCATCCACACCGGACAACCCAACCCGGCGCCCTGAAGGCGCCACCGCCTCCCGTCTGCCGCCCGGCAGGCGGGAGCGGCATTTGCGACGCGGGGCTGTACCCCTGCCGCGGGCAGGTTGCACAATGGCACTTTTGCCGGCCTAGGCCGGACGCGGCGGAGGCCGGGAGACTCTTCATGGCGGCGAACTGGGGGCTGCGCAGCAAGTCGGTACTGGCCTTGCTGCTGGCATGCATGCTGGCTTCGATACCGGCGGTCCTGCTCGGCTGGCGGGCGATGGAGGAGATTCGCCAGCATTTCGGCGAGGCCTATGCGCGCAACTTCACCCTGCTGCACCGCGAGCGCATCCTCGCCCCGGTAGCCCGCGAGCTGGCCCTGGCGCGGCGCTTCGCCGATTCCCAGCTGACCCGCCAGTGGTTGCTCGACGAGGACGACCCGCAGCGCCGCGCGCGCTTCTTCGCCGAGGCCGAGGGCTATCGGCGCGACTTCCGCGACCAGTCCTGGTTCGTCATCGCCGAGCCCAGCCGCAGCTACTATTTCGTCGACGCCGAGGCCGCGGCGGGTGCCCAGCCACGCTACCGGCTCGATCCCGCCGACCCGGAGGATGCCTGGTACTTCGCCAGCGTCGGCGGCCAGGCCACCTACAATCTCAACGTCAACGTCGACCACAAGCTGGGCGAGACCAAGCTGTGGATCAACGTGCTGGTGCGCGAGGGCGCCCGCGTGCTCGGCCTGGCCGGCACCGGCCTGGACCTGAGCGACTTCCTCGCCGATTTCCTGGTCGGCCGCGACAACGGGGTGACGCCGATGATCCTCGCCCCCGACGGCGCCATCCAGGCCCACCCGGACCGCTCGCGCATCGCCTACAGCTCGGGCGCCGGCCAGGCCGCCGGAGCCGGCCTGATCTTCGATCTGCTCGGCACGCCGGCCGAGCGGGAGGCGCTGCGCGCGGCCCTGCGGCGCGCCGAGGCCGAGCCGGACGGGGTGCAGATCCTGCACGCGCGGATCGACGGCCAGCCACGCCTGCTGGCGCTCAGCTACATCGCCCCGCTGCGCTGGCACCTGCTCACCGCGGTCGACCTGCACGCCGCCCGCCTGCTCGACCAGAACTGGCTGTGGCCGCTGCTGGGCACCCTGGTGGTGCTGCTGGCCGCCCTGCTGCTGGGCTTCGCCTACGCGATGGAGCGCCTGCTGCTGCAGCCGCTGCGCAGCCTCAAGCAGTCGGCCAAGGCGATCGCTGCCGGCCACTACTCCACCAGCCTGCCGCCGGCGCGCGGCGACGAGATCGGCGAACTGTCGGCGGCCTTCGCCAGCATGGCGGCCCAGGTGCATCGGCACACCGCCGAGCTGGAGGGCAAGGTGCGCGAGCGCACCCGCGCCCTGGAGCAGGCCAACCGCGAGATGGTCGCCGCGCACAAGCAGATCGACGACTCCATCGACTACGCCAGCCTGATCCAGCGCGCCATCCTGCCCGACCGCCAGCTGTCCGCCTCGCTGGGCGAGCGTCACTTCGTGCTGTGGCAGCCGCGCGACGTGGTTGGCGGCGATTTCTACGTGTACCGCGAGAGCGATGGCGGCTGCCTGCTCGGCGTGGTCGACTGCGCCGGCCACGGCGTGCCCGGCGCCCTGATGACCATGCTGGCGCGGGCGGCGATCGACCATGCCATCGCCGTGGCCGGGGTCGACGACCCGGCGGCGATCCTGCGCGAGACCGACCGCACGGTGCGCGGCATGCTGCGCGAGGAGCAGGTGTCGCGGGCCCTGGCGACCAACATGGATGCCGGCCTGGTATGGGTCGACCGCAGCGCCCGGCGCCTGCGCTTCGCCGGGGCGAAGATCGCCCTGTACGCCAGCGACGGCCACGAGGTGCGCGAATACAAGGGCGGTCGCCGCGCCCTGGCCGACAAGCGCCAGGGCGAGTACGCCAATCAGGACATCGAGCTGCCGTCGGGCTGGACCTTCTACCTGTGCACCGACGGCTTCCTCGACCAGGCCGGCGGCGAGCATGGCTTCGGTTTCGGCAGCCGGCGCTTCGTCGACCTGCTGCGCAGCCATGCCCAGCGTCCATTGGCCGAGCAGGCCGAGCGCTTCGTCGCCCGCCTCGAGGCCTACCGCGGCGGGCACCCGCAACTGGACGACATAACCGTGCTTTCCTTCCGTTTCGACTAGGTGCAGAACCAAGGAGTGACCATGGACACACATGACCTGCTGGCCATGCGCGAGAACTACAATCGCCAGCGCATCATGCTCTGCTTCAACGGGCCGATCTCGCGCAGCCTGATCGAGGAGATCGGCAACGCCCTGCGCAACTACCTGGCGGCCGAACAGGCGCAGCCCTCGGCGGCGATGGACGTGTTCGCCGTTTACATCGAAATGACCCAGAATATCCGCCACTACGCCACCCGCATGCACTACAGCGATCAGGACGCCTCGGCCACCGTGGCCATCGCCCGCGACGAGGACGGCCGCTACGTGGTGTCGGCCGGCAATCTGGTGGAGCACGCCGACGGCCTGCAGCTGGTCGAGTGGGTCGAGGGCCTGGCCGGGCTGGACAAGGTGCAGCTCAAGGCCGCCTACAAGGAGCAGCTGCGCAAGCCGCGCGACGGCGAAAGCACCAGCGGTGCCGGCCTCGGCCTGCTCGACATCGCCCGCAAGTCGAGCCGGCCGCTGCACGCCTCGCTCCGCGAACAGACCGGCGGGCGCGCCTTCTTCAGCCTGCGCGCGGTGATCTGATCACTTTTCACGGGAATGACCATGACTGTACTGAACATACACGGAACCCAGTCCACGCCGGCCATTCAGGGTGACTGGAGCGCTGGCGTGCTGGCCATGCAGGGCGATTCCTACCCGGAAAACTCCTTCGAGCTGTTCGGCCAGGTGATCGACTGGGTCGAGCGCTTCCTGCGCGAGGAGGTCCGCCCGCTGGCCCTCGAGCTGCGCCTGCTGTACCTCAACACCAGCTCGATCAAGGCGCTGATGGACATCTTCGACCTGCTCGAGGATGCCCATCGCGACGGCCGCCCGGTCAGCGTCAACTGGTACTACGACAGCCGCAACGAGCGGGTCGCCGAGCTGGCCGAGGAGTTCCGCGAGGACTGCAGCTTCCCCTTCGCCATCCTGGCCCACGGCGAGTAGCAGCCCATGAACAGCGAGAGCGAACTGGACCTGCTGGTCGAGAGCCTGCTGAGCGACCCCGCCTACTATGGCCACCCGCTGCGCGAGGCGCTGGCGCGCCTGCAGCAGCAGAACCTCGACCAGCTGTCGCGGCTCGAGCGCATCGCGCGGATTTCCGACGGTTACCAGTCGCTGGCGCGCGAGCAGAACCTCTCGCTGTCCGAACGCTACCACCGCCAGCTGCGCCAGCTGGAGAAGGTGGCGCGCATCTCCGACCGCTACCAGGACATGCTGCGCGACCTCAACCAGGCGCTGAAGACCGCCTCGCAGCGCGACGTGCTCACCGGGCTGGCCAACCGCCGCCTGCTGATGGAGCGCCTGCGCGAGGAGGAACTGCGCAGCCAGCGCAGCGGGCACGCCTTCGTGCTGGCGATGATCGACGTCGACCACTTCAAGCTGATCAATGACACCTGGGGACACGAGGTCGGCGACCGCGCCCTCAGCGAGATCGCCCGCGCCCTGCAGACCAGCGTGCGCGGCTGCGACCTGTGCGGGCGCTGGGGAGGCGAGGAGTTCCTGCTGTTGCTGCCGGAAACCGTGCTGGCCGACGCGTTGCCGCTGATCGAGCGGCTGCGCGGCGCCCTGCGCGAGCTGCGGGTGATGGTCGGCGAGCAGCGCCTGGCGATCACCGCCAGCTTCGGGGTAGCCGAGTACCGGGCTCCGGAAGGCTACTCGCAGGTGCTCAACCGCGCCGATGCGGCGCTGCTCGAGGCCAAGCGCAGCGGCCGCGACCGCTGCATGCTGGCAGGCGAGTGGGAGGCCGGCAGCGCCTATCGGGTGATCTGATCGGCCCGCGGTGTCGGGCTGCTGGCGTTGCCGGCGGTCGCGGCTGCGCGCCGCGCGGCAAGCCGCAAGCCGTAAGAAGAACGCCCGCCCCGCGCAGGGCGCGGGGCGGGCGTGGGAGGGGCGGGGATCAGGCCAGTTCGTCGAAGCACTCGGCGAGGATGGCCAGGCCCTTGTCCAGCTGGGCGTCCGGGATGGTGATCGGCATCAGGAAGCGGATGACGTTGTAGTAGGTGCCGCAGGACAGCAGGATCAGGCCCTTGTCGCGGGCGCGGGCGACGATCTTGCCGACCAGTTCGGCGGCTGGCTTGTGCACGTCGCCGTCCTCGAACAGCTCGATGGCGACCATCGAACCCAGGCCGCGCACGTCGCCGATGACCTTGTGCTTGGCCTGGATCTCGCGCAGGCCGGCCTTCAGGCGCTCGCCGACGGCCTGGGAGCGCTCCAGCAGGTTCTCCTCGTCGAACACCTCGAGCACGGCCAGGGCGGCGGCGCAGGCGATCGGGCTGCCGGCGTAGGTGCCGCCCAGGCCGCCGGGGGCGACGGCGTCCATGATTTCCGCCTTGCCGCACACGCCGGAGATCGGGAAGCCACCGCCCACCGACTTGGCGAAGGTGGTCAGGTCCGGGACGATGCCCAGCTGCTCGGTGGCGAAGAAGGTGCCGGTGCGGCCGGCGCCGGTCTGCACCTCGTCGGCGATCAGCAGGATGCCGTGCTGGTCGCACAGGGCGCGCAGGCGCTGCATGAAGGCCTTGGAGTTGACGTAGAAGCCGCCTTCGCCCTGCACCGGCTCGATGATGATCGCGGCGATGTCCTGCGGCTGGGCGTCGTTCTTGAAGATCCGCTCGATGCTGGCGATGGCGTCGTCCTCGCTGATGCCGTGCAGCTCGCAGGGCGCCAGGGCGCGGAACACGCCGCCCGGCATCAGGCCCATGCCGGCGGAGTAGGGCACCACCTTGCCGGTCAGCGACAGGGTCATCATGGTGCGGCCGTGGTAGGCGCCGGTGAAGGCGATCACCCCGGCGCGGCCGGTGGCGGCGCGGGCGATCTTCACGGCGTTCTCGACGGCCTCGGAGCCGGAGGTGACCAGCAGGGTCTTCTTGGCGAAATCGCCCGGCACGCGCTTGGCGATTTCCTCGCACAGGGCGATGTAGGGCTCGTAGGCCAGCACCTGGAAGCAGGTGTGCGACAGCTTGGTCAGCTGCTCCTGGACGGCGGCCACCACCTTCGGATGCAGGTGGCCGGTGTTGAGCACGGCGATGCCGCCGGCGAAGTCGATGTACTCGCGGCCCTCGACGTCCCACACGGTGGCGTTCTCGGCGCGCTCGGCGACGATCGGGTGGATCTGGCTGACGCCGCGGGCGACGGCAGCTTGGCGGCGTTGCAGCAGGGAGGCGTTGGTCTGGCTCATGGCATTACTCACGCAGGACAGTCGGAGCGTCGGTCGGGGCCGGCCTGCCGGTGGCAGGCCGGCCGGAAAGGAGGGGTGAAGGGCCGTCGCCGACAAAACACGGCCTCCACCCACCCCGGGCCGTGGCCCGGAGTTCGTACGAAATCAGATGCCGCCGAGGCACAGGTACTTGATCTCGAGATACTCGTCGAGACCGTACTTGGAGCCCTCGCGGCCGAGGCCGGAAGCCTTCATGCCGCCGAACGGCGCCACCTCGGTGGAGATCAGGCCGGTGTTGATGCCGACCATGCCATACTCCAGCGCATCGGCCACGCGGAACACGCGGCCGAGGTCGCGGGCGTAGAAGTAGGCGGCCAGGCCGAACTCGGTGTCGTTGGCCTGGGCGATCACGTCCTCCTCGTCGCGGAAGCGGAACAGCGGGGCCAGCGGGCCGAAGGTCTCTTCCTTGGCGACTCGCGCGCTGGTTGGCACATCGACCAGAATAGTCGGCTCGAAGAAGTTGCCACCCAGGCCGTTGCCGCCGGCGATCACCCGCGCGCCCTTGCTCAGCGCGTCGTCGAGGTGCTGGCGCACCTTGGCCACGGCATTGGCGTCGATCAGCGGGCCGGTGGTCACGCCGGCCTCGGCGCCGTTGCCCACCTTGAGCTTGGCCACTGCGGCGGCCAGCTTGGCGGCGAAGGCGTCGTAGACCTTGTCCTGCACATAGATGCGGTTGGCGCACACGCAGGTCTGTCCGGCGTTGCGGTACTTGGAGATCATCGCGCCTTCGACCGCGGCATCCAGGTCGGCGTCGTCGAACACGATAAAGGGCGCATTGCCGCCCAGCTCCAGCGACAGCTTCTTCAGGGTCGGCGCACACTGCTCCATCAGCTTGATGCCGACGCCGGTCGAGCCGGTGAACGACAGCTTGCGCACCACCGGATTCTCGCACAGCTCGGCGCCCACCTCGCGGCTGGTGGCGACGTCCGCCGGCAGCACGCTGAGCAGGCCGGCCGGGATGCCGGCGCGCTCGGCCAGGGCGGCCAGGGCCAGGGCGGAGAAGGGGGTCTGCGGTGCCGGCTTGAGCACCATGGCGCAGCCCACCGCCAGCGCCGGGCCAGCCTTGCGGGTGATCATCGCCGCCGGGAAGTTCCACGGGGTGATCGCCGCGGTGACGCCGACCGGCTCCTTCTGCACCAGGATGCGCTTGTCGGCGGCATGCGCCGGGATCACGTCGCCATAGGCGCGCTTGGCCTCCTCGGCGAACCACTCGATGAAGGACGCGGCGTAGGCCACCTCGCCTCTAGCCTCGGCCAGCGGCTTGCCCTGCTCGGCGGTCATGATCTGCGCCAGGTCTTCCTGGTTGGCGAGGATCAGCTCGTACCACTGGCGCAGGCGGGCAGCGCGCTCCTTGGCGGTCAGCTTGCGCCAGGCCGGCTGCGCCACGCGCGCCGCCTCGATGGCACGGCGGGTCTCGGCACGGCCCATGTTCGGCACGCTGCCCAGCTTCTCGCCGCTGGCCGGGTTGAAGATGTCGGTCCGCGCGCCGCTGTCGGCCTCGCACCAATGACCGTTCACGTAGGCCTGCTGGCGGAACAGGCTGGGGTCTTTCAGTTCCATCGCGGTCTCCGGCGGGATGTTCGAAATGTCAAACAATCCTAGGGTCGATCACGGGTGCGCGCAATGGGGTGTGCAAAAAAAACAACGTAGATGATTGAAAATGTAAATTTTTCAAAGACATAGGTTATCGGATGGATCGAAATGTTCGGGATAGCGAACGATCCTCGACGCCATGGACGGCTGTGGCCAACATGCGTATCATGTGGCCGCACGTTGCGAACGGTCTGCCAGTCCGTTCTCACAAGCATCCGTAGCTCAGCTGGATAGAGTACTGCCCTCCGAAGGCAGGGGTCAGCGGCTTGAGAAGCTCGGAAGCTAGTGGTCAAATAGGTCTCTGCAACACATACGCACCTGTAGCTCAGCTGGATAGAGTATTGCCCTCCGAAGGCAAGGGTCGTGGGTTCGAATCCCGCCAGGTGCGCCATATCTTCTTGATTTACACGCCTTTTTCCGAGGCGCCGCCGGTTCGGTCCCTGAGCCGGTTCCTCCCGCAAAATTTCCCCCATGCCGGCCAAACGCAGCATCTTGACCAGTGCACCCTGTCTTGGGTGCCCAACCCGGGCAGCTCACATCGCCCAGGCGGTCATGATCCTTTCCACCTGGTCCCTTGGCAGATATTCCTGTTCCAGACGACCACACTCCCGCGTCAGCAGGTATCGATAGAGGTCGGCCTCGTCGGGCTGTAGACCATCGGGGGCCGAGTCCTGGGCCTTGACCGGCTCGACGACCGCACTGGTCGATGCGTACCGGTCAAAGATCGACCTCTCCATCAGCAGCGCCCGGATGGCCGGCTGTCGTTGCCTCGCGCGCGCCAGCATCAAGAGCCCCCAGGTGTCCATGTCGCCCCAGTAGCCGAGGGACTTGCTGGCCAAGTACGGGGAGCCCAGCCACTGCAGATCCAGTCCGGCGCCGAGAATCGCGATGGTGTCCGGTAGCTCGGGCAACTGGTGGATGCACTGTTCGTTCTCTACCACCAGCACACGGGAGCAGGGCAGATCGACTTCCGCCAGTTCAGCGGTGGTCAGTCTGAGCCTTTTGAACGGCAGCAGGCCGGGTGACAGCGGAGCGACCAGTACCCAGTGGCTGCTGTCTTCGAAGGCATCCAGGAAGGTCGTCAGCCCCTGTGCGGACACCTCGCCTTCGAAGCGCTCGTCGAGCAGCCTGGTCAGCAGGGCGGTGTTGCGCTCGAAGAACTTGGTGTCCACGCCGAGCTCGGCCAGCAGGCGCAAGGGGCGCCCTTGGGCGCAGCCCGGCGACAGTCGAGCGGCAAGTCGTGCGGTGGTGATGACCTCGTCGGCTGATTTTTTTAGCCAGAGACTGCGCTGACTGACAAGTAGGGTGTGAAAGCAGCGGTCGGTCTGCTCCACCAGCGCCTCGAGCATCCGGTATTCACGCATCACTTCGGGATCGCCGCTAGCAGCAACCCACTCCGACGGGCTGCGCAACCGCCAGGTCATGGGCACCTGGACCGGTCCGAGGGCGGCACGGTAGTCGACGGGCTCCCACGTGACCTCACCGATCCGCACTTGCCGCCAGGCTTCGACATGCCGCTGCACGGCTTGGGGATTGGCCGAGAAGAGGCCAGCCGAGGGTTTGCCGATGGTGAAGTCGCGGGGCCAGCCGCCGGGATCGAGCAGGCGCTCCCGGCGGATGCGCGGCTGTTGCCATTGGCGGGCCAGGCTCTGGCCGATATCACTGGGCGACTTCATGGCGGACCTGGCGGCGTTGCTGGCGAAGTTCGTCCAGGGCTTCCCAGCTCAGCGAGGCCAGGCTGGATTCCGGTCCTCGGCGATGAACAACGATGGCCGAGCGGGTGTGGTGGCGCAGCAGACGCATCTCCTTGTTCGGGGTGATGAACACGGCATGCAGTCCGAACTCGCGCAGGGCCGCGATGATGCGTCCGGCGACTGCATGGGAACTGCGTGAGAAGGCCTCGTCGAGGACGATGGTGCCGAACAGCGGCCGGTTGCTGCCGTCCGGGCAGAGCGCGTAGCTCAGGGAGGCGGTCAGTACATAGGAGGCGATGATTTCCTTTTCGCCGCCGCTGCCGCCCTGTGAGCCGGTGCGGGTCTCGATGACCTCGCCGCTTTCCCGGTCGATCACCGAAACGGCGAACTCCAGGCGAAAGCGTGGGTCCAGCAGGGCGCGAGCGGCTAGGGTGCGGCTGCGCTCGCAGGCATCCTTGAGCAAGGCCACCAGCTCCTGTAGGGCCTTGTACTGGCTTTCGCCATTGTCGTCGGTGAAGCGTGCCGAGTTCAGTTGGCGCTGCGCGCGTTGCAGGCTGCGCAGGCTCTCGTGCACGACCTTGCTTGCTACCAGGCGCAGGTAACGACCGGGCTGGAAGTCGACTCGACGCATGGTGCTGTTCAGATCCTCTAGGCGCTCTTCGATCAGGGCGACCTGGTGGTCGACATAGCTGAGCAACTGGGTCACGCCGTCGTCGGAGGAGCGGTTCAGGTAATCCAGGAAGCGCTTGAGCTTCTCGGGCAGGGCTTCCTCGGTCAGTACCTGCAGGCGTGCTAGATACTGTGGGATGTCTTCCAGTTCCCTCCCGACTTCCGCGAGGGCGCCGGTATCCTCCTTCTTAGCATCGGACATGCGCTTGATGAGTTCTTCGCGCAGCTTCTGCAGCTTCTCGCCGCCAGCCTTGAGCTGCTGCTGTAGCTCGTGCGCATGCTTGCGCTCGATGTCTTGGAGGTCGTCCAGCTGTTCGAGCGCCAAGCGCGGGAAGTGCGTGGCTGCCAAGGTGCGTTGAGCATCGCTAAGCCCCTGCCCTGCGCGCTGAAAGGCTCTGCGCAGTGCTGCGTCGGCATGCTCCAGATCTTTCTTTGCAGCGGTGAAGGTTTCGATGGCCTTCCTCAGCTGCTGGTCCAGCTCCTTGTGCAGGCTTTCTGCCTTGTCCAGTTCGACCTTGGCTGTGCCAGCATCGGAGTCTGGGCGGGTCAGGGCATCCAGATGCTGCTGAAATTCGTCGAGTTGGCGCTGCGCGCCGGGCAGGTCGATCTCTTCGAACTCCAGGCGCTGGAGCTGCTCCAGCGCGCGGTACTGATCCTCCAGACTGCCAGCGGCATCCTGCGCGATACGAAGGGCTTGCGTCGCGGTTGTCAGCTGCGTTTCGAGGGTACGAATCTGTTCAGTGAGATAAGCCAGGCGATCTCGGTTGTCGAAACCGGTGAGCCAGTCCTCGTCCAGACGCTTCTGGTCCTGCTTGTCGAAGAAGCGTTCCTTGCCGGACATCAATCCCTGGGCCGTCATCGCGTGCGGGGTTTGCCGCAACTGCTCTGGGCTGTCGACGCAGTGCCGGTCGTTGTCGGCCAGTAGCGCTTCGAGCGCGGCGCGATAAGGATGCTCCTTGCAGGTCAGCTTGTTGGTGAAGCCATCCTCGAAGGGGCGTGGGCGAGAAACAGGTTCCTTCACCTCGAGCAGGCGAACATGCAGGCGATTGTGCCGCTGGTTGATCCACTGCAGTGCGGATCTGGATGACTCCGGCGGTACCAGGATGCGCAGCCGGTGACTGCCGATCGCTCGTTCGATGGCGCCGCGCCAGGACTGCTCCTCGGGTTTGACCTGCACGAGTTCGGCGACGAAGGGCAGGGCTGCTTCATCCAGCCCCAGTGCCCTAGCCAGCTCGCTGCGGAAGGCCTGGTGTAGTCCGGGTAGGTTCGAACCCGGACGACGCTCCACCTCGGCCTTTTCCCGTTGCAGCTCGCCGAGCTGCTCTTTCAGCGCCTGTTCGGCAACCCCCGCCTTGAAGGCCTGCTCCTGTGCTGCGCTGATCTGCGCATCCAGGCTCTGTAGTCGCTCACGGGCCTTTTCCTGGTTGGCGTGCAGGGCCGTCGCGGAAAGCTCGTCCGCCAGGTTGAGGTTTCTGGCCAGCCGCTGATATTGGGTCGCCTGGAGCTCTCGTCGGGCACGGAATTTTTGCCATTCGGCGATGCGCCCTCTGAGCTGATCGATGCCAGCCCCCCCGGCTTTCAGGTAAAGCTGCCGTTGCCGGTCGACCAGCCCTTTCTGTTCATCCAGGCGCTGCTGACATTGGTCCTGCTCCTGCTTTGCCTGTCTGAACGCAGCGTCCAGCCTGCTGGTTTCTGCCTGCCACAGTTGATGGGCCTGTTCGGCGAACCACACGGGCAGGATGGCATCGAGCGCCTGCTGGTCCTCCAGTTGTCGCTGCTGCGCCTGATAACGTTGCCAGCCATCGGCGATCGGTTGCAGCGAGCGTTGTTGCCGGCGGGCGATTTCCAGTTCCTGATGGATGCCGGTAAGGTCGTCGAAGCTGGCGGCGACTTCGGCTGCGCGCTCGAAGGCCGAGTTGTCGTCCAGCACCAGCTCGCGAAAGATTTCGTCGATGCTGTTGAGCTGTTTGAGGCCCGCGGCGCGGTTGAGCAGAGTGAAGGCGTTCTCGCCAACCTCGAAGTAGTCGCGCAGCCGGGCCAGGAAGGCCTTCTTGCTGGGGTAGGTCCAGATGCCGGTGCTGTCCTTGTCCATCTGCCGTAGTGCGCGCATGCCGCCTTCGTGATGCAGGTGCAGCCAGTGCTCCAGGGTTTGTTCGGGCGCCTCGCTAAATAGCCACAACTTCTTCATGTCCGTTGCGCTGGAGCTTATGCCCTCGAACCAAAGCAAGGTGCCCAGACGTACCAACTGACCGTCGCGCTCGAGTGTGGCGGCGATCGCAGTTACTGTTTTTCCGGGGCGGGCGATATGGGATTGACCGGGGCCGCTATCGCCTGGGCCGGAAACACCGCGGACATAGGACACCAGATCCCGGTCGCTTTCATGTCCACCGGTGGAGGCCAGGTTGTATCGTGGGTTGGCGCAGAGCAGTGTCATCAGAGCGTCGACCAGAGTGGTCTTGCCGCTGCCGGTGGGGCCGATCACCGCTGTGCCGGCAGGGTCTATCTCAGCATGGTGAAAGTCCTGGAACCCGCCCCAGTTGTATAGCTCCAAGCGAGTCAGGATGAAGGTCTCGCTGTTACGCCAAAGCGTCGACTGTTTCATTCCATCTCCTCGCCAGCCGCCGGCTCAGTGGTTTCGTTCGACTTATCGATCTGTGCCTGCAGCCACGCCAGCAGTGCCTGAAGGTTCTCCGGGTTGGCTAGGTGCGCGATGATGGGGCGGATGATCACCCGATCATGGGCATCCAGAGCCGAGACCAAGCCATGGCCTTTGAGCTGATCCAGCAGGCCAATAGCACGAGTTCTCTCCCGGGCATCGCTGCCCAGATCACCGAGATAGACCTGCAGTTGCGGAATCAGGTCGTCGACGGCGACCTGTGCGTGGCTGGCGCCGGTCCCGCTTTCCTGTTCATAGGTAATGAAGTGTTGACGCAGGATTGCGATCAGCAGGGACTGTTCCAGATTCAGACGCTGCCTGCGTACCAGCGGGTGAGACCATTCATCCTGTTCGGCCGTTTCGTCCTGCCGTACGGTCACGAATACCAAGCCGCGTACTTCATCGACACCCATGCGCAGGTCGAGGGGCTCCAGAACTCGGGCTATATCTTCGTGCTGGGTGAGCGCGGTGCGATACAAGTTGGGTTTGTGGCTTTCTTCCAGCAGTCCGTACTTGAGCAATTCCTGAACGGTTTCGCGGGTTCGCTGCGGTGTTCTGGGCTCATCGACAGGTTCATCGAGCGACTCGGGTAACTCGATACTGGGGGAGTCGTCATCTATTCCCCTCTGCGGCGAAGCCTGCAGGGTGTCGCGTTCTGTGGAGGCTCCGGTAATGCGATCAAAAATGCCTGCCATGCTCACAACTCCCAGTCGATATCCTTGAGCGCCTCGCTTTCCAGCCCGGCATACGGCAAGTGGAAGATCCAGCGACGTTGCTCGTCGTCCACCAGCTCCACTGTTTCCCTCTCTTTGTCCAGTACCTTGATGCCGGCCTCGCGCGCCATTCCCAGCCAGAGTGCGAACGTTTCCAGGTCATGCGCGGGAGGCAGCAGATGTGCCAGTTCGCCGAGACTCACAGGCCTGCGCTGCTCGGCCAGTACGCTTAATGTGTTGCGGATCAGCGTTTCTCGATCCAGGCCGTCGAAGGCGTCCCAGAAGTCATCGCCGATCTGATCCAGTCCAGCCTGTTTGTCATGCAGGTTCAGCTCGCTTCGCTCTTCATCATCCAGAGCCTTGAAGCGCAAACGCTCGGCAGCCGGCACACTGGTGATAGCTACGCCAACCGGCGGGAGTGGGACGGCCTGGCGGCGTACCGATTGGCGCTGCCAGTCGATATTGAGCGCTAGGTTGAAGATCTCGTTCAGCAGGTGTCCTACCCGGTGATGCTCTGCGGCGAGGCCGGTCTTCATGAATCCCTTCACGTCCCTTTCGCTGCGTGCTCTAGCCTGGAGGACGCTCTGTGTTTCCTGGACGAGGCGCAAGACCAGCCATTGCAGTTCCATTTGCTGCGAGCGGTTCAGGGCTTTGGGGATCGTCGGGTGGCGGAGGATGGTGCGCAGGCGTGCACGCATGTTGTCCAGCTCAATGGACTGGCGTAGCTGTTGTTGGAAACTGTCGAACACGCGACCTTCTGGCGTATTCAGCAGCGCGTCCTGGCCATCGAGCAGTCGGTCGACGATTTCGCCACGGTGATATTGCTCGCTGATGATCGATTGCCTCAGTGCACGATCCGCCTCGCGCCAGGAGTCTTCGACCCGGCGAAAATCGGCGCGCAGCCCAACCGCCAGGTTGTAGACCTCGCGGATGCCTTCGGTCGCCTGGGCCTCGTCCAGCACGCTTATCTGTCCGGCCTCGGCCTGCTCCAGTTCGAACTCCAGATCCTTGATTCGACGGCGCAGACTGGCGATGCGGCTTTCCTTGCTCGGATTCAGGCTGGTCTCCAGATTCTCGATCTCACGCTGGACCACCGAGAGGCGGGAGGCGGTGGAGGTCATGATGCGACTGTCCAGGGACTCCACGAACTGGATGGCGACCTCCAGAGCATCGGTCGCGTAGATCCGTCCCTCGCGCTCGATGATCAGGCGGCGCTTGATCCACTCTCGCAGTTCGCGACCAGCCTGCAGGTGCGTATCCTCTGGACTGATCTCGTAAAGGTCTTGGCTGGTATAGGCAGCAAGGATTGTCGCCAGTGCCTGGAGCGCATCCTCTATAGCAATGCCGTCATGAGCTCGCTCGAACAGGGTACGCAGGCAGCCCAATACCAAAGGTGCTCTGCGAGACGCGAGCAGGAGCCAGGCTGGATGCTGGTTGCGCGCGGATATGTAGCGCTCTGAGCGCTGTTGAGCGCTTTCTTCCATGATGGCCGACTCCCTGGGGGCGCTCAGTCTGGGTGCTGAGGCTGCCGTGGCGATCGATGGCCTGATGATACGTATTTATTGCGCAGGTGTGGGCAGGGAGGTGGATTCAAGGCAGGAGGCGCGGCTAAGGGTCGGCCTGATGCGTGGGAGTACATGCTGGTTGGCCTCGTCATCAGCTACAGCGCAGGTGGCATGAAGGGGATGGGGGAGGAGAAGCCCCCCTTGCAAAAGCTGGTCGATGGCGCTGGGGGCTCGTACAATGGCTGCCATCTGACCTACTGTAGCTAGTGGTCAAAAGCGCCTCAGCTTGATTTCGTTTCTGTGCCTAGGATTTTGTTGTTTAAGTGACGGCAGATGACGTGAAGCCACATTGCCGAGAAACGCTCGAAGCCTTGCACCACGTGGCTTACAGTCACTTTAGGGCGCTTTCAGTTAGCTGAGATTCCTGTACCGCATTGGCCTCCGAAGGCAGGGGTCGTGGGTTCGAATCCCGCCGGATCATCGACAGGGGGCCTGCACCTTGGTGCAGGCCCCCTGTTTGCTTTGTGCCATCAGCTTGGAACGATTGCGGTCGGCGTATCCCCGTATCAGTCCTTATATATGGTGCTCCTGGCGGTTGTGCACTCAACGCATGTGCTCGGGCCTTCCTGGCGGAATCATTTCAATAAAGTCGTTGACGTCGCCGCCGATGTCTCTATAATGCGCCCCACTTCCAGCGGCAAGCTGATCGAAAAGCCT
>JAEAMF010000147.1_pt1 | contig 126525 bp, 101 predicted proteins | sample 8958721 | NCBI WGS metagenome assembly JAEAMF01 (sample SAMN16933255, study PRJNA681124) | bioreactor sludge metagenome | isolation source: anaerobic bioreactor treating anionic surfactant - SDBS | place: India: Bengaluru | collected 2019-02-28
GCCCGCCCCGCCCCCCCCCCCCCCCCCCCCGCCCCCCCCACCCCCCCCCCCCCCCCCCCCCCGCCCGTGGGGGGGGGGGGGGGGGGGCCCCCCCCCCGCCCCCCCCCCGCCGCCCTGCATCCTTCGGGATCGTCCATGCGGACGATTCCGCGCGGTGCCCCAGTCGCCAGACTCGGCCCCACAGGGCTCCCGCGGAGCCGCGTGTGTACGCCCGATAAGCGGCTCGAGGAACGACGACATGCTTACCCCCAAACAGATCCAGGCCCAGATGGCCCTCTACGTTCAGCTGGTGGACGCCGGCGATATCGACGGCATCCTGGCGCTCTACGCACCCGATGCCACGGTCGAGGACCCGGTGGGCACGCCGGTGCATCAGGGCATCGACGCCATCGCCCGCTTCTACCGCGAGGGCCTGGGGCAAAGCCGGGCCCGCGCCAGTCTCGAAGGCGCCGTCCGCGCCACCCACAACGGCTACGGCGCCGTGCCCTTTCGCGTCGAACTCGACTGGGACGGGCGGCGCTGCTCGATCGAGGTGATCGACGTGATGGAGTTCGACACCGAAGGCTGCATCCGCTCCATGCGCGCCTACTGGGGCGAGCCCAACCTGACCATGAGGGACCTGTGATGAACCTGGAAGCCCGCATCGCCCGCCTGGAGGCGCTGGAGGCGATCCAGCGCCTCAAGCACCGCTATCTCAATGCCTGCGACCTCAAACAGGTCGAGTCGATCCGCGACTGCTTCGCCGAGGGGGAGATCCTCATCGACTACGGCCCCATCGGCACCTTCCGTGACCGCGACAGTTTCGTCGCGGTCTACCGGGAGCTGGCCTGCCAGCCGCGGGTGATCGATCTGCACCACGGCGCCAACCCGGAGATCTACCTGCTGGGAGAGGATGGGGACGAGGCGGTGGGGCGCTGGGCGTTGTGCTACTGCAACCTCGACGGCGAGACCGGCGCCACCCGCAAGCTGGGCGGCTTCTACCAGGACCGCTACCGGCGCATCGACGGCCAGTGGCGCATCGTCGAAACCGCGTTCCGCGGTCACTTCGAGACCAGCGGGGCCAGTCTGGCGCACACGTCCTGAAGGCCGGGCCGGTTACGCCAAACGCAAAACGGGGATCGTCACGATCCCCGTTTTGCGTTGTGCCGGTTCAGTCGACGTTGGCCGCGGCCAGGAAGGCCGGGCTTTCCCCACCACCGTGCACGCAGACATCCACGCCGCTGACGTAGCTGGCCAGCGGCGAGGCGAGGTACAGGCAGGCGTTGGCGATGTCCTGCGGGCTGGCCATGCGCTGCAGCGGGATGCTGGCGGCGACCCGCGCGACGCCCTCGGCATCGCCGTAGTGCAGCTCGGCCTGTTCGGTGAGGGTCAGGCCGGCGGTCACCGCATTCACCCGTACTCGCGGCGCCCACTCCACCGCCAGCGAGCGGGTCAGGTTGAGCAGGCCGGCCTTGGCCGCGCCGTAGGCGGCGGTGCCGGGCGAGGGGCGGATGGCGCTGACGCTGCAGATGTTGATGATCGCGCCGCCATCGGCCTGCTCCTGCATCACCCGGTTGGCCAGCTGGCAGAGATTGAGCGGCGCCAGCAGGTTGAGGCGGATGATGGATTCGGAAAAGCGCGGCGAGGCGGTCGCCGCGTTGGCATGGGGGGCGCCGCCGGCGTTGTTGACCAGCACGTCGAGGCGGCCGTGACGCTCGACCACCGCCGCCACCAGGCGCTCGGCCTGCTCGACGTCGCGCACGTCGCAGGGCACGAAGTGCGCCTGGCGGTCGCCATGGGACGGCAGGCTGTCCGGGGCGTTGCGCCCGCAGATCACCACCTCGGCGCCGCGCTCGAGAAAGCCCAGGCTGATGCCGCGGCCCACCCCCTTGCCGCCGCCGGTGACCAGGACCACCTTGCCGCTGAAATCGATCGGATCGTGCATGCATCACCTCGTTAACCAGTCGCTGATGCCGCCAAGGCTAGCGGGGCAGGGTGCCGGCGCCTTCGTCCGAAAGGACTTGGCGCCGCGGGTTAGTCTGCTCGGACGATTCCGGCGCGGATACCCCTTCGGACAATGCCTTTCCGACAACAACAAGCCGAGGAGGGCCGCCATGGGCGCGCTACCGCAAGGGCGATTCGTCACGCTGAACGATGGGCTGCAGCTGCATTATCTTGAGGCCGGCTCGGGCGAGCCGGTGGTGTTCATCCACGGCAGCGGGCCGGGCGCCAGCGGCCACAGCAACTTCAAGCAGAACTACCCGCAGTTCGCCGCCGCCGGCTACCGGGTGATCGTGCCCGACCTGCCGGGCTACGGCGCCTCGGACAAGCCGGAAACCACCTACGACCTGGACTTCTTCGTCAATGCCCTGAGCGGCCTGCTCGATGCGCTGGACATCCCGCGCTGCGTGCTGGTCGGCAACTCGCTGGGCGGCGCCATCGCCCTCAAGCTGGCTCTGGACCAGCCGCAGCGGGTCAGCAAGCTGATCCTCATGGCCCCCGGCGGGCTGATGGAGAAGGAGCAGTACTACCTGCAGATGGAAGGCATCCAGAAGATGGGCGCCGCCTTCGCCAACGGCGAGCTGAACGACGCCGCCGGCATGCGCCGCCTGCTCGGCCTGCAGCTCTACGACTCCTCGACGATCAGCGACGAGACGGTCGCGGAGCGGGTCGCCGTGGTGCAGCAGCAGCCGCGCTGCGTGCTGTCCACCATGCAGGTGCCGAACCTATCGTCGCGCCTGTCCGAGCTGCAGTGCCCGATCCTCGGTTTCTGGGGGGTGAACGACAAGTTCTGCCCGGCCTCCGGGGCGCAGACCCTGATGGACGCCTGCCGCAACATCCGCTTCGTGCTGCTCAGCGAGTGCGGCCACTGGGTGATGGTCGAGCACCGCGAGCTGTTCAACCGCACTTGCCTGGACTTCCTCGCCGAAGGCCGCCAATAAGCAAAGCCTGCAGCGCCAGTGGATCGCTCCGCTGGCGCTGCAGGTTGACTCCATCCTGTAGGGGCGAATTCATTCGCCTTTTTGCACGGCCTTCGGGCGAATGAATTCGCCCCTACAGTTCATGTGTTTCCCCGGAAATCCGCTCCCCGAATCGGGCAGCGGATTTCAGCGTTCACTGATTGGTCAGCCCTGCGCCTGCTTGTTGCGGAAGTAGGGGATCACCTTCTCGCCGATGTTCTTCAGCGTCTCCAGCTGCGCCCACTGCGGCACGGTGCCCATCTGGCAGATGAACAGGATCTCGTCGGCGCCGGCGTCGATCAGGCGCTGCACGTAGCCGATGCAGTCCTCGACGGTGCCGTAGGCGTGGTTGGGGTTCATCATCGCCTGGGTCGGATCGGAGAAGTCCACGGTCACCTCCTCGGAGGCGAAGCGCGACCGGATCACCGCCTGGCCGTTGCCGTCGACGAAGGTGTCGTCCTTCCACTTCTCCGGGTCCGGGCGCTCGCCGCCGGCGTACCAGTAGGCCAGCGACTCCATGAAGTAGCGCTGGCCGCGGATGCCGATGGCGCGCGCCTTCTCGTTGTCGTCGAGGACGATGGCCGGGCACAGCGCGGCGATGTGGCGGTTCGGGCGGAAGCCGACCTGGTTCTTCTCGCTGCGGTTGTCCCAGGCCTCGTGGTACACGGCGACCTTCTTGGCGATCTCGTCCGGGCCGCCGAAGCCCAGCACCAGCGCACCCATGCCGCGGCCGCCGGCGTTCTTCAGCGACTCGGTGTTGGTGCAGGCCAGGTACATCGGCGGGTGCGGGTCCTGGTAGGGCTTGGGATGGATCGGCCGCTTGGGGATCTTGATGAAGTCGCCGTGATGCTCGATCTCGTCCTGCACGAACATCTTCGGGATCAGGTACATCGCCTCGTCGATCTGCGGGTGCAGGGTGGCCAGGTCGTAGCCGAAGGTGCCGGCTTCCTGCTGGGTGCCGCCCTTGCCGACGCCGAAGTGCACGCGGCCCTTGGACAGCAGGTCGAGGGTGGCGATGCGCTCGGCCACCTTGACCGGATGGTTCATCGCCGGCGGCAGGCACACCACGCCGTGGCCGATGCCGATGCGCTCGGTCTTGCCGGCGACGAAGGCCAGCATGGTTTCCGGCGCGGACATGTGCGAGTAGTTGGTCAGGGCGGTGTGCTCGACGCACCAGAAGGTGTCGAAGCCGAGCTTGTCGGCCAGTACGGCCTGCTCGACGGTCTCGTCGAACACGCGGCGGTCGCCCTCGCGGGTGGCGTCGAGGGTCTGTGCTTCGTAGATCAGGGAGAATTTCATGCGCTACCCCTTGTTGTTATCGGGTTGGTCGGCCCGGTGATACCGGATCTCGGGCGCATGGTCGGAAATGAAGGAAGGGGCAGATACATCCGATCAGACTAGCCAATTCGGCCCGCCGTCCGGGCCGGGATTGGCCCGTCCGCACGGGGCCCAGAGCGGGCGGGAAGCGGCTGGCGGAGCACCAATTCTTGCTAGTCCCATGGGACGATGCCGGTGGTTTGACCCAGGTCAAGAATCGGCCCGACACAACCCACGAGGAGGGCCGAACCATGAGCCAGACCGACCTGAAATCCCAGATGCTCCAGGCCATGCGTCGCCTGGCCAAGTCGGTGACCATCATCACCACCAGCAATGGCCGCGAGCGCTTCGCCATGGCCGCCACGGCGGTCGACTCGCTGTCCACCGAGCCGCCGTCGCTGCTGATCTGCGTCAACCAGAGCGCCTCGCTGCACGCCGTGCTGGAGGAGGGCGCCGACTTCTGCGTCAACATCCTCGGCCACCAGCAGGAATACCTGTCGCACCTGTGCAGCGGCCCGATCAAGGGAGAGGGGCGCTTCCAGCAGGGCGACTGGCAGACCAGCGCCGCGGGCATCCCCTGGCTGGCCGACGCCCAGGCGGCGATCCTCTGCAAGCAGGACGGCAAGTTCCGCTACGGCACGCATACGGTGTTCATCGGCCGCATCGAGCAGATCCATCACCACGGCGAGATCAGCCCGCTGGTCTATGTGGACGGCACCTACACCACCATGGCGGCGACCCTGCCGCTGGCCGCGGCCAGCTGAGCTACGCCCGTCCAATCCCGGAGCGGGGTCCGTCTGCGCAGCACGCCGTGCGGGACGCCCCGCCCGATCCGAGGAATTCCCATGAGACTTGCTGACAAGGTCGCGCTGGTCACCGGTGCCGGCTCGGGGATCGGCCGCGCCACCGCCGAGCTGTTCGCCGCCGAGGGCGCCTGCGTGGTGCTGGCGGACATCGACGAAGCGGCGGCGCGGCGCGTGCTGGAGGAAATGCCGGCCAGCAGAGACGGCCTGGCCTGGGGCTGCGACATCGCTGACGGCGCTGCGGTGGAGCGGCTGTTCGCCGCGGTCGAGCAGCGCTACGGCCGCCTCGACGTGCTGGTCAACAATGCAGGACTGGGCCAGGTGCCTGGCGACGGTTTCGACCGCTACCAGCAGCGCATGGCACTGCGCAACGCACAGCTGGCGGCCAGCAAAACGCCCGACGTGTTCACCGACATGATCGTCGACCTGACCGACGCCGGCTGGCAGCGCCTGCTCGCCATCAACGTCGACGGCGCCTTCTACTGCAGCCGCGCGGCAGTGCGCCTGATGATCGCCAGCGGCCGCAAGGGCTCGATCGTCAACGTCGCCAGCCTGTCGGCGCTCAGCGGCGAGGGGCCGCTGGCCTACTGCACCGCCAAGGCCGCCATGCTCGGCATGACCAAGTGCTTGGCCCGCGACCTCGGCCCGCGCGGCATCCGCGTCAACGCGGTGTGCCCGGGACCGACCCGCACGCCGATCATGCAGTCGATCTCCGCCGAGTGGGTGCAGGCGCTGGAGCGCGCCATCCCGCTGGGGCACATGCTCGAACCCGAGGAGATCGCCCAGACCTGCCTGTTCCTGGCCAGCGACGAATCCAGTGCCTTCACCGGCCAGACCCTCGCCGCCAGTGGCGGCATGTTGATGCTTTGAAAGGAGGACAACCATGAGTGCAAGCATGCAGGACAAGGTGGCGCTGATCAGCGGCGCCGGCACCGGCATCGGCGCGGCCGCCGCGCAACTGTTCGCCGCCCAGGGGGCGAAGGTGATGGTCTGCGGGCGCCGCCCGGCACCGCTGGAGGCCGTGGTGGAAAAGATCCGCGCGGCCGGCGGCGAGGCCGACTGGGTGCAGGCCGACGTCACCGACGAGGAGGCCATCGATCGCGCGGTGGCGCGCACCGTCGAGCGCTTCGGCCAGCTCGACGTGATGGTCAACAACGCCGTCAACTACACCTGGGGCCCGCTGGCCCAGCTCAGCACCGAGGACTGGCAGCGCAGCCTGCGCGGCAGCCTGGACGTTGCCTTCTTCGGCACCCGCGCGGCGTTCCGCGCCATGGCTGGCCGTGGCGGCTCGATCGTCAACCTCGGCTCGGTAGTCGGCCTGCTCGGCAGCCCCGGTCTGTCCGCCTATGGCGCGGCCAAGGCCGGCGTGCTCAACTTCAGCCGCGCGGCGGCCCTGGAGGGCGCCGCCGAGAACATCCGCGTCAACGTAGTCATTCCCGGCGTGGTGTGGAGCGAGGGCACCCGCGAGGCGCTGCGCAGCGAGCAGATGATCGCCGGCACCGCCCGCACCGTGCCGCTGCGGCGCATCGGCGAGCCGGTCGAGGTGGCCAACGCCATCCTCTTCCTCGCTTCGGACGCTTCTTCCTATATCACCGGGCAGAGCCTGGTGGTCGACGGCGGCAAGACCTGCGAACTTAACGTGGGCGCCACCGATTACACCTCGCAGACATCCAGCGAACTCAGAGGAGAATAACAATGCACAATCTGTTGAACTCGCCGGCCAGCCCGGTACTGGTCACCGGCGGCGCTTCCGGCATCGGCGAGGCCTGCGCCGAGGCCCTGGCCGCGGTGGGCCGCCCGGTCGCCATCTGGGACCTGCAGGAGGAGAAGGCGCAGGCCGTGGCCGCGCGCCTGGCCGAGCAGTACGCGGTGGCGTGCCTGGGCGTCGGCATCGACCTGTGCGACGCCGACGCCATCGCCCCGGCGCTGGTGCGCACCCGCGCCGAGCTGGGTGCGCCGGGCGGCCTGGTGCACGCCGCCGGGGTGGTCGACCAGGGCGGCCTGGAAGGGCTCACCGCGGCGCGCTGGGACGCGGTGCTGAACGTCAACCTGCGCGCCATGGCCCTGCTGGTGCAGGCCATGCTGCCGGACCTGCGCGCCAATCCCGGTTCCTCCGTGGTCGGCATCGCCTCGATCAACGCGACCCTGGGCAACGGCCTGATCCCGTCCTACAGCGCCTCCAAGGGCGGCATGCTGTCGATGGTGCGCTCGATGGCCGACGCCCTCGGCGCCGACGGCATCCGCGTCAACTCGGTGTCGCCGGGGCAGATCCTCACGCCGATGGTCGCGCCCATCGCCGCGGCCAATCCGGGCATGTTCGAGCGGCGCATCCTGCTCGGCCGCCTCGGCCAGCCCGAGGAGCTGGGCCGGGTGGTGCGCTTCCTGCTCTCCGACGAGGCCAGCTACATCAACGCCGCGGAGATCGTGGTGGACGGCGGCAATATCTCGTCGCAGCGCTGACCGGCTGAAGCACAACGCCCGCCCTGGAGATCAGGGCGGGCGTTGTGCTTTGTGGCGCCTGTAGGGGCGAATTCATTCGCCTGAAGGCCGCGTAAGGGCGAATGAATTCGCCCCTACAGGTCTATGCCAGTGCGTTGCGCAGGTCGGCCGCGGCTTGGTCGAGCGCCGCGGCGGCACCCGCGACCAGCGGGGCGAAGCTGATGAAGCCATGGATCATGCCGGGGGCGCGCTGCAGGCGTACCGCCACGCCGGCGGCGCGCAGACGCTCGGCGAAGGCCTCGCCCTCGTCGCGCAGCGGGTCGAACTCGGCGCTGAGCAGGGTAGTCGGCGGCAATTGCGCCAGGTCGTCGGCGAGCAGCGGCGAGGCCAGCGGCTCCTCGGCCTGCTCGGCCCGTTCCAGGTACTGGGCGCGGAACCACTCCATCATCGCCCGGCTGAGGAAGTAGCCGTCGGTGAAGGCGTCGTAGGACGCGCTGGCGCAGCGCAGGTCGGTGACCGGGTAGAACAGGCACTGGTAGGCGACGCGCGGGCCGCCCTGCTGCGCGGCCTGGCGGCAGGCGGCGATGGCCAGGTTGGCGCCGGCACTGTCGCCGGCCACGGCCAGGCGGCGGGTATCGAGCTGCAGCTCGGTACCGCGTCCGGCCAGGTCGCGCAGGGCGTGGAAGGCGTCCAGCGCGGCAGCCGGATAGCGCGCCTCGGGCGCGCGGCGGTAGTCCACCGACACCACCGCCGCGCCGCTGAGCAGGGCCAGGCGGCGGCACAGCTCGTCGTGGCTGTCGAGGTCGCAGAGCACGAAGCCGCCGCCGTGGAAGAACACCAGCAGCGGCAGCCCGGACTGCGCCTGCGGCCGGTACAGGCGAGCCGCCAGCGGGCCGGTGGCGCCGGCGACGCTCAGCTCGCGCACCTCGGCCAGCGGCGTCGGCGCGCACAGCGGCGGCATGACGCTGGCCTGGCGCAGGGTCTCGGCATCCAGGTGGGCGAAGTCGGGGGCCGGCTGGGCGGCCATCTGCGCAAGCAGGGCGGCGATCTGCGGATCAAGCGACATGGGCGTCTCCTAGCGGGTCGAAGGGATCGAACTGCGGGTTGCGTTCCTCCAGCACCGACTGCAGCCGGGCGCGCAGCGCCGGCTTGAAACCCTTGTGCGGCAGGATCCAGAAGCGTTTCTCGGCGATGGCGGCGAACACCAGTTCGGCCAGTTCGGCCGGGCTCATGCCCTGGCGGATCTGTCCGTCGAGCAGGCGGTTCAGGTCGCTGGCAGCGCCCTGGCCCTGATCGGAGGTCATGATCTCGCTGGCCACCGGCCCCGGGCACAGCACCGAGACGCCGACTGGCGCATTCAGCGCGGCCAGCTCGTAGTGCAGGCTCTCGGAGAGGGCCACCACCGCCTGCTTGCTGACGTTGTAGGCGGCCATGAACGGGCTGTTGAGCAGCCCGGCCAGGGAGGCGGTGTTGACCACGTGGGCCGGGCGGCCCTGGGCCAGCAGCAGCGGCAGGAAGGCGCGGACGCCATTGATCACGCCGCCCAGGTTGACCGCCAGGGCGCGCTGCCACTGCGCGTCACTGAGTTCCCAGCAGCTGCCGGTCTGCATCACCCCGGCGTTGTTGAACAGCAGGTCGACCACGCCGAAGCGCTGCAGGGCGGCGGCGCGCAGGCGCTCCAGTTGCGCCGCATCGGCCACGTCGGTGACCTGGGTGAGCACCTGCACGCCCTGCTCGCGCAGCTGCGCCGCGAGGCGCTCGAGCGCCTCGCCGTCGCGGTCGGCGAGGACCAGATGCAGTCTCTCGATGATGGCCCGTTCGGCCAGGCCGCGGCCGATGCCGCTGGCCGCGCCGGTGATCACCGCGACGCGGTGCTGGGGTTGGTGCATGGCTGTGCGCTCCTCGCTGGTCTGCCAGATCCCGCCGTTATTTCAGGCGGCCGGGGGCGTCGCTACGTCCGAGCGGACTAAGGCAAAAGCGTGGGACGAGGAGAGAATGGCGGCGCGGGTGTCCTGCTCCAGCCGGGGCAGGGCCATCGCTCGAACGTGTCGTGGCGGGCTCATGCACGTCCCGCCACGGTACCGCCCGGAATGCGTCAGGAGGGCGGGCGACGGACTGCCCGGCCGTTTCATTGCGCCAGCTCAGAAGGCCGTAATATGCTGCAGAACGTCCAGAACAATTACAAAGTGCCACCCATCATGACTGCTTCGCTCACTCTGGAACGCCTCGGCGACATGCTCGGGCATCTCTATCAGGGCCCACTGGAATCCGTGCCCTGGAACACCTTCCTGGACGAACTCAAGGACCTGCTGGCCTCCAAGTACGCCACCTTCATCCTGCGCCCGCCGAGCCAGCACGTGGACGGCCTGAGCATCTCCACCGCGGGCGCCTCGGAGGAGGTCACCAGTTCCTACCACCAGCACTTCTATCGCCTCGACCCCTTCGTCGACCTGCCGAACCGCCAGGTGGTCTCGCTCACCGAGTTCGTCGCCCTCAACGACTGGCTGAACTCGGACTTCTACAAGAGCTTCATGGAGCCGACTGACGTGTTCCATGTGCTCGGCGCCGACATCAACACCGCCGACGGCGCCCAGTGCCGCATCCGCATCAGCCGCGGGCGCAACGATCCGCCGTTCAACCAGGCCGACAAGGACCTGCTGACCCTGCTCCTGCCGCATCTGGAGCGGGCGATGATCCTGCATATGCGCCTGAACCGCATCGAGAGCGAGCGCGACCTGTACGCCGGCGCGGTGGACCAGATGGCCGTCGGCACCATCCTGCTCGATTCGGACGGCAAGGTGCTGCAGATGAACCGGGTCGCCGAGCAGCTGGTGCAGGAGAAGGACGGCGTGAAACTGGTCAGCGACGGGCTGCAGGTCGGCACGCCACGTGACAGCCAGAAGTTCCGCCAGCTGATCAAGCAGGCGCTGCTGTCGCAGAAGAGCGGCAATCCCTCGGTGGTCGAGGCCATGCGCGTGCAGCGTCCCTCCGGTCGCGCCGACTTCGGCATCGTGGTGCGCTCGGTGCCGCCAGGCGAGTGGAGCGGGTCGAAGCAATGCCCCGCTGTGGCCATCTTCATCGGCGACCCGGAGCAGGAGTCGCGGCCGCCGCAGGAGATCGTCCGCGCGCTGTTCGACCTGACCCCCTCGGAAGCGCAGATCTCCCTGCTGCTGGCCAACGGCCTGACCCTGGACGAGGCCTCCGACGAGCTGGGCATCAGCCGCAACACCGCCCGCGCGCACCTGCGCTCGACCTTCTCCAAGACCGGCGTGACCCGCCAGACCATGCTGGTGCGCCTGATCCTGCGCAGCGTCGCCACCCTCGGTTGACTTCGTACTGGCCGAGAACGACGACAGGAGCGCAAGCATGATCCAGGCCGGCACAGGGAGTGCGGCCTGGATATCGCTCGGTTGCTCTGCCGCTGCGCCATTCGGAACTGTCGGTGACTACTGCGAAGCGTTTCTGGCCAGCATGTCGAGCATCTCCACCCCCTTGCCCAGATACAGGCTGGCACTTCGGGAGACGCCGCCCTTGTCGTCAGCCTTCAGGCGCTGACGGACGAAACTGTAGTTTCTCCACACTTCATTCAGTTCGGCCTTTATCTCGGGGGAGAGTTTCAGCAGGTTCTCATAGGTCGAACCGATGCGCCGATCGATTGTATTGATGCTGTGCTCATCCAGTTCTACCGAGCGAATACCGAGATTGTCGAAACCCTTGCCCTGATGAATCAACAGCAGGCGACTCATATCAAGACTCATCTGGTGCAGGCTGGCAATTACAGGATCTTTCTCCTCCGCCTCGCGATAGGCAGCGCCGGCAGCTTCGTCGAGGTCGTTCTGGGTGTGCATCACGGGATTCAGCGACGATGTATAGAGCACGCGAGCATTTTCCGGCTGCTGCTCGAGTTCGCCGATGCTGGTCTTCAGCCCCTGCAGGGCCGTGGCCAGCGCCGGTTTGTCTGCGAGCGCAGTCACCAGCGGGTCGAGCTCGCGCAGATTCCGCCGATAGGCCTCGCGCGCCGCCGGGTCGAAGGCGGCCGCCGGATCCTGGTTGTTGTAATAGACGAGCAGGTTCGCGCACAGCATGAACCCATGGGTGCGTATCTCGTGCACTTGCTGGAGCGTGGCGGGGGCGGCTCTTGCTATCGATGAAAAGAGCAGCACGGTCAGGAGAATGGCTCTTTGCATGTTTCATCCTTTGTGATTGTTCGGCAATCGTTCAGGTAGACGACGCCAAGACCGATTTGCACTGATATTGCTGCCCGGTCGTCATCTGCACTATGAGTATTCAATCGCGCGAACGACATTAGAGATCCAGACTCGCGATCTGCCCATAGTCTTGATGGACGATGCCGAGTGACACTCCAGGGAATATGTGCTGCACCATCATGCATGCACTAGTTCAAGTGAACGATGCACGCCGATGTTCCTGCGCCATAGGCTCCATGCAACTGCTCGAAATACGTTGGAGGTTGCATGAAAATCCTGGTCCCCGTGAAACGCGTGGTCGATTACAACGTCAAGGTCCGCGTCAAGGCCGACAACAGCGGCGTCGATCTGGCCAACGTGAAGATGGCGCTCAATCCCTTCTGCGAGATCGCCGTGGAGGAAGCGGTGCGCCTCAAGGAGAAGGGCATCGCCAGCGAGGTGGTGGTGGTCTCCGTCGGTCCGAACACCGCCCAGGAGCAGCTGCGCACCGCGCTGGCCCTTGGCGCCGACCGCGCCGTGCTGGTCGAGAGCGACGCCGAACTGGGCTCGCTGGCCGTCGCCAAGCTGCTCAAGGCGCTGGTCGACAAGGAACAGCCGCAGCTGGTCATCCTCGGCAAGCAGGCCATCGACAGCGACAACAACCAGACCGGGCAGATGCTCGCCGCGCTGACCGGCTTCGCCCAGGGCACCTTCGCCTCCAAGGTGGAGGTGAATGGCGACCAGGTCAACGTCACCCGCGAGATCGACGGCGGCCTGCAGACCGTCGCCCTCAAGCTGCCGGCCATCGTCACCACCGACCTGCGCCTCAACGAGCCGCGCTACGCCTCCTTGCCCAACATCATGAAGGCCAAGAAGAAGCCGCTGGAGACCGTCACTCCGGAGGCGCTGGGCGTGTCCACCGCCTCCAGCGTCAAGGTGCTCAAGGTCGAGGCCCCGGCCGCGCGCAGCGCCGGCATCAAGGTCAAGTCGGTGGCCGAACTGGTCGAGAAACTGAAGAACGAAGCGAAGGTGATCTGAGATGGCAATCCTGGTAATCGCTGAACACAACAACAGTGCCCTGGCGGCCGCCACCCTGAATACCGTGGCCGCCGCCCTGCAGATCGGTGGCGATGTCCATGTGCTGGTCGCAGGCGCCGGTTGCGGCGCGGTGGCCGAGGCCGCCGCCAAGGTCGCCGGCGTGGCCAAGGTGCTGGTCGCCGACAACACCGCCTTCGCCCACCAGCTGCCGGAGAACGTCGCGCCGCTGATCGTCGAGCTGGCTCGCGGGACCTCGCCGGCCGCCTACAGCCACGTGCTGGCCCCGGCCACCACCAACGGCAAGAACTACCTGCCGCGCGTCGCCGCGCTGCTCGACGTCGAGCAGATCTCCGAGATCATCAAGGTCGTCTCGGCCGAGACCTTCCAGCGGCCGATCTACGCTGGCAACGCCATCGCCACCGTGCAGTCTTCGGCTGCCGTCAAGGTGATCACCGTGCGCGCCACCGGCTTCGACCCGGTGGCGGGCGAGGGCGGCAGTGCCGCCATCGAGTCCGTCGGCACGGTCAGCGATGCCGGTCTTTCCGCCTTCGTCGGCGAGGAAATCGCCAAGTCCGAGCGCCCCGAACTGACCGGCGCGAAGATCGTCGTCTCCGGCGGTCGCGGCATGCAGAACGGCGACAACTTCCAGCTGCTGTATGGCGTGGCCGACAAGCTCGGTGCCGCCGTCGGTGCCTCGCGCGCCGCGGTGGACGCCGGCTTCGTGCCCAACGACATGCAGGTCGGCCAGACCGGCAAGATCGTCGCGCCGCAGCTGTACATCGCCGTGGGCATCTCCGGCGCCATCCAGCACCTGGCCGGCATGAAGGACTCCAAGGTGATCGTGGCGATCAACAAGGACGAGGAGGCGCCGATCTTCCAGGTGGCCGACTACGGCCTGGTCGCCGACCTGTTCGAGGCGGTGCCCGAGCTGGAGCGCGCGCTTTAAAATACCTGGCCCTCTGTAGGGGCGAATTCATTCGCCAAAACACCCGCAAGGCGGATGAATTCACCCCTACGGAGCGGAAATTGGCTTGATGCGCTTGCCCTGCACCCATCCTGGGAGACTGCCATGACCGATTCACCTCTGCTCGTCGAGCGCAGCGGGGCCGTCGCCCATCTGCGCTTCAACCGTCCGGACGTGCTCAATGCCCTGAGTGTCGATCTGGCCCATGCCCTGCTGGAGGCCTGCCAGTCGCTGGCCGGCGACAGCGCCGTGCGCGTCGTCGTGCTCAGCGGCAACGGCCGCGCCTTCATGGCCGGCGGCGACCTGGCGGCGATGCGCGCCGCGCCGGTGGAGGCTGCCGACGCGCTGATCCGCCCGCTGCACCAGGCCGTGCAGCTGCTCGCCGAGATGCCCCAGCCGGTGCTGGCCAGCGTGCACGGCGCCGCCGCTGGCGCCGGCATGAGCCTGGTGCTGGGCGCCGACCTGGCCATCGCCGCCGAGGGTACGCGCTTCAGCTTCGCCTACACCGACATTGCCACCAACTGCGACGGCGGCGCTTCCTGGGCGCTGCCGCGCCTGCTCGGCCTGCGCCAGGCGCTGGAAATCGCCCTGCTGGCCGAGCCGTTCGATGCCGCCGAGGCGCTGCGCCTGGGCCTGCTCAACCGCGTGGTGGCGGCCGAGAAGCTGGCCGAAGCGACCCTCGAGATGGCCGAGCGTCTGGCCGGACGGGCACCGCACGCGCTGGCCAATCTCAAGCGTCTGCTGCGCCAGTCCCTGCAACAGCCACTGGCCGAGCAGCTCGCCGCCGAACACCGGGGCTTCCTCGACTGCGCCGCGCGGCCCGAGTTCGTCGAGGCCATCGACGCCTTCTACGCCCGACGCAAGCGCGGCTGAGCGGCACATCAATCCGTTGTAGGGGCGAATTCATTCGCCCGGATACCCCGGCAGGCGAATGAATTCGCCCCTACGGACCGGGGTCAAGACCCAGAAATCAAGGAGAGCGGAATGCACATCGGTATTCCCCGCGAAACCCACCCCGGCGAGACCCGTGTGGCCGCCACGCCGGAAACGGTCAAGAAACTCGTCGCCCAGGGCCACCAGGTGCTCGTCCAGGCCGGTGCCGGCGTCGCCGCCAGCGTCCCGGACGACGCCTATGTCGCCGCCGGCGCGCGCATCGGCTCGGCCGCCGAGGCCCTCGGCGCCGGCCTGGTGCTCAAGGTCGCCGCGCCCGACGCCGACGAGCTGCAACTGATGCAGCCCGGCGCCGTGCTGGTCGGCATGCTCAACCCGTTCGACAACGCCAACCTGGCGCGCATGACCGAGCGCGGCATCACCGCCTTCGCCCTCGAGGCGGCGCCGCGCACCTCGCGCGCGCAGAGCCTCGACGTGCTGTCGTCGCAGGCCAACATCGCCGGCTACAAGGCGGTGATGCTCGCCGCCAACCACTACCCGCGCTTCATGCCGATGCTGATGACCGCCGCCGGCACGGTGAAGGCCGCCCGCGTGCTGGTGCTCGGCGCCGGCGTCGCCGGCCTGCAGGCGATCGCCACCGCCAAGCGCCTCGGCGCGGTGATCGAGGCCTCGGACGTGCGTCCGGCGGTGAAGGAGCAGGTGGAGTCGCTCGGCGCCAAGTTCGTCGACGTGCCCTACGAGACCGACGAGGAGCGCGAGTGCGCCCAGGGCGTCGGCGGCTACGCCCGGCCGATGCCGAAATCCTGGATGGAGCGCCAGGCCAAGGCTGTGCACGAGAAGGCCAGGCAGGCCGACATCGTCATCACCACCGCGCTGATCCCCGGCCGTCCGGCGCCGATCCTGCTGCACGAGGACACCGTGGCGGCGATGAAGCCCGGTTCGGTGGTCATCGACCTGGCCGCGGCGCAGGGCGGCAACTGCCCGCTGACCGTCGCCGACCAGGTGGTGGTGCGCCACGGCGTGACCCTGGTCGGCCACAGCAACCTGCCGGCGCTGGTGCCGGCCGACGCCTCGGCCCTCTACGCGCGCAACCTGCTGGACTTCCTCAAGCTGGTCATCGACGGCGAAGGCAAGTTCCACCTCAACCGCGAAGACGACATCGTCGCCGCCTGCCTGATGTGCGAGGGCGGCCAGCTGGTCCGTCGCAACGCCGCCTGATTGCTCCCCAGATTACAAGGACAACAACCATGGACCCGATCTCCGACGGTCTCTACAACCTGATCATCTTCGTGCTGGCGATCTACGTCGGCTACCACGTGGTGTGGAACGTCACTCCCGCCCTGCACACCCCGCTGATGGCGGTGACCAACGCCATCTCCGCCATCGTCATCGTCGGCGCCATGCTGGCCGCCGCGCTGACCGAAACCGGCCTGGGCAAGACCATGGGCACCCTGGCCGTGGCGCTGGCCGCGGTCAACGTGTTCGGTGGCTTCCTGGTCACCCGGCGCATGCTGGAAATGTTCAAGAAGAAAGACAAACCGGCCAAGGCGGAGGCGCACTGAGATGAGCATGAACCTGATCACCGCCCTCTACCTCGTGGCGTCCGTGTGCTTCATCCAGGCGCTCAAGGGCCTGTCGCACCCGACCAGCTCGCGGCGCGGCAACCTGTTCGGCATGGTCGGCATGGCCATCGCCGTGCTCACCACCGTCGGCCTGATCTACAAGCTCGGCGCGCAGATGGGCGAAGGCGCCGGCATCGGCTACGTGGTCCTCGGCCTGCTGCTCGGCGGCACCGCCGGCACCATCATGGCCAAGCGCGTCGAGATGACCAAGATGCCCGAGCTGGTCGCTTTCATGCACAGCATGATCGGCCTGGCCGCGGTGTTCATCGCCGTGGCCGCCGTGGTGGAGCCGCAGTCGCTGGGCATCGTCGCGCAGCTGGGCGACGCCATCCCGGCCGGCAACCGCCTGGAGCTGTTCCTCGGCGCGGCCATCGGCGCCATCACCTTCTCCGGTTCAGTGATCGCCTTCGGCAAGCTGTCCGGCAAGTACAAGTTCCGCCTGTTCCAGGGCGCCCCGGTGACCTTCGCCGGCCAGCACTGGCTGAACCTGGCCATGGGCCTGGCCATCCTCGGCCTCGGTCTGGCCTTCACCTTCAGCGGTGACCTGACCGCATTCGCCGTGCTGGTGGCGCTGGCCTTCGTGATCGGCGTGCTGATCATCATCCCGATCGGCGGCGCCGACATGCCGGTGGTGGTGTCGATGCTCAACAGCTACTCGGGCTGGGCGGCGGCCGGCATCGGCTTCTCGCTGAACAACTCGATGCTGATCGTCGCCGGCAGCCTGGTCGGCTCCTCGGGCGCGATCCTCTCCTACATCATGTGCAAGGCGATGAACCGCTCGTTCTTCAACGTGATCCTCGGCGGCTTCGGCGCCGAAGCCGGCGCCGCCGTGGCCGGCAGCCAGGAGCAGCGCCCGGTGAAGTCCGGCTCGGCCGACGACGCCGCGTTCCTCTTGGGCAACGCCGACAGCGTGATCATCGTCCCCGGCTACGGCCTGGCGGTGGCGCGCGCCCAGCACGCGCTGATGGAGCTGACCGAGAAGCTGACCCACCGCGGCGTGACCGTGAAGTACGCGATCCACCCGGTGGCCGGGCGCATGCCGGGGCACATGAACGTGCTGCTCGCCGAGGCCGAGGTGCCCTACGAGCAGGTGCACGAGATGGAGGACATCAACCCCGAGTTCGGCCAGGCCGACGTGGTGCTGGTGCTCGGCGCCAACGACGTGGTCAACCCGGCGGCGAAGACCGATCCGAAGTCGCCGATCGCCGGCATGCCGATCCTCGATGCGTACAAGGCGCGCACCGTGATCGTCAACAAGCGCTCGATGGCCAGCGGCTACGCCGGTCTCGACAACGAGCTGTTCTACATGGACAAGACCATGATGGTGTTCGGCGACGCCAAGAAGGTGGTCGAGGACATGGTCAAGGCCGTCGAGGCCTGACGGGCTTCGTCAGGAACGACCTCCGCACGGGGTCGTTCCTGCCTTGCCTCGGGCGCATCAGCGCATGTCGAACAGCTCCTGGTGGAAATCGGCGGAGTCCAGGCCGCGCGCCACCAGCCCCTCGCGCAGCGCCTGACCGAAGCCGGCCGGGCCGCAGAACCAGAAGCTGGCGGACTGCCAGGCGGGCACCTCCTGGCACAGTCTCTCGACCGTCAGGCGGCCGTCCCGGGCGCTGACCAGCACGTGCAGGCGCACGCCGGCGCGCTCGGCCAGCCCGCGCAGGCGGGCGATGAACGCCTCGTCCGGCTCGCTGGTGCAGTAGAACAGGTCGACGCTGTGGCCGTCCGGGTGTTGCGCCAGCGCCTGCATGCGGGCGATGAAGGGGGTGATGCCGATGCCGCCGCCGATCCACACCTGGGCGTTCTGCTCGCCGCCGAAGTCGAAGCGCCCGTAGGGGCCCTCGACGGTGACCATGTCGCCGATCCCGAGGGTCTGCGGCAGAGTGCGGGTGTAGTCGCCGATGCCCTTGATGTTGAACAGCAGCTGGCCGTCGTCGTGCCAGGCGGAAGAGATGGTGAAGGGGTGCGGCCCCTCGGCGCGGTCGAAGGTGACGAAGGCGAACTGCCCGGCCTCGTGCCCGGGCCAGCGATCCTGCAGGCGGATGCCGACGCCCAGCACGCGGTTGCCTTCGTGATGCTCCAGCGACTCGATGACGCCCACCGCGCGCCGCGCGTGACCCACCCGGCGCAACAGGGAGATGCACGCGGCCACCGTGCCGCCGAGCATCAGCGCGGCCATCAGCGGGCCCAGCGGCGAGCTCCAGTAGGCGGTCTTCATCAGCACCACCGAATGGAACACCAGCACCAGGTAGACGATGGCCAGCAGGCGGTGGGTCTTGAAGAACCAGCGGTAGGGGAAGCGCTTGAGCAGGGCGAGGACGATCAGCAGCACGGCGGCGTAGAAGGCCCACTCGCCGAGTTCCTCGGCCAGGCCGCGCTGGCTGCGCAGGAAGGCGACCACGGCCGAGGGCTCGCTGCCCGCAGCGGTGCCACCGGCCTTGCGCACCGGCCGCTCCAGCCAGCCCCAGCCGACCATCCACTTCGGCCCCTTGGCCCACAGCCAGTGGGCGATGGACAGCACCAGCGCGCCGAGGCCCAGCCACTTGTGCAGGCGATAGTTCTTGTCCAGGCCGCCGAGCAGCGACTCCATCGCGGGCCAGCGGATGATCAGCAGCAGGCCGAAGCTCATCGCGCCCATGGCGAGGATGCCGGTGAGGTTGACCATCGAGCCGCGCAGGGCGAAGAACTCGTAGTCGCGGGTCAGCACGTCGTCGGCCAGCAGCCAGAGCAGCGTCAGCCCGAGGAACAGGACCAGGCAGCTCGACTTGATGTTCTTCATGATGCGGATTCCTTGCAGGGGAGAACGCCCGCAGGATCGCATGCGGACAGCTGCAGGATACTGATTCCAGACAGTGTGCGGCCCATTTCTGGCGCACGGATCTAGGAGCCCAGCGGCCGTTTCCGGCCACCGGCGCCTCGCCGCCTGGCTGCACAGGGCCGGCCGGCATACATCCGGGCCAGGCGCTGCGGGGCGATGCCGACGGCGAAGCTCAGGGCCAGCAGGCGATTGCCGAGGCAGCGCCGCCACCAGCCGTCGCGCTGCCAGCGCCGCGGGCTGACCCGCAGGCCCTGCGCGATGCAGCGCAGCTCGCCCTGCGCTCGCAGGCCGCGGACCAGCGGTACCTCCTCGAACAGCGGCCAGGGCGCGTGCTGGCCGACGCTGGAGTAGGCCCTGCGGCTGACGAACAGGCCCTGGTCGCCATAGGGCACGCCGATGCGGGTGCGCCAGTTGGTCGCCCATTCGATCAGCCGCCCCTGCCAGGGCGGTGCGCCGCTGAAGCGGAAGGCGAAGTAGCCGCCCACGGCCCCCTCGGCGATGGCTTGGCGCAGCTCGGCCAGCGGCTGGCCGTCCAGTTCGGCGTCGGCATGCAGGAACCAGAGGATGTCGTGCGTGGCCAGCGCTGCGCCCTGGCGCAGCTGCTCGCCGCGGCAGGGATCGGCCGGCGACCAGAGGACGCCATGCAGCTCGCACAGGGCGCGGCAGCGCTGGCTGCGCGCGCCATCCACGACTATGACCTGCAGCGGCTGGCCGTCCCGACGGGCCTCATCCTGCAGCTGACCGAGCAGGTTGCGCAGCACGACCTCGTCGTGCAGGCAGGGAATGATCACGCTGACCCCGGCGGCGTCGCTCATGCGCACACCTCGAGCCCGGCCAGGGCGGCGAGCAGTTGCTGCCGCGCCGGCCGCGGATCGCCTGCCAGGTGGCGGCGGACCTGCAGCAGGTCGGCGGCCTCGTCGACATCGAAGGACTCGCCGCAGACCCGCAGCGAGTGGCCGGCGCGCCGGCAGCTCTCGGCCAGCGCCGCGCCCAGGCCGGGGGTACTCCATGGCAGGCCGGCGAGGTCCGGCCAGGGCCGCCGCGAGGCCATCAGCACCACGCCGCCGTCACGGGCGGCGAGCAGCACAGTGTCGACCTCGGCGAGGGCGGCGCGCACCGTCCGGTAGTGCTCCTCTGCCAGCGCCGGGGCGTCGCTGCCGATGAACGCCAGGGCGCGATGGCCGGCCGCACGCAGGCGGCGGTCGAGGGCGTGGAGCCGCTCGCCGAGGTTGCCGGGCGGCTGCGCCAGGCACAGGCACTCCGGCAGCCGCCCGGCGGCCCAGGCGCAGTGCTGCGCCGCATCCGGGGCGATCACCCGCGCGCCCGGCCAGGCCGCCAGGTCCTCCAGCGCGCAGTCCAGCAGCCGTTCGGCGATCTCCAGTGCCGCCGCCGTCCCCAGGCGCGCCGCCAGGCGCTGCTTGCCGTGCCCGGGAGCCGGACGCTTGCAGACCAGAACCAGGGCAGGGGGAGGGCTGTTTCGCTCGGACATGGACAGGACTCGCGGCAGGTCGATGAAGGAAACCTATAGTTCACTATGACCGCCCGCGCACCCGAGGCCGCCTGCCGAGGAGAACCCGCCGCCATGCACGACATGCTGCCACTGCTCGATGCCCTCGGCTTTCCGGCCATCCGGCGCGGCCGGCTGGAAGCCCTGCAGGTCAACCTGACCTATCGCTGCAACCAGCGCTGCCTGCACTGCCACGTCAACGCCGGGCCGACCCGCACCGAAAGCATGGACGACGCCACCCTGGCGGTCCTCCGCGCGGTGATCGACGCCCATCCGGTGCACACCCTCGACCTGACCGGCGGCGCGCCGGAGCTGCACCCGCGCTTCCGCCAGCTGGTCGGCCATGCGCGGGGCGCCGGGCTGCGGGTGATCGACCGCTGCAACCTGACCATCCTCGGCGAGCCGGGGCAGGAGGATCTCGCCGAGTTCCTCGCCGGCGAGGGCGTGGAGATCACCGCCTCGCTGCCGTGCTACGCGCGGGACAACGTCGACCGCCAGCGCGGCGAGGGCGTGTTCGAGCGCAGCATCGCCGGCCTGCGCCGGCTCAACGCCCTCGGCTACGGCGCCGGCGACGGGCTGGTGCTCAACCTGGTGTACAACCCGCAGGGGCCGAGCCTGCCGCCGCCGCAGGCGGCGCTGGAAGCCGACTACAAGGCGCACCTGGCCGCCGATTTCGGCATCCGCTTCGACCACCTGCTGACCATCACCAACCAGCCCATCGCCCGCTTCGGCAGCACGCTGGTCAGCAAGGGCCAGTTCAGCGCCTACCTGCAGCTGCTGCGCGACAGTTACCGCGCCGAGAACCTCGCGGCGGTGATGTGCCGCTCGCTGGTCAGCGTCGACTGGCAGGGCTACCTGTACGACTGCGACTTCAACCAGATGCTCGGTCTGCCGCTCGAGCTGATCGGCCGCCAGCGCCCCCACCTGCGCGACCTGCTGCGCACGGACCTCGCCAGCAACCCCATCGTCACCCGCGACCACTGCTTCGCCTGCACTGCCGGACAAGGCTCCAGCTGCGGCGGCGCGCTCAGGGGCTAGGCGATGGGCCGCTGGCGGCTGCTCCTGCTCGGCCTCCTCGGCGTGCTGGTCGCGGCATTTTTCCTGTTCGACCTGGGCCACTACCTCAGCCTGGAAACCCTCAAGGCCCGCCAGGCCGGGCTGGACGCCGCGGTGGCGGCGCGGCCCTGGCTGGCCGCCGGCCTCTACGTGCTGCTCTACGTGGCGGTGACCGCGCTGTCGCTGCCCGGCGCGACCCTGCTGACCCTGATCGGCGGCGCGCTGTTCGGTCTGCTCGGCGGCACCCTGCTGGTATCGCTGGCGGCCACCCTCGGCGCCACCCTGGCCATGCTGATCAGCCGCTACCTGCTGCGCGACTGGGTGCGCGGGCGCTTCGCCGCGCGCCTGGCCGCCATCGACCGGGGCGTCGCCCGGGAAGGCGCCTTCTACCTGTTCGCCCTGCGCCTGGTGCCGCTGTTCCCGTTCTTCCTGATCAACCTGGCGATGGGCCTGACCAGCCTGCCGGCGCGCACCTTCTGGTGGGTCAGCCAGCTCGGCATGCTGCCGGGCACCCTGGTCTACGTGAATGCCGGGCGCGAACTGGGCCGCCTGGAATCGCTGGCCGGCATCCTCTCGCCGGGGCTGCTCGGCGCCTTCGTCCTGCTCGGCATCTTCCCGCTGCTGGCCCGCCGCCTGCTGGCCTGGTTCAAGGCGCGCCAGGTCTACGCCGGTTGGCAGCGGCCGCGGCACTTCGAGCGCAACCTGGTGGTGATCGGCGCCGGCGCCGGCGGACTGGTCAGCGCCTGGCTGGCCGCGGCGCTGCAGGCGCAGGTGACCCTGGTCGAGAAGTACCGCATGGGCGGCGACTGCCTGAACACCGGCTGCGTGCCGTCCAAGGCGCTGCTCCGCTCGGCGCGCCTGGCCCGCGAGCTGCGCCGCGCCGAGGCGCTGGGCTTCGTGCAGGCGCACGGCGAGGTGGACTTCGCCGCAGTCATGGAGCGGGTGCAGCGGGTCATCCGCCAGATCGCGCCGCATGACTCGGCGGCGCGCTACATCGAGCAGGGCGTGCAGGTGATCCACGGCGAGGCGCGCATCACCTCACCGTGGACGGTGGAGGTCAACGGACGCAGCCTGACCACCCGCGCCATCGTCATCGCCGCCGGTGCCCACCCGCTGCTCCCGGAGATTCCCGGCCTGGCCGACATGCAGCCGTACACCTCCGACAGCATCTGGAAACTGCGCCAGCGGCCGGGGCGGCTGCTGGTGCTCGGCGGCGGGCCGATCGGCTGCGAACTCAGCCAGGCCTTCCAGCGCCTCGGCTGCCAGGTGATCCTGGTGGAGCAGGGCGAACGCCTGCTGGGCCGCGAGGATGTCGAGGCCAGCGCCGCGGTGACGGCGAGCCTGCGCGCCGAAGGCGTCGAGCTGCACCTGCAGCACCGCGCCGAGCGCTTCGAATGCCTGGACGGCCAGCGCCAGCTGGTCGCCCGCGAGCTGGCCGGCGGGACGGCAACCCTCATCGGCTTCGACCAGGTGCTGGTCGCCCTCGGCCGGGTGGCCAGTGTCGAAGGCTACGGGGTGGAGGCGCTGGGCCTCGAGCTGCGCCCGAACCGGACGCTGGAGACCGACGAGTTCCTCGCCACCCGCTACCCGAACATCTTCGCCGTGGGCGACGTCACCGGGCCCTACCAGTTCACCCACTTCGCCGCCCATCAGGCCTGGTATGCCGCAGTCAACGGCCTGTTCGGCGATTTCAAGCGCTTTCCCGCCGACTACCGGGTGATCCCCCGGGTCACCTTCACCGACCCGGAGGTGGCGCAGGTCGGCCTGTCCGAGAGGGAAGCGCGCGAGCAGGGCATCGCCTGCGAGTCGACCCGCTACGACCTCGCCGAGCTGGACCGCGCCATCGTCGAGGAGGCCGCCGCAGGCTTCGTCAAGGTGCTCACCGTGCCGGGCAGCGACCGCATCCTCGGCGCGACCGTCGTTGGCGAGCAGGCCGGCGAACTGCTGGCCGAGTTCGTGCTGGCCATGCGCCACGACCTGGGGCTGAACAAGATCCTCGCCACCGTGCACAGTTACCCGACCCTGGCCGAGGCCAACAAGTACGTCGCCGGCGAATGGCGACGGGCGCATGCGCCGCCGCTGGTGCTGCGCGCCCTGGCGCACTTCCATCGCTGGCGGCGCGGGGGCGAGCGGTGAGCGCGGCCTGCGACCTGCTGCTGGTCGGCGCAGGTCACGCCCATCTCGGCGTGCTGCGCCTGTGGGCGGCGGGCCGGCGCCCGCGCGGGCGCATCGAGCTGGTCTGCCCCGAGGACGCCGCCTGGTACTCCGGCATGCTGCCGGGACTGCTCGCCGGGCGTTACCGGAGCGAACAGTGCTGCATACCGCTGGCGCCGCTGTGCCGGGCAGCGGGCATCGAGTGGCGTCAGACGGCGGTGACCGCCCTGGAGGCGGACAGCCGCAGCCTGCGCCTGGAGGGCGGGGAGCGCCTGCAGGGGCGCTGGCTGTCGCTCGACACCGGCGCGCCGCCGCGGGCGCCGGCGCACGAGGACGCGGGTATGGAGCTGCTGGCGGTCAAGCCGTTCCCGGCCTTCCTGGCGCGCTGGCAGGACTGGCAGCGCGCGCCGGAGCGTCTGGCGATCCTCGGCGGCGGCGCGGCGGGCGTCGAGCTGGCCCTGGCCATGGCCCGCCAGCTGCCGGGACTGGCGCTGTTCAGCGCCGCCGAACTGCTCGCCGGCCATCCGCCTTCGCTGCGCCTGCGGGCGCTGCAGCACCTGCAGGCGGCCGGGGTGCAGGTCCGCGAGCGCTGCCCGATCGAGCAGGTTCGCGGTGCGGCGCTGCTCAGTCGCGGCCGGCCGGTCTGGCACGGGCCGCGGCTGCTCCTCGCCTCGGGCGCCAGTCCGTTGCCTTGGCTGCGCAGCTCCGGGCTGGCCAGCGACCTGCACGGCTTCGTCGCCATCGCGTCCACCCTGCAGAGCCTGTCCCACCCGCAGGTGTTCGCCAGCGGCGACTGCGCCAGCCTGGCCGGCACACCGCGCAACGGCGTGCACGCGGTGCGCCAGGGGCCGCTGCTGGCCGGCAACCTGGCGTGCGCGCTGACGGGAAAACCGCTGCAGGACTACCGGCCGCAGCGCCACAGCCTGGCGCTGCTGGCCGACGGCCGCGGCGGCGCGCTGCTGAGCTGGGCCGGCTTCACCACCGAGGGCCGCTGGTGCGGGCTGTGGAAGGACTGGCTGGACCGGCGCTTCGTGCGCCGGCACCAGGGTCGGTGAGCCGCTTCAGGCGGCGGGGCTGTCGGGGTAGTGGCGGCTGCGGAACTCGCGGACCACCTCGAGGAAGGCGGCGAGGATCGGCGAGTGGTCGTCGCTGCGGAAGATGCAGCTGAGGTCGACCCGCGCGTCCGCGGGCAGGCCGGCGAGCGGCCGGTACACCACGCCCGGCAGGGTCAGCGCCGCGGTGGAGGCCGAGACCAGGGAGACGCCGAAGCCGCTGGACACCAGCGCCACCGCGGTGACCGCATCGCCCACCTCCTGGGCCACCTGGGGGACGAAGCCGGCCTGCTGGCACAGGCCGATCACCCGGTCGACGAAGCTCGGCCGGCTGCCGGAGGGGAACAGCACCAGCGGATGCTCGGCCAGCGCGGTGAAGGGCACCACCGCGAGGCGGGCGAGGGGATGGCGCTCGTGCACGGCCAGCAGCAGTGACTCTTGGGTGACCAGCTCGGAGGCGATGTCGGCCAGCGGGGTGATGATGCGGTTGAAGCCCACGCCGATGCGCCGCTGGCGCAGCGCCTCGATCTGCTCCTGCTTGTTCATGGTGTGCAGGACCACCCGGACCTCCGGGTAGGCCGTGCGGAACGCGGTCAGCAGCTTGGGAATTGTGTCGAGGATCGCCGAGCCGAAGATGCCGATGTCCAGCCGGCCCAGCTTGCCCTGGCCGGCGCGCTGGGTGCGCTCGGTGGCCTGTTCGACCAGCGCGCGGATGTTGCGCGCTTCCTCGAGCAGCATCTCGCCGGCGCCGGTCAGTTCCATGCCGCGCGGCGTGCGGGTGAACAGCAGTACCCCCAGCTCCTCCTCCAGCTGCTGGATCTGCCGGGTCAGTGGCGGCTGCGAGATGTGCAGGCGCGCCGCGGCGCGGCCGATGTTCTGTTCCTCGGCGACGGCGATGAAGTAGCGGAGATGGCGGAGATCCATGCAGGCAGCCTGTGTCGGAGCGGGGCGGCCACTCGATACCCTGACGGTAGCGGCGGCGGGTTTTTATGGTATTGGACGCCGGGACAGCCGGCCAATAGATTCCCTGCGCACCTGCCCGGCAAGTTGCGGTCAGGCGCGGCAATAAAAATACACAAGGAAACGGAATTTACAATAACAACGACGATATCGCTGGTGGGCGGCGCCGGCAGACAGCGCTGGGAAGTTCTGCGCAGGCGGATGATTACCCGCACCTGATGTTTCGTGCATGCGGATAGTTTCCGCCAGTCTCGATTGTTCGATATTCCGGCCAATCAATCGCGGCCCCGCTTAATTACGCTGCGGCATGTCGAGATATTGCCTGGCGAATTGGCCGCGCGAACTTGCGCAATTGCGCTCAATTGCCTGGCGAAGTTCGCTTCGCTGCCCGGTGCGCCGTTCCCGCTGGCGAATCCCCGATTCGAGGATGTTTCGATGTACCGGAAAACCACACTGGGAATCGCCCTGGTCGCTGCCGTGCTGGGCGCGCCGGCGCTGCAGGCCGCGGTGAGTGCGGAGGAGGCCGCCCGTCTGGCCGGCACCCTGACTCCGCTGGGCGGCGAGCGGGCCGGCAACGCCGACGGCAGCATTCCCGCCTGGCAGGGCGGTCTGACCCAGGCGCCGCCCGGGCCGATGCTCGGCGACATCCCCGTCGAACTGTTCCCCGGCGAGCAACCGCTGTACCGGGTCGATGCCGCCAACATGGCCGCCTATGATGCGCTGCTCTCCGACGGCACCCGCGAACTGCTGCGCAAGTACCCGGACAGCTTCCATCTCGACGTCTACCCGAGCCATCGCACCGCCGCGGCGCCGCCGGCGGTCTACGCCAACGTCGCCAGGAACGCCGAGCGCTGCAGCATCCGCGACGGCTGGGACACCATCAAGGGCTGCATCGGCGGGATTCCCTTCCCGATCCCCAGGCAGGGCGTCGAGGTGATGTGGAACCATCTGCTGCGCGTCGAGGCGCCGTCGATCGAGTATCGCTTCCGCAACATCGTCGGCAGTTCCGACGGCAGCCATACCCTGGCCACGCGCAACGAGATCGCCTTCCAGTATCCGCCGTACTACCAGGACGCCCGACCCGAGGACTGGTCGGGCGAATACGCCATGTTCCGCTACCTGACCGTCGAGCCGCCGTTCAAGACCGGCGAGGCGCTGGTCGCCCGCGACAGCATCAATGGCAAGTACCCGCGCCAGGCCTGGCAATACCTGGTCGGCCAGCGCCGGGTGCGCCGTGCGCCGACGGTTTCCTACGACACCCCGGACTTCGTCTCCTCCGGCGCCAACTACTTCGACGAGGTGCAGGGCTTCTTCGGCGCGCTGGACCGCTACGATTGGAAGCTGGTCGGCAAGCGGGAAATGCTCATCCCCTACAACGCCAACGGCCTGCTGGCCGCCAGCGCCGACGCGGCGCTCGACAGGCACCACCTCAATCCCGAGCACCTGCGCTGGGAGAAGCACCGTGTCTGGGAAGTGGAGGCCACCCTGGCGCAGGGCCGCCGCCATGCGGTGCCCAGGCGCCGCTACTTCGTCGACGAGGACAGCTGGGCGATCGCCCTGGTCGACGGCTACGACAGGGACGGGCGCCTGTGGCGCACCACCCAGGCGATCCCCTACGTGGTGCCGGCCATACCGGCCACCCTGCTGCGCACAGCGGTGGTGTTCAACCTCGATGCCAGCACCATGAGCGTGGTGCAGATGCTCAACGGCGAGGACTTCCGGGTGGTGCCGCCCAAGCCGGAGAGCTACTTCACCGGCGCCGCGGTGGCCGGTGACGGCGTGCGCTGAACCGCACGCATGGCTGCCTGGTGCGCCCTCCGCGGGCGGTGCGATGCCGTGCCCATGCCGATACCTTTCCGGTATCGGCATGGGCTTTCATCGGTATTGGACGGTAAGTCTCGCCGGCAATAGCTTGTGAACTGTCTCCGCTGGCAGCGGGGTGAGCGCCAAGGGATTTCAGGGCTCGCGACACCCGAAAACGAAATTCACAACAACAAGAAGATTTCGAGGATCAAGACATGGGCAACAGCGCCAGTCTGCCGAAGTTTCACCTGAAGAAGCTGTTCTTTGCAGTTGCCGGCGCCGTCGCCGGTCTCTCCGCCGGGGCCCCGGCCTTCGCCTTCCAGATCGACAGCGGCAATCCCGATGTGCGGATGTCGTGGGACAACACCGTCAAGTACAGCGCCGCCTGGCGGGTCAAGGATGTCGACTCCGACATTGCTGACAGCTCGACCAACGGCCCGCAGGTCAACACCAACGATGGCGACCAAAATTTCGACCGCGGCCTGATTTCCAATCGCCTCGATCTGCTCTCCGAATTCGATGTGCGCTACAAGCGCAACTACGGCCTGCGCCTGAGCGGTGCGGCCTGGTACGACGACGTCTACAACAAGTCCAACGACAATCCTGGCCCTGCCGGGCTGGTGAACTCGCTTAGCGCTGATTACGACGAATTCACCAGCGACACCGAGAAGCTGCACGGACGCAAGGCCGAACTGCTGGACGCCTTCCTCTATGGCAGCTTCACCCCGGGCGACATGAACCTCAACGCCAAGGCCGGTCGCTTCACCCAGCTGTACGGTGAGAGCCTGTTCTTCGGTTCCAACGGCATCGCCGCGGCGCAGACTTCCCTCGATCTGATCAAGGCACTGTCGGTGCCCAACTCGCAGTTCAAGGAGATCCTCCGCCCGGTTGGCCAGATCGCCGGCCAGCTGCAGATCAACCAGGACGTCTCGATCGGTGCCTACTACCAGCTGGAATGGCGCAAGAGCCGCCTGCCGGGTGCCGGCAGCTACTTCAGTTTTGCCGACTTCGTCGACGAGGGCGGCGAGTCGTTGATCCTCGGACCGGGTTTCGCCGTGAACCGCGCCGACGATATCGAGGCGCGCGACTCGGGGCAGGGCGGCGTACAGGTCAAGTTCAAGTCGGGCGATACCGAGTACGGCATCTACGCCGCGCAGTATCACGACAAGATGCCGCAGTTCTACGTGTATCCAACCAGCGGTCTCTATGAGCAGGTCTATGCCGAGGACATCCGCACCATCGGTTTCAGCTTCAGCACCCTGGTCGGCGAGACCAACGTCGCTGGTGAACTGTCGTTCCGTGACGACATGCCGCTGGTGGCGACCGGTAACGCGGTGATTTTGCCGATGGGTATCGGTAGTGCTGATGGCGGCGACCATTCGGCCTTCCCGAAAGGCCGCACCATGCACCTCAACCTGTCGGCGATCAGCGTGCTGGAGGCCAGTCCGTTGTGGGATGGCGCCTCGTTCATCGGCGAGTTCGCCTTCAACCGCCGCCTGAGCGTCACCGACAAGGGCGATACCACCCCCGGCACCGGCAACGGTCTCGATCCCGAGGCTACCCGCGACGCCGGCGCCGTACAGTTCATCTTCACCCCCGAGTACTTCCAGGTGGCTCCGGGCCTCGATCTGCAGGTGCCGATCGGTGTGAGCTACGGCCTGTTCGGCCGCTCCTCGGTCAACGGCGCGCTGTTCCCCGCCAACCACGGCGGCAACGTCAGTATCGGCGTCAAGGCCGACTACATGAAGACCTGGCAGGCCAGTCTGGGCTTCACCCACTACTACGGCTCCGACGGCTCGGTGATCAAGTACGACACCGCTCGCCCAGAGCTTTCCTATGACAACTTCCACGGCGACCGCGACTTCGTGTCCCTCTCCGTGCAACGCACTTTCTAAGTCTGAACATCCCCAAGTCGAGGATCATAAAAATGCATAAGAAAACGGCTTTGTGGGCAGCGCTGGCTGCCGTGCTGATGGGCGCACAGGGTGTGCAGGCCGCGGTGAGCCCCGAGGAGGCTGCTGCGCTGGGCAAGACGCTCAACCCGTTGGGTGGTGAGATGGCCGGCAACGCCGACGGCAGCATCCCGGCCTGGACGCCGACTCCCAAGGTGGCGGCTTCCGGAGAGAAAGTCGGCGACATTCCGCGCAAGGTCTATGCCGATGAGCGGCCGGTCGCGCAGATCACCGCGCAGAACATGGCGCAGTACGCCGACAAGCTGTCCGAAGGCACCCAGGCGCTGCTGAAGAAATACCCGGACAGCTTCCGCGTCGACGTCTATCCGACCCACCGTACTGGTCTTGCGCCGCAGTACGTGTATGACAACACCGCGAAGAACGCCACCCAGTGCCAGACCAAGGACGACGGCAAGTCGCTGCAGGGCTGCTACGGCGGTATCCCGTTCCCGATCCCCAAGGCGGGCATCGAGGTGATCTGGAACCACCTGCTGCGGGTCGAGAACGAAGCCACCGACGTGACCGACTTCAAGAACATCGTGCTGACCTCCGATGGCTCGCGCACCCTGGCGACCCAGAACGACCAGTCCAACCAGTATCCCTACTACTACAAGGACGGATCTGCGGATAAGTGGAGCGGCGAGTACTTCCTGATGCGCTTCGCCACCACCGCTCCGCCGTTCAAGGCTGGCGAATCGCTGGTGTTCCGCGACAGCATCGACATCAAGCAGTCGCGCCAGGCTTGGCAGTACCTGGTCGGCCAGCGTCGCGTGCGCCGTGCACCGACCGTGGCCTACGACACCCCGGACTTCGTCGCCTCCGGCGCCAACTACTTCGACGAGGTGATGGGCCTGATGGGCCACATCGACCGCTTCGACTGGAAGCTGGTCGGCAAGAAGGAGCTGTACGTGCCCTACAACGCCAACGAAGTGGTCACCGCCAAGCTGGACGAGGCCTACGGCAAGCACCACCTCAACCCCGACAAGGTGCGCTGGGAACTGCACCGCGTCTGGGAAGTGGAAGCGACCGTGGCCAACGGCAAGCGTCATGCGGTGGCCAAGCGCAAGTACTACTTCGACGAGGACTCCTGGATGATCCTCTTGATGGACGGCTACGACAGCGAGGGCAAGCTGTGGCGCACCACCCAGGTCACCCCGTTCGTGCTGCCGTCCACGCCGATGCTGGCACTCAAGCCGGCGCACATCTTCAACCTGCAGGCCAACACCATGAGCACCACCCAGTCGCTCAACGAGGCCACTTACCGGGTTGATGCACGCAAGCCGGAGACGCACTACACCGGTGATGCGGTAGCCGCCGAAGGCGTGCGCTGACCCCGCACCGTCCGGAAGCAGTTCCGGCGCCGTAGCCAGCGGCGCGGCGCCGGAGTTCCCTCTCATGACTCCCCCTCCCCGCAGGCGCCCGGTTCGGCGCCCCCGCTGGCGGCGCAGCGGAGGAGGGGGGTCGGTTTCGAGTAAGCACCATGCAATCGCTCAATCCGCTACGCCGGCGATCGGCACTGGCCGCCGCCATTCTCTCCCTGACCTGTCTGTCGGCGGTTGCCCAGGCCGCAGGCCCGACTAGTGTCCCTGACCTGCTCGATCTCCCTGCGCGGGAAAGCGCCCGCGCCCTGCACAGCCTGCAACTGGCCGTGACCCGCGCCGGCAACCGGCTGGTGGCGGTGGGCGAGCGCGGCACCGTGCTGCTCTCCGACGATGCCGGGCGCTCCTGGCGCCAGTCCACGAGCGTGCCGGTGAGCGTGGCGCTCACCGACGTGCACTTCGTCTCCGCCACTCACGGCTGGGCAGTGGGCCATAGCGGTGTGGTGCTTGCCAGTGCCGATGGCGGCGAGACCTGGCAGCGCCAGCTCGACGGCAATCAGGCTGCCTTGACCATTCGCGACGACGCCAAGCGCCGCGCCGACGCCGGCGAGGAGGGCGCTGCCGCGGCGCTGCGCAGCGCCGAATACCTGGTCGCCGACGGCCCGGACAAGCCGTTCCTCGGCGTGCGTTTCCGCGACGAGCTGCGCGGCTACGTGGTCGGCGCCTACGGCATCGCCCTGCAGACCGTCGACGGCGGCAAGAGCTGGCAGTCGCTGGTCGGGCAGATCCCCAACCCGCGCGGCAAGCACCTCTATCAGATCCAGATCGACGGCAGTTCGCTGCTGATCGCCGGCGAGCAGGGTGCGCTGCTGCGCTCCGTCGACGGCGGCGCCAGCTTCGCCGAGATCCGTACCCCCTACAGCGGCACCTTCTTCGGCGCGCTCGAACTCGGCGGCGATGCGCTGCTGGCCTTCGGCCTGCGCGGCAACGCCTGGCGCAGCGAGGATGGCGGCGCCAGCTGGCAGCAGGTCAGGCTCGGCCAGCCGGTCACGGTGAGCGCCGGGCGGCGCCTGCAGGATGGCTCCGTGCTGCTTGCCGACGAGAGCGGCCGCCTGTTGCGCAGCACCGACGGCGCACGCAGCTTCGTTGCCCTGGCGGTGCAGCCGGGCACCGGCCTGACCGGCATCGCCGAAGCCGCCGACGGCGCGCTGATCCTGTCCAGCGCGCGCGGGCTGTCCCGCGTCGAGCCGGATGCCCTGGCTTCCGGAGAACGTGTTTCCGGGATCAATGTTTCGGGAGTCAAATGATGAGCCACGTCCAGTCCCTCCCCGCCGAAGCGGTGATCAGCGATCTCAAGGAGTTCGATCAGCGCTCCGGAATCCTCGCCGAGCGGCTGCTGTTCAACAACCGCCTGGCGATCGTGGTCGTCTGCCTGCTCACCACCCTGGTGCTGGGCTACCAGGCGCTCGGCCTGTCGCTCAACGCGGCGTTCGAGAAGATGATCCCCACCGGCCATCCGTACATCGCCAACTTCCTGGAGAACCGCAAGCAGCTGGCCGGTATGGGCAACACCCTGCGCATCGCGGTGGAAGCCAAGGAGGGCAGCATATTCGATGCCGAGTACCTCGACACCGTGCGCAAGATCAACGACGAGGTGTTCCTGCTGCCCGGCGTCGACCGCCCGTACATGAAGTCGCTGTGGGCGCCAGCGGTACGCTGGACCGGGGTGACCGAGGACGGCCTCGACGGCGGCCCGGTGATCCCCGACGACTACGACGGCTCGCCGGAAAGCCTCGAGCAGGTGCGCATCAACGTCGAGCGCTCCGGCGAGATCGGCCAGCTGGTGGCGGGCAACTACCGGTCGAGCATCGTGCTGGTGCCGTTGCAGGAGCGCATCGCCGAGACCGGCGAGCGCATCGACTACCACGCGCTGTCGCAGCGCATCGAAGAGATCCGCGGCAAGTACCAGTCGGACAAGATCGCCATCCACGTCACCGGCTTCGCCAAGGTGGTGGGCGACCTGATCGACGGCCTGCGCCAGGTGATGCTGTTCTTCGCCGCCGCCATCGTCATCTGCACCGCGGTGCTCTACTGGTACACCCGCTGCCTGCGCAGCACCCTGCTGGTGGTGGCCTGCTCGATGATCGCGGTGGTCTGGCTGCTCGGCCTGCTGCCGACCCTCGGCTACGAGCTGGACCCGTACTCGGTGCTGGTGCCCTTCCTGGTGTTCGCCATCGGCATGAGCCACGGCGCGCAGAAGATGAACGGCATCATGCAGGACGTCGGCCGCGGCACCCACAAGCTGGTGGCGGCGCGCTACACCTTCCGCCGCCTGTTCCTCGCCGGCATGACCGCACTGCTGGCCGACGCCGTGGGCTTCGCCGTGCTGATGGTGATCGACATCCAGGTGATCCAGGACCTGGCCGTCACCGCCAGCATCGGCGTGGCCGTGCTGATCTTCACCAACCTGGTGCTGCTGCCGATCCTGCTGTCGTACACCGGCGTCAGCCCGGTCGCCGCCCAGCGCAGCCTGCGGGCCGAGCTGCAGGAAGCCAACGACACCGAGCACAGGAAGCACCCGTTCTGGGCCTTCCTCGACCTGTTCACCCGCACCCCGTGGGCGGGGCTGGCGGTGGCGTTGGGCCTGGCGATGGGCGTGTTCGGCCTGATGGTCAGCTTCCAGCTGAAGATCGGCGACACCGACCCGGGCGCCCCGGAGCTGCGCGCCGACTCGCGCTACAACCAGGACAACGCCTTCATGGTCGCCAACTACGCGGCGAGCAGCGACGTGTTCATCGTCATGGTGAAGACGCCGCAGTACGCCTGCGCCCACTACAGCACCCTGCGCACGGTGGACGCCCTGGAACGCGAGCTGCAGCAGCTGCCGGGCGTCGAGGCGACCAGCTCGCTGGCCGGCCTGGCCAAGGTGGCCAATGCCGGGATGAACGAGGGCAGCCTCAAGTGGTTCGAGATGCCGCGTTCGCAGGACATGCTCAACGCCATCATCACCCGCGCCCCGCGCGAGATGTTCAACCAGAACTGCGACCTGCTGACCGTCTACGCCTACCTCAAGGACCACAAGGCCGACACCCTGACCAGCGTGGTCAGCACCGTGGAAGCCTTCGCCGCGCAGTACGGCAGCGAGGAGATCCGCATCCTCAACGCCGCCGGCAACGCCGGCATCGAGGCCGCCACCAACATCGTGGTGAAGAAGGCCAACGTGCAGATGCTGTTCCTGGTCTACGCCGCGGTGATCGTGCTGGCCTTCGTCACCTTCCGCTCCTGGCGCGCGGTGGTCTGCGCGGTGGTGCCGCTGATGATCACCTCGGTGCTCTGCGAGGCGCTGATGGTCTGGCTGAACATCGGCGTCAAGGTGGCCACCCTGCCGGTGATCGCCTTGGGCGTCGGCATCGGCGTTGACTACGCGCTGTACGTGATGACGGTGACCCTGGCGCGGCTGAAGGAGGGCATGAGCCTGTCCGAGGCCTACTACAAGGCGCTGATCTTCACCGGCAAGGTGGTGGTGCTGACCGGCATCACCCTGGGCATCGCGGTGGCCACCTGGGCCTGGTCGCCGATCAAGTTCCAGGCCGACATGGGCATCCTGCTGGCCTTCATGTTCGTGTGGAACATGCTCGGTGCGCTGATCCTGCTGCCGGCGCTGGCGCACTTCCTGCTGCGTCCGAAGCAGGCTGCTGTAGCCTGATCCCGTTGTAGGGGCGAATTCATTCGCCTGTGCGAGGCATTTTGGCGAATGAATTCGCCCCTACACGGCCAGGCGGCCCTGGTCTGACCAAGCGCTAGTGGTATCCGGGCGGCCGATGACTTAAGTTACCGGCCGCCTGTTCCGTTTCCAGACGGGACCATCACGACAAAGCCGGCCAAGAGCCGGGCAGGGGCCGCCACCACAAGCCCTGTCCGTTCGCGAGCCGGTAGGGGGACAATCGACATGGCTGTACAACGCTCGCTCGAGCGCTTCAATCTGCGTTCGAGGCTGCGCTTCAACATCGACGCCGGGCAGATCTGGCTGGACGAGAGCCGCATGCTCCTGCTGCATGCCAAGGCCCTCGGCGCCCTGCGCCGCGAACTGATCGACTCGCTCGGTCCCAAGCGGGCCCACGGCCTGCTGTTCCGCATGGGCTTCGCCGCCGGGCAGGAGGACGCGGAGCGCGCCTCCAAGCTGCTCGGCGAGGGCGACAACTACGACGTGTTCCAGATCGGCCCCGAACTGCACGCCTTCGAGGGCCTGGTCAAGTCGACCATCACCGAGGCGCAGATCGACTGGGAGCAGGGCACCTTCTTCGGCGAGGTGGTCTGCGAGAACTCCTGGGAGGCCGAATCCCACCTGCAGCAGTACGGCATCGGCGAGGAAACCGCCTGCTGGACCCTGTCCGGCTACGCCTCGGGCTACGTGACCCGCTTCTTCCGCCGCTTCATCGTGTTCCGCGAAACCCAGTGCACCTGCCGAGGCGACCACCAGTGCATCATGGTCGGCAAGCCGGTCGAGGCCTGGGGCGACGATGCCTACCTCGAATACTGCCGGCCGGCGGAGATGGACACCGCCTACCAGGAGCTGGCGCAGGAACTCTGGCAACTGCGCGGTCGCCAGCGCGAGCAGATGCCGAGCGGCAAGCTGGTCGGCGGTTCGCCAGCGTTCCGCACTGCCTTCGACCTGCTGAGCAAGGCGGCGCGCAGTCCGATCACCGTGCTGCTGCTCGGCGAGACCGGGGTCGGCAAGGAGGTGTTCGCCCAGTGGCTGCACGAGAACAGCGACCGCGCCCAGCAGCCGTTCGTTGCGGTCAACTGCGCGGCGATCCCCAACGACCTGATCGAGTCCGAGCTGTTCGGCGTGCAGAAGGGCGCCTTCACCGGCGCGCAGCAGTCGCGCCCCGGCCGCTTCGAGCGCGCCGACGGCGGCACCCTGTTCCTCGACGAACTGGGCGACCTGTCGCCTTCCGCCCAGGTCAAGCTGCTGCGCGTGCTGCAGACCGGCGAGGTGGAGCGCCTGGGCGACGACAGGAGCCGCAAGGTCAATGTGCGCCTGGTGGCAGCCACCAACGTCGACCTGCAGCGGGCGATAGCCGAGGGGCGCTTCCGCGCCGACCTCTACTACCGGCTGGCCACCTACCCGGTGGCGATTCCGCCGCTGCGCGAGCGCAAGGCGGACATCCCGATCCTGGTCACCGCGCTGCTGGAGAAGTACGCCCCGGTCTACCACAAGCACCTCAAGGGGCCCACCGACCGCGCCCTGCAGGCGCTGATGGCCTACGACTGGCCGGGCAACGTGCGCGAGCTGGAGAACCTCATCGAACGCGCCGTGCTGCTGGCGCCCTCGGGCGGGCAGATCGAGCTGGAGCACCTGTTCGCCGGCAGCGCGCCGGCGACACCGCCCGGCGCCCCCGTCGATCGCCAGGGCCAGGTGGGCAACGTCAGGGAGGCGAGGCGCGAGCAGCTCTACGAGACCCTGCTCGACGACGACTTCGACCTGCAGGCCCACGAGAACCGTCTGCTCGAACTGGCCGTGCGCCGCGCCAGCGGCAACCTGACCCACGCGGCGCGCCTGCTCGGCATCACCCGGCGGCAGCTGGCCTATCGACTGAAGCAGGCGGGCGGGGAGGCGGGGGCCTGCGCGCAGGAAGCCAGCAGCTGACAGGGATTCGGCGCGCCTTTCCGGCCTCGGAAAGGCGCCAGTCCATCACTCCCGGCGCGGCGGGATCGCGTAGGTGCCGACCACGTGCGCCACCGCATCCTCCGAGCCTTCCGAGTACAGCGAGACCTCGCCGACCACCAGCGTCTTGCCGACCTTGATCAGCTTGCAGACGCCGACGATGTTCTTCTCTCCCGACGGCTTGCGCAGGAAGTTGGCGGTCAGGTTGGTGGTCACCGCCATCGGCACCATGCCGATCTCGCCGAGGATCGCCACGTACAGGGCGACGTCGGCGATGCTCATCAGCACCGGCCCGGACACCGTGCCGCCGGGGCGCAGCTCGTCATGCCCGACCGGGTGCCAGACCGTGGCGCCGCCATCGCCGACCTTCTCCACGATGCACTTGGTCTGCGGGAACTCGGTGGCGATGAATGCGGCGATTTCTTCTTTGCTGGCCATGACGGTCCTCCCTGGGAAATGGTTGGTAACCGAAGCTACTACAGGGCGGCAGGCGCGGCCAGCGCCCGCCCGTGGTGGGGCATCCATGTAGGGGCGAATTCATTCGCCAGCGTGGCCCTGTCAGGCGAATGAATTCGCCCCTACAGGGGTGACCAAAACGTACAGCACATGCCGCCGCTGCTCGGCGCTGGCGTCCGGAACCCGCGGTAGACGGCCTTCCCGGGGTCGACTGCCGGCCTGCCAGCGTCCGGATCGGATCTTCTCCGCGCACTCCGCTCCCTTGCGCGCTCCACGTCCCGTCAACTGCCTGCAGATGCCCGCATTTTTTTGCGCTGCACCTTTACGCTTTTGTAAGGCGAAACAGGCCGCAGGACAAAAGCGTCAGGCCAGCCGTTCGCTCCGGTCACCCGGATTTTCAGTTAAATCCTTGTAAATCAATGAGTTGTGAAAGTTGGCATCGCCCCTGCAATGTATCTGGCGTCGATAGCAAGACCGTCTGCCCGGACAGCATCACCAACCGGACAGGCAACCAAACCGCATCAAGCCAAATAACGGAGACAACAAATGGCGATGACAGGTGTGCTGCGGCCGGGCCATGCCCAGGTGCGCGTGCTGAATCTCGAGGAAAGCGTCACGTTCTACCGCGACGTGCTGGGCCTGGTGGAAACCGGCCGCGACGCGCAGGGTCGCGTCTACTTCAAGTGCTGGGACGAGCGCGACCACCACAGCTACGTGATCCGCGAGGCCGACAGCGCCGGGATCGACTTCTTCGGCTTCAAGGTGCTCGACAAGGCCACCCTCGAGCAGCTGGATGCCGACCTCCAGGCCTACGGCCTGACCACCACTCGCATCCCCGCCGGCGAGCTGCTGGAAACCGGCGAGCGCGTGCGCTTCGAGCTGCCCTCCGGCCACCTGATCGAGCTGTACGCCGAGAAGACCGCCGTCGGCAACGGCGCCGGCCTGGTCAACCCCGCACCCTGGACCCAGGCCCGCGAGCACGGCATCGGCCCGGTGCGCCTCGATCACGCCCTGCTGTACGGGCCGAACGTCGCCGAAGTGCAGAAGATCTTCACCGAGGTGCTGGGCTTCTACCTGGTCGAGCGCGTGCTCACCCCCGATGGCCAGGGCAACGCCGCCATCTGGCTGTCCTGCTCCCACAAGGTCCACGACATCGCCTTCGCCGAATACCCGGAGCCGGGCAAGCTGCACCACTGCTCGTTCCTGATGGAGAGCTGGGAGCAGGTGCTGCGCGCCGGCGACATCATGTCGATGAACCTGGTCAACGTCGACATCGGCCCGACCCGCCACGGTGTCACCCGCGGCTGCACCATCTACGCCTGGGACCCCTCCGGCAACCGCTTCGAGACCTTCATGGGCGGCTACCAGCCGTACCCGGACTACGAGCCGATCACCTGGACCTTCGACAACTTCGGCCAGGGCCTCGACTACCCGCAGCGCAAGCTGCACGAAACCTTCCTCACCGTAGTGACCTGAGGAGGCCGGCCATGAACCGTCCCGAGCAACTGGTGGAAATGGTGCCGGCTACCCTCGACACCCGGCAGCGCTGGGTTCGCGTCACCGGCGAGCGCGCAGGCGGCTTCATCGAGTTCGACTTCGCCATCGGCGAGCCCGACCTGATCGTCGAGATGATCCTCAGCCCCGAGGCCTTCGCCGAATTCTGCGAGAAAAACCGGGTGCAGATGCTGGAGCCGCGCGACCCGGATGCCGGGTCGCCGGCCGCCGGGGACGAGGAGCCCAGCGACTGGAACTGGAGCCTCGCCGACGCCACCCAGACCCGCTTCAGAGCCTGAGCACCGACAAGAACAACAAGAACGGCGCTGCGTACCGCGCAGCGCCAGCAGGAGAGAGCACATGCAAATCGACCTTCGCACGGTGAGCATCCAGCCGCTGCGCCAGACCTTCGACCACCTGGCCCGCCGCTTCGGCGACAAGCCGGCCTCGCGCTACCAGGAAGGCAGCTACGACATCCAGGCCGCCGAGAACCTGCACTACCGGCCGACCTGGGACCCGGAGCAGGCGCTGTACGACACCGGCATCACCAAGATCGTCATGCAGGACTGGTACGCCCTCAAGGACCCGCGCCAGTTCTACTACAGCACCTACACCCTGGCTCGCGCCCGCCAGCAGGACAGCATGGAGGCCAACTTCAGCTTCGTCGAAAGCCGCGGCCTGACCGACCTGCTGCCGACCGAGCTGCGTCAGATCGCTCTCGACCTGCTGGTGCCGCTGCGCCACGCCGCCTGGGGCGCCAACCAGAACAACACCTTCATCTGCGGCTACGGCTACGGCACCACCTTCACCCAGCCGTGCATCTACCACGCCATGGACAACCTGGGCATCGCCCAGTACCTGTCGCGCCTGGGCCTGCTGCTCGGCGGCACCGAGGCGCTGGAAGCCGGCAAGGCCGCCTGGCTCGACGGCGAGGCCTGGCAGCCGCTGCGCCGCTACGTCGAGGATTGCCTGGCGCTGCGCGATCCGTTCGAGCTGTTCGTCGCGCAGAACGTCGCCCTCGACGGCCTGCTCTATCCGCTGGTCTACGAGCGCATTGTCGATGAGAACCTGGCCAGCCGTGGCGCTTCCTCGGTGGCCATGCTCACCCAGTTCATGACCGACTGGTTCGACGAAACCAGGAAGTGGGTGGATGCCGTGCTCAAGGTCGCCGCCGGCGAGTCCGAGGCCAACCGCGCCCAGCTGCAGGAGTGGATCAACGCCTGGAAGTGCCGCGCCGCATCGGCACTGCTGCCGGTGGTCGAGCAGGTGTTCGGCGCCGAAGCCGACGATCTGGTCAGCGAACAAGTGGCCGCCTTCAAGGCGCGCATCGAAAAAACCGGCATCGCGCTCTGAGAGGCTCACCCATGTCCACCGTATTCATTGCCCTGCAAGCCAACGAAGACACCCGCCCGATCATCGAGGCGATCGAGATCGACAACCCCAATGCCGTGGTCAACCGCGAGCCGGCGATGGTCAAGATCGACGCGCCGAACCGCCTGGTGATCCGCAAGGACACCATCGAGGAGCAGCTCGGCCGCAGCTTCGATCTGCAGGAACTGCAGATCAACCTGATCACGCTGTCAGGCAACGTCGACGAAGACGAAGACACCCTGACCCTGACCTGGAACAGCTGAGAGAGGACTCCGCCATGGACATGAAAACCGCCGCCAAGAAGCTCAGCCTGAAAGAAAAGTACAAGCTGTTCACCCGCGATCTGGGCTGGGAGCCGACCTACCGCACCAAGGAAGAAGTGTTCCCCTACGTGCAGTACGAAGGCATCAAGATCCACGACTGGGACAAGTGGGAAGACCCCTTCCGCCTGACCATGGACGCCTACTGGAAGTACCAGGCCGAGAAAGAGCGCAAGTTCTACGCGATCATCGACGCCCACGCGCAGAACAACGGCCACCTGAACATCACCGACGCCCGCTACCTGTCGGCGCTCAAGGTGTTCCTGCAGGCCATCAGCCCCGCCGAGTACAGCGCGCACAAGGGCTTCGCCCGCGTCGGCCGCGAATTCCCCGGCATCGGCACCCAGGTCGCCTGCCAGATGCAGGCCATCGACGAGCTGCGCCACGCGCAGACGCAGATCCACGCGCTGTCCAACTACAACAAGTTCTACAACGGCTTCCACGCCTTCGCCGAACAGCGCGACCGCATCTGGTACACCTCGGTGGCCCGCTCGTTCTTCGACGACGCCATGTCCGCCGGCCCGTTCGAGTTCATGATCGCCATCGGCTTCAGCTTCGAATACGTACTGACCAACCTGCTGTTCGTGCCGTTCATGTCCGGCGCCGCCTACAACGGCGACATGGCCACCGTCACCTTCGGCTTCTCGGCGCAGTCCGACGAGGCGCGGCACATGACCCTCGGCCTCGAGTGCATCAAGTTCATGCTCGAGCAGGACCCGGACAACCTGCCGATCGTCCAGGCCTGGATCGACAAGTGGTTCTGGCGCGGCATCCGCGTGCTGAGCCTGGTCAGCACCATGATGGACTACATGCTGCCCAAGCGCGTGATGTCCTGGCGCGAGGCCTGGAATATCTACGGCATCGAGAACGGCAGCGCGCTGTTCAAGGACCTGGCCCGCTACGGCATCCGCGCGCCCAAGGGCTGGGACCACGCCGAAGAGGCCATCGACCACATGTCCCACCAGTTGATGCTCGGTCTCTACCAGTGGAAGTTCGGCACCTCCTTCCACGTGTGGATCCCGTCCGACGAGGACATGGACTGGCTGTCGAAGAAGTACCCGACCACCTTCGACAAGTACTACCGCCCGCGCTGGGAGCACATCAAGAAGCACGAAGCCGCCACCGGCGCGCCGTTCAACAACTTCGGCCTGCCCAAGCTGTGCCAGTGCTGCCAGCTGCCGACCCTGTTCACCGAGCCGGGCGACCCGACCCTGACCTGCCACCGCGAGTCGGTGTACCAGGGCGAGCGCTACCACTTCTGCTCCGACGGCTGCAAGGACGTGTTCGACAACGAGCCGGAGAAGTACATCCAGGCCTGGCTGCCGATGCCGGGGCTGATGCAGGAGCTCAAGGGCGACCTCGGCGCGTGGATGGACTGGGTGTTCCTCAAGGATGGCCAGGACAACGGCGACTACGCCACCTCCCAGGACCGCCAGAACTTCGAGCAGTGGCGCACCCAGGCCACGTCCAACCAGTAACTGCTTTGCTCCCTCTCCCTTGAGGGAGAGGGCGCTCAAGCCAGAACAACAAGAAGGAACACGAACATGACCGTAGTCGCCCGCAAAGAATACGTCGGCATCCCCCGCGACCGCGTGGAGAACTTCCACGGCAAGCAACTGGTGTTCATCAGCTGGGACCACCACCTGCTGATCTGTGCCCCCATCATGTTCTGCCTGCCGCCGCAGGCCACCTTCGGCGAGCTGATCGAAAGCCACCTGCTGCCGCTGCTGCAGGCCGACCCGGACACCGCCGCCCTCGACTGGAGCAAGGTCGAGTGGCTCAAGGAAGGCCAACCCTGGGTGCCGGACTTCGCCGCCAGCCTGGCCGCCAACGGCATCGGCCACAAGGAACAGCTGCGCATGCGTACCCCGGGCCTGAACAGCCTGGTGCCGGCGAACTGAGGGGAGGGCGCGTCATGAGTTACGAACTGACCATCGAGCCGCTCGGCCAGACCATCGAGATCGAGGAAGGCCAGACCATCCTCGACGCCGCGCTGCGCGCCGGCATCTACCTGCCGCACGCCTGCTGCCACGGCCTGTGCGCTACCTGCAAGGTGCAGGTCACCGACGGCGAGATCGACCACGGCGAAGCCTCCAGCTTCGCCCTGATGGACTTCGAACGCGAAGAGCAGAAGTGCCTGGCCTGCTGTGCCACGGTGCAGGGCGACGTCACCATCGAGGCCGAGATCGAGGAAGACCCGGACGCCGAGAACCTGCCGGTGCGCGACTTCCCGGGCACCGTCAGCCGCATCGAAAGCCTGACTCCGACCATCAAGGGTATCTGGTTCAAGCTCGACGCCCCGGAAGGCATGCACTTCCAGGCCGGCCAGTACGTCAACCTGGAGCTGCCCAACGGCATCGGCAGCCGCGCCTTCTCCATCGCCAACGCGCCGCAGGAGGGCGGCGAGATCGAGCTGAACATCCGCATCGTCCCCGGCGGCAGCGGCACCACCTACGTGCACGAGCAGCTCAAGGTCGGCGACCGCCTGACCATCAGCGGCCCCTATGGACGCTTCTTCGTGAAGAAGTCCGCCGACGTGCCGGTGATCTTCATGGCCGGTGGCTCCGGCCTGTCCAGCCCGCGCTCGATGATTCTCGATCTGCTGGGCGAAGGCTTCGCCAAGCCGATCGCCCTGATCTACGGCCAGCGCAACCGCGACGAGCTGTACTACCACGACGAATTCCTCGCCCTGGCCGAGCAGCACCCCAACTTCAAGTACGTGCCGGCGCTCTCCCACGAGCCGGAAGGCAGCGGCTGGCAGGGCTTCCGCGGCTTCGTCCACGAGGCGGCCAAGGAATACTTCGCCAACGACTTCCGCGGCCACAAGGCCTACCTGTGCGGCCCGCCGCTGATGATCGACTCCTGCATCACCACCCTGATGCAGGGCCGCCTGTTCGAGCGCGACATCTACACCGAGAAGTTCATCTCGGCGGCCGATGCCCAGCAGGTGCGCAGCCCGTTGTTCAAGGCGATCTGAGTCACCCCTTTGCGGCCGCCCACGGGCGGCCTCTTTTTTTGAATACTGCAAAAGGAAAGACAGGATGAGTGACAGCAAACTTGCAGGTGGCTGCGCCTGCGGCGCAGTGCGCTACGAATCCGCAGCCGAGCCGGTCATAGTCGCCCACTGCCATTGCCGCGACTGCCAGCGCGCCAGCGGCGCCGCCATGTCCACCGTGTTCGCCGTGCCGCGCGCGGCCTTTCGCCACGTGGGACTGACCAACACCTACGCCACCGCCGGCGACAGCGGCAACCCGGTAGTCCGCCACTTCTGCCCCGACTGCGGCTCGCCGCTGTTCTCGGACGTGGCCGTGCTGCCCGACCTGCAGTTCGTCCGCGCCGCCAGCCTCGACGACCCGGCCGCCGTCAGCCCGACCATGCACATCTACTGCGACAGCGCCCAGCCGTGGGGCAAGCCGCTGGACGACCTGCCGCATTTTGCGAAGATGCCGGGCTGAGCAGGTACGGCCGAGGTGCGCGTGAGCGCGTCTTGAGCCATCCACCGCCCGCGCCGATCTATAATCCTTGTGATCGCAAGGAATTCGCCACACTCCATCGCTTGAATAGAGAAAATCCGTGCGACCGCATGGATTTTCTCTTGTACAGCCGTTTTCGACATGAAATCCTTGCGATCACAAGGATTGGCCGCAGGCTACCCCTGCGTTTGCCGAAAATCCTTGCGAACACAGGGATTCCACCATGCACATCGAACTCGATTCCGCCGACGCCATCGGCCCCGTAGTGCGGGCCAGCCGCAAGGCCCAGTCCATCCGCCAGGACGATGCCGCCGGCAGCATCGGCGTCAGCGAGTCGTTCATGGGCAAGGTCGAGAGCGGCGGCGCAAGCGTGCAATGGGGCAAGCTGTTCCAGGTGCTGGAAGGACTGGGCGTGCGGGTGATCCTCGATGTCCCCGACGAAGCGGCCGACCAGCTCGCTGCCGCGCAGCAGATGCACGCCCGCAGGCAGCGCGCGAAGAAGGCCGGGCCTGAGGGGGATCGCTGATGGAGCGCACGCTACTGGCCTGGATCGACCGCCAGCAGATCGGCACCCTGAGCGACCGCGACGGCATCTGGTCGTTCCGCTATGCGCCGGCCTGGCTGGAGACGCCCGGCCGCTTCGCCCTGTGTCCCGACCTGCCGCTGCAGGCCGGGGAACAGCAGGACGGCAGCACGCGGCGGCCGGTGCAGTGGTACTTCGACAACCTGCTGCCCGAGGAGGGCCAGCGGGTGCTGCTGGCCAACGCCGCCAGGGTCGATGGCGCCGATGCCTTCGGCCTGCTCGGCCACTACGGGGCGGAATCCGCCGGCTCGCTGACCCTGCTGCCGCCGGGAGCCGAACAGGCCGAGGGCGGCCTGCGGCCCTTGCACGATGCCGACCTGAGCACGCGCATCGCCGCCATGCCCAGTGTTCCGCTGGTCGAAGGCGCGCTCAAGCGCATGTCGCTGGCTGGCGCTCAGCACAAGCTGGCAGTGGTGCTGCAGGACGGCCGGCTGTTCGAACCGTCCGGGCGCACGCCTTCCACGCATATCCTCAAGCCCGACCATCCCCATCCGTCCTACGCGCACTCGGTGATCAACGAGTGGTTCGTCATGACCCTGGCCAGACGCCTCGGCCTTACGGTGCCAGGAGTGGAGCGCCGCTACGTGCCCCAGCCGGTGTACCTGATCGAACGCTTCGACCGCCAGCAGGGCACCGACGGCTGGCGCCGCCTGCACAGCATCGACGCCTGCCAGGTGCTGGGGCTGAGCGCTGCCTACAAGTACCTCGAAGGCAGCGTGGGCCGGCTGGTGGAGCTGGCGGGCGCATGCCGCAGCACGGCGGTGGCGCGCACGGCGCTGTTCCAGTGGCTGGTGTTCAACGTGCTGGTGGGCAACACCGACGCCCACCTGAAGAACCTCAGCTTCCTGGTGTCCTCGACCGGCATCCAGCTGGCGCCGTTCTACGACCTGATCTGCACCGCCGTGTACGACACCCCGGCGTTCGGCCAGTCCCGCTGGCCGGCCGCGACCAGCATGGCCTGGCCGCTGCAGGGGCGGGCGGGAATCGCCGAGATCGACCGCCAGTGCCTGCTGGAAGCGGGGGAGGCCATGCGCATCAAGCCGGCCACGGTCGTGCGCCTGCTGGACAGCCTGAAGGGCAAGATCGCCAGCGAGGCGCAGGCGCTCTACACACAGGTCGAGCGGGAGAATGCCGAGCTGATCGCCCTGCGCCCGGAACTGGCGGCCACCTTTGCCGGCGAACTGCGCTGCCTGCGCAGCATCCTCCATGTGGTGATCGCCGAGCAGGTGGCACGTCTGACGTGACGCCGAGCCGGCGTCATCGATGAACAGATCCGCAGCAGAACTCGGTCGCAGACATCAGCCGGCGGCGTGACGTGCCTTCTAGCCTTCGCCTTTGGCAGCCATGGCCTTGTGCTCGTATTCCCAACCCTTGCAGGCCAGAGCCACATGCTTGGGGATCAGCGCCGCGCCGCTGCTGTAGGCGGTGATGGTGCGCCGGCTGAAACCCAGCTCGACGGCCGCCGTGCTCAGCGAGAGCTGGTTGGCGGCCAGCCAGCGCTTGAAGGCCTGGGTCGGCATCACCTCGCCGGCCTGCTCCAGCGCCAGGCGGTGCAGGGTGGTGGCAGCCAGCTCGAGGTCGTCGCCCCAGGTCACATCGAAGCCCCATTCGCCGACCTGAGCCTTGTGGAACAGCTCCAGATCTTCCAGCGGCTTGAGCACCGAGAAGCTGCGGATATGCTCGGCCAACTGGACGGTGTAGCGCTTGCCGTTGCTGAACTCGACCTGCAGTGCATGCTGGCCGGCAACGGGTTCCACGCTGCGGATGCGGACTTTGCTGGTCATGGTCTAGTTCCTCCGGTTCTGCTCGTCCCATACCTGCTGCAACTCAGCGGTATGTTGCGCCGCCCACGCCAAATAGTCAGCCCAGACGCATCCCGCCGGACCAGCGGCAGCCTGCCGCCTTGCCTCCTCTCAACTAAAAAGACCAATATAAAGACCTGAAAAGGAGTCCTGCCCATGCAAAGCGTACTGGCCGACAAGGCCGTCAGCGTATCCGAGCTGAAGAAGAATCCGTCCGCGGTGATCGGCGGCGCCGATGGCGGGCCGGTGGCGGTGCTCAACCACAACCGGGTGATGGGCTACCTGGTGCCGGCCGAGCTCTACGAGGCGATGATCGAGCGCCTGGAAGACCTTGAACTTGCCGAAATCGCCCGCGCCCGTGCCGGCGAGACGCCCGTGCCGGTGAGTCTGGATGACCTATAGCCTGGAGTTCCTGCCGTCCGCGCTGAAGGAGTGGGAGAAGCTGGGCCACACCGTGCGCGAGCAGATGAAGAAGAAACTGCGCGAGCGTCTGGAGCTGCCCAGGGTGCCGGCCGACGCCCTGCGCGAGCTGCCGGACCACTACAAGATCAAGCTGCGCGCCTCGGGCTACCGGCTGGTCTACCGGGTCGAGGACGAGCGCGTGGTGGTGGTCGTGGTCGCCGTGGGCAAGCGCGAGCGCGGCGCGGCCTACGAAAAAGCGAAAGGGCGGTAGCTGCTCCGCCTTGCCTGCAGGATCAGCCACGTAACTGGCTGACAATCGACTCGAACATGCAGTCGGCCGCCGAGCGGCCATCGTGCAGCGGAGTGCAGAACAGCGCCCAGGCATTGGCGTGGTTGGTGTCCAGCGCCTCGTCGAGGTCCGGCTCGCCGGCGACATGCCACTTGCGCCCCAGCTGCGCCACCAGATCCGAAGCATTCGACCGCCCCGGCTCGGCGCGCACGTTGATCCAGCAATGGCAGTGCGGCGCCGGCCGGTGGTAGGGAATCCGCGAGCCCAGACGCACGAGCAGTCCCGAGCCCACCGGGTCCAGGGTCACCAGCATCTCCACCCGATAGCCCCATTCGCTCAGCCGCTGCGACAGATGCGCACCGCTCCAGGCGCCGAGGCTGTGGCCGACGATATAGATGGGCGTCGCCTTGTCCGCAATGGCGGGCAAAATCGTCCGGCCGATAGCCGCTGCGCCGTGTACCTCGTGATAACCGAGGTACAGCGAGCAGCAGGCTTCCGTCAGCCCGGCCTGCGCGATGCGCCGCTCGAACGGCGCCTGCGCGCCGACCATGTTGCGGTAGGGACCGGCGAGGTAGTAGGCCTTCTTGTCGCCGGCACCGCCGATGAAAAGAATGACGGCTCGGTGTTCGTCGCGCACTGCTCCGGTAACTCTCCAGGTGGACAATGTAGGTCTCTGGCCATTGTTTCAGGCGCTGGCGTGCGGATTGCTGATCGCCAGGGTGACGTGCTCGTCGTCCATGGCGCGGACTTCCCCATGCAGCAGGCTGCCCTTGACCAGTACCAGCGGGTCGATGCGCAGGCCGCCGCGGATCATGCTGAACCCCAGTCCGGTGGAGGCGATGCCGTCGCCGAACTCGACGATGACCTTCTTGATCTCCGACTTGACCGCCAGTACCCGTATATCGAAGGCTTCGCCAATCCCTAGCGGACGTTTCAGCCACTCGCGCCTGAAGGTATAGATCAGCTCATGGCCGCGCTGCACTGCCTCGTCCTCGGCCAGGCGGCCGACGATCTGGCTGACGGTGTCGAGCATTTCCTGCTTCAGCTCGCCGAAAGCGCCGACCAGTTCGTTGAGACGGCGCTGGTCGTTGCGCAGGCGGTCGATCTGCTGGCGCACCGCTTCGCGGCGGTTGTCGGCCAGGCTGGCGGCGATGGGCAGCAGTTCGTTCATCGCCGCCAGCAGCTCGCGGTTGTTGGCCAGCGCGTTGCTGTTGTGGGCGATGATGGCATCGAGAATCCGCGCGCAGGTCAGGCGCTTGCGGGTGCGCTTGGGCTGGCCGTTCAGGCTGTCCAGCCAGGCGCACACGTCGTCGCCGGCGATATGCTGGCCTACCACAGCACCCAGCGGCGCCGCCCAGGCCATCAGGCCGGCGCGGGCGATGCCGGCCTCGTCCAGCGCCTGCGCGGTGCTGTCGAGGATCGCGCGGATGCGCTGCTCGCCGACCAGGTCGGCCTGGGTGACCACGAAGAACACCGGCTTGCCGTGGTTGAGGGTGCGCAGGAACTCCAGGTCGTCGCGGCGGATCGAGCCGTTCTTGGCGCTCAGCAGCCACAGCACATGGTCGGCCCCGGCGAGCTGGCGGCGGGCGATGCGCGCATCGCTGTCGGCGCTGTCGTCACGGTCGGCCTTGCTGTAGCCGGGGGTGTCGAGAAAGGCCAGCCGCGACCACAGACCGGGCAGCCGGACCATCAGCAGGCGCAGGATATGGGCGAAACCGATCTCGACGCCGAGCAGTTGCTGGTAGTGCTTGTGGAAGGCGTGGGTGATGGCCAGCAGCGCCTGGCGGTCCAGCTCGATTTCCTGGGTGAAGCTGTTCAGCGCGACGACCTCCTCGCGCTCGCCGGCCAGGATGTAGCTGGGAATCGCCGTGGTCGGCTCCAGCGACTCGGGCAGCAGGTCGACACCGAGCAGTGTGTTGAGAAAGCGCGACTTGCCGGCGCTGAAACCGCCGCCAACGCCGATCACCGTCTTGTTGGCCAGATCGGGGAAGGCGACCAGGTCCTCCAGCGACTGCTCCAGCGCCTGCAGCTCGCGATAGGCCTCCGCCTCGGCCGGATAGTCGTCGCGCGCCGCCAGGCTGACGAAGCTCTGGTGGATCAACTGGTGCAGACGGTGCAGATGACGGCGCGGCTCGCCGCTGGCTTCGCTGCCCGGCTGGGCGATCAGCCGGGTGACCAGTTGCAGGCCCTGCGCCGGGTCGGACAGATATGGATTGGCCGTCGCGGCTTCGGCGGCTTCGAGGTCTTCGAGGGAGAAGTTGAAGTCGAGGGACATTTACGATCCTTGCTTTTGGCAGAGCAGTATTTTGAAAGCGTAACCCTCTAAACGCTTGTAGCTATCTGATTCGTCAATTTTTTCCTGGGTTTTTTCGGTAAATATTTCTGTTGTATTTATTTTCTCTTGGAAAATTTCTTCTGGAAGTTTTCCGGATACTTCTATTTCTTTTAATTCTTGTGGCGATGGAACTCTCCAGTTTTCCTTCATGCCGATTTCAATGAGCTTATCTGATATTGACTCGCTCGTTTCTACAAATAACCTCATGGTGAAGCCACTAAATTGTCCCGGGGACTTGTAGAGCTTGATTGTTCCAAAGGGTTTTCTATGCCAGATCAGGCCGCTTCGAGTATCAGTGGCAGTGCCATCACCATGATCAATCCAGCGCCCCTTTAAAACCCTGGAAAAAGGGCAGAAGGGCTTCAGCAGCACAGGCAAAAGATCCTGCAATGCCTCGCTTTGTGGTAGTTGGACGACAGCAGTGAGCAGCTCGCTCACCTTGCGCTGCTTTAGCAGCAGGGCGAACTCATGAAGATTTCTGACCTGCTGGATATCCAGCTCCAGCAGCCCCGCCAGCTCCTCCGTCACCGCAATCTCGTTTTCCTCCAGTTCCCCGTCGGCCGCATGAATCCAGGCCAGATCGAGCAGGTACAGATAGCCGGCATCGCGTTCGCGGATGGCGGCGAACAGCAGGGCGATATCGTCCTCGGTGACGCTGGCGCGTTCGTCGAGCTGCTCCTGGGCGTCGACGGCATCCACCTGCAGGCTGTCGGCGAGGGCGTTGAAGGCCATGCGCTCGGCATCGTTCGGCTCGCGGTCGATGGCGGTGGCCAGCGCCACGCCGGCCAGGTACTGCAGGCGCAGCTCCAGGCTTTCCCCGGCCAGCGGGTGGACTTCCAGCAGGCGCGCGGCCTTGCGGGTGTTGAGGTTCTTCAGTTTGTTGAGGATCGACATGACGGTATCCGGGGGAGGTTATGCAGGGGCGCTGAACCGCCCCTGCACGGGACTTACAGGTTGGTCAGCGCCGCGTTTACCGCCTCGCGGGCGGCGGCGATCTGCTGGATGGCCTGCTCCTTGTTGGCGATGTCGGCGCGCAGCTGGGCCAGGCCCTGCTGGATGTCGCCGGTCATGTCCTCGACAAAGGTCTTGCCGGTGCTTTCCAGGCTGTCGCCGATGGCCTTGACCTTGCGTTCCACTTCGCTTTCCAGGTCGGCGATGATCGCCGCCACCGCCACGCGCTGGGCTTCCTTGAGGCCGTTGATCTTGTCTTCGGCAACCCGGTCGCTGCCGAAGGACTTGACGATGTCGCGGCCGTAGTCTTTGTCGCCGAACGACACGTCCGGAATGGTGATGCGCCGCAGGCTCTTGTTGACCTCGGCGAGCATCAGCTCGGCATCGAAGCCGGCATCGCCGGTATCGAACAGGCCCATGGCCGCCACGCCGACCTTGCGGCGCAGGCCGTCGAGATCCACGCAGTCGAGGATGGCCTTCTGCAGCGCCTGGGTGGTCTGGATGGCGAAGGCCTCGACCTGTTCGATGGCGTCCTGGGCGCTGGCGTAGACGGTGACCACGTCGCGGTAGCGGGTTTCCCGGTCGCCCCAGGAGAAGGGGTTCCACCAACTGGAGGTGGACACGGTATAGGACTCGGTCTTGGTTTCCTTGAGCACCTCGACCTTGCTGTACTTCTGGGCCTGGGCGCGGATCTCGGTCTTGAGCAGGGCGAACTGCTGGCTGGTCTTGACGAACTGCTCGTCGAACACGTCCTCCAGCCTGGCCTTGCCGCCGCTCATGCGCTTGAGCATGTCCTGTTCGGTCTTTTCCAGCTCGCCGATATTGCCGCTGCGGATACGCTCGCTGCGGCTGGCCAGCTCTTCGGCCATCTTCTGCAGCCGCTCGCGTGCACCCTCGCGCACGCCGGCGATCAGCGCCTGCTCCTTGCCTGCCAGCAGTTGCTGCTTTCGCTGGCGCTGGGCGAGCAGTTCGTCGCGCAGGGCCGGGATATTGGAGAGCTGGCGCAGGCTGTCCGGGGCGAACGGGTAGCCGGTGGCGGTGCACAGCTGGTCCAGATGGTAGCGGTCGTCGTCGGACAGGCTGTCGAAGCGTGCGGCGACCATCCATGCCCAACTGGAGACGAAGCGCGGCGCGGTCTGCTTGACGGCGCCGAGAATGCGCCGGGTCTTGTCGTCCTGGCCAGGCTGCTGGATCTGCAGGTCGAGGGTCTGGTTGGCCAGTTCGGTCAGCTTCTTGTCGAGCAGTTGCATCATCGCGCCCGCGCGGGCGCCGCTGCGCTGCTCCGGCGGCAGGCGCTCGGTCAGCTTGCTGGCGGTGGCGGCGATGCCGCGATCCTGACGCAGGGCCAGGTCGCGCTGCGAGCCGATCAGGAACACTGCCTTGTCGTCGATACCGGCTTCGGGCAACTGTTCGCGCAGCACCGACATGTCGGAGGAGGTGAGGAACTGGCCAACGTTCGACAATAGGAAGATCACGTCGCACTGGCCGAGATAGCTGCGGGTGATCTGCCCGCGCGACACCACCGGGTCGTTGAAGCCGGGGGTGTCGATGATCTCCAGCCCTTCCAGGCGCGGATCGTCGACGTGCAGCACGCTCATCTTGGTGATGGCGGTGAACCTGCCGTGGCTGCCGACGTAGTCCTGCAGGGCATCGGCCAGATTCGCGGCGCCGTCGATGTCCTCCAGGGTATGGGTCTTGCCGAGGTACTCCTGCACGTCGAGGCGCTGCTGGCGGGCCTTTTCCACCAGCTCCACCGAGGACTTGATGGCCTCGGGAATACGCTGCCTGACCTCTTCGGGCGTGGGCTGGCGCGGCGGTGCGGCCAGCATCTTGGTAAAAGGACTGGCGGAGGCGCCTTGCGGCTGCCGCTCCTCCATCAGCTTGCGCTCTTCCTCGGCGTAGTAGCGCGGATACTCGCTGGCGCGCTGCTCGATGCCGGCCCAGTCGTCGGCGCTGTAGAACACCACCTCGGCGCGGGTCTTCGGCGCGTAGACGACCTTGGTCAGAGCGGCGGTCATCGGCGTGTCGGCCTTGGGCAGCAGGTCGCGCTCGAAGATGGCGGCGTTAAGGAAGGAGGACTTGCCGGCCTTCATCTGCCCGACTACGGCGATACGCAGATTGCGGCCTTCCTCGCGCACGGACTTGAGGTTGTCCTGCAGGCCGTCGATCAGGGCCTGCAGGTTGCCAAACTGTTCGGCGTCGAGGGTGGTGGCGTGGGTCTTCAGGAGTGAAAATATGACTTTTGAACTTTCCATGCTGTAGGGCACCGAGAATTAGGATAAATGTCAGGATATTTTTTCTTTGGCTTTTTTATGCCCTTGTGCGGCAGCCTTGCGATACCAAGTCAAAGACTCTTGAGGGTTTCGGGGGACTCCATCACCAAGCTCATAGGAAACACCAAGGGAGTACTGAGCACCTGCATCACCTTGCTCGGCAGCCTTTCGATACCACTTGACAGCTTGTGCTTTATTTTCACCTACTCCTTGGCCAAGGTAATAGCAGTGCCCAAGTGAGTATTGAGAGTCGGGATCCCCTTGCTCTGCGGATTTTCTGAATAAATCAACGGCGACACTCTCGTTCTTGGGGACTCCCTCTCCAAACAAATAGGCCATTGCCAATCTAAATTGGGCATTGGGATTTCCTTGTTCTGATGATTTTTGGTACCAGAAAAGCGCTTCGGTTTCGCTCTCTTTAACCCCTATTCCTAATTTGTAAAGCGAGCCAAGATTGAATTGGGCGCGATTATTTCCTTGCTCGGCTGCCTTGCGGTACCATAGGGCTGCGGTTTCCTCATTCTTGGTTAATCCGTTGCCGAGATGATACAACTGAGCAAGGTTGAATTGTGCATCGGCATAGCCTTGTTCTGCTGCCTTGCGATACCAGATAGCTGCTGCTTCCTCGTTTTCTGGAAGCCCATGGCCATGGTAATAACACTCGGCAAGATAATATTGTGCTTCGGCATGGTTCTGCTCGGCAGCTTTTCGGAATAAAGTAACAGCGGCGGAATTGTCTTTTTTTACGCCAAGGCCAAAATGATGAAATTTTCCTAGTTCGCACTGGGCCTGAGGTAGTTCTTGTTCTGCGGCCTTTATGAGCCACTCCGCTGCGAGGTGGTATTCTTTGTTTTTCAGGTGTTCTCCGGCAAGAATGAACTGTGCCTCAGAGTTTCCTTCGGTTGCTGATTTTTTGTGCCAGAGCAAGGAAATTTCCTTGTCCTCTTTTACTCCTCTCCCATGGTGGTAACAGTTGCCAATGTAGAGTTGTGCGTAACTATTTCCTTTGTTTGCTGCTTCTTCTAGGATTTTTGCTCCAAGCTCTTCATCTTTATCGACGCCCTTTCCAAGAAGGTAGCAGATGCCGAGATTGCTTTGTGCTTGGAGGTGTCCAAGATCCGCCGCTTTGCGAAATAATTCTGCTGCCATAGTTTCATCTTTTTCTACGCTGTCACCGCTGTGGTAGCGCATGCCATCTTGATAATAGGTTTCAGCAGTTTCGCTTTCATCCTCTTGATGGTCAGCAATAGACAAGTCGCTCAATAGTACGCCAAGGATTTCGAGGGTCTCATACTTAAGCGCCTTGAATCCTGTGATCTGTTCGGAAAAGGTTTTCTGGGTGCTGCGCTGTTCACGAATCAGTTCCTGCAGGGTGCTGCGCTCGCTTTCCGGCAACTGGTCGGCCAGCGGCAGCAGGGTGTTGAGCAGGGCGAGCTTCTTGCGGCTGCCGGCCAGGCTGTCCTGGTTGTGGCGGATGTAGCCGTCCAGCACCTGTTCGCAGGTGCGGCGGTGCTGGGTGTACTTGGGCTGGCTGTCCAGTTGGTCGAGCAAGGCGCGGACATCGTCGCCGGCAATCCGCTCGCCGTGCTCGCTGCCCAGCGGGGCGGCCCAGGCCAGCAGGCCGGCGCAGGGAATCCCGGCCTGCTCGATGGCGGTGCGGGTGCTGTCGAGGATCGCGCCGATGCGCGCCTCGCCGACCAGGTCGGCCTGGGTGACGACGAAGAAGATCGGCTGCGGGTGGTTCAGGCGGCGCAGGAAATCCAGGTCGTCCTGGCGGATCGAGCCATTCTTGGCGCTGAGCAGCCAGAGCACATGGTCGGCTTCGCTGAGCTGCTTGAGGGCGATGCCCTGGTCGGTCTCTGCGGTGCCTTCGGCGTCGGCCTTGCTGTAGCCGGGGGTGTCGAGGAAGGCGAGGTTTTCCCAGGGCAGGCGTGGCTGGTGCAGCATCAGCAGCTTGAGGATATGGGCGAAGCCGAAGCCCTCGCCGAGGCTGTCGCGGTAGTGGTCGTTGAAGGCGTGGGTGATCGCCTGCAGGGCCTCGCGGTCCAGGGCAATCCGGTGGTTGAAGCTGTTCAGCGCGACGATGTCGGCCGCGCCGCGGGTGATGAAGCTGGGAATCGCGGTGGTCGGCTCCAGCGATTCGGGCAGCAGGTCGACGCCGAGCAGGGTATTGAGGAAACGCGACTTGCCGGCGCTGAAGCCGCCGCCGACGCCGACCACGCTCTTGCTGGCCAGGTCGGGGAACAGGGCGAGGTTTTCCAGTGCGTCCTCCAGCGCCAGCAGCTGGCGCAGGGCCTGGGCCTCGCCGGGGTAGCTGCCGCGGGCGGTGAGGGCGATGAAGTCCTGGTGGATCAGGCTGTGCAGGCGGGCGAGCTGGGCGCGCTGGGCTTCCTGCACGGCTTCCGGAGCGGGATGGCCGATCAGCCGGGCGAGCAGCTGCAGACCGCGTGCCGGGTCGCTCAGGTAGGGGTTGGCGGTGGCCGCCTCGGCGGCCTCCAGCTCTTCCAGGGAGAAGTTGAAGTCGAGGGACATGCGGTGAGCTCCTGTCAGGCGGCCAGCGCCGGCTGCTGGGCGACCAGCGTGGCCACCCGTTCGAGGGCCTGTTCGGCCCGTTCCTTGATCTGCTGCTTGCGCTGCTCGTCGGCGTTCAGTTGCTGGTCGATACGCTCGATGTTCTCGCGCTGCACATCGAGCTGGGCGGAAATCCGGTCGCGCATGTCGACGAGGAATTTCCCGGCCTGCTTCTCCAGCAGCTCGGGAATAGCGGACTGCAACTGGCCGATGATCGACTCGATGGCTTCGTTGGCCCGGCCTTCGGCCTCGCTCTGCTTGCTGCTGCGCGAGGCGAACAGGCCGATGAAGCCGCCGATCAGGCCGCCGATGACCGTACCGATCGCCGGTACGATGGAACCGATGGCCGCGCCGGCCGCGGCGCCGGCCGCGGCGCCACCGACGCCCTGGTCCTGCTCGATGCCGGCCGGGCCTTCGCCGGCCAGCAGCGGGCCGTCGAAGGCGCCCAGTTCGATATGGCTGCCGAGGTTCTGGCAGGCTTCCTTGAGCCGCGGCGTCAGGTTCTGTTCGACGGCCAGCTGGCAGGCGTTGCGCGCATCGGCGGTGAGCAGCGGGCCGATGCCCTGACCGCCCAGCAGCATCTGCGCATAGGCGCTGCGCCGGCTGCGCAGGTAGCTGTTGACGGTGGCGATCACCTGGCGGGTGATCGGGCCGCGGCAATCGCGCAGCAGGCTGTCTTGTTCGCTGGCGTAGTTCTCTTCCAGGCGGGCGCGATTGCGTTCGAGCAGCTTGCGCTGGTCGAGCAGTTCGTCGCGGGTGGTGTCCAGGGCCAGTTGCTGGCGGATCAGCCGTTCGGCCCGGCCGAGCAGGCCCTCCACCCGCGGCGCCAGATGCTGCTGGAAGAGCGCGGCCTTGCGGGTTTCCAGTTGCGCGAGCAGGTCGTCGAAGCCGCTCAGGTCGCCCTCGCGCGCCGAGCAGCCGCGCACCGGCTGGCTGGGGTCGAGGCCGGCCTGCTCGGCCAGCTGGCGCCGCAGCGCCTCGCGCTGGCTGGGGGTGTTGAGCGCTTCCTGGCAGACCAGCAGGGAGAAATCCTGGCCGAGCGAGCGCTGGCGGTTGATGAAGCCCAGTTCGTCGATGCCCACCTGGCTGCTGCGGTTGACGCAGAGAATGCAGGCCACGCCCTCGCCGATGTACTGCTGCAGGGCGCGCTCGTGGTCGCCGTTGCCGGAGCCGAAGCCGGGGGTGTCGACCAGGATCAGGTCCGGGTGGCGGGCCAGCGCGCTGCGATTGAGGTGCAGCTCGACGAACAGCGGCGGCTGGACGGCGGTACGCGGGTTTTCCAGCAGCGCACGGTAGGCGGCGAGTTCGCGCTCCTCGCGGCGCAGGCTGCCGCTGTGCACGTCGTCCAGCCAGTGGATCACCAGCTTCTCTTCACCGGGCAGGGCGTAGTGGAATTCGGTGGCCAGACTGGTGCAGGCGCCCAGATCGTCCCTCTGGATGTCCTCGCCCAGCCAGCAGTTGAGCAGGGTGGACTTGCCGACGCTGAACTTGCCGATCAGCGGCACCTTGAGATGGAAACCGTCGATGGCTGCGCGCAGCTCGTCGACTTCGCCGCGGAAGCCTTCCGGCAGGATCTTCTCGCCGACCAGTTCGTCAAGCACCTTGAGCTGGTCGAGCCAGCCGGCCTTGAAGCGGCCGAGGTCGCTGCCGTGCACCACCGAGAAGCCGGCGACCTTGAGGTGATAGAGCAGCTCGGCGAGGAAGTCCCAGGCCGGCAGCTCGGTGGCGGCGTCATAGCCCCAGAGCGTCAGGGCCTGCTCGCGGCTTACCGGTTCGGCGCTGTGGTTGCGCAGCTCGCGCAGCCAACGGGCCGGCTGGCCGGGCTGCCGTTCGGCATCGGGCAGGATCACCAGGCGTTCGGTCATCGCCCGGGCGCACTCCGGCTGTTCGCTCAACTGCGCGCAGAAGTCGGCGATCCGTACCGGCTGACGGTCGTCCAGGCCAGTTTTGATGCACATTTCCTTGAGGCTGACCAGCTCGGCCGGCGACCAGTTGCCTTCGGTCAGCAGGTAGAAGTCGTTGGCGATGCAGGCCAGCCGCAGCGGCACCGGCAGGCTGGCCAGCGGCTGGCCGTCGAGGCGCGGTCGGTTGGGGTGCAGCAGCCAGTGGTGCAGACGGCCCTGGCGCTCCAGCGCGCTCAGGCGGTCCTCATGCTGGCTGAGGCGCTCGCGCAGCTTGCAGTAGACGCCGGCCAGCGAGCGGTAGACGCGGCGCAGGTCGCGGTTGTGGCGCTCGCCAAGACGCTGGATCTCGCCGAAGGCGCTGTTCAGGCGGTTCTGCAGGGCGCAGGCGAATTCGAGGGTGACCGCGCCTTTTTCCTGCACGGCGGCGATCAGGCGCAGGGCGGCGAACTGCGCCTGGGCCAGGTCGCGGTCGTTCTCGGCGGCGATCTGCTGGTTCTTGCCGGTGATCGTGCCCCACAGGCGCGACAGCACGCCCTGTTCGCGCAGGTGGCTGGCGCGTCCAGTGACCGGCGACAGGGCGCTGAGGGCATCCAGCACGGCGCCTTCCACTTTGCGGCGGTTGTTGGCGTTCTGGGCGAGGAAGCTGTCGACGGCGCTTTCGATCTGGCGGCGCTCGATGTCGGCGAGCAGTGCGGTGTTTTCCAGGGCGAGCTGGTCGAGCGCCAGCGGCGTTTCGTCGTCGTCCAGGTCGAGCTTCTGGCTGAAGTCGTCGCTGCGGATCGTCCGGTCGAAGTCGTGGATGTCGCCGACCGTCTGGCTGTGCCGGCGATCCATGGCCTGCAGCTGCTCGGTGCGCTTGCGCTCTTCCTCGGCGCTCAGGCGCACGCGCTTCCAGAGGGCTTCGTACTGGGCCTCGTTGCTGAGGAACAATTCGAGGTGGCGGAACAGCTGCAGGCCGTCGTTATAGCCCTGCTCCATGCGCCGCGCGGCGCCTTCGTTGGAGAAGTCCAGGGTGGCGGTGACGCCGCCGAGAGTGCGGGTCGGCACCACCGGCAGGATGCGCACGCCCGGATAGTGGCGCGGGTCGATGCTCAGGTCGTCGGGCGACAGATAGACGACGATGATGGTGTCGCAACCGGCCTCGATCAGCGGAATGATCGGGGTGTTGTCGACGCTCTTGTGCGGCAGGCCCCAGTAGAAGCCACCGTCGCTATAAACGTTACCGTGGATGCGCACCTCGTCGAAGATCATCGGCAGGGCAGCGGTACCGAGCAGCATGTCGGCGGCGGTATGCGCGTCACGCACCTGCAGGTAGTCGACCCGGTTGGCCTCGGTGTTGTGCAGCGCCACGGTCAGCGGCAGGGCCGAGGACGCCAGCCGGCCGGCATCGAGCCCCTCGCTGATCATGCTCTTCAGTCCGTCCTGCTTGAAGAAACCCTTGGTGCTGACGAAGTGGCTGATGGCCTGCGCCATTACGCTGCCTGCTGCCATCGATGCCAGCTGCGCGGCCAGGCCGGGAACGTCCTGCAGGCTCAGCATGTTGCGGCTCTCGATGTTCAGCCACATGTCGCGGGCCTGGTCGAACTTGTTCTGGGCGAACATGGCGCCGTTCAGTCCGCCGACCGAGGTGCCGGCGATGGCGCTCAGCTGGCTATCCAGACCGAGGTCGCGCATGGCCTGCCAGACGCCGATCTGGTAGGCGCCCTTGCCGCCACCGCCGGAGAGGGTGAGGCCGAGTTTGTTGAATTTCATGCTCTGCTCCGTGAGTGGGCCGAACGCCGCTGCGGCGTTCGACGGGATGTTCTGAGGGATTCAGCGGGTCAGCCAGGCGCGGACTTCGCTTTCCAGCTCGTCCTGCAAACTTTCCGGACTGATGATGCGGATGTGTGGAATCCAGTAGCGGACGATGGGCAGTACCTGGTTGGCGTGGCCGATGTGCGCGGAGAGGATCAGGCCGCCGTCTTCCAGCTTCTTCTCGATCACCTGGTTGGCGATCAGCTTGCGGCGCTTGAAGTAACCGGCGATCTCGGCGGCGACCTTGAGCACCACCTCGCGGCGCTCTTCGGTGAACCAGATGCCGTCCTCTTCGCGCAGGCGCCGGTCGATGGCAGGGTCGGGCTGGAACTGGCGGTCTTCCACGCGCAGCCGCTCGATCCGGGCGAAAGCGAAGGTCTTGAGCTTGTCGCCGTCGCGGGCGGCGAGGTACCAGATGCCGTGGTGGTTGAGCAGCTTGTAGGGCTCGACGCCGCTGTAGCTCTTGGGGGCATCGTTGCGCGCGTAGTCGAAGGCGATGGAGCGTCGGGCGACGATGGCCTTTTCCAACTGGCGGAACAGGGGCAGCCGGCTGCTGATGTCTTCGTAGTGATGGCCCTTGACCAACAGCGCGCCCTGCATGCGCTCGTCGAAGATGTCGCGCAGGAAGTCGTCGGACAGCGAGGGGAACAGGCCGCGAATGCCAGCCAGGCCGGCGAAGCGCTCGATGTCGCGCAGGTTGAGCTTGCCGAGAAAGGCCTGCTCCAGCCGGTAGCGGCCATCGACCTTGTGCAGCGGCAGGTAGGCGAAGCGCTCGTTCAGATCGCGCTGGATGGTGCGCAGGTTGACGCCGAACTCCTCGGCCAGCGCCGCCGGCTCCAGGCTCTCGCCCAGGTTGAGCTTGTAGAGCATCTGCGCCAGGCGGTAGACGAGGGTGTCGTGGTTGCCCTTGGTTTCGCGCGGGGATGCATGCTCGCTGGTGCGGGCAGGGGAGAGGGGCATTGCAAGTTCCTTATGCTGAAGCGGCGTCCGTGCTGGCGTTATGCCCTGCGCAGACGGATATGCTGATTTTTTGTGAACCGTTTTGCAATCGGGCGAAGTGTGGAATGCAGGGATTCTGTACGGGCGGGGCGACAGGTCCTGTCGTTTGGTACTGGAAGATTGCTCGCGGAGCCCAGGAAAGACTTCTGCCAGATAGGAGCTACTGCCGTCTTAATACCTATAGGGTATTTAACCACAAGTAACAAAGTATTAGCCGGTATCGCACGCCCTCCCTATCCTCACTCCCAAGGCCCAGCACCCGACCCACCACACCGGTCGCCCCGGCTGGCCACCCCCAGAACAACAACGCGGAGTGACCATGCGCAAGATTGAGAACTTCATCGCCGGCGAGTACGTCGCCGCTGCCAGCGGCAAGCGTTTCGACAAGCGTTCGCCGCTCGACAACCGCGTGATCGCTTCGATCAGCGAAGCCGGTCGCACCGAGGTGGATGCGGCGGTCAAGGCCGCGCGTGGCGCGCTCAACGGCGAATGGGGCGGGCTGAGCACCGAGCAGCGCGTCGAGCTGCTGTACGGCGTGGCCAACGAGATCACCCGCCGCTTCGACGACTTCGTCGAGGCCGAGATGGCCGATACCGGCCAGCCCTCGCACGTGATGAAGCATGTGTTCATTCCGCGCGGCGCGGCGAACTTCAAGGTGTTCGCCGACGTGATCAAGAACGTGCCCAGCGAATCCTTCCAGATGGCCACTCCGGACGGTCGCGGCGCGCTCAACTATTCGATGCGCGTACCGAAGGGCGTGATCGGGGTGATCTGCCCGTGGAACGCGCCGTTCATGCTGATGACCTGGAAGGTCGGCCCGGCGCTGGCCTGCGGCAACACGGTGGTGGTCAAGCCGTCCGAGGAGTCGCCGCAGACCGCCGCGCTGCTCGGCGAGGTGATGAACGCCGTGGGCATCCCCAAGGGCGTGTACAACGTGGTGCACGGCTTCGGGCCGGATTCGGCCGGCGAGTTCCTCACCCAGCATCCGGGCGTCAACGCCATCACCTTCACCGGCGAGACCCGCACCGGCGCGGCGATCATGAAGGCCGCCTCGGAAGGCATGCGCGACGTGTCCTTCGAGCTGGGCGGCAAGAACGCCGGCATCGTGTTCGCCGACGCCGATTTCGACGCGGCGGTGGAGGGCATCTTCCGCTCTGCCTTCCTCAACTCCGGGCAGGTGTGCCTGGGCACCGAGCGGGTGTACGTCGAGCGGCCGATCTTCGAGCACTTCGTGCAGGCGCTGAAGGTCAAGGCCGAGGCGGTGAAGTTCGGCCGCCCGGACGATCACAACGCCAACTACGGTCCGCTGATCAGCCAGGAGCACCGCGACAAGGTGCTGTCCTACTACCGCAAGGCGGTGGAAGAGGGCGCCACCGTGGTCACCGGCGGCGGCGTGCCGGACATGGCGGGCGAGCTGGCCGAGGGTTCCTGGGTGCAGCCGACCATCTGGACCGGCCTGTCCGACGACGCGGCGGTGGTGCGCGAGGAAATCTTCGGCCCGTGCTGCCACATCCGTCCGTTCGACAGCGAGAACGAGGTGGTCGCCCTGGCCAACGACAACGTCTACGGCCTGTCCACCACCATCTGGACCAACGACCTGGCCCGCGCCCACCGCATGGCCGCGCGCGTCGAGGTGGGCATCACCTGGATCAACAGCTGGTTCCTGCGCGACCTGCGCACCCCGTTCGGCGGCTCCAAGCAGTCCGGCATCGGCCGCGAAGGCGGGGTGCACTCGCTGGAGTTCTACACCGAGACGCGCAACGTCTGCGTGAAGCTTTAAAAGCCAGCCCACGATTTCGCGAGCTAGAGCCAGGCAAGGCGAAATCGGTTGAGGAAGCGGAGTTTGCTTAATGCAAATGAGCATTCCGAAACCGATTTCAACGCAGCATGGCCGACGCGCAGCAAATCGTTCCCATAAAAAGCCGCGTGAGAACGACATGGACAACAACAAGATCGAGCAATACGGCGACGAGCTGTACGAGGCCTTCGTCGCCCGCCGTGCGGTGCCGCCGCTGCTGAGCCGCGAGCCGGACATCACCATCGAGGACGCCTACCGCATCCAGCAGCGCTTCGTCGCGCGGCGCCTTGCGGCCGGCGAGACGGTGGTCGGCAAGAAGATCGGCGCCACCAGCAAGCCGGTGCAGGATTTTCTCGGCGTGTACCAGCCGGACTTCGGCATCCTCACCTCGGGCATGGTCTACCAGGAGGGCGACACCATCGACCTCGGCGCGCTGATCCAGCCCAAGGCCGAGGCGGAGCTGGCCTTCGTGCTCAAGCACGACCTCAAGGGGCCGGGCATCACCGCGATGGACGTGATCCGCGCCACCGACTACGTGCTGCCGTGCTTCGAGATCGTCGATTCGCGCATTACCAACTGGCAGATCAAGATCCAGGACACCGTGGCCGACAACGCCTCCTGCGGCGTGTACGTGCTGGGCAAGACCAAGGGCGACCCGCGCAAGCTGGACCTGACGCTGGCCGGCATGGTGCTGGAGAAGAACGGCGAGCTGTTCTCCACCGGCGTCGGCGCCGCGGTGCAGGGCTCGCCGGCCAACGCGGTGGCCTGGCTGGCCAACACCCTCGGCGAGCTGGGCATCCCCTTCAAGGCCGGCGAGGTGATCCTCTCCGGTTCGCAGTCGGCGCTGGTGCCGGTGGTCGATGGCGACGAACTGGTGTGCACGGTCGGCGGCCTCGGCAGCTGCCGGGTGAAATTCTCCGGGAGGAGCGCAGCATGAGCAGCAACCTGACCCTGTCCCGTGAGGACATCGTGCGCCTGTGCGAGCGCGTCGAAGGGGCGCAGACCCGCGCCTACGCGATCCCCAAGCTGACCGACGAATACCCGGACATGACCATCGCCGACGGCTACGCCGTGCAGAGCGAGCTGCGCCGCCGCTTCATCGCCAAGGGCCACAAGCTGGTCGGCTGGAAGGCCGGGCTGACCTCCAAGGCCAAGATGCAGCAGATGGGCGTCAGCGTGCCGTCCATTGGCTTTCTCACCGACCGCATGGCGCGCCCGGAGAACTCGGCGATCTCCACCTCCGACCTGGTGCACCCGCGCGTCGAGTGCGAGGTGGCCTTCGTGATGAAGGAAACCCTGCAGGGACCGGGCTGCACCGCGGCCGACGTGCTGGCCGCCACCGACTACGTGCTGCCGGCGGTGGAGATCATCGATTCGCGCTTCTCCGGCTTCAAGTTCGACCTGGCCAGCGTGATCGCCGACAACGGCTCCTCGGCGCGCTTCGTCGGCGGCGGTCGTCCGCGCTACGTCGAGGACCTCGACCTGCGCACCCTCGGCGTGGTGATGGAGAAGAACGGCGAGATCGTCGGCATGGGCGCCAGCGCCGCGGTGCTCGGCCATCCGGCCGAGGCGGTGGCCATGCTGGTGAACATCCTCGCCGAACTGGGCGAGAACCTGCCGGCCGGCAGCTTCGTGATGAGCGGCGGGATCACCGAGGCCGTACCGGTCAAGCCGGGCGACAGCGTGGTCGCGCGCTTCCAGGAACTCGGTTCCGTCTCCATGCGCTTCACCGAATAACAACAATCAGGAATACAGCCATGCCCATCATCGAAATGCACATGATCGAAGGCCGCACCGTGGAGCAGAAGCAGCGCGTCGCCGCCGCCGTTACCGCCGCGGTCGCCGACAGCCTGGATTGCAGCCCGGAAACCGTGCGCATCCTGATCACAGAACACCGCGAGCACGAGTTCTACGTCGCCGGGCTGAGCAAGCCGCAGCGCGCCGCGCTGCAGGAGCAGGGGCAATGAAGAAGATCCGTTGCGCACTGATCGGCTCGGGCAACATCGGCACCGACCTGATCTACAAGATCCAGCGCAGTGAAGTGCTGGAACCTGTATGGATGGTCGGCATCGACCCCGAGTCCGAAGGCCTGGCGCGTGCCCGCGAGATGGGCCTGAAGACCACCGCCGAGGGTGTGGACGGCCTGCTGCCGCACGTGCTGGAGGACAACATCCAGATCGCCTTCGACGCCACCAGCGCCTACGTGCACGCCGAGAACAGCCGCAAGCTCAACGAACTGGGCGTGCTGATGATCGACCTGACCCCGGCGGCCATCGGCCCGCTGTGCGTGCCGCCGGTGAACCTGCGCCAGCACGCCGACAAGCTGGAGATGAACGTCAACATGATTTCCTGCGCCGGCCAGGCGACCATCCCGGTCGTCCATGCGGTGTCGCGCATCCAGAGCGTCGGCTACGCCGAGATCGTCGCCAGTCTGGCCTCCAAGTCGATCGGCCCGGGTACCCGCGCCAACCTCGACGAGTTCACCTACACCACCTCCAACGCCATCGAGAAGGTCGGCGGCGCGCGCAAGGGCAAGGCGCTGGCGATCATCAACCCGGCCGAGCCGCCGATGATCATGCGCAACACCATCTCCTGCCTGACCGACGACGAGCCGGACCAGGAGCGCATCACCGCCTCGATCCTCGAGATGATCGGCGAAGTGCAGAAGTACGTGCCGGGCTATCGGCTGGTCAACGGCCCGCTGTTCGACGGCAACAAGGTGGCGGTGTTCATGGAGGTGGCCGGCCTCGGCGACTACCTGCCGACCTACGCCGGCAACCTCGACATCATGACCGCGGCTGCCACCCGTACCGCCGAGATGTTCGCCGAGGAGATCCTTGCCGGAAAGATCCAGCTGCCAGCCCCGGAGGTTGCGTGATGAGCCAGTCCAACAGTCTGAAAGGCCGCAAGGTCATCCTTCACGACATGTGCCTGCGCGACGGCATGCACGCCAAGCGCGAGCAGATCAGCATCGAGCAGATGGTCAAGGTCGCCACCGCCCTCGACGCTTCCGGCGTGCCCTACATCCAGGTCACCCACGGCGCGGGCCTGGGCGGTAACTCGCTGCAGCACGGCTTTGCCCCGCACAGCAACGAGGAGTACATCAGCGCCGTCGCTTCGCAGATGAAGCAGGCCAAGGTCTCGGTGCTGCTGATTCCGGGCCTGGGCACCATGAAGGAACTGCAGTCGGCCTATGACTGCGGCGCGCGCAGCGTGCACGTGGCCACCCACTGCACCGAGGCGGACACCTCGCCGCAGCACATCGCCTTCGCCCGCAAGCTGGGCATGGACACCAGCGGCTTCCTGATGATGGCCCACCTCAACGATGCCGAAGGCATCGCCAGGCAGGGCAAGCTGATGGAGTCCTACGGCGCGCAGACCGTGTATGTCACCGACTCGGCCGGCTACATGCTGCCCGAGGACGTCAAGGCGCGCATCGGCGCCCTGCGTGAAGTGCTCAACCCGGAAACCGAGATCGGCTTCCACGGCCACCACAACCTGGGCATGGGCATCGCCAACTCCATCGCCGCCATCGAAGCCGGCGCCAGCCGCATCGACGGTTCGGCAGCGGGCCTCGGTGCCGGTGCCGGCAACACCCCGCTGGAAGTGTTCGCCGCGGTGTGCGAGCGCATGGGTATCGAGACAGGCGTCGACCTGTTCAAGCTGATGGACGTCGCCGAGGACATCATCGTGCCGATGATGGAGCACGTGGTGCGCGTCGACCGCGAGTCGCTGACCCTCGGCTACGCCGGTGTCTACTCGACCTTCCTGCTGCACTCCAAGCGTGCTTCCGAGCGCTTTGGCGTGCCGGCGCGCGACATCCTGGTCGAGCTGGGCCGCAAGAAGATGATCGGCGGCCAGGAGGACATGATCCTCGACACGGCAATGACCATGGCCAAGGAGCGCGGGTTGCTGAAGAGCGCCTGATAAGCACGCCGGACGGGGCAACCTGTCCGGCGTTGCTGTTTATGGAGGTGACCATGAGTGCGAGCAACGAACTGGCCGTGGTGGTCGGCGCCACCGGCGCCTTCGGTCAAGCGATAGTCGCCAAGCTGTGTGCCAGCGGGCTGGACGTGGTGGCGGTGGCGCGCAGCGCCGTGAGCATCGACGCGCTGGCCAGTGCTCATCCCGGCGTGATCGCCTGCGTGGCCGACATTGCCAGCGATGCGGCCATTGAACAGATCGCCGCCGCGGTCGACCGCCCGGTGCGCATGATCGTGCACGGGCCGGGCGTGGCGGTGGCCGGCGGCATCCTCGATGCGCCCACTGCGGCGCTGGTGGATGCGGTCAATATCAAGGTCGGCGGCCTGCTGCGCCTGGTGCGCGCGGTGGACGGCCGGCTGGTCAAGGGCTCGCGGCTGGTCGCCATCGGAGGTCACTACGGCTTCGAGCCGACCGCCTACGCGGCGGCGGCCGGGGTGGCCAACGCCGCGCTGGCCAACGCCAGCCGCCAGCTCAGCCTGGCCTACGGCCCGCGCGGCATCACGGCGCACCTGATCGCCCCCGGCCCGGCCGACACCGAGCGCCTGCACCGCGTCGCCGCCGACCGCGCCGCGCTGCGCGGCATCGACCCGCAGGCAGTACTGGCGGAGATGTGCGCCGAGTCGCCGCTCGGCGCGCTGACCACCCCGCAGCAGGTGGCTTGGGCGGTGTCCCTGCTGCTGGCGCCGGAAGCCGATGCGATGACCGGCTCGACCCTGATGCTGGATTCCGGGCGGCGTCGGGGGCTGCCGTAGGGTGCGCCATGCGCACCGATGGTACGCGGCGGCTTGCGGTGCGCACGGCGCACCCTACGCTGGAGCGGGACCGCTTGCGCAAATAACAACAATGTAGGGTGCGCCATGCGCACCGATGGTATGCGTGGGCTTGCGGTGCGCGCGGCGCACCCTACGCGAGCCCCGACTGACCGCGCCAATAACAACAATGGAGATGCGCCATGCCTGTCGTGAACTTCCATCTGCTGGCGGGGCATAGCTCCGCGGAGCAGGACGAACGCCTGCTGGTCGAGGCTTCGCGCCTCTACAGCGAAGTGCTCAAGGCGCCCATGGAGCGGGTGCGGGCGTTCATCACTACCTATCCCGCCAGCCAGTTCGCTGTCGCCGGTGCGCCGTGCAGCAGCAACGGCCTGCACGCACCGTTCTTCGAATTCATCGTCCTCGACGGCCGTGCGCTGGAGGATCGCCAGCGCCTGCACCGGGGTTTCACCGAGCTGCTGGTGGAGGTGCTCGGCGTGCGCCGCGAGCTGGTGCGCGGCCGCTGCCAGCGGGTGGCGCCGGAGGACTGGTCCATCGGCGGCGCGCCGGCCAGCGTGCTGCGCGCCGAGGAAGTGGCGGCACGCGCCGCAGGCGGGGAGGGCGTCGCATGAAACACGAGATCCATATCGAGGACACCGGCGAGCGCTACGCCTGCGACGAGCAGGAAACCGTGCTCAACGGCATGGCCAGGCTCGGCCGCAAGGGCATTCCGGTCGGCTGCCGCGGTGGCGGCTGCGGGGTGTGCAAGGTGCAGGTCACCAGCGGCGACTACCGCACCACCCGCACCATGAGCCGCGGGCATGTCAGCCTCGACGAGCAGGAGCACGGCACCGTGCTGGCCTGCTGCATCCAGGCGCAGAGCGACCTGAGCCTGAAAGTGGTGGGCAAGCTGCACAAGGCGGTGTGCAAGGGGCTGATGCCGCCAGCGCCGCTGGCAGACCAATCAGTAGGGGCGAATTCATTCGCCTGACATGGCAGCATCGGCGAATGAATTCGCCCCTACAGGATTGGACAACGCCCTCATGAACGTACTGATCGTCCACGCCCACAACGAGCCGCGCTCGTTCAATAGCGCGCTGAAGGACTGCGCCGTCGAGCAGTTGAGCGCCGCCGGCCACGAGGTGCAGGTCTCCGACCTGCATGCGATGGACTGGAACCCGGTGGCCGGCGCCGCTGACTTCGGCTCGCGGGCCAACCCGGACTACCTGGTCTACGCCCTGGAGCAGCGCCACAACTACGAGGCCGGCACCCTGGCGCCGGACATCGCCGCCGAGATTGCCAAGGTGCAGTGGTGCGACCTGCTGATCCTCAACTTCCCGCTGTACTGGTTCTCCACGCCGGCGATCCTCAAGGGCTGGATCGACCGGGTGATGATTTCCGGGGTGTTCTACGGCGGCAAGCGCATCTACGACCGCGGCGGCATGTGCGGCAAGCGTGCCCTGGTGACGCTGACCCTCGGCGGGCGCGAACACATGTTCGGCGCCGGGGCCATCCACGGCGAGATCCATACCCTGCTGCGCCCGCTGCTGCAGGGCAGCCTGGCCTACTGCGGCTTCGCGGTGCTGCCGCCGTTCATCGGCTACCACGTGCCCTACGTCAGCACCGAGGCGCGGGGGCAGATCCTCGCCGACTACCGGCAGCACCTCGCTACACTCGACAACCTCGAAGCGCTGCGCTTCCCCAGCCTCGCCGACTATGACGAGCGGCTGCTGCCGCTGGCGCGCTGAAGCCGTTCACTCACCCACAATTACAGGAGTTCATCCATGATCATCGACCTTTCCGGCAAGACCGCCATCGTCACCGGCTCCACCGGCGGCATCGGTCTGGCCATCGCCAGGGGGCTGGCCGACGCCGGTGCGAGTGTGGTGGTCTGTGGCCGCGAGGCGGGCCGGGTCGACGCCGCCCTGGCCCGCCTGCGCGACACCCGCGCCGGCAAGCTGGCCCGTGGCGTGGTGGCCGATGTCGGCACTGCCGAAGGTTGCCGGGCGCTGATCGCCGCCGAGCCGCAGGCCGATATCCTGGTCAACAACCTCGGCATCTACGGGGTCAAGGCGTTCAGCGACATCAGCGATGCCGACTGGGAGGAGATCTTCCAGATCAACGTGATGAGCGGCGTGCGGCTGTCGCGCCATTACGCCCGCGGCATGCAGGAGCGCGGCTGGGGGCGGATCCAGTTCATCTCCAGCGAATCGGCGCTGAACATCCCCACCGAGATGGTCCACTACGGCGTCAGCAAGGCGGCGCTGCAGGGCGTGTCGCGTGGCCTGGCCAAGTCGCTGGCCGGCAGCGGGGTGACCGTCAACACCATCCTTCCCGGACCGACCCGCACCGAGGGGGTGACCACCTTCTTCACGCAGATGGCCAGGGAGCGCGGCGTGTCCCTGGAGGAAATGGAGGAGCTGTTCCTCAGGGAGAATCGCCCCTCGACGCTGATCCGCCGCTTCGCCAGCCCGGAGGAAGTGGCCAGCCTGTGCGTCTACGCCGCCTCGCCGCAGGCCAGCGCCACCACCGGCGCGGCGCTGCGGGTCGACGGCGGGATAGTCGAGAGCATCGCCTGATCAGGGGTGCTTACGAAGACCGAGAGGCCGCAGGCGGGGCTGTCCGGCCGGCTTGACCGGCTAAAGTACCGGGCCTCAGCCTGTCATTAGGCCGACAGGCTGAGGCCGCTGGTGGCGCTGTGCCGGGCCGGCTCCAGGCGGAACCACAGCGCATACAGCGCCGGCACGAACAGCAGGGTGATCGCCGTGCCGACCGCCACGCCACCGATCAGCACGTAGGCCAGTGGCCCCCAGAAGCTGTCCTGGGTGAGAGGGATGAAGGCCAGGGCGGCGGCCAGGGCGGTGAGCAGCACCGGGCGGGCACGCTGCACCGCCGCTTCCACCACGCCCTCGAACGCCGGCATGCCGGCAGCGAAGTTGTCGGCCACCTGCTGGGTGAGGATCAGCGTGTTGCGCATCAGGATGCCGGCCAGGCCGGTCAGGCCGAGCAGGGCGACGAAGCCGAACGGCTGGTCGAACAGCAGCAGGGCGAGCACCGCGCCGATCAGCCCCAGCGGGGCGGTGGCCAGCACGATGAAGGTGCCGGAGAAGGAACGCATCTGCAGCATGATCAGGATCAGCATGAAGGCCACCATCGCCGGCTGCAGCTTCTGGATCGAGGCGTCCGCCTTGCCCGATTCCTCCACCGCGCCGGCGATGCCGATGCGGTAGCCCTCCGGCAGTTCACTGCGGACCTCGGCCAGCGCCCGCCACAGGGTGGCGGTGACGTCGTTGGGCTGGGCACCCTGCACGTCGCCCTGCACGGTCAGCACGGCTTCGCGGTTGTAGCGCTTGATCACCGGATCCTCGAAGCGCACCTCGACCCGGCCGAGCTGGTTGAACGGCAGCTTGCGGCCGTCACCGCCCAGCACTTCCAGGCTGGAGAGGCTGTCGGCGTCGAGCCTCCGGCCGTCGCTGCTGCCGCGGGCGATCACCTCGACGCTGCGGACATCCTGGCGCAGCTGGGTGACCGCCACGCCGTCGAGCTGGAACTGCAGCTGACGGGCCACCTCCTGCTGCGTGAGGCCGAGCAGGCGCAGGCGCTCCACATCCATGACCAGGTGCAGTACCGGGGCGCGCTCGTCCCATTCCAGGTGCGGCTCGACCACGTGCGGGTCGGCTGCCATCACCGTGCGTACGCGGTGGGCGATGTCGCGCAGTACCAGCGGATCGGGGCCGAACACCCGGAAGGCGACCGGCCAGATCACCGGCGGGCCGTAGAGCAGCTTGTAGACCCGCACCCGCGCCTCGGGGAACTCACCCTGCGCGATGTGCCGTTGCAGGGTGGCCATGACCTTGTCGCGCGCCGCGGGATCCTGTGCCACGGCGATGAGCTTGGCGAAGGCAGGCGAGGGCGGTTCCGGGTTGGCGCCGAGGAAGAAGCGCGGCGCGCCGGCACCGACGTAGGCGGACAGGCTGCGCACCTCCGGCAGCGGGGAGAGGATCGCCTCGAGCTTTCTGGTCGTGACATCGGTGGCGCCGATGCTGCTGCCCTGCGGCAGGTACACGGCGACCAGCACCTCCGGGCGGTCCGAGCCGGGGAAGAACTGCTTCTCCACCAGCAGGGCCATGCCGGCCACCGACAGCACCAGCAGTGCCACGGTCGCGGCAACCACGCTCTTGCGCCAGGTCACGCACCAGCTGATCAGAACGCGCAGGCGCCGGTACAGCGGGGTGTCGTAGAGGCCGCCGTGGCCGTGCTCGGCTCCACTGGCGCGGGCCGGCAGCAGCTTCACGCCCAGGTAGGGGGCGAACACTACCGCGACCAGCCAGGACACCAGCAGCGCGATGGCCAGCACCCAGAAGATGTTTCCGGCGTACTCGCCGACGCCCGAACGGGCAAAACCGATGGGGAAGAAGCCGGCCACCGTCACCAGGGTGCCGTACAGCATTGGCGCGGCGGTGACCGTCCAGGCATGTGCCGCGGCACGGACGCGGTCCCAGCCCTGTTCCATCTTCACCAGCATCATTTCCACGGCGATGATGGCGTCGTCGACCAGCAAGCCCAGGGCGATGATCAGGGCCCCCAGGGTCACGCGGTCGAGGTTGATGTCCATGAGCATCATCACCAGGAAGGTGAGGCCCAGGGTCAGCGGTACGGCGATGCCGACGATCAGGCCGGCGCGCAGGCCGATGGCCAGCACGCTGACCGCGACCACCACGGCCACCGCCACCAGGAACTTGATCTGGAACAGGCTGACCGCCTGGTCGATGGCCTCCGCCTGATTGGTCAGCACCTCCAGCGACATTCCCAGCGGCAGTCGCTGGCGCTCGGCGTCGAGGAAGGCGGCCAGCCGCTCGCCCAGGCTCAGGCCGTTTTCGCCCTTGTTCATGATTACGCCGAGCAGCAGTGCATCCTGCCCGCGCGAGCGCACCAGGTAGCTGGGCGGGTCCTCGTAGCCGCGGCTGATGTCGGCGATGTCGGCGAGCCTGAGCACGCGGTCGCCGACCCGTACCGGCACGCCGGCCAGCTGTGCGGGGTCGGAGAGGTCGGCATCCAGACGCAGGTGCAGGCGCGGGCCGTCGGTCTCCATGCGCCCGGCCGGCAGCAGGCGGTTGCTGGCGTCGATGGCGGCGAAGATCGCCTGCGGATCGACGCCGAGGTTGCTCAGCCGGGCATTGTCGAACTCGACGTAGAGGCGCTCGGTGCGTTCGCCCAGCAGCAAGGCCTTGTGCACGCCGGGAACGCGTTGCAGTCGGTCGCGGATCGCCTCGGCATCGCGGGTCAGTTCGTGCATCGGCAGGCCCGGAGCAGTCAGGGCGATCAGGGTGAAATAGACGTCGCCGAAGTCGTCCTGGACGATGGGGCCGATCACCCCGCGCGGCAGGCTGGCCGCCTCGTCCTGCATGCGCTTGCGCACGTCGTAGATCAGCTTGGGGACCTGGTCCTGCGGGATGTAATCCTGGAACTCGACCTGCAGGGTGGCCTGGCCGGGACGGATGGTGGTCTCGATCCGGTAGAGGTTCTCCACTTCCTGGATGCGCTTCTCCAGGCGGTCGACCACCTGGGTCTGCATGTCCCCGGGAGTGGCGCCCGGCCACATGGCGGTGACCAGCATGGCCCGCACGGTGAAGGCAGGATCCTCGGCGCGGCCGAGGCTGAGGAAGGCCTGGACGCCGGCCAGGGCCGCCAGGACCAGCAGGAACAGGGTCAGTGCGCGCTCGCGCACGGCAAGCGCGGACAGATTGGGGAAGCTCATCGGGCCAGCTCCCGCACCGCCATGTCCTCGCTGAGCAGGTGGGTACCGAGGGCGACCAGACGTTCGCCGACCGCCAGCGGGCCGCGGATCCGCGCGGTTTCGCCACTCATTTCCAGCACGCTGACCGCGACCGCCTTCACGCGGCCGTCGAGCAGACGCCAGACCTGGGCGCCCTGGCCGCGCTCGTCGATGGCGCCGATGGGTACCGAGAAGGCGCCAGCGGTGGCGTCTGCGGCGAAGCGGGTGCGCAGCACGGCACCGAGCTGCAGGTCCTGAGCACCTTCCAGCACCGTGTAGCGGGCGCGCAGGGTACGCCCCTGGGCATCGACTGCGCCGGCGGTTTCGCGCAGGTGCAGCGGCAGCAACGAGCCGTCCGCGGCGACCAGTCTGCCATTTGGCCGCGGGGGCACGCCTTCGGGAAAGAACACCTCGATCTCGCGCTCGCCGGCCTGGGCGAGCAGGGCGACCGGCTCCCCGGCGGCGACCACCTGGCCGGCCTCGCCGGTCACGTCGATCAGCACGCCTGCGGCCGGAGCCTGCAGGTGGCCGTAGTCGAGGGCATTGCGGGCCTGGGCCAACCGAGCCGAGGTTGCATCATGGCGGGTTCTGGCCTCATGGCGGGCGAGTTCGGCACGTTCCAGAGCCTGGATACTGACGAAGTTCTTCGTCTGCAGTTGGCGATGGCGGGCGAGGTCGGCTTCGGCAGTAGCCAGCGCGGCGCTGGCCGCCGCCTGGTCGGCCGCCGCGGCGCGGACCTGTTGCTCGAGGTCGCGGACGTCCAGCTCGAAAAGCGTCTGTCCGGCGCGTACCGCCTCGCCGGCGTCGCTCAGGCGCCGGGTGATGCGCCCGCTGACCTGGAACGCCAGCGGCGACTCGACTCGCGCACGCACCGTGCCGGACAAGCCGAGCGTGGTCGCGGTGTCGTCGCTTACCGCTACGGTCCTGACCGGCGGCGGGGCGGTCGTCGCTGGCGACTCCGGTACCTCCTTGCAGGCGGCGAGAAATGGCAGGCATAGAGCGAACAACAGCGACGAAACACGCATGACCGGTGGCTTCCCTGACTTACTGTACGGTAATGTACAGTAATGTTTTTGACACAGCCAACAGCCGGAGCGCGTTCCCAGCCATGTCAGCAAAAGCCGGACGTCCCGTCGATCAGCAGAAGGATCGCGACATTCTCGAAGCCGCGCGGGAACTGGCATTCGAGGGAGGACCGAAGGCCCTCACCATGGACCGGGTGGCCAGCCTCGCCGGCGTCTCCAAGGCGACGCTGTATGCCCGCTATGCCAATCGCTACGACTTGCTGCGGGCGGTGGTGAGCAGCGAGGCGTTCGCCATCAATCAGACCCTCGACCGTACTCCCGCGAATCGCGAGGAGCTGTGCAGGGATCTGGCGGGCTTGATCGAGGCGCTGTCCGCCTTCATCGCCAGCGAGCGGCACCAGCGCCTGATCCAGGCTCTGGGCACGATCCCACAGGATGCGCAGGACCTGGGCGAGGTGTACCGCAATGGTCCAGCCAACACCCAGCGCCTGCTTGCCGAGTATCTGGAGGCCGCGGCGCACAGCGGGCTGATCGAGTGTCCCGAGCCGCTGGCGAGTGCCGAAATGCTGCTGGGCATGGTGATGGGTCTTGACCTGCTGCGTGGCCAGTACCGGGTGCCGCTCGAGCGGGGCAGCGAGGAGGACTGCCGGCAGCATGCTCGCCGGGTGCTGGCGGCCTTCCTGGCGAGCCATGTCTGAAGACGCCGCAGGGGAGCAAGGAGTCGGCTGATCGTACCGAAGGCCGGCCCCGGGGTGGGCTGGCCTTCAGCAGCCGCGCCTCAGTCGTGGTGCACCCCGGCGCGCTTGAGCAGCTGCTTGCAGCGCTCGGAGAGGTGCAGCACGCGCAGGTGCTTGCCGGCCTTGGCGTAGCGCTCGCGCAGGGTCTTCAGCACGGCGATGGCCGAGTAGTCGACGAAGCTCAGGTGGCGGCAGTCGAGGGTCACCTGGGCCGGGTCGCCGGCCACGTCGAACTGGTTGAGGAACGGCGTGGTCGAGGCGAAGAACAGCGTGCCGTGCACCCGGTACAGCTTGCTGCCGTCGGCCTGCACATCGCTGTCGGCGTACAGCTCGCGTGCCTGCTGCCAGGCGAAGTTCAGCGCGGCGATGATGATCCCGCACAGCACGGCGGTGGCCAGGTCGGTGAACACGGTGATCACCGTCACCGCGACTATCACCAGCGCATCGTTGAGCGGCACCTTGCCGAACACCCGCAGCGAGGCCCAGGCGAAGGTCTGCTGGGCCACCACGAACATCACCCCGACCAGCGCGGCCAGCGGGATGCGCTCGATCAGCGGTGAGAGGAACAGCACGAACAGCAGGATCATCACCCCGGCGACCACCCCGGACAGCCGGCCGCGACCGCCGGAGTTGAGGTTGATCATGGTCTGGCCGATCATCGCGCAGCCGCCCATGCCGCCGAACAGGCCGGAGGCGATGTTGGCTGCGCCGAGGGCCGTGCACTCGCGGTCCGGATAGCCGCGGCTCTCGGTGATCTCGTCGGTGAGGTTGAGGGTCAGCAGGGTTTCCAGCAGGCCGACCAGCGCCATCAGCACCGCGTAGGGGGCGATGATGGCCAAGGTTTCCAGGTTCCAGGGGATGTCCGGCAGGGCGAAGGCGGGCAGGCCGCCGGCGATGTTGGCCATGTCGCCGAGGGTGTGGGTCGGCAGGTCGAGCAGGTAGACCGCCGCACCGACGCCGAGGATCGCCACCAGCGCCGGCGGCACCGCGCGGGTCAGGCGCGGCAGCAGGTAGACGATGGCCATGGTCACGGCCACCAGCCCGAGCATCAGGTACAGCGGCGTGCCGCTCAGCCAGGCCTCGCCGTCCCTGAAGTGCTCCTGCTGGGACAGGGCGATGACGATGGCCAGGCCGTTGACGAAGCCGAGCATCACCGGATGCGGCACCATGCGGATCAGCTTGCCGAGGCGCAGCAGGCCGAAGGCGACCATGATCAGGCCGCCGAGCAGCACGGTGGCCAGCAGGTACTGCGCGCCGTGCTGTACCACCAGCGCGACTATCACCACGGCCATCGAGCCGGCGGCGCCGGAGACCATGCCCGGCCGGCCGCCGAACAGCGCGGTGAGGGTGCAGATGATGAAGGCGCCGTACAGGCCCATCAGCGGATTGAGCTGGGCGACCAGGGCGAAGGCGATGCACTCGGGCACCAGCGCGAAGGAGGTGGTGAGTCCGGCCAGGACATCGGCGCGCAGACGTGTGGGTTTCATGGCGATCCTGAGGTGGAGGCCGGCGCAGCCGGCTGCAGGGATTGGCGAAAAAGGGGCGGGGATGTTACGGAACCACAGGCCGCCTGGCCAGCCGACCACAGGCAGCGGGGCAGGTTCGGGGCCGGACTATGCTTCTCGGGTCAGCAACTGGCCGCCCAGCCACCCACGGGAGCGCTCGCCACCATGCCAAGATGCCTTTCTTTCTGCCTCGCCAGCGGGCTGGCCATCGCCAGTGCCTGCGCACTCGCCGAGACGGTCACCCCGCTGCAGGGCCAGTCGCCGGAAACCATGCAGCAGGACATCAGCGCCTGCCAGGCCCAGGCCGGCAGCGCCAGCACCAGCAGCCCGCAGACCGGCGGTCGGGCACGGGGCGCCGTCGCCGGAGCCGCGGCCGGTGCCGCCGCTGCGGGAGTACGCGGCCGCCAGCACGAGGAGGTGTATGACCGCCTCGACGAGGACGTCCAGCAGGAATACCGGCAGAACCAGGCCAGGGAAGCCGCGGCGGCCGGCGTGGTGGTGGGCGGCTCGCGCCAGCGCCAGGACCGGCGCCAGGATCGCCGCAATGCCGAGCAGAACACTTCGTCGGCCTACACCAGCTGCATGCAGCAGCGCGGCTATCAGGTCACACCCTGACGCCTCCGCGGGTTCAGGCGCCGAACCTGGTCGCTATTCCTTGATCCGCAGATGCTTCACCGAATGCGCTCGCTGTTCATCCAGCGAGTTGTAGTAGGTGTTCTGCGTGGTGCTCAGGCTGTTGTGACGCAGGTCGGCCTGCAGGTCCTTCATGTCCCGGTGGGGGGCGTCGAAGGTGGCAGAGGTATGCCGCAGCCAGTGCAGCGAGGCCGAGCGCAGGTGGTCGACCTCGTCGTTGCTCCAGCCTTCCTCGACCATTCGCTCCAGCGCGCGGTCGAAGACCTGCTGCAGCAGCAGGCGCAGGTGACGGTCGGAAAGGCCGGCGCGCCCCTTGAGCGTGGAGAGCAGGGGATGCGTCTCGTGGGGCGAGGGCAGGGCAGGCAGGCCCAGGTGCCGGCGGTAGCGGGTCAGGTAGGTCTGGATGTAGTCGTCGCGGACGCTGATCTTCGCCGCCTTGTTGCCCTTGCCGACCACATGGAACCACCAGTTGCCGGTGGTATCGCGGCGGAAGTCGCCCATGGTCGGCTCCCAGTTGTCGCGCCCGACCAGGTCGGATACCCGCAGGTACATGGCGAACAGCGTGGCCAGGATGAACAGCGTGCGTTCGTGGACCTCGTCCTCGTCGGCCATTTTCTCGGCGGTCTCGATGACGTAGCTCCATTGCAGCTGGGTGAGCGAGCGTCCCGAGACATCCAGGGTGTTGCGCTGCTTGTAGACCGATTTCTGCTTGACCGCCCGGAACGGGTTGACCTCGGTCAGTCCCTCGTCGGTGGCGTGCTGGAAGAAGCTGCCGCACACGGCGAAGACCTGGGCCACCGAGCCCTGGGACATCCGGTAGGGTCGGCTGTCGCTGCCCGGCGCGGCGGATCCGTCCAGCGAGCGGTTGCGCTTGGGCACGGTGATGCTGAACGGGCGCCAGTCCTCGTTGACCACATAGCTGTCGGACTCGAGCTTCTTGCGGCCGCCGATGCGCACGAAGCGGGAGCGGACCATCGGCCCGATCCAGTCCCTGGGCGGCCGCAGGCAGAACTCCATGAAGGCCTCGGCATCCCGGCGACGCAACTCGAGCAGCGGCTTGCGGGCGACCAGCAGCGCCCAGAGCAAGAGCCGCTCGACATGGGTGCGGTAGGAATTGAAAGTGGGCTCGTTGCCGGCGTAGGACTTGAGAAAGCCGCGGACCGCGAGATAGCCGTCGATGGCCTGCAGCTCGGCAGGAAAGCTGGCGAGGTATTCGCGGACGACCGGGAGTTCCTCGCTGATCTGCAGGAAGTTCAGCTCAAGGAAACGGCTGTAGGTTTCGAACAGGGGCAACGGCGTCGTAGGCATGGCGAGCTTTCCGGTGTCTGAAGGATCTGGTTGAATCGGCAAGGGCGCGCGAAGTGACCTTGCCGGGCGCTGAAACGCATTATATGCAATTTCCGGGTCTGGTCGTTATCGGATATTGCATATCCTTGAAACGCACCCTTCCGCCCGAATCGACATTCTCGTCCGCACCCGGCGACCCGCCACCTGCCGTGCTGGGTCAGTCGCTGACGATTCCAGTCCGCCGTTGATGCCGCCGACCAGACGGAACACGTCTGCTGCGCGTTCGCGGCACTCTCGGTGGCACAGCATTGAACGGCCAGCCCGCCGCGCTTTGAGTTAACATGGTCGGCACAATATCGTCCGCGAGAGTCCGCAGCATGACTGATCGGAAGCATGTCCGCCTGATCAAGAAATACGCCAACCGTCGTCTTTACGATACGCAGACCAGCACGCACATAACGCTGCAGGATATACGTCAGCTGGTCATCCAGGAGGAACCTTTCCAGGTGGTCGACGCCAAGACCGGCGAAGACCTGACCCGCAGCATCCTGCTGCAGATCATCCAGGAAGCGGAAAGCGGCGGCGAGCCGATCTTCTCCAGCGAGATGCTCAAGGGGATCATCCGCTTCTACGGCCCGTTCCAGGGCATGCTCGGCAACTATCTGGAGAAAAGCATCCAGGCGGTGATCGACGTGCAGGCCAAGACCGGCCAGCAGTCCTCCCAGGCCTGGAGCGACTTCATGCGCAGCCAGCTGCCGGTCATGCAGGATCTGATGGGCCAGTACGTCGAGCAATCCAAGCAGCTGTACCTGAGCACGCAGAACCTGTTCGGCATGTTCCCGGGTTTCCCGGGTACCGCCAGCCGCAGCGACAAGGATGGCAAGAAGGACAAGGATGGCGACGCCAGCTGAGCCGCCGCGCTGAGCCGCCGTGAGGCATCCCGCACCACCATTGTGCAAAGGCCCGCTATCTGCGGGCCTTTGCACATCTGATCGTTGGGAGTTACAGAGTGCCGCCTGAGCCACGACCTCGGTCATCGGCATGACAGGAAAGGCGGAGCAAGACGATCCATGACCGCCCTGCTCCGCCTCCGGCTCGGCGAGCCCTCTCTCCCCGGACAGCCTTACTTGCGAGCGCCGCCGGCAGCCTTGGTGGCTTCGCGAGCAGCCTGGCCAGCAGCCGAAGTGGCGGCGGCGATGCCGTTCTCGGCGATTTCGGCGGCCTGCTTGGCAGTCTTCTGCGCGCTTTCGATCACGTTGCCGGCAGTCTCGACGGCGGACTTGAGCACGGCCACGGCAGACTCGGAGCCGGCTGGCGCGTTCTTTGCAATTTCGTCTACCAGTTCCTGCACCTGCTGCGCGTTGCGGGCAGCCTGACGTTCGCCGAGCTTGGCGATGTCGGCCTGGGTGCTGGAGATCAGGTCGTACACCTGGCGGTTGAACTCCATCATGCGCTCGGCCTGGTTGGCCGGATGGGCCAGGGAACCGATGACCGCAGTGAAGCTCTGCGGATCACGAACGGCAAGCAGTTTGCTTGCGTTCTCGAAGGTTTCCTCGCTGACCGAACGCAGGGTGGCGATCTGCAGGTGGCCGAGCTGTTCGAGGCCCTTGAGGAACTTGGTGTTCATTTGCTGCAGCAGCTCGAGGTTGGATTTCTGGGCAGCCTGCAGTTTTTCAGAATCGAAGAAGGACATGGATGAAGTCTCCCGAGGATGAGAATGGCTGAAAACCTGTGCCGGCGAGTGCCACTGCTGCACGCGACCTGCAATTTCATTCTTGGCGATCGGCATGCATTGCGCAAGCACTTTTTTGTGCGCTGCACAAAAAAATTTCGAACTGTCACACCTCCAGCCGTAGGAGCGTACCGCCCGAAAAATCAAGCACAGGCAGCTACACATGACACAGATCAATGACGTCCACATGTCACATCCGTGTCGATTGGACGAAAAGCCACAGCAATCATTGTGCAAAGCAGCAGGAGGCCCAGCCAGACGCCCGCGAGAGCCACGGAAATTCTCGTCAAGAAAACGCAATCTTTCGCTAGCAAGGTAGGTACATCGGGCAGGCACAGAACAGGCCCGTCTGCCGGACAGTCGACCGGGGCCCGCGGGGCCCGACCTCCGGCATGTGTTGTTCCGCTTCACCATCATTTATCGAATGGAGTGACTGCAACATGACCAACAACAACAAGCGCATTGCACTGGTAACTGGCGGCATGGGTGGCATCGGCACGGCGATCAGCCGGCGCCTGCACCGCGACGGCTTCATCGTCGTGGTCGGCTGCAGCGCCCAGTCCACCCGCAAGGACGCCTGGCTGGAGCAGCAGCGCCAGGAAGGCTTCGAGTTCCACAGCATGGCCTGCGACATCACCGACTGGGACGACGTCGCCCGTGCCTTCGCCGAAGTCCGCGCGGAAATCGGCCAGATCGACGTGCTGGTGAACAACGCCGGCATCACCCGCGACACCACCTTCAGGAAGATGACCCCGCAGGACTGGAGCGCGGTCATCTCCACCAACCTCAACGGCCTGTTCAACACCACCAAGCAGGTCATCGACCCGATGCTCGAGCGTGGCTGGGGTCGCATCATCAACATCTCCTCGGTCAACGGCCAGCGCGGCCAGTTCGGCCAGACCAACTACTCGGCGGCCAAGGCCGGCATCCACGGCTTCAGCATGGCGCTGGCCCGCGAAGTGGCCAGCAAGGGCATCACCGTCAACACCATCTCCCCCGGCTACATCCGCACCGAGATGACCGCGGCGATCCGCGAGGACGTCCTGGAGAAGATCATTTCCGGCATCCCGGTGGGCCGCATGGGCCAGCCGGAGGAAATCGCCTCCATGGTGTCCTGGCTGGCCTCCGAGGAAGGCGCCTATGCCACCGGCGCCGACTTCTCGGTCAACGGCGGCCTGAACATGGCCTGAGTCGGCCTGGCCGACCCTTTGCGCCTGCCCGCAGCTCGCCGCGGGCAGGCGCCCTCCTCCCCGTTTTCTGCAGCAGAGGTTCACCCATGAACGATGTTGTCATTGTCGCCGCCACCCGTACCGCCATCGGCTCCTTCCAGGGCGCCCTGAGCAGCATTCCCGCCCCTGAGCTGGGTGCCGCGGTCATCCGTCAGGTGCTCGAACTGAGCGGCGTCCAGCCGCAGGACATCGACGAGGTCATCCTTGGCCAGGTGCTCACCGCCGGCTCCGGCCAGAACCCTGCCCGCCAGGCCGCGATCAAGGCCGGCCTGCCCCACGAGGTTCCGGCACTCACCCTCAACAAGGTGTGCGGCTCGGGCCTCAAGGCCGTGCAGCTGGCCGTGCAGGCCATCCGCTGCGGCGACGCCGAGCTGGTCATCGCCGGCGGCCAGGAGAACATGAGCCTGTCGCCCTACGTGCTGCCCAAGGCGCGCACCGGCCTGCGCATGGGCCACGCCCAGCTGCAGGACAGCATGATCCAGGACGGCCTGTGGGATGCCTTCAACGACTACCACATGGGCATCACCGCCGAGAACCTGGCCAGGCGCTTCGAGATCAGCCGCGAGGAGCAGGACGCCTTCGCCGCCGCCTCCCAGCAGAAGGCCGTCGCCGCCATCGAGGCCGGCACCTTCAAGGACGAGATCACCCCGATCCTGATCCCGCAGCGCAAGGGCGACCCGCTGGTGTTCGCCACCGACGAGCAGCCGCGCGGCGAGACCACCTACGACAGCCTGGCCAAGCTCAAGCCGGCGTTCAGCAAGGACGGCAGCGTCACCGCCGGCAACGCCTCCAGCATCAACGACGGCGCCGCCGTGGTGCTGCTGGCCAGCGCGAAGAAGGCCGCCGAACTGGGCCTGCCGGTGCTGGCCAGGGTCAAGGCCTACGCCAGCTCCGGCGTCGACCCGGCGATCATGGGCATCGGCCCGGTGTCGGCCACCCGCCTGTGCCTGGAGAAGGCCGGCTGGAGCCTGGACGACCTGGACCGCGTCGAGGCCAACGAGGCCTTCGCCGTGCAGGCGCTGAGCGTCAACAAGGAACTGGGCTGGGACACCGGCAAGGTCAACGTCAACGGCGGCGCCATCGCCCTCGGCCACCCCATCGGCGCCTCCGGCTGCCGCATCCTGGTCACCCTGCTGCACGAGTTGCAGCGCAGCAACCTGAGCAAGGGCCTGGCGACCCTGTGCATCGGCGGTGGTCAGGGCGTGGCCCTGGCAGTCGAACGCTGATATGGTCTGAACGCGGCCACCCATGAGGGGTGGCCGCGTCGCCTGTCGGATACAGCAGCCACCAGATCAGCGGATACAAGAGATGGATAACTCCCCGCCCTTCACGGCCTTCTTCTCGGCCAACATGCCCTTCGTCGCCCGTGCAGCCCTTGAGCAGCTGCGCATCTGGGTGCGCCACAACCCGTGGTTCCAGGGCAAGAACACCGACACCTGGTTCCAGGTCGACAGTGCCATCCTTGACCGCCTGCAGGCAGAGTACGGCGGCGAGTGGGCGCAGCTCGGCATGCAGATGCTGACCCACCAGCCGTTCGCCTTCACCGACCCGCGCTTCGCCGGCAGCGCCTGGAGCCAGCCGCTGTTCGGCTCGCTGGCGGCGCTCTACCTGCTCAATTCGCGTTTCCTGATGCGCCTGCTCGACGAGCTGCCCATCGAGTCCGGCAAGATGCGCCAACGCCTGACCTTCCTGGTCGAGCAGCTGATCGCCGCCGGGGCACCGAGCAACTACCTCAACAGCAACCCCGAAGCGCTGGAGCGCATGGTGCAGACCCAGGGCGCGAGCCTGTTCAGCGGCATGCTGCACCTGGCCAGCGACATGAAGGAAGGCAAGCTGCGCCAGTGCGACAGCGGCGCCTTCACGGTCGGCGGCAACCTGGCCACCACCCCCGGCCAGGTGGTCTACCAGAATCCGTTCTTCCAGCTGATCCAGTACGCGCCGCAGAGCGAGAGCCAGTACCAGCGCCCGCTGCTGGTGGTGCCGCCGGCGATCAACAAGTACTACATCCTCGACCTGCAGGCGGAAAGCTCGTTCGTCCGTCACGCCCTCGAGCAGGGCCACCCGGTGTTCCTGGTGTCCTGGCGCAACGCCGACGAGAGCATCGCCACCGCCACCTGGGACGACTACGTCGAGCAGGGCATCATCGAGGCGATCCGCGTCACCCAGGCCATCAGCGGCCAGCAGCAGCTGAACCTGCTCGGCTACTGCGTCGGCGGTACCCTGCTCGCCTGCGGCCTGGGCGTGCTCGCCGCGCGCGGGCAGAAGCCGGCGGCCAGTCTGACCCTGCTGGTCACCCTCCTCGACTTCGAGGACGCCGGGGTGCTCGACGTGTTCGTCGACGAGGAGATCGTCCGCTACCGCGAGCGCACCATCGGTGGCGAGGGCGGCAGCTTCGGCCTGTTCCGCGGCGAGGACATGGGCAACACCTTCTCCCTGCTGCGTCCCAACGAGCTGTGGTGGAACTACGGCGTCGAGAAGTACCTCAAGGGCCAGAAGCCGCGCTCCATGGACCTGCTGTTCTGGAACAACGACCACACCCACCTGCCCGGCGCCATGTACTGCTGGTACCTGCGCCATACCTACCTGCAGAACGAACTGAAGAGCGGCAGCCTGCAGGTCTGCGGCGAGACCCTCGACCTGTCCAGCCTGGACATGCCCACCTACCTGGTCGGCACCCGCGAGGACCACATCGTGCCGTGGCGCGGCGCCTTCGCCAGCACCCGCCTGCTCAAGGGCCCGACCCGCTTCGTGCTCGGCGCCTCCGGGCACATCGCCGGCATCATCAACCCGCCGGCGAAGAAGAAGCGCAGCTACTGGACCAGCGAGACGCTGCCGATCGATCCGGACGCCTGGCTGAGCAGTGCCGAGGAGCATCCCGGCAGCTGGTGGGGCGACTGGAACAGCTGGCTGAGCCGGTTCGCCGGCGAAAGCGGCCCGGCCGCAGCCAGCCTCGGCTCGGCCGACTACCCGCCGCTGGAAGCGGCGCCCGGCCAGTACGTCCTGAAACGCGACTGACCCGCCCGTTGCCCGGCCCGCCCTGCGCGGGCCGGGCAGCCCCCCACCGATCCCGCCCGATCCTGCCGTTCCCTTCGGCGCCCTTCGCCCGTCTGCCCTCGCCTGCCACCTCCCTGCCCTCGCACCGGCCCGGGCACTTTTCCCTGCGTGTCTGGCAACGCTCTCCATTCGCTACCGCCGGGATGACTGTCATGCATTGAGAAACGCCTGTCGCCGGATGCGAAGCAGGCGCGCGCACAGCTCCGTAGATTTCCTGCCCGACAAGCGAAGCTGCATGACCTCGCTGCCCAGCCACGCCCAGCACGCGGTCCCGTCACTGCTGCAGGGCTGCCTTCCTGCAGAACACCGGGTAAACAATGAACAACAACGCACCGCCCTTCTCGGCCTTCTTCTCGGCCAACCTGCCTTTCGTCGCCCGTGCCGCCCTGGAGCCGTTGCGCTTCTGGGTCCGCCAGAGCCCCTGGTTCCAGAACCAGGACACCGACGCCTGGTTCGAGGTCGACGCCGCGGCGCTCGACGCCCTGCAGAGCGAATACAACGGCGAATGGGCCAGGCTCGGCATGCAGATGCTGACCCAGCAGCCGTTCGCCTTCAGCGACTCGCGCTTTGCCGGCAGCGCCTGGAGCCAGCCGCTGTTCGGTTCGCTGGCTGCGCTGTACCTGCTCAACTCGCGTTTCCTGATGCGCCTGCTCGACCTGCTGCCGATCGACTCGGCCAAGCTGCGCAAGCGCCTGGTGTTCCTGGTCGAGCAACTGGTCGCCGCCGGCGCGCCGAGCAACTGCCTGGGCAGCAACCCCGAAGCGCTGGAGCGCATGGTGCAGACCGGCGGTGCCAGCCTGTTCAGCGGCCTGCTGCACCTGGCCAGCGACCTCAAGGAAGGCAAGCTGCGCCAGTGCGACAGCGCGGCCTTCGAGGTCGGCGTCAACCTGGCCAACACCCCCGGCCAGGTGGTCTACCAGAACCCGCTGTTCCAGCTGATCCAGTACAGGCCGCAGAGCGACACCCAGTACCAGCGCCCGCTGCTGCTGGTGCCGCCGGCGATCAACAAGTTCTACATCCTCGACATGCAGCCGGAGAGTTCGCTGGTGCGCTATGCGCTGGAGCAAGGCCATCCGGTGTACCTGATGTCCTGGCGCAACGTCGACCAGAGCCTGGCCGCCACCACCTGGGACGACTACGTCGAGCAGGGCATCATCGAGGCGATCAGGGTCACCCAGGCGATCAGCGGCGAGCAGCAGCTGAACCTGCTCGGCTACTGCGTCGGCGGCACCCTGCTGGCCTGCGGCCTCGGCGTGCTCGCCGCCCGCGGCATCAAGCCCGCCGCCAGCCTGACCCTGCTGGTCACCCTGCTCGACTTCGAGGACACCGGCCTGCTCGACGTGTTCATCGACGAGGAGATCGTCCGCTACCGCGAGCGCACCATCGGCGGCGCGGGCGGCAAGTTCGGCCTGTTCCGCGGCGAGGAGATGGGCAACACCTTCTCCCTGCTGCGCCCCAACGAGCTGTGGTGGAACTACGGCGTCGAGAAGTACCTCAAGGGCCAGAAGCCGCGCTCCATGGACCTGCTGTTCTGGAACAACGACCACACCCACCTGCCCGGCGCCATGTACTGCTGGTACCTGCGCCATACCTACCTGCAGAACGAACTGAAGAGCGGCAGCCTGCAGGTCTGCGGCGAGACCCTCGACCTGTCCAGCCTGGACATGCCCACCTACCTGGTCGGCACCCGCGAGGACCACATCGTGCCGTGGCGCGGCGCCTTCACCAGCGGCCGCCTGCTCAAGGGGCCGAGCCGCTTCGTGCTCGGCGCCTCCGGACACATCGCCGGCATCATCAATCCGGCCTCGAAGAACAAGCGCAGCTACTGGACCAGCGAAGCGCCGGCGACCGATCCCGAGCAGTGGCTGGCAAGTGCCACCGAGCAGCCCGGCAGCTGGTGGATCGACTGGACCAACTGGCTGGGCCAGCACGCCGGCAAGCGCGGCAAGCCGGCGGCCAGCCCCGGCTCGGCCGACTACCCACCGCTGGAAGCGGCGCCCGGCAGCTACGTGCTGGCGCGCGACTGAGTCCTGCTGCCCGGCCCGCGTTGTGCGGGCCGGTGCCGTGCCGATCCCGAGCGGCCTGGCCCCGGACCAGCGGCAGCACCGCAGTCGTCAAATCCGCCGCAGATAGCGCAGGAACCACTCGCCGGCCAGTTCCGCCACCTTGAGCAGCTTGCCGGGCTCCTCGAACAGATGGGTCGCCCCGGGCACCACCTCCAGCCGCTTGATCCCGGCCAGGCGCATCAGGCTCTCGCGGTTGAGGGCAAGCACCACGTCGTCCTCGCCGCCCACGATCAGCAGGCTGGGGGCGCGCACATGCTCCAGCGCATCCCCAGCCAGGTCGGTACGCCCGCCGCGGGAGACCACCGCCGCCACCAGCTCGTGACGCTGCGCGGCGCAGATCAGCGCCGCGGCGGCGCCGGTGCTGGCGCCGAACAGGCCGACCACCAGCTCCTGCAGGCGCTCGTCCCCGTGCAGCCAATCGACCACGGTGACCAGCCGGCGGGCCAGCAGCGGGATGTCGAAGCGGAACTCGCGGGTCGCCTCGTCGATGTCCTGCTCGTCCTCGGTGAGCAGGTCGAGCAGCAGGGTGCCGAGGCCGAGGTCGTTGAAGAAGCGCGCCACCTGCTGGTTGCGCGGACTGAAGCGGCTGCTGCCGCTGCCGTGGGCGAACACCACCAGCCCCTCGGCGTCCTCCGGAACGGCCAGCTCGCCATGCAGCACCCCATCCTTCAGGTCGAGCCGCAGGCTGCGCTGCGGAACCTTGCGTATGTCGCTCATGGTGCACCTCCCAGGATCTGTCCCTCCAGTCTAGTCCTGCGCAGGCATCCGGCCGGCGAGCTGCCTGACGGTCGTTGCCCGGCCGGGCAGGCGGGGGTCTAATGTCTTGCTGTATCCATGCTCATCCGGAGGATGAGCCGTCGGTCCATGCGGTCGGTGCGGCACGGGAAGCGGAGCGCGGCCGTCTCTGTGGAGCGGGATCATGAACGTCAGCGACGTGATGCATAAGCCGGTGCAGTGCTGTCACCCCGGCGACAGCCTGGAGCAGGCGGCGGAAATGATGGCCAGGTGCGACTGCGGGGCGATCGCCGTGGTCGACCAGAGCAACCATGCGATCGGCATAGTCACCGATCGCGACATCGCCCTGCTGGCCGCCGAGCGGCACAAGCCCCTGTGGGAACTCAAGGCCGGCGAGCTGGCCGGCCGCCACGACCTGTACACCTGCCACGACGACACCGATGTGCACGAGGCCCTGCACATGATGGCGGCGAAGAAGGTGCGCCGCCTGCCGGTGGTGGGCGCCGATGGCGAGCTGCATGGCATGATCGCCATGTCCGACATCCTCCATCGCCTGACCCTGCACGGCGGCAGCGTGCGCGATGCCCCGGAAGACTGGCGCGAGGCGCTGGAGGCCTTCAACGACATCACCTCGCCGAGCCTGCCGGCGGTGATGGACGACCTGGGGATGTGACCTCGACCGCCTGCCGCTGCCCCCAGCGGCAGGCCCCTCAGCAGGGCCCGACGTCCGCCGCGCCGAGCACGCCACGCAGGTTGCCCCGGGCCAGCAGCGCCCGGTACTGGTCGTAGCGGTAGGTCGGCCCGTCGACGCAGGCATAGCTGTCGGCGATGTAGCAGTGGCCGCACAGCCCCACCGCGCAATGCATGCGCCGCTCCACCGACAGCCAGATGCGCTCCGCCGCCACGCCGCGGCGCACGCAGGCCTTGGCGATGGCCAGCATGAAGGCTTCCGGGCCGCAGCACAGCACGCTGTGCGGCAGCGTCTCGGCGCACAGGCGATCCAGCTGCCCCAGCGGCGAGCCGCGCAGTTCCTCCGCCCCGCCCTCGTCGAGGGTCTCGATCAGCGGCAGGATGCTCCGCCAGCGTGCCCGCTCGCGGCCGAGCACCTGATGCTCGGCGCTGCGCGCGCCATAGAGAACGCGCAGGGCCAGCTCCGGGCGCTCGCTGGCCGCCGCGATCCAGCCGGCCAGCGGCGCCAGGCCGCAGCCGCCGGCCACCACCAGCACCGCCTGCGGCTCGCCCAGGGTCGGCCAGCCGCGGCCGAACGGGCCGCGACAGCCGAGCAGCGCGCCCGCCTCCAGCTCGAACAGTCGCGCCGTCAGCCGCCCGCTGCGGCGGATCAGCGCGCTGAACTCGCCGGCCGCATCCGGCGCGCTGACGTAGGTGAAGGGCGCCTCGCCCTGCCCCGGCACGCCGAGCATGAAGAACTGTCCGGGCAGCGTCGCCCGGTCGCTCTCCAGCGGCTGCTCCAGACGCAGGCGGAAGTGGCGGGCGTCGCGGCCGTCGGCGTAGCTGCCGAGCAGGCGCAGCGGTCTGGGGGTCAGTTCGAGCATGGCTTGCCCACCTTCGCCATCACCGCATGCACGCCGATGCCGCCAGGGCAGACCCGGTCGCAGCGCCCGCAGCCGACGCAGCCGTAGCGGCCGAACTGCTGGCGGAAGCCCTCGCCGAACTTGTGCTGCCAGAAGCGCTGCACCCGCTGCCCCGGCGCGGCGCTGGGATTGTGGCCGCTGGCCTCCTTCTGGAAGCCCTCGTACAGGCAGGAGTCCCACACCCGCTCGTGCACCAGCGCGCCGCCCGGCAGCGGGCGCTCCAGCGGGGCGAAGCAGGAGCAGGTCGGGCACACCGTGGTGCAGCCGGAGCAGACCAGGCAGCGCAGGCCCAGGCTGTCCCAGCTCGCCTGGCTGACCCGCCCGGCATTGATGGCCGCCACGCCGTCCTCCAGCAAGCGGGCGTCGCCCTGCTCGCTGGCGACCTGGCTGTGGATGGCGGCGCGCTCGGCCTGCCAGTCGAGGCTGACGAGCGGCAGGCCGAGGCCGGCCACTGCCGCCGCGCCGGCCGGCGAGAGGCTCAGCAGCCGCCAGCCGCCGTCGTCCTGCGGCAGCAGGACCAGGTCGGCGGTGCCCGCGCGCACGGTCGGGCCGCTGTCGACCTGGGTGCAGAAACCCTGGCTGCAGCTGTGCCGGCAGTCGATGCCGACCAGCAGGGTCGCCGCACGGCGCCGCCGGTAGTGGTGATCGGCGGCGAAGAACTGGTCCTGGTAGCTCACCGCCGCCAGGTCGCAGGCGTGCAGGCCGAACAGCACCTGGTCAGCCACCTCGGGCAGGCAGGCGACGAAGCGGTCGCCCTCGACGCGGAACACCGCCGCGCGCTCGGCGAAGAAGAACGCCTTGGCGGAGAACGGCGGCGGCTCGGGGTCGGCCACGAAGGGACTGAGGTCGTCGGCCGGCACCGCCTGCCAGTGGCGGCCACCCTGACCGTCCTCGCGCACCTCGTACAGAGTGCGACCCCGGGCCAGGTGCGCGCGCAGGCGCTCGACGCTGTCCAGTTCGTAACAGATCGGCTCAAATGCTGCCATCACTGATCTCCTGCTCCAGCGCTGCCGCCGGGCGTGGCGCCACGCCCGGCGGCAGCGGCTCGAGGGCCACGGCGCAGGCCTTCAGCTCGGGCATCTTGCTCTGCGGGTCCTGGGCGCTGTTGGTGAGGAGGTTGCACGGCGCTTCGCGGAAGTGGTAGGGCATCGACAGGGTCCCCGGTGGCACGTCGTCGGTGAGGCTGGCGCGCGTTTCCAGGCTGCCGCGGCGCGAACGCAGGCGCACGCCCTGGCCATCCTGCAGGCGCAGGTCGGCGGCGTCCTGCGGGTGGATGAACAGCAGGCCGGCCGGGGTCTCGCGCTCCAGCAGCGGCGACTTGCGGGTCATCGAACCGCCGCCGTAGTGGAAGTGCAGGCGCTGGGTGGTGAAGAAGAACGGGTAGTCGGCATCCGGCGTCTCGTCGGGGTCGACCTGCGACACCGGCAGCAGCCGCCCGCGCCCGCGCGGGAAGCTCTCGGCATGCAGGCGCGGCGAGCCCCGCGGATGCACGTAGTCGCACGGCCAGTGCAGGCCGTGGTGGGCGTCCAGCGCCGGGTAGCTCATGGCGGCGAAGCTCGGCGTCAGGTCGGCCATCTCGGCGAACACCGCCTCGGCATCCGGCCAGAGCATGCCCAGGTAGCCCATGCGCGCCGCCAGCGCGGCGAGGATCTGCCAGTCGGTCCAGGCCTCGCCGGGCGGCGCGACGGCGCGGCGGATGCGCTGCACGCGGCGCTCGCAGTTGGTGAAGGTGCCGTCCTTCTCGGCGAAGGACGCCGCCGGCAGCACCACGTCGGCCAGTTTCGCCGTCTCGGTCAGGGTCAGCTCGACCACCACCAGGAAGTCCAGCGCGCGCAGCGCGCGCTCGACGTGGTGCTGGTCCGGGTCGGTGAGCACCGGCTCCTCGCCCATGATCATCAGCGCCTTGAAGTCGCCGGCCAGCGCCGCCTGGGTCATGCCCAGCGAGGTGAGACCCGGGGCCTGCGGCATCGGCACGCCCCAGGCGCGGGCGAACTTGGCCTGCACGTCCTCGCTGGCCGCGCTCTGGTAGCCGGGGTAGACGTTGGGCAGGCAGCCCATGTCGCAGGCGCCCTGCACGTTGTTCTGCCCGCGCAGCGGATAGATGCCGGCGCCGGGGCGGCCGACCTGGCCGCACACCAGGGCCAGGTTGGAAACCGCCACCACGTTGTTGGTGCCGCTCTGGAACTGGGTGATGCCCATGCCGTAGGCGATGAAGGCGGCCCTGGCGTGGCTCACCGCGTGGGCGAGCTGCTCCAGCTCGGCCACCGGCACGCCGGTCTGCGCGCTGGTCTCTGCCGGGGTCAGGGCGGCGACATGCTGGCGCAGGACCTCGACGTTCTCGCAGCGCTCGTCGAGGAAGGCGCGGTTCTCCCAGCCGTTGGCGAAGATGATGTGCAGCAGGCCGTTGAGCAGGGCGATGTTGCTGCCGATCCTGAGCTGGATGTGCTGGTCGGCCAGCCGCGCCAGGCGCGTCTTGCGCGGGTCGACCACCACCAGCCGCGCGCCGCGGGCCTGGGCGCGCAGGATGCGCGCGCCGAGCATGACGTGGTTCTCGCTGGCGTCGGCGCCGATCAGCAGGATCAGCTCGGCCTCGTCGGCATCGGCCATGCAGCCGGTCATCGCCCCGGAGCCCAGGGTCAGCGACAGGCCGGCCACCGAGGGGCTGTGGCAGATGCGCGCACAGTGGTCGACGTTGTTGGTGCCGAGCACCGCGCGGGCGAATTTCTGCGCGGCGTAGTTATCCTCGTTTGTCGCCCGCGCACAGCTGATCACCCCGACCGCCTGCGGGCCGCCTTCGGCCAGCGCGTCGCGGAAGGCACCGGCGACCCGCCCCAGCGCCTCGTCCCAGCTGGCCGGGCGGAAACCATCGGCCTCGCGGATCAGCGGCCGGGTCAGGCGCCCGGCCGCGTCGATGGCGAAGCTGGTCGACCAGCCCTTGCTGCACAGCTGGCCCTGGCTCACCGGATGGCCGGGCTGCGGCTCGACGCCGACCACCCGGCCCTGCTCGACGCGCAGGCCGATGCCGCAGCCGACCCCGCAGAAGGTGCATATGCTTGGAATCACCTGCATCGGCGGCTCCCCCGTCCCCGTCTCCCTGAAGGCTAGACCGCCCGCCGACCGGCGCACCTGACCCCGGTCGGAAACTTGCAAATTTCCCGGATGACCTAGACTGGTATCACTGCCGCCAGCCGGGGTGGCCCTCCTGCGCGGGCGCCCCCCGGCCAGCGCCTCGAACCTGTGCGAGGCGCGTCCGCTGGCGCTGAGCGAATCCTGATCCAGTCCCGATCGTCCCCCACAGAGGAGCACTCCACGATGGCTGAGAACGAGAAGAAGGTTGCGGTGGAAACCGAGGAGAAATCCGCCAGGCAGAGCCCGCTGTCCACGGCGATGCGGCCGCTGGAAAACCTGCGCCGTCAGGTCGACCGGCTGTTCGAGGACTTCGATCGCGGCTGGCACCTGCCGTTCTCCCGCAGCGGCTTCGAGATCGAGCCGTTCTGGCGCCGTGAGCTGAGCTTCGCCGGCATGCCGGCGGTGGACATCATCGAAAAGGACGACGCCTTCGAGATCACCGCCGAGCTGCCGGGCATGGACGAGAAGAACGTGCAGGTCAAGCTGAGCAACGGCAACCTGACCATCACCGGCGAGAAGAAGGACGAGCGCGAGGAGAAGAAGAAGGACTACTACCTCTCCGAACGCCACTACGGCTCCTTCCAGCGCACCTTCGGCCTGCCCGAGGGCGTCGATGCCGACAAGATCGAGGCACACTTCGCCAAGGGCGTGCTGACCCTGAAACTGCCGAAGAAGCCCGAGTCCAGGCAGGCCGAGAAGACCATCAACATCAAGACCAACTGACCGCCCCGCCCGCCCCGCCCTGCCGGGCGGGGCAACCGCCCTCCCCCCCGCATTGCCGCACCCTCGCAGACGCCGGCCCAGTCGTGCCCGCAGGTCAGGCATATCCGGCGAAACGACAGCAATGTTCTTTAATGGATGGCAGATGCTCAGTGAGAGCCATACAAGGCAATGGAGGCGTACCTTGCCCAGCGCCCACGAACTGACTGCCCAGCAGCTCTACCACGCCTGCGACCCTGACGCCCTGGAGTGCGACAGCAGCGCCGAGCTGCCCGACCTGCAGGCCAGCCTCGGCCAGGAGCGGGCGATGGGTGCCCTGCACTTCGGCGTCGGCATCCACCACGAGGGCTACAACCTGTACGTGATGGGCTCGCCCGGGCTGGGCAAGCACGCCATCGTCCGTCAGTTGCTCGGCCAGCAGGCGGCGCAGATCGAGCCGCCCAGCGACTGGTGCTACATCAACAACTTCCGCACCCCGCACAAGCCGCGCGTGCTGCGCCTGCCGGCCGGCGCCGGCTGCGGCCTGCAGGCGGACATGCGGGCGCTGGTGCGCAGCCTGCTGGCCGCCCTGCCGGCGGCCTTCGACAGCGATGAATACCGCAACGCCATGCAGGGCCTCAAGGACCGCTTCAAGGCCCGCGAGGAAGAGCTGTTCGGCAGCGTCGACAGCCAGGCGCGCGCCGCTGGGATCATCCTGCTGCGCACGCCCGCTGGCTTCACCCTGGCGCCGCTCAAGGAGGGCGAGGTGCTCGATGCCGAGGCCTTCGACAAGCTGCCGGACGAGGAGAAGCAGCAGATCGAGGAGCGTACCGAGCGCATCCGCCACGTGCTGCGCCAGGCCCTGCAGCAGGCCGCCGCCGCAAGCCGCACGCACGAGCAGGAGGTCGACCAGCTCAACGAAGCGGTCACCCGCGCCACGGTGGAGCGCCAGTTCATCGACCTGGAGGCGCGCCACGCCCGACTGGCCGGGGTGCCGGCGTTCCTCGACGAGGTCAAGCGCGACATCATCGAGAAGGGCCTGGAGATCTTCGGCTCGGCGCCGGCGGAGAAGCTGCTCGACCGCCAGCGCCTGACCCCGTTCAACCGCTACTTCGTCAACGTGCTGGTGGACAACGGCGGCAGCCAGGGCGCGCCGCTGGTCTACGAGGACTACCCCAGCTACCAGAACCTGATCGGCCGCATCGAGCACCAGGCGCAGATGGGCACCCTGCACACCGACTTCACCCTGATCAAGGGTGGCGCCCTGCACCGCGCCAACGGCGGCTACCTGCTGCTCGACGCGCGCAAGCTGCTGACCCAGCCGTTCGCCTGGGAGGCGCTCAAGCGCGCCCTGCAGGCCCGCGAGCTGCGCATCCAGTCGCTGGAGCAGATCCTCAGCCTGGCCAGCACCATCTCGCTGGAGCCCGACCCGATCCCGCTGGACGTCAAGGTGGTGCTGATCGGCGACCGCCTGCTCTACTACCTCCTGACCCAGTACGATCCGGAGTTTCCCCTGCTGTTCAAGGTCGAGGCCGACTTCGCCGAGGATCTGCCGCGCAGCACGGAGAACACCCGCCTTTACGCCCAGTTGATCGCCACCCTGCAGCGTCGCGAGCAGCTGCGCCCGTTCGACCGCGCCGCGCTGGCGCGGCTGATCGAGCAGGCGGCGCGCGACGCCGCCGACGGCGAGAAGCTGTCGCTGCACCTGCAGGACCTGCTCGACCTGATGCGCGAGGCCGACTACTGGGCCGGCGAGCAGCAGCGCCCGCAGGTGCGCCACGAGGACGTCGAGCGCGCGGTGCGCGAGCGCCTGCACCGCGCCGACCAGATCCGCGAGCGCATGCTCGAGGCGGCGCTGCGCGACCTGCGCCACATCGACACCGACGGCAGCTGCGTGGCGCAGATCAACGGCCTCGCGGTTCTGCAGCTCGGCGCCCATGCCTTCGGCCATCCGGCGCGGATCAGTGCCACGGCGCGCCTGGGCGACGGCAAGCTGATCGACATCGAGCGCGAGGTGGAGCTGGGCGGCGCCCTGCACTCCAAGGGCGTGCTGATCCTCTGTGCCTACCTGGCCAGCCGCTTCGGCGGGCGCATGCCGCTGTCGTTCGCCGCCAGCCTGGTGTTCGAGCAGTCCTACGGCGGCGTGGACGGCGACAGCGCCTCGGCCGCCGAGCTGTGCGTGCTGCAGTCGGCGCTGGCCGGCCTGCCGCTGCGCCAGGACCTGGCGATCACCGGTTCGGTGGACCAGCACGGGCGCATGCAGGTGATCGGCGGGGTCAACGAGAAGATCGAGGGCTTCTTCGACCTGTGCGCCGCCCGCGGCCTCTCCGGCAGCCAGGGAGTGATCATCCCCAGGGGCAACATCAAGCACCTGATGCTGCGCCGCGAGGTGGTCGAGGCGGTGGCCGCCGGACGCTTCCACGTGCATGCGGTAGAGCATGCCGAGCAGGCCATGGCGCTGCTCACCGGCCTGCCGGCCGGCGTGGCCGACGCCGCGGGGCAGTATCCGCCCGGCACGGTCAACGGCGCGGTACAGGCCAGCCTGCGTGAGCTGAGCGAGCTGCGCCAGAGTTTCGCCCACCCCGAACGGGACGGGCCTGCCGGCAATGGGCAGGCCGAAAAATGAAAGGAAAGGAGCGCATTCACCGGTAGTGCGGCGGACTCACCGCCGCAAGGTAGGTTCCCATGGCCAGCGCGGACACCTCGCTCAGCCTGTTCCTTCTCGGCGACGTCATGCCGGCTCGCGGCATCGACCAGATTCTCCCCCACCCCGGCGACCCGCGCCTCTACGAGGACTACGTGCATGACGCCCGCGACTACGTGGCGCTGGCCGAACGGCACTGCGGCCCCATCGAGCGCCCGGTGGACTTCGCCTACGTGTGGGGCGATGCACTGGCCGAGCTGCAGCGTCGCCAGCCCCAGGTCCGCCTGGTCAACCTGGAAACCGCGGTCACCCGCCACGGCCGCCCCGAACCCAAGGGCATCAACTACCGCATGACCCCGGAGAACTTCCCCTTCCTGCGTGCCGCCGGGATCAACTGCTGCATCCTGGCCAACAACCACGTGCTGGACTGGGGCGAAACCGGGCTGCGCGACACCCTCGAAACCCTCACCGCCCACGACATGCCGCACACCGGTGCCGGCCTCGATCGCAACTCGGCCGAGACTCCGGCCGTGCTGGCATTGCCCGGCGGACGACGGCTGCTGGTGTTCGCCTTCGGCCTGCCGGACAGCGGCATCCCCCCCTGGTGGGCGGCCGGTCCGCACCAGTCCGGCGTGGCGCGCCTGGACGACCTGTCGCCGCGCAGCCTGGCCCGCGTGGCCGGTCTGATCCGCGCGGCCCGGCAGGACGGCGACCGCGTGCTGGTCTCCCTGCACTGGGGCGACAACTGGAACTTCGCCATCTCTACCGAGCAGCGTGCCTTCGCCCACGGCCTGATCGAGCAGGCCGGCGCGGACCTGATCCACGGCCATTCCTCGCACCACATCAAGGGCATCGAGGTGCACCGCGGCCGGCTGATCCTCTATGGCTGCGGCGACCGCCTCAACGATTACGAGGGCATCGAAGGGCATGCCACCTTCCGCGGCGAGCTGGGTCTGCTGTACTTCGCCCGCCTGCACGACGACGGCCGCCTGCAGGCGCTGGAGATGGTGCCGACGCGCCTGCAGCATCTGCGCATCGAGCGCGCCGAGGGCGTCGACCGCCGCTGGCTGTACGACACCCTCGGACGCGAGTGCGCCCAGCTCGGTTGCCACGTGCACGTCCAGGAGGATGGTGCCTTCGCCCTCGGCTGGTCGCCGTGAGCATGCGCAGGGCATCAGTCTGGCGCAGTGGCAGTTCAGGTGCCGGACACCCCTTCTGTGTCCGGCACCCGCCACGCTACCCCCTACTCCGCTGATTACTGTGTTTTTTGCACGTAGTGATGGATAGATTTACTCCTCCACATTTCATTATGTTAAACATCGAATATGAAATCACCCTCCCGAGACCCTGTGCCGTGCCCTGGCTTGCTGCCGCGCAAGCCTTCGGCGCGGCACAGGGTCTATCCTGCACAGGCGATATGCGTCGAGCGGGGTGCGGCATGGACAAGAAGTTTCAATGGAACGCCTGGTACTTCCTGCTGGCCTTCAGCATGCTGCTGATGTTCCAGGGCTGGTGGGCCGAGCGGCAGGCGGTGGAGCCGATCGCCTACAGCGAGTTCCTCAAGCTGCTCAAGGAAGGCAAGCTGAGCGAACTCAGCATCAACAACCAGCAGATCAGCGGCAAACTGCTGGAGCCGATCAACAATCGCAGCAGCTTCGTGACCAACCGCGTCGATCCGGCGCTGGCCGAGGAGCTGGCGGCGGCCGGGGCCAAGTTCAGCGCGGTCCGGGAAAACACCGCCCTCTCCAACCTGCTGTCCTGGCTGCTGCCGCTGGTGCTGATCTTCGCCTTCTGGAGCTTCCTGTTCCGTCGCCTGACCGACAAGCAGGGGCTCGGCGGGCTGGTCAGCGTCGGCAAGTCCAAGGCCAAGGTGTACGTCGAACGCGACACCGGGGTGACCTTCGACGACGTCGCCGGCATCGACGAGGCCAAGGCCGAGCTGGAGGAGATCGTCTCCTTCCTCAAGGACCAGCCCAGATACAGCCGCCTCGGCGCACGTATTCCCAAGGGCATCCTGCTGGTCGGCCCGCCCGGCACCGGCAAGACCCTGGTGGCCAAGGCAGTGGCCGGCGAGGCCGGCGTGCCCTTCTTCTCCATCTCCGGCTCCGAGTTCGTCGAGATGTTCGTCGGCGTCGGCGCCGCGCGGGTGCGTGACCTGTTCGAGCAGGCGCGCAAGGCGGCGCCCTGCATCATCTTCATCGACGAACTGGACGCCCTCGGCAAGGCACGCGGCGTCGGCGCCTTCGGCGGTAACGACGAGAAGGAACAGACCCTCAACCAGCTGCTCGCCGAGCTGGACGGCTTCGACCCGCGCGAGGGCGTGGTGCTGCTGGCCGCCACCAACCGCCCGGAGATCCTCGACCCGGCACTGCTGCGCGCCGGCCGCTTCGACCGCCAGATCGTGGTCGACCGCCCGGACCGCAAGGGACGGATGGCCATCCTCAGGGTGCACGTCAAGCGCATCCAGGTCGCCGCCGACGTCGACCTCGACCAGGTCGCCGGCATCACCCCTGGCTTCACCGGCGCTGACCTGGCCAACCTGATCAACGAGGCGGCCATCCTCGCCACCCGCCGCAATGCCGAGAAGGTCGGCATGGACGACTTCACCCGCGCGGTCGAGCGCATCGTCGCCGGCGCCGAGCGCCGCGGCCGCCTGCTGCAGCCCCACGAGCGCGAGGTGGTGGCCTACCACGAGATGGGCCACGCCCTGGTCGCCAGCGCCCTCCCCGGCATGGACCCGGTACACAAGGTGTCGATCATCCCGCGCTCGATCGGCGCACTCGGCTATACCCTGCAGCGGCCCACCGACGACCGTTTCCTGATCACCTGCAACGAACTGAAGGACCGCATGGTGGTGCTGCTCGCCGGCCGCGCCGCCGAGCAGTTGCTGTTCGGCGAGATCTCCACCGGCGCCGCCGACGACCTGGCCAAGGTCACCGATATCGCCCGGCAGATCGTCACCCGCTTCGGCATGAGCCCGGACCTCGGCCAGGCCGTGCTGGAGCGCCAGAGCAACAGCTTCCTCGGCGACAGCGTGATCGCCATGCGCGAGAAGGACTACTCCGAGCAGACCGCGCGGGAGGTCGATCTCGCGGTCCGCCAGCTGATCGACAAGGCCTACCGCCGCGCCGGCGAGATTCTCCAGCAAAGGCGCAGCGAACTGGACGCAGGCGCCCGCCTGCTGCTCGAACGCGAGACCATCACCCCCGAGGACTTCCCGCCGCTGCGGCCGGCCGCGGCGGGCGATGCCGGCTGACGCAGCCCGGCAGGCAGCACGCCTCAGCGCAAGAGGCTCAGCAGCAGGCCATAGACGAGCGGGGCCAGCAGGACGATCAGCGCGGGAACATGCCAGCCCCGCGCGGCAGGGCGACTGGTGCCGCAGTGGAGGCATATGGACGCGAGCAGTCGCGTCGAATGGCGGCAATGCTTGCAACGGAAATCGATCATGTCGTGGTTCTCCCTGAAGAATCGTTCCTGCCCGGGTCGCCCGGGGCTACCGCGGCCCTGTGGAGCATCCGGGTTGCCAGCCTGAGGTGAAGCCGACATGATCGGCGCCACGAGAGCGACGCAAGGCTCCTTTTCCGCCGATGGATAATCGCCACATACTGTTACAAGCCTGCCTGCATACCCTCGCCTTCGCCCTGCTGGCCGGCGGCGGCCTCGGCCTGCTGGACACCCTGCTGCGCCCCGCCCCCGCACTGCACCCCCTGATGCTGCCGGGTAGCAGCATGGCACATCTCGGCCTGGGCCTGCTGGCCGCCAGCCTGGTCAGCCTGGTCAGCCTGTGGCTATGGCACGGCCAGCCGGCATCGCGCGATGGCCGCCTGGATCGCCGTACCCTGCTGGCCGGGCTGGGCGCCGTGTTGCTGTCGATCGGCAGCTGGTACCTGCTCGGCCTGCAGAACGCCCGCAGCCTGACCGACCAGAGCGACCTGCTGCTGTCGCGTCTGGACAACGCCAGTCACGAGGCCATCGCCAGCCGCCTGGCGCTGCTGCAGCGCATGGGCGAGCGCTGGGAAGCCCTGGGCCAGCTGCCGGCCCCGACGTTCTGGCTGCAGGAAACCGACAGCTACCTGCGCGACCTGCCCGGCTTCACGCTGATCGCCCTCCTCGACGAGCGCCTGCAGGTCAGCCGCAGCCAGACGCGCATGCCCTCGGCCGGCGCCTGGCTCGACAGCTTCATCGCCGACCCCGCCCGGCAGGCCTGGCTTGAACAGGTGCGCGGCGGCCGCGAGCCACGACTGAGCCCTGCCCTGCTGCGCCCCGGCACGCCGCCGATGGCGCTGGTGGCCGTACCGCTGCACCTGCCCGGCGAGCCGGTACGGCTGGTGGTGGCCAGCCTCGACCTGCACCACGCGCTGGCCGAGCTGCTCGCGGGCGGCACCGGCGACTTCGTCGTCGAGGTCCGCGAGGGCGAACAGCTGCTGCTCGGCGGCACCGCAGGCGACACACCACGGGCCACCCCGGTCGGCACCCGCGAAATCGACCTCGCCCGGGCACCGCGCTGGACCCTGACCACCTACCTGAACGACGCACGCGATACGGCCGACAGCCAGCGCCTGGCGCTGCTGGTGCTGCTCGGCGGCCTGCTGCTCAGCGGCCTGCTGATGTTCAGCCTGCGCCTGGCCTGGCTGGCCCAGCGGCAGGCCGGACGCCTCGCCGAGCAGCAGCGCTACACCGAGGGGCAGCGGCACATCCTCGGCATGATCTCCACCCTGCAGCCAGCGGAGCTGATCCTGCGCGAGATCTGCCTGCTGATCGAGCAGCAGGCGCCGGGAGTGCTCAGCTCGGTGTACCAGGTCGACCCCAGCGGCCAGCGCCTGACCCTGGGCGCCGCCCCCAGTCTCGGCGAACGCTACAGCCAGGCCATCGCCAGCCTGCCCATCGGCGAGGACATCGGCGCCTGCGGCACCGCTGCCTACCGCCGCCAGCCTGTGCTGGTCGAGGACATTCCCCACGACCGGCGCTGGAAAGGCTTCCACCAGCTGGCCGCGGCCGAGGGCCTGTACAGTTGCTGGTCGACGCCGCTGCTGGCCGGCAACGGCGAGCTGCTCGGCACCTTCGCCATCTACCGGCGCCAGCCGATGCAGGTGGACGCCGAGCTGCAGGCACTGGTGGCGACCGCCAGCCAGCTGGCCGCGGTGGCCATCGAGCACCGCAACACCCTGGCCGAGCTGGAGCGCAGCAACCGCGAGCTGGAGGAATTCGCCTTCGTCGCCTCCCACGACCTGCAGGAGCCGCTGCGCAAGATCCAGACCTTCGCGGACCGCCTGACCAGCCACGCCAGCGGCCTCGACGAGCAGGGCCGCGACTACCTGCAGCGCATGGGCGCCGCCGCCGGCCGCATGCAGGCGCTGATCCGCGACCTGCTGGCCTACTCGCGGCTCAACACCCGGCGCCAGCCTTTCGTGCCGGTAGCGCTCGACCCGCTGCTCGACGAAGTGCTGCAGGACCTGGAGGGAACGCTGGAGTGCAGCGGTGCGCAGCTGCAACGCGAACCGCTGCCCATGGTGCACGGCGACCCCTCGCAGCTGCGCCAGCTGTTGCAGAACCTGCTGAGCAACGCGCTCAAGTTCCACAAGCCCGGGGAAGCGCCAGTTATCCGCATCTATGCTGAACGACAGGGCAGCGGAGAATGGAGCCTGTGTATCAGCGACCGGGGCATCGGCTTCGACGAAAAGTACCTGGAGCGCATCTTCCAGCCGTTCCAGCGCCTGCACGGCCGCCAGGCCTACCCCGGCACCGGGATCGGCCTGGCCATCGCCAGGAAGATCGCCGAGCGCCACGGCGCCCGCCTCACCGCCCGCAGCCAGCCGGGCCAGGGGGCCTGTTTCTGCGTCACCTTCCACCGGTCCGACAAGGAGTGAAGCGACCATGTCGAATGCCCTGCCCGTGCTGATCGCCGACGACGATGCCGACGATCGCCTGCTGCTTCGCGAGGCCTTCCGCGACAGCCTGCTGCCCAACCCGCTGCACTTCGCCGAGGGCGGCGAGCAGTTGCTCGACAGCCTGCAGCGCTCCAGCGATGCCAGGCAGCCGCTGCCCGCGCTGATTCTTCTCGACCTGAACATGCCACGCCTCGACGGCCACGAGGCCCTGCTCGCCCTCAAGGGGGATGCCCGGCTGTGCCGGATTCCGGTGGTGATCCTCAGCACCGCCGCCGAGGAGGAGGCGCAGCGCTGCCTGGAGGCCGGCGCCGACGCCGTCATCGGCAAGCCCAGCAGCTACAGCGGTCTGCTCGACGTGGTGCGCCGGCTCGGCGACTATTGGCTGGCCACCGACGCACTGCCCCCGGAGCCGCAACCTTCATGAGCCCAACCGAGCGCCCCCTGCACCTGCTGCTGATCGAAGACGACGAGGACGATTTCCTCATCATCCGCGACCTGCTGCGCCAGGCCGGCAAGCTGAACTACGTCCTCGACTGGGTGGACAGCTTCGAGCGCGGCCTCAGCGCCCTCGACGAGGGCGCATACGATCTCTACCTGATCGACTACCGGCTGGGCGCCGACTCCGGGCTGGAACTGGTGCGCCACGCCAGCGCCCGGGGCATGCACCAGCCGCTGATCCTGCTCACCGGCCAGGACGACAGCGAGCTGGATGCCCGCGCCCTGGAACTGGGTGCGGCGGACTACCTGGTCAAGGGCCAGTTCGACGGCCGCCTGCTCGGACGCAGCATCCGCTACGCCCTGGAGCGCGCCAGCGCCAGCGAGCGCCTGGGCCGCAGCAACAGCCGCGCGGCACTGCTGCAGCGCTGCCTGGAAGCCAGCTACAACGGCGTGGTGATCGTCGATGCCCTCGCCCCGGACCAGCCGATCATCTACGTCAACCCGGCCTTCGAGCGCATCACCGGCTACCGCGCCCACGAGGTGCTGGGGCGCAACTGCCGGCTCCTGCAGGGCAGCGAAACCCGCCAGCCGGGCGTCAACGAGATCCGCCGCTGCATGACCGAGCAGCGCGAGGTGCACGTGGTGCTGCGCAATTTCCGCAAGGACGGCAGCGCCTTCTGGAACGACCTGTACATCGCCCCGGTGCCGGACGAGCACGGCCTGGTGACCCACTTCATCGGCGTGCAGAACGACATTTCCGAGCGCAAGCGCTTCGAGTCGGAGCTGGCCTACAACGCCAGCCACGACGTGCTCACCGGCCTGCCCAACCGCTCGCTGCTGGAGGACCGTCTGCTGCAGGGTTGCCAGATCGCCCGGCGCTACACCCGCGAGCTGGCGGTGATGCTGATCGACCTCGACGGCTTCAAGCCGATCAACGACACCCTCGGCCACGCCATCGGCGACCGCATCCTGGTCGAGGTGGCCCAGCGCATGGCCGCGCAGATCCGCCCCGGCGACACCCTCGCCCGGCTCGGCGGCGACGAGTTCGTGGTGGTGCTGCCCGACCTGGCCCACGGCGAGGATGCCCTGCTGGTCGCCGAGCGGCTGATCCACAGCATCGCCCGCCCCTACCAGTTCAACGAACTGGAGCTGCACGTCACCGCCAGCATCGGCATCACCGTCAGCAACGGCGAGATCGAGCAGCCGGTGAAGCTGATCCAGGAAGCCGACCTGGCCATGTACCAGGCCAAGCAGCACGGCCGCAACAACTACCAGTGGTACACCGAGCACCTCAACCAGGAAGTCAGCGAGCGCATGACCCTGCGCAACGAGCTGCAGAAGGCCATCGAGGGGCTGAACTTCGAGCTGCACTACCAGCCGCAGATCGACGCGCGCACGGGCGCGCTGCTCGGCTGCGAGGCCCTGCTGCGCTGGCCGCACGCCGAGCGCGGGTCGATCTCGCCGCTGCGCTTCATCCCGGTGGCCGAGGATACCGGGCAGATCGTCCCGATCAGCCAGTGGGTGCTGGTCACCGCCTGCTGCCACCAGCGCCGCCTGCTCGACCAGGGCCTGGCCGCCGGCGTGGTGTCGGTGAACATCTCGGCGGTGCATTTCCTGCGCCAGGACTTCGTCGGCACCGTGCAGCGTTCGCTGGAGTACAGCGGCCTGCCGGCGCACCTGCTGGAGCTGGAGATCACCGAAACCGTGCTGCTCAAGGACGCCGAGCGGGCCATCCAGCTGCTCCGCGAACTCAAGGCCCTCGGCGTCGGCATCGCCCTTGACGACTTCGGTACCGGCTACTCCAGCCTGAGCTACCTCAAGGACCTGCCGATCGACAAGGTGAAGATCGACCGCTCCTTCGTCCACGAGCTGATCAGCGACCAGCGCGATGCCGCCATCACCCAGGGCATCATCTCCATGGCCCACCACCTGGACCTCAAGGTGGTGGCCGAGGGCGTGGAAACCACCGAACAGGCCGATTTCCTCCGCCGCAACCTGTGCGACGCCTTCCAGGGCTACCTGTACGCCCGGCCGATGCCCTACTCCCAGCTGGAAGCCTACCTGCGCGGCCTGAAGAGCGCCTGAGACGGCCGGGTCGGGCAGGCGCTAGTAGTCGCGCTTGTAGAACAGGTCCAGCGAGCTGGCCAGGCCGCTGGCCGCCTCCAGATAGAGCTTCTTGCTCAGTTGGTAGCGCAGGGCGAAGACGTTGACCGGTTCGAACACGCCGACGCCATAGCGCAGACTGAGCTTCTCGGAGAGGTAGCCGCTGGCGACCATGCTGCTGTCGGTACCGGAACCCTCGCTTTCCAGCAGGAAGTCGCTGATGCCCAGGCGCTCGGCGATGGCCCCGGCCACCGGGGCACCGCCGGCCAGGCCGAGGGCCAGGGCGGCCTGGTTGACCATGTTCTGGTCGCCACCGCTGCCCGGTGCACGACCGAGCACCAGGTAGGACAGCGCCTGCTCCTGGCTCATCGCCGGCTCGGAGAACACCTCGCTGAGCGGCTCGTCGGCGCGGCCGCTGATGCGCAGACCGGCGGTGACGTCGCCCACCTCGCGGATCGCCTCGATGTCCAGCAGCGGTTGGTCGATGGGCCCGGCGAAGATCAGCCGCGCGCGGCGCAGGGTCAGGCGCTGGCCGTAGGCGCGATAGCGGCCGTTCTCCAGGCGCAGGGTGCCGCGGCTGTCGAGGTTGTCGCGCAGGCGCAGGTTGCCCCTGAGGTCGGCGGTCAGGCCGAAGCCGGAAAAGCGCAGGCGGTCCTCGCCGATGGCCAGGCGCAGGTCCATCTGCAGATCCGGTGCGCTGGACGGCGCCGACTGCTCGCCGACGACCCGCGCATCCTCGGACACCTTGACCGCCTGCGCCGGCAGTTCGCGCACGGTGATCCGCCCGCGCGGCACCGCCACCCGACCGCCGAGACTGAGCCGGTTGTCGCGCAGGCCGAGCTGCAGGTCGGGCTCGACCTCGAGGCTGGCGTAGGGCTCGACCACCGCCGGCAGGCGGCTGCCGCGGAGCTGCAGGTCCATCTGCGGCGCGCCGGCCCAGCCCAGGTTGCCGGCGATGCTGCCCTGCCCCTGCTCGCCGCTGCGCCAGCTGCCATCGAGCCGGGCCTGCTGGCCGTCGACCTGCAGGGCCAGCTGCAGCTGCTCGAAGGTCAGCGGCAGCTCGCCGCCACTGAGATGGCCGTCGCGCAGCTGCACGCGGCCGTCGACCACCGGCGCCAGCAGGCTGCCGGACAGCCGGCCGCCGCCGTCGATGCGCCCCTCGATGCGCTCGACCTGGCGGGCGAAGGGCCGCGCCAGGGCGAGGTCGAGACCGTCGAGGCGGAAGCTGCCGGACAACGGCTTGTCCTGCGGCCGCGGGTCGATGCGCGCCTCCAGCTCCAGTGCGCCGAGGGTCGGGCCGGACAGGAGCAGCCGGCTGTCTATCCGCTGCGGGCGCAGCTGGCTGGTGAGCAGCAGCTGCCGGTAGGGAATCTCCAGCCACTGGCCACGCTCGCGGATGCGCAACTGGCCGCTGCCGGCATCCAGGCGCAGCTCGCCGTCGGGGCCGGCGGCCGGCAGGTCGAGGCGCAGATCGCCGTTGACCCGGCCGACCAGCGCGGTGCCGCGCGGCAGGCTCTCGCGCAGGCGGGCCAGGTCGAAGTCGCGCAGGCGCAGGCGCAGCTGCGGATCGGGCAGCAGGCGCTGGCTGTCGGCGCACAGGCTGGCCTCCTGCGACAGCCAGCAATGGGCGCCCAGGGTGATGCGCCCGGCGGCGGTGCGCTCCAGGCTGGCCGGGCGCTGCAGCTGCCAGTCGAAACCGGCGGCGGCGAGGCTGCCGCGGCTCAGGCTGCCGCGCCAGTCCTGCTGGCGGTCGAGGCCGCCACTCAGGGCCAGCGCCAGGTGCAGCGGCTCGCCATCCAGGTTCAGCTCGACGCTGTGCTGCTGCAGGCTGCCGCTGCCCTTGAGCGCGAGCTGGCCGAAGTCGCTGTCGCCGCTGCGCAGACCGCGGGCATCCAGTTGCACAGTGGCGTGCTGGCGGGCATCGAGACGGGCATCGAGGGCCAGCTCGCTCACACGCTGCTGCGCATAGCCCAGCCCCTTGCCCTGCACAACGAGACTGCCCTGCGGCGCGGCCAGGGTGCCGGCAAGCTTGAGTTCGCCCGTGGCCTGCCCGTGCAACTCGGGCCACAGCTGGTCGAGACGCGCCAGCGCCAGCTTGAACTGGCCGTCCAGCCGCTGGTTCAGCACCCCCTTGCCGTCGATACGGTTGTCGCCCAGACGCAGGGCCAGCTCGGCCAGCTGCCAATGTTGCCCCTCACCCTGCAGCTGGCCTTTGAGCGCCAGCGGCTGCTGGCGCAGCTGGCCGTCCAGTGCCCAGTCGGCTTCGAGCTGCAGGTGGCCGTCGCGCAGCTCGCCGCGGCTGGCCAACTGGCCGCCGATGCGTCCGGGCAGCTCCCTGAGCCAGTAGGCCGGATCGAGATCGGCCAGCTGCAGGCGCGTCTGCCAGCCGAAGGCTTCGGCGAAGGTCAGCGCCAGCTCGCCCTGCGCCCGGCCCTTGCCGGCCTCCAGGCGCAGCTGCGGGAGCTGCAGCTGGCCGCCGTCGCCCTGCAGCGGGCTGGACAGGCGCAGCGGCCCGGCCGGGCTGAGCAGGCGGACGTCGAAGTCGCCCCGGTAGCGGCTGTCTGCGTAGCTGAATGCCGCCTGCAGCTGCTGGAGCTCGAGCTCCACGCCGGGCTGCGGATACAGCTGCTGCCAGGCGAAGGCGCCGCCCGCGAGGGTCAGCTCGGCAGCGAAGGCCTCGCGCCAGTCGAGGCGGCCGGCGAGCTGCAGGGTTTCGCCAGCGGCGTCCTGCAGGCGCAGTTGCTCGATCCGGGCTGTGCCGCCATCCACGCTGCCACGCAGCGCCACGCTCAGCGGCTGCCCGGCGCCGGCCAGGGTGGCGCTGCCGCTCACCCCATAGCCTTCGGTGAGGGTGCCACTGGCGGTCAGGCCGAGCGTGGTGAAGCGCAGGCTCGGCGGCAGGCTGGCCAGCGCCTGGAAGTCCGTCGCGCTCAGCCGCAGCTCCAGCGGCAATCCTTCCGCCAGCGGCTGCAGCCAGCCGGTGAGCTCGCCGTCCAGGTAGCCCTGGCTGCGCGCCGTCAGCTCGAGGCGCTGCAGCAGGCGGCCGTCCAGCTGCAGGTCGAGCTGCCAGGGCCGCTCGTCCACTGGCGGCAGCTGCAGGCTGGCGCGCGCACGCAGCGGCCAGTCGCCCTGCGGCTGCAGGCTCAGCTCGCTGAGGGTCAGGCGCAGGTCGGGGCGCTGCAGGTCGACGGCGGACAGCTGCAGGCCGCCGGCGTCCAGACGGGCGGCCAGCGCCAGGTCGTGCAGCTGCTGCGCGCCGTTGATCTCCAGGCTGCCCAGCTGCAGGCGCTGGATGGCCACGCCCAGCGGCAGGCGGATCTCCGGCAGACTGAGCGGCTCGGCGCTGGCCTCATCGGTCGGCGGCAGCTCCAGCTGCAGGCGCGTGGCGCTCAGCTCGTCGAGGCACAGCAGGCGCTGGCGCAGGCAGGCCAGGCGGTTGACCACCCGCAGTTGCTCGACCGCCACGCGCGTTTCGCCCGACTGCCAGCGCAGTGCGCCCGCGCTCCAGTCGCCGAGCAGCCGGCCCCGGAAGTCCTCCACCACCAGCCCCGGCACCCGGCCGAGCAGCCAGCGGCTGCCGGACTCGCTGGCCGGCAGGGCGAGCAGGCCGGCCAGAAGCGCCAGCAGGAGCAACCCGGCAGCGCCGAGTCGGCGCAGCAATCTCCTCACAGTTCCGGCCCCATGGAGAAGTGGATGCGAAAGCCCGAGCCCTCGTCGTGATCGAGGGCGTGGGCCAGGTCGAGGCGGATCGGGCCGACCGGCGACACCCAGCGCACGCCGATGCCGACGCCGGTCTTCAGCGGATCGCTGAAGCCGTCGATGGCGTTGCCGTGGTCGACGAAGGTGGCCAGGCGCCAGCGGTCGCGCAGCGGGTACTGGTACTCCAGGCTGCCGACCACCAGGTAGCGGCCACCGACCCGCTCGCCCTCGCTGTCGCGCGGCGACAGGGTCTGATAGTCGTAGCCGCGCACGCTCTGGTCGCCGCCGGCGAAGAAGCGCAGCGACGGCGGGATGGCCGCGAAGTCGTTGGTGGCGATGCCGCCCAGTTGCATCCGGCCGAGCAGGCGATGGCCGCCGGCGAAGGTGGTCAGGCCCTTGGCCTGCATGACCAGGTGCAGCAGGTCGGTATCCGACAGCAGGCTGCGGCTGGCGCCGGTCAGGTCGGCCTGCAGGCGCCAGCCGCGGCTGGGATCGACCTTGTGGTCGCTGACCGTGCGGCTGAAGCCGATCCCCGGCAGCAGCAGGGAGCTGCGTCCTTCATCTTCGCCGGTGGTGTAGCGCTCCTGCTCCCAGCGCAGCGAGACGATGCGCTGCCACTCGCGCTCCGGCAGGTGCTGCCACTGGGCGCCCAAGGTCAGACGCTCGCTCCGGGTGTCCACCAGATCCTCCTTCTGGTAGCCGGCGGTGAAGCGCAGGCTCTCGGTCAGCGGCGGATCGAGGGGGATCTCGTACCAGGTGCCGAGGCTCTGCCGCGGCGCGGAGAACTCGAAGTCGCTGCCCAGCCGGTGGCCCGCCGCGCCGCGCCAGTGGCGGGACCAGGTGCCACGCAGGCGCGGTCCGACGTCGGTGGAGTAGCCGGCACCGGCAGCCAGGGTGCGCGGCTTGCGCGCCTGCAGGCGCACCTCTACCGGAATGGTGTGGTCCGTGGCGTTCTCGGGCGTGGCGTCCACCCGCACGTCCTCGAAGTAGTTGCTCGACACCAGCGCGCGGTTCAGCTCGCCGATCAGGTCGGAGTCGTAGGCCGTGCCGGGCTGGAACGGCACCATGCGCGCCAGCAGATCGTCGTCGAATGGCGTGTCGCCCTCGAACTGCACGCTGCCGAGGTGGTAGCGCGGGCCGCTCTGGTAGACCAGGCGGATGTCGGCCACCCCGGCGTCGGGGTCGACCAGCAGGCTCTGCTCGACGAAGCGACCGTCGAAGAAGCCGAAGCGCAGCGCGCGGTTGCGGATCAGCCGCTTGGCGTCCTCGTAGGCGCCGTGGTCGAGCACCGCCCCCGGCGCCAGCCGGTCGCTGCGCGGCAGTCGAAAGCGCGGGAACTGCGCCGCCTCGCCCTCCACGCGGATATCCACCGTGCGCAGGCGCACCGGCTCGCCCTGCTCGATGTGCAGGCGCAGCACCGGCTCGTCGCCACCCTCGATCACCTCGCTGCGGATCTTCGCCCGGTAGCGACCGAGGGCCTGCAGCGCCCGCAGCGCCTCGCGCTCGGCGTGACGGGAGAAACGCTGCAGGCTGGCGGCATCGCGCTTGCCGAGATCGCCGATGTGCGCCTCGACGTTTTCGCGCAGCGCCTTGCTGCGGGGCGAGATCAGGACCTCCAGCTCGGCCGCCGCGGCCAGCGGAGTGCCGAACATCAGCATGCCGGCCAGCGGTATGCCGCCCAGCGGGGCAAGCAGCGCCGCGACGGATGACGGGAAGATGCTTTTCATGCCGCCGATCCTAGCACGGCCCTCGCGGATTACCGGACAAGCGGAGGAGATCGGCGCCAAGGGCCGCCAACCGCCCGGAGCCGAACGGCCACACGCCTGCGCGCTCAGAGCCGCTCGACCGCCTCGCGCAGGCGGGCGAGCAGCTCGGGCACCAGAGCCAGGCGCTGGCCCTCCTCCTCCAGTACCCGCTCGAAGGCGCGCTTCTTCAGCGCCTCCACCGCCAGACCGGCGCGCAGGTTGGCCGGCACCGTGCTGAGCAGGATGTCGAACAGGCGGTCCACCGCGTGCAGGCGGCCCCACAGGTAGTCGTTCTCGCGCACCGCGCGGCCGAGGAAACCGCCGAAGCCGGCGAAGGAGCTGCCGAGCAGCACCGGCTTGCCCTCGTCGAGGACCAAGCTGTCGGCGTCCTCGGGGCTGATGCGGTCGACGAGGATCTCCTCGATGGGCCCGGCCTCCAGCGATAGCGCGCTGGCGGTCGGACGCAGGATGACGTCCCAGAAGAAGTAGCCCAGGTAGCCGGTGAGGATCGCCAGGCGGCTCTCCTCGCGCAGGCCCTGCACCAGCGGCGAGGCCAGCACGGCATCGACGTTGTCCACCACGCGCGCCATGTCGCACTCCTGGGCCAGCCGTTCGACCAGCCGGGAGATCTGCGCGCCCGCCTCGGGCTCGCTTGCCAGGCGCTCGATGTTGAGGCCCGGCCCCTCCTCGTCCTCCATGAACAGCTCGCGGCACAGGTTCACCGCGTGGCGGCTGAGGAAGTCGAGGTCGTCGTAGACCGCCAGCTCGCCGACGCACTTGTGCAGCTTGAGCTTCAGCAGGTCGAGGTCCTCGGATTCGGCGGCACTGCCGCTGTCATGCTCGGGATACAGGTCGTTGATCTCGTGCAGCACGAAGTTCAGCCGGCGCTTTTTGTAGATCAGCCCGAAGTCGAGGATCATCCGCGCGAACAGCGGCAGGTCGACATTGCTGTAGAGCTGCTCGGGCATCTTGTAGGACTCGGCGATGATGCCCTGCTGCCCCGCCCAGGCCTCGATCACCTCCTCGACCCGGCGCGCCTGCGGCGAATCGGCGGTGTACTGGCAGGCCGCGGCAATGAGGCGCACCACGAAGTCCAGCGCCTCGAAGATCAGCGAGCGCATCCAGGCGTCGTAGACGATGGCGGTGCCGGACAGCAGGCTGATCGACAGCAGCCGCCAGTGGCGCAGGTCGTCGACGCTGAAGCCGCTCCTCAGCTTGCCGGCGGTCTCCTCCTCGATGAGCTGGGCGATCTGTGGCCGGGCGTGCAGGATGGCCGCCTTGAGCCGGCGCGCCTGCACGTTGTAGCGGCTGATCACCGCCAGTTCGTTGTACACCGGGTCCTGGCGCGGCAGGTCGCTGAGGGCGCCGCGCAGGGTGGCGAAGAAGCCGGGCACCCCGGTTCCCGTCAGCCGCCGGGTACCCTTGGGGTGCGGGTCGATGTACACCAGGCGGCGGTCCACCTCGCGCAGGGCGCCGTGGGTGTGGATGGCCTCGACGCAGGCCATGATCGGTTTGTTGTCGAGCACGCTGCCGTCGACCAGCACCGCCTCCTCGGGGCTCTCGCCGCGCGCGCGGTAGTTGCGGAAGTTGGCCTCGACGAAGCGCGAGCGCGCCGGCCAAGGCATGTGCCGCTCGGCGAGCAGGTCGTCGAGCTCGCGCAGCTGGGCAGGCGGGAAGGCGCCGGGATAGGACGCCGAGGCGCGCCCGGCGAAGGCCAGCGAGGGGAAGCTGTCGGCATCGAAGTCGCTGAGCAGGTGGCCGGTCTTGCGGTGCTCGAGGGAAAAGCGCAGCAGGTGGCGGTGCTCGCGCTCGTAGGCCACCGGCGGGTCGTGGATGAAGATCGGCCGCTCCAGGCCGCGGAAGTCGGTGACCGTCACCACCAGGTCTAGGCGCTCGCCCTTGGGCAGCAGCGAGTCCCCAACCGGCGCGGCATCCTGCATCGCGCACAGGCCGTCGAGCATCAGAGTGCTCAGCCGGCGTCCGTCGAGCGGCGGCTTGAACCAGCGCGAGCGCAGGAACACCGAGATGCGCTTGGCCATCTCGGCGTCGGCCTGCCCCGGCAGCAGGCCCTCGCGCCCCAGGCGCGAGAGCAGCGGGCGCAGCAGCGGCCAGAAGTACCACTTGCTCCACATCCGCGCCTTGGCCTCCGGCGCCAGCAGGTTGAGCATGTCGGCCTGCTCCAGCCACAGCCGGCTGATCGGCATCAGCGAGCGGTCGTGGGCCAGGGCGGCGGACAGGGTGATGCCGTTGATGCCGCCGGCCGAGGAGCCGGCGACGACGTCGACGATCACCCGCAGAGCAATGTCCTGGCCCAGGGTCTGGAGGAATTCGTGGTAGATGTCGCCGGTGGAGCGCTCCGGCTCGTCGGGATAGTGCTGGTGGAAGCTGCCGCCCGGCGCCTGGTCCTCGCCGGAGCGGCTGGCGTGGTAGATCTTCGAGGCGCGCACCAGGTTGAGGATTTCCCGGTTGATGCCGTGCTGGTAGACGGCGAGGGACACCCCGCCGAAGAACACCAGCGCCAGGCGCAGCTCTTTCTCTTTCATGGTCAGCCCGTGGAGCCGATAGCCGTCCGGGCCGCCTGGCGACCCGTTGCGCCGCCCTGCGCCGTTTCCGTCCCAGCAAAGCTAGTCCAGAACGGGCGCCGCGCGCCTCACCGCTGATCGGCGAGCTGCGCCTGCTCCTGCGCCACCCCGTCCCAGCCACCGCCAAGGGCGGCGATCAGCTGCACGCTGGCGGTCAGCCGGCTGCCGAGCAGGGTCAGGCTGCTGCGCTCGTTGGACAGCGCCGCGGTCTGCACGCTGACCACGCTGTTGTAGTCGATGGTGCCGGCCTTGTACTGGTTCTCCACCAGGCGCAGCGACTCGCGGGCAGCGTCCAGCGCCTCCTGCTGCACGGCACTTTCCTCCTCCAGTACGCGCAGCTGCACCAGGAAGTCCTCCACTTCGCGGAAGCTGTCCAGCACGGTCTGTCGGTAGCCGGCCACGGTCTGGTCGTAGCGCGCCTCGGCCTGGTCGACCTGCGAGCGGATCAGCCCGGCGTCGAACAGGGTCATGGCGAACTGCGGGCCGATCGACCAGAAGCGGTTGGGCGTGTTGATCCACTGGCCGAAGGTATCGCCGCGATAGCCGCCGGCGGCGCTCAGGCTGAGGCTGGGGAACCAGGCGGCCTTGGCCACGCCGATCTCGGCGTTGGCGCTCATCACCGCGCGCTCGGCGCTGGCCACGTCTGGACGGCGCTCGAGCAGCTGCGAGGGCACGCTGACCGGCACCTGCGGCAGCGCCGGCACGCCGTCCACCGCGGCCAGCTCGAACTCGGAAGGCGGCACGCCGATCAGCACGGCGATGGCGTGCTCCAGCTGGGCGCGCTGGTACCTGAGGTCGATGGCCTGGGCCTCGGTGCTTTTGAGCTGGGTGCGCGCCTGGGTGACGTCGGATTTGGGCACGATGCCAGCCTGGTACTGGTTCTCGGTGAGCCTGAGCGAGCGGGCGTAGGCCGCCACCGTGGCGTCGAGCAGGCGCTGCTGCTCGTCGAGCACGCGCAGCTGCAGGTAGTTCTGCGCCAGCTCGGACTGCAGGCTCAGGCGCACCGCGGCGAGGTCGGCGGCGCTGGCCGACAGGCTGGCGCTGTCCGCTTCCAGCTGGCGGCGCAGCTTGCCCCACAGGTCCAGCTCCCAGTTGACGCCGAAGGTCAGGTCGTAGCTGGTGGAAATCCCGCCACCGCTGACGCCGCTGGACACTGGCGCGCCGCCGACGACCACCGTGCTGCGCCCTGCGCCCTGCCCCGAGCGGGTCTTGCTGGCGTCGGCACCCAGCGAGGGGAAGAACGAGGCGCGGGTGCCGCGCACCAGCGCCTGCGCCTCGCGGTACTGCGCCAGCGACTGGGCCAGGCTCTGGTTGGACCTTTCCAGGCGCTGCTGCAGCTCGTTGAGGGTGGCGTCGCCGTACAGCTCCCACCAGGCGCCGCGGGCCAGGGCATCGGCCGGCTCGGCGGCCTTCCAGCCCTCGGCCTGCCGGAACGCCGCCGGGGTGTTCAGCTCGGGACGCTGGTAGTCGGGGCCGATGGCGCAGCCGCTCAGGGCGAGCGCCAGCAGCAATGTGGGGGCAAGTTTGCAGACGGGGACGGTCATAACGGAGCTTCCAGTGCGGCATCGCTGGGCCGCCCGCGCCAGCGGTTGACGCGGTGGCGCAGGCGGTCGAGGTACAGGTAGACCACCGGGGTGGTGTAGAGGGTGAGCAGCTGGCTGAGGGTCAGCCCGCCGACGATGGTCAGGCCCAGCGGCTGGCGCATCTCCGCGCCCTCGGCGGCGCCGAGCAGCAGCGGCAAGGCACCGAGGATCGCCGCCAGGGTGGTCATCACGATCGGCCGGAAGCGCAGCAGGCAGGCGCGGCGGATCGACTCCTGCGGGCTCAGCCGCTCGCTGCGCTCCAGCTGCAGGGCCAGGTCGATCATCAGGATGGCGTTCTTCTTCACCACGCCGATCAGCAGGAACAGGCCGAGCAGCGAGATCAGGCTGAACTGCCCGCCGGTGAGCTGGATGGCCAGCAGCGCGCCGACCCCGGCCGACGGCAGGGTGGAGAGGATGGTCAGCGGGTGGATGTAGCTCTCGTAGAGGATGCCGAGGACGATGTACACCAACAGCAGCGCGCCGAGGATCATCAGCGGCTGCGAGCTCTGGGCCTGCTGGAAGGCGCCACCGGTGCCACCCATCTTGCCCTGCACCTCGGTGGGCAGGTCGATCAGCGCCATGGCGCGCTCGATGGCGGTGGTCGCCTGTTCGAGGCTCACGCCCTCGGCGAGGGCGAAGCTGATGCTCTCGGCGGCGAAGGCGCCGTCGTGCTGCACGCGGTCCTCCTCCAGGCTGCGCTCCCAGCGGGCGAAGGTCGACAGCGGCACCAGCTGGCCGTCGCTGCCGACCAGACGCACCTGGTCGAGCACCTCGGGGTGCCGGGCGTACTGCGGGTCGATCTCCATCACCACGCTGTACTGGTTGAGGCTCTCGTAGATGGTCGACACCTGACGCTGGCTGAAGGCGTTGTTGAGCAGCGTGGTGACCGTGCTCATGTCCACGCCCAGGCGCTTGGCGGCGTCGCGGTCGACAACCAGGGTGATCTGCTCGGCACCCTCGCCTTCGTTGGCGTCGATGTCGGTCAGCTCCGGCAGGGTCTTCAGCGCGTCGCGCACCTTCGGCATCCAGGTGCGCAGGTCGTCCAGCTCGCTGGCCAGCAGCACGTACTCGTTCTCCGAGCTGCCGCCCTGGTGACCACCGAAGCGCAGGTCCTGGTCGGGCATCAGGAACAGCTGGCCGCCGGGCACCTTGGGCAGGCTCTTGCGCAGGCGCTCGGCCACCTGCTGGGCGCTGACGCCGCGCTCGGCCACGGGCTTGAGGCGCACGATCATGAAGGCGTTGTTGATCCCGCCCTCGCCGCCGATGAAGCCGGCCACGCTTTCCACCGCCGGATCCCTGAGCACTGCACGGCGGAATATCTCCATCTTCGGCTGCATGACCTGGAACGACAGGCCGTCGTCGCCGCGGATGAAGCCGACCAGTTGGCCGGTGTCCTGCTGCGGCATGAAGGTCTTCGGCACGCTGACGAACAGCCAGACGTTCAGCGCGATGGTCGCCAGCAGGCTGAGCAGGGTCAGCAGCGAATGCCGCAGCGCCCACTCCAGGCTCACGCGGTAGAAGGCCAGCACCCGCTCCTGCACCCGGTTGCCCAGGCGCTGCAGGCGGTTCGGTTCGCGTTCGCCCGCTTCGGCGCGCAGCCAGCGCGCGCAGAGCATCGGCGTCAGGGTCAGCGACACCAGCAGGGAAATGACGATGGCCACCGTCAGGGTGATGGAGAACTCGCGGAACAGCCGCTCGACGATGCCGCCCATGAACAGGATGGAGAGGAACACCGCCACCAGCGACACGTTCATCGACAGCAGGGTGAAGCCCACCTCCTTCGAGCCCTTGAGCGCCGCGGCCAGCGGCTTCTCGCCGGCCTCGATGTGCCGGGCGATGTTCTCCAGCACCACGATGGCGTCGTCGACCACCAGGCCGGTGGCGATGATCAGCGCCATCAAGGAGAGGTTGTTCAGCGAGAAGCCTAAGAGGTGCATGGCGGCGAAGCTGCCGACCAGCGACACCGGCACCGCCAGCGCAGGGATCAGCGCCGCGCGCCAGTGGCCGAGGAAGGCCAGCACCACCAGGATCACCAGGCCGACGGCGATCAGCAGGGTGCGCTCGGCCTCGTGCAGGGTGGCGCGGATGGTCGGCGAGCGGTCCATCGCCACCGCCAGCTCGGCGCTGGCCGGCAGCACCGCGCGCAGCGCCGGCAGCTCGGCACGGATGCCCTCGATGGTCGCGATGATGTTGGCGTCGGCCTGGCGGTTGACCACCAGCAGCACCGCCTGCTCGTCGTTGTAGAAGCCGCTGTTGTAGCGGTTCTCCACGCTGTCGCGCACCGTGGCGACGTCGCCCAGGCGGATCGCCGCGCCGTCCTGGTGACGGATGATCAGCGGGATGTAGTCGGCTGCCTTGTCCAGTTGGTCGTTGCTGGCGATCTGCCAGTGGCGCTCGTCGGCCTCCAGCGCGCCCTTGGGGCCGCGCACGTTGGCGTCGCTGAGCGCCTGGCGCACGTCGTCGAGGGCCAGGCCGTACTGCTCGAGCAGGCGCGGCTGCAGTTCCACGCGCACCGCCGGCAGCGAGCTGCCGCCGATCTGCACCTCGCCGACGCCCGGCACCTGGGACAGCTTCTGCGCGACTATGGTCGAGGCGAAGTCGTACAGCTGGCCCTTCTCCAGCACCGGCGAGGTCAGCGACAGCACCATGATCGGTGCCTGCGACGGGTTGACCTTGCGGTAGGTGGGCATGCTGCGCATGGCGCTGGGCAGCAGGTTACGCGCCGCGTTGATCGCCGCCTGCACCTCGCGGGCTGCGGCGTTGATGTCGCGGCCCAGCTCGAACATCAGGATGATCCGCGTCGAGCCCTGGCTGCTGCGGCTGGTCATCTGGCTGATGCCGGCGATGGTGCCGAGCGAGCGCTCCAGCGGCGTGGCCACGCTGGAGGCCATCACCTGCGGGCTGGCGCCGGGCAGGCTGGCCTGCACGGTGATCACCGGGAAGTCCATCTGCGGCAGCGGCGACACCGGCAGCAGGCCGAAGCTCAGCGCGCCAGCCAGCAGGATCGCCAGGCTGAGCAGCAGGGTGGCGACCGGGCGGACGATGAAGGGGGCGGACAGATTCATGCCTGCCCCCCGCAGGGTGCGCCGTGCGCACCGTGATCGCCGCAGCCGCCGCCATGGTGCGCACGGCGCACCCTACGGGCGTGCAATGGCGTAGGGTGCGCCATGCGCACCAGCATTCCCGCCGTCATGCCGCCACCCCCGCCGCGCTGCGCCCGGTGAAGCGCCGGCTCAGACGGTCGAACCACAGGTAGATCACCGGGGTGGTCACCAGGGTCAGCACCTGGCTGACCAAGAGGCCGCCGACCATCACCAGGCCCAGCGGCTGGCGCAGCTCGGCGCCGGAACCCGAGGCCAGCATCAGCGGCACGGCGCCGAACAGCGCGGCCAGGGTGGTCATCAGGATCGGCCGGAAGCGCAGCAGCGCCGCCTGGTGGATCGCCGCCTGCGGGTCCATGCCCTGGTGGCGCTCGGCCTCGAGGGCGAAGTCGATCATCATGATCGCGTTCTTCTTGACGATGCCGATCAAGAGGATGATGCCGATCACCGCGATCAGCCCCAGGTCGTTGCCGGAGATGAGCAGCGCCAGCAGCGCGCCGACGCCGGCCGAGGGCAAGGTCGAGAGGATGGTGATCGGATGGATGTAGCTCTCGTAGAGCACGCCGAGCACGATGTACATGGTGACGATGGCGGCGAGGATCAGCCACAGGGTGCTGGACAGCGAGGCGCGGAACGCCTCGGCGGCGCCCTGGAAGCGGGTCTGCACGCCCTCGGGCAGGCCGATTTCGGCCTTGACCTGCTCGATGCGCGCCACCGCCTCGCCCAGCGCCACCCCCGGCGCCAGGTTGAACGACACGGTGACCGCCGGGAACTGGCCGATGCGGTTGACCTGCAGCGCGGTGGCTCGCTCCTCGACCCGCACCAGGCTGGCCAGCGGCACCTGCACGCCATCGGTGCCGGCCACGTGGATCTCGCGCAGCGCATCCAGCCCGCGGTCGCGGGCGCCCTGGCTCTCCAGCACCACGCGGTACTGGCTGGTCTGGGTGAAGATGGTGGAGATCTGCCGCTGGCCGAAGGCGTCGTACAACGCGCTGTCGATGGCGCTCATGGTCACGCCGAGGCGCCCGGCCAGGTCGCGGTCGATGGCCAGATAGGCCTGCAGGCCGCGGCTCTGCAGGTCGCTGGTCACATCGCTGAGCTCGGCCAGCGGCTCCAGCGCCTCGACCAGGCGCGGCGTCCACTCCTCGAGCAGCGCGGCGTCCGGCGACTCCAGGCTGAACTGGTACTGGGTGCGGCTGACACGGTCCTCGATGGTCAGCTCCTGTACCGGCTGCAGGAACAGCTCGATGCCCGGCACCTGCGCCAGCGCGGGGCGCAGGCGCTCGATCACCTCGGCGGCGGTCAGATCGCGCTCGCCGTGCGGCACCAGGTTGATCTGCATGCGCCCGCTGTTGAGGGTGGCGTTGTCGCCGTCGACGCCGATGTAGGAGGACAGGCTGGCCACCGCCGGATCGCGCAGGATCACCTCGGCCAGGCGCTGCTGGCGCCCGCTCATGGCCTTGAAGGAGATGCTCTGCGGCGCCTGACTGATGCCCTGGATGGCGCCGACGTCCTGGATCGGGAAGAAGCCTTTGGGAACAGCCAGATACAGCACCACGGTGAGGCCGAGGGTGGCCAGTGCGACCAGCAGGGTCACGCCCTGATGGCGCAGCACCCAGGTGAGACCCGAGTCGTAGCGGGCGATCAGCCAGTCGATCCAGGCGCCGCTGGCCTTGTAGAAGCGGCCCTGCTCGCCCTCCGGCTGATGCCTGAGCAGGCGCGCGCACATCATCGGCGTCAGGGTCAGCGACACCACCAGGGAGATGAGGATGGCCACCGCCAGGGTGATGGCGAACTCGCGGAACAATCTCCCCACTACATCGACCATAAACAGCAGCGGGATCAGCACGGCGATCAGCGAGAAGGTCAGCGACACCAGGGTGAAGCCGATCTGCTTCGCCCCCTTGAGCGCGGCGTTGAGCGGCGTCTCGCCCTCCTCCAGGTGACGGGCGATGTTCTCCAGCATGACGATGGCGTCGTCGACCACGAAGCCGGTGGCGATGGTCAGCGCCATCAGCGTCAGGTTGTTGATCGAGAAGCCGGCCAGGTACATCACCGCGAAGGTGCCGATCAGCGATAGCGGCACGGCGATCGACGGGATCACCGTGGCGGCCAGGCGGCGCAGGAACAGGAAGGTCACCAGTACTACCAGACCCACCGCCAGCAGCAGCTCGAACTGCACGTCGTGCACCGCGGCGCGGATGGTCTGGGTGCGGTCGCTGAGCACCGACACCTCGACGCCGGCCGGCAGGCTGGCGGTGATCTGCGGCAGCAGCGCCTGGATGCGGTCGACCACCTCGATGACGTTGGCGCCCGGCTGACGCTGCACGTTGACCAGCACCGCGGCGCTCCGGTTGGCCCAGGCGGCCAGGCGCTCGTTCTCGGCGCCGTCGACCACCTCGGCGATGTCGCCCAGGCGCAGGGTGGCACCGGCGCTGTAGTTCAGCACCAGGTCGCGGTACTCGGCGGCCGAACGCAGCTGGTCGTTGGCATCCAGCTGGGAGACGCGGGTCGGGCCGTCGAAGTTGCCCTTGGGCTGGTTGACGTTGGCGGCGTTGATCAGGCTGCGCACGTCGGACAGGTTGAGGCCGTAGGCGGCCAGCGCCTGCGGGTTGACGCGGATGCGCACCGCCGGGCGCTGGCCGCCGGCCAGGCTGACCAGGCCGACGCCGCTGATCTGCGCCAGTTTCTGCGCCATGCGCGTGTCGACCAGGTCGTTGACCTCGGGCAGCGGCAGGCTCCTGGAGGTGATCGCCAGGGTCAGCACCGGGGTGTCGGCCGGGTTGACCTTGTTGTACACCGGCGGCGCCGGCAGGTCGTCGGGCAGCAGGTTGTTGGCCGCGTTGATCGCCGCCTGCACTTCCTGCTCGGCCACGTCCAGTTCGACGTCGAGGCCGAAGCGCAGGGTGATCACCGAGGCGCCGCCCGAGCTGGTCGAGGACATCTGCGCCAGGCCCGGCATCTGGCCGAACTGGCGCTCCAGCGGCGCGGTCACCGCGCTGCCCATCACCTCGGGGCTGGCGCCGGGATACAGGGTCAGCACGCGGATGGTCGGATAGTCGACCTGCGGCAGCGCCGCCACCGGCAGCTGGCGGTAGGCGATCAGCCCGGCGAGGAAGATCGCCACCATGAGCAGGGTGGTCGCCACCGGGCGCAGAATGAACGGACGCGACAGGCTCATGCGGTGGGCTTCCGTGCCGGCGCGCCGTCAGCCGGCAGCGGCCGCTCGCCCTGTGGGTTGCTGCCCGGCTCGGCCTTGCCCGGCGCCACCGGCGGCGTGGCTTCCTTGAAGGCGCCTTCCACCACCTCGACCGTGCTGCCCTCGCGCAGTCGGTCGGTGCCTTCCAGCACCACCTTCTCGCCGGCGGCGAGGCCCGCGCCGATCAGGCTCTGCTCGCCGTTGCTGGCGGCCACCGTGACCGGGCGCATCTGCACCTTGTTCTCGGCATCCACCACATAGACAAAGGTGCCCGCCGAGCCGAACTGCACCGCCGCCGCCGGCAGCAGCAGCGCGTCGCGGCGGGTCTCCAGCAGCAGGCGCGCATTGACGAACTGGTTGGGGAACAGGCGCTCGTCGGCGTTCTCGAAGCGCGCCTTGAGCTTGACCGTGCCAGTGGCGGTGTCGATCTGGTTGTCCAGGCTGGCCAGCACGCCCTCGGCCAGGCGCTGGCGCTCGCCGCGGTCCCAGGCCTCGACCTTGAGCGGCTCGCCGGCGCGGTGGCGGACCAGCAGCGCCGGCAGCTCGGCCTCGGGCAAGGTGAAGCTGACGGTGATCGGCGCAGTCTGGGTGATGGTCACCAGCGGCGTGGCGTTGCCGGAGGTGACCAGGTTGCCGACGTCCACCTGGCGCAGGCCCAGGCGGCCGCTGATCGGCGCCTTGACCTCGGTGAACTCGAGGTTCAGGCGCGCCTCGGCCACCGCCGCCTGCAGGCTCTGCAGGCTGCCGCGCAGCTGCGCGACCGTGGCCTGCTGGCTGTCCAGGGTCTGCCTGGCGATGGAGTCCTCGGCGTACAGGCCCTGGTAGCGCGCCAGATCCAGCTCGGCGTTCTTCAGCTCGGCGCGGCGCTCGGCGAGGTCGCCCTCGGCCTTGTCCAGGGCGGCGCGGTACGGACGCGGGTCGATCTGCACCAGCACCTGGCCGGCCTTGACCTGCTGGCCCTCCTCGAACAGCACCTTGACCAGCTGGCCGTCGACGCGCGGCAGCACGTTGACCGTGTTGTAGGCGGTGACGGTGCCGAGGGCCTTGAGCTCCACCGGGAACTCGCCGAGTTTCGCCTCCGCCAGGCGCACCGGCACCGTGCCGCCGGCCATGTCGCGGAAGCGCGGCCGTCCCGCCGGCGGCCCGCTCAGGCTGCCGCCTCCCGGACCGCGGGCCCCGCCCGGTTGCGCGCCCTGCTCGCCGGCTGGCCACAGCCACCAGGCCAGCGCCACGGCCAGCAGCACTACGGTTGCGCCGGCCAGCCAGCGGTTACGGGAAGAACGGGTCGGGAGATCGATTTCGGACATGGTGCAGGTCACTTTCCTTGGGAGCCTGAACGATAAGGCTTCTCAGTTGGAACGCAAAGGTTCTTTACCGGCACTTTACCTGTCCTGACCATGCCGCCGACAGGCAGGCACGCGCCTTGCGTCCGATCCGCCTGCGCTGCTATTGCCAAGCCCCCGGCCGCTCCCCACACTGCAGGCATGCCTCGCTCCACCGCTCCCCCGTCCGAGGCCGCCCGGTTGCTGGCGCTGGTCGATCGACTGATCGAGGAAGTACAGCCCGGCACCCAGTTGCGCGCCACGCTCGACAGCGTGCTCGACCGCGACCTGGGCCTCGACAGTCTGGCCCGGGTCGAGTTGCTGGCCCGCGTCGAGGCCGAGTACGGCCTGCGCCTGCCCAGCGCCACCCTGGCGACGGCGCTCACCCCGCGCCAGCTGCTCGCCGCCCTGGAAAGCGCCGGTTTGCCACCCGCCCCCGCCGCAGCGCCGCAGCAGCGCGAATCCGCCCCGCAGCTGTCCGAGGGCCAGCCCGACACCCAGGCGACGCTGCTCGAGGTGCTGCACTGGCACGTCGCCCGCCACCCCGACCGCCCGCAGGTGATCTTCTACCGCGACGAGCAGAGCACCGAGACCCTGACCTACGCCGGGCTCGCCGAGGCGGCCGGACGCATCGCCGCCGCGCTGGTGGCGGGCGGCCTGCAGCCGGGACAGTGCGTGGCGCTGATGCTGCCGTCCGGGCTGGACTTCTTCCGCTGCTTCTTCGGCATCCTGTTCGCCGGCGGCATCCCGGTGCCGATGTACCCGCCGGCGCGCCCCGCCCAGCTAGAGGACCACCTGCGCCGCCAGGCCGGCATCCTGCGCAACTGCCAGGCGCCGGTGCTGATCACCTCCGAGCTGGTACGCCCGCTGGCCCGCCTGCTCGGCGGCCTGGCCCCGGAGCTCAGGCACGTGCTGCTGCCCGCGCAGCTGCTTGCCGCCGCGCCGCTGGCGCCCCGCCAGGCCGGCGCGGACGACCTGGCGCTGATCCAGTACACCTCGGGCTCGACCGGCGATCCCAAGGGCGTCGCCCTCGCCCACCGCAACGTGTTGGCCAACATCCGCGCCTGGGGCGGCGCGGTGGCGCTGTCCTCGACCGACGTCTGCGTCAGCTGGCTGCCGCTGTACCACGACATGGGCCTGATCGTCGCCTGGCTGGGCAGCCTGTACTACGCCTGCCCGCTGGTGCTGCTGTCGCCGCTGGACTTCCTCGCCCGCCCGGAGAGCTGGCTGTGGGCCATCCATCGCCATCGCGGCACGGTGGCGGCGGCGCCGAACTTCGCCTATGACCTCTGCGTGCGCCGCCTCGAAGGCCGCGCGCTGGAGGGACTGGATCTGTCCTCCTGGCGCCTGGCGGCCAACGGCGCCGAGCCGATCAGCCCGGACACCTTCGAGCGCTTCGCCGCCTGTTTCGCCCGCTACGGACTGCGCCGCGAGATCCTCACCCCGGCCTACGGCCTCGCCGAAGCCACCGTGGGCCTCGCCGTGCCGCCGCCGGGGCGCGGCGTGCAGGTCGACCGGGTGGCCCGCGAGCCGTTCATGACCCAGGGCCTCGCCGAGCCGGCGGCCGAGGGCGACGCCCAGGCGCTGCGCTTCGTCTCCTGCGGGCCGCCGCTGCCCGGCCACCTGCTGCGCATCGTCGACGACAGCGGCCAGCCGCTCGCCGAGCGGCGGGTCGGCCATCTGGAGTTCCGCGGCCCCTCGGCCACGCGCGGCTACTACCAGAACCCGGCGGCCAGTGCCGGACTGTTCGATGGCGACTGGCTGAAGACCGGCGACTATGCCTACCTGGCCGGCGGCGAGGTGCACATCACCGGGCGCAGCAAGGACCTGATCATCCGCGGCGGCCGCAACTTCTATCCCTACGACCTGGAGCAGGCGGTCGGCGAACTGCCTGGCGTGCGCCGCGGCTGCGTGGCGGTGTTCGGCATTGCGCCCGCGCGGCGCTGGAGCGGCGCATAGTCGCCCTGGCCGCCGACCAGCTCGGCCTGCCGCCGGACCAGGTGGTGCTGGCACCGCCGCACAGCGTGCTGAAGACCTCCAGCGGCAAGATCCGCCGCGCAGCGATCCGCGAGGCCTTCGAGCACGGCACCCTCGGCGCCTCGGCGCAGGCGCCCTGGCTGCAGCTGCTGCACCTGGCCGGCGCCAGCCTGCCCGGACGCCTGCACAATGCCGGCGCGGTCCTGCGCGCCTGGCTCTACGGCGCCTGGGCCTGGAGTTGCTTCGCCGCGCTGACGCCGTTCGCCCTGGCCGCCCTCCTGCTGCCGGAGCTACGCCTGCGCTGGGCGGCAAACCGCCTGCTGCTGCGCCTGCTCGCCACCCTCTGCGCCTGTCCGCTGCGGGTCGTCGGCCTGGAGCACCTGCCCCGGCGGCCCTGCGTGCTGGTGGCCAATCACGCCAGCTACGTCGATGCCCTGCTGCTCGCCGCGGCCCTGCCTCCGGCGGTCGGCTTCGTCGCCAAGGCCGAACTGGCGCAGCGGCCGCTGCTGCGCCGGCTGCTGCTGCGCATGGGCACCCACTTCGTCGACCGCAACGACGCCCTGCAGGGCGTGGCGGATGTACAGAGCCTGGCGGCGCGGGCCAGCGGCGAGTCGGCGCTGCTGTTCTTCGCCGAAGGCACCTTCGGCCCACAGCCGGGACTGCGGCCGTTCCGCCTCGGCGCCTTCCTGCTGGCCGTGGGCGAGAAGCTGCCGGTGGTGCCGGTGGCGCTCGCCGGCACCCGCCGGGTCCTGCCGGACGGCTCCTGGCGCCCGCGCCGCGGCCCGCTGGCGGTGACCGTCTGTGCGCCGCTCGTCCCCGATGGCGATGACTGGCACGCCGCGCTGGCGCTGCGCGAGCGGACCCGCAGCGCAATCCTGGCGCACTGCGGGGAGGCGGATCTCGGCCACGCGGGGCACAGCTGATACCCGGCGCCCCGGCAGTGAACCCGGCGCGGCCGCTGTTGTCCTACCTGCTGCGTCGACACCGGCCGTGGCCTTGCCATGGCCCGGAGTCAGGCCGAAGCACGATGTTTACTGCTCGCCTTCGGCCTGCGAGCCTACCAATTCTCAAATGGAGCGAAAGACGTTTGCCCGGCGTCCAGCGCTCCATGACAATCTGCGCGTTTTTTCATCGAGGTCCATATCATGCGTAAAGCACTTTCCGTCCTGACCCTGAGCCTGCTGTGCGCCCAAGGCGCCATGGCCGATGGCACCACCCGTGCCGCGGTCGGCGGCGGCCTCGGCGGCGCCCTGGGCAACGTCCTCGGCCAGGCGGTCGGCGGCAAGACCGGCGCCGCGGTCGGCGCCGGCCTGGGCGCCGCCGCCGGCGGCGCGGTGACCGCCAAGAAGGGCCGCAAGACCGAGGCAGCGGTAGGCAGCGGCCTTGGCGCGGCCGGCGGCTCGCTGCTCGGCAACACCATCGGCGGCAGCACCGGCGGCGCCATCGGCGCAGGCCTCGGCGGCGCGGCCGGCGGCGCTCTCGGCAACAAGATGGGCCGTTGAGCAACGCCCCGGGCTCATCGCCCGACGCCACAAGCCGTGTGAAAGCCCCGAAGGGCTGACCACCAGCAAACGCCCCGACCAAGTTCGGGGCGTTTGTCATTCCGCTACCCTGAACGACTGCGAACCCGCGCTGCCACGGGGCGGCGAGCCGGCATGACGGCGAAACTCCGCCTAGCCTTCTTCTCGATGCCCAACCGCCAAGCCCCTCGAGCCGGCTCCCTGTGCTCGCCAAGGACGCTTCCGTCATGCGCTCCCCGCCTCCGTTGCCATCGCCCCGCTCCACCCCCAGCTCCTGGCTGCGCTGGCTGCCCGGCCTGCTGATGCTCAGGCAATACCAGCCGGAATGGCTGCCCAAGGACCTGGCCGCCGGCCTGGTGCTCACCTCCATGCTGGTGCCGGTCGGCATCGCCTACGCCGAGGCGTCCGGGGTGCCGGGCATCTACGGCCTGTACGCCACCATTGTGCCGCTGCTGGCCTACGCGCTGTTCGGCCCCAGCCGCATCCTGGTGCTCGGCCCGGACTCCTCGCTGGCCGCGCCCATCCTCGCCGTGGTGCTGCCGCTCTCCGGCGGCGACCCGATGCGCGCCATCACCCTGGCCAGCATGATGGCGGTGGTATCCGGCGTGGTCTGCATCGCCGTCGGTCTGCTGCGCCTGGGCTTCATCACCGAGCTGCTGTCCAAGCCGATCCGCTACGGCTACATGAACGGCATCGCCCTGGTCGTGCTGATCGCCCAGACGCCCAAGCTGTTCGGCATTTCCATCGAGGGCGAAGGCCCCCTGCTCGACCTCTGGCACCTGGTCGAAGCCATCGCCGCCGGCCAGGCCAACTGGTACAGCTTTGCCGTCGGCGGCGGCAGCCTGGCACTGATCCTGCTGCTCAAGCCGTTCAAGCAGCTGCCGGGCATCCTCATCGTGGTGATCCTCGCCACCGTGGCGGTCGGTCTCCTCGATCTCGACAAGCACGGCGTCAAGGTGCTGGGCGACCTGCCCCAGGGCCTGCCCAGCTTCGTCCTGCCCTGGCTCAGCGGCGTGGACATCGCCACCGTGGTGCTCGGCGGCTGCGCCGTGGCCATCGTCTCCTTCGCCGACACCAGCGTGCTGTCGCGCACCTACGCCGCGCGCACCCAGACCCCGGTCGATCCCAACCAGGAGATGGTCGGCCTGGGGGCCGCCAACCTCGCCGCCGGGCTGTTCCAGGGCTTCCCGATCAGCAGCAGCTCCTCGCGCACGCCGGTGGCCGAGGCGGCCGGCTCGCAGACCCAGCTGACCGGCGTGGTCGGCGCCCTCGCCGTGGCGGCGCTGCTGCTGGTCGCTCCGCAGCTGATGCGCTACCTGCCGAGCAGCGCCCTGGCCGCGGTGGTGATCGCCGCGGTGCTCGGCCTGTTCGAGTTCGCCGATCTCAAGCGGATCTTTCGCATCCAGCGCTGGGAGTTCTGGCTGTCGATGGCCTGCTTCGCCGGAGTCGCGGTGTTCGGCGCCATTCCCGGCATCTGCCTGGCCGTGGGGATCGCCGTACTCGAGTACCTTTGGGACGGCTGGCGCCCGCACTACGCCATCCTCGGCCGGGTCACCGGCATCCGCGGCTATCACGACGTCAAGCGCTATCCGGAAGCCCGCCGCGTACCTGGCCTGGTGCTGTTCCGCTGGGACGCGCCGCTGTTCTTCGCCAACGCCGAGCTGTTCCGCGAGTGCCTGATGGAGGCCATCGAGGAGTCGCCCACCGCGGTAAGGCGGGTGGTAGTGACCGCCGAGCCGGTCACCAGCATCGACGTCACCTCAGCCGACATGCTCGCCGAGCTGTGCCAGACGCTGCGCGAGCGCGGCATCGAGCTGCACTTCGCCGAGATGAAGGACCCGGTCAAGGACAAGTTCAAGCGCTTCGGGCTGCTGGAAGTGTTCGGCGACAACGTCTTCCAGCCCACCGTGGGCGCCGGCGTGGACGACTATCTGGCCGATCACGGGGTGGACTGGACGCCCTGAACCGGCACGCCTGCGCGCATCCGGCCGGCTTGGCAGGGCCGATCGTCAGCCGCGTGGCGTGGCTGCTGGCATTGTCGCCAGCGCTCTCTACGCTTGCTCTTCATCAGCTCCACGCGAAGAGGGGATCTCGATGTCCAGGCGAAAACTCGGCGTTCATTCCGAAGCCGGCAAGCTGCACAAGGTGATGGTCTGCTCGCCGGGCCTGGCGCACCTGCGCCTGACCCCGAACAACTGCGACGAACTGCTGTTCGACGACGTGATCTGGGTGTCCCAGGCCAAGCGCGACCACTTCGACTTCGTCGCCAAGATGCAGGACCGCGGCGTCGAGGTGGTGGAGATGCACAACCTGCTGGCCGAAACCCTGCAGGACAAGGACGCGCTGGAGTGGATCCTCGACCGCAAGCTGTCGGCCAATCAGGTCGGCGTCGGTTTCGGCGAGGAAATGCGCAGCTGGCTGGAAGGCCTGGAAGCCCGCCAGCTGGCCGACTTCCTGATCGGCGGCGTCTCGGCCGCCGACCTGCAGAAGGGACTCGGCGCCAGCAGCATGGTGAAGATGCTCTGCGACTTCCTCGGCCACACCAGCTTCATCCTGCCACCGCTGCCCAACACCCAGTTCACCCGCGACACCACCTGCTGGATCTACGGCGGGGTGACCCTCAACCCGATGTACTGGCCGGCGCGCCGCCAGGAAACCCTGCTGACCACGGCGATCTACCGGTTCCACCCGGACTTCGCCAAGGCCGAGTTCGACATCTGGTGGGGCAACCCGGACGAGGACCATGGCGCCGCCACGCTGGAGGGCGGCGACGTGATGCCGGTGGGCAACGGCGTGGTGCTGATCGGCATGGGCGAGCGCACCTCGCGCCAGGCCATCGGCCAGGTGGCCCGGGCGCTGTTCGCCAAGGGCGCGGCCCAGCGGGTGGTGGTCGCCGGCATGCCCAGGTCGCGCGCCGCCATGCACCTGGACACCGTGTTCACCTTCTGCGACCGCGACCTGGTCACCGTCTTCCCCGAAGTGGTCAACCAGATCGTGCCGTTCAGCATCCGCCCCGACCCCGGCAAGCCGGGCGGGATGGACGTCCGCCGCGAGGACCGGCACTTCATCCAGGTGGTCGCCGAGGCCCTCAATCTCAAGCAGCTGCGCGTGGTCGAGACCGGCGGCGACGCCTACGAGGCCGAGCGCGAGCAGTGGGACGACGGCAACAACGTGGTCTGCCTGTCCCCCGGCGTGGTGGTCGGCTACGACCGCAACACCTATACCAACACCCTGCTGCGCAAGGCCGGGGTGGAGGTGGTGACCATCAGCGCCAGCGAGCTGGGCCGCGGCCGCGGCGGCGGCCACTGCATGACCTGCCCGATCATCCGCGACGCGGTCGACTACTGAGGGAGCGGCGTGGGGGGCCCCCCCCGCCCCCCCCCCCCCCCCCCCCCCCCCCCGAGCCCCCCCCCCCCCCCCCCCGGCGGGGGGGGAGTGCGCTGAAAATGGACAAACCACCCCACCACCCCCCGCAGGCCCCCCACAAC